>Ga0256839_1000026_pt1 | contig 188194 bp, 177 predicted proteins | sample 354166metaG_FD_185968 | JGI IMG/M metagenome (GOLD analysis project Ga0256839, IMG submission 185968) | Hydrothermal vent microbial communities from Mid Atlantic Ridge, Atlantic Ocean - 354-166 | ecosystem: Environmental > Aquatic > Marine > Hydrothermal vents | place: Atlantic Ocean: Mid... | reverse complement strand
CGCCAGCAAGGTCAGGTCAACGCGAGGTTTGCTCGCCCACATCTTTGGCCGCCTCTGTGCCGCCTTCATCCTCCTGGTCGGTTGGGATACCTTGAAAAACCACATCGCACGCGCTTAATTCGCATTTCAGTTTCCGTTGACAATTGGCAAGGAAGCCAGGAATCCATGACCGAAGGCGAGCGCGGCATCGCCAACCTGCGGGCCTTCATCCTGCGCCATGAATCCAGGTTCGAGCGCCTGGATGGCGACATCCCCAAGGATCGGGTGGGTTTCGTCCGGGACGGATTTTATTTCTTCACCAGGGAAGGTTTTACCGAGGCGTTGGCCGGTGCCAACAAGGCCGAGACCCTGCAGGCGTTGGACGATTCGGGGTTATTGATCCGCAAGGACAGCAGGCACCGGACCAGCAGTATCACGGTAAGCAGCGAGAAAATCTACGGCTACAAAGTAAAGTCGTCGATTTTAAGTGGGGAAGGTGGGGAAACCCTAGAATCAATGCGGCCTACAGGGTTCCCCACTTGTGGGAATGAAAGTGGGGAAGGTGGGGAAGGTGGCGCGGCAGTTCATGTCGAGTTCCCCACTTTCCCCACTTCCCCACCTGAGGTGGGGAACGCTGAACCCAAGGAACCATGCGGGGTTTCCCCACCTTCCCCACATTCCCCACCGAGTTTTGACGACTTGGAAAAAAATCCACCCAAACCCAACGGCGATGGCCGCGACATCGGTGAAATATGAGGGAGGGTTTCCCCATGACCTACCTGGAACCGATCCAAAAGGCTGGATTCCGTCTTTCCCTGGAAGGAAACAAGCTGCTGGTGGAACCCTTCAGCCGCTTGTCACCCAGGCAACGGCAATTCATCCGCCGCCACAAGGCGGAAATCATCCAGGAACTGACCGCCGCCAATGAAACCGGAGACCGTCTGACCATGCGCCGTTGCGACACCTGCCGCACCGAAACCCTTCATCAACGCATCGAGGGACAATGGCAATGTACCCGCCGGCACCCCGCCTGGCCGAGATTCGACGATTCCGGCCGCACCGGGCCGGTGGTCGAGTGCTGGAGCCCATCCGGCCGCCCGATCCGCATCAAAGCCCGAGACCTGGAACACGCCGAATGGCTGCGGCGGATGAATCCGCCGCCAGAATCTGGAACGAAATCAAACGGAGAAGGCAGATGATCCACGCATCGATCTACGGCAGGCTTGCCAAAGACACCCAGGAACGCACCACCGCGAGCGGAAAACCCATGGCCATCGCCAGCCTGGCCGTGGACGCCACCCCCAACAACGCCGAGACCGAGGAAACCGTGTGGGTGTCGGTCCTGGCCTTCGGCAAGCAGGCAGAGACGATGGCCAGGCACAAAAAGGGCGAAATGATCGCCGCCACCGGCCGCTTTACCCAAAGCCGGTGGACCGGCAAGGACGGGCAGGAACGCACCAGCCTGAACCTGATTGCGGATACTATTGTATCCAGCCGGACGGTGCGACCTGGCGGGGGGCGGAAGAAGGCGCCGTCACCAGCACCAGATACCGGATTCCGGGACGACCCGATCCCGTTCTGAGATGAGACCACAAAAAAACCACCCCGAAGGGTGGCGAGCGATCCACAACCATTGTAACCAATCGGAGACCCTGCCATGCATGATCAAGACAAACTTCGCCGCCTGGAAACGCGGCGGTTGGCGCTGATGGCCGAGCTGGCCCTGGTGGACGGCGAAATCCGCCGGCTTCAGGGGCCAGCATCATTCAGCCAGGAAGCCAGTCTCAGCCTTCGGGAGATTTACGAGAAACGCCGCAATCCGGTCAGGGCGGAACCGGAACCGACCCTAGAGAACAGAATGCCGAACCCGGACTACATCTATGAGCAGCGGAGGAAAGCCATCCATGAGCGCTGAAATCAAACAGGCCATCGACCGATTCCACGCGGCCGAACGGAAGCTGGCGGACACCCTGGCGCGGCTGGAACAGGCCAGGGAACGGGAGGCGGACGCCATCGAAGAGGTGGAAGCGGCCGAGGAAACGCACCGCCGCGCCACCCTGGAGGGCAGCCTGAACCAGATCACGAAAGCAGCCGCAGCCCTGACGAAGGCCCGCGCCCAGCGGGACGCTGCCGCCGAAGCCCGCGCCACCCTGGAACGGGAAGTGCCGCGCCTCAAGCAGGAATTATTCCTGGCCGAACGGGACTCGCAGCGGGCCGTGGAAGCGTTTTGGCACGAACGCTATCAAGCAATCCTGCCGGAGGCCGAAGACAGGATTCGGGAGGAATTGCAGCGCCTGATGATCGCCTGGTCCGCCGCCGGCGGTTCGCTGGTCGATCTGGGGCACCGTATGGAAAAATTCGTCCACACGGTGCTTTCCCGAGATCCGGTTTCACCGGATCGATTCGGCTGGGAAGAACCGACCAGGGGACCGCGTTCCCGGCATATCGCCCTGGAACGCTACCAAATCGAGCGGGAACTGAAATTCGGCAATGCCGCCTGATGGACCGCCAAACGGGCAGGGATGCCCAAAACTCAGGAGACAACACAATGAAATTGACCGCCAAACAGGAAACCTTCTGCCTGGAGTACGTCAAGACCGGGAATGCTTCGGAAGCCTACCGCCGCGCCTACGATGCCGACAGGATGAAGCCTGAAGCCATCCACGTGGCCGCCTGCCGGCTGCTGGAAAAGGCTAAGATCGCGCTAAGGCTGGAAGAGCTTCGCCAGGCCATCGCCGAAGACGCCATCGCCGACGCCAAGGCCCGCCAGCGCTGGTGGACGAAGATCATGTACGACGAGACCGCCGAGATGAAGGACCGGCTGAAAGCATCGGAACTGCTGGCCAAGGTCCAGGGCGATTTCATCGAGCGCCGGGAAATCAGCGGCCAGGCTGGCGGCCACGTGATTCTGAAGATCGGCGACAAGGAGATCGATCCGTCTGAACTTGGATGGTGAGAGGAACCATGATGAAACAAGACCAGTGGAATCCAAGAAAGACCCATTTGTAATACGCCGTAAAAACCCTTCGACAGATGACCCTATAGGATCGCCATCCTCGATTCTCAGGATTCGACACCGGAAACCAATCGATCCGCCTAAGAGCGCCTGAGAGCTGCGAAACGTCCCCAATCCAAACCCACCTGGGGAGACCCTGGTGGGTTTTTGTTACCGATGACTGCACAAGATTGAGCGTTTTTGCGTTCAAACATAGCACCCGCATAGCACCGTGAAAAAAGCCCTACCGGAGCAATCCGCCAGGGCTTTGATTTTCTTGGTGGGCCCTCCAGGACTCGAACCTGGGACCAAGGGATTATGAGTCCCCTGCTCTAACCAACTGAGCTAAGGGCCCGAAAGTTGTGTGATTATTCCTCGAGGAAACTGCGCAGCACCTCCGAGCGGGAGGGATGACGCAGTTTGCGCAGAGCCTTGGCCTCTATCTGCCGTATCCTTTCACGGGTGACATCGAACTGCTTGCCCACCTCTTCCAGGGTATGGTCGGTGTTCATGTCGATGCCGAAGCGCATCCGCAACACCTTCGCTTCCCTCGCGGTGAGACTGGAAAGCACGTTCTGCATCGCCTCGCGCAGCCCCTCGATGGTGGCCGAGTCCACCGGCGAGAGCACCTTGGCGTCCTCGATGAAATCGCCCAGGTGCGAGTCCTCGTCGTCGCCGATGGGCGTTTCCATGGAAATCGGCTCCTTGGCGATCTTGAGTACCTTGCGCACCTTGTCCTCCGGCATCTCCATGCGCTCGGCCAGTTCCTCCGGAGTGGGCTCACGGCCCATTTCCTGGAGCATCTGGCGCGACACCCGGTTGAGCTTGTTGATCGTCTCGATCATGTGCACCGGGATACGGATGGTGCGGGCCTGATCGGCGATCGAGCGGGTGATGGCCTGACGGATCCACCAAGTGGCATAGGTGGAAAACTTGTACCCGCGCCGGTACTCGAACTTGTCGACCGCCTTCATTAAACCAATATTGCCTTCCTGGATCAAATCCAGGAACTGCAGGCCGCGATTGGTGTATTTCTTGGCGATGGAGATCACCAGCCTCAGGTTGGCCTCGATCATTTCCTTCTTTGCCCGCCTGGCCTTGGCTTCACCGAGGGAAACCCGGCGGTTGATGTCCTTGATCTGATCGACTGTCAGATGATTCGCCTTTTCGATCGCCGCCAGTTTGCTCTGGGCTCTGCGGATTTCCTCGGCGTACTCACGCAACCTTGCGGCATAGGGCTCGTCCGATTGGAGATGGTTTTCCAGCCATTCTGCCTCCGTCTCATGGCCGACGAATGTATCGATGAACAGCTTTCTGGGCATTCTGGCCTGTTTCACCGCCAGATTCAGGATCGTCTTTTCCTGCTTGCGGATGTCCGCCACCACAGTGGCGAGGATTTCCGAAAGCTCCTTGAAGAATTGGGGGGTACGGCGGAATTCCATGAAGGTTTCCGCCAGACCGGCATAGGCCTCCTGGGTTTTCTTGTCTTCGTAGCCGTGCTGTTTGAGGCATTTGAGCACTTTGTTGTAGCGCTTTTTGATTTGGGCCAGCTTTTCCTTCACTTCCTCGATATCCGGCCCGGTCTTTTCCTCGACCTCGCTATCGCCTGCCTCCTCACCGGGCACGACCGGCGTGGGAATTTCCGCATCCAGTTCGTCCAGATTGATGAAATCGGAGATCAAGTCCGTGACCTTGGCATCTCCCTTCACCACTCTTTCGAAAGACTCGATGAAGTGTTCGATCACGGCGGGGAAGCGGGACAGCGCTTCGGCAACCTGGTTTTGCCCTTCTTCGATCCGCTTGGCGATCTCCAGTTCGTCTTCACGGGTCAACAGCTCCACCGTACCCATTTCGCGCATGTACATGCGCACCGGATCGGTGGTGCGGCCAAACTCGCTTTCCGTGGCGGCAGCGAGCGCAGCGGCGACTTCGGCGGCCTTCTCCTCGTCGGCCACCACGAGATCGGGCAACAAGGTGGCGTCTTCCGGCGCCTCCTCCAGGACTTCGATACCCATCTCATTGATCATCGCGATGATATCCTCGACCTGCTCAGGATCGACGATATTGCCGGGCAAATGATCGTTGACCTCGGTATAGGTCAGGTAACCCTGCAATTTTCCTTTGGCAATGAGCTCCTTGATTTGGGACTGTTGCTGATCTCGACTCATAAATTAACCCTGACGATTGATCATCTCCGCGAAGGGGAACCAAGTATTATAACTGTAATAATATCTGTTTTCATGCATGTTTCCATTGCATGAGGCGGCGCAATTCTTCTTTTTCTTCCCGGCTCAAACCTGTCGTATCGGCCTTGCGCGCCAAATTCTCCAGGCGCTTCTGATACACTTTCTTTTCCATGGCGGAGGCGATGTCGAGCACCTCGTCGGCGGGATCCTGCAGCGAATGAAACTCCTTTTGCGCCAGACACACCCGGATACGCTGATGATAAGGCGTGCCGCGAAGGCGGTCCTCAAGGCGCTGTTCCCGGTTTTGTTCCATTTCGGAAAACACCCTCTCGATGAATTCCCCGCATTGACCACCGACTCCCGCCTGCCTGAGGGATTCGGGCAGGCGCCGGTACAATCCGGGATTCCGGGCCAGTAAAGCCACCAGGCGATCCTCCAGACTCGGCCGGGGCAGAAAAGCAGTTTGCCGATCGTGGCCACTTTGCCAATTCCCCTTTTGGACGCCGGCATGTCCTGCAAGTTCCGTCAGCCGGGATCGCATCATCGCCCGGAAAGCCCCCTGCGGAAGTCGCTTCAAGTAAGGCGTGACACGCTTGTGCAGGTCGGCCTTGTCTTCGATCCTGGAAAGATCCAGCCCCTCCGCCAAGGCCCGAAAGAAATACTCAGACAGCGGCTCTGCGCTTTGGAGCCTTTTGGCAAACGCCTCGGCGCCTTCTTTCCTCACCATCGAATCGGGATCCTCACCTTCCGGAAGCCACAAAAAAGCGACTTTCCGCCCCTCTCCAAGAAGGGGAAAAGCCTCCTCGAGGGCTTTCCACGCCGCTTTCCTGCCCGCTTTGTCGCCATCGAAGGAAAAAATCAGCGAATCGCTGTAACGGAACAAAAGCTGTAAATGTTCTTTGGTGACCGCCGTACCCAGGGTCGCCACCGAATACCGAATACCCTGCTGCGCCAGGGCGATGACATCCATGTACCCCTCCACGACCAGAATGCGCGGCGGCCGTCCCTCCGCTTCGAGAAGCTCGTATAATCCATAGACTTCTCTCCCCTTGTGGAAAACGGGGGTCTCCGGGGAATTGAGGTATTTGGGGCCTGCTTCCCCCATCGAGCGACCGCCAAAGCCGACGACCTGCCCCCGGCGGTTGCGAATCGGAAACATGATCCGATGGCGAAACCGGTCATAGTGGCCACCGCCTTCCCGCTCGATGGCCAAGCCGGCTTCCAAAAGAACGGCGGGTTCGTACCTCGAACACAAGGCCCGCCATTCCCGGGGGGCATAGCCGAGCCCGAAGCGCCGCGCGGTTTTCCCATCGACACCCCGCGAACGCAAATACGCCACCGCCTCTTTCCCACCCTCTTGTCGCAGGCAGCGGGCAAAGAAAACCGCGGCCTCCTGATTCAGTTTCAACAGGGTATCCCGCCGGCGGCGCTTTTCATCATCCCGCGCATCCTCCGATTCCCCGCCTTCGCGCGGAACGCTCATTCCATAGTGCCCCGCCAACGCCTCGACCGCCTCGGGAAAGCTGAGGTGATCGTGCTCCATCAGAAATCCTATGGCGGAACCGGTGGCGCCACAACCAAAACAATAATAGAACTGTTTTTGCGGGCTGACGGTGAAACTGGGCGTCTTCTCGTCATGAAACGGACAGCGGGCCACAAAATTGCGGCCCGCCTTCTTGAGGGGAACGCGGGCGTTGATCACCTCGACGATATCCGCCCGCTCCAACAACTCTTCGATAAACGTCCGGGGAATCCGCCCTGCCATCCAGGCGATATACGCTCAGGCTCGAGCGAGCGCCGCCTTGACCCGGGCGCTCACTTGACCCATATCGGCCCTTCCCTGGATTTGCGGTTTGAGTTTGGCCATGACCTTGCCCATGTCGCGCATGCTTGTGGCGCCGGCCTCCTCGATGGCGGAAGTGATCAACCGCCCGATTTCCTCTTCGGAAAGCGCTTCGGGCAAATAGGACAGGATGACCTCCAGCTCGGCTTCCTCCTTCCGCGCCAGGTCGTCGCGACCGGCATCGCGATACTGGCCGATCGACTCGCGGCGCTGCTTGGCCATCTTGTCCAGGACCGCCAGCACCTGGCTATCGTCCAGTTCCACCCGCTCGTCCACTTCCCGCTGTTTGATCGCAGCCATGATCAGGCGAATGGTGGACAAACGCGCCTTGTCCCCCCCTTTGAGGGCGGCTTTCATCTCTTCGTGGATCCGCGCCTTGATGCTCATCAGGCGATCGAACGGCCTTTGCGCAGGTTTTCCAGCGCGTAGCGCTCGCGCGACAAACGCTTGAGATGGCGCTTCACCGCCGCCGCCGCCTGCCGCTTGCGCGCCGCGGTGGGTTTCTCGTAATATTCACGGCGGCGGACTTCCGACAGCACGCCGGCTTTTTCACAGGCCCGTTTGAATCTGCGCAGGGCGATATCGAACGGCTCGTTCTCTTTGACTCGAATTGCAGGCATCTATTCTCCTTGAAAATTCCGGTTGATCGACATAGCAAAACATCCATCTCTGAAGACAGACGGGTAAACGATAAATTATACTCGTAAATTCTCTTCATTAGAACCTGACATTCCATGTATGTTCTCGGAATCGAAACCTCCTGCGACGAGACCGGCGTGGCGGTCTATCATCGGGAACTTGGCCTGCTGAGTCACCGCCTCTACAGTCAGGTCAAGCTCCATGCCCCTTACGGCGGCATCGTGCCGGAGCTTGCCTCCCGGGATCATATTCGCAGGCTGCTGCCCTTGATCCGGGAGACCCTGAACGCCGCCGGTCTGTCCCTGACGCGGCTGGACGGCATCGCCTACACAGCGGGCCCCGGGCTCATAGGCGCGCTCCTGGTGGGCGCTTCGGTGGGTCACAGCCTGGCTTGGTCGCTCGGTATCCCGGTGGTGGCGATCCATCACATGGAAGGCCACTTACTCGCCCCGCTGCTGGACACCGACAAGTTACAACCGCCCTTCGTGGCCCTGCTCATTTCCGGCGGCCATACCCAACTGATCCAGGTCAAGGAATTGGGCGACTACCAGGTACTGGGCGAATCGGTCGACGACGCCGTCGGCGAAGCCTTCGACAAGGTGGCCAAAATGCTCGGACTGGGATATCCCGGCGGCCCGGAACTGGAAAAGCTGGCCCGGCAAGGCGATCCCGAACGCTTTCGCTTTCCCCGGCCGATGACCGACAGACCGGGACTGGATTTCAGCTTCAGCGGACTCAAGACCTTCACCCTGAACACCCTCGCCGCGACCCGGGGAACCCCCCAGGACAAGGCCGATATTGCCCGGGCATTTCAGGATGCCGTGGCCGACACGCTCGCCATCAAATGCCGCCGCGCGCTCCGCCAGACCCACATTGGAAAGCTGGTCGCCGCAGGAGGCGTGTGCGCCAATCAGGCGATCCGCAACCGCCTGAACACGGTGGCGGAGCGGGAAAATGCCGAACTGTTTCTGCCCCGCCACGAATTTTGCACCGACAACGGCGCCATGATCGCCTTCGCCGGCAGCCTGCGCCTGTCAGCCGGGCAAAGGGCGGGCGCCGCCATCCAGGCCAGGGCCCGCTGGAATCTCGAGGATCTGCCGCCTATCGATCACCGATCCGGTCTTCCTCCCCGCGCAGGAGGCGCTGAATGTTGCTCCGGTGACGCCAAAACAGAAAGAAAGAAATGAGCGCCACCAGAAAGGTGGTGACGGGATCGCGCAGCAGCCAGAAAGCATAGAATGGCGCCAGAGCCGCAGCCGTGAGCGCCGACAGCGATGAAATCCTGCTCAGTTTGGCCACGGCGATCCAGGTGGCAGCCAGCAACAGCCCCAACCCCCAATGCATCCCGGTCAACACCCCGAGAGAAGTCGCCACGCCTTTTCCCCCCTTGAAACGGAAGAAAAGTGGATACAAATGGCCCAAAAAAGCCGCCAGAGCGGTGGCGGCGACAATGACGGAGCCGGCGCCCATTCCCTTCGCCAGCGCCACCGGCAACCAGCCTTTGAAGACATCGCCGAACAAAGTGACAGCCGCGGCGGCCTTGTTTCCCACCCGCAGCACGTTGGTCGCGCCGGGATTGTGGGAACCGGTGGTGCGCGGATCGGGCAGCCCCCAGAGTTTACAAACGATCACCGCGCTGGAAACGGAACCCATCAAATAGCCCAAAGGCAGCCACAACCAATCCCACACCTTGCCATTCTCCTCGTCAATGTGTCACTCTAAGGCTCATGTTAGCGAACGAACCCGAGACTGTATAACAACAAAGCAAAGATGGACATTATATTTCTGCGCGGACTTGAGATCGAGACGATCATCGGCATCTACGAATGGGAACGGGAAATCAGACAAACCGTGATCCTTGACCTGGAAATGGCCACCGACATCGGCAAGGCGGCGGCTTCCGACGATATCGAGCACACCATCGACTACAAGGCGGTGGCCAAGCGGTTGATCCAGTTTGTCGAAAACAGCGACTTTTTTCTGGTGGAGACGCTGGCGGAGAAGATCACCGAAATCATCCTGAACGAGTTTTCCGTGCCCTGGGTCAAGCTGGTTCTGAACAAGAAGGGCGCCATCCGGGGCGCCAGCGATGTGGGCATCATCATCGAGAGGGGAAAGCGGCCCGATGACTAAGGTTTTCGTCAGCATCGGCAGCAACCTGGAGCGCGAACGGCATATCCCCCAGGCGCTCGAAGAACTCGAAAAGGCTTTCGGCCCCCTCCAGATTTCCAGCATCTACGAAAGCGAGGCCGAGGGATTCGAAGGCCCCCCCTTCCACAATCTGGTGGCGGCGTTCGAAACCGGATTGCCGGTGGAAAAAGTATACGAAACCCTCAAGGAAATCGAGCAACGCCATGGCCGCGGCCCCGGCAGCAGAAAATTCGCCTCACGGACGCTCGATCTGGATTTGATCCTCTACGGCGACCTGATCCTGAAAGACCCGGCCGACGGCAGGCAACTGCTTCCCCGGGACGACATCCTGCGTTACGCCTTCGTGCTGGAACCGTTGGCGGAAATCGCACCGGAGAGGCGACACCCGGTGCTGGGAAAAACCTACAGGGAGCTTTGGCGGTCTTTCGATCGCGGGCGGATCAAGCAAAGGAAACTGGAATCATAGGCTGCGCCCCCCATCCACGGGCAGAATCTGGCCGGTCACATAGTCAGCGTCGCACACCAGATACCTGACGGCCTTGGCGATATCCGCCACCTCTCCCATCCGCCGGAGGGGGATGTTTTCCAGCAAGTCGTTCTTCTCGGCCTCATCGACAGGCCTTTCCGGCCATAGAATGGCGCCGGGCGCAACCCCGTTCACCCGCACATCGGGCGCCATCTCCAGGGCCAGGGAACGGGTCATGGCGGCCAACCCCGCCTTGGCGACGCTGTAGATGGGAAAACCGGGACGGGGCCGCAAACCGTAGATGTCCACCAGGTTGACGATACATCCATGCCAGCGCTTGAGCTGAGGATAGGCGGCCTGGGAAAGAAAGAAAGGCGCCTTGAGATTGCTGGCGAGCAGTTCATCCCAATGGGTTTCCGTGGCCTCGCCCAAGGGGGTGGGATAGAAAACCGACGCATTGTTGATCACCGCATCCAGGCGCCCCCAAATACCCACCGTTTCAGCCACCAGGGACTCCACGGCGGACAGGGATTCCAGATTCGCCCGCACCAGCACCACCGATTCCGGCCGCCGGTCTTCCAAACGCTTCCTCAACGCCAGCGCCTCCCGGTGCGAGGCGCGAAAATGCAGGATCAGATTGTAACCTTCGGCGTGCAGCCGCTCGGCGATGCCGGCCCCGATCCTGCGGGCGGCCCCGGTCACCAGAGCCACCTTATCCAGCATGGAGAATCCGCAAAGCGATCAGCAGCAAAATGATGGCGAACAGCTGTTTCAGCCTCTGGGCCGGCAGGCGATGCGCCAGCGCCGCACCGAGGGGGGCGACCGGAATGCTGGAAGCGACGATGCCGAAAAAGGCCGGCAGATAAACATATCCCAGGCTCCCCGCAGGCAGGCCCGGGGTATTCCATCCGAGAATCCCGTAACTGACCGTTCCGGCGGCGGCGATAGGCAAGCCACAGGCGCTGGAAACCGCGACCGCGGTACGCATGGGGAAAGCCCAGCGTACCAGCAATGGAACCGTCAAGGTTCCACCACCGATCCCGAGCATGGCCGCCAGCATCCCGATCGCGCCACCGGCGGTGGCCAGCCAGGCGGGCTTCGGCACCCCGCTTCCGGGACTGGGCTGCCAGCGCCACCCCATCTGGATGGCGACGGCGATCAGATACACCGCAAACAGCGTCGCCAGCCACCCGGCGGGCAGCCGGTCCGCCAACCAGGCGCCCACAACCGCTCCCAACACGATTCCCGGAAGCATGCGTCCGACCACCGGCCACTGCAGGGAACCAAGCCGATGATGCGCCAGGGTCGAAGACAGTCCGGTGACCACGATGGTGGCCAGAGAGGTCGCCACCGCGGTGACCACAATGGTTTCAGCCGGGAACCCCTGCCAAGCGAACAGGAACAACAGTGCCGGCACCAGGATGATGCCGCCCCCCAGTCCGAACAACCCTGCCAATAACCCCGCCACCGCACCACAGATCAGATACAGCGGCAGCAACAATACCAACTCGTTCAAGACAGCATCCTGTCACCAGTTGCCGATATCGGCGTTTTCCCCTTCGCCGCCCTCGGCGTTGTCCGCGCCCAGCGAATAGAGGTCATAATCCATTCCGCCTTTCTGCGGTGGAATCTGATAGTGGAACGGAAAACCCCAGGCATCGACCGGCACCTTCTTCTTGCGCAAATAAGGCCCGTTCCAGTTCACCATTCCTTCCGGCGCCTTTACCAGGGCTTCCAACCCCTCCTGTTCAGTCGGATAGCGGCCATTGTCGAGACGGAAATTGTCCAGCGCGGTGGCGAGCATCTCGATCTGGGATCGGGTGGTCTTGGTCTGACCCTGTCCCAGGGCGTTCATCAGCCTGGGGCCCACCAGGGCCGCCAGCATTCCCAGAATCGCCAGTACGATCAAAAGTTCGATCAGGGTAAATCCCTTGGCAGATCTGTGCATTGCGTCTCTTCTCATAGTCAAATCAATCCTCTTTGTTACCATCGTCATTTCAATTCCTTCGTTTCCGCTTGTTTGGGCGGCCTTTGTTTTTGGCGGACAGGGATCATTCACCCTCTGGCACATTCAACCCTTTTCTTTCAGGGGCGAAGGGCCGGGAAAACAGCAATCCCAGCTCATACAAGATCCACATCGGCACCGCCAGCAATGTCTGGGAGATCACGTCGGGGGGGGTCAGCAGCATCCCGACGACGAAGGCCGCGACAATCACGTAAGGACGCTTGCGGGCCAGGCTTTGGCGGGTGGTGATGCCGCTCCACACCAAAAGAATGGTGGCGATGGGCACTTCGAAAGCGATGCCGAAGGCAAAGAACAAGGTCAGGATGAAATCCAGATAACGGCTGATGTCGGTCATCACCGCCACCCCCTGGGGCGCCGTCGCGGTCATGAACTGAAACACCAGCGGCAGCACCACGAAGTAGGCAAAAGCGGCACCGGCGTAGAACAGCAAGGTGCTGGCCACCAGCAGCGGCAACAGCAACCGTTTCTCGTGCCGGTACAACCCTGGCGCCACGAACCCCCACACCTGATACAGGATCAGCGGAAGGGTGCCGAATATGGCCACCACCAGGGCCAGCTTGAACGGAGTGAGAAAAGGCGAGGCCACATCGATGGCGATCATGGTGCTGTCAGCGGGAAGATGTCTGAGCAGCGGCCCCGCCAGATAGGTATAGATGCGGTCGGCGAAAGGCGCCAGTCCGAGAAACGCCACCAGCACCACCGCCACGATCTTGAGCAACCGGCTTCTGAGTTCGATCAGGTGATCGATGAAGGGCATCTCCCGCCCTTCCGACCCCGCCGGAGGCGGATCAGGAGAGGTTGTCATTCCTGGAGATCTTGTCGGTTGAGGATTCGAGGGGCTGTTTCAGTTCTTTTTCCAGAGATTTCAGTTCCTGCAGCGGGATATCCTGTTCCAGGGAAGCCTTGACTTCCTCCAGCGCCAGTTCACGCTCCACCTCCGCGCGCATGGTGGAAGCGACGTTGCGCGCCCGTCGCAGCCAGAAAGCCGTGGTGCGGATCGCGCCGGGCAACTGCTCCGGCCCGATCACCAGCAGGGCGATCAGGCCGACCAGACTCAGCTCCCAGAATCCGATGTCGAACATGGATTACAACTCTTCCCTTTCGGGGATGTCACGCTTGTCCGTTTTGACCTGTCCGCCTGAGGAATGTTCATCTTTGCCACCCTCTTCCAGCTGCCCGGTCTGATTTTGTTGCCCGGCCTCCTCCTCGGAACCGCTCATGGCTTCCTTGAAGCCGCGGATCGCCCCCCCGAGATCGGATCCCAGATTGCGCAGCTTGCGGGTGCCGAACAGCAGCAGCACGATGACCAATACGATCAACAATTGCCAGATACTAATGCCCATTTGATGATTTCCTCATGTCTCGTTACGCGCGGCCTTCTCTTCCAGCCCGGACAGGCCGAAACGCCGCTCAAGTTCCTGCAGTACCGCTTCGGGCCCCAACCCCTGGTGCGCCAACAGCACCAAAGTATGGAACCACAAGTCGGCGGTTTCGTGGATCAACTGTTTCCGATCCCCGCCTTTGGCGGCGATCACCGTTTCGGTCGCTTCCTCTCCCACTTTCTTCAGGATCGTATCCAGTCCCTTCTCATACAGGGAAGCCACATACGAACCGCCGGGGTCGGCCTGTTTGCGGTCTTCCAAAACCCGCGCCAGTTCCAACAACACGTCAGCGGCCATACATCACCTCAGGATCCTTGATCACGGGTTCGACGCTTTGCCAACCGGATGCTCCGAGCCGGCGGTAGAAGCAATGGTGACGCCCCGTATGACAGGCCACCCCGCCTTCCTGGCGTACCGTCAGCAGGACCGTGTCACCGTCGCAGTCGAGGCGGATTTCACGCACCCGTTGGCGGTTTCCCGAGGTTTCCCCCTTGCGCCACAACTTCCGCCTCGATCTGGACCAGTACACGGCCACTTTTTCCTTCGCGGTCAATCTCAGGGCTTCACGATTCATCCACGCCAGCATCAGAACCCGGCCGCTGCCCTCTTCCTGGGCGATCACCGGCACCAACCCCGCTTCGTTCCATTTCACTTCATCGAGCCAATCGTTCACACCCTCACCTCGATTCCCCGGGAAGCCAGATACGCTTTGGCCTGGTGAATGCTGTATTCGCCGAAATGGAAGATACTGGCGGCCAGCACCGCATCCGCCTTGCCTTCCAGAATTCCTTCGGCCAGATGTTCAAGCCTGCCGACACCCCCCGATGCGATCACGGGAATACCGACCCGCTCGCTGACACTGCGGGTCAGGGGAATGTCGAACCCGGCCTTGGTGCCATCCCGGTCCATGCTGGTGAGCAGGATCTCTCCGGCACCCAGCGCCTCCATCCTGGCGGCCCATTCCACTGCATCGATCCCTGTGGGCTTGCGGCCTCCGTGGGTGAAGATCTCCCAGTGGTCACCGACCCGCTTGGCATCGATCGCCACCACGATACACTGGGAGCCGAAACGTTGGGAAGCCTGGCGGACGAACTCGGGATTGAAAACCGCGGCGGTATTGATGGCCACCTTGTCGGCACCTGCGTTGAGCATCCTGCGGATGTCCTCCAGGGTCCGGATGCCGCCCCCCACCGTCAGGGGAATGAAGACACACCCCGCCACGTCCTCGACCACGTGGACCATGGTCTCGCGCTCCTCGTGGCTGGCGGTGATATCGAGGAAGGTGAGCTCATCGGCGCCTTCCTGGTCGTACCGGCGGGCAATCTCCACCGGATCGCCGGCGTCACGGATATCGACGAACCGCACCCCTTTCACCACCCGCCCGTGATCGACATCGAGACAGGGAATGATGCGTTTGGCCAGTCCCATCAATACTGCTCCGCCAGTTTCCGCGCCTCGGCAAAATCCAGGCTCCCCTCGTAGATGGCCCGGCCGGTGATGGCCCCGATCACACCCTTGTCGGCCACTTCGCCCAAGGCCCTGATGTCGTCCAGATCGTGAATCCCGCCGGAGGCGATCACCGGGATATGGATCGCTTCGGCCAGGCGCGCGGTGGCTTCCACATTGACCCCGCCCATCATGCCGTCCCGGCTGATATCCGTGTAGATGATGGCTTCGACCCCGTCGTTTTCGAAACGCATGGCCAGATCGACCACGTCGTGACGGGACAGTTTGGACCAGCCGTCGATCGCCACTTTGCCCTCCTTGGCATCGAGACCGACGATGATATGACCAGGGAACTCCATGGCCACGTCCTCGACGAAATGAGGCGCACTGACGGCCTTGGTGCCGATGATGACATACCGCACCCCGACATTGAGATATTCCTGAATCGTATCCTCGTCCCGGATACCGCCTCCCACCTGCACGTCCACTTCCGGAAAGGCCTCGGTGATGGCCCGGATGACCCCGGCATTTCTGGGTTTGCCGGCAAAAGCACCATCGAGATCGACCAGGTGCAAACGCTTCGCGCCCAGATCCACCCAGCGGCCGGCCATGGCGACGGGATCATCGGAAAAAACCGTATCGTCCTCCATCCTGCCCTGACGCAGACGAACACACTTGCCCTCTTTCAAATCGATTGCGGGGATCAACAACATGGCTTCATTCTCTCAAGGTGACCAATGAAGAAAGTTTTTCAACAACTGCAGTCCCACCCGCTGACTCTTTTCCGGATGAAACTGCACCGCGAACAAATTGTCGCGCGCCAGCGCGCAGGCAAAGGGCCGGGGATAATTGGAGGTGGCCGCGATGTCTTCGCTACGCTCCGGCCTGGCATAGTAGCTGTGGACGAAATAGAAGCGGCTGCCGTCGGCGATCCCGGACCACAGTGGATGGGATTTGGTGGGACAGACTTGGTTCCATCCCATGTGGGGAATCTTCAGTACATTTCCGCGCTCATCGCGCAGACCGGGGGGGAAGCGCACCACCGTCCCCGGAAGGATGCCCAGGCAATGTCCCCCCCCGCCTTCCTCGCTGTGATCGAGAAGCGCCTGCATCCCCAGGCAGATCCCGAGCAAAGGGCGGGTGGCGGCGATTTCGTGGATGACTTCCACCAACCCCAGCCGGGTGAGGGCCCGCATGCAGTCGGCGATCGCGCCCACGCCGGGAAACACCACCCGGTCGGCGGCCAGAATCGCCCCAGCCTCCGCGGTGACGACAACCCGGGCATCGCCATCGGCATGTTGCAGCGCCTTGGTGATGGAATGGAGGTTTCCCATCCCGTAATCGATCACCGCCACCCGATTCATACCAACGTTCCCTTGGTGGAGGGAATGATCCCGGCCTGACGTTCGTCAACGGTCAACGCGGCCCGCAAGGCTCTGCCGAAAGCCTTGAACATCGTTTCGGCAATGTGATGGGCGTTCCGGCCCCGCAGATTGTCGATATGAAGGGTGATCTGGGCGTGATTGACGAACCCCTGGAAGAACTCGCGAAACAGGTCCACATCGAAGCTGCCGATCATGGCGCGGGGGAAAGCCACTTCATAGACCAGCCCCGGCCTCCCGGACAGATCCAGCACCACCCGCGACAACGCCTCGTCCAGAGGAACGTAGGCGTGGCCATAGCGATAGATCCCCCGCTTGTCACCGACGGCCTCGGCAACCGCCTGACCGAGGGTGATACCGATATCCTCCACCGTGTGATGGGCATCGATATGCAGATCACCGTCAGCGCTGATATCCAGGTCGATGAGGCCATGCCGCGCCACTTGGTCGAGCATGTGCTCGAGAAACGGAATACCGGTTTCGAAACGGCTCTTGCCACTGCCATCCAGATCGACTCCGACGGTGATCCGGGTTTCGAGGGTGCTGCGTTCCACCACAGCCTGACGGGATTGAGTCATGGGTTCGTGGTCTTCGGTGAAAAATCCTTATCATACCCTGCCTGACCGCAGCGATGAAAGCGCAGGCCCTGAGCGGGCAGGGCCACGTCATTCAAACAGGTAACGCATCGGCCCAAGAGACAGGTGATCCGATTCGAAAGCCTCGCCGGCAGGGAGACCGGCGTGGAGCCTGTTTTTCAGCCAGCCGCCCGCATGGCGCGCTTGCGCTCGTGCTCTTTGAGGAAACGCTTGCGCAAGCGGATGGCGTCGGGCGTCACCTCCACCAATTCGTCCTCGTCGATGAATTCCAACGCCTGTTCGAGGCTGAAACGGATCGGCGGCGTCAGCAGCAGGTTGTCGTCGTTGCCGGCGGCGCGGATATTGGTCAACTGCTTGGCCTTGGTGGGATTGACCACCAGATCGTTGCTGCGCGAATGGATTCCGACGATCATGCCTTCATACACCTCGTCGCCATGGCCGACGAACAGCCGCCCCCGCTCCTGCAGATTGAACAGGGCGAACGCCAGCGCCTTGCCCGCGGTGTTGGAAATCAACACGCCGTTGATGCGGCGTCCGATATCGCCCGGCTTGATGGGGCCATAGTGATCGAATACATGATAGAACAGCCCGGAGCCCGAGGTCGCCGAGAGAAATTCGGTCTGAAAGCCGATCAACCCCCGCGACGGAATAAGATACTCCAGCCTGACCCGTCCCTGGCCGTCCATGGCCATATCCTGTAATTCGCCCTTGCGGGTGCCCAGATTCTCCATCACCGTCCCCTGATGCGCCTCGTCCACCTCCAGGGTGACGCGCTCGTAGGGCTCGCACAGTTCGCCGTCGACTTCCTTCAAAATGACCTCCGGCCTCGAGACCGCCAGCTCATAGCCTTCCCGGCGCATGGTTTCGATGAGGATCGACAGATGCAGCGCGCCGCGCCCCGAAACCCGGAACTTGTCAGGATCCTCGCCTTCCTCCACCCGCAGGGCAACATTATGCCGCAGCTCCTTGAGCAAACGTTCGCGCAGATGGCGGGAAGTGAGAAACTTGCCTTCCCGCCCGGCGAAAGGCGAGGTATTGACCTGGAAGGTCATGCTGACGGTGGGTTCATCCACGGTCAGTGGCGGCAATCCTTCGACCCTGACCGGGTCGCAGAGGGTGTCGGAGATGTCGAGGGGATCGATGCCGCAGAAGGCGACGATGTCTCCCGCGCCCGCGCTTTCCACCTCGATCCGGTTCAGCCCCTCGAAACCGAAAACCTGCGCCACCTTGGCGCTCCGGCTGCGGCCTTCCCTGTCCACCACCGTCACCTGCTGATTGCGCTTCAGTCGTCCCCGTTGGATCCTGCCCACCCCGATGACGCCGACATAGGAATTGTAATCCAGGCTGGTGACCTGCAGTTGCAAGGCACCTTCCTCGTCCACCGGCGGTGGCGGAACATGCTCGACCACCGCCTCGAACAGGGGCGTCATGTCGCCGCCGGCGACCTCCTGATCGAGACCGGCGTATCCCTTGAGGGCGGAAGCGTAGATGACGGGAAAATCGAGCTGTTCGTCACTGGCGCCGAGCCGGTCGAACAGATCGAAAGTCTGATCGAGCACCCAGTCTGGGCGCGCACCGGGACGGTCGATCTTGTTGATCACCACAATGGGTTTGAGCCCTTTCGCCAGGGCCTTCTGGGTCACGAAGCGGGTCTGGGGCATGGGCCCCTCCACCGCATCGACCAGCAGCAACACCGAATCCACCATCGACAGGATCCGTTCAACCTCGCCACCGAAATCGGCATGGCCCGGCGTGTCGACGATGTTGATCCGGTGCTCTCGCCATTTGAGGGAAGTATTCTTGGCCAGAATGGTGATGCCCCGCTCCCGCTCGAGGTCGTTGGAATCCATTACCCGTTCGGTCGGTTTTTCGTGCTCGGCAAAGACGCCCGACTGCTGCAGCAGCTTGTCCACCAGGGTCGTTTTGCCGTGGTCCACGTGGGCGATGATGGCGATATTGCGGATATTCTGGGTCAAGACTGAAATACTCCTGAAAATGATTGAAACGGCTCACCCCAGCGGCATGGAACGGCTGGACATCATCCAGCCCGGCGGCGGAAGATCACTTCCCGTCCTTATACCGGACACTGAAGCTCATTGCTGTTCCCACGGAAGACCATGGAAACGCCAACCTCCCAGTGTACTACGATGTTTGTTTTCGTCCAAAGGCCCTTCGAAACCCTCATCGATATTGACCAGGGTCCGGTACCCTTCCTCCGCCATGGTTTTGGCCGCCTCCATGGACCTGTGACCGCTGCGGCACAGGAACAGGATGGGCGTGGCGGGGTCCGGCACCATCTCCCTGACCGCGCCGGCGAAATCCGGATGTGGCTGCATCGGCAGACCATCCTTCCAGGGAATGAGAATCGCGCCAGGGGGGTGACCGACGAACAAGTGCTCGCAGGTGGTGCGGACATCGATCAACACGGCGCCGGGATGTTCCTGCATGAATTGCCAGGCGGCGGGGGGTTTCAAATTGAGAATCCGGGATTCACTCATGGCATTTCCTCCAGTTTTTTTGACCGACCAAACAGGCTTCGTCGCGCCATCCCAGGCTCACATCCCCCAGACCTCCCTCTTCCCGGAAGGCCCTGACGATCAGCCCCTGGAACAGGCGCAGCAACTCATTGACATCCAGGAGAAAATCCGGATTGGAAGGCCCCCTGGCCGAGACTTTCTCCTTGACGAAAGTCTGATAGTACAACAAACCACCCGGCTTCAGCGCGGATTGGATTTTCGGGCACAGGGCTCGATCCAGAAAACGGCTGACAACGATGACCTCATACGCCTCCCGCGGCCACGCCCACGAAGTGACGTCACACACCCGCGCCGCCAAATCCAGGCCCCCGCTCCTTTCCCGCAATCTGGAGATGGCCACCGGCGAAAGATCCAGCGCCTCCACACTCATCCCCCGCCGGGCCAGAAACAACGCATTGGAACCCAGACCGCAGGCCACTTCCAGCGCTTTTCCCCGCGATGGCAGCAAATGAGCGAAGTCGGTCAGCACCCTCGCCGGGTTCGGCCAATCGCCACCGCTATGGATCCGGTCCCATTTGACCCTGAGATCGCTTCCCATGTTCAACTTTTCCAGTAAGCCGGCGCCAGCAGGACGAGCAAGGTGAAGATTTCCAAACGTCCCAGCAACATGGCGAAACCCGCCAGCCATTTCACCGTATCGGGCATGGTCATGAAACCTGCCGCCACCTCCCCAAGGCCGGGCCCGAGATTGTTCAACGTGGCCGCCACGGCGGCGAAAGCGGTGACCTGATCCAGCCCCGCCGCCATCATCAACACCATGATGACAGCGAACGACACCACGTACAGAGAGAAGAACCCCCACACCGCCTCCACCACCCGGGGAGGGACCGGAATCCGGCCCACCTTGACCGGGATTTCCGCCTGCGGATGAATCAGCCGCAGAATTTCCCGCACCCCCTGCTTGTACAGCAACACCACCCGGATCACCTTGATTCCACCGGCGGTGGAACCGGCACATCCGCCGATGAATGCACCGAGAATCAACAACACCTGGGCGAAAGGCGGCCAGCCAGTATAATCACTGCTGGTAAAGCCGGTCGTGGTCATGAAGGAAACCGTCTGAAACAATCCCTGCCGGATGGCCTCGACGGGTTTCATCTCCACCTGCCACCAAAGGTAGCCACAAAGCAGCAAAACCAATATGGACAACAATCCCAGATAGGCGCGAACCTCGCTGTCCAGACGGTAGATGCCCGGCCGATGATGGCGCAGGATCTCGAAATGGAGGGCGAAATTGATCCCGGCGATCAGCATGAACAACGTGGCGATCAGTTCGATGACCGGGTTGTGAAAAAAGCCGATGCTTTGATCATGGGTGGAAAAACCACCGATGGCGATGGTGGAGAAGGCGTGGCCCAGGGCGTCGAACGGCGACATGCCCGCCGCCCAGTAACTGAGACCACAGAGGATGGTCAGGCCCAGATAGACCCCCCAAAGCGCCTTGGCGGTCTCGGCGATCCGCGGCGTCAGCTTGCTGTCCTTCATCGGGCCCGGCGTCTCGGCCCGGTACAGCTGCATCCCCCCGACCCGCAACAATGGCAACACCGCCACCGCCAGCACCACGATTCCCATCCCCCCCAGCCATTGCAGCTGCTGGCGATAATAGAGGATCGACGGCGGCAAATGGTCGAGACCGGAAATCACCGTGGCCCCCGTGGTGGTGAGGCCGGAAATGGACTCGAACACGGCGTCGGTCACCGACATGTGTGGATTTTCCGACAAGGTGAAAGGCACCGCGCCGGTCAACCCCAGGATCACCCAGAACAGGGCCACCACCAGGAACCCGTCGCGCACCCGGAGTTCACGATTGGCGTGACGGAAAGGGAACCACAACGCCAGCCCCGCCAGCAGAATCAGGACGAAAGCGATCAGGAACGGCACATGGGCGCCGTCGTGATAAAACCACGATATCAACAGAGGAGGCAACATGGTGAAACTGAAGAACCCCGACAGGGCGCCGGTGATCCGCAGCACTACCTGAACCTGAACCACGCTTCGCAAAATCAGGCGGCCCTCGCCGGCAACGGGGCGAACAGCTTTTCCACCGCCGGAATCAGTTTTTTGTCGAGCAGAAACATGATGATGTGATCGTCCTCCTCGATGCGGGTGTCGTGGTGAGCCTGGATCACTTCCTTGCCCCGGACCAAAACGCCCGGCACCACCCCCGGCGGCAGCTTGAGCTTTTCTATGGTCCGCCCCACCACCCTGGACCTGCCGGGACAACCGTGGGCCACGGCCTCGATGGCCTCGGAGGCGCCGCGGCGAAGCGAATGGACCTGCACCACGTCCCCCCTGCGCACATGCCGCAGCAGACTGCCGATGGTCGCCTCCTGCGGCGATATCACCAGATCCACCAGATTGCGCTCGACCAGGTCGGCGTAAGCCGGCCGGTTGATCAGGCTGATCACCCGCCGCGCCCCCAGTTTTTTGGCCAGCATGGCGGAAAGAATGTTGGCCTCGTCATCATTGGTGATGGCGCAAAAGACATCCACGTTTTCGATGTTCTCGTTGAGCAGCAGGTCGCGGTCGGCGGCATCCCCCACCAACACCACCGTATTGTCCAGATCCTCCGCCACCTTGCGCGCCCGGGCGGGATCCTTCTCGATCATTTTCACCTGAAACCGGTGTTCCAGGGCCTTGGCGACCCGCTTGCCGATATGCCCCCCACCGGCGAACATGATCCGCTTGTAGGGCCGGTCCCACCCCCGCAGTTCGCCCATGACGGCCTTGATTTCCTCCCGCGAGGTGACGAAAAACACCTCGTCACCGGGCTCGATGATCATGTCTCCGGTAGGGACGATGGCCCGCCCCTGACGGAACACGGCGGTGATCCGGGCATGCACCCGGGGCATGTGCTGATGCAGCTCGCGAATGGGATGGGTCACCAGGGGGCCTCCCTTTATCGCCCGTACCGAAACCAGGCGCACCCGGCCATCGGCGAAATCCAGCACCTGCGAAGCGCCGGGATAGGCCAGCAAGCCGCTGATGAAGTCGCTGATGATCTGCTCCGGGCTGATCACCACGTCCACCGCCACGCCACCGGGCCCGAACATTCCGGGATGTTGGGTATACTCGATCGCCCTGATGCGGGCGATTTTCTTCGGCACCTGGTACAAGGTATGGGAAATCTGGCAGGCCAGCATGTTGGTCTCGTCGTCGCTGGTCACCGCCACCACCAGGTCGGCCCCGGCCGCCCCGGCCTTTTCCAGGACGGGGGGGTGGGCGGCATTGCCCATCACCGTGGCGATGTCGAAGCGGTCACGCAGATCCCGGAGGATCTCGGGGTCGGTATCGACCACCACCACGTCGTAGGATTCCTGGGCGAGATTGCTGACCACACTGGTTCCGACCCGGCCCGCGCCCAACACCAGGATTTTCATCAGCGTTTGTCCTTGAACTTGATTCCCAAAGAATGCAGCTTGCGGTACAGATGGGTGCGTTCCATCCCGATCGCCTGGGACAGGCGGGCGACGCTGCCGCCGTGGCGGTCGAGGTGATATTCCAGATAGGCTTTCTCGAAACGCTCGCGGGCCTCCTTCAGGGGCAGATCGTAGAACTCGGGCGCATCGACCGATTCCTTGGTGATGATTTCCCCCAGGGCGGTCTTCACTTCGTCCAGTTCCACTTCTTCGCCACTGCCGAGAATCAGCAGCCGATGCACCAGGTTCTTCAGCTCGCGGACATTGCCGGGCCAGGCATAGTTGCGGAGAAAATTCTGCACTGCCACCGGAAAACGCCGAAACGCCAGTTTTTCCCCCGTAACGAAATAATCGACGTAGAAATTCAGCAACTCCGGAACGTCTTCGCTGTGCTGCCGCAAGGCGGGAATGGGAAGCGAGACCTCATTGAGCAGGTAATACAAATCCTTGCGGAAACGCCCCGCCTTCACCTCTTCCTCCAGGTTGCGCCGGGTCGAGGCCAGCACCCGCACGTCCACCTCCACCTGCCGGCTTCCGCCGACCCGGAGAAACGTCTTGGATTCCAGGGCGCTCACCAGGCGCAGCTGGGTCTCGGTATCCATGTCTCCCACCTCGTCCAGGAACAAGGTGCCCCCGGTGGCTTGTTCGAGCAACCCCCGGTGGATGCTGTCACCCTCTTCCTTGCCGAAAAATTCCACCGCCGAATATTCCGGCGCGATGGTACCAAGCGCCACCGGGACGAAAGGCCCCTCGCGGCGGTGGCTGTGCTTGTGCAGGTAACGGGCGAAGGTCTCCTTGCCGGTCCCCGGTTCGCCGACGAACAAAACGCGGGTATCGTATTGCGCCAGCCTTTTGACCTGATCGCGCAGGCGCTCCATCGCCGCGCTCTTGCCGACGGGCTCGATATGGACCGACTCCGCCTGAGCCGACCCGCCACGCCCGGCCCGTGAGGACTCCAGGGCTCTTTCCACGGTGGAAAGCAGCTTGGCCATGGAGAGGGGTTTTTCCAGATAGTCGAAAGCCCCCAGCCGGGTAGCCTCGACCGCCGTCTCCACCGTTCCATGGCCGGACATCATGATGACGGGGCTGCCCATTCCGCCTTCGTTCCATTCCTTGAGCAGGCTGACCCCGTCCACGTCCGGCATCCAGATATCCAGCAACACCAGATCGGGATGTTCATATTGCCAATATTCCCGCGCCTCGGCACCATTGGCGGCGGTCAACACCTGGAATCCCTCGTCCTCGAGAATATCCTGCACCAACTGGCAGATATCCGGTTCGTCGTCCACAACCAATATCGTCGTCTTGTCGTTCATGTCTCTACTCTGTCATTTCTGGGCGCTCCGGATTTTCCCGGATGCGCTCTGGATTCCACCGGCAGGCGGATGACGAACCGGGCGCCCCGCCCGAATTGCCGGTCAAGACGGATCGTCCCGCCGTGTTCCTCGATTATCTTCCTGACGATGGCGAGCCCCAGCCCCGTCCCCCTCGATTTCGTCGTCACATAGGGATCGAAGATTTGTTCCGCCTGTTCCGGCGCCACACCGGGCCCGTCATCTTCGACCACCCACTCCAGCCCCACCCGGCCCGCATCCTTGACCAGGCGCAGGGAAATCTTCACGTGGACGGGCGGCGTTCCCGCCTCCAGCGCATTCTTGATCAGATTGTGCAAGACCTGGCGCAGGCGCAGCGGATCAGCCGACAAGACAGGCAGCCCGGAATCCAGCTCCAGCTGGAACATCACCCCTGCATCGGGGGGGTAGAGGGCCAGCACTTCTTCTATCAGTATACCCATATCCACCGGTTGGGGCTGAAGCTTCGGCAGCCTCGCATATTCCGAGAAAGCGTTCACCATCGTTTTGAGCGCTTCCACCTGTTGGACGATGGTATGGGTCGAGCGTTCCAGCACCGCCGCCCCTTCCGGGCCCACCTGCGGTTTGAGTTTGCGCTCGAGCCGTTCGGCGGCGAGCTGAATCGGGGTCAGGGGATTTTTGATTTCATGCGCCAGCCGCCGCGCCATTTCGCTCCAGGCGGCATACTTTTGCGCCTGCACCAGCGCCGTGATGTCGTCGAACACCAGCACCGCGCCACTGCGCCGGCCGTCCGCCCCCAGCAGCGGGCTGCCGCGGCAGAGCAAAACCTTCTGTCCCTGCTGATCCTTGATGACCACCTCTTCCTGCCAGATCTCTTCGCTTTCCAGCAGCCGGGCGCGGATCAGCTGGACCAGATCCGACAACGCCGGATTTTCTTCCGCCAGAGAGCGAAGCGGCTTGCCGCTGATGGTGGCGAAATCGACCCCCAGAATGGCCTCGGCGGCCTGATTCGCGGTCCGCAGCCGGGTTTGATCGCTCAAGGTCAGCACCCCGGAAGACAGATGGCCCAGCACCGTCTCCAGATAGGTCCGCTGGTCCTCCACCTGGCGCCTGGACCGCTCGGCCTCGTCCCGGGCCTGCGCCAGGCGGTTGGTCATGGTGTTGAACGAACTGACCAGAAACCCCATGTCGTCCTTTTGCAGAATCGGCAACCGTTGGTCCAGATTTCCCTGGGCGACCGCCCGGGTTCCCTGAACCAGCATCTTGACCGGCGCCACGATGCGGCGGATGCTCAGGAAGGCGGCCCAGATGGAAGCCAGCATGCTCAGGAGCAACGTCAGGGCGAGGGTGAGGGAAAAACTGAACTTCAGCGAACGGCGTAAATAACCCATTTGCTGATAATGGGCATAAGCCTTCTCCACCGTTCTGGCCAGCTGATTGATACGGTAAGGGAGCGGGTAGAGCGCCTGCAGAAAGACGGGGCTTTCCAGCTGCAATGGAAGCAATACCCTGACCTGCAAACGGGCTTCTTCATCTTTTCGCACCACAGGGCCCGGCGCGGGATCGAGCCCCACGTATCCGCTTTTCCTGGCCAGAGCCAGAATGGAAGGGTCCGGCATGCTCGGCAGCATCAGATCCACACCGGCGCCGCTGGTGGCGATGATACGCCCCTGGCGGGTCAGCAGCGTCATCTCGGAGGCCCCGCTGCGTTCACGCAACCGGTTCAACTCGATGACTCTGACGTCTTCCGGCACCTCGGCCAGCTTCCCGGCCAGCCGCAAGGTGCGTTGCCTCAGCCCCTGCATCCGCTGGTCGAGCGCCGCCTTGCCCAATTCCAGGGAGCTCTCCATGGCCTGATCAATCTCCACGTCGAACCAGCTGTCGATACTGCGATGCAGAAACTGAAAGGAATAGTAAAACACGATCGACGCCGGGGTCAGCGCCAGAAACACGAACAGCAACACCATCCGCAACGCCAGCCGGGAGCCCGCGGCACGCTTGCGGAACTGCCGGATCAGCCACCAGATGTTCGCCCCGACCAGGCCAAGCAGTAATGCGCTCCCCAGGACGTTGATCAGGAGTAACCAGGAGTACCACTGATTGAGCTCGGAAGCTTTTTGGGTCGCGGAACTCATCAAGTGCAGCGGCACCAGGATGATTCCGAACAGGACGACCACCAACAGACTCAGCGGCAACCTCATCGCCGGATCTCCCATCGATAAGGATTGGAGGACAGCCGCCAGTCAGGAGAAAAATAGGCGATCGGGCGCAACGCCCAGGGCAACCTTTCGATATTGAGCCACACTTTCACCTCGCCATAGGAAAAGCGGGGGGGCGCCCAACCCTCTTCCATGGTGAAAACGATTTCGTTCAATTCCCCCAAGGCCACCAATGCCGAATCGAGCCGGGGGAAACTGCGCTGAAAACGATTGGTTTCGTCCACCACCCGGTATACCTGGGACAGTGGGTAATATTGAATACGGAAATCCAGATCCCGCCGCCACACCGTTTCGTCCCAAAGCCCCCGGCGGGGCTGACGGATGCGGGTGGTCACCGTCAGGGTCAGGGGCACCCCCCGCTCCAGCGCTTCTACCAGAGTGTCACTGAAACGGTAATCGATGCCGGCGGTCAAGGCGATCGCATCCTGCTGGAAAGCCAAAAACGCATGCCGGACCCGGAAACCATAATCATCCAGGGCCGCCGGCAACGGCCACAAGCACAACAGGCACCACACGCCAGCCCGGAGGACATCGATCAACCCCGTGCCCGGGAGGCGGCCGATCCATTTCGAAAATCCCAGCGGCAGGGCGCCTGCAACGGGGGGGATCGCTTCACGCCATTGTCCTGCCCCCGCCGCCGGCTGACTCAAACTACGCATTTCTCCAGTCTGGCATAATAAAATCCATCCATTTTCCCCGGAAGGATCTGACGTCCGATCCCCGTCGCCGTCCCCCAATCGGCCTCGATCGGCAATACCCTGGCATCGCGGTGAAGGGCGGCAAAACCCTGGATCTGCTTTTCGTTTTCCTCGGGCAGGATGGAGCAGGTGGCATAGAGCAACACACCCCCTTGCGCCAGAAGCGGCCATACCGCCTCCAGAATCTCGAGCTGAAGCCCGGCCAAGGTGGAAACATCTTCTTCCCGCCGCAGGATCTTGATGTCGGGATGGCGGCGGATGACGCCGGTGGCGGAACACGGCGCATCCAGCAGGATCCTGTCGAAAGGGCGTCCATCCCACCACTGCGTTGTCCGGGCATCGGCGCAGACCAGCTTCACCCGGCCAGCGTCGCCCAGCCTGTCAAGATTCTGTTTCACCTTGTCCAGGCGCGAACGGGAAACGTCCACGGCCACCAGTTCCTCCACCTCCGGACAAGTCTCCAGAATATGGGCCGTCTTGCCACCGGGGGCGGCGCACACATCCAACACCCGCATGCCCTGCCGCACGGCAAGCAAAGGGGCGGCCAACTGGGCGGCACCGTCCTGTACCGACACCACACCCGAGGAAAAACCCGGCAGCTCGGCCACATCAACCGGCCGCTCCAGCTCGATGGCGGTCGGAACACCCTCCATGCCCCGAGCCGAAAGACCGATCGACCGGAGCCGTTCCAGATACGCATCACGTTTGGATCGGCCGGGATTCAGCCGCAACACCAAGGGGGGCTGGGTATTGTTGACTCTCATGATATTTTCGGCCTGGCGTGGCCAGGCACGCTCTATCCGGCGCCTGAGCCAGGCCGGATGACTGACCGACGCCTGGTAATCCGTATCGGCGGCCGCTTCCAGGTCCGCCTGGCGGCGAAGATAATTTCGCAACAATGCATTCAACAAGGATCTGGCCCAACGCTTCCGTCCGCTGGCCGAGACCGTTTCCGCCACCGCCGCATGCGGTTTGACGCCCATCTTTCCGATCTGGGCCAGCCCCACCAGCGCCAGCGCATGGATCTCGGCATCCTTGATGGGCTTTTGCAACAGCCGGGAAAGGATGAAATCCAGGCGGTGATAGTGGCGCAGGCAAACAAAACACAAGGCCTGCAAGAACGCTCTGTCGCGGCCGGTTACAGATTCCAGGACGGGTGGAAGGACATCGTTGAGGGAATTTCCCCGCGCGACCCGGGCCAATACCTGGGCGGCGAGGCGGCGAACGTGACTCACAAGGCAATCACCGCAACCGGCATCCCAAGCAAGGGTGGGCATTGAGGAATGCCTGGGCAGGCTGGCGGCGGCCGCCGGGAAGCTGGACTTCCAGCAACCTCAAACGCCCTTCTCCAGTCGCCACCTCGAGGTTCCTTCTCGCTTCGACGATGGTTCCCGGAATGTCTTCGCTTCGCGCCGGGATGGCTTCGGCACGCCAGATTCTGAGCACCTGCTCATCGAAGTGGGTAAAAGCCACCGGCCAGGGATTGAAGGCTCTCACCGCCCTGGCCAGGGTTTGTGCCGGCAGGCTCCAATCGATCCCGGCCTCTTCCTTGGTGATTTTGACGGCATACGTGACTTCGGACTCATCCTGGGGAATGGCCTGCGCCTTTCCCGTTTCGAGCTGCGAAAGCGCTTCACACAAGGCCTCGGCCCCCAATGCGGCCAGACGGTCATGAAGCTCCCCCGCGGTCTCGTGGGGATCGATGGGGATCGCCTTTTTCAGCAGCATCGGACCTGCATCGAGCGCCTCCACCACCTCCATGATGGTGACCCCCGTTTCCTCGTCGCCCGCCAGAATGGCCCTTTGAATGGGGGCGGCGCCCCGCCAGCGAGGCAACAGGGAGGCATGGACGTTGATCGCCCCCACCGTCGGGATGGAAAGAATCCCGGCCGGCAGGATCAACCCGTAAGCCGCCACCACCAACAGATCAGGCCGCAAGCGGGCAAAGGCGTCGATCTCCGCTTCACTGCGCAACGTTTGCGGTTGCATCACCGGAATCCGATGTTCGAGTGCCAACCTTTTGACCGGGCTCGCCTGTAATCTGCGCCCCCGGCCCGCGGGGCGATCCGGCTGGGTGTAAACAGCGACCATGGAATGGTCGCCCGCCAACAATGCTTCGAGGCTGGGCACGGCGAACTGGGGCGTGCCGGCGAAAACGATACGCATCAGATCGCGGCCGCGACAGGGGTCTTTTCTTTGCTTTGACGTTTGCTCTTGATCAACTTCTTGCGAATTCTTTGTCTCTTGAGGGGAGAAAGATAATCGACGAACAATTTGCCATCGAGATGATCGATCTCATGCTGAATACAGACCGCCAGAAGCCCTTCCGCCTCGAGTTCGAAGGGTTCACCCTCACGATCCAGGGCGCGCACCCGGATGCTTTCGGCCCGCCGTACCTTCTCGAAAATCCCGGGCACGGACAAACAGCCCTCCTCCCGCTCCTCGACCCCGTCCCTGGACAGGATCTCGGGGTTGATCAGACACAACGGCTGATCCTTTTCCTCGGATACGTCGATGACGATGATTCGTTTGTGCACGTTCACCTGCGTCGCCGCCAATCCGACACCAGGCGCCTCATACATGGTTTCGAACATGTCATCCACCAGCCGGCGGATCGAATCGTCCACGACCGGAACGGGTTTGGCCTGCTTGCGCAGTCTCTCATCGGGAAATTCCAAAATATCCAACAAGGCCATGATCGCCTCCTAAGCGGGTCTCGGTTCTGGCATTTTAGCCGAATTGCACTAGACTTTGAACGACAGGAACAGGCTGGGAATCACGCCAGCCGTATCCAAACGGGATGAGACGAACTGAATACGCATCATGTAATCGAAGACCCTTCGTTCCGGACAAAGTTTCCTTGCCACCCATCCACCCTATTGCTGGAGGAACCCCCGTCATGCACCGTCTCCGTTCTCTGCTGATGATCGTGATTTTCAGTTGCAGCAGCATGATATCCCTGGCCGAAAACGTCTCCCTGGCGCCCGACCACCCCCAACGCTACACCGTCGTCAAGGGGGACACGCTTTGGGACATCGCCGCCCGGTTTTTGAACCGGCCCTGGGACTGGCCGAAGATCTGGAAGGTCAACCCCCAGATTCGAGATCCCCACTGGATCTATCCGGGAGACGTGATCGTGCTCGAGTATGTGAACGGTCAGCCCACCCTGACCCTCGAACGCGGCCGGCATGGTTCGGAAACAGAACGCCTCCGGCCCAGGGTCCGATCCACCCCGATCGCCGAAGCCATTCCCACCATCCCCTATGACGCGGTGCGCCAGTTCCTCACCTCACCCAAGGTCGTCACCAAGCAGGAGATCCAAAGCGCCCCCTATATCGTCAGCCTCGCCGACAACCGGTTGATCGGCGGCAGCGGCGATACCATCTATGTCCGGGGACTCGAAGAGGCGGCGAACGGGGCAACCGTGTCGGGATACACCGTTTTTCGCCGTGACGATGTTCTGAAGAACCCCGAGACCGAAGAGGAACTGGGCTATAACGCCTTGTATGTCGCCGACACCCATCTGCAACGCGGAGGGGATCCCGCCACCCTGATCATCGACCGCAGCGTCCGTGAAGTGATCGTGGGCGACCGGTTACTGCCGGTCATCGAGGAACAACTGGCCCTGGACTATCACCCCAAACCCGCCCCGCAAAGCGTCCGCGGACACATCATCAAGGTGCTCGACGGGGTTTCCCAGATCGGCCAGTACGACCTGGTAGTGATCGACCAGGGGCTGCGGGACGGACTCGAAAAGGGACATGTGCTGCGGGTCTGGCGGCATGGGCAAAAAATGCGCGACTGGGTCAAGGAAGGGGCCTCCAGGTGGATCACCCTGCCCGATGAAAAGGCCGGCCTCGTGATGATTTTCCGCCCCTTCGAACGGGTCAGCTACGGCATCGTCATGAAAGCGAGCCTGGCGATTCACCTTGGCGACCTGGTCACCGCACCGGAACTTTGATTCCGCTGGCCGCCTTGCATGGCGCTCCTCCCCGGCCAAGGATGGCTATCCATTTCCTCCGGCGTCCTCCGCCGACCCATTCCGGTTTTCAACGCCCCGGGCTTCGATCGGAGGCTGTCCCTTGAACGGCGGGGAATGCCTGCGTCACTGGCTCGCCCTGGCACAGACGCCGGGAATGGGCGCGCGGCGGGCCACCCGTCTGCTCGAGGCTTTTGGCGACCCGGGGGAAATCTTTCGCCAACCGGCGGCCAACCTGCGCGCCCTGGGGCTGGAGACACGAACCGTCGAAGCCCTGAACCGCCCCCGCTGGGAACAGGTCGAACGGTCGCTGAACTGGGGCTCGCAACCTCAATGCCATATTCTCACCTGGGCGGATACGGATTACCCGCCACAATTGAAGCAGATTTCCTCTCCCCCCCTGGTTCTGTTCGTGCGTGGCAGCCTGGAAGCCCTCGCCAAACCCCAATTGGCCATCGTCGGCAGCCGCCGGCCCACCGACCAGGGCCGGCGGCTGACCCGGGAATTTTCTCGGGAGCTGGCGAAACTCGGCCTTGTGATCACCAGCGGACTGGCCCTGGGCATCGACGGAGCGGCCCATCGCGGCGCCCTCGATGGAGGCGGCAGGACCGTTGCCGTGGCCGGCACCGGGCCGGACAGAATTTATCCCGGCGCCCATAAAAATCTCGCTGTGGAGATTGTCAGCCAGGGCGCAATCGTGTCAGAATTCCCTCCGGGTACGCCACCACGCCCCCGGAATTTTCCTCGGCGCAACCGGATCGTTTCCGGCTTGGCGCTGGGTACGCTGGTGATCGAGGCCACCCGCAACAGCGGCTCTCTGATCACCGCTCGTTATGCGCTGGAACAGGGCCGGGAGGTCATGGCCGTTCCCGGAGACATCCACAATCCCCAGGCCAAGGGTTGCAACGCATTGATCCGCCAGGGCGCCAGATTGGTCGAAACGGTGGAAGAGGTGCTGGAGGCCTTGAATCTTCTCTCCCCTGCTGTAACATCCGAAGCGGAACAACCGCCCTTGCCCGGCAATTCGAATGAACTCGCTGACGAATATCAAGACTTATTGAATAAAATCGATTACGCTCCCACACCGGTAGACCAATTGGTCGACGAAACGGGACTTCCCCCCGAGGATATCGCATCCATGTTGCTCATCCTTGAACTGGAAGGCCATGTCGCATCGGTTGCGGGAGGTTGTTATCAACGGATTCGCTGAACCGGATCCAAGGCCTGGAATAGCGCCATGAAAGAAAACGTATTTGACGTACTGCTCTATCTGTTCGAAAACTACATGGATGAAGACCCGGAACAAATGCCCGACCCCGACTCCATACGCAATGAGCTGGTCGCGGCGGGCTTCCCCCAAAATGACATAGACAAGGCATTCCTGTGGCTCGAATCGCTTTCCAATGGACAGCCCATCCAGACCACCATCGAAACCTTCCGCATCTATGCGGCCGATGAACTGGCCAAGCTGGACCAGGAATGCCGCGGGCTGCTGCTGTTCCTGGAACAAAGCGGTATCTTGAGCCCCTCCAACCGGGAACTGGTCATCGACCGTGCCATGGCCCTGGGTTCGGAGGATCTCACCCTGGAGAACCTGAAATGGATCGTCCTGATGGTGTTGTTCAGCCAACCGGACCAGGAAGCCGCCTTCGAGCGCATGGAAGACCTGGTCTATGACAACATTCCGGTCGCGCTGCACTGATGCCGCGCGAAACCTGAACGACAGCCGCCCCGTTACCTCTAATCACTGACCGTCAACCACGCAAACAAAACCCACGATACTTTTCATGGCTCAGAATCTCGTTATCGTCGAATCGCCCGCCAAGGCGAAAACCATCGCCAAATACCTGGGACCAGGCTACAAAGTGCTGGCCTCCTACGGTCACGTGCGCGACCTGGTACCGAAGGAGGGCGCTGTCGATCCGGAACATGATTTCGCCATGAAATACGAGCTGATCGACAAAAACAAGAAGCACGTCCAAACCCTCAAACAGGCGGCGAAACAAGCCGATGAATTGTTTCTCGCCACCGACCCGGACCGTGAAGGCGAGGCCATCTCCTGGCACATCCTGGAGATCCTGAAAAAAGACAAGAGCATCCGCGACAAGCCCACCCACCGCATCGTTTTCCATGAAATCACCCGCCGCGCCATTCAGGACGCCCTGAAACATCCAGGCGAATTGTCCATGAACCTGGTCAATGCCCAACAGGCGCGCCGGGCGCTCGACTATCTGGTGGGCTTCAACCTTTCTCCGCTGTTGTGGAAGAAGATCCGCCGGGGACTGTCGGCGGGCCGGGTCCAAAGCCCCGCCTTGAGAATGATCGTCGAACGCGAGATCGAGATCGAGAACTTCGAGCCCCGGGAATACTGGACCATCGAAGCCGCCTGCCAGGCCGAGCAACAGGCTTTCAAGGCCCGGTTGCTGCAATACCAGGGCGAGAAGGTCAAGCAGTTCAGCCATACCACCGAAGAACAGGCCACATCGGTTCGCCAAACCTTGCTGGAGTCGGCCCACGGTCATCTCACCGTGGTCAAGGTGGAGAAAAAGCAGCGCAAGCGCAATCCGGCACCGCCCTTCATCACCTCGACCCTGCAACAGGAAGCCTCGCGCAAACTGGGATTCACCACCCGGCGCACCATGTCGGTGGCGCAGCAACTGTACGAAGGCATCGATATCGGCGGCGAAACCGTGGGCCTGATCACCTACATGCGTACCGACTCCACCCAACTGGCCCAGGACGCGGTCATGGAGATCCATGACCTCATCGCCCAGCGCTACGGCAAGGAATACCTGCCCGCCAAACCGCGGGTCTTCAGGACCAAATCCAAGAACGCCCAGGAGGCCCACGAGGCCATCCGCCCCACCTCGGTGCGCCGCCTTCCCGAAATGCTGAAGCCCCATCTCAGTACCGATCAGTTCCGCCTCTACGAGCTGATCTGGAAGCGCACCGTCGCCTGCCAGATGATCCATGCCACCCTGAACACCGTGGCCGTGGACCTGGCCTGCGGCGGCCCGGAAAACCTGTTCCGCGCCACCGGTTCCGTCATCGCCCATCCGGGCTTCATGACCGTCTATCAGGAAGGCAGGGACGATAGCGCCAAGGAGGGGGAGGACAAGATGCTGCCTCCGCTCGAGGAAGGGCAACGGGTGACCTTGCAGGACATTCTGGCCGAGCAGCACTTCACCGAGCCGCCCCCCCGCTATACCGAAGCCAGCCTGGTGAAGGCGCTGGAGGAATACGGCATCGGCCGCCCTTCCACCTACGCCAGCATCATCTCCACTCTGCTCAACCGGGACTATGTGACCCTGGAGAACAAACGTTTCAAACCGACCGACATCGGCCGGATCGTCAACAAGTTCCTCACCGAGCATTTCACCCGTTACGTCGACTATCATTTCACCGCCGATCTCGAGGACCGGCTCGATGCGGTCTCCCGCGGCGAGGAAAAATGGCTGGAACTGCTGAAAGCCTTCTGGCACCCCTTCAGACAATTGGTGCAAGACAAGGAAACCAGCGTCCAGCGCAAGGACGTGACCCAGGAACCGCTCGACGAAAAGTGCCCCGAGTGTGGCGGGCAGCTGTCCATCCGCCTGGGACGCAACGGCCGTTTCATCGGCTGCAGCAATTTCCCCGAGTGCAAGTACACCCGCAACCTTGATGGCGACAACAGCGCCCCGGAACCGGAGGCTCTGGACCGCGAATGCCCCGAGTGCGGCGGCCCACTTCAGATCAAGACCAGCCGCTACGGCAAGTTCATCGGCTGCGGCAATTATCCCAAGTGCCGCCACATCGAACCGCTGGAGAAACCCGAGGACACCGGCGTACCCTGCCCCCAATGCCAACAGAACAACCTGCTCAAACGCAAGTCCCGCAACGGCAAGATCTTCTACTCGTGCGCCGGCTACCCCAAATGCAAGTATGCGGTCTGGAACCCGCCGCTCGCCGAGCCCTGCCCGGAATGCGGCTGGCCGATCCTGACCCTGAAGACCACCAAGCGCCGGGGCACCGAGAAGGTCTGCCCGCAAAAACAATGCGGTTATGTCACCCCCTGCGAAGGCGAGGCCCCGCAAACGCAGCCGCTCGCAAAAACCGCCGGTTGAGCCATGATGTCACCCCTCCCGCGCTGGCGTCTGCGCAAGGCTGTCAGACACTTGAAAACCGGCGGCTTGATCGCCTACCCCACCGAAGGCGTCTGGGGACTGGGCTGTGACCCCTGGAATCTGGAAGCGGTCGAAAGGATTCTGACGCTGAAGCAGCGGCCGGTGGAAAAGGGCCTGATCCTGATCGCTTCGGACTTCGGGCAACTTATGCCATTCATCCTCCCGCCACCGAAAGAAAGGTTCCCTCAAATCCTGCGTTCGTGGCCGGGAGCCGTCACCTGGATCCTGCCCGCTTCCCCCACCTGCCCCGCCTGGATACGGGGAAGTCACGCCACGGTGGCGACACGGGTGACGGCTCACCCTGTCGCCGCCGCCCTGTGTCGCGCTTTCGGCGCCCCCCTGGTCTCCACCAGCGCCAACCCCGCCCAAAGCCCCCCCGCCCTCTCGGCGCTGTCGCTGCGCCGCTATTTCGGCCGGCGGGCGGATTTACTGCTCGTGCCCGGTCCTGTGGGGAACCTCCGTGGACCCACCCCCATCTTCGACGCCCTGAGCGGCCGCTGCCTGCGGAGAGAGGGAGAGTAAGACTTCCGCCGGCAGGGCGTGCTGCGTCACCCTCACCTCCCCGCCCTGAACGCACAACGACGCCTTGAAACCGCCGCCGGCGGCCAGCTCGTACGGCCACCAGTCGTCCGGCCCGCCATATTCGGCGGGCAATGCCAACAAACGCAGCGGATCCAGCGAGAACACACATCGCTCGACCCCCATCCCCAACCCCCGGCCGGTGGCTTTCATCAAGGCTTCTTTCAAGGTCCACAGACGAAAGAACGCCTGCTGCTTTTCCCCCCGCGGCAGGCCGGACCAATACGCCAGCTCCGGCGCGGCAAAGCAACGCCTGGCCATGGCCTCCATCGAATGGAGGGGGTGAACGGCCTCCACGTCCACGCCGATCGCCACATACCTGGAAACGGCGACCAGCAGACATTCTCGGCTGTGGGAAATATTGAAATTCAGATCCCCGCCATCGCGCAAACAGGGTTTCCCCCACCGATGGCGGACAAATTGCAGGGATTTCGGTGTCCTACCCAGGCAGGCTGCCAGCAACCAGCGCAGCAACCCTTGGGAAGCGCCATAACGGCGCCGGTGGTGGGGGCGATGAAATTTCCTCATGCGCGCGCTTTCATCCGGCGAAAGCACCTCCAGACAATACCGCAGCAAGGGGTCGGGGAGATCGAGGGAGAGGCGCCACACCACCACCTGATGCCGCCCGAATCCACGCAGAAGATCGATCATTCCACGCTGCTTGCGCCCTCGCCCCGGGGGTCGGAGGCCGCCTCCACCGTGCCCTTCTTCTTGTCCCAGAGAATCGCCTGCATATTGCCATAACGGCTGGCCAAAGGATGCAGGCGATGGCCCATCGCCTGCAAGGTGCGCCGTTCCGCCGCACTCAGGGCACCGGGCTCGAACTGGATTTCATCCGGCAGGTATTGATGGTGGTAACGGGGCCATTTGACCCACAGGGAGGGCGGAAACCCTGCGGCAAAATCCAGTACCGCCAGGGTCACCATGGAGATGATCCGGCTGCCCCCCGGCGTCCCCACTATCGCGACCCGGTCCCGGGTTTCGAGGAAAGTCGGCGTCATGCTGGAGAGCATTCTCTTGCCGGGCGCGATGGCGTTGGCCTCCCCCCCCACCAGGCCATAAATATTGGGCGTCCCCGGCTTGATGGAAAAATCGTCCATCTCGTCGTTGAGCAGCACCCCCGTCCCCCCGGCCACGAAACCGGAACCGAACAGGTAATTGACGCTCAAAGTCGCCGCCACCCGGTTGCCTTCCCGGTCGAGTATGGAGAAATGAGTGGTGTCGGCTCCTTCCGCTTTTTCCGGAGCCGGATTGAGGTAATCGCTGGGAAGCGCCTTGTCCAGGCGGACAGCCGCCCGTAACCCCGCCGCATAGTCGGGGCTGAGCAGCCGCGCCAGCGGGATGTGGACGAAGTCGGGATCTCCCAGATACAGGGCACGATCCCGGTAGGCCCGGCGCCACGCCTCCACCACCAGGTGTTTGAGGGTAACAGGCGCCAGCGTATGCATGGCATAGGGAGACAGGATGTTCAGGGTCTCCAGCAGCACCACCCCGCCGGAGGATGGAGGTGCCGCGGAAACGATGTGGATTCCCCGGAAATCCCCCTCCACCGGGCGGCGCTCGACCACCCGATATCGCTTCAGATCCCTTGCCTGCCAGATTCCCCCCCCCTCGCGGACCGAGTCCAGAAGGCGTTCGGCCACCCAGCCCCGGTAGAAACCCGCCTTCCCCTCCGCGGCGATGGCTTCCAGCACCTTGGCCAGATCCTTCTGGACCAGACGGAAGCCCGGCCGGGGTTTGTCGCCATTTTGCAGGAAAATGGCCGCGGTCTGGGGATAGCGCCGCAAAACCTCCAGACGCCGCGCCACCTGGCGCAAATACCCCGGCCCCACCTCGAATCCTTCCCGCGCCAGACGAATCGCAGGCGCCAGGGTCCGGCTCAAGGGCAGACGGCCATGGTTTTCCGCCAGATACGCCAAGGCCGCAGGCAGTCCGGGGATTCCCGCAGCCAGCGGCCCGTCGATGGACGCCCGGGCAATCACCTTTCCCGCCCCATCCAGATACATGTCGCGGCCGGCCGCCAGAGGCGCTTTTTCCCGCGCATCGAGCATGACGGCCCTGCCGCTCGCCGCCCGGTGCAACAAGAAGAAACCACCCCCACCCAGCCCAGAACCTGCCGGCTCGACCACCGCCAGCGCCGCCGCCACCGCCACCGCGGCATCGAAAGCATTGCCTCCCTGACGCAAAATTTTCATCCCCGCCGCGGTGGCGAGCGGATGGGCCGAGGCAATGGCGGCTTTGGGGGGAACCTCCGCCGCCGATACCGCCGCCCCCACAAGCAGAATCAGCAGCAAACAGCGACGCATTCTCCACCCCATCCCAGGATTTCCTCACCGGCTGTGGCCAAAAGGCCGGATCTGGCTACGGCCCGGCCCCGTTTTCTCCTTCCAGCCGCTCATATTTACGCAACAGGGTTTCCCGGTCTTCGCGGATGTCCGGATCGGGAATGATGCAATCGACCGGACAGACCTCCACACACTGGGAGGTTTCATAGTGTCCGACACATTCGGTACAGCGCCCGGGATCGATCTGGTAAATTTCCTCTCCCAGGGAAATCGCGTCGTTCGGGCATTCCATCACACAGACATCGCAGCAGATGCATTCGTCGGTAATCTTCAGGGCCATCAATCACCTCGTGAAAAAAGTTCCAACAATCTCCGGTGAACCGGCGGCGGCACGAACTCCGTGACATCGCCTCCCAGTCTCGCGACCTCCTTGATCATACTCGAGGATACGAAGGCGTATTGTTCCGCGGGCGTGAGAAACAACGTCTCGATCCGCTCCCCGGTCAACCGCCGGTTCATCGCCGCCAACTGAAATTCGTACTCGAAATCCGACACCGCCCGAAGCCCCCGCAGGATCACTCCAGCCCCGTGTTGCCTGGCACACTCCACCAGCAAATTGCCGAAACCGATCACTTCCACGTTGCCCAGGGAACCGAGCACCTGACGGGCCAGCGCCACCCGTTCCTCCAGGCTGAACAAAGGCGCCTTGCCGCGATTCTCGGCCACGGCCACCACCACCTTGGTGAAAATCCCGGCGGCCCGGTTCACCAGATCGATATGACCGTTGGTGATGGGATCGAAAGTACCCGGATAGATGGCGGTGACGTTCATGTCGCTCTCCGGTACAAATGGCATCCCACATCTCCGACCCGTTTGTGACGGAGGCGCTCCCAATTGCCGGGCACCTCCGGGGTGTCCAGCTCCCTTTCCGCTTCCACATAAATGCCGGCCCCCGGTTTCAGCCATCCCCCCTCTTCCAGGGCGTGGCAGCAGAAGGGTACCCAGCCGCGACCGAACGGTGGGTCGAGAAAGACCAGATCGAACGGGCGGGCTGGAGAGCGCCGAAGAAATTTCCTCACATTGGCCGTGACGGTTTCGACCCGCTCCGCGCCCAGGCAGGAGCGGTTCTCTCTCAAGGCCCGCGCCGCCTTCGGGTTGAGTTCGACCTGAAGCACGCTCTCTGCGCCCCGGGAAGCCGCCTCGAATCCCAAAGCGCCACTGCCGGCGAACAGATCCAGACAACGGGCGCCCGCCACCTCGCTGCGGATCCAGTTGAACAGGGTTTCACGCACCATCGCCGGCGTCGGCCGAAGCCCCGCCACCGGCGGAAAGGTCAGCCGCCGCCCACGCCAGTTTCCCCCGATGATGCGCACCTCATTCTTTCTTGCCATCGGCGACGGCGCCACCCCCCACCAGGACGGTCTGGAAACGCGCTGGATCGAGCCGCCGCCGGAAAGCGTCGATGATCTGGCGGCGGGTCACCGCATTCACCCGTTTGGCGAAAGTATCGAGATAGTCCAGGGGCAGGCCGTAGAAACCGATCATGGCCACGTAGTCCGCCAACTTGGCGTTGCTGTCGTAACGCAATACGAAACCGCCGGTGATGTTTTTCTTGGCCGCTTCCAGTTCCTCGTCGCTCGGTCCCTGGCGGATGAATTCCCGGATCGTCTGCCGCAACACCTCGAGTGCCGGCCAGGCCTGGTCGTTGCGTGTCTGCAAGCCGGCGACGAACGGACCCTTGCCCTTCATGGGCCTGAAATAACTGTAGGCACTGTAGGACAAGCCCCTTTCTTCCCGGACCTGCTTGACGATTCTCGAGGTGAACCCCCCGCCGCCGAGAACGTGATTGCCCACATAAAGTGCGAAGTAATCGGGATCGCCCCGCCTCAAAACCGGAACCCCGGTGTAGAGGTGGGTTTGCGCCGATGGAAAAGGTTTGCGCAAGGTCCGCGCCTTGCCGGGCAATTCGACGGGGGGAAGCGGCGGTGGCGATTCACCTCGGGGAAGCCCCACCGTCAGGCGCTCGGCGACCTCGGCGGCCTGCTCGCGCTCCAGCGCCCCCACGATGACCACCACGGCGTTCGCGGCGACATAATATTTCGAATGAAAGCCGGCCAAGTCCCCGGGCGTCAGCTTTTCTACGGTTTCAGGCTCCCCTTCCACCGGGTGGGCATAAGGATGCTCTCCATAGAGAGCGTAGAAAAACATTCTCCCCGCGATCTGGCCAGGGGATTCGCCCCGCTGTTTGAGCGCCAGCAACAGACGTTTTTTCTCGCGCAGAAAATCGCTCCGGTCGAAACGGGGGTGCGCCAGGATCTCCGCCGCGGTGGTCAAGGCCGTCTTCAGCTTGGCGGTTTCGGTCAAACTGCGCAGATCGAGCCAGGACGTATCCCTGGAAGCGCCGGTCGACAATACTGCGCCGACGGTCTCGAGCCTCCCGGCGATGGTGTCGGCGTCCCACTCTCCGGCCCCCGAATCGAGCAGGGATGCAGTCAGGGTCGCCAGCCCGTATCGATCCCCGTCCCGGGCGCTTCCGGCATCGAAGACCACTTGAATATCCACCAACGGCAACTCGGGGTTATGAACGTAATAGACCCGGCTTCCCTTGTCGGTTTGCCAATGTTCGATCCGGGGACCTGAAAGGGCCAGGACGGGCCATAGCAGACACAAGGCCATCAGGCCGAGGATATTAGCGTACATGATCACCTCCCACGCTGGCGCCCGCCGGGATGACCCGTTGCCCTTCCTTGATCGGCAAGGGGTGAAGCCGGGCGATGGTCAAACGTTCAGGGCGTAGATATTTTTCCGCCACCTGGCGGACCTGTTCCGCCGTCACTTGACGGATCCGCTCCACGTATCGGTCGAGATATTCCCAGCCAAGCCCGACCGTCTCCAGCAATCCTATCTGCATGGCCTGATAGAACATGGAGTCGCGCTCATAGATGGCATCGGCGGTGACCTGGGTTTTGACCCGCTCCAGCTCGTCGGCGGAAACCGGTTCTTGCCGCACCCTTTCGATCTCCTTGTGCAACGCCTGCTCCAGCGCTTCCAGATCATGCCCCTGCGACGGGGTGCCCGTGAACAAAAACAGGTTGGGCAAGCGGTCGTACAAGTCGTAACCCGCGCCCACAGCGGCGGCAACCTGGGAGCCGCGCACCAGCCGGGTGGACAACCTGGCGCTCTCCCCCCCATCCAGGATGCCCGCCAACACCGTCAGGGCATACGCCTCCCATTGTCGGTCCTCGGGCAAACTCGCCAGCACCGGAACCTTGTAACCCATCATCAGAAAGGGAAGCTTGGCGGGCACCTCCACTTTCAACTGGCGCTCACCCAGCTGATCCACTTCGGTACGGGGCTTAGGGGGCGGAATCTCGCTCGGCTTCAAGGGGCCGAACCAGCGTTTGGCCAAGCGCAGCACCCTGCCTGGATCGACATCGCCCACCACCACCAACGTGGCGTTGTTCGGCGCATACCAGCGCTCATACCACGACTTGAGATCTTCCAGCGTCAGATTGGCGACATCGTCGGGCCAACCGATGACCGGATTCCGGTAAGGACCGTTGGTAAAGGCCACCGCCATGAAATGCTCGCGGGTCTTGGCGTGAGGCTGATCGTCGGTGCGCATCCGCCTTTCCTCCAGAACCACCTGTTTCTCCTTGGTATATTCCTTCTCATCCAGCACCAGATTGCGCATTCTGTCCGCCTCCAGTTCGAAGGCGATGGGCAGGCGGCTTTTCTCCAGAGTCTCGAAATAGGCCGTATAGTCGGCACCGGTAAAGGCGTTCTCCCGCCCTCCCTGCTCGGCGATGATGCGGGAAAACTCCCCCGGCCCATGCTTCCTGGTTCCCTGGAACATCATGTGCTCGAGCATGTGAGAGATTCCCGTGATCCCTTCGTGTTCATAACTCGACCCCACCTTGTACCAGACCTGGGAAACCACCACGGGGGCTCTGTGGTCTTCCTTCACCACCACTTTCATGCCATTTTTCAATTCGTATTCATGAACCCTGGCAGCCGAACAGGCGACCGTGGGCAGGAAGGAGCACAGCAACAGCAGCCATTTCAGCCGGATAAACAATATATTCATGGCAGAGACATTCATAAACCGTCCCGTAAATTCCGATGGATTTAGTATAAAATGAATTGTTTCATTGTAAACGATTCGCCAGGTATCTATGAAAGCGAATAGCGCCGATGCGGGTACTGCTTCGGGCCTGAATTTCAAGGCCTATTTTGAACTCTGCAAGCCCAGGGTGGTTGCGTTGATCGTTTTCACGGCGATCGTGGGCATGTTTCTCTCCGTGCCGGATATGGTCCCCTTGCGGCCACTGATCTTCGGCACCCTGGGAATCGCCCTGGCGGCCGCGTCGGCCGCTGCTTTCAACCACTATCTCGACCGCCATGCCGATGCCGAAATGGGCCGGACCCACAACAGGCCCCTTCCCCAAGGTGAGCTGACACCGTTGCATGTGCTGGTATTCGCCTCGATACTGGGTATCGCCTCCATGGCGATCCTGTTGCTTTGGGTCAATTGGCAGACGGCGGTTCTCACTTTTTTGTCCCTGATCGGCTATGCAGTGGTCTATACCGTTTATCTCAAGCGCGCCACACCGCAGAACATCGTGATCGGCGGCGCCGCCGGCGCGGTCCCGCCCATCCTGGGTTCGGTGGCGGTTCTGGGCAGCGCCCATCCCAATTCGGTGTTACTGTTTCTTATCATTTTTCTATGGACCCCCCCTCATTTCTGGGCACTGGCCATCGCCAAACGCGATGAATACGCCAAGGTGGACATACCCATGCTGCCAGTGACCCATGGAGTGGAATTCACCGGACTGCAAGTGTTTCTCTATACCATTTTGCTGTTCGTGGTCAGCCTGATTCCCTATCTGACCCACATGAGCGGCCTGATCTATCTTGGGGCCGCCCTCGCGCTTGGCGGCGTCTTCCTCTATATGGCCTGGAAATTGCGTTGCAACCCCAATGACCGGGGTCTTGCCATGCGCACTTTCGGATTCTCCATTTTGTATCTGATGGGCATTTTCGCAGCGTTGCTGATAGATCATTATCTGTAATCGACAAAAAACAGGGCGTGATGGATCACTCCACCACGCCCCGTCCATTCATGACAAGGCCTGTTCCGATCAGGCGACTTCAGACATGGCTTTCTTGAGCTTTTTCAAGGCGCTCTTTTCCAGCTGACGAATCCGCTCTGCCGAAACTCCGTATTTCTCCGCCAGCTGGTGCAACGTCATTTTCTTCTCTTCCAGCCAGCGGGATCGCAGGATATCGCGGCTCCTTTCGTCGAGACCGGCCAACGCCCGCGACAATTGCGCATGTTCGAGACGGCTCCATTCATTCCGCTCTAGCTGATAGGCGGGATCGTTTTCCACCTCGCCGCTGAGGTAATGGGCCGGCGCCAAGTGGTGATCTGCTTCCGCCTCTTCTCCCACCGCCGGGTCGAATGCCATATCGCTTCCGTTCATCCGCTTTTCCATCTCCCGAACGGTTTCCACCTTCACGCCGAGATCGCTGGCAAGCGCTTCGGCTTCGTTCTGGCTGAGCCAGTTGAGTCGTTTTTTCGCCTTGCGCAAATTGAAAAACAGTTTGCGCTGTGCCTTGGTGGTGGCCACCTTCACGATCCGCCAGTTGCGGAGAATGAATTCGTGAATTTCGGCGCGAATCCAATGGACGGCAAACGAGATCAAGCGCACGCCGACGGAAGGATCGAAGCGTTTGACCGCCTTCATCAAACCGATATTGCCTTCCTGGATCAGGTCGGCCAGCGGCAGCCCATATCCCAGATATCCCCGGGCGATCGGCACCACGAAGCGCAAATTGGCCAAAATCAATTTTTTCGCCGCTTCCAGATCGTTTTCCCGGTGCAAACGCAGCGCCAGCGTACGTTCTTCCTCGGTATCGAGGCGTGGAAACCGATTGACGACGGCGATATATTGATTGACTGAACTGATCGACTTGCCGACTTCCGGAATTGCCAATACGTTGCTCATCTTGCCATCCCCCTTTTTGTTTTTTATCAGATTAGCACTCTGTGTCTTAGAGTGCCAATCTATTTGCGAAGTTCCGCCCCCCAAAAAAAAACCGCCCGGGCAGGGCGGTTCCTCAAAAGAGGTATTTCAATGGCTGCTTGAAGCTTGCTGTTCACGGAACAACCCGCTTCGGAAAAGCTCCACAATCCCTGTGGAGCAAGAACAAGAAGTGATCAGTCCATCCAGGTGGCCTGGTCGGCACCAACCCGGGCAACGGCCTGATCGTAAACATCACCGCAAAGCTCTTTACCAATCAAGTTGGCAAAGCAAGCCAAGCTTTGAAGGAGCACGCCCAACACACCCAGCGTAAACCATCCGAAGAACACAAACCCGTAATGGAGAGGCGCCACAAACAACTCCTCCATGAACCAGAAAGTGTGTCCCCATTCATTCAGCCCCACATTGGGCACGATCATGAAAGGACCGATCACGAACAGCGTGAACGCCAGGGACAGCCCTCTTTTCGAATAATCGAAATAAGGCAGGCGGGTATGCGCATAAATGTACGAGGCGAACCCGATGATAATGTACACAGGATACGCTCCATAGAACTCAACGATGTGACTCGGCGTGAAGTCCGTGTCACGAACAATCGTCTGATGCCAGGTTCCATCCTGCTCGGTAAAGTAGCTGGCGCCCCAGTATACGGCCCATGCATAGCAGCACAGCCATACAATCAAGGTAAATCCATTCCGCAACTCCTCTCTGGGAGTCAATTTGCTGAGATCCTTGGGCCGGGTTCTCCACAAATACCCCCACAAGGCAGCCGCCACCAAAACCTCCACCAGAATTTCGGTATACAGGAAATTCATCCAGTAGGTTTCGAACTCCGGAGCAAACGCATCCAAACCGGCCGACCAGCCATAGACACCTTCATACCAGCGCACCCATGAGTACAGAAGCGTCAAACCTCCAATACCCCCAATCAAACCACGTGTCGCCACCAAAGGTTTCTCAACCTCTTTAGCAGACACACTCTGACTCGTTGTTGCCATTTATTCCTCCTTAACATCTCGTTAGTGCACAACGCGGGCAAGATTCTATAGCAGCCCTCCAGCCCGATATTTGATCTGGATCAAAAAACCATATTAATTTTATGGTAATAGTTTTGACTCAAAACAAAAACCATAATATTTTCATGGTTATTGTTTTGAGTTAAAACAATAAAACGTTTGAAATCAAAACGATAGGAGGCCGCCAAGGACGCTGTCATCCCCTTTTTCAGGGCTTCATGGAGCAGTGTCGCATTTTCCTGCACATGGGCCAGATCGGCCGCTGTACTCGACACCGGTCAACAAAATGACGCGCAAAAGGCCCGCCAAAACGGGATACAAAATGGAACAGAGAAGCGGTTTTATATGCGAAGCCGCCAAAGATGGCGCGTGACCACCAGCCACGCACCCGAGACACCCAAAACCACGGAGAAACCGGCAAAAGCCAGCACTTCAGGAAGGGAAAGGAATTCGATATCGAACGCGGCGCCATACAGGGCTGCCAGGGATTTGGCAGGCGCCCGCATCACGGCGCTCAACAGCCAAGCCAGAATCAGGGCCATCAGGCCGCCTGTCGAGCCATACCAGAAACCGGAATAGATGAACGGCCGGCGAATGAAGCGGTGGGTCGCGCCCAGCAGTTTCATCACCTCGATTTCCTCATGACGGTTTTCCAGTTCCAGACGAATGGTGTTGCCCACCACCAGCAATACCGTCAGGCTCAGCAATGCGCCAAGGCCGGCCACGCCACGCTCCGCCAGTTGCAGCCAGCCCTTGAGCCGCTGCAGCCAGCGCATGTTCCACTGCACGAAATCGACCTGCGGAATCTTTTCCCAGGCCGCCACCAATTCCGCCAGGCGCTGCGGATTTTCCCACCGGGGATGGGGTGTGACTTCAATGACCACCGGCAGCGGGTTTTCCGGCAATGCCTCAAGCACTTCACCAAAACCACTGTGGCGCCGGAAATCCATTAGTCCCGCTTCCTTGCCGATCAGATGGACAGCAGCCACCGCCGGCTGTTTTCTCAGGCGCGCCAACAAAGGCGCAGCTTGTTTTTCATCCAGCTTCGGGTCGAGATAGAGAGAAACCTTCCAACTTTCCTCCAGCCCCCCGCTCAGCCGTTGCAGATTGGCCAGGGTGAGATAGAAAGTCAGGGGCAAGGCCAGGGTGACGGCAATGACCATCAAGGTCATGCAGGTCATCAAAGGGGCACGCCACAAATCTCCAAGGCTGGAAAACAGGGCATGGCCGTGCAGCCGCAGAAAAGTCCTCGCCCGCCCCCTCAGCCGGCCGCCAGCGTCTTTTCCGGCCCTCATTCCACCAGCCGCCCCCGCTCCAGATGCAGCACCCGGCCGGCAAATCGGGAAACCAGCGCCTGGTCGTGACTGACGATCAACATGGTCACCCCCACCTGGTTGAATTCACGAAACATCGCCATGATTTCCAGCGACAAATCCGGATCGAGATTCCCGGTGGGTTCATCGGCGAGAATCATGGGCGGCCGGGTGACGATGGCGCGGGCGATTCCCACCCGTTGCTGCTCGCCGCCGGACAGAGTGACCGGATAGCGCCGCTCGAACCCCGCCAGCCCGACCTTGTTGAGCGCCGCGCGGGTGCGATGGTCCGTCTCTTCCGGGCCGAAGCCCGCAATCAACAAGGGCATCGCCACGTTATCGTAGACGGTCCGGTCATGAATCAGCCGATAATCCTGGAATATCAGCCCAAGACGGCGCCGGACGAAGGGTATCTTGCGATTGGGCAGACGGCCCACGTTTTGTCCATTGAGAAGAATCGCGCCCCGGGTGGGACGTTCCATCAAAGCCGTCAAGCGAAGCAGGGTGCTCTTGCCGGCGCCCGAATGACCCGAAACAAAGACCATTTCCCCCCGCTCTATCTGGAAGCTGACACCTCTGAGGACATCACCGCTCCCCGGATAGGACTTGGTGACCTGATCGAACTGCAACACGGCGGCCAGCGCTAATGCAGTGTCGGGGTTTCCATGGCCTTTTGCCCGGCAAACAACGCATCGACAAACGCCCGGGCATCGAAGTCCTGCAAATCGTCCACCCCTTCTCCAATACCGATGTAACGGATGGGAATACCATATCGTTTGGCCAGGGCGAAGATGACGCCCCCTTTCGCAGTACCATCGAGTTTGGTCAGGACGATTCCGCTCACGCCGACAGCCTGATTGAACTGTTCGGTCTGGGACAGAGCGTTCTGGCCAGTGGTCGAATCGAGCACCAACAGCACTTCATGGGGGGCGGTGGGATCCAGTTTGGCCATGATGCGTTTGATCTTGGCCAGCTCTTCCATCAGGTTGGATTTGGTATGCAAACGCCCGGCCGTATCGGCGATGAGCACGTTGATTCCCCTCGCCTTGGCCGCCTGAAAGGCGTCGAAAATCACCGATGCAGAATCGGCGCCGGTTTCCTGCGCCACCACGGGCACGCCGTTGCGCTCGCCCCATACCTTGAGCTGGTCCACCGCTGCCGCTCTGAAGGTGTCGCCCGCCGCGAGCATGACACTGTGCCCCTGATTCTGCAGTCGTTTGGCCAATTTTCCTATGGTGGTGGTCTTGCCGACACCATTGACCCCCACCACCAGAATCACAAACGGCCGTTGGGAGGCATCGATTTTCAACGGCTCGCTGCAGGGCGCCAGAATTTCCAGCAAGGTATCGTGCAATGCCCGCATCACCTCACCGGCATCCTGAAGCTGGTGGCGCGCCAACCTGGATGTCAGGCGGTCTATGATCTGCCGGGTCGCATCGACACCCACGTCCGCCATCAGCAGATGGGTCTCGATCTCTTCGAGCGTCTCCTGGTCGAGCGTCCTTCCCGCAAGGGGCAGGGAAGCGAGGAATCCCGTCAACCCCGAACGGGTCTTGCCCAATTGTTGGGACAGCCGGGCATAGAGATCGACGGGCCCGGCCGGGACTTCCCTGACTGGCGAAGGCGGCGCCTTTTCCGCAGGCACGCCGGCCGTCTCCTTTGCCGGCAACTCAAGCGGCGGCCCTTGACGCAGAAACGCGGCCACACCGGTCACCACCAACAAAATGATCACGGCCGTCACGCCATGCGCCATGACCAGTACCGGTGGCGCCTCCTTGATCACCAGCGACAATCCCAGGCCGATCACCACCAACAGCAAGAAATTCAGCAGCAATCCGCCCTTACTGAGGTGAGGAACCCTGGGATTGGAACTGATGGAAATCCCGAGCAGGAACAAAATCAAAAAAGACGACAACGCCCCGACCCGGTGTAGCCAGTGCAGGAACATCTTGGCTTCCTGGTCGGGAAGCGCCCAGCCGGTCAGGCCCAGCCTGGCCGGATCGAACGCCCCCCAGTCCACTTGCGGCAGCCATTGCCCATGACAGGTAGGAAAATCGGGGCAGGACAGACCGGCAAAGTTGGCGCCCACCCACACCCCCAGGAGCATTTGCAGAAAGATCAGCCATCCGGCGGCAACCGCCAGCCTGCGCAACCCTGCAGTATGAGTGTATGTCACCCACTCGGCGGGCGAAAGGCGCAAATACGCTTTCCAGGCGACCACGGCCATCGACACTGCCACCAGCCAGTGGGCAAGCACCAGCAGCGGCATGAGGTGACTGTGGACGACCATGACACCCAATCCCGTCTGCACGCCCCAAAAAAGCAACAACACGGCACTCGCGCCTGTGGCGACAAGCCTGCGGCGCTGCCACCAGGAAGCGAGAAACAGTCCCACCAGGATGATGCCGGTCGCCGCCCCCAGCAAGCGGTGCCCCATCTGCAGCCTCGCGGCGCTGGAATCGTAGAAATGCCCGGGATACTGTTTCAGCACATCGCCGGGCAGTGACTCGGGGGGCCACCAGGAACCAAAACAGGCAGGCGCATCCGGACAAGCCAGCCCGCCACCACTGGCACGAACGTAAATCCCCAGCGCCAGGGTGGCCAGAATCAAAATCAAGGTCAGGAGGAAAAACTTTCTATAGATCATCGGAAGATTCAGCCGATCTGGGAGGCTTTGAGCAAACGCTTCAAATCATGATACAGGTCGTAAGGGTCGAACCCGGCATCATACCACATCATCAAATTTCCCAAGGGATCCATGATGACCACCTGACCACAGCGCAAAGGGGCGTGGAGAATATGCCCGGCAAGGTCCGAAAAGAAACCCTCGCCGGTCTTGGCCAGATAGAGATCCCGGTCCTGTTCCAGCCAGTCCCGAAAGCCGGGATCCGGAGGTGTTCGCCGGCTCCACACGGCAAGGCGCCGCACTCTTGGAATATCCTTGCTGAACAGGGGGTGCAGCCTGCGCGTATCCTCGAGAATCTTGCGACAGTCTTCCTGATTTCCACCCGTCAGAGGATGCAGGATCACCCAGCGCCCGCGGATCTCCTTGAGCGGATGCCTTCTGGACAAATCGCCGGCAACGGGATGAAAGACATCGTATTGGACAGGGACGGGCGGCTGGATCAACCTTCCCTTGTTCCCCTGGGTACCCCACAGACCCGGATGTTTCACCAGATACAACGCCCCGAAAAATGGCGCCGCCCCCATGAAAAAGATCAGCAGCACCACCCATATTCCACTTCGTGAACTTTTCCCTTCAGTCACCCGTTACATTCTCCCTGGCTCTCTTGAAACCAAACCATAACCACAATCCCAGCGCTATCGCCGCAAAGATGAACCACTGCAACGCATATCCGATATGCCGCTCTGGTTTGATGTAATCCAATCGCCACTGTCTCACATAACCATCCGGCAGATCCTCGTCCATTTTTATCTGGAAGTCGAACACATGTTTGTTCATTCGCCCGGCGATCACTTCGGGAACCAGTTCCTGAACCACACTCGGCCACCCGGGGGAAGGCGCTCTCATTCCCTGAAGCTGCATTCCCATGCGGGGAAAGCGATCCGTCCGCCCCCGAATCGTCACCTTTTTACGCTCGATCCTGATATCCGGCAATCGTTCCCGGGTACCCCCCAGCGGCACCCATCCTCGATTGATCAGAATCACCTTGCCACCCCCTGTTTCCAGGGGCGTCAAGACCTCATACCCCACCTTGCCCCGATAGGTCCGGCTGTCGAGCAGGATCTGGTGATCGGGATCCCAAATTCCGGTGACGATCACTTTGCGATAGCGGCCCAGTTCCGCCAGGGTTTCTTCCCCTTGGAGCCTGATGGCAGGCCGCTGCAGTTGGCGCTGCTGGAGATCCAACAAGGCCTGTTTTTCCCCGGCCCGCCGCAATTGCCACGCGCCCAACGCCAGGAACAAGGCCACGGCGGCAAAGGTCAAGCCGGTCAACCGCCATCCCGCTTTGAAAAATGGACGAGGGGTCTTTACCATGTCCTGATTTCCATCAGGTTATAATCATGTTGATCAAATTCTTCATCTTCACCGCCTTCGTCGGCATCATCTTCAGCCTCGGTTCCGCGCTGTATTATCTCCTGCACGACAAGAGCCACTCCCCAAGGACCGCCAAGGCCCTCACGACCCGCATCTCGATGTCCCTGGTACTCTTTTTCTTTCTTCTGTTCGCCGCCAGCCGGGGCTGGATAAAACCCCACGGCATCAGACCCGCTCCGGTCCAACAAAAAAAGGCGCCACCCCGGTAGCGCCTTTTTCAAGCGGATCGAATTTCCGGTCAGAGCCAGTACACGAAGATAAACAAACCCAGCCAGACCACATCCACGAAGTGCCAGTACCAGGCAGCGGCTTCAAAGGCGAAATGATGTTCCGCATCGAAGTGCCCCCGCAAGGCCCGAAGCAGCACCACGGTCAGGAAGATCGCCCCGATGGTCACATGCATGCCGTGGAAACCGGTCAGCATGAAGAAAGTGGATCCATAAATACCGGCACCCAGAGTCAGGCCCATTTCCGTATAGGCGTGATAGTACTCGTACGCCTGGAACAACACGAAAGTGAAGCCCAGGGCGATGGTGGCGATGAGTCCTTTGACAAATTGAGGCCGGTTGTTCTTCAGCAACCCCCAATGTGCCCATGTCACGGTCACACCACTTGACAACAGAATCAGGGTGTTGAGGGCGGGAATGCCCCAGGCTCCCATGGGCTCGAACTCCCCGCCGATTCTTGCCGGTCCGTTGGTGGGCCACTCGGGTGCGAAATCCGGCCACAGCATGTTGGTGAACTCACCCACGCCGGTGGTTCCTTCCCCGCCCAACCAGGGAATCACGTACATCCGGATGTAGAGCAGGCTGCCAAAGAAGCAGGCGAAAAACATCACTTCCGAAGCGATGAACCAGATCATGCCCCAACGGAACGAGCGTTCCACCTGGTCGTTATAGAGCCCTTGCAGCCCTTCCCGGATGACCTCGCCGAACCATCCGAACATCATGCCGATAATGATCAGGGCACCGAGGGCCATGAAAAAAGCACCCGCACCGACGCCTATCAACTTCAGGGAGAACCCTCCCAACATCGTAAACAGGCCGATGGAACCCACGATGGGCCATCTGGCCACATGAGGCAAATAGTAGTTACCGCTCGCTGTCGACATAACCGCTCCCCCTTGTCTTTTTTTCTTCGAAATTCAAACACCCAAGCATTTCATCATCCGAAAATCTTTCCCAGGACATCTTTCAGCGCCAGGATATAGATCACGACCACCAGCAATCCCAAGGCCGCGGCGAAAATCAGATTCTTCTTGCGTATATCCATAAACAGGCCTCTCCGGCGATGGCACCCTCCCCCGGAGCCGTCCGGAGGAGGATGCATCAAGCACTGAATTATTCGTCCTCGATCGCCTTGCCGATGTTCACCCCTTCAAAGGAGTGATGATAGGGCATGGGAGAAGGCAGGTTCCATTCCAGACCATGGGATTTGGCGCCTTCCCACACCTCGTCAGTGGCTTTTTCCCCTTCACCCTTGATCGCCTTGTAGGCGATGTAGATCAGCAGCAACTGGGAGAAACCGAAGATGAAAGCGCCGACGGTGGACATCTGGTTGAATTCGGTGAACTGCACCGCATAGTCCGGAATCCGCCGCGGCATTCCCGCCAGCCCCAGGAAATGCTGCGGCATGAACAGAAGATTGAAGCCGAGGAAAGACAACCAGAAATGCAGCTTGCCCAACCGTTCATCGTACATCCGCCCGGTCCACTTGGGCAGCCAGAAGAAAAATCCGGCGAAGATCCCCCACACGCCCCCGCCGACCAGGGTGTAGTGGAAATGGGCGACGATGAAATAATTGTCATGGTAATACAAGTCCGCCGGCGCCTGGGACATCATGATACCGGTGAAGCCGCCGAAGACGAACAACACCAGAAATCCCATCGCATGCAACATCGGGGTCTCGAAAGTCAGCGACCCCTTCCACATGGTGGCCAGCCAGTTGAACACCTTCACGCCGGTGGGAACCGCGATCAACATGGTTGCATACATGAAATACAATTCGGCCGGAACAGGCATCCCCACGGTGTATTGATGGTGGGCCCAGACGATCATGGATAGAATACCGATCACCGCGGTGGCGAACACCATCGAATTCTTGCCGAAAAGCGGCTTGCGCGAAAACACCGGAATCACGTGGGAGATGATCCCGAATGCCGGCAGGACGATGATGTACACCTCGGGATGACCGAAGAACCAGAAAATATGCTGGAACAATACCGGATCCCCTCCCCCGGCGGCATCGAAAAAGCTGGTGTCGAAGTATTTGTCGGTCAGCAACATGGTGACCCCGCCCGCCAGGACAGGCATGACCAGAATCAACAGAAACGCCGTGATCAGCCAGGTCCAGACGAACATGGGCATCTTCATCATCGTCATTCCGGGCGCCCGCAGATTGAAAATGGTGACGATGATATTGATCGACGCCATGATCGAAGAAAGGCCCAGCAAATGCACCGTGAAGATGGTGAAGGGCAGAGAGTCTCCCATCTGCAGCACCAGAGGCGGATACAACGTCCAGCCCGAGGCGACGGCGCCCCCGTCCAGGAACAGGGTGATCACCAACATCGTGGCGGCGAAGGGAAGCACCCAGAAGCTCCAGTTGTTCATCCGCGGCAACGCCATGTCGGGCGCCCCGATCATGGGTGGAAGCATCCAGTTGGCGAATCCGGCAAAGGCGGGCATCACCGCCCCGAACACCATGATCAAAGCGTGGAGGGTGGTCATCTGGTTGAAGAAATGGGGATCCACCAGTTGCAGGCCCGGCTGGTACAACTCCGCCCGGATGATCAGGGCCATGAGCCCTCCGACCAGAAACATGGCCATGGCGAAACACAGATAGAGTGTCCCGATATCCTTGTGGTTGGTGGTGGTGATCCACCGCATGATGCCCTTTGCCGGGCCGTGCTCGTGCTCAACGCCGTGCGTATCAGCTACCGTTGCCATAACATTACCTCTCGTTACGATGCAAATTCATTCAGCGGATATCCGCGATGTCTTCCGGTTTGACCAAATCACCCGTATCGTTTCCGAAGGAATTACGAATGTAGGTCACGATGGCCGCCAGATCTTCGTCGCTGATATTTGCATCCGCTCCGAAGGCGGGCATCGCGCTTTTGCCCTCCAGTACGATCTCGAGATTCTGATCCAGATCGCCGGTCACCACCGCGCTTCCCGCCAGGGCGGGGAAAGTTCCGGGAATTCCGCTGCCATCGGCTTGATGACAGCTCGCACAATGGGTGTTATAGGCGGCCTTGCCGCGCTTCATCGCCTGTTCCATCGACCATTCGGCGGAAGCGGCCACGGCATGTTCCTGTTTCCATCGAGCCACCCACGCCCTGTATTCCTCTTCGGTCACTGCCTTGACCACGATCGGCATGTATCCATGGTCACGACCACACAATTCGGCGCACTGGCCGCGATAGACACCGGGTTTTTCTATTTTCACCCAGGCGGCGTTCATGAAACCGGGAATGGCGTCCTTCTTCCAGCCGAATGCCGGCACCCACCAGGCATGAATCACATCGGCCGAAGTGATCTGAAAACGTATCTTCTTGTTGACCGGAACCACCAAGGCATTGTCCACGTTCAACAGATAATTGGGCACGGTACTGGGATCGATGCCGGACCCTATCTGCCGGGCCTCGTTGCTGGCCGCATCCAGGCTGCTGAAGAACTTGATTCCTTCGTCGGGATATTCATACAGCCATTTCCACTGATAGCCAACCACCTTGATGGTCATATCGGAATCGCTGGTATCTTCTATCTTGATCAGCGCCTTGGTGGCCGGGATGGCGATTCCGATCAGGATCATGACCGGGATGATCGTCCAAACCACCTCGAGCAACGTGTTCTCGTGGAACGTCGCCGGCACCGGGTGCCTGGACTTGCGGTGATTGATGATCGAATAGAACATGACACCGAACACCACCACCGCGATACCCACGCAGATCCAGATGGCGTACATATGGAAATCGTAGATCAGCCGGCTGGTTTCATCCGGCCCCACAGGGATATTGAGTTTATAGTCCGCCCATGCGGCATCCCCCATCAACCCCAGAAACATCGCGACAAAAGACCGCTTGAGATTATGTAAGCTCACGAAATACTCCCCTCAAGTTTTGCAACCACGGAAAATTCACAACCCGGTGACGCCGGCATCTTGTTGTAATGCTTTGGCCAGCATCCGTTTTTCTTCTTCCCCCAGAAAGGCGCCGATCTCGAACCATTTGCCATGGGATCCGATCATCAATTGGCGGCCCACCCCCGGCGACCAATCGATTCTCGCCCAAAAGCGCGGAACCTCGGCGATCTTGACTTCTCCGCCACTGTGATGCTCTATCTTTATGGCATCGTTGGCAATGGTGATGACTTCACGAGCAGCGGTCTTGCGCATACTACAGCGCAGCGCCACGCCGAGCAACAGCAACTCCCCCCCCGAAAAAGGCAGGATGGGCCATGCTCCCACCAGCGCAAAGCCGAACCCCATCATCGCCATCACAAGACCAAACAGCATCACCAACATCCTGGCCTGGCCCTGATTCAAGGATGCGTTGGGTTTCAGTATCAACTGGCACGAACCGCCCCCCATCGAGGTTTTCTTCAGAATCATGGTCAGCAGGAGAGAAAGCACACCGATAATCCGGTTTAATGTAACCTATGGAAACATAATGGTGCAAGCGTGGATCAAAGCAGCATCTGTCCAAAGATCGGTTCTGGTGTCAATTATATGAAACAATCGCTTCAATCCCCAGCCTTCGCCTCGCTGGCCCTTCTCCCCGCCCCCTCCATCGCCCATGGCCTTTTGCCTGACGACACTTCTCCGTGGATGGCGTGGAACCTGACTTTATCGATCACCCTGCCGCTTGCATTCATCGTTCTGGTCTACCTTCGCGGCTGGTGGAAGCGGTCACGTCGCGGCAAACCGGCCTCCCCGGGGCAGGCGCTCGCTTTCTTTCTGGGAATGGTGTGTTTCCATATCGCCCTACAATCCCCCATCGAACCCCTCTCGAATCATTTTCTTTTCATCCATCAAGTGGAACACCTGTTGCTGCGTGTTCTCGGGCCACTATTGACCATCCTCGCCATGCCCCTGGCAGCTTTGATCCAGGGACTGCCCAGATCCATCCGTCACCACGTCCTGGTCCCTGTGGTCAGAAACAGGGTCATCCAAACCCTTTATGGTTTCTTCAGTCACCCCTTGGTCGCTCCCCTCCTTTTTCTCGCCACCTTGATCTTCTGGCAGGTCCCGTCCATTCATGATCTGGCGGTACAGGACCGCCTGCTGCACGAACTGATGCACCTGAGCATGATCGTCAGCGGCTTCTTCTTCTGGTGGCTGATCGCCGATCCCCGCAAAACCGCCCGCCTGCCGCTGGGAATACGGTTGATCGCTCTGTGGGTCGTCACCGTGCCCAACACCCTCCTGGGGGCGTGGATCACCCTGGCGAAATCCCCTCTCTATAATGTTTACGATGTTCTCCAGGGCCGCTGGGACGTGGATCGTTTGTTCGATCAACAACTCGGAGGACTGCTCATTTGGGGACCGGGCGCCATGATGGGCGTGATCGGAACGGCTGTCATCCTGTTCCTGTGGATCCGCAGCGACCAGACATCCTCTCATCCCGGAAAGGTGAATACCGCGGTCACTTGACCGCCGAGACATAGGCGGAAACGAAGGTTGCCGGGGCCTTGCCGTCTTTGCGGGGATAGGCTTGCCGCAGGGCTTGCAGCCGCCCTTTCCCCATCAAGTGACGAGGCCGCCGGGAAGTGACATTGTGCGCGCCGATCCCTCTGAGTTCGTGAAACAACGCCATGGGAGAAGGATATTCAAGACGCACCGGTTGCGCCCACACCCGCCAACTGCGGAAACCGGCCGCTTCCACACAGGCCTCCAGCGTATCCAGGGCGACGAACCGGTTGACGTGGGTGTAATCGTCCACCCGCGACCAGGCAAGGCGCAGTTCTTCCAACGTGCCCGACACGAAGGTGGACAGCAACAACCGCCCCCCGGGCCGCAGCACCCGGGCCATCTGAGCAATGGCACACCGGGGCCGTAAGCACCACTGCAACGCCAGATTACTCATCACCAGGGCGGCACTTTCCGCCGCCAGCGGCAACGCTTCCATGTCCCCCACCACCCAAGCCGCGTCGCCACGGCACGAGAGATTCCTGGCCTGACGCACCATTCCTTCCGCCATATCCAGCGCCAACAGCGGCCGCTCCGGATAACGTTCAAGCAAATGGCGGCCACACCAGCCGGTACCCGTGCCCAAGTCCACAACCCAGCCAGGGACCGACAGATCGGGAAGCTCGCCGAACAGATTGCCCCCTATCCGACGCTGAAGCACCGCCAGACGATCGTAATCCGTCGCAGCTTTCCCAAAAGCCCGGCGCATCCAACGTTTGTCCCAACTCATGAATCAAAAAACCAATGAAGAGAACAGTAGGAACCCGTCTTGCAATCCTTCGACCGATACCCTATCGTTGTTGCGGCATGGCAAGACCTTCGAGAACCGAACGGAACCGGCCGGGGGATTGTACCATGTCGCATTCCAGCGAGCCGGTCACGAAGACATCTTCCCGGCGCAAACAGACCGCCCCATCCGGCTCAATCCCCCGAGGCCGGCCTGGGGACGGAAAAATGGAAAGCCGCTTCTCCCCGAAGCCATCTCTCGGGCGAACACAACCTCTGGAAGACGAAGATCTGTCCGGCGCAGCCGCGTCGAACAAGGAAAGAACGCGTGATTGCAAAACCTGACCCCGACAGGATATTGGACCGGGTGCTGAGCGGCTGGGCGACGGGCATCGTTCGCTTCCGTTGGCTCTGGATCGGCCTGACCCTGACCCTCGGCGCCGCAAGCCTTTTCTACGCCTTTGAAAACCTGGGTGTCGACATGGACACCACCAAGCTGTTGTCGCCCGACCTGCCCTTCCAGAAAGACAGGGCGCGGATGCAGCAACTGTTCCCCTACGACCTGCGCTGTATCGTGGTGGTGGTGGAATCCCCCACACCGGAACAGAGCCTGTGGGCGGCCCGCCAGCTGAGTGAGCGTCTGGCCCTGGAAAAAAACCACGTCCAGTCGGTCTATCTTCCGGGACAGGGGGCGTTCTTCGATCGCCATGCCCTGCTTTTTCTGAAAACCGGCCAACTGGAAAAAGTGGCGGCCGAAATCTCCAGGGCCCAACCTTTCATCGGCCGCCTGGCACAAAACAACACCCTCGGCGAATTCCTCTCTCTGGTCAGCACGGTGATCGGTGATCCAACCGCCTCCCCCGGCATCGGGCCGCTGTTGCCGGAAATGGCGACAGCCATCGAAAATGTCTTGCGGGGAGCACCCCGCAGGCTTTCATGGCAGGAGATGATGCTTCAAGCCTCCCCTGAACTGAACAAAAAAACCCAATTGCTGCTGGTCAAGCCGGTGTTCCAGTATGACCGATTCGTCCCCGCCGGTAAATCGGTCGAAGCGGTGCGGCACATCACCGAAGCATTCGCGCAGGCCCAGCCTGAAGTGACCATCCGTCTGACCGGTGAAGTCGCCCTGGAACACGAGGAGTTGCTCAGCATCAGCAAGGGAATCACGCTGGCGGCGCTCTCTTCGGCCCTCCTGGTAAGCATCTGCCTGATCGTGGGCCTCGGCTCCCTGATCCTGATCGCGGCGACCTTGATCACTCTGATGGCGGGGCTGTCGCTATCTGCCGGTTTCGCCACCTTCGCGGTGGGCCATCTGAACGTGATTTCGGTGTCATTCGCGGTGTTGTATCTGGGGCTGGGCGTCGATTACGCCATTCATTTCTGTCTCCAGTACAAGGAGCTGAGCCATCAAGGCAACCACGACAAGCGAACGATCATCGAAACCCTGCGCGCCGTCGGCCCATCGATCATTCTTTGCACGATCACCACCGCCATCGGCTTCTACGCCTTCATCCCCACCGCTTACAAGGGCGTCGCCGAACTGGGCGTGATCGCCGGCAGCGCCATGTTCATCAGCTGCTTCGTGACCCTCACCACCTTGCCCGCCCTGCTCGCGCTGACGAAAACCGACTCGGCGGGACACAAGAGAAAACCTGTCCGTCTTCCGCAATGGATCTACCTCTTTCCCCTCCGCCATGCCAGGACAATCCAAGCCGCTTCCTTCCTCCTGGCGGTGGGCGGGAGCATTCTGCTGCTGGATGTCAGATTCGATTTCAGCCCGATCAACCTCAGGGATCCCAATACCGAATCGGTGATCGCATTCAAACAGCTGCTGCGGAAAAAGGACAGCCCCCTGATGACGATCAATGTCCTGGCGGCCGACCGAGCCGCGGCGCAAGCGAAATCCAGACGCCTGGAGTCTCTGGACGTGGTGGATCACACCCTCAGCATCGAAAGCTTCATCCCGCCGGATCAAGAAGACAAGCTCGCCATCATCGACGATCTGGCCATGATCCTGGGGCCCGGACTGGCTTCTTTCCCCGCACCCGCCGCGATCACAGACCCCAGGGAACCGATGAAAGCCTTGAATCGCCTGGCCCGCACGCTTTCCGGCCGGCTGGCTATCGAACCCGCCGGTCCAACGCGGCAGACCCTGGAGCGGCTCGACCTCCAGGTACATACCCTGTTGGAGCGGCTCGAGACGGCCACCCCGGATTCGAAACTGCGGAAGCTGGAACAACTTCAGGACAGCCTGCTGGGAAATCTCCCCCACGCGATGCAAAAACTTTCAATGGCGCTTGAAGCCGGTCCCGTCGAGGATATCGACGATCTGCCCGAAACGTTGGCGATGCGCTGGATCAGCCAAACCGGCATCTTCCGGATCGAAGTCTATCCAAGCGAGGATCTGAACCCATTGGAAAACCAGCTGGCGTTCGTCACCGGGGTCAAGGCCGTCGAACCTCACGCGACCGGCCTGCCGGTGCAGTACCTGGAGTCCGGCTTGGAGGTCGTCAGCGCGTTCCGCCAGGCTTTCTTCAATGCCGCCATCGCGATCGCGGTCATCACCCTCCTGGTGCTCCGAAGCTTGAAGGAAACGCTGCTCATCTTCTATCTTCTGGCGCTTGTCAGCCTGGCCACCGGCAGCGCCTCAGTGATCCTCGACGTCCCTTTCAATTTCGCCAACATCATCGCCCTTCCCTTACTGCTGGGATTGGGTGTCGACAGCGCCATCCACCTCATCCACCGGTTGCGGACGAACCGGCAACAACAATGGCGCATCCTGCACACCAGCACCGCCAAGGGCGTCTTTTTCAGCACCCTGACCACGGTTTTCAGCTTCATCAGCCTGGCCTTCGTCTCCCACGCCGGTACCGCCAGCCTGGGAAAACTGCTGACTGTCGGCATCGTTTCGACCCTGCTTTGCATGTTGGTGGTGTTACCCGCCTTCGCGGCGAAAGGGCCACCCCCCAAAACCAGGCGGTAAAAAGCGGCGAAGGCCAGAAAACCAGCCGCGCGCCGGCAGGAAAATCAGGGAAAGACGATTCTGGCCAGTTTCAACGCCATTCTGGTACCAAAGGTCGGATACTCGGCCGCCAACAGCGGATCGATGATACGAATCGCCTGCCTGAGAATACAGTAGGCCTTGAAAACCCTCGCCGGCGTCGGCAAAGGCTTGACCGCCCGGTAGGCACCGAACCAGGCGACCGCGGCAAAATGCCGGATCAACAGGCGGATATCCCTGGAAATACCGGAAAGCAGGGCGATCGGGCCGGCCGCATACTTTCCTCCCCGCTGCAAATAAGCGAAACAGGCTTCATTGAGGTCCGGCTGGGTGAAAACGCCGTACAGGGCACTGGCCAGGATATTGATGGTGGCGTTGAGCTTGTGGCGATAGGCATAATAGGAACGGACCGCCTCGGAAACTTTTTCCTCCCGGCTGAAATCCCCTATCTGCAACAGCAGATTACCCAGGGTCCTGACATCTGTCAGAGCCACCGTCATGCCCCCTCCCGTCAACGGATGGCGCATGTTCAAGGAATCGCCCAGCAACACGGCGCCCGGCACCTGGGCCGGGTTGGCGTGCATGACGATGTTCGGCATGGCCTGGAAGTCCCGTTTCGCCACCGCGGCAGCGAAGGCCGCCCGCATCTCTTGCGGCAATCGCCCCCCCACCTGGTCGAGCAGAGAGTGGCCGAACGCCTCCCCTTTCAATTTGGGCATCCTGCCGGGAAAATCGATCAGAACCCGGACATGGCGGGAAGAAACCGGATAACTAAGAAAAGGTGAATCGTTGCCGATGAAGACGTGCCCGTGATTCGGACAGGGCAACCGGCAGTCTTCCAGCAACAGGCCAAGAAAATAACCGGACACTTTTTTTTCCGAGTTGCACAGCTTGTTTCGCAACGAGGAAACACAGCCGTCACACACGACCGTCAGGGGAGCAAGGATCGCCTGTTCCCGGTTCTCCGTTCTTTCCACATAGCGGACCCCCACCACCCTGCCGGCTGAAACATCCTCGACGAATCCCCTCACCCGGCCTTCGATCACGGTCACGTTGGGGCTGTCTTCAGCCGCCCGGCGAAGATTCTGAATGAAGCGCCCGTAACGGAACCCGCGGCCCGACAGGGGCTTCCCCGAGCTCTCGGGATAGGGAATCCGCAATTGAACCCCATCGTTGATCAAGGCGTAACCCTCGACGGGTTGGGCATCGATGCCTTCCAGCACCGAGGCGAGCCCCATCCGCTCCAATTCGAGCACGCCGCCGGGTTGCAGCAACTCTCCAACGATTTTCTTGGGTTCCGACAAATCCCTTTCGATCAATGCCACCCGGACGCCCCGCCGCCCCAGATAGGCGGCCAGCGTGGCACCCGCGACACCCGCGCCAACGACACACACATCGCAGCGACCGGTCTTGATGGAAGAGGAAATGGAATCTGTTTGCATGGCCTGGTGGATCATAAATCGTTCGTATACTGATACATCCCGCCTTTCCCGCGCAGCGGAAATGCACCGCAAGCAAGTCTTCACGGCGTTTTTCGAAACAGATCACCGGTGGAGTCCCGCGGCATACGCCCGCCGCGCCCCAGGACGACGGCTGCGATGATAGAATACGGAAGATGGCTGAACGCTGAACAGCCATTCACGCCCCATAAATCCGACAAAGGGATCCGGCTCATTATACGGTGCTGGCCAGGCCATCGCTAAGGATTGTGTGCCAGGCACGGTAAAGGCGATGGCTTCGATGTTCGGAAACACGGCGGCCCGATACCATCGGCCCAACAAATCTCCATCATTCATTCCCAGCCAGCGAAAAAGCGAATGAAAGAATTTTGGAAATACTGGAAACTGCGCCCGGAAGAAGACCGCCATGTCTGGCGATTTGCCCCCCCTGCGGAAAAGGACTTTCCCACCGGCTCAGACCGGGACTGGGAGACCCCCAGAGGCAAGCGGTTTCTCGAAGCGATGTCCCGGGATTTCCTCTTCGACAAATCCGCCAACTCCAATTCGGCCGACCGGCTTTACCGCCACCAAGCCCTGGAATTGCCGCATCCCCCGCCTGCCACCGCAACAGTCCCGGAGGAGTCGGGCGATCCTCTGGCCAACCAGGCCTTTCTCTCCACCCATCGCGGTATCGATTTCTATCGCCGTCTGCAAAGGGACGACGGCCACTGGCCCGGCGATTACGGCGGTCCTCATTTCCTGCTGCCGGGCCTCGTCATCGCTTCCCATATCACCGGAGCACCTTTTCCACCGCCCCATCAGACCCTGATGAAACGCTACATGTACAACCACCAGAACGACGACGGCGGCTGGGGGTTGCATCTGGAGGGGGCCTCCGTGCTGTTCACCACCGTGCTCCAATATGTGGCGTTGCGGCTGTTGGGCGAGGATCCGGGCAATGCGGAATTGACCCGGGCGCGGGAATGGATCTTGAGCCAGGGCGGCGCCACCGGCATTCCGCCGTGGGGAAAATTCTACCTATCCGTGCTGGGGGTCTACGCCTGGGAAGGCAATCACAGCCTGATGCCGGAAATGTGGCTGTTGCCGCGTTTTCTGCCCGTTCACCCCTGGCGCTACTGGTGCCATTGCCGGATGGTCTATCTGCCCATGTCCTATTGTTTCGGCCACCGGGTCACCGCTTCCGAAACCGAGGTCACCCGGGCATTGAGGCAGGAACTGTACCCCTGCGACTACGCCACCATCGACTGGCGGGCCGCCCGCGACCGGGTCGCCCGCACCGATCTTTTTCACCCGCCCTCCCCCTTGCTGAAAACCCTCAACGTGTTTCTCGACGGTTATGAAAGCATCCATCTGCGTCCTTTGCGAAAGCGGGCGTTGAAATTCATCCTGGAATACATCGACGCGGAAGACCGGCAGACGGAATACATAGATATCGGACCGGTCAACCAGGTGATCAACTCGATCTGCATCTGGCACGCCCACGGCAAGGACTCGCCGCAATTCCGGAAACACGTCGAGCGCTGGGCGGATTACCTGTGGGTGGCCGAAGACGGGATGAAAATGAACGGCTACAACGGCTCCCAGCTGTGGGACACCGGCTTCGCCACCCAGGCCATCGTCGAAAACGGCATGGAGCGCCACTTCCCCGAAGTGGTCAGGAAAGCCTACCGGTTCATCGAGCGGCAACAGCTCAGGGAAGAGGTCGCCGACAGGGAACGCTTCTTCCGTCACATTTCCAAGGGGGCCTGGCCGTTCTCGACCCGCCCTCACGGCTGGCCGATCTCCGACTGCACCGCCCTGGGCCTCCATGCCACGCTTCTGGTCCACCGCTCGGGGGTGCTGGAGGCCGCCGGATCCAATCCCATCGGCCGGGACAGATTGCAGGATGCGGTCGATGTCATCCTCTCGCTGCAAAATCCCGATGGCGGCTGGGCCAGCTACGAAAACACGCGGGGACCGGCCTGGCTGGAACTGCTCAATCCCGCGGCGATCTTCCGCGATATCATGATCGACTATTCCTATACCGAATGCTCCGCCTCCTGTATTCAGGCCCTGCTCCATTACCGGGAGTCAGACCCCCGCTACCGGCGTGGCGAAATCGACAGGGCGATCGAAAACGGCCTCCGCTTCGTCCGCGCCAAACAACGCCAAGACGGCGGCTGGTTCGGCTCCTGGGGCGTGTGTTTCACCTACGGCACCTGGTTCGCGGTGGAAGCGCTGGCCGCGGCGGCGAAACAGGCGGGCGGCACCGCCGCCCTGCGCGCCGACCCCCACTTGCAAAGGGCCTGCCGGTTTTTGCTGGACCGGCAGAACGGGGACGGAGGCTGGGGGGAAGCCTTCCAGTCCTGCCTGCGGAAAGAATACGTGCCCCATGCCAAGTCGCAAATCGTCAACACCGCCTGGGCGCTGCTCAGCCTGATGGCGGCGGCCTGCCCGGATACGGCGGCCGTTCGAAAAGGCATCCGCTTCCTGATGACGAGACAGGAAGAAAACGGTGACTGGCCCCAGGAAGGGATTTCCGGGGTCTTCAACCATACCTGCGCCATCACCTATACCGCCTACCGCAACGTCTTCCCCATCTGGGCCCTGGGCAGATACTTTTCCAGCTATCGGCAAGACAGAAACCACTGAGAGGCGAAGCGTTCCATCCCGGCCGTTCTCAGTACGCCCTGGCCTTACGGGAGACCTTGTCGTAGGGCTCGGGAAAGGCGCCCACCGCCCCGGTGCGCACCCGCTCCCGGTCGAGCAGGGTATGATCGAACATCTGCCGGAACTCCTCCCGGGTCTGGTAAGTATCCGCATAGAGCGCCTGAAAGCCCCGCACCCGGCGGACGAACGCCTCCAATTTTCGGGTGGTGGTTTCAGCGTGATAAGGCACCACCTGAGGCTCGCCGTAAATGCCCACATCCACGAACATCTCCTCACCCGGTGCCGGATGGACGAAACCACGCAGCGGCGCATCGAAAATCCTGGCCGGGCACAGCCACAACGGATAGAAACTCACCTCCCGGCGCAAAAATGACAAGAACGACTCCAGGGCACTCATGGGAATCAGAAAATCCTGATCCATATGATACTTGTCATAAAGTTCGTGGATCTTGCGGGTTTCGGTCAGTTTCAGCAGGGAGATCTCCGGCGGCGACATCCAGCCCAGCAAATAGCGGAACAGGGGATGGTTGCCGAAAGGGATGATCTGCTGCATCTCCCAGAAAAACGAGCGGGTATGGCGATGATAGTAATGCCGCAGGGGAATCCATTCTTCGCCCCCCTGTCCCTGCCGCAGAAACGACCGCACGTGTTCGTAGAACCACGGCTTCCAGAAACGATTGATCGCGTTTCTCCGCTTCCCCCGCGGCACCTGGTCGGAGAAATTCCCCAGCATCAGCACTCCGGTATCGTCCGAAAACATCAACCCCTCGATGAAATCGGCGGCCTGCTCGAAGGGTTTCGACGACTCCTCGGCGAAGCGCCGCAGGAACGCCGTTTTCGAGCGGTAGGGCAGATAGGTCAGGTGGACATATTTTTTTGCCGGAACGATCCTCAGCTCCGCCTCCACCAGGAAACCCAGAGAACCATGAGACCAGGGAATGGCGTGGAACAACTGCGGATTCCGCTCTCTGGAACAGCGGACACAGGCACCGTCGGCGGTGACGATCTGGAAACCTTCACAGATGTGCTGGAACAGGCCGTATTTATGGGAGGAGGATTCGATTCCGAAACCATTGACCAGCCCACCCACCGTCAGGGCATCCAACTCCGGCACCACGGCCAGGGTCCACCCCAGGGGATTGAGGGCCGCGGTGATCTGCCCCATGGTCACCATGGGCTCGACCCGCACCGTCCTCTTCCGTTCGTCGATCTCCAGAATGTCGGGAAGATTGATCCTGACCCGGTAATGGGTCTTTTTGTAATTCCCCTGTTTGAGGGACATGGCCTGCCAACCCGGCCTGGCGGTGCACATGGGGACCGCACCCCCTGTCCGCGCCTTCCAGTCCCTCACCTGGGCCTGTACCCGGACCACCTTCTGCCCGTGCTTGCCGGGCGCGCTGTCGAGCCAGAAGGCCAGCCGGTTGCGCGCCCCCATATAGCCCTTGAAGAGAAGCGAGAGCGGCAGCACGAAAAGGGTGACGAAAACACCCCGGTAACGGGTGATCAAATCCAGCAACATATTTGGCCCTCCAGGCATGACAGGTAACGAATCGATCAACGAGACGGCTGGCCCCTGGCCAAATCCGCGCCGGCGAAGCACCCGGCCACGGCGGACTGCAGCGCTTCAGGATGAAACAGAAACGGCGCATGGCCTCCCCCTTCCAGCGTCAACAAGCGGCCGTCAGGCAACATGGCGGCCAGACGCCGGGATGCCTCAAGCGGCACCAGGACGTCCCCCTCGCCGGCGACGACCAGCGCCGGGGCGCCGATACCCGTCAGTACCGGCCGCAAGTCCACCTCCTCCAGCAGCCTCAGCCCCTGCAACAAATCCTCCAGGGAAGGCGGAGGCAGGGCGCGCCAGTTCCGCCTCAGAAGCCTGAGACCGCGCCCGTCCCCGCCTTGACAAACCAGACTCAGGAAGCGGTTCAATGCCGCCGTGACATCGGTTTCCACCCCCTCCCGGAACCGCCGCAAGGTTTCCACCGCCATCCCCGGCCAGCCACCTTCCGCGGCAAATTTCGGATTGGTGCCGATGAGCACCAGTCCGGCGACTTTCTCCGGGTGGTTTGAAGCCACCTGCAGCGCCACCTGCCCGCCCAGCGACCATCCCACCAGGACCGAAGGCGCCTCGATGGCTTCCGCCAGCCGGGCGGCGACATCCGGCAACGTCCAGCCGGGCCGGGAGGGGGTGCCCCCGTGGCCCGGCAGCTCGATGCAACACACCCGGTGGCGGCGGGCCAGCGCATCGCCCCACCCCCCCCAGACCTTTCTGTGCATCGCCCAGCCGGGAATCATCACCATGGGCACCCCCGCGCCACGGCACGCTTGAAACAGGGCGCTCATATCACCTCGGCGAGCGCCTCGAGAAGCCGGTCCACATGGGCCCGGCTGTGCGCCGCACTCAAGGTGATGCGGAGCCTGGCGGTACCGGCGGGCACCGTCGGGGGCCGGATCGCGGTGACCCACAATCCCCGCTGCCACAACCTTTCACTGGCTGCGAGCGCTTTGTGATTGTCGCCTATCAACAGCGGCTGAATGGGGGTCCGCGAAGCCATCAGCGGCAGCCCCAAGGCCTGTGCCCCGGCCCGGAAATGCCGGATCAGCGCCCGCAGACGCTCCCGCCGCCAGCTTTCTTCACGCAACAGTCTGAGGCCGGCGCGGGCGGCTTCCGCCACGGCGGGTGGCAGGGCGGTGGTATAAAGGTAGGTTCGGGCCTGCTGGATCAGGGTTTCGATCAACGCCTCCGGCCCCGCCACGAAGGCGCCGAAGACCCCGGCCGCTTTCCCCAGGGTCGCCATATAGACGGGCACTTCCTCCTGCCCCAGCCCCAGCTGCTCAAGCGTGCCGCGCCCCCCCCGCCCCAAGACGCCAAACCCATGGGCATCGTCCACGTACAGCCAGCCATGCCGCCCGGCGACCACGGAAACCAGCGCCCCCACAGGGGCCACGTCCCCGTCCATGCTGAACACTCCGTCGGTGGCGACCAACCGCACCCGCTCCCGCTCCCGCAGCCAGGCGGCAAGCGCCCCGGCATCGCCGTGGGGATAACGTTTCAACCGCGCCCCCGCCAGACGCGCGCCATCGAGCAGCGACGCATGGTTGAGCCGGTCCTCGGCAACCCAGTCTCCGCGTCCGCACAGAGCGCCGATCACCCCCAGATTGGCCTGATAACCGGTGGAAAACAACAACGCCCGGTCCCGGCCGGTGAAATCGGCCAGCTCCTCTTCCAGCGCATGATGGGGCGCCATGTGCCCGCACACCAGATGGGAGGCCCCGCCGCCCACTCCGTAGCGGGCGGCGGCGGACTGCATGGCTTCGACGAGGCGGGGGTGGGATGCCAGCCCCAGATAATCGTTGCTGCAGAAGTTGATCAGCGACCTGCCGGAGACGGTGACTTCCACGCCCTGGGCACCTTCCACCACCTTGCGCCGGCGGTAGAGGCCCTCGCTGCGGCGGCGCCGCAACGCCCGCTCGAGTTCAGCCGGCATCCGGCCCGGTGAAGCGGATTCCCAGTCGTTCGAACAACCGCCGGTCGGCATCGGCGCCCGGGTTGTCCGTGGTCAGGAGCTTTTCCCCGTAGAACACCGAATTGGCGCCCGCGAGGAAACACAAGGCCTGCATTTCGTCGCTCATCCCGGTCCGTCCTGCCGACAAGCGCACCCTGGAAGCCGGCATCAGGATTCTGGCGACGGCGACGGTACGCACGAATTCGAAGGGGTCCAGCGCCTGAGCCCCGTGCAACGGCGTTCCTTCCACCTGCACCAGCAGATTGATGGGGACACTCTCCGGATGGCGGGGCAGATTGGCCAGTTGCTGCAGCAATCCCGCCCTGTCGGCCCGATCCTCTCCCATCCCGACGATACCTCCGCAGCAGACGGCGATACCGGCGTCGCGAACGTGGCGCAGGGTGTCGAGGCGGTCCTGATAGGTCCGGGTGCTGATGATCTCGGGATAATACTCGGGAGAAGTGTCGAGGTTGTGATTGTAGTAGTCGAGCCCGGCCTCCTTCAGCCGTTCCGCCTGGGGGCGGGTCAGCATCCCCAGGGTCATGCAGGTTTCCATGCCGAGCGCCTTGACCGCGGCGATCATGGCCGCCACCTGGTCGATGTCCCTGTCTCTGGGCGCGCGCCAGGCCGCCCCCATGCAAAAGCGGGTGGAGCCCTTGGACCTGGCTTCCCGCGCCGCCGCCACCACCTCCTCGAGCGGCAACAGGCGCTCGCGTTCCAGTTCCGTTTCATAGCGCCCGCTCTGGGGGCAATAGGCGCAATCCTCGGGGCAACCGCCGGTCTTGATGGACAGCAGGGTACTGACCTGAACCTCGTTGGGATCGAAGAACTGCCGATGAACACTCTGGGCCTGATGAACCAGATCGATCAGGGATCGATCGAACAACCCCAGGATTTCCTCCTGCCTCCAGTCGTGTCGAAGCCCGTCCTGGGACAATTCAGCGCAAGATACCGCCATCGAATACTCCATGATGAACTAGATTTAACGCATTCCCGGCCATACGCCGGGAAACCTGCGCCCCGTGCGCGGGGCAAAACGATATTAACGCCACCCCCGATCCTGTCAACTTATATTCATGCCAAAAGTTAACGATTGGCTCGAAACAATCCAGAACCTGTTGTATCCCCCCTCGTGCCTGCTATGCGGGGCGGCGGGACAGGATCGGCTGGATCTGTGCCGCGCCTGCCACCAGGCGCTTCCCTGGATCGACAAGGGCTGCCCTCTATGCGGACTGCCCGTCCCCCTGGCGAACGCCCTTTGCGGCCGCTGCCTCGAGCATCCGCCGCCTTTTTTCCGCACCCGCGCCCCCTTGCACTATGCGCCGCCGGTGGCGGGACTGGTCGCCGCCCTCAAGTTCGGCGGCAGACTGGCGTGCGCCAGATTGCTGGGCGAGCTTCTGGCACGGCAATGGATGCACCTTCCCCGTCCCGACTGCCTGCTTCCGGTGCCCCTGCACCCAGACCGCCAGCACCGGCGGGGTTTCAATCAGGCACTCGAAATCGCCCGCCCCCTGTCCCGGCGGTTGGAAATTCCTCTTCAACCCCGGTTTTGCCGCCGCGTCCGCGCCACCGTGCCGCAACGGCAACTCGATGCCGGGCAGCGGCGCGGCAATCTTCGCGGCGCGTTCGAGGCCAGTGAAAAGGTCGGGGGACACCACATCGCCCTGATCGATGACGTCATGACCACCGGCGCGACGGTGCGGGAGATCGCTTCCACCCTGCTGAAGGCGGGGGCGGCGAAGGTCGAGGTCTGGGTCGTGGCCCGAGCCTGAAAGGCCGGATTGCAAAACCGTGCGCCTTTTCACAACCTTCGATTCGAATTTGTCCCACACTTGGCTCAACGCCCCCGGCGCCGCAAGGCGCCAAGCCGAGGGGGACGGATCATTAACCAACCAATGAGGTGAAACCTGTGTCAAGCGTGGAAATCATCATGGCGGGCAGCATGCTGGTGGCGGTATTGGGTAGTGTCGGCTGGTGCTGGCAGCATTTTCGCCAAGGATCAAAACATATAGTCAAGCACGATCCCTAGGAAAACGACCATCCCAAGCCAGTGATTGTTGAGAAAGGCCCGGATACAGCGATCCGGCCGGCGATCGCGGATCAGCCACTGTTGATAGACGGCCAGCCCCGCAGCCGCGATCAACCCCAACCCATACCAGCCGTCCAGCCCCGACAGCCGCCCGACCCACCCCAAGATCCCCAGCATCAGTACCTGGATGGCGGCGATGAGGTGGCGGTCGTAGCGGCCGAACAGGATGGCGGACGACTTGACCCCGATTTTCAAGTCGTCTTCCCGGTCCGCCATGGCGTACATGGTGTCATAGGCCAAGGCCCACAGGACCGTGGCCAGCAGCAACCACCAGGCGACCGGCGGAACGCCCCCCGTCTGCGCCGCGAAGGCCATGGGAACGGCCCAGCCGAAGGCCAGCCCCAGATACGCTTGGGGAAGGTGGGTATAGCGTTTCATGAAAGGATAGGAAGCCGCCAGCAAGGCCGCCACCAGCGACAGGGCAATGGTCAGGCCGTCGAGTTGCAAAACCAGCAGGAACGCCGCCAGGCACAGCGCCCCGAACAGCGTCAACGCTTCTCCCGGGCTGACCCGCCCGGCGGCGATGGGGCGCTGCCGGGTTCTCGCCACATGGGGGTCGAAGTCACGGTCGGCGTAATCATTGATGACGCAACCCGCCGCCCGCATCAGCACCACCCCCAGGACGAAAACCGCCAGGATCTTCGGATCGGGCATCCCGCCCGCGGCGATCCACAAGGCCCACAGAGTGGGCCACAGCAACAGGAAAATCCCGATGGGGCGATGAAACCGCATCAACAGCCAGTACTGGCGCAGTCTGTCCACGATGAAATCCCTCTCCGGTCGTTTCATCCTCGCAGTCACACTCACCCCTCCATCACGCCGGGAAGAAAAAACTCGTTGACCAGCAAGGGCCCGGCCCCGATCCAGTAGAGGATACGCCGGCCCCAGCGGGGGGGCGGAATCTCCGCCGGCCGCCAATGACCGCTCTCCACCCGGCTCCATTCCATGCCCCCCCGCACCACGCCGGGATGGGTAAACAGCAATTCGCCCAAAGGCCGGTTTCCCAGACGGGCAAAGGCTGCCCCCGCCCCCCTGAGGGTCGAACAGGGAGCCACGGTGCGGGCCGCCACCAGCGGTCTGTCTCCGGCCCGCAGCAGAACCTCCCGGACCCAGATCCATTCACCCGAACCCAGTCCCATCCGCCGGCGCTCGCTCGCCAGCAGCCTGCCCCGCTCCTCCTGCAAAACCGTCACCCGCACAGCTCCGAACGCACACGCCAGGCGCGCCGTCAAGGAACCCGGCTCTTCCAGCCAGGAGCGCGCCTCCGGTGGGAAACGATGACGCCAAAGGGAACCTGCGGCCAGCCAGCGGAGATCCCTGGCGAGCAATACACTGTGTTTCAAACGAACTCCCGGATTGCTTGCAGTCACAAACCGGGCATTTTACCCGCAACGGGAAAAAAGGAGGGAACAATCCCCTCCCGCACCGCCAGGGAGGGGAGAACGGGGGATTCAGGCCGTCAGGATCCGGAAGGACATGCCTCCCTCCCCGTAGTTCGGAAAGGAAACGTTCAGATCGACGCCCTCACGCGCTTTTTGAATCAGCTCCCGAACGGCGTCGGGCACATCGCCGGATTGACGGTAAAGGGTGTGCAACCGCAGATGGGGGCTGTTCTTTTTCATCAACAAGCGGGAACAGATATTCAGAATCTCATGCACGTTACCGATCATGATATCCGAAAAGTCGCCGTTCCCTGCGCACTCTTTGGCGACCCCCGGGGAAACGCGGGTGAGCGAGGCACCCCCATAGGCGGTGAAAGGGTAATCGACAGCGCACGCTACCACGGGCTTGTCGTCGTCATCCACATAAAGGGCGACCAGGGAATCGCTGCCTTTTGCCGCCGGCACCGGTTTCCCCTCCCGCACCTCGAGTCCGTTGCCATACATCATGGAAAGAATCTGCCGCAAGCCATCGGGGTCAGGTAATGGAATCTTCGCCATGTCACGCTCCTGTCATGTCATTTGATATAAGGGCCCAGCGTTTCCCTGAAGGATTCGGGGGTGAAGGGTTTGGCGATGAGAAAGCGCGCCCCCAGTTCCCCGGCCTTGCTCCGCATCTCTTCCGAGGCCTCGGTGGTGACGAACCCGAACCTGACCTTGATACCTTCCTCGTTGAGCTTCTCCAGCAGTTCCGGCCCGGTCATGTTGGGCATGTTCCAGTCGCAAAGCACCAGATCTGGCTCGTCCTGGCGGATCTTTTCCAGCGCCTTGGCGCCGTCTTCGGCCTGGGTCACGTCGTGCCCCTCGAAGCCGGCTTCCCGTAAAGTTTTCATGACGATCAGACGCATCGCCATGCTGTCGTCCACGATCATGATTTTCATATCGATCCTCCTGTGTGTTGTATCAGTCTAAGTGGTCAAAGTATGGGAATGCGCACGCCGGGGCGTTCCCGCAGCGCCCCGGTGATTCATCTTCGAAAACTGGTCCAGCAGCGCCTCGGGAATTTTCCCGAGCGGGGCCACCTGACACGCCGCGCCAAGTTTCACCGCGGAGCCGGGCATGCCCCAGACGACGCTGCTTTCTTCGTCCTGGCAAATGGTGAAAGCGCCCGCCTCCCGCATTTCAAGCAGACAACGGGCGCCATCGTCCCCCATGCCGGTCAGCAGGATACCGATGGCCTTTCCACCCGCGCATTGGGCCACGGAGCGGAACAGAACATCCACCGAGGGTTTGTGCCGGTTCACCCTGGGCCCGTCGTTCAACCGGCAGCAGTAACCGCCGCGCTCCCGGGCAACCAGCAAATGGCTGTGCCCTGGGGCGATATAGACATGCCCCGCCAGAAGGGGCTGGCCATCCTCAGCCTCGCAAACCTCCAGAGCCAACAGGCGATTCATGCGGTTTGCAAAGGCGGCGCTGAACCCGGCGGGGATATGCTGGGTAATGACGATGGGAGGCAAACCAGGGGGAAGGGGCGCAAGCAACTCCTTGATGGCTTCGGTCCCGCCGGTCGAGGCTCCCACGGCGATGATCGGCCCGCCGCCGCCACGCCCCCGGTTCGTCTTCCCGATAATCACATCGACTCCATATCGCTCCTCGACATCCAACCCGGCTGGATCCTCACCCCCGGCTTCTTTCAGCGACGCCCTTCCCGCCCTCTTGAGCCGGGTTCGCGCCGCCATCTTCACCTTGGAGATGATCTCCGCCGACAAACGCTTGATCGCGGTGGCAGGCTCCCCCTGCGGCTTGCAGACGAAATCCACGGCGCCCAGTTCGAGCGCCTGCAGGGTCGTCTCCGCCCCTTTTTCCGTCAGGGACGAAACCATGACCACCGGCAGCGGGCGAAGACGCATGAGGTTCTTCAGGAACGTGATGCCATCCATGCGCGGCATTTCCACATCCAGCGTCAACACATCCGGGTTCAGCTTCTTGATTTTTTCCCGCGCATCATAGGGATCGGTGGCGGTGCCGACCACTTCGATGGCGGCATCCGTTTCGAGAATCCGGCGCAACAGGTTCCTGACCAGGGCCGAATCGTCGATGACCAGTACTTTTATCATGGACATTCTCAGGTTCTCCTTTATCTCACCCTTCGATAGATCGACTTGCCGATGAGTTCGAAGCGATCCGTCAGGTCCAGGGGACTTTCGGAATGCCCGATGAAAAGATGTCCATCTTCCCCGAGCACGCCGGCGAAGCGCTCGAACAGCTTTTTCTGGGTCGGCTTGTCGAAATAGATCAGCACATTGCGGCAGAAGATGAAATCCATGCGTCCCTTGATGGGCCACGCCTCCATCAGATTGAGCTTGCGGAACCGGATCATCTCCCGCAAGACCGGCTTGACCTTTACCTTACCCTCCAGGGCGCCCTTGCCCCGCAGGCACCAGCGTTTCAGCCGCGTCCCCAGAGTCCGCTGAACGCCCTGCAATTCATAGATGCCGGCTTCGGCCCGCTTGAGCACGTTCGAATCCAGGTCGGTGGCGAGAATACGGATGTCCCAGTTGTGGGGATCGGGGATGGTTTCCCGCAACACCATGGCCAGGGTGTAAGGCTCTTCTCCGCTGGAACACCCCGCCGACCAGATCCGCAGTTTGCGCTCGGTGTTTTTCCGCGCCAGCAGCTCCGGCAGCAGGGTTTGGGCCAGATAGTCGAAATGGTGCGCCTCGCGGAAAAAGGCGGTCAGATTGGTGGTCACCGCGTTGCGGAAGGATTCCAGCTCCTCTTCGTATCCGTCCTCGATGAGCCGGCAATAGTCGCTGAAACGGGTGATACCAAGAATCCGCAAACGCTTCGAAAGCCTGCCGTAGATGAGATCGCGCCGGTTGTCCGCCATGCGGATACCGGTATGCCGGTAAACCAGCTCCCGCAACCGTTCGAAGTCCTTGTCGGTGAATTCGTAGCCGGACCGGGAACAGCGCTCCGCCACCGCTTTCATCGCCCGTCCGCCTCCAGCCGCAAGTCCTTTTCCAATCCCATCAGCTCCGCCGCCTCGAGCAGGCAGCGGGAAGGCTGCCGCCATTCGATTCCAACGCCCTCTTGCCCGGCCGTCCGCGCCAGGGCCAGCAGCAGCTGCATTCCGGCGCCGTCGATCCGCTCGAGAGCCGACCCATCGAGGACTATCGGCCCCCCTTCGGTCAGCGCCGCCAGGAAACGTTCAGACATCTCCCGAAGATTGTCCATTTCCAGGCATCCCCCCAGTTTCAACACAACGCACTCGCTTCCGGTCGTCATGGCGGATCAGAACTCTTCCCAGACCTCTTCCTCACCCACCGCCTTGAGGTGGGGAACCGAAGCGCCATCAGCGGCTGTGCTTCCCTGCGGGCCGCCACTCACCTGTTGCTCGATCCGTGTCAAAAGCTCGGACACTTGGTCGGAATACCGTTCCACCCGGGCGAAGACGGTCTCCGCCTTCTGCGAATTCCCGGCATTCTTGCTCTGGATCACCTGTTTGATCAATGCATGCATTTCCGCGTGCGTCTTTTCCAGCCGCTGCATCTCCGGCAGATGCCCATAGCGCTCGAGTCCGTTTCCATAGAGCCATTTGCCAAGGTCACAATCATGATGGGACACCGCCTCGCTTTCGCTCATACCCCCTTCACCATCGAGAAAAGCACGCAGTCGGGTTTTCCATAATTTGTGCTTGGTGCGCGCGGACGAAAAATCCAGCGAGGCCGGCTTCCGGTCCGCCCAGGGGCGGTTGGATGAGCGGCGCTCCGTCCCATCCCATCCTTCGCGGTCCGTCTCGCCGGCCTTGAAAAAGGCGATCAACGCCCCCAGCTCCTTGGCCTCGTCGTCCAACATCTGGCTGCTCTGAGCCGTTTTCTCCACCAATGCGGAATTCCGCTGGGTCAGCTCTTCGATCTGGGAAACGGCTTGGTTGACCTGATCGATACCGGCATACTGCTCGGAGCTGGCGGCGGCGATCTCGGCGATGAAGTCGTTCACCTGCTTCACCGACTCGACGATTTCCCGAAGCGTCCGGCCGGACTGATCCACCAGTTCCGATCCTTCCTCGACCTTCTTCACGCTGTCCTCGATGAGATCCTTGATTTCCTTGGCGGCGGTGGCGCTGCGCTGGGCCAGGTTGCGCACCTCGGTGGCCACCACCGCGAAGCCGCGCCCCTGCTCGCCTGCGCGGGCCGCTTCCACGGCGGCGTTGAGCGCCAGCAGGTTGGTCTGGAAGGCGATGTCGTCGATGACACCGATGATGGAGGCGATCTTCTTGCTCGATTCGGTGATCTTCTCCATCGCTCCGATGGTTTCCGTGACCACCGAACCACCGGCCACCGCCTGTTCCAGGGTTGCTTTCGAAAGCTCGCTGGCCTTGCGCGAGTTGTCGGCGTTCTGGCGCACGGTGGAGGTGATCTCCTCCATGCTCGCGGCGGTTTCCTCCAGGCTGGAGGACTGGGTCTCGGTGCGGCGGGCCAGATCGGCATTGCCTTCGGCGATCTCGCGTGCGGCGTGTTCCACCGTACCGACGCCCTTCCGGATGTTGTCGATGACCCGGGAAAGATTGGAAATGGTAGCGTTGACATCGTCCCTGAGGCGGGCAAAGGCGCCCTCGTACTCGTTTTCCATCTTTTTGTTCAGATCCCCCCGGGCCAGTGCGCCGATGACCGCGCTGGTTTCATCGATCACCTTCTCCAGCACCGATACCAGTTCGTTGACGCTGCGGCTCAAGGTGGCGAAGAATCCCTTCTTCCCGGCCATTTCGATGCGCTCGCCAAGGTTACCCATCAAGGCCGAATCGACGATGGACTGGATCTCTTTCTCGATCGCCATTTCGGCAGTACGATCATCCCACTCCAGCACAGCGCCGAGACGCTCGCCCGACTTGCCGAAAACCGGATTGGCCGTGACCCGGAAGAAACGCCCGCCGAGGGAAAATTCACCCACGAAGGTTTTTTCCAGCCGGCCGAGGACATCTTCCTGCCGCGGTTGGGCGGGATCGCGGAACTGGTCCATGGTTCCCCCCAGCACCCGGTCCGCATCGAAGCCCGGCAATTCCTTCCGGATGTCCGCTTCGGCCTCCTTCAGCATTTTGCCCGCCGCCTTGTTGAGATAGATGATGTTGAGATCCTCATCAAGGATCATTACCTTGGCGCTGGTACTTTCCAGCGCCGCCCGTATCCGGGCGAAATCGCAAGACTGAGCCTGGGTGGTTTCGGTGATTTCATAACCGAGACGGATCTGGGCCGACTTGAGCTGTTGCAGCATTCTGCCAAGATCATCGTTGCGGCGGTTTTCCGGCCAATGGAAAAACTCGCCACTGGCAAATTGCTGCAACGACTCGATGGCCTGCTGCACCGGCCGCTTCACGTAGCGGGTGAGCCCCCACGCAGCCAGCCCCAGCACCAGCGTGAAGGCGCCGATGACAGAAGCCAAAAGAGGCAGGGAGGCGCCAATCATCGCCAACCAGCCGACCGTTCCCATCGAAACCAGGGAAAGAAACGTCAGCATGGCGGCAAAACGCCCCACTCCCTGATCGAGAAACCTCTGTTTCATTCTCTGCAACATACCGGGTTCGAGAGACGCCCTGCCGGCGCGGACATCGCGGTACAGGGTTTCGGCCGCCTCGATCTCCAGCCGGGTCGGCTTGACGCGCACCGACATGTATCCGGTGATGCGTCCGTGCTCGCGCAAAGGCGTGACATTGGCTTTCACCCAATAGAAATCACCATTCTTGCAGCGATTCTTGACCATCCCCGTCCAGGGCCGGCCCGCCTTGATGGTCCGCCACAGATCTTCGAAGGCTTCGGGCGGCATGTCGGGATGGCGCACGATATTGTGGCTTTTCCCGATCAATTCCTCGGTGTTGAAACCGCTGATACGGGTGAAAACCCGGTTTACGGAGGTGATCCTTCCCTTCAGGTCGGTCGTGCTGACGATGAATTCTCCCTCATTCATCACCACTTCATTGTTGGTTACAGGTTCGTTGATCTTCATGCCGTTTTCTCCGTTGAAGCTGTCTTCATTCGTGAATCTCCGCCGTCTTGCGGGCCAGCCCGAGGACGCCGTTGATCATCAGGTCATCGATATCGAGCAGGATGATCATCCGCTCCCCCACGGTGGCCAGACCTTCGATGACGCCCCGATCGTTTTCCTCGCCAATCGGTGGCGGCTGGATTTCATCGCCGGGGATGTTGTGGACCTCGGAAACGGAATCCACCACCATCCCCAGGGTGCGCGTCCCGCCCCGGCCATCCTCGACCTTGACCACGATGATGACGGTGGTGGCTCCACGGGCCGCCTTCGGGAGATTGAAATAGCTCCGAAGCTCCACGATGGGCACCACGGTGCCCCGCAGATTGATCACCCCGAGTACCGGATCCGGGGTATTGGGCATGGGCGTCACGTCGGTCCAGCCCTTGATCTCCTGCACCTTCAGGATATTGACCCCGTATTCTTCCCCGCCAAGAAAAAAAGTCAGATACTGATTCGCCCCGAGTTCCGCCTGCAGGTCGGAATCGATTTTGAATGCGTTGCTGGTCGTCATGTTGCTCTGGCCCTCATCAGGAAACGGCGGCAAGCTCTGCCGGCCGGTGGATTTGACGATGGAAAAGCTGCACCAGACCGGGGATATCCAGAATCAGGGCCACCTGGCCATCGCCCAGAATCGTGGCGCCGGACACCCCTTCCAGTTGCCGATAATTGGTTTCGAGGCTTTTGATCACCACCTGTTGCTGTCCCAACAGCGCATCCACGAACAGGCCCGTGTGGCGGCCTTCCGTTTCCACCACCACCAGCAGTCCCTTGTACAGATCCTCGGTGGCGCCGCGCACCCCGAACAGCCGGTCGAGCCGGATGATGGGAATATACTCGCCGCGGAAACGGTACACCTCTCCACAACCTGTGACGCTCTTGGCATTCCCGGGTTTGATTTGCAGCGATTCGACGATGGAGATGAGCGGCAAAATATAGGTTTCCCCGCCCACCCGCGCCAATTGGCCGTCGAGAATGGCCAGGGTGAGCGGCAGGCGGATGGTGACGGTACTCCCCTTTCCCGGCTCGGAATGGATATTCACGGTGCCGCCCAGATCGTTGATGTTGCGCTTGACCACATCCATGCCCACCCCACGCCCGGAAAGATCGCTCACTTTGTCGGCGGTGGAAAAACCCGGCTGAAAGATCAGATTGTCGATGCGCTCATCGGAAAGCTCGTCCTTTTCGCTCACCAATCCTTTTTCGATGGCTTTGCGCAGAATCTTTTCCCGGTTCAGCCCGGCGCCATCGTCGCTGATGCGGATCACGATGTTGCCGCTCTCGTGTTGGGCGCTCAGTTCCAGCCGCCCCTGCTCGGCCTTGCCGGCGGCTCGGCGCGCCTCCGGTGTCTCCAGACCATGGTCCAGTGCGTTGCGCACCAGATGCACCAGGGGATCGCCGATTTTCTCCAGCACCGTTTTGTCCACTTCGGTCTGTTCGCCGGTGAGCACCAATTCCACCTTCTTGCCCAGACTGTTGCTGATGTCGCGCACTAGGCGGGGAAAGCGGTTGAAGGCGAAACTGATGGGCAACATGCGGATCTGCAGCACGTTCTCCTGCAGTTCCCGGGTGTTGCGTTCCAGTTGGGCCAGGCCGTTGAGCAGCGCTTCGGCCCGGGGTCCCCCTTCCTGGAGAATGTCCGCGCCCACCTGGTTGAGCATCGACTGGGTAATGACCAGTTCGCCCACCAGGTTGATGAGCAGATCGACCTTTTCGATGGAAACCCGGATGGAGCCGCTTTCCCGGTTGGCCGGGCTCTTCACCGCCTTGAGTCCATTGGCCTTTTTCGTCGCGGGCTTTCCGGGTTCGGGAGGACTTTCAGGTTCCGGGACAGGCGGCGGGGTCCCGGTACCCTTGCTTTCCACGTCAGAGGCGGGCGCGGCAGGCTCGGTCACCGCTTCCTCCGGCCCCGCCTGGGCTTCCCGCCCGTGACCGGACGCCTCGCCGGAAGCGATCTCCACCACGGCCTCCTCGCCCAGCCAGGCGAAGATCTCGCGAATCTCGTCCTCGCCGGCCGCGGTGGTCAGCCTGGCTTCCCAAGAAAGATGGCAGCTGGCAGGATCCAGCCCGGCCAGTGCCGGCAGCCCGTCAGCGCGGGTTTCCACCGTGAGTTCGCCCAGCTTTTTCAGCTCCCGGATCAACGCCAGCGGGTCGTTGCCTTCACGGAACATTTCCTTCCCCGGTACCAGCCGGATCCGCCAGTGGCGCACCGGGCCTTCGCTCCCGGGCGATTCGGTATCGCGGCAGGTTCCGGCGGGTTCCGGGGACGCCTCCCCACTCTCCAGCTCCGAAGCGATCACCGCCTCCAGTTTCTTCCTGAGCCCGGCCACCCGATCGTCATCGGGCGCCTCGTCCGTCTTCAGCCCTTCCACCATCTCGCGCAACACATCCACCGAGGCGAGCAGCAAATCCACGCTGCCCTGATCGACCGGACGCTTGCCGCTGCGCAGCTGGTCCAGCAGCGTCTCCATCACATGGGTGAATTCGGAAATGTGATTGAAACCGAAGGCGGCGCTGCCTCCCTTGATGGAATGGGCCGCACGGAAAATAGTGTTGACTTCCTCGAGATCGGTACCCGCGTCGAGATTGAGCAGGCCGGATTCCATAACCTCCAGCCCCTCGAAACACTCTTCGAGAAAAACATCGAGAAATTCCGATAGATCCATCGACATCGGACGCCCCACTGCCTCCACATGTTTGCCTCTTTCACCCAGCGGTATCGGCAGCAAAAAAATTTTCTTGACAAGAAAATTTATGGCGTCGGACTATTTGCAGTCACGACGACGGCAAAATGCCCGGAAAGCGTGGCATGAACGCATCCATCCCCTCCTCTGCCGGGGCTTTCAAACCTCCACGTAACGCCCCCCCTCCCCCAGCCAGAATGCGATCAAAGGTGGAATGGCCTCCGGCGCATGGCGGCCCAGCCATCTTGCCGCTTCCCGGACCTGGGGCAGCAGATCGCGGTCCCGCACCGGATCGGCCAGGCGGAAACGCAAGTCGCCGCTCTGGCGGGTACCCAGCAGTTCGCCGGGGCCACGCAGTTCGAGATCCTTTTCCGCCAGGGCGAATCCATCATGACATTCGCGAAGGTAAGCCAGTCTCCGCCGGGCCGTGTCCGAGAGAGGCGGGCGGTAGAACAGAATGCAGTAGCTTTTGCCCCCTCCCCGGCCCACCCGGCCCCGCAGCTGGTGGAGCTGGGCCAGTCCCAGGCGTTCCGAGTTTTCGATCACCATCAGACCGGCATTGGGCACGTCCACCCCCACCTCGATGACCGTGGTCGCCACCAGCAGGTCGATCCCGCCGGCCTTGAATGCGTCCATCACCGCATCCTTCTCTTCCGCTTTCATCCGGCCATGAACCAGTCCCACGCGCACGCCTTGCAATTCCGCTTCCAGGGTTTCGGCGGTCTTTTCCGCCGCCTCCGCCGACAGCGCCTCCGATTCCTCTATGAGGGTGCATACCCAGTAAACCTGGCGCCCCCCGCCGATCCAGCGCCGTAACCGCTGGAGCAACAGGTGGCGCTTGTCTTCGCTCATCACCCGGGTCTCCACCGGCTCCCGGCCGGGGGGAAGCCGGTCGATCACCGACAGGTCGAGATCGCCATATCGCAACATGGCCAAGGTACGGGGAATGGGGGTGGCGGTCATCACCAGATAATGAGGCACATGCCCTTCCGCCTTGGACTTGAGGGCCATCCGCTGGTCGACGCCGAAACGGTGCTGCTCGTCCACCACCACCAGCCCCAGACGATCGAAACGCACCTCTTTCTGGAACAGCGCATGGGTGCCAATGAGCACATCCACCTCGCCTCCGGACACGGCGGCCAGCAACCGCTCCCGCTCTTTCCCGGATTGCCGCGAAGTCAACAGGGCGACCCTCACCCCCAGTGGCGACAACCAGCCGTTCCAGGTACGCCAGTGCTGCTCGGCCAGAAGTTCGGTGGGCGCCATGAAAGCGCACTGACAGCCGCCCTCCCGGGCCGTCAGCGCCGCCAGGGCCGCCACCACGGTCTTTCCCGACCCCACATCCCCCTGCAATAACCTCCCCATGGGAACGGTTCTTTCCAGATCCTGACGGATCTCGGCGAAAACCCGCCGCTGCGCGGCTGTCAGTTCGAAGGGCAGACCGGCGGTGAAGCGCCGCAACCCTTTTTCGGTCAACAGCAAACGGGGCGCCCGGCTGTTTTCACGGAGGTGGATTTGTCCCTGGAATACCAGTTGATGGGCCAGCAGTTCCTCGAAAGCCAGGCGGCGCTGGATCGGGTGGCGGTTTTCGTTCAACAGCGGGATCGCGGCGCCGGAGGGGGGAGAATGCAAGGCGCGCAATGCCGCCGGCAGAGGCAGGAACACGCCTTCCGGAAAACATGAAGGCGGCAGCCCGGGCAGCCATGGGGGGGCGTTTTCCAGAATTTCCAATGCTTGCCCGATCAGGCGGCGGAGGGTCTTTTGCCCGAGCGCTTGAGTCGCCGGATACACCGGCACGATGCCTTCCGGCCCGGAAGCGGCGGACATCAGTTCCGGATGGATCATTTCCTTGCCGAAACGGCCGGTCTTCACCTCGCCGTAACAGCGCCAGCGGGTTCCCGGCAACAACCGATTGCGCAGGGAGGAGGCATAATGAAAAAAACGCAGTTCGATCGAACCGCTCCGATCCTGTAACCGGCAAACCAGAACGGGTTTGCGTCTGCCGGCGACCTCGGCACGCACCACCTCCCCTTCGATCAACACCCGGCCGCCCCGGGCTTCGGCAATGGGGGTGATGCGGGAACGGTCCTCGTAGCGTGATGGCGCGTGAAGAAGCAGGTCGCGGATATCGTGGATATTCAGCCGGGCCAGCCTGGATGCAAGCGCTGTCCCCACACCCTTGAGCTTCAGAACGGAGGGGGGAGCGGCGGGTGCCGCCATGGCCCGTTTCCGCAGACTCAGGCCCGTGCCCGCTGAATGCGCAGTACCACGGGCAATATGCGCAACCTGCGAATGATTCGGGCCAGATGCACCCGGTCACGGACGGTGAGGGTGATCAAATCGGTGCTGGTGTGACTGTCCTGCTGGGTCACCTGAAAATTCTCGATATTGGCCCCTTCTTCGGCAATGGTGGAAGCCACCTTGGCCAGGGTGCCGCGGCGGTCCAGCAGTACCACCCGCAGATCCACGGAAAATTCGCCGTCCACCCGGCCATCCCATTCCGCAGGCACCCAGGTGATGTGTTTCTTCTGAAACTCCAGCGCATTGTGGCAACAACCCCGATGCACCACCAAGCCCTTCCCCGGATTGAAGAAACCGACGATCTCGTCGCCGGGAATCGGCCGGCAGCAACGCGCCAGGCTGATCACCATCCCCTCGGTCCCACGAATGATCAGTGGGGAGCCGCTTTGATTCTCGTCATCGAGGGTGACGTCGACGCCTTCCCCTTCCGCGGCCAGTTGCCTCGCCACCAGCATGGCCAGGCGGTTTCCCAGACCGATCTGTTCCAACAAGACATTCAGTTCGCCGCACTCCATAGCCTTCAGCTTGGCCTGCAGGCGGTCCTCGGGGATCCGCTCCAGGGACTGGTCCAGCTTGCGCAGCTCGGCTTCGAGCATCCGCTGCCCCAGTTTGATCGCCTCACGGCTCTTGAGATTTCGCAGATAGGTCCGGATGGCGGTACGCGCCTTGGCGGTCACCACGTAATTCAACCAAGCGGGGCTGGGGCGGCTCCATTCATTGGTCACCGCCTCCACCGTATCGCCATTGGCCAACACCGAGTGAAGAGGCGACAGGTAACCGTTGACCCGGGCGGCCACGCAGCTGTTTCCCAGTTCGGTGTGGACCGCATAGGCGAAATCCAGCGCCGTGGCGCCTTGCGGGAGCTTGACAATATCGCCTTTCGGGGTGAAGACATAGATTTCGGAGGGAAACAGGTCCACCTTCAGGTTTTCCAGAAACTCCAGCGACCCGCTCTCCCCTTGCTGGTGTTCCAGAAATTCCTTGATCCAGGCGTAGGCGCGCGTCTTGGCGCTGTCATCGATTTCTTTCTTGTAGAGCCAGTGGGCGGCAATGCCGTTCTCCGCCACCCGGTGCATGTCCCGGGTCCGGATCTGGAGTTCGACCGCCAGGCCATAAGGCCCCACCAGAACCGTGTGGAGGGATTGATAGCCGTTGTCCTTGGGCAAAGCGATATAGTCCTTGAACCGCCCCGGCACCGGCTTGAACAGGCCGTGCATGACGCCCAGAACCTGGTAGCATTCCTCCACGCTCGAGGTCACGACGCGCACGGCATAGACATCGTACACCTGGTTGAACGTCAGCCCCTTGGCGCGCATCTTCTTGTAAATGCTGTAGACATGCTTCTCGCGCCCGGCCACCTCACATTCCAGGCCGGCTTCGGCAAGGCGTTGACGAATGGCCCGCTCGATGGTCACGATGACTTCCTTCCGGTTGCCCCGGCTCCGCCTGACCGCCTGGGTGATCACCCGATGGCGCATCGGATACATGGCCTGCATGGACAGGTCTTCCAGCTCCAGGCGCATCCGGTGCATCCCCAGCCGGTTGGCCAACGGCGCGTAGATGTCCAGCGTCTCGCGGGCGAAACGCCGCCTTCTGGCAGGCGCCATGGGCCCCAAGGTCCGCATGTTGTGAAGCCGGTCCGCAAGCTTGACCAGAATGACCCGCAGATCCCTGGCCATGGCCAGAATCATCTTGCGCAGGGATTCGGCCTGGACCTCCTGCTTCGACTTGGTATCCAGCTGGGTGAGCTTGGTCACCCCATCGACCAGTTCCGCCACCTCGGAGCCGAACGACTCCTCCAACTGTTCCTTGGTGAACGGCGTGTCTTCGACCACGTCGTGCAAAATGGCGGCGATGATGCCATGCACGTCCATGCGCATCTCCCGGGCCAGGATCAGCGCCACCGAAAGGGGGTGGCATATGTAAGGCTCACCGCTGAGCCGGTATTGATCGGCGTGGGCCATATCAGCGAAGACATAGGCCTGCCGGACCGCGTCCAGCTGGTCCTGGGTGCAATAACCGGCCACGGCTTCGATGAGCTCCGCCGCCAAAGCATCTTGTGGGCGTTCGAGTTGCCGGGCCGGTTCCGCCATGGGGGTTCCTCTACATCATTTGGGGCGGCATCCCTTCTTCCCTGACCACCGCGACACCGCCGTTCATATCCACATCCCTGAGTTTATCGATATCCACCTTTCCCGCCGCGATCTCCCGCAGCGCCACCACCGTCGCCTTGTCGTCGCCCCACTCCACCAGGGGGTCGGCCCCCGCCAGCAACTGACGGGCCCGCTTGGTCGCGAGCAGGACCAGCTCGAAACGGTTATCAACGTTCTCCAGACAGTCTTCAATGGTGATGCGGGCCATGAATGCTCCTTTCCTTCATCTTTGTTGTAAACGTATAGCAAAGTTGTTGCAGAATTACAATCATTCCGCACGCTGCTCCAAAATCTCCACGGCAGGCAGTTTCTTACCCTCCAGGAACTCGAGAAACGCGCCGCCACCCGTGGACTGATACGAAATCCTTTCGGCAACGCCGAACTTCTCGATAGCGGCCAGGGTATCGCCGCCGCCGGCGATGGAAAAAGCCCGACTTTCGGCAATCGCCTCGGCCACCTTGCGGGTCCCCTCACTGAATTGATCGATTTCGAAGACGCCGACAGGACCGTTCCAGACGATGGTACCCGCTTGTTCGATCATTCTTCCGTACCGGGCCGCGGTCTCGGGTCCGATATCGAGAATCATTTCGTCCTCCGCTACCTCGGCCACCGGCTTGGTGACCGCCTGGGCAGTCTCGGAAAATTCCGTGGCCACCACCACATCCACCGGTATCGGAATTTCCGCCCCGCGAGCCTTCGCCTGTTCCATCAGGCGCCTGGCTTCGGGAATCAGGTCCGGCTCATACAGGGATTTGCCGACCGGGTACCCCTCCGCAGCGATGAAGGTGTTGGCGATACCACCGCCGACGATGAGTTGATCGACTTTCTGCGCCAAAGTTTCTAGGACCGTCAGCTTGGTGGAAACTTTCGACCCACCGACGATGGCCAACAGGGGGCGCTCGGGATTTTCCAGCGCCTTGCCGAGCGCTTCCAGTTCCTGGGCCAACAAGAGACCGGCGCATGCCTGGGGCGCGAACCGGGCCACCGCATGCGTAGAAGCCTGGGCCCTGTGGGCCGTCCCGAAGGCATCCATGACGAACACGTCACAAAGGGCCGCCATTTTCCGCCCCAGGTCCGGATCGTTTTTCTTTTCCCCCACCAGAAAACGGACATTCTCCAGCAGGAGCACCTCTCCCTTACGCTGGCATTCCACCCCATCGATCCAGTCACGCACCAGGCTGACCGGCCGCCCCAGAAGCTCGGTCAGGCGATCGGCCACCGGCGCCAGTGAATATTGTTCATCAAATTCGCCTTCCTTGGGACGCCCAAGGTGGGACATGACCATCACGCACGCCGCTCCCATTTCCAGCGCCCGGCGAATCGTCGGCACGCTGGCACGAATGCGGGTATCGGAACTCACCCCCCCCTCCTTGATGGGCACATTGAGATCGGCACGGATCAATACCCGCTTGTCCTGCAAGTCCAGATCGGTCATCTTCTTGATGGTCATCTTCCCTCCTTAAGGTTTAATCGATTTCAGCCGTTTTCCCCGGCATCCGGGCTCTCCGCGCCTTCCGGGGCCTTCGTGGGTTCTTCCTGCTTCCATTTGATCGAACATCCCATGCTCGGATACTGTTCCCTGGGTCCATTGCCACAGATGGCGACGCGTTTCATCGCCTCGAACAACTCGCGTGCCGCGTCGGGAACCGCCTCTTTGCGACTTGCGTCGAGCCGTCCCCGGTACTGCAGCGCCAAGCGGGCGTTGTAACCGAAAAAGTCGGGGGTGCAGACGGCGCCGAAGGCCTTGGCGACCTCCTGGCTCTCATCGAACAAATAAGGAAACGGGAAGCGCTTTTCTTCCGCCAGCCGCTTCATGTTCTCGAAGGAATCTTCCGGGTACTGCGTCGCGTCGTTGGCGTTGATCGCCACACATCCAATACCGTATTTCTGCAGATCCCTGCAATCGCGAATGATGCGATCGAGAACCGCCTTGACGTAAGGGCAGTGATTGCAAATGAACATGACCAACAGGCCATTTTCCCCCTTGCACGCGTCACGGGTCCAAGTCTTGCCATCGACGCCCGGCAGGGAAAAATCCGGGCAGGGTTTGCCAAATTCGCAAACCGGTGTTTCTAAACTCGCCATCTGAGACTCCTCCTGTTCATGAATGTATTTCTATTTTACTTTTGTTGTTTTTCAGCCAGTTGGAAGAACCGACCACGGACAAAGCATACCAAATATCCCGTACGGCTGTCTTCCGTCAGCCGTCGGTACGCTCCCGGCCGCCGTCCGGCTGGGGAAGACGCTTGTGCGGGTATTCACACAGGTCATCAATGACGCAGCGATCACATTTCGGCCGCCGGGCGGTACAAACATAACGTCCATGCAGAATCAGCAGGTGATGGGCATCCTTTTTATACGCCACCGGCGTATGGCGGTTCAGTTTGTCTTCCACCTGACGGACGTTTTTCCCCGGCGCCAACCCCGTCCGGTTGCACACCCGGAAGATATGGGTATCGACCGCGATGGTCGGTTCCCCGAAAGCGGTGTTCAACACCACGTTCGCCGTCTTGCGCCCCACACCGGGCAAAGATTCCAGCGCTTCGCGGCGACGGGGAACCTCCCCCCCATGACGGTCGAGCAATTGGCGGCAAAGGGCGATGATATTGCGCGCCTTGGTATTGTAGAGGCCGATGTGACGAATGTAGCGTTTGAGACCTTCCTCGCCCAAGGCCAATATTTTCTCGGGCGTATTGGCCACGGCGAATAATTTTTCCGTCGCCTTGTTGACGCTCTTGTCGGTCGCCTGAGCCGACAACACCACGGCGATCAACAGCTCGAAAGGGGTGGTGTATTTCAATTCGGTGGTGGGATCGGGAATGGCCTGCGACAGACGTTCGAAGATCTGTCGCCGCTTCATCTGATTCACGAACCGCGCCTCTGCAACAAGGCCTTTTTCCGAACCTGGAGCCGGTCGCGCTTCTTTTCCGCCCGCTTCTCCAGCCGCTCTCGCCTCGCCCGGTGGCGTGCTTTGGCCAGGCGGCCGCGGTGCGATCTTTCCTGAGCGGTTTCCGGCTTGAGACCGGCGGGCGTGGGTTTCATCACGATGCAATCCACGGGACAAGGCTCCAGACACAGCCGGCAACCGATACATTCGGCCGCGATGACGGTGTGCATCCTGTTTCTGGCCCCGACGATGGCGTCCACCGGACAGACTTCCAGACAGCGGGCGCAACCGACACAGCGGGACTCCTCGATCCAGGCGACAGTGGAAAAGGCGCGGCGCGTCCTTTCGCTCATTCGCTCTCACCGCTCATCGTGCCGGCGCGGTTCGTTTCCCCGCCGCCGGGCACCCAGCCGTTCATGAAATTGCGACAGAGTTCACACTGGCCCTGTCGGCGGCTTCCTATACTGGATTCGTTCGCAGTCGAAACCAACAACAGGATTTTACCCATGGCAACCATTTCTCTCGATCATTCCCGTCCGGGCGACGTTCTGCAGCGTCTGTGGCAAAACATACGCCGCCTGACCGGCGGCCACTACGCCACCGGAATCCTGCTGACCGCCGCCATGATGACAGTGGTGTTTCTTCTGATCGGCACCGGCCTGGAAAACCAGCGCGGCAACATCGCCCGGGTCAAGCTGGCGGAAAACGTGGTGCGCCTGGCCGAGGCGGCCCGGGCGGAAATCCTCGCCCTGTCCCAGACCAGCGACCCGGATATCAACCGCCGGGCCCGTTCCCGGCTTCTGGAGATTCTGACGAAGATCGGAGATTCCCAGAGTGTTCTGGCCTCCGGGGAAAGAATCCTCCCCACCCAGGATCTGTGGTACGTCACGGCCCCCGGGGAACTGTCCGATGAGCTGCGCCGGATCTATCACGGCGACACCGCGCTGGACAGCAGAATCGGTGAGTTTATCACCCTTGCCCGTTCCATTGCCAGCCGCTCCCGGGTGCGTTTCGACAACCCGGTCGTCGATCGGACGCTCGCCATGATCGACAACCTGATTCCGGATCTTGAGCGCGCCGCCAGGCTGGTGGAAAAGGAAAGCGCCGCCCAGTTCGACCAGGCGGTCACCACCTTTTCCACCCTATACATCCTGATGCTGCTGGGATTGCTGGGAATCGCCCAGATGGTCGTCAAACCCCTGATCGTCAAGCTGGAACAGACGATCGGACAACTGCAACAGGAACGGGATTTCACTTCGACGGTTCTCAACACCGCCCAGGCGCTGATCGCGGTCACCGACTCCGAAGGAAAGATCCGCCTGATCAACGAATACACCCAACAGGAAAGCGGCTGGGCGGCGGAAGAGCTGGAAGGCGAAAACTTTTTCGATCACTTCATTCCCGAAAACGAAAACGCCGGATTCCGCGACAACCTCCGTCAACTACTCGCCGGTGAATTGCTGGAAAGCGAACTGGAAACCCCCTTCCTGCTGCGCACCGGAGAATCCCTGACCGTGGTCTGGCACAACACGGTTCTGCCGGCACAGGGCGATCAACCCCTGCTGCTGATGACCGGCATCAACATCACTGAACGCAAGCAGGCGGAAAACCGTTTGCGCCATACCCTGGACGAGCTCGAACGACTGCACCAGCGGCAGAACGAGGAAATCCGCATGGCGGCCAGTCTGCAACAGGCCATGCTGCCGCCACCGAAAATCACCCTGCCGGGAATCGAGGGATACGCCGCGATGCGGACCTCCAGCGCGGTCGGCGGCGATTACTACGATTATTACGCAGTCGACGACCGTTACAGTGTCATCCTGGTGGGCGACGTCACCGGCCACGGTGTGGGGGCGGGCAGTCTGGTCAGCGCCGTCAAGGCGGCCGTGACCCGGCTGCGCAGCCATCACGTCCACCGGCCGGCGGAGATTCTGGCCTCCGTCAACGACATCGTCGCCGATGTGGGCCAGCAGACCCTTTTCATGACCATGGCCTGTCTGGTTCTGGACGCAAGGGAAGGAAAACTGCAACTGGCGTGCGCCGGCCATGCGCCGCCCTATTACCTGCCGGAAGACGGCGACCCGCGCCCGCTGGAGTCTTTCGCCCAGCCGCTGGGGCAGGATCAGTCCCACGATTACCGGGAAGCCGAAATCGAAGCCGAGTGGGCGCTGGGGGCGCGGATCGTCCTGTTCACGGACGGACTGGTCGAGGAGGAATCCCCAAGCGGGGAAATGTACGGTTACGAACGTCTCGAACAGGAAATTTCCCGCAGCCGGGAAGCGCCGGAACAACTGTGCCAAAAGGTGTTCGAAACCCTGCAGCAGCACACCCTGCGTTCGCAGTTCGAAGACGACGTTACCATCGTGACCCTCGATCACACCGAGCGCGTCGTTGGACAGGAGACTCTGGGCACCGATCACATTCATTTCATCCCCCTGTCCCATTACCGCCGGGGGGAACACCCGGAGCCCGAAATCGACCGCCGCTGGCTGGTGCTGCAAACCGACGGCCCGTTCAAGGAATTTCTCCCCGACATCGCCCGCGACGATATCCGCCGGGTGGTGCCGGTGGCGCCTCATCCCCTCTACGACAGCGTGTCCATGGAAACGTTGCTGGCCCAGCACGACGACCACGGCGATGATCTGACGCAATTGCTGGGCCCTTCCCACTGGCGGCAAAGCTATCCCCTGACCCATACCGACGACAAGGGCTTCATTCTGGAGGAACTCGAAGCCCTGCTGCGTGACCGGGGCTGCACCGAGGAACAAACCCAGCAAATGATCATCGTCGCCGACGAGATGCTGGAGAACGCTTTCTATGCCGCTCCCCGCGACGGACGCCACCGCCCCCTGCACGAAAAGGGAACACCCCGGTCCCTGGACGAAGAAACCGTTCTGATCGAGATCGCGCAACTGGGGGATCTCTGGGCGCTGATGGCCACCGATACCTGGGGAACCCTCACCAGCGAGCGTTTTCTGGCGCACCTGAGCCGGGCCTCGCGCGAGGGCGTCACCTCGGGGGTCGGCGGCGCGGGACTCTACATGATGTGGGAATTGAGCCACTACTTCCAGGTCCGGGTCCACCCCCATCAACACACCCGCGTATTGGCCTTGTGGAATACGGGCGACTGGACGCCGGTATCGGAAGACACGGGTTTTCAATACTTCGAACAATGACAGATCAAGGAAGCGGAACCATGAACGAACAAACGCTACACGTCACGCCCGAACTCGGGGAGGACATCGCCTGCTACCGTTTCTCAGGTATCATCGACGCCTACAGCAAACAAATCCTCAGTTCCCTGGCCCAAACACCGCCCTCTCCCTCGCAGGTGGTTCTGGACTTCTCGGAAATCCAGCGGATCAACTCAATGGGACTGGCGTTGCTGCTGAAAATGCTGAACGTATGGGAGGGCCAGGGAAAAAGCGTCCGGGTCGTCAACCTCAACCGCATGGCCGCCATCTTGTTCAAGATCACCGGACTGGGACGTTTCCTCGAAGGCGGGGGGGAGGCGGGCCGCGGGCCGTCCGTCGATACCGGCGCGCCGGCGCCGCAACCCCGGACATCTCCCGCCTCCATCCAGGGAAAACTGAGGATGTTCGCTCATCTGCAGACGAGCCAGCAACTCAACGGCTGGTTCCTGTTCAACACCTACCTGCAACGCCAACTCCACCGTTCCATCCAGTTTCAGGCCCAGACCCTGGCCGACCGCAACGACAGCCAGCAACCGCCCGAAGCGGAACTAGTGTTCGCAGGCCCCTTCGAGGCCTGCCGACTCATCCGGGGCCAGGGTTTCTCGGTGGTGGCCAAGCCCTGCGGAGAAACCGACGAGGTGGTCATCCTCGCCCATGCGGAAGACACCCGGCCGCTGGAAAGCGTGACGGGCGCCAAGGTCGCTGTCGCCAGCGAACACAGCTTCACCTATCTTCTGGGGCGTTTTCTCTGTGACGAGAAGGGGTTGGATTCCGACAACTTCACTTTCCACCAGACCGGCAACGACATCAAGGCGGTTCAGTTTTTGATCCGCCGCAAGGTGGACTGGGTCATCATGTCGCGCAAGACCTTCGAGGGACTGTCCTCCCTGAGCCGGCGGCAACTGAAAGTGATGGATCAGAGCCAGACGGAGCTGACCGCCCACCTCTTTTGCGCCGCCCCTTATCTCGACGAATCCACCCGGGAGGGACTGAAATCCGCGCTCCTGGGCATGAAAGACGACGACAGGGGGTGTCAGCTGTTCCAGGATCTGGAGATCGAAGGCTGGACGGCGCCCGAACCGGCGGAAGTGGAGATGCTGCTCAAGGTCTACCAGAGCTATGCGGAGTGACAGGGATCATTTCACCCGCATGCCCGGCTCGGCCCCTTCGTCGGGTGAGAGCAGGAACAGCTCCCCGCCACCGGGGCCGGCCGCCAGGACCATGCCTTCGGACAGGCCGAAGCGCATCTTGCGGGGCTTGAGGTTGGCCACCATGACGGTCAGACGGCCCACCAGCCGTTCCGGATCGTAGGCCGACCTGATGCCGGCGAAGACGGTACGGGTTTCACCGCCCAGATCGAGGGTCAACCGCAACAGCTTGTCGGCGCCCTCGACGTGCTCCGCCCCGACGATTCTGGCGATCCGCAAATCCACCCTGGCAAAATCGGCAAAGTCGATTTCCCCGGCGACAGGTTCGGCCGCCTGCGCTCCCTGGGGTTTTTCGGACGGGGCCGGCGCCAGGCTTTCCCTCGACGCCTCCACCATGGCCGCGATTTTGTCGGGATCGACCCGCTGCATCAAGGGCTTGAAATCGTTGATTTTGCACCCCAGCAGTGGCCGGGTTTCGGCATCGGGCCAACTCTCCGGCCCGATGCCCAAAAGCGCCTCGGAATCGGCCGCGAGCTTGGGCAGAACCGGTTTCAAATAGGCCACCAGGAGACGGAACAGATTCAGCCCCTGGGTGCAGATCCGCTGCAACTCCCCCTCGCGGGCGGGATCCTTGGCGATCACCCAGGGCTTGTGCTCGTCGATGAACTGGTTGGCGGCGTCGGCCAGGGCCATGATTTCGCGCATCGCCTTGCCGAATTCGCGGGATTCGTACAGCGCCGCGATTTCTTCCGCCGCCCCCAAGAAACGCCGGTACAGATCCTCATCGGGCAATTCGTCGGCCAGCTTGTTGGCGAATCGCTTGCGGATGAAACTGGAGGTCCGGCTGGCGATGTTCACCACCTTGCCCACCAGATCGGCGTTGACCCGCTGTGTGAAGTCCTCGAAGCTGAGATCGATATCGTCCACCCCACTGCCCAGCTTGGCGGCGAAATAATAACGCAGATACTGTGGGTCCAGGTGCTCGAGGTAGGTGCGCGCCTTGATGAAGGTGCCGCGCGACTTGGACATCTTCTCGCCGTTCACGGTCAGGAAACCATGCGCATACACCGCCGTAGGCGTGCGGTAGCCCGCGCCATGGAGCATCGCGGGCCAGAAGAGGGCGTGGAAATAGATGATGTCCTTGCCAATGAAATGATACAGTTCGGCGTCGCTGCCTTCTCCCCACCAGGCGTCGAAATCCAGCCCCTTCCGGCGGCACAGGTGCTTGAAACTGGCCATGTAGCCGATGGGGGCATCGAGCCATACGTAAAAATACTTCCCCGGCGCATCCGGAATCTCGAAACCGAAATAGGGGGCGTCGCGGGTGATGTCCCACTCGCGCAGTCCGCTTTCAAGCCATTCATCCACCTTATGGGCCACTTCCGGTTGCAGATGGCCTTTCCGGTGCACCCATTCCTTCAGAAAACCGGTAAACGCCGAGAGCCTGAAAAAGAAATGCTCGGTTTCCCTTTCGACGGGCGTCGACCCCGAAACCGCCGAAACGGGATTTTTCAGCTCGGTGGGGGAATAGGTCGCGCCACAACACTCGCAACTGTCACCATATTGATCCTTGGCGCCACACTTGGGACATTCGCCCTTGATGAAGCGGTCGGGCAGGAACATTTCCCTGACCGGATCGTACAGCTGGGTGATCTTCCGCGCTTCGATATACCCCCGCTCCTTCAATTTCAGATAGATATCACCGGCCAGTTCGCGGTTTTCTTCGCTGTGGGTGCTGTAATAACTGTCGAAACCGATCCCGAAATCCGCAAAGTCGGCCCGGTGTTCCCGCCCGATCCGTTCGATCAACGCCTCGGGTGTGATCCCCTCCTGCTGCGCCTTGAGCATGATCGGCGTGCCATGGGTGTCGTCGGCGCACACATACCAGCACTGCGCGCCGCGCATCTTCTGAAATCTGACCCAGATATCGGTCTGAATGTACTCGACCAGATGACCGAGATGGATGGGGCCGTTGGCATAGGGCAGCGCGCTGGTGACGAGTATTTTGCGTCCGCGGGATGACATCAGGCGTCCTTCCTTCCATTTCAACGAGCCGGGTATTTTAGCCTAGTTTGATGGTAAAGTATTATTTAACTTACATCTACGGGCAAACACCATGGAAACGGCTCTGACGGTCAGCCGGGGGCGTCCTTTACCCCTGGGAACACACAGCTTCGACGGTGGCATCAACTTCGCGGTATTCAGCCGCCACGCGACCCGGCTATGGCTGCTGATCTTCGACGATCGCCTGGCCCTGGAACCCACCTGGTGCTTTGAACTCGACCCGGACACGCACCGCAGCGGCGACATCTGGCACGTCTATGTGCGCGGCGCCAGACCCGGCCTGTTCTACGTCTTCCAGGCCGACGGCCCGCGCGCGCCCTCCCGGGGGCTCCGCTTCAACCCCCGGCGGGCGCTGCTCGACCCCTACGCACTGGCCCTGACGGGCGTGGAACAGTGGGATTTCTCGATTCTTTGTGACAGCTGGCTCGAATCCCATCCCGGAGAAAAGATCCCCAAGGCTCAATATCATGTCAAGGCCCTGATCCCTCCGGAAGAGGACTTCGACTGGAACGGGGACGTCCACCCCAAGATTCCCTGGCAGAAAACGGTCATCTACGAGACCCATGTGCGCGGCCTCACCATCCATCCTTCCTCCTGCGTCCAGTATCCCGGCACTTATCTGGGAGTGATCGAAAAGATCCCTTATTTCAAGGAGCTTGGCATCACCACCTTGGAGTTGATGCCGGTACATCAATTCAACCCCCGTGAACTGGACCGCAAAAATCCCTTCACCGGGGAGCCTCTGGTCAACTACTGGGGTTACAGCACCGTCTCCTTTTTCGCCCCCCACGCCCAATACAGCACCGGCCGGTATCCCGGCGGCCAGCTCTCGGAGTTCAAGACCATGGTCAAGGCCCTTCACGAAGCGGGGCTCGAGGTGCTCCTGGACGTGGTGTTCAACCATACCGCCGAAGGAAACGAGGCAGGGCCGACCTTGAACTTCAAGGGACTGGACAACCCTGTCTTCTACCTGCTGGAAGAACATGACAAAAGCCGCTACGTCAATTATTCCGGCTGTGGCAACACCCTCAATTGCAACCATCCGGTGGTCCGCAATTACATTCTGGAATGCCTCAGATACTGGGTCACCGAAATGCACGTGGACGGTTTTCGCTTCGACCTGGCCTCCATCCTCGGCCGGGACCGTTCGGGACGCCTGATTCCCAACCCCCCTCTGCTGGAAGCCATCGCCGAGGATCCGATCCTGCGCGGGGTCAAACTCATCGCCGAAGCCTGGGATGCGGGAGGTGCTTATCAGGTCGGCCTGTTCCCGGGAGAACGCTGGTCCGAATGGAATGGCCAGTACCGCGACGACGTGCGCCGTTTCTGGCGCGGCGACCACGGCATGCTCGGCCCCTTCGCCACCCGCCTGTGCGGCAGCGCGGATCTGTACCAGCACAGCGGCAAGACCCCGGTCAACAGCATCAACTTCATCACCAGTCATGACGGGTTCACCCTGAACGACCTGGTCAGCTACGATCACAAGCACAACGAGGCCAACGGCGAAGACAATCGTGACGGCAGCAACGAAAACTACAGCTGCAACTACGGTGTCGAGGGACCGACCGACGATCCCGCGATCGAGGCCGTCAGATTACGTCAGATCAAAAATATGCTCGCCACCTTGTTCGTCTCCCGGGGCATTCCCATGTTGCTGGGAGGGGACGAGTTTCGCCGCACCCAACAGGGCAACAATAACGCCTACTGCCAGGACAACGAGATCTCCTGGTTCGACTGGAGATTGGCGAAGAAGCACAACGCGCTGGTGAGATTCGTCCAGCAGTTGATCCGCTTCCGCAAGGCGCACCCCCTGCTGAGCAAGGAAGATTTCTACCAGCCGGACGAGATAGAATGGTTCGGTCCCCACGGCGCGCCCCCCGACTGGCGCAACGGTCAATCCCTGGGTCTGTACATTTTTCCGGGCGACCCCGAACATTCCCATCTGTGCATGTTCTTCAACGCCACGCCGGAACCTGTCAGATTCACCCTGCCCCCGGCACCGGGCGGCAGGAAGTGGCGGCTGGCGGTCGATACGTCGGCCCAGTCCCCCGACGACATTCACGAACCGGGCTCGGAACCCGAAATCGAAGATCTCCACAACCTGGAAATCGGCGGCCGGGCGCTGATCATTCTGGTCAATCCCGTAAAAGAATAAGTCGTCTATACTCCTGATAAAACACGAACGACATTGGGTCCATGCCGCCCGAAAACCGCATCAACCCGGACCGCCGCCAATTCGGCCTGAAAACCCTGTGGTATGCGTTGATACGGGGCAGACGGCGCGGACTCAGACGCGCGGAAGAGTTGAACCGCCCCCACTATGTGGACATCTACGAAGATCACCGCCTGTTGCTCTGGACCTGCGGGATCGTCGGGTTTTGCAGCATCGACGCGCTGCTGACCCTGCAAATCCTGGACAAGGGGGGGATGGAGCTCAATCCCGTGATGGCGTTCCTGCTGGGCATCAGTGTTCCCGTCTTCTTCTACGTCAAATATCTGGCGACCGCCGGCGCGGTGATTTTCATCCTCTTCCACGTCAACTACCGGGTGCTGGGCATTCCGGTACGAAAGATTCTGCCGCTGTTGTTTTTCGGTTACGCGGTTTTGATCGGTTACGAATGGACCCTGCTTTCGGTCTGAGCGCCTGGAATCACCTTTTCCACGACGACACTGCCCACACTGTCCCCCCAAACGTTCACGGCGGTTCGGAAGCGGTCCAGCAACCAGTCGACCGACAGAAGGATGCCGATGTATTCCACCGGCAGCCCCACCGCATTGAGCACGATCACCATGGTCACCAGTCCCGCTTCCGGAATCCCGGCGGCGCCGATGGCCGCAAGGGTTGCGGTGACCGCCACGGTCGCCTGCTGCAACAGACTCAGATCCATCCCCACCACCTGGGCGATGAAAATCGCCGCCACCGCTTCATACAATGCCGTGCCATCCATGTTGATGGTGGCCCCCAGCGGCAACACGAATTCCACCGACTCACGCGACACTTTGGCCCGCTCCACGGCGCACTCCATGGTGATCGGTAACGTGGCCGAAGAGCTGGCGGTGGAAAAAGCCGTCAACAGCGCCGGCGACATCCGGCTCAACAGCAGAAAGGGATTACGCCGGGTCAAGAACCAAAGAATCGCGGCCAAGGTCAAAAACGCATGCACGCCCAAACCGAGCAGCACCGTCATCACATACCCTCCCGTTTGCCGCAAGGTTTCCAAAAACGCCCCTTCGGCCTGGGCTTCACCGAAGCGCGCCGCCACCAGGCAAAAAATCCCCAAAGGCGCCAGTTTCATCAGCCCCATGATGAAGGAAAGGAACGCCTCATTGATCTGGACGATGAAAGTCGTCACAATAACCGTCTTTTCCCCCATCACGGTCAACACGCCGGCGAAGAGAATGGAAAAAACGATCAAGGGCAGCAGGTCTGCATGCGCCATGGATGCGAACAGGTTATCGGTAACCAGCATCAACAACAGGTTCTTCAGGATCGCGCCAATCCCCATTTGGCCGGCGGCGACGATCTCTTCGCCACCCGCAAGATTCCGGACCGCCTCGCGATCCGCAGCGCCGGCCCCCGGCTCGATCAGATTGACCAGAACGATTCCGACGATCACCGCCAGCAATGTGGTGGCAAGGTAATATCCCACCGCCGCACCACCCGGACGCCCCAGTTTACGCACATCGCCAAGACCGATGATTCCGGCCATCACGCTGGACATGACCAGGGGCACCACGAGCATTTTCAACAGACGCAGGAAAACCTCGCCGCCGATATCGAAACGCATGGCCAGCTGCGGGCTCGCCAGAGCCAGGACGATTCCCGACACGATCGCAAGGAAAATGTATAAAGTCAGATGATTCGCGTTTTTCATCCCCACCTCATTGTTCAGTCCTTGACCCAAGACAGAGCCGCCATGGACGCGCGCGCCCTTGTCATTCCCCATTCTCCAGCGGTTTATCCCTGAATGGCGGTCATTCTATTACAATTTTCGCAATCCTATCTGCTGAAACGCCTCTGGAACTGGTGGCGGGGGCAGCTGACGCCATTGTTGCCGGAGAAGGCGCGCGTTCTGCTTATTCCCAGAAATCGGTTCTACATCACTTTCAGCGATGAAAAAACCATCGCCATTTTGCATCCGCAGTCAGACGGGCAATTGCGTGAACTGGCCAGGCTTCCCGTCGGCGGGCTCCGCCTGTGGTCGGAGGACGCCGATCTGCCGGACAATCCCGTTTTCATTCTGCTTCTGCGCCCCGGTCAATACCTGCGCCGTCGTTTCGACCTGCCCGCGGCCGCCAGGGAAAACCTCAAACAGGTCGTCGGGTTCGAACTGGACCGTCATACGCCCTTTACCGCCGATCAGGTCTACTTCGCCGTCAAGGTCGCGGACGTCCTTCCCAAACAAAGCCAAATACGTGTCGATGTCGCTCTGACCCCCAAACGGGTATTGGATGGTTTCGTCAACCAGCTGCCCACCGTCTCTTTGCGCCAGGCGACGATATCGGCGGGCCCGGACCTGCGGCCGGAACAGGACTTCGATCTTCTGCCCCCTGAACTGAAATCCAGGCCTCCCCGTTTATTGCGGCTGCTCAACCTTGGACTGGCAGGGCTGCTCGTGGTTTTGCTGGTTCTCGCTTTCGCGGTGCCGGTCGTTCGCTACGACCGGACGATTCAATCGTTGGAGCGGCAGGTCGATCAGACACGCAGAGCCGCCGCCAAAGCCAATGACATCAAGCGGGAATTGCTCCAGTTACAGAAACAGATCCGCTTCGTGCTGGACAAAAAGAACGAAGCCCCTCCCATCATCACGCTCATGGAGGAGATCAGCCAGCGTATTCCCGACGACACCTGGCTGACGGGTTTCCAGTTCCGGGACGGACGTATCAATATCGATGGCAAATCTCCCGCCGCATCGAAACTGGTGGAGTTACTGGAGGCGTCCCCCTATCTGAAGGATGTCCATTTCGTTTCCCCCATCACCCACGATCGCGCCAGTGGACTGGAGCGCTTTCGCATCAGCATGGAAATCACCGATGGCACAAAACCGGATTCCGGCGCTTAAACAGGGTCAGCGTGCTCTGGCGTTAGCCTTGTTGCTGCTTCCCTTGTTGGTGGTCTATTTCGTGGTCATCGCCCCATATCGGCAGTTGCTGGCCGACAAACGCGAACGGATCGCCGACCTGACGTTCCAGTTGGAAAGACTCCGGCGAACCACTTCCCGGGAACCTCTGTGGAAAAAGCGGCTACAATCCCTCAAGGAAGCACAAAGGCGAAATCATCATTACCTGACAGGCACGACCACCGCCCTGGCTTCCGCGGAATTGCAGGAACACTTGCGGGAGATCATCCACCAGGCGGGAGGGGAAATCACCAGCACCCAGGTGCTTGCGACGAAGCCGGACGGCGCTTTCAGCAAAATTTCGGTGCGGATCCGGTTCTCCACCGACACCCCCTCTTTGCGCGAGATTCTCCACGGGATCGAATCGGATCAACCACTGCTCCAGATCGAATCCATGAACATCCGCCCTCTCCGCGGCCGCCGGCGGTCCAGAAAAACCCGAAAGATCATACCGGTGGACAAATTGAACGTGGACATGGTGGTGGCCGGATACATGGCGACACCCGGATCATGAAAGCCTTGTTGCTCAGATACTGGCCCACCACGTTGCTGGCGCTCTCTTGTGTGCTGGCCGGGGCATGGCTGGCCATCGAGGCGTCCCTGACGCCCGACCGGCCCGAAAGCCGCCAGCCCCCCGCTGCCCCGTCCGCCCTGCCCCCCCTTCCACGGGAGGAAGACTTCACCCTGCCGCCACCGGAACATTTCCAGGCCATGGTGGACAAGCCGCTGTTCATCGAGGGAAGGAAACCGCTCCCGCCGGCGGACACCGACACCGAAACCACCGGCGACACCACGAAACCCGCCCCCAAGGATCCGCCAAAACTGCAATTGACGGGTGTGCTCGAAATTCCGGACATGGGCACGCTGGTATTGCTGCGCAGCGACGACGGCAAGCACCATTACCGCCTCAAACCCGGAGACAGCGTGGAGGGATGGCGCCTGAGCGAAGTGACGCCGGAGCACGTCACCCTCACCAACGGCCCGCAGAAGCACACCCTCAAACTGATCAAGCCCAGGCCCGTGACGCCACGGCGCAAACCGGGCTTCAAGCAACGATTCCCGAGGACCAGACAACCTTCCACCGCATCCAGAAAAAGGAACGGATCATGATGATGCGACCCCACTTTTCCATTCCCCTTCTCATGGCTTTCCTCTACGGGCTGTCATCGTGCGGCATGGTGCCCCCCCGCCCCGGTGAAAAAATCCCCCTGGAGCTGAGCAAGGTCACGGAAATACCTGCCGAAGAACCCCCGCCCCCGCTCCCGGCCGAAGAAGCGGTGACCCAACCCTTGACCAAACCCGAAATACGCAGGGGAAGCGGGGTTTTCATCCATCCTCCCCAACAGCCACCGGCGGAAAGGAAACCGGGCAAGTATTCGCTCAATTTCGACGATGCCGACCTGAACGAGGTGGCGAAAGTGGTGCTGGGGGACATCCTCAAGCTCAATTACGTCATCAGCCCCAAAGCCCATGGTAAAGTCACCCTGAAAACCACCCGCCCCCTGCATCGGGAGGAGGTACTTCCCACCCTGGAGATGGTTTTGCGCACCAACGGCCTGGCCATGGTGCGGAAAAGCGGTTTCTACTGGATTGGCCCCGCCACTGAAGCCACCGCGGGCGCGCCATTGAGCATTCCGGGCAAAAAGGTGCCGGCCGGCTATCAGATCCGGATCTTTCCGCTGCGGTACATCGGGGTGGAAAACATGGAGAAGATCCTCAAACCCACATTACCCTCCAAAGCCATCCTCTATGCCGACCCTGTGCGCAATTTGCTGATGGTGGCAGGCACGGCGGCGGAATTACGCACCATCGGGGAAATGGTCCGGACCTTCGACGTCAACTATCTCAAGGGAATGTCGGTGGGCCTGTATCCCCTCTACAACCTGGATTCGGAAACCCTGGCCGAGGATCTCAAGGCCGCCCTGGGTGAAAAGATTCTGGACAAGGACACCTCGCTTTTGCGTATCCTGCCCATCAAAAGGCTCAACGCGGTGATGGTCATCACCGCCCAGCCCGACTACCTCAAGCTCGCCGATACCTGGATCAAGCGACTGGACAGGGCACTGGTGGAAACCTCCGGCTCCGTTCATGTCTATCGGGCCCAGAACGTGGACGCGGTGAAACTGGCCGAAACCCTCAATCAGATCTTCACCGGACTCAAGCCCAAGGCCGGCCTGACCCTCGCACCGGGCCTGAAAAAGGCCACGGTGAGCGGCAAAAGCAAGCGCCCCGGCGGAAGAATCACCCGCATGACGAACCAGAGCGGAAAGGATATCCGCATCATCGCCGACGAACCCAACAATGCCCTGATCATCATCGCCGACCAGGAGAACTTCCGCTCCATCGAGCGGGTGATCAAACAGCTGGACCGGCTTCCGCTTCAGGTATTGATCGATGCGTCCATCATCGAGGTCACCCTGACCGACGAATTGGAATACGGGCTGGAATGGTTCGCCCAGAACAAAATCCCCGATCAACATAGTGTGACGGGATTCACGAAGAGCGGGTTGAATCTGACCGAAGCCGCCAAAGGCGCCCTCCTGAATACGTTGGCCCCAGGCTTCAGTTATGTATGGCAAAGCAAATCGCAAGACCTCGGCGTCATTCTCAAGGCGGCCGCACAGAATGGCAAACTCAACGTCATTTCCTCCCCCTCACTCATGGTGCTCAACAACCATGAGGCCACCATCGTGGTGGGCGACCAGATTTCGCTGCAAACCTCCCAATCCGTCAATACCGGTACCAGTGGTAACAATCCATTCGTCACCAGCACCTTCCAGCAGCGCGATACCGGTGTTCAACTCAAGATCAAACCGCGAGTAAATTCCGGTGGTTTGGTCATCATGGAACTGGAGCAAAAAGTGGACGATGTGGGACAGATCAGGGAAGGCAGCCCCAACCCGGATATTCTGCAACGGCAAATCAATACGACGGTCGCCGTGAAAAACGGGGATACTCTGGTATTGGGTGGACTCATTAGGGATAACCGATCAGAAAACGTCAGCGGTATTCCCATTTTGTATAGGATACCGTGGATCGGACATCTCTTCGGCACCACCAACGATACCTTCAAGCGCACTGAATTGGTGGTTCTGATCACTCCCAGAGTCGTGGAAAATCGCCGCGACGCCTTCGATATCACCAAGGAATTCAAACAGCGGCTGCGGGAACTCTATCAAACCGAAGAATATCCAACCGCCCCGCCTCCGGCAGGCCAGGCTTCCCCATCCCCGCCCTCCGACACCCCGCCTTACCCGAAAGAAGCGGCGAACCCTTGAAATGTCGTCAGGGCGGTGGGGAATGCGCCACCGCCCACCCCTCGATCCTCGCGTAATCCACCTTGCCGCTGCCGAGCAGAGGCAGTTTCTCCATCGCCAGCACCCGCCTCGGCAGCCACAGCTCCGGCATGCCCGCCTCGCGGGCGGCCTGTTTCAACAGATCGAGCGCCACCTGCCGGCATTCGCTCACCAATACGATTTCCTCACCCTTGCGGGCGTGTGACAATGAAACCACGGCGTGCAGATGGTCGGGCCAGAGCCGGAACGCCAGCTTCTCGATGGCGGTCAGCGGCACCATTTCCCCCCCCACTTTGGCGAAGCGTTTGAGCCTGCCGACGATGGTCACGAACCCTTCCTCATTGATCCGGACCACATCGCCGGTGTCGTACCACCCCTCCCCCAGCGGCGAACGGGGCGGAACCAGGGTACCGGGCCGGTCGGGAAGACAATAACCCAGCATGATGTTTTCCCCCTTTACATGGAGCCTGCCCCCCTCGGCCAGACCGTCCACCTTTTCCAGCCGCCACCGAACGCCGGGCAGAAAGCGGCCCACCGTCCCCGCACGGTGGAACATGGGCGTATTGACCGCCAGAACGGGACTGGTCTCGGTGGCGCCATACCCTTCCAGAATCCGGATTCCGAACTTTTCCATCCACAAGCGGCGCACCTCCTCCTGCAACTTCTCGGCCCCGGCAAAGACATAACGGACACTGTAGAAATCATAAGGATGGGCATACCGGGCATAGCCGGCCAGAAAGGTGTTGGTTCCGAACAATACCGTGGCATTGATTTCATAGGCCAGCTCCGGAATCAGCTTGTAATGGAGCGGGTTGGGATAAAGAAAGGTGCGCATGCCGGAAATGAGCGGCAGCATGAGACCCGGCCCCAGCCCGAAGACATGAAACAGCGGCAGGACGTTGAGAATCACGTCACGAACGTTGAAATCCACCACCACCCCCAACTGGGCGCAGTTGCTCAGAATGTTGCGATGGGACAGCAAAACCGCCTTGGGAGCCCCCTCCGAACCGGAGGTGAACAACATCACCGCGGGGCGGCGGGGCGCTTGTTCGTCAGGCCGATACCACGCCCTGGCACTCAAGCCGGCCGCCATCGCCCACAGTCTCGGCACCAGCCCCACCTCCCGCTTCCAGTCCTCGACAAAATGGATACGGATTCCGTCCCCCCGCAACGCTTCGACGTGCGCTTCCAGCTGAGCCATGGCGACAAAGCGCCTGGAGGTGACGACGGTGCGGATCCTGCCGGTGGAACAGGCGCCCAGCAGCCCGTGGCTGCCGGCCGTATAATTGAGCATCGCCGGCAACCTGCCCGCCAGTTGGCAGCCCAGCAGCAGGGCCACGGTGACATTGGCGCCCGGCAAAAGCAGTCCGACCGTTTCGCCTTCCCCGCTGTGACGCCGCACCTGCCGCGACAAAACGATGCTGTAAGCGATCAGGGCACTGTAACTCAGGGGCTTGCGCTCGCCGTCCTCGAGGATCTTCTTCCCGCTTCCATGGAGATGGCGGGCGTCCAGTATGGCCGCGAACAGGGTTCTGCCCACGGGGCTGGTCAAAAGGAGCATTTCCGCCATCAAGTCCGCCAGGCGCAACCCGGCCAGTTTGCGCCTTTCGCTCCCTTTCACCGCGGCGGGGGGACGGATGTCCCTGGGGGGAAGCACATGAAGCCGGATCCTGGGAAACCAGCGCCAGCGAAGTTGTGCCTTGAGACGGGAAAAAGGCGTGAACTGGGCGCCGTCGATACGCACCGGCAGGACCATCGCTCCAGAGCGGTCCGCCACCATGCCCGGGCCGTCATAGACCTTCATCAAAGTGCCGGTGACCGTGATCCTGCCCTCGGGAAAAATGACGGCGCGGCGGCCCGCCTGCAAATGGCGGATCAACGACTTCAGGGAACCGCTCTGGCGCGGGTCGAGTGGAAACACCCGGGCGAACCGCAAAAACGGCCGGACCCACCACAGCCGCGCGACCCGGCTGTCGATGGCGAAGCCCGGATCGCCGGGGAGGAAGGCCCAGAGCAACACCGGATCGAGAAACGACTGGTGATTGGCGACGATCAGAACCTTGCCGCTGACGGCCCGGTAGTGCTCCAATCCGTGAAGTTCCACCCGATAGAGCACCTTCAGCAGGAAACGAACGACGAGTTTGAGCATGGGCAATCCTTTTCAGGGAAGCCAGGTTTCAATCACGGGGTGCGCCGGCCTTTCACCCCGCCGAAGCGAAAAAAAACGGTTATCGGGATCCCCACCAGGCCCCGCCCAGCATCACCCCACCCAGGGCGGCCAACCCCAGGGTCAACGGCTGGACCACCCCCAGTCCCAGCAGCACGCTGGCTGAAATCAGGGAGGCCCCACCCCCGATCGCCGCCACGGTACGGCGGTGATTGCGCTGCATTTGCGCCTTCAACGCGGTCAGTTCGCTGGAACGCCATCGAACCTCCAGCCGCCCCCTGCTGGCATCGTCCAATAACCTGAGCGCCCAGCCAGGCGCTTCGGGCAACTGCTCGGCCCACAAGGGAATCTGGTCGCGGGTCTTGGCGAAAAGGGTCTTTGGATGCACCCGGCGCCTGAACCATTCCTCTAGATAAGGCTTGGCGGTCTGCCACAGATCCAGCTGGGGATAGAGCTGGCGTCCCAGCCCCTCGATCTGCAACAGGGTCTTTTGCAGTAACACCAGCTGGGGCTGCACCTCCATGCGGAAACGGCGCGCGGTCTGAAACAACCGCAGCAACAGCTGTCCGTAGGAAATCTCCCCCAGAGGCTTGGAGAAGATCGGCTCGCATACCGCCCGGATGGCCCCCTCGAATTCCTCCACCCGGACATCGGCCGGCACCCATCCCGATTCCACGTGCATCTCCGCCACCTTGCGGTAGTCACGATTGAAGAAAGCCAGCAGATTCGATGCCAGATAAAACTGGTCGGCCTCGGACAGGCTGGCGACGATGCCGAAGTCCACCGCCATGTAGCGAGCGGGGGAATGCGGATCGACGAAGATGTTGCCGGGGTGCATGTCGGCGTGGAAGAAATTGTCCCGGAACACCTGGGTGAAGAAAATCTCCACCCCCCGTTCGGCCAGCAGCTCCAGATCCACCCCGGCCTGGACCATCGCCTTCTTGTCGGTGACAGGAATCCCGTGAATGCGCTCGACCACCAGCACTTTGGGGCGGGTCCAGTCGAAATACACCCTGGGCACGTAAAGCATTTCCGAACCTTCGAAATGACGCCGGAGTTCGGCTGCATTGGCGGCCTCGCGCACCAGGTCCAGCTCGTCCAGGATGGTCTTCTCGAACTCGGCCACCACCGCCACCGGACGCAACCGCCGCGATTCGGGAACGAAGCGCTCGAGAAGCCCCGCGAACAGCGCCATCAGCCTCACGTCCTCCCGGATCCTGGACTCTATGCCGGGACGCAACACCTTGACCACCACCGACTCGCCGGTTCTCAGCCGGGCCGCATGCACCTGGGCGATCGAGGCGGAAGCCAGAGCGGTGGTTTCGAACTCGGAAAACACCTGTTCCAGGGGCTGTCCCAACTGCCGCGCCACGATCTTCCTGGCCTCATCACCCGCGAAAGGCGGCACCCGGTCCTGAAGTTTCTCCAGTTCGTCGGCGATGTCGTCGGGAAGCAGGTCGCGACGGGTCGATACCGCCTGGCCGAACTTGACATAGATGGGACCCAGTTCCTCCAGGGCCAGCCGGATTCGCTCTCCCCGCGGGCCCCGGTGGCGGATACGCCAGGTATTGGGGGAAAACCAGCGCAGAAAGCGCAGCGGTCTCAACCACGGCAGCCCCAGAATCAACTCATCCAGGCCGTGACGCAGCAATATCCGCTGAATCCCGATCAGCCGCCAGAGGGAGCGAAAAGGCATCATCCCGGCGACCACTCCCGCAACCTCGGCCTCATGCCTCCAATCGCCGTTTCAGCCGTTCCACCCGCGCTTCCAGCCGTTCCACGCCGTCACGCAACCCGGAGATCCGGCGGTACAGATCCTCGGCCTCCAGAGGCGCCGGCAGCGCCCGGGTTTCTTCCTGGAGAAATTCGCCCAGATTCAGCTGGAAAGTCTCCCAGGCCTGACGGTGCCATGCCACGATGCCCTTGACCCGGGCGGCCGCTTCCCTTCCGGTCATCTCCGCCAACCAGCTTTCCCAGTCCAGATCGAGGCGGTCGAGAAATTCCTGCAGCCGCCGCGCCACCCCCATGTCCCCTTCCACCGTCACGCTGCCGTGGAACAGCTCGGTCTGGGGCCGGCCACTCATCATCATTCGGGCAAATCCCAGCGGGGAGCCCCGCAGCACCACATCCGGCTCACCGGGACAGTCGGCGAGCACCAGGACAGTATCGGTGGTGGGACTGAACCAGAAGCGCCCCCGCCAGGGCAGCACCTCCACCGCGATGACCTTGCCGGCGATGGGCTCGAGCAGCCTGGCATGACCCGGATCCAGCGCCAGGAGCCTGGCGACGGCGATCTCGACGGTGCGTGAAGACAAGGCCCGGGCAAGCATCTACAACTTGTACCCCCGGTGGATGGCGACCACGCCCTGGGTCAGATTGAAGTACTCGATACGCTCGAAGCCCGCCTTGGCCATCATCCCCTTGAGCGTGTCCTGATCCGGGTGCATGCGGATCGATTCAGCCAGATAGCGATAGCTGTCGGGATCCCCGGCGATCAGCTTGCCCATCAACGGCAGCAACTTGAAGGAATAGAGGTCATAGACCCGGCTGAACAGCGCGTTGGTGGGCCTGGAAAATTCCAGGATCAGCAACCGCCCGCCCGGCTTGAGCACCCGGTACATGGAAGCCAGCGCCTTGTCCTTGTCGGTGACGTTGCGCAGCCCGAAGCCGATGGTAATGCAATCGAACGACTGGTCCTCGAACGGCAGCGTCTGGGCATCCACCTGGACATAACCGACGCCGCCCACCAATCCCTCGTCGGTCAGGCGGTCGCGGCCGCGCCGCAACATCGACGCATTGATGTCGGCCAGAATCACCTCGCCCTTGTCCCCCACCCGCGGATGAAACAGGCGGGTCAGATCACCGGTACCGCCCGCCAGGTCGAGCACCCGTTCGCCGTAGCGGACCTGGCTCAAAAATACCGTCAGCCGTTTCCACAGGCGATGGACCCCGAACGACATCATGTCGTTCATCAAATCGTATTGATCGGCCACCGAATCGAAAACGTTACGCACCAGCCGCGCCTTTTCCTTTTTGGGCACTTGGCGGAAGCCGAAGTGGGTGGTTTGATCGCTATCGTGTCTGCTCTCGTTCATAAGGAATCCTGTGGGGCGGAAAATGCTTTCGCCAGTCGATAAAGCGTGTCCCAAGTATACAAGCCACTGTCGTGGCCGTCACTGAACACCAGCCGGACGGCGTAATTGCCCACCGGCTCGATGGCCGTGACCCGAACGTCCCCGGCATCCTGGGGGTGTTCGCCCGCCGCCGGGGAATGGGACCGGAGATAACCGAAGGGCAAGCGGCACTGGAGACCGTCCTCGAAGCGGATCTCGAGACGGCACGAGCGGGTATGGAGTTTGATCTGAGTGGGGACCGGCACCTGTCGCCTCACAATATATAGCGGCTCAGATCCTCGTCCCGGGCCAGTTCTCCCAGGTGAGCGTCCACGTAGGCGGCGTCGATTTCCAGGGTCTGCCCGCCCAGGTCGGGAGCCTCGAAGGAAACCGATTCCAGCAGTTTCTCCAATACCGTATGCAGCCGCCTGGCGCCGATGTTCTCCACCGTCTCGTTGACCTGCCAGGCGATTTCGGCGATACGGGCCAGGCCGTCGGCGGTGAAATCCAGTCTCACCCCTTCCGTGGCCATCAGGGCCTTGTACTGTTCGGTGAGGGAAGCGTCCGGTTCGGTGAGAATGCGGATGAAATCCTCCACCGACAAGGCGTCGAGCTCCACCCGGATGGGGAAACGCCCCTGGAGCTCGGGGATGAGATCCGCCGGTTTGGCAAGATGAAAGGCGCCGGAGGCGATGAAGAGCACGTGGTCGGTCTTCACCATTCCGTATTTGGTGCTCACGGTGCTGCCCTCCACCAGCGGCAACAGATCCCGCTGCACCCCTTCCCGCGACACGTCGGCATTGCCGCCCATTTCGGAACGGCGGCAGATCTTGTCGATCTCGTCCAGAAACACGATGCCGCTTTGCTCCACCGACTCCACCGCCCGCAGCTTGATCTCCTCCTCGTTGACCAGCTTGGCGGCCTCCTCGTCCCGCAGGGCTTCCAGGGCGTCTTTGATCTTCATCTTGCGGCGTCTGGTCTTGCCCGCGGCCATGTTCTGGAACAACCCCTGAAGCTGGCTGGTCATCTCCTCCATCCCGGGCGGAGCCATGATCTCCACCCCCAGGGCGGGCGCCTGGAGCTCGATCTCTATTTCCATGTCGTCGAGCTGGCCGGCCCGGAGCTTGTCCCGGAACCGCTGGCGCGCCGGTGAATCCTTCTCCGCCGCCTGCTGCTCGGACCAGCTCGAGGGCGGCGGCACCAGCACGTCGAGCACCCGCTCCTCGGCGGCCTCCTCGGCGCGGGTGCGGACCTTTTCCATCTCTCTCTCGCGGGTCATCTTCACCGCCACCTCCACCAGATCGCGGACGATGGATTCCACATCGCGCCCCACATAGCCGACCTCGGTGAACTTGGTCGCCTCCACCTTGATGAACGGGGCACCCGCCAGCCTGGCCAGGCGGCGGGCGATCTCGGTCTTGCCCACACCGGTGGGACCGATCATCAGGATGTTCTTGGGCGTGATCTCCTCGCGCAACGCCGGGTCCACCTGGCTGCGGCGCCAGCGGTTGCGCAGGGCGATGGCCACCGCGCGCTTGGCGTCGGCCTGGCCGATGATGTGCTTGTCCAGCTCGTGGACGATTTCGCGGGGGGTCATGGTCATGGTTTTTCCGACTCCAGCTCTTCCAGGGTCAGGTTGTGGTTGGTGTAGATGCAAATATCGCCGGCGATGTGCAGGGACTTTTCGACGATCGCCCGGGCGCCCAGTTCCGTATTCTCCAACAGCGCGCGGGCGGCGGAGAGGGCATAGAAACCGCCGGAACCGATGGCGATGAGATCGTTTTCCGGTTCGATCACGTCCCCGGTTCCGGAGAGGATCAGCGACGCCTTGGCATCAGCGATCGCCAGCAGCGCCTCCAACCGCCGCAGGGCCCGGTCGGTGCGCCAGTCCTTGGCCATTTCCACCGCGGCGCGGATCAGATGACCGCGATGTTTCTCCAGTTTGCCCTCGAAATGCTCGAACAGGGTGAAGGCGTCGGCCGTCGCGCCGGCGAAACCGGCCAGCACCCGGTCATGATACAGGCGGCGGATCTTGCGGGCATTGCCTTTCATCACCGTATTGCCCAGAGAGACCTGCCCGTCTCCCCCGATGACCACCTTGCCGGCGCGGCGGACGGACAGAATGGTCGTTCCTTTGAAGGTTTCCATGATGACTGTTTCCTGTGTCCAGATCCGGTCCATTATACCCGCACCGGAACGAAATCACGCTCATTTCCTCCCCGCCGGCGGCAATCCCGCCCCGGCCCGAAACGCAACGACCACCAAAGGCCCATAGGCCAGCGCCAGCCACAGCCCGCCCCGGGCGGAATCGCTTGCCGCCAGCCACGCCCAGGGCAACAACCAGAACAGATTGACCGCCGCCACCGCCAAGGTCACCACCCGGTGCCCATACCGCCTGGCGAGGTGTTGATAGGCATGGGCGCTGTGGGGCCGCCACCAGCGTTCCCTCCGCCACATCCGCCGCAACAGGGTGAGGGTAGCATCGCTGACGAATACCGCCGGCAAGATCGCCCAGCTCCATGGACTGATCGCGCCACTTTCGCCGCCGGCCAACGCCAGCACGCCCAGCACGTAGCCCAGATAACCACTGCCCACATCCCCCATGAAAATTCGCGCCGGCGGCCAGTTCCAAAACAGGAAACCGGCACAGGCCGCGGCCAGGGTACCCGCCCACACGGCCAGACCGAACGCCTGGGTGGAAATCAGGATCACGGCGGCCGCCACCATCACCGTCACCGCCTCGACCGCCGCCAGGCCATCGATGCCGTCCATGAAGTTGTAGAGATTGATCAGCCACACCCAACCGACCGCCGCCAGCAACCAGCCGGCCGGGAACGCGGCGGCGGCCGGAGGAAGCAGCAAGGCCAGACCGAGACAAACCGCCCCCACCTGGACCAGAAGCCGCCAACGGATGGCGACATGGCCGAAATCGTCCACTAGGCCGATTCCCGCCACCGCCATCCCTCCTCCCACGACGGCGGCCAAGGGACCGGTGGCGATCCAGCCGAAACGCCACAGAACCAGCGAAGCCAACCCGAATCCCAGGACGACCCCGATCCCGCCCCCCCGGGGCGTCGGGGTTTGATGGGCGCTGCGGGCATTGGGAATATCCATCAGCCTCCCGTTCGCCGACAGGCGCAAGACCCACCCCGCCGCCAACCAGGACGCCACCAACGCCCCCAGGCCAGTGACGACGGCTAATACCATTTCCAGCCGTGCCTGTTGAAAAACCGCCAGGCGGAACGGATGAACCAAAAACGGTGACGCCACCCCTTGCGTCCCGCTCCACCACCCAGATGGGTGATACGGAAGTCGGGAGCGTAGGCCAGCAGCGTTTTCCGCGCCGCCCGCAGGGACAGATCGAAATCCTCGAAATAGAGAAAGTAATCGGGGCTGAATCCCCCCGTTTCCCGCCACACCCGGCCGCGCATCAACATACAGCAACCGCTGACCAGCTCGAGATCGAACCGCGGCCGCTCCCAATCCAGGTCGCGCATCTCGTATCTCTCCAGATAACCTGGAAACAAATCCCTGACCCAACCCGGCGCGAACCCCCGCAGCAGCAACACTACAACAGTGGGATAACGCTTGCAGAGATACTCCGGCCCGCCCTGGACACCAACCACCCGAGGAACCAGCAGCCCCACCCGGGGATGACGTTGCAGAAACGCCATGCCCCGAACCAGGCTGTCAGGCTCCAGAAACACGTCCGGATTCAGGATCAACCGAAAATCCTCTTCCCCTGCCGCCACCAGGTTGTGCCCGCGGCCATACCCCTCATTGACAGGACTGCACACCAGACGGCAGCGCACTCCCCGCCGCTCGAGGCGCGCCAGCAGATCCCTCAGCGCCTGCCGATACCCCGGCCCCGAATCGTTGTCCACCACCACCACGCTCAAGGCGGCCGCCTTTCCGGCCCGCACCAGCTTTTCGCCGGCGACGCGCAGGCAAGACAAGGCACGCTCCAGCTCCTTGAGCGGAGAACGGTGGACGACGATGGAGACAACCAGACGGGAAACGGTCATACGCCTTCAATCATACAAAAGTTGCGGCGGGAAATCCGCAGATCCCTTTCCCTCACCATCTATCGGTTTGCTTCTTCGGAGTCCGGGAAGGGTCCGCCGGACCGAAATTCGTCCGTAAATTCAGGCCCGGCGCGGCCCTCCCCGGCCGTTGACGGACCCTTCCAGGACTCCTTCGACAGAAGTGACAGGTGGCAAGTCCCTTGCCAAACGGCGATGAAACTTCGACAATGTACCGACCGCAACGGCCTCTGCCGCGCCCGCCGGACTCAGGCCCTCTTACGATACTTTTCCGGCCGGGAACGCGCCTGCGACATTCCAATCCACAAACCATTGCCACAGCATAAAACACCATGTTCGATTATGTGATCGTCGGCGCAGGATTCGCCGGCTGCGTTCTGGCGGAACGCCTGGCCTCCCGGCGCAAGGGAAACATTCTACTGATCGAAAAACGGAGCCATATCGGCGGGAACTGCTACGACCATTACGACGACCAGGGGATACTGGTGCATAAATACGGTCCCCACCTGTTCCACACTTCCAACGCCGAAGTCTTCCATTACCTCAGCCGCTTCACCGACTGGATCGAATATCAGCACCGGGTGCTCGCCGTGGTGGACGGGCGGAAGATTCCGTTGCCTTTCAATCTCGATTCCCTGCACCGGGTGTTTCCCGCCTCAATGGCGCGATCGCTGGAAAACAAGCTGATCGGGCACTACGGCTTCGACGTCAAGGTCCCCATCCTGGAACTTCGGAAACAGGCGGACGAGGAACTCAAATACCTGGCCGATTTCATCTATAACAAGATCTTCCTCAACTACACCGTCAAGCAATGGGCCTGCTCCCCGGAGGAGATCTCGCCGGAAGTCACCGCCCGGGTGCCGGTCTTCGTCTCCCGCGACGACCGTTACTTCCAGGACAAGTACCAGGTCATCCCCCGGCACGGTTACACGCGGCTGTTCGAGAACCTGATCGATCACCCCGACATCAAGCTGATGCTCAATACCGACTACCGGGAGATCGTCCGCCTCGATGCCGACAGCCACCGCATCCGATGCTTCGGCCACCCTTTCGAGGGCCAGCTGATCCATACCGGCATGATCGACGAGCTGTTCGACCACCGCTTCGGCGAACTGCCCTACCGGTCGCTGAAATTCCAGTTCGAACACCTCGCCGGCGACCGCTTCCAGGAGGTCACCACCGTCAATTATCCGCAGGACTACGACTTCACCCGGATCACCGAATTCAAGCACATCACCGGTCAGCGGGTTCCAGGCACCACCATCGTCCGGGAGTATCCCCAGGACTACGACCGCCTCGACGCCCGCCGCAACATCCCCTATTACCCCGTCTTTCAGGAGGAAAACCTGGAACGCTACCGGCGCTACGCCGAATTCGCCCGCCGCTTCCCCAACCTCACCCTGGTGGGGAGGCTGGCCGAATACCGTTATTTCGATATGGACGACATCGTCGCCCGCGCCCTCGAGGTCTTTCAGGACCGGTTCGGAAACGGGGCATGAGCCGGATCCCCCTGCTGAGTATCGTCTTCCTCAACTACGACCGCCTCCACGAAACGCGGCAGACCACGGAACGGCTGCTGGCGCTTTGCGGAAACCGCGACGACAGCGAAATCATCGCCGTGGACAACGGTTCCCGCGACGGCACCGCCCGATACCTTGAGAGCCAAAGGGGCATCCGCAGCGTGCTGCTGGATCGCAACCTCGGCATCGCCGGCTACAACGAAGGCTTCAAGATCGCCCGCGGGCGATACCTGCTGGTACTGGACGACGACTCCTGCCCCCGCGACACCGCCACCCTGGGCGGGGTGATCGAAGCGCTGGAGACGGACCCCGGTCTGGGCATCGTCGCCTGCCATATCGAAACCCCCGACGGCCGGCCGCAATGGAGTTGGCACCTGCCGAAGAAACCGGTGGCCGGTCCCTCGCCCTTCTTCATCGGCTGCGGTTTCGCCATCCGCCGCGAGTTGTTCGAGCGCACCGGCTGGTATCCGGAAGACTTCTTCCTCTACCAGAACGAAATCGAGGTCGCCTTCCGGGTCCGGCAACAGGGCTACCGGATCGAATATCGCCCCGACTGCCGGGTGGTCCACCGGGGCACACCGGGCCAGCGCCCCGGCTGGCGGCGGGTGTATTTCCCCACCCGCAACACCCTGTGGCTGATCCGCCGCCATTATCCTCAGCCGGAAGCCGGCTATCTCCTCGTTTCCAGGCTTCTGATCGGTCTGGCGCGGGCGCTGCAATTCGGCGAGCTGGAAACCTACCTGCGGGCGGTCCGGGACGCCTTCGCCCGGCCGGTCGAGCGGCAGATCCTGCCAGCGGAGATCCGCCGCCAGTCCAGGCCCTTCTGGCGCCAGAACAGCCTCTTCCACCAACTCTTCAAACTTGCCTGAACCACCCCGCGACATGAACGACGCCCCCAAGACCCTGGTCATCATCGTCACCTGGAACAAGAAACGCTATCTGCTCGATCTCCTCGACTCGCTGTCCTCCCTCGACTATCCCCGGCGGTCGCTCGACATCCTGGTGGTGGACAACGCCAGCAGCGACGGCACGGTGGAGGCCCTGGCAGGACGGAAAGACATCACCCTGCTGCGCAACCGGGAAAACCTGGGCGGGACCGGAGGTTTCAACACCGGCCTGGCATGGGCCTTCGCCCAGCCTGAAGGGCGTTACGACTTTCTCTGGTTGCTGGACAACGATGTCCAGGTGCATCGAAACGCCCTCACCGCCCTGGTGGCGCTGCTGCGCGACAACCCGGATCTCGCGGTCGCCGGCTCCACCATGATGCAGCTCGACTACCCGTGGCGGATCAACGAAATGGGGGCGTCTTTCGACAGGCGCCGGGGGGTGCTGAAGCTCCACCGGCACATGGAGGAGATCACCGCCTGGAAATCCCTCCCGCTCGAACGGCTGCGCACGTTGGACATCGACCTGGGCAGGCACCTGCCCGGGTGCCCGAAATGGCGGAAAGTCGATTACGTGGCCGCCGCCTCGCTGTTGATCCGCTCGGAGGTGGCCCGCCAGGCCGGGTTGTGGGACGACTTCTTCATCCATTTCGACGACGTGGAGTGGTGCCTTCGTATCGCCCGGCTGGGCCATGGCGTCGCCGTCTCGGCGGACTCGCTCATCTGGCACCTGTCCGCCCTCTCCAAGGTGCCCAGCTGGATTCTGTACTACGACAACCGCAACGTCCTCTACCTGCTGGAAAAGCACGGCGAGCCGGGGTCGGTGGCCAGAACCCGGCGCTGGATCAAGCTCAAGGCCCTCTACTACGCGGTGCTGGGCAAACAGGATCTTTCCCGCCTCCATTGCCGGGCACTGCAGGATTTCCGCAAGCGGGTGAAAGGAAAAAGCGCCATCGAACTGGACCCGGTCTACCGGCCCTTGGGCGAACTGGAAACCCTTCTGTCGCGGCCCGAAATCCGAAAAATCCTGATCCCCTGGACGGTGCCGACCGAAGGCCTGGACCTGCCCGCCCTCCTGAGCCGGCCGGGATTGACGGTCGATCTGCTGCTATCGCCCGACGGTACCGAGGCCGCCTGGATGAACGAGGTGCCCGGCGCCTCGAAAAAACGCCCGCCAAACCGGCTGCGGCGATGGCGCGCTTGGCTGCGGAGGCAGCCGCCCTACGACCTGGTTCTGCAATCGGACTACCGGCCCGTTCCCGCCCTGTCGCGGCTGGGACGGCAGGTGCTGTTCCTCAACAACGAATCCCTCAGCCTGCGCGAAAGGCCGCGCCTATCATCCCTCATCCAGGCTCTTTGGACGGTCGCCCTGAGTTGACGTTTCCAACGCCAGCTCGTAACGGTCGCTGGATTCCGAGAGATTGGGGTTGTAGGCGGGATCGCCGCGCCGAAGCCAGGCCCGCCAGCGGCTGGCGAACACCGCCCTGTCGCGCTCCGGGAAACGCCCCGCCCAGGGATCTTCCCGGCATTCGAAACGCGCCGACGGCACGTACACGATCCGCCAGCCGGAGGCCAGCGCCCTGAGCGCGAAATCCAGCATCGCCCAGGGGCTCTGAAACGCCGGATCGAGCCCGCCCAGCCGCTCCCACAATTCCCGCCGGACCGCCAGGCAAAAAGGATCGGGGACGCTGAGATTGCGCACGATCGAGGTCACCGCCATATATCCCGGCTCTGCGGCGGGAAAGCCGTGGTAAGGCCGCAGCAACGTCCCCCGCCGTGTCAGCACCGCCCCCGCATAGACATTCCGCCCCCGGGCGTCCAGCGTTCTCCCCGTCACCAGCCCCACCTTTTCGAGCCTCAGCCAGCTCAACAACTCAGGCTCCGCACCGGTATCGGCGGGCGTCACTTCGCCGTCACGAATCAGCAGGTAAGGCCGTCCGGTGCACCGCGCCGCCCGGACCTGGACGGCATAACCCTGTCCACCAGACTCCGGGGGCAGGAGGATCCTGTCCGCCGCAGCGGGCGGCGGAAACGGCAGTCTGACACGATAATGCCCCCGCCACAGGTTCCCCTCCTCCTCGACCCGGCCATCGATCCCCCTTCTCCGCAGGGCGTCCCGCAGCGCCCGGACGCCGGCGTCGAAGGCGAAGGACTTGGCGCCGTCGTCGAGAGACACCGAAGCCGGATGCTGACGCCAGTGATACAAAACCCGGCGAACATGGGCGATCCTGTCGGTATGCTCCATGCAGCGCAGGATCAGGTCGTAGTCCTGGGATCCGTCGTATTCCCCCCGCAGGCCACCCACCCGCCCGATCAGAGACTTGCGATAACACAGCAGATGAAAGACGTAGTTGCCGGAAAGGAGCGTTTCGGGAGACCAGTCGGGCTTCATCAGATGCATATAGCGCCTGCCTTGGGGCGACAACATGTCGCGGTCGGAATAGACGATGTCCAGATCCGGATCGGCCGCCAGCGTCTCTTCCAACACCTGGACGGTCTCCAGGGCCAGGCGGTCGTCGTGATCGAGAAAGACGACGAACTCGCCTCTGGCGCGGGCGATGCCCAGATTGGTGGCAGCCGAGATACCCGCCGGCCGGCCGCCGCCGGTGGAGAATATCCGGATGCGGGGATCGCGGACGAAAGGCGAGGCCAGCACCGCGCGGGTCTCGGGGCTTGCGGAAGCGTCATCGACGAGAATCCACTCCCAGTAGGGAGAAGTCTGCATTCTGACCGAGAGGATACATTCCTGCAGAATCGCGGGTGGGGTATTGAAAACCGGTGTGACGATGGATATCGAGGCGGCGGGCGGCCTGCTGCGGGCCCTCTGATGGAGCCGTCGCCAGCGGCGAAGATCCATGCGGTCGTTGCGGTCGATCCAGCGCTGGTAATCAGGCCATTCGCTGCCCGACCAGCGGCTCAGCAGCAGCTCATCGGGAACCACCGGCGGGTAATAGCGCAGCCAGTGCCAACGGCCGGGCAGCAGAAAGCGCGGACACAGGAGGATAAAGGCCAGGTAACGGCCGACACGCGGCAGCACCGGGGGAATGCTCATGGGCGGTTCCTGCGGATCGTTCCCCCTCTCACCCCGAGGCCGGGGTCTCTCGCCATCCGGTCCAGTGTGAGAACCACCTTCACGACTTCCATGGCTTTACGACCCTCGGACAAACAGCAAGGGAAAAATCGCAGTTTTCCAGCGTCAGGTTGGGATTGTAGGCCGGGTCGGCATACAGCAGCTCGCCCCAGCGCCGCTGCATCAGATCGATCTCGCGCCGGAAACGGCGCTGCTTTTCCGGCGTGTCTTCGTAGCCACGGGTGGCCGACTCGTGATGATTCAGTTCTGCCAGCGGCGTCCAGACGTTGCGGTAACCGGCCGCGTGGATTTTCAGACACAGATCCACGTCGTTGAAGGCCACTTTGAGGCCCCGCTGGTCGAATCCGCCCACTTCCTCGAACACCTCGCGCCTGACCACAAGGCAAGCGGCGGTCACCGCGGTCAGATGCTGCGCCAGCCGCAGCCGCCCCATCTGCCCCGGCGTTCCCTTCGGACAGCCCACCCAGGCATGGCCGGCCACCCCCCCCATGCCCAGCACGATCCCAGCGTGCTGGATACGGGCGTCCGGATAGTAGAGCATCGCCCCCACCGCACCGTTTTCGGGCTGAACCGCATGGGAGACCATCTCCCGCAACCATCCACCCTCCAGGATTTCCAGATCGTTGTTGAGAAATCCCAGGATCTCGCCCCGGGCCTGACGGACGGCGAAATTGTTGATGGCCGAGTAATTGAACGGCCGGTCGTAACGCAATACCCGGAAGCGATCCCTGACCGCCAGTTCATCGAGATAGGACAAAGTCTTCGGATCCTGCGAGCGATTGTCGATCACAATCACTTCGTAGTCGGGATAATCGGTTTTCGCCAGCAGGGTTTCGACGCAGCGGTGCAGCAGCGCGTGGCCGTCATGGGTGGGAATGATCAGGCTCACGGGGGGCGGGCTGTGCGCCAGCTGGAAACGCACCCGGCAATGTCCGCCAGGCAAAGGCGTCACCCTGGCGGGACGCTTCAATCGCTCGAGATGCTGCGACACCGCCCGCACGGCCGTCTCGCCGGTGTAGCCCTTTTCTTCCGGCGACCTGGCGGTGGAACCTGCCGCCGCCCGCCAGTGGTAGAGAACGAAAGGCAGATGGCGGACCTGCCGAGGCTTCAACGACTCGCTGACCCGCAAGGCCAGATCCCAGTCCTGGCTGCCCTCGAATCCCTCCCGGAAACCGCCGGCGCGGCGCACCGCCTCGGTACGATACACCGTGAGATGATTGAGGTAGTTCTGGCCCAGGAGCAGCAGGGGATTCCAGTCGGGTTTGAAATAGGGATCGAAATGTCTCCCCGTTTCGTCGATCTTGTCCTCGTCGCTGTAGAAAAGTACCGCCTCGGGATGGCGCCCGATCTCCACGGCCATCAGATACAGGGCGTGCTCGGCCAGCTCGTCGTCGTGATCGAGCAGGGCCACGTATTCGCCGCTCGCCATGTTCAGGGCATCGTTGGAGGCCGCCGAGATATGACCGTTGATCGGGCGGTAACACACCTTGATCCTGTCGTCCCGCGCCCGGTATTCCTCAAGTATCCGGCGCACGTAAGGACGGGTGGAAGCGTCGTCGGCGATACAAAGTTCCCATTGGGGATAAAGCTGGCGGCGCACCGATTCGATCGCCGCCCGCAGCCAGCGCTCGTCGGGATCGTGGACCGGCATCAACACGGAGATCCGCGGCCGCCTGGGAAGCGACCGCAAGTGACGGATGATCGCCCGCCGGTCGGACCGGCTCAAGCGGCCGTGGCGCTCGAACCAAGCGGGATAATCGGCCGTTTCCTCCGCCGGGCAGGGAAGGCCCGCCAGCGCCAGCCGAAGCCCCGCCCAGCCCCCTTGCCGCCAGACACGCCGCATTTCCCGAAGCCCGTCCAGCCAGTCTGCGGGATCGGCAAGCAAGCCGGCCACGGCGGCCAGGACGAGCCGCCCCCACGCTTCCGGCGGCCCGATTTCCACCACGGTGAGCGAAACCCGCTCGAGCTTTCCCCGCACAGGGAGGGGGTCGAACCGCAGCCGCTGCACCCCTTCGGGCAGGCGCACCAAGGCCTGGAAGCGCGACCCGCCGACGTGATCGAGGACGAATTTGCGCCGTTCGTCGAATCCCCCTCCTGAATCGAAATAGATTTCCGGCTCGGCGGCAGGATCGCCCTCGATCCGGGCGGAAACGGCAATCCAGCGCTCGGGACAGCGTCCGGCGGGAAATTCCAGGGAGAAGTGGGGATCGGGGCCCAGGGACTCGAATCCACCGCAAGGCAGCGCTCTCAGCTGATGGAGCGGCTTCAGGTCCGGCTTCAAGGTACGTCGGCGTCCCCAATACTTCAATCTTCGAAGCGCCCTGCCCGCCACCCTGACCGGCGCCGAGACACGCCAACTGGTGGATTGGAGAACTTCCCGATGCGCCGCCCGCCAGTGCCGGACCTCCTGCCGTAACGCCTCGAGCTGACGCCGGTGATGCGCTTCCAGTTCCCGGCCATGTTGTCTGGCCTCTTCGAGCAAGGTCTCGAGATTGGCCACATGCACCTGCTGGGCGGCGTAAGCACGCTCTCTTTCCGCCACCAGCCGTTCCAGATTCGCCACATGCGCCCGCTGTGACTCGAGCGCCCGGTCCCTTTCCTCCAGCAGACGCTCCAGATTCGCCACATGCGCCCGCCGCGACTCGAGCGCCCGGTCCTTTTCCTCCAGCAAACGCTCCAGATTGGACAAATGAATCTGTTGCCCAGCCAGGGCCCTGTCTTTCTCCCGCAGCAGTTTCTCCAGATTGGCCAGATGAGATTCTTTCAAGGGCTGGTCGATCCCATCCCGGGCATATTGGATCAATCGGACCAGAACCTCGTCCGGCCAACGCCGCCGCCATTTACGGTATAGAACCTTCTGCGCCTCGAACTGCTCCTGACGGCCGGTTTCGAACCCGAACCCGGCCCCATCCCCGACCCGGTAACATCCGGTGATCCGGTCCACATGGATAAAGCCAGTTCTTTCAGCCACCTGGAGCCAGAAATCCCAATCCTCGTAACGTTCCAGGTTCTCGTCCATCCGGCATCCTTCGGCCACCAGAGAGCGATCGAACAACACCGAATGGATCGGCAGGAAGTTCCGGGTCAACAGTTTCAGGGGATCGTAGGGTTCGTTGTAGACGTGAAGCTTCCGCCACCGGCCCTTTTCCAGCCGCACGCACTGTATCCCGCTATAGGCGGCCCGATCGGTCCCCTTCTCCAGGGCATCCAGCAACAGGGAAAAATGCCCGGGCAACAACCAGTCGTCATCGTCCAAAAAACCCAGATATTTTCCCCTGGCCTTTTCCAACCCCACATTCCCCGCGGCGGAACGCCCCCGCCCCGGCTGCAGATCGATGTATTCCAGGCAGGCGAAGCGGCTGCGCAGGCTTTCGAGCTGCTTCGCCACATCACGCCCCCCGTCGTTGACGACGATCACCTCGAGATTCGGGCAGGCTTGAGCGGCCAGGGAATCGAGGGCTTTGACCAGTGCTTCGGGACGATCTTTGGTGCGGACGATAACCGAGACCAAAGGCGTGTTCACTTTCACCGTTTGTTCGTCTTTCATGGAAATCCCACAGAGTGGTCAGTCATATCCCAATTCAGCCATCAATCGCCCGGCGACCCGCTCGAAGCGGGCGCGCAACCCCGACCTGCCCCCGTCACGCCGAGACCTCAAGGCCAGCGGAGCGCCGCCGGACGAGAGGTAATTCCGATACACCTGCCCGCCCACAGGCCGCACCCCGATAAACTCCAGAACCCGGTCGAGGGTTTCAACCGGCCGGCTGACCAGCTCCTCATAACGCACCTCGAGATATAACCCGGGTTTGGCCGCATCCCGGCTTTGTTCAATCAGCCCCCGCCACCACCAGGCCAGTTCCTCCACCTGCCCCCATTGCAATGCCAAAGCCGAATCCACCACGTCCCAACCGTTACGCACCATCAGAACGATCCGGCAATCACCCAGGCACGAGCGAAGCTCCCGGCCGAAGCGTGGTATCTCCGGGGTCTTATTGATCCAGTAATTCCGTCCCGCCAGAGCGACCTGCCGCCGCCCCAGAGCGGTGATCATTTCCCCCGTCGCCCGGGCGACGGAAGGGGGGGAGCAATCGTCGCCAAGCAGCGCCAGCCAGTGATTCAACGCACGCCCGGCTTCCGAAAGGGAATAGAGAATATGGTCCCCCCCGAAGGGATAGCGTTCATGGCTCCGCTTCCCGTCCGCCACCTGTTTCTTCAGGCGTCGATCGTTATGGCTTATGTGCCAGCGCATCCTCGCCGCGACCGCATCCAGGGAAAAACCCGCCGGTGCCCGCGGCTGAATCAACGATTCCTCCCCGGCCCGCGCCCCGGGGTTTTCCAGAACCCTGAGCCAGCGCAGGGATTCACAGAATTCCTTGGTTTCGAACCAGGGCGTCAAGCGGGGATGAAATCCCAGCAGATTGACCAATAGCGTGGAACCGCTTCGAAAACCGCCGATGAAAGCCGGCAGCCATTCATGATCGAGGTGCTTCGACGAGGTCATTCAGGGCTCCATGTGACGGCGTAACGAAGCCATGGACCGCATCAAGCGACCGCTTTCCTTTGGCTTCATTTCCAGAAGGGCTTCCACAGACTCCGCGCCAGGCGCCAGACATCGGGCCCGATAGGCCATCAAAGAAGTGGACAGGGTGGAATAGTCACAGTAGCTCAAGGGCAGGCGGTAACATTGCAATGCCTGGAGTTTCCGCTTCTGCCACGGCGTCACGTCCACCACGTGGGTCGCGGCGACAGGCTGGCTCACTTCGTAATAAAACAACCGCCCCGGCGTGCCCAACCGCCGCCAGGCATGGGTCACCGCCCCGGCCACCGCCACATGATCGCGGTGAATCTCCAGGGGAGAAGGGACCAGCAGCCAATCGGGCCGCCCGGCATGAATTTCAGCCTGTATCCGCCCGCGCAAAGACGCATCGTCCACACATTCGCCATCGGGCAACTTCCACTGCACGTATTCATCGATCCCCAGGATCGCCAGCGCCTGCCGCAATTCCTCTTGCCTCACCCGGACTGTCGGGGCTTGAAACCTGCGCGCCGGGTCACCTCTTTCCCCTTCGGTCACCACCACGAGTTTCACCCGCGCGCCCATCTCCGCCAGTCCCGCCAACATTCCCCCCACGCCCAGGGTTTCATCGTCCGGATGGGGCGCAAACACCAAGACCCGCAGATCGCCAGACAGACTCAAAGGCCGGGGCAATGGATAGACGGACAGATCTTCCATTCGATCCTTTTCCATCTTCTTTCTCTGCGGCATCTTCCACTGCCCCCCTTCGCCGGCCTTTCCTTCCCGATAAAGCGCCAGGTATCGAGCCGCCACAGCGTGTTCGTCAGGCCATCCCCGGGCCCGGTTTACGGCGCGGCGGGAAAGATCCTCGCGAAGTTCGCCGTCGGCCCACAACTTTTCAATGACTTCCGCCAGTACCGCGGGCTGACGGGGAGGAATCAACCAGCCCCCATCCCCCACCACTTCCGGCACGCCTCCCACGGCCGTGGCGATCACCGGCAGTCCCGCGACCAGCGCCTCCAGATTCGCCAATCCGAACGATTCGGTGAGAGAAGTACTGACATACACATCGGCACCGCTGTAGTAAATACCGGCCTCGGGGCTCGCCTCCAGATGCAACCGGTGTTCGGGCAATCCCGCTTCCCGGGCCAACCGGCGTAACGTAGGATCGTCCCCGGGGCCCAGTAGCACCAGATGAAGAGAATCCTCGTCAAAGCTGGCGCAGGCCTGGATGAGGTCGCTGAAACGTTTGAGCGGCGCGTTGCGCCCCACCCCGAGCACCACGAACCAGTCTTCGGACCATCCGAGCGTTTTTCGCGCCTGGGCCCGGGATGTCAGCGTCAACCCGGGACGGGCATGAGGAATCACCTGCCAGTGCTGCGGGATAGGGTAACAGGCAAGATCACGGGCCAATTGTTCAAGGCTGGCGACGGTAGGCGTCAACACCCAATCGGCCCGCTGTAAAATCCTGCGTTCCCAGCGGCGCAGCCACGCCATCAGACAGCCATTCAATCGCGCGCCATCCTCATGCAAAGCCTGGGTATAGCTTCCGAACCCGTGCTGGGTCAGTCCATGACGCACCCTCCCGGCCTTGTACCCCCCGTAATACCAGCGGAACCATTGGTAGCCCGCGGCAATGATGGGATCGTGGCAATGGACGTGGGTCTGTCGCCGACCGAAGGCCACTTTGGCGGCCAAACGTCCCATGTTGAGGCGTTCCAGGATCCCCCCCACCAAAGCGTCGAACTCACTGCCGCTGAAGATCCAGCCAAACCATCGCACGATCCGGCCCTGCAAGCGCGCCAGGAGCAGCCGCCCCCGCTCGCCGGCATCCTGTTGGGACAAATAGAGGATTTCCATGCCCTGATCCCGCAGTGACCGCAGGACAGGATCCAGGCTCTTTCCCAGACCATAACGACGGTCATCGGACCGTTCGCGGGTAACAATCAACAACGAAGGCATGTTTTCAGAAAAAATCGGTATCGCCAGGCATCAACCACCAACGGTCGCGTATCATCCCGGCAGCCGGGCCCTTCGTCCAGGCACAAGTGGGAATATAGACATCCAGCGGCTTCACCTCCCCTTCCGTCTGCGCCAGACGCCGGGCCAGGCACGTGCTCGCCCACGTATACAAATGCCCACCGAAGCGCGAAGCCAGACGCCTAGCTTGAAAAACCGCCATTTCCAGATGGGAAGGGTCCCCCACCCAGTCCACCCAGAGGCATCGGTCCCCCTCCCGGCGCAACACCAGCACACCCAGCTTGCGACCGGTCCAACGCTGCTGGATCAGAAACAAATGATATTCATGCTCGGGGTGATGGCCATAACGGTGCAACAAGTATGCGGGATCACGCACCCCGACGATGGAATCCGCCAGCTTCTCCCGCATCTCGATCCACAAGCGCTCCAAAACACCCGCATCCTTTCGAAGTTGAACGGCAAACACCCGGCTGCCCCAAAGAGGGCGATCCGGCAAAGGCGCCCAGTGGAGTTCACTCATCCGGTCGACCCGGGCATACAATCCCAGACGCTCAGCGACCAGCATGGCCCGCAGATGCGGAAAGCCGAAGCCCAACCAGTAAGGCTTTCCCTCCCCCAGCCAGGTTTCCAGAAAGGCGGCGGCACAACGCTGAAAAGCGCCCCGGCGCGTCAATCCACCTCTCGAGGAGGGTTCGACCATCACGTCACCCACCTGCAAGGCGCCGACCGTTTTTCCAAACCAGCGGACCTGACGCGGAAAACCGGCGTAATGGGCCACGAGCCGATCACCGCGCCAGCCCCCCATCGCCAGCCCCCTTCCCCCGCCATATTTCCATCGCCACCAAGCGGCAGGCTTCCTGACGCCAAACACGGTTTCGAACAATGCATGCACCCGGACGTCCCGGGAGGAATCCACGGGCGCCATACGCAGCCCGGCCCTTCCCTGTTTTCGCGCCATCAACCCTGCGGCGGCAACCATCGATGCTCCATCCAGCACATTCCCAGCTCCTTGCCCGGTTGTCTGACCCGGAATTTCAGACAGGCAGGCCAACAGTCGTAGATATGGACGCCTGTCGCGTCGAGCAGGTAGATATCACAACCATATTCTCCCGACAACAAGGGCAGATCAGTAATCTCATAGACGATGCCCACCCGCCCCTTCTCGAGAATCGCCAATGGTACCCGATCGACCTCGGTGCTGGCGCCGAAGCAGGCGACGCTGTCGTTGCGCCGGATCACGACGCCGATATGCACGTCATCCGCCTCCACCCGGCCCAACCCGGCCACCACCTCGAGTCTGAGCGCATCATGAGTAGAAAAGACCGGCACGCCCTCTTCGCCGGCAGGCGAAGCGAGCCATCGAACCTCCGTGATCCAGGCGATTTTTTCCTCGGGGCCGGCATGAGCGGGTTCGACCGCCGTGGACTTGGCCGGATGGCTGAGATCCTGCCGGCGGACATGATCCTGATAGGCATCCACCACCTCTTCCACCGGCCCCATAAGGCGCACCCTGCCATGGTCAATCCATAACGCCCGGTCGCACAGATGACGTATCTGATATAGGGAGTGGGAACAGAACAAAAGTGCCTTGCCCTGCTGCCGGAATTCGGTCATCCGGTCCATGCATTTTTTCTGAAAATGGGCATCCCCCACCGCCAGCGCCTCGTCGATGATCAGAATATCGGGATCGACGGAAGTCACCAGGGAAAAAGCCAGACGCACATACATACCGGATGAGTAGGTCTTGAGCGGCTGATGGATGAACTCCCCCAATTCCGAGAATTCCAGGATCTGGGGAATGCGCTCCTCGGTTTCGGACTCGTCCAGCCCCATCATCGCGCATCCAAGACGCAGGTTTTCCAGGCCCGTGAATTCAGGATGGAAACCAACCCCCAGTTCGAGTATGGCCGCCACCCGGCCACGAACCTCCAACCTGCCCGTTGAAGGCTCGATGGTCCCCGCCAGGATTTTCAGCAGCGTGCTCTTTCCCGCGCCATTGTCCCCCACAATACCCAGCGTCTCGCCGAAATCGAGTTGAAACGACACATCTTCCAAGGCATGGAAAGGGGTGTGGCGGCGGCGGCGAAACAGCATTTCCAGAAGACTGTCCAGGGGACGATTGTAAAGCCGGTAGACCTTGCCCAGATTCCAGGCATTGAGGGCCGCGGTCATAGGAAATCTTTGGCCCTGCCGAGGGCGCGATTGAAGAATGCCACACCAAGCATCGAACCCAGCCCCCCTCCCAAGGCTGTCCACCAGAATCCCGGAGGAGGCATGGCCGCTTCAAGCATCACGGATCTGTAACCGGACACAAGCCAGTAGAAAGGATTGAAAGTCAACAACCACTTCCATTCCATGGGGATAAGCTTGGAAGGATAGATGATCGGCGTGGCAAAAAAGACCAGCGTCAAAAGCATCCTCAGTAGCTGTGAAAAGTCCGGGAGAAAAACGGCCAGTATGCTGGTGAACCATGCCACGCCCCCCGTGATCAGGAGTCTCACCAAAACAAGCAGGGGTATCAGCGCCATCCATGGAGTCACCCCCTGCTCCCAACCGACGAACAGCAGCAGAACGAAAAGCCCGAGAATTTCATTCACCGCGCTTCCCAGCACTTCCACCAGTGGAAGCATCCAGCCGGGAAATCTGGTATGCAGCAATAGCGGACGATTCCCCACAAGCACCCCTGCACTGCCCTGTACGGCCTGTTGAAAGCTGTTGTAAGGCACCAAGCCGCACCAAAGATACAGCGCGAACGCCCCCAGCCCCTCCCCGGCATCAAACCGGACCTTGAGCAGATGGCCGAACACCCAAGTGTATAAAGCGAAAAGAAACAAAGGCTCGAGCAACAACCACCCCAGCCCCAGAACAGATCCGCGCGTCCGGGAAGCAATGCTCCTTCGCAACAGTTGCAACAATGCCCATCGCAACCGCCAACCTTCAAACAATATTTTCAAAACAACAGACATCGGCCGAACAGCGACCGCGCAAAACAAAAGGAAATTTACTAATTTTTATTTTGAATATCCTCTTTTTCACCTTTCCAGCCAAGCTCGGCTTTTTTCTCCCTGATATATTCATCCAAAACCGGCTTGTTCAATTTCAGAGGACGTTTTTTCAATCGATCCAGATAGGCATTTACCCGTTCTTTCCTGATATCAGCCTCCATCCGGGCCACAATTTTCTCTTTCACCTCTTCGAAGGACAACTGCCGGGCCGGTTCCTTGTCCAGGACTTTGACAACATGAACGCCAAACCGGCTTTCAACCAAGCCGGACTCTCCTTTGCGCAAAGCGAAGATTCCCTTGGCAAAAGCGGGTTTCAAGGTGGCCCGCGTATGCGGGCCCAGATGCCCGTGATTTTTTTTGACGGACGGATCATCAGAATACTTGTCCGCCAACGCGGAAATCTCTTCACCCTGCCGAACTTTCGCAAGCAGTTTTCCGGCCAGTTCCATCGCTTCTTCCCGCGTCCTTCCCTTACCTTTCCATTGAACAAGAATATGGGAAAAATCAACGCGTTCCGGCGACATGAATTCATCCAGATGCGCGCGGTAATACTCCTGGGCCGCCTTGGTCATGTCAGGGACAGGTTCATCGCGTATCTGACGCAGTCTGGCCTTGGCCAGCAATCCCTCCCGATAGCTTTCCACACGCAACCGCAACAGCGGATCTTTATCCAGCCCCCGATCCACAGCCTCGTTGGCCAGAATCCGGGCCAGGTACATCTGTCCCAACACTTTACGCAACCGCTCGGGATCGTTCAGCAATTTCATCTGAGCATCAGGCGGCGCCTTCGTCAACTCCACCTCAAGCCGTCCCAGGGATACGCCGATCTCATCGTCACCTATCACCGTCTTCGACCATTCTTTCGCGCCCACCTGGGCGGCAAGAACGACACACGCCAGAAAAAATGAAAGTTTTCTCTTCATGTTCCCCCAAGTCGGTTTTTCACCTCTCCAAAAGGAAGAGGCGGGCAAATTGCCCGCCTCCGACCTTGCATCGTTACAAGGTATGCTTACGGCGTAGCCGTGGGGGTCAGATTACGCATGAAGCGATGTTCCGTGGTTTCCCCGAAGTAAGCACCTTCCTGGACACTGAAGTCCCGCCCCTGCATCGCGCCGAAACCGACGACGGGAATACCACAAAAGTCCGCATAGTCGGTGCTCAGGAAATTCACATCCGGCGGATTCGAACTCGAAGTCAGTTGAGCGTTCTTCAGGCAATACTTGCCATCGAACATGATGTTCGCCCAACCTGCCTTGAATTCTTCACCAGGGCTCAGATTGGTCACTTCGGTCGCCCCGAGAATCGAGCTGCCCGTCTCCGAGAAACTCACCACATTGACTTCACGCTTCAGAATGATTTGCGGAGATTCCGGATTGATGACCGGAGACACGGTAAAGTCAGGGCTCTCAGGAGTGATGGTACCTTCCTCCCGGTCATACACCGTCACGCTGATGACAGCATCCTTGTCACGCCCCGCAAAACATACATTCGTCCCTTCGGTTCCAGGAGTGCTTGAAGTGACCGGGGCACCCACCGGGTTGCCATCCTGATCCTTGTCGCTGCAGGAATAATCGCCGGTCGCCGAATCGAACAAGAGCGCTCCATTGGCATATTGCCCATTGAAGATTCCGTGCTTCTTCATGGGGAAGGTCAGAACCCACTCGGTCGCCCCATCGAAATCAGGGTTCACGAAATAGCTGTTCGCGACCGACGTGGCCTGCAGAGCCATCGCCATCGGCAAAGGATTGTTACCCGACCAGGGGGTGTTGTCGTCGCCATCGTTCAGGGTCGCATCCACCGTGGTGTCGATGCCGCTCATGATCACCGCGCCATCCTGATCCGGAACCGGAATCATGACACTGCTGACATCCCCGGAAGCCAGAGACGGCTGCAGGAAATGCATCGGATCATCGGAGCGGTAATGCTGGCTGACCGTGGAATAGTGGTCGATCCCCGTAGCGTCAGCAATGAACGCAGCACCCTGCTGGGTATTCAACAGCACTTCAAAACCGTACAGCCCACCCGTAGGCGCCATCAGCGCCGCTTCCGGATCGGCATCCCCCACATAAACGTAACCATTAGGAGAGTAAGTACCCCAGTTCGGTACCTGAGCACCGGAAGGCTGGGAACCGATGGTGGTTCCATTGTTCCAGGCGGCTTCGATAGCCTCGCAGTTGGGCGGCACCCCATCCACGTGCTTGACCGCGTTGGTGATCTGAACCGCGCCACCATCGCTCACATCGTCCGTGGCGCCATCGCCATCGAGATCGATATAAGTGTCTTTGTCGATAACGCCCATCTCGATCACTTCGATGTACCCTTCACGCGCATCGGCGTCCGTTACATCGGGGTAGATCACATTCATGTCCCAACCGGTGCTGTTCAGCTTCAGCCCACCCACACCATTGATGGTCAGGGCCTTGTTGTTCATCGGCAGGGTACAGGTCGTATCGGCACTCACGATATTGGCGCGCGTGACCTTTTCGCCATTCTCGGTGCGCTCCACCGGACGAATGACGCCTTTCCAGACATCGTAAGGGGAAAGATAGATATTGAAGTCGAGCACGTCCTGGGAGTTGCCGCCTTCGCGCAAGCGTACCTTGACGATTTTATACTCGTCCTTGGTATTGATGATTTCCACATTGGTCACAAAGCCATTGTTGACATTGTAATAAGGGAAGATCAATACCTGTCCTGTCCCATCAGGGTTGACCGATACTGCCGACGCGCTACCGACAGCACCTGCGGCCACCATCGCGACGGCCAATTTAGACATTTTGAACTTCATAAAAGTCTCCTTGTTTTTTAAAGGTTGAAAACAAACGGCCATTTATTACACTGCCCGGCCCATCCCTGCACCCCGGCACACCTCCTTGTCCCGGGAAGCGAAGGCGGACCGCGCCCGCATCGTTGACGGTAAAGGGTAAATCCTTTGGGACACCCGCGCAAGACAGAAATCCACACTCCGGGCCTCAGCCGCGCAGAGCAAACGAACACCCTCTCTATCCCTTCACACTGTTTGTAAGATGACACCGTTCTTCTCTCAGAGATCAATGCTAGCACAGCCGAAGCAAAAGGCAACCAAAAAACAACAAATTTTCAGCAAAAAAGCGAATTAAAGAAAACTCCGGCAACGGCAAGACGAACCGGTCATCAACAGAATTCATGCTATGGACAGCCGAAACGAAAGACACCAGTCCCGTGACCACGACGCCAACAAACCGAAGAAACCCACCCCCTCATTGGTCCGCCCCGCGACCGCACCCACGCATAAATGTTGCAAAAAGACAACACATATTAACGGTCAGGCACATACCACCACTGACCCTCGGAGTATATCCATCGCTCGTACACAGGGTTTGTCGATTCGATCGGCTCGCCGCCGGATCGAGGAATCACCAGGTGAACATCGACCATAACCAGCACCTTGCACACTTCCGCCTCATCACATTCGACCCTTTCCACACGGGCCTTCCGCCATAACCCCACCCCCCGGATTTTACGACGATAACGTTCAAAGGGAGTGGACTGGCGATAGCCTGGTGAAAGGTAATCATAAGCGGTTTGCAGATCCCCCCGGATCAAGGCGTCCCACCTGGCTTTCGCCCTTTCCGACACGATCTCCCCGGGAGATTTGCGGATATCCTCACAGCCGACCAACCACAAAGCGGCAAGCACCACAAAAAGCAATGCGCATCTGTTTCTCACCATCTCCCCTTCCCGATCAAAGCCCCATATCCTATATGAAACCACTGCATTTTAGCACCGATCGCCAACGTTTACAGGAAGCAAAAAAGAAAAAAGAGTATGCTTTCTCAACTTTAAATCGGCGCTCTTTCCCAATGACGACCGCATATCCTCGTGCTTTCACCCAATTTGACAAATTATTTCTGTTGCCTGCTTCCGCCCCTCCTCTCTTCATCCTATGGCTGATCTGGAGCTCCGGCTCTTTGCCGGACAATGACTATTGGACCTACCTTTCCACGATTCTGGATGCAGGCGGCTTCACCTCCCACCTGAATCTTTGGTTGTCCCCTTCGGCCAACGAACACATCGTGCTGTTGCCGAAAATGTTCTACGCCCTCAACGTCTGGCTGAGCGGCGGCGACAACCGGATGCTTGGCGCATTCGCTTTCCTTTTCGCGGCCGGGCAGGCCGGTTTGTTGTATCGCTTTGCAAAACGCGGCTTTTCCCGGCAAGAGTGGCCGCTGGCGTTATTGACCATCTCCATTTTTGTGTTCACCCCCCGCGCCGTCCACAACTGGATGATGGGAATGAGCGGTGTGGCCTGGATCGGCGCCAACCTGTGCGCCATCGCCGCCTTTTATCTGCTGCTGCGTCACCGCCCTGTCAGCGCCTGCCTCATGGCCACCATAGGGATATTCACCTACAGCACCGCCCTGGCCATCTGGCCGGCGATGGTGGTGGGCGCATGGCTGAGCGGTCAATCCTGGCGCAAGGTCGCTTTCATTCTGGCGCTGGGAATTTTCGCCATCGGCCTTTACCTGCATCAATATCATACCCCCTCCCATCATCCGGCTCTCCAGCACGACCCCGCCACAATCCTCAAATACGCCCTGATCTTCGTCGGCGGGCTGAGCGCCAACACCTTGCCCCATGCCGCCTGGCTGGGGGGCGTTGCAGCAGGGATCGGCGGCCTGCTTTGGCTCCTCACCCTGAAGAGCAAGCCGCCTCTCCGGGCGGCCGCGGCTCCGTGGGTCATGCTTCAGGCATATGGGCTGTGCAACGGCGTCATGGCCGCCATCGCCCGTTCCGGCTTCGGGTTGGAGCAGGCGTTGTCATCCCGCTACGCCTCCCTGCCGGCATTGTTCTGGCTGGGATTGACCTTCACCGCGTGGCTCCATTTGCGCAGCACCCCTTCTTTCTCCAAGGCAACCCCCCCACTCATAGCGACATGCGTTCTGCTGCTGGGATCTGGCGCCTGGACGAGCAGCCGGCCCGCCACCCTGCACTTCATGCACCGCAGCACCCTCAAACCCCTCGCCCTGGTCTCGCTTTATACCGGGGCCTTCGATTACCCCCTCCTGCACAAGGCCGTCACCCCTGTCGTCAACGGTCCCCGGCAGAGAAACACCCTGGAACACTTCATGGCCATTCTAAAAGCCAACGGCCACGTCCCCTTCGACGGCACCTTCGCCGCCTGCCCGGAAAGGGGAGAGCGGATCGAGCCGGGCGCCACGCCCCTCTCTGACGGCCGGATCCGGGGGGTTTTCGACCAAGCGCGAAGACTGTTTCCCAAAACCGTCAAGGTACACGGTTGGGCCTACAGCCGGGCGGGAGAGATCCGCTGCATCGCCCTCACCAACCAGGACGGCATCGTGCGGGGAATCGCCATTGGCGGCTTTCCGCGCCCTGACGTCGCCAGACACCTGCGGATCGAAGAAACCGCCAGCGGCTGGGAGGGCTATGCCCGCATCCAGCCGGGCGACCTGCGGTTGCGCGCCTGGGCCAGAATCGGCGACACTTGGCATCCATTGAACCAAACCCTTCCGGTGCCTCCGCTGGCACGGGAAAACTCCAACTCCGAGGTTACGCATACAGAATGAACACCTTGATCAGTTTCGTCATCCCCGTCAAGGACGAGGCCGGCTCTCTGGAAGCGCTGAGCCAAAGAATTCACGCCGTGATGGCAAAGCTTCCCCGATACCGCTTCGAGATCGTCTTCGTCGACGACGGCAGCCGCGACCGCTCCTGGGAAATCATGCGGTCTCTGGCCCGCCGGCAACCCGAGACAGTGAAGGCGCTGCGGTTGCGGCGCAATTTCGGCAAGGCGTTCGCCCTGGCGATGGGGTTCGAGGCCAGCGGGGGCGACATCGTTTTCACCCTGGACGCCGATCTTCAGGACGACCCGGAAGAAATCCCCGCCTTTCTGGAGAAACTGGAGCAGGGTTACGACCTGGTTTCCGGGTGGAAACAGAAGCGCCGGGACCCCCTCTCCAAGACCCTGCCCTCCAAACTGTTCAACAAGGTCACCGCCTGGCTCAGCGGGGTGCCGCTGCACGACTTCAATTGCGGTTTCAAGGCCTACCGCCGTGAAGTATTGCAGAACATCCGCATCTACGGCGAACTGCACCGTTACGTGCCGGTTCTGGCCCACGACATGGGATTTCGCATCGGGGAGATTCCGGTCCGGCACCATCCGCGGATGCACGGCAGCTCCAAATACGGCTGGGAACGCTACGCCCGGGGATTCCTCGACCTTCTGACGGTGCTGGCGACCACCCGCTACCGCCACAAACCGGGCCATCTTTTCGGTGGACTGGGTCTGGTGTTCGGACTCCTGGGCGGCATCATTCTGGCCTACCTGGCCATCCTGTGGTTTTCCGGAATGGGGCCGATCGGCAACCGGCCGCTGTTCTTCGTCGGCATCCTGCTGGTCATTCTGTCGATCCAGTTGATCTCGGTCGGCCTGTTGGCGGAGTTGATCACCCACCACGCCAGCCGGCGCCCACCGGCTTGCGCGGTGGTGGAAACCGCGGGAAGGGAGGCGGACGATGAAACCGCGTAAGGCGCCGCTGATCGAAAACGGCATCGTGGTCGGCACCGGCTCGGACAAATACGAAACCAAAAACCCGCTGGCCAGAGCCCTGCTCAGACACTTCGAGCAAGCCGTGGGCGACCTGGCCGCTTCCGTCGATCCCGCCTCGATCCTGGAAGTGGGATGCGGCGAAGGCCACATCACCCGGTGCCTGCTGGATCGCACCGGGGCGGAAATCACCGCCACCGACCTTTCGGCCACCATCGTCGATATCGCCCGCAATCGTGTGGATTCCCCCCGGGTGCGCTTCGAGCCCCTCAACCTCTACGATCTCGACCCGCAGACCCACAACGGCGAACTGGTGGTGTGTTGCGAGGTGCTGGAACACCTGGACGACCCGGCCCGGGGCCTGGCGCGGCTGGCCCAGGCCGCCAGACCCTATGCCTTGATGAGCGTACCGAGAGAACCCTTGTGGCGAATTCTGAATTTCCTCCGGGGAGCGCACGTGCGATCCTGGGGCAACAGCCCCGGCCATCTCCAGCATTGGTCACAGCGCGCCTTTCTGCGATTCGTCTCCACCGAGTTCGATCTCATGACCGTGCGCGCCCCCCTCCCCTGGACCCTCGTCCTCGGCCGGTCGAAGCGCCAGGGTTCGTGAAGCGGCTGAAGCAGCTCACCCACTGGGCCGGATGGCTGCTGGTGGCGCTGTCGCTCTATTACGTCGCCAGCCGGCTGCAGGGCGAATGGCAGACCATCCGCCAATGGCGACCCGGAAGCCGGGAAATGGCCATTCTCGCGGCGGCCTGTGGCGGCTACGCGGTGGCGTGCGTGTTTCTGGGACTGGCCTGGCAACGCATCCTCGAGGGTCTGGGCGCGCCCACGCTCCGCTGGCGAAAGGTCCAGTCCCTCTACGCCCAAAGCCAGCTGGGAAAATATCTGCCCGGCAACATCTTCCATGTGGTGGGACGGCAAATGCTGGGAAACCGCGCGGGGATCCCCCACGGTGTTCTCGCCGCCTCCACCTTGTATGAATTCTCCGCCCTCGGCGCCGCCTCGCTGGTGCTGGCGCTGCCCCTGTCCCTCGATGCCGGAATACTCGCCTCCCGCGACTTCCCGCCCTGGGTCCTGGGGATACCGGCCGGGCTGGCCCTGTTGCTGGCCTGGGTGGCGCAGCGGCAGATACGCCGGCGCTGGCCCCGGCTCCTCAACCGCCGCGTGGTGCTGGGCTGGTTCCAGGCATGGGGGTTTCACCTGCTGTTCTTCGCCCTCTCCGGCGCCCTGCTGGTGGCGCTGGGATACGCATTCAGCCCCCGGGCACTGGAGCCTGCGGTCGTGGTTCGGCTGAGCGCCATCTTCGCCCTTTCCTGGCTGGCCGGTTTCGTCACCCCCGGCGCGCCATCGGGTGTCGGGATCCGCGAGGGAGTGATCGTCCTGACCCTGCAACCGCTGCTGCCCACCGCCCCCGCCGCGTTGATCGCGCTGTTGCTGCGGGTAGTCACGGTGACGGGGGATCTGCTGTATTTCGTCCTGGCGACCACTTTCTCCCCCCCCAACGGCAGAAAGAGACGAACGTAGGGAATGCTACAATGGCGCCCATGAACTACCACGATCTGAGAGATTTTCTGCGGCTGCTGGAACGACGCGGCCAGCTCAAACGCATCGCTTTGGAGGTCGATCCCCGGCTGGAGATCACCGAGATCTGCGACCGCACCCTGAAGGCCGGGGGACCGGCGCTGCTGTTCGAAAATCCGAAAGGCTCCGATATTCCCCTCCTGGGCAATCTGTTCGGCACGCCGCAGCGGGTGGCGCTGGGCATGGGAGCGGAATCGGTGGAAGCGCTCCGCGAGGTGGGAAAACTGCTGGCATTTCTCAAGGAACCGGACCCTCCCAAGGGGATGAAGGACGCCTGGGAGAAATTGCCGGTATTCAAACAGGTGCTGAACATGGCGCCCAAAGTCCTGAAACACGCGCCCTGCCAGGCCACCCTCATGGAGGGCGACGAAGTGGATCTGGGCCGCTACCCGATCCAGACCTGCTGGCCGGACGACGCCGGCCCGTTGATCACCTGGCCTTTGGTGATCACCAAAGGCCCCCGCAAGGACCGACAGAACCTCGGCATCTACCGGATGCAGGTCATCGACCGCAACAAGGTCATCATGCGCTGGCTGGCGCACCGGGGGGGCGCCCTGGATTTCAGGGACTGGCAGCGGGCCCATCCCGGCGAGCCCTTCCCGCTGGCGGTCGCCCTGGGAGCCGACCCCGCGACGATTCTGGCGGCGGTCACGCCGGTACCGGACACCTTGTCGGAATACGCCTTCGCGGGTCTGCTGCGGGGCGGCAAGACCGAGGTGGTCAAGGCGCGCCTGTCCGACCTCCACGTTCCCGCCAGCGCCGAGATCGTCCTGGAAGGGTATCTCCATCCCGGCGAAACCGCGCCGGAAGGTCCCTTCGGCGACCATACCGGCTATTACAACGAAGTCGAGACCTTCCCCGTGTTCACCATCGAATGCGTCACCGAGCGGGCCGACCCCATCTATCACAGCACCTACACCGGACGGCCGCCGGACGAGCCGGCGGTGCTGGGCGTGGCGCTCAACGAGGTGTTCGTGCCGATCCTGCAGAAACAGTTTCCGGAAATCACCGACTTCTACCTGCCGCCGGAAGGGTGCTCATACCGGCTGGCGGTGATCAGCATGCGCAAGCAGTACCCCGGCCACGCCAAGCGGGTGATGCTGGGGCTGTGGTCGTTCCTGCGCCAGTTCATGTACACCAAGTTCGTCATCGCCACCGACGACGACGTGAACATCCGCGACTGGAAGGACGTGATCTGGGCCATGACCACCCGCATGGACCCGGCCCGCGACATCACCGTGATCGAACACACGCCGATCGACTATCTGGACTTCGCCTCACCGGTGGCGGGCCTGGGATCGAAAATCGGCTTCGACGCCACCAACAAGTGGCGGGGGGAAACCACCCGGGAATGGGGCCGGCCGATCGTCATGGACCCCGAAGTCAAACGGCGGGTGGACGAAATCTGGCGGGAGCTGGACATTTTCGGCCGATGAAGCCCGGCGACAGCTCCCTCTTCCCAGGGCGTTGGGAAGGGGCCGGGGGCGAGGGAAAGCGTAGCCGGGGCGGAGAATCGGCCCGGCTCAACCTTCGGGATGAGACTCGATCTCCTCGATGACGGCCTTTGAGGCCAGCATCAAACCCCGCCGGTAACATTCGCAGGCACTCTCGGTGTCGTCCTGTTGCAACCTCAGATCCCCAAGCAGGCGGTAGGCTTCGACCGTCGGTTGAATCTCCAGGCTGCGGCGCAGGTAATCGGCGGCTTTTTCCCGCTCCCCCGCCCTGAGCGCGATCTTGCCGAGCACCCGCAACAGGATCGCATCGGTGGCGTGGCGCCCAAGCCAGCGTTCGGCGTGGCGCAACTGGGCCTGCGCGTCCGCCAGTTCGATGGTTCCGTACAGAACCACCAAAGCCTCGTCCCAGCGGTCGTTCAGACTGTCGCGCAACACCTGTTCGATCAGTTCGCCGCCACCCACCTCGATCATGGAAGCGAAATAGACCGCCTCCAGCTCCGGCAGTTTGCGGACGTGCCCGGGCAAGCCGTTCCACAATTCCTGCAACGCCTTGGCGTCCTTCTCCCCGGCCTTGTCCCGCAACATGGCGCTATAGGTTTCCAGTTCCAACAACCTCACCTCGGCCTCGAGCAGCACCTTGCTCTTGTGCAGGCGCGGCAGCAGCTTGCCCAGGGACTCCCATTCCCCCAGACGCATGTACACCTGGTGCAACAGACGCAGAACCTGGGCATTGGCCGGCGCGATCTTGTCCAGCCGTTTCAGGGATTGCAGCGCCTTGTCGAAATCCTCGTTGGCCAGATGGAGTTCGGCCTCGGTCAGTTTCACGGCCAGCTCCGACTCCGGGGCCTCCTCCCTGGCTTTCTTCAGATACTGGTCACGCTCCTTCAGGGCGCCGCGCTGGTGGGCGGCACGCGCGGCGGTCAGGTAATGCACCAGGGAAGCGCCGCTCAGAGCGGCATTCTCGATCAACACCTTCTCCGCCTTTTCCCAGTTCCCCTCCGCCGCTTCCTTGAGCCCCTGAATCAGGCTCCGGTAGGCCGCTTCGGCCTTCGCCGCCTCCTTCTTGCTGCGCAGTTGCAGCGGCAGACGAAGCAGCAGGCCGATCAGCCTGGCAGCCGCGTAGAACAGAACGAACCCGATGACGATGACCAGGACGAGAGTCACCACCGTCAACTCGATTTCCCACCGCCCCCAGCCGATCAGCACGTATCCGGCATGTTGGGCCAGCTCCAGACGGGGCAGCAACAACGCCGCCACGACCGCCAGAATCAGGACGACACTCCAAAGGATCAGTTGCTTCTTGATGACGCTCACCCTGTCCTCCCGAAATTATTGTGATTTGGACGTGTCAGCGGATGTCGCCGCCCCGCCCTGCTCCGCCTTCCCTTTTTCGCCGCCGGGCCGGGAATCCGCCTTCGCCGGCGCGGAGGGTGCCGGGCGCTTTTCAGCCGGTTTCGGACTGAGGGGGGCGGCTCTCTTGCGGGGCGAAACGGCGACGCCGCCATCGAGCCGCTCCAGTTCCAGCCGCAGCCGGGGCAAATGCCGCAACAACTTCAACGAAGCGCCGATCTCCGGAAACTCGACCGCCACCGGCTGCCTGATCAGATCGTTCAATTCGTCGATGAATTCCCGCACTTTTCCGTCCTTGGTCTGGAAATGCTGCCCGACCCATTTGACCGCGGCCTCCAGGCTGCTGCGATACAGCTCTGGTTGTCCCCGGACCGCGGCGAATCTGGCGGTCTCCAGCTTGAGCACCAGCGCATGGCGGATGGCTTCCACTTCTTCGGGCGTCAGAATGGCCTCCACCGGGCGCTCGGTGCGGCGGCGGCGAATGGTCAGGATCTCTTTCCACTGATCGACCAGATCCTCGCTGGTCTGCTCCTTGGGCGTTTCCGTCTTGCTGACCTTACCCATGTGCGGCAGGAACAGCGGCAGGGTGTGAATGCGATCCTCGAGCGCCAGAATCCTGGCCGAGATGCCCACCGGGTCGGGCGCCTGGACCTTCTTCAGGGCCGCCAGCTCCCTGGCCAGGGCTTCCCGCACCTTGTACACCGAGGGGTCGCCGCTCTGGCGCAACAGCGCGTCGGCCGCCTCCAACGCCTTCAAGGCGGACGCCACGTCCCCGGTAAGGTTCAGTTTCTGGTTGGCGACCGTGAGCAGATACTCGGCGTCCGCCAACATCACATCGGCGCGGGTGCGATTGACCTGGCGCTGGACGAACTGGATCTGATTGGCCAGTTTGGAATGACTCATCTCCAGCTTCTTCTCCAGGGCGGCCAGCTTGCCGTCGAACACTTCGGCCTGCTGGTCCAACATCTGGCGCCACTTCCTTTCCCGCGCCGTCTGCTTGCTCTCGAGCAGGGTGACCTGGGCGTGCAGGGTGGTGACCTCCTTCTGCAGGCTGGTCACCTGATGGGTGAGATCCATCAACCGCCGCACCTCCTTGCCCACTTCCCCTCCGATCCCCGCCTGCTCGGCCCTGAGCATCTGAAACAGATAGTACCCCACCGCGCCGATGCCCAGAATCAACACGATCACGACGACCGTGATCCAAAGTCCGAGCTTCGACAGCCCTTCGTCTTCATCCTCAAAATCGCCTTCCGGAAGCAGATCCGCCATGGTTCTTCCTTATCCTGTCTCTTTCGTCACGTTTATAGATCAGAGTTCCACCGCTGTTCACCCAGCGGAAGCTCCGATTGGGAAACCTTACGGTGCAACAATCATTTCATAATAAGCGCCGGAATTCTTCGGCCGTCAATCCGACTTGGCGAAGAATCTTCACCAAGGTGCCCTTCGCTATTTCCTTATGATCCGGAACGACAACACGCTTATGCGGATAATACATTTGCCGCAGGATTATATGGCTACCTTTTTGCCTGTCTTTCTCATAATGGATTTTTTTCAACGCTGACACAACCTCACGGCCCGAGACCCGGGGAAGCCGGCTCACCCACCTACCTCGACAACCTCCTCATCCAGCGGAGGCGGCAATGGCTCGCCATGGAGCTTCAAGCTTTCTATATATACTTCGATCGCCTCTCGAATATTCCGCAGGGCCTCTTCGCGGCTACGCCCCTGGGAGATGCAGCCGGGCAACCGGGGAACCTCGGCGATGAACACCCCGTCCTCATCCCGCTCGATCACGACCCGGTATTTCATCTTACGCTTTCCTCTCCTGAACCAGCCGTTTCTCCAGCGCCGCCAGCATATCGGCATCGAGCGCCGAGGCCGCCGCCGTCACGTCTTCGAATCGCGCCGCCCAGGCTTTCCCCGCCAGCCTTTCCCCGCCCACGACCAGGGGAAGGGCGCGCAGCGCTTCCACCCCCTCTCCCGCCGCCCGTTGCAGGTTTGCCAACACCTCGGCGCTGGTCACCAACACCGCATCCAGCCCGCGGCACAGACACGCCCGCAACGTCTCCACCGCCGCCCGTGACGGCGGCAGCCGCCGGTAGAGTTCCGCCAGCGACACTTCGGCGCCCCGCCCGGCAAGCGTCTCCGCCAGTTTCGGCCGGCCGCCCACGCCCCGCACGATCAGTATCCTGCGGCCGTTCACCTGCCGGAAACAATCCTGGTCCAGCAAACTTTCGGAAGTATAAGGCGCAGGCGCCCGGCACGCCACCTGAAAACCGTTTTTTTCCAGCGCCGCCGCGGTGGCCCTGCCGATCGCCGCCAGCCGGGCGCCGGGGGCGCGCAAACCGGCGGCGAGGGCGAAACGCACCGCGTTGGCGCTGACGAAGATCAGCCAGTCCTGCCCCCGCCACCAATCGCCGCCCGGGAGGGGTTCGACCGCAGCGATCTCGATCATCGGAAAGCGATGCGCCCGCCCCCCGCGCTCCTCGATCATACGGCACAGGTTCCCCGCCTGGCGGCGCGGCCGGGTCACCCCTATCCGCCGTCCTTGCAACGGCAAAACGTCAACGCCCATACACCGCTTTCAAGATCCTGTCCGCGCCCTGGCCAAGCAGCCTCTCGGCCAACGCGACGCCCAGATCTTCCGCCGATTCCCGCACCCCTCTCGCCTCGTCGGCCAGCAGCCAGCTGCCGTCCGGCAACCCCACCCTGCCCCGCAGCCACAGGCGATCGTCCTCAAGAACGGCGTAGCCCGCGATGGGCACCTGGCACCCGCCTTCCAGCCGCCGATTGAAGGCCCGCTCCGCCGCAACGCAAACGGCGGTCGGTTCATCGTGCAGGGGAGAGAGCAAACGGTTGATTTCATCGTCGTCACAGCGGCATTCGATGCCGATCGCCCCCTGGCCGATCGCGGGCAGGCACAGGTCCGGATCGATCGATTCGCTGATCCGCCCTTCCCAGCCCAGGCGCTTGAGCCCTGCGCTCGCCAGAATGATGGCGTCGTAGTCGCCGGCATCGAGCTTGCCCACCCGGGTTCCCACGTTGCCGCGCAAGGGACTGATCCGCCAGCCGGGGAAACGCTGCTGCAACTGGCACTGACGGCGCAGGCTGGAAGTGCCGACGCGGGCATCGGAAGGCAGCGAAAGCAAAGTGGAATAACGGTTGCTGACCAAAGCGTCGCGGGGGTCTTCCCGCTGGAGAATGGCGCCGATATGAAGACCTTCCGGCAGCTCCACCGGCACGTCCTTCATGGAATGGACCGCAATATCGGCCCGCCCCGCCAGCATTCCCTGTTCCAGCTCCTTGACGAACAACCCCTTCCCCCCCACCTTGGCCAGGGGCGCGTCCAGGATACGGTCCCCGGTGGTGACCATCTTCACCAGGCTCACCTCGAGCCCGGGATGCGCCACCCGAAGGCGCGCCGCCACATGTTCCGCCTGCCACAGCGCCAGCGGGCTCTTGCGGGTTGCGATACGAATCGTTTGCGTCACTCGAAAAACCAACCATTTACCGGTGTTTCATTGTAACAAAATTGCCGCGCGGGTTTTCGAGGCGTCGAGCGACAGCCCCTTACACAAAAGCCCCTCGCCCTTTGGGAAGAGAGTTGGGGTGAGGGCTTGGTCCGGTGAAACGGTGGAGTTCTCCCTCACCCCCGGCCCTTCTCCCGGAGGGAGAGGAGAGGACCGGTTCATGCAATTGCCCTGCGGAAGGGAGCGAACGCCCAGGAAATGAGGTATATTAGGGGTATCGCTCCCCTGAAACCCAATCATCATGGCCAGCGTACACTTCGACACCCTGAAGTTTGTCGAGCAACTCAAGGCTGCCAGTGTTCCAGAGGCCCAGGCCAAAGTGATGGCCGAAGCCCTGGCATCGGCCCTGTCCACCTCCGATGTCGCCACCGTGCGCGACCTGGAAAGGCTGGAGCAGGAGATGAACCTGCGCTTCGAAAAGGTCGATAACCGCATCGACCGGCTCGAGTCCCACATGCAGATCCGCTTCGAACAACTGGAAAGAAAGATGGATCAGCGGTTCCTGGAGCAGGACGCCAAAATGGAGCAACGGTTCCTGGAGCAGGAGGCGAAATACGAAAGTCGCTTTCAGGAATTCGAGGCCAGGGTGGACAAGCGGTTCCTCGAACAGGACGCCAAAATGGATCAGCGGTTCCTGGAACAGGAGGCGAAATACGAAAAGCGCTTCGCCACCATCGAAGCGCAACTGCGGCTGCACAACTGGATGCTGTCGCTACTGATGGCCGGCGTCGCTTCTCTGGTCCTCAAGGCTTTCTTCATCTGATCACCCGTATTTCCCGCCCTCGGTGATCAGATCCCACACCGCCCGGTTGACCTTCTTCATGTTCGGCAACACCTTGTCCACTTCCGCCAGACAGGGGCGGCGCAGTCCGTGATACTCCACATCGGGGCCGATGGGAACGAAGCGGATCCCGAAAAGGCGCAGCAACCGCAGCAGCGCCGGCTCCATCACCCCGTACCAGTGGGTGATGCCGTGGGCACGGGTCATGCGCACGATGGCGGCGAACAGCCCCACGGTGATATGGGGCAGAATGCGCCGCTCGTCGGCATCGAAATAGACCCGTGTCTCCTCACCGATGCCGGCAAGCGTCCCTTCCTCCCCCCGGCGTTTCTTGAAGTGCTTCGACACCGCGAAGCGGGAAATTTCGGCAAGATGCAGGCGGATACGCGGATCGGTCACCGGATATTCCAGAACGCAATGATCCTCGATGGGATAGGGAGCGGCGGGATCGCCTGGATCGGGCAGCACCAGCCTCACCGTGGCGGCATACAGCCCCGTACGGCGATGACGGACCAGAGAGTGAACCGAGCGGTCATCGAACTCGTCCCGTTCCAGATAGACCGGCTCGCCATCCTCGATCACCCGCTCGCAATCCTCCCGCCGCTCGAAGCCCGTTTCCACGCAATAGACCTGATAGCGCAGCTTGTACACCTCGCGCTTGAGATCCTCCGTGGTGGCCGGCACCAGCTCGAAATATTCGTAGAATTTCGCCCGCAGGTCGATCTGCTTGTCCGCCGCCGCGGCCAGGGGGCCTTGGCCCGATGATTTCATGGAATTTCCTCAATCACGCTTTCGACAGGAACTCTCCTTTTCCTACAAGTCTAGACCAAGAACGAAACGACCGCCGAATGACAGCTTTTCCAGCAGCTGCTATGCTTTGACTGTTCAGCGGGAAAATCTCCACATTCACGCCCCAGCTCTCCCTCACTCAATCATTACCAGAGAGCAAAAACCATGCAATCTTTCGACTACTTTCAGGCCTTCTCACGCAACCGTGGCTGGATCACCGCAGCCGAGCAACGGATCTTGCGCGGCAAGAAAATCGCCATCGCCGGTTTGGGCGGGGTCGGCGGCAGCCACCTGCTGACCCTGGCCCGCCTCGGGGTCGGCCGTTTCCACATCGCCGATTTCGACGTCTTCGAGCTGGCGAACTTCAACCGCCAGGCCGGCGCCTCCGTCAACCATGTGGGCCGGCCCAAGGTGGAGGTGTTGCGGGAGATGGCGCTCGATATCAATCCGGAACTCGAGATTCGGCCCTTCCCCGCCGGCGTCACCCGGGACAACCTGTCAGAATTTTTTACGGCGGTGGATCTGTATGTGGACGGCCTGGATTTTTTCGCCCTCGAGGCCCGGAAAAGGGTGTTCGCCCACTGCGCCGAGGAGGGCATTCCGGCCGTGACCGCCGCCCCGCTGGGGATGGGGGTGGCACTGCTCAATTTTTTGCCCGGCGGCATGACTTTCGAGGAATATTTCCGCCTGGAAGGCCAGAGCGAGGACGAACAGATCCTTCGTTTTCTCCTGGGCCTGTCGCCCAGGATGTTGCAGGGCGGCTATCTGGTCGACCCGGGCACGGTGGATCTGGCCGGACACAAAGGACCCTCAACCCCGATGGCCTGTGAATTGTGCGCCGGAGTGGCCGCCACCGAAGCCCTCAAGATCCTGCTCAACCGCGGTCCGGTCAAGGCCGCCCCGTGGGGCTTGCAGTTCGACGCCTACCGGAACAAATTTGTAAAAACCTGGCGCCCCGGCGGCAACCGCAATCCGCTGCAACGACTGGCCCTTCGCATGGCTCGCAAGCAGCTGATGGCCATCAAATAATTTGACACCAGGAACACTCCAGAGACACCCATGACGCAAAAAACCCTAATCCACCGAATCCTCCTCACGCTTTCCCTGGCCTCCCTTTTGCTGGCGGGGTGCTCCCAACCATTGACCGAAACGGAACGCTTGGCCAAGGCCAGGGAATCCATGAAAAATGGAGATCTGCGAGGTTCAATGATCGAACTGAAGAATATTCTGGGACAAAACCCAAACAACATCGAAGCCCGCCGCCTTCTCGGCGAGGTGCAGCTCGAAACCGGCAACAGTGCGGGGGCAGAGAAAGAATTGCGCCATGCGATCAAACTCGGCCTTGCAAAGGAAGCGGTATTGCTGCCCCTGGCCGAAGCCCTGCAGCAACAAGGGAAACACCAGGAGATTCTCGATGAAATCGATCCGTCACCATCGCTGCCCCCAAGGAATCAGGCGGCACTGGCTGCCTATCGAGGGGACGCCTGGCTGGCCTTGGGAGATGCCGGTAAAGCAAAAACAGAATATCGGCGGGCTCTGGATCTGGACCCCCGATCTTCCAGAGGCAAGCTAGGGATGGCTTATCTGGCCGCGAAAAACAACATCGACGACGCACTCAGACTTCTCGACGAGGCGATCACCGCCGTTCCCGAAGATGGACGGGTATGGAGTTACAAAGCCAAACTTCTCCGCCACCTTGGAAAATTGCAGCAAGCCAAAACCGCTTATTCCAAAGCGATCACCTATCTTCCCGCCTTCAGCAGCATAGAGGAAAGAGCCCAACTCGCCATCATCCAGACAGAATTGAAACACTTCGAGGCGGCTGAAAAGGAAATCGCGGCATTGAAGAAAATCGCACCCGACTTCTATCTGACCCCTTTTGCCGAAGGATACCTTGACATCGTCAGAAACCAAATCCCCCAGGCCCAGGCACCTTTGGAACAGGCGCTGAAACTAAATAACAAATTCCCCCCCACCTTGTTTTACCTTGGCCTGGTACACCTGAACCAGGGAGATCTGGAACAGGCCGAGACCCTATTGACCCGGGCGAAAAACCTGGCGCCGGGGAATATCGCCTCATTCAAAATGCTTGCCCTCGTGAAATTCCGTCAGAAGGACTTTAATGCCGCCCGAACCCTCCTTGTGCCCGTCCTTCTGAGTCAGCCCGACGACATATTCGCCCTCAAGCTGATGGCCGATGTGGAGCAGGCCAGCCAGCACCCCCAGGAAGCATTGCAATACCTGCAAAAGCTGGTGGAACTCGAAAGTAGCGACCCGGCCATTCAGACCCGCATGGGAACCGCTCTTTTGGCGGCAGGACACAAAGAAGCGGGCCTCGCCGCCCTGGAGAAAGCCTTGGCAATCGACCCCAAGGCCACCCAGCCGGATATCACCCTGGCCCTCGCCTATCTGCGGGACAAGAACCTTTCCGAGGCCGAAAAGGCCATTGCCCGTCTTGAACGCAAGAGACCGGACGACCCACTGCCGCTGAATTTGAAAGCCATGTGGCATCAGGCCAGGGGCGACGAGGCGAAAGCCGAGTCCACATTGAAAAGGGCATTGAAACTTTCCCCTGCAGACCTCGTGACAGTGGGCAATCTGGTTCGGCTGCTTATCAAACAAGACCGTCTGGATGAAGCCCGCCAAATCCTTGAGCGCGCACTCGAAATCAATCCGGCCATCCCTGCATTCCAGCTCCAGCTGGCAAAACTGGATCTCGCCAGGGGCGACTTCAAAAACATGGAGGAGCGTCTTCAAGAAGTACTTCAATCACAGCCTGATCTGTTGGAACCCAACCTGCTCCTGGCCAAATACTATCTCCAATTCGGCCAGCCCCACCGCACCCAGACCCTTCTGGAAGCCATCCGTTCCCGTTACCCCGATCACCCGCTTCTACTGAGCCTGCTGGCCAAGGCACAGATCGCCTCAAAGCTGCCCCACGCCGCCCTGAATACCGCAAAACACCTCACCCAGGTCGATCCCTCATCGGCATTGGGTCACTTCCTGCTGGCCCAGGCATACAGCCAGTCAGGACAGTTCCGGAAATTCCGGCAGGCGCTTGAAACCACCCTCGACCTCAGCCCGGACTTTCTGCCCGCCCGCCAAGCCAAAATCAAGTTGATGGCAGTGGAAGGCAAAACAGGAGAAATAGAACGGGAACTCGCAGACCTCGCCGCGAAATATCCCGATGACATTCAAATCCTGAATCTTCGCGCCTGGTGGGCCTTGCACCGCCGGCAACCCGGGCAGGCGATCGGCCTCTACGAAAAAGTCTTGCAGCAACACCCCACCTCCAAGGCCGCCCGGAATCTCGCCAAGGCCGTGTGGCAGGCCGGCAAACGGAAAGAGGCCATCCAGCGCCTGGAACAATGGCGCCTGAAGCACCCGCGGGACACCGACAGCCTTTACCTGCTGTCACTGATGTATCAAGGAACGAAACAAAAAGACAAAGCGCGTCAAATCCTGGCCGAAATCGTGCGTGTGGCCCCCCGCCACGTACTGGCCCTGAACGACCTCGCCTGGCTGCTGCGGCAAAGCGCCCCCGGCCGGGCACTGGAATATGCGGAAAAGGCTTATGCCGCCGCTCCGGAGGCCGCATGGATCATCGACACCCTGGGAATGGCCCTGCTGGAAAACGGCCAGATCGAGCGCGCGGCGCGCCTTCTGGAAGAAGCGGCCAGGCGCGCCCCCAACAACCCGGCCATTCACTATCACCTCGCCATCGCCCGGCACCGTCTCGGGCTCGACGATTCAGCCCTCGCCAGCCTGAAACGGGCACTGGCCGGTCAACAGGATTTCGCCGAACGGCCGGAGGCGGAAACCTTGCTTCAAACCCTCGAACCCTGACCGCCTATGTCAGTTTTTTTTACATTTCCACCGGCAGGATTGTGAAGGCCATGCTCGCCCGAACGGAAAAGTTATATTTTTTCTTTAAAATCAAAAAGTTAAAATCACAACAAAACAGTGGCACCAAATGTGCTTAATATTCATTGCAGACAATTCAATGTCTCTCAATGATTTTTGGACTTTTACAGGAGAATCAATCATGAAACCATTCAGACTGACCAAGCTGGCAAGCTGCATCGCCCTCACCGGCTGCCTGGCCGGCTATAGCCTGTCGGCGATGGCCGGCCCCACCTGCCCGGAGAACCTGGATCCCGCCGCAGATTACAAATGCGTGTTCTTCGATGTGGGCACCAGTTTCAGCGGGACAGATCCAGATTCCAAAACCAGCGCCTTCTACGAATTGGGATACACCGGAACCCTGGCCACCTCCATCTACACGCCCGGGGCCACGCCGCCGGTAGTCGACCCCGTACCCATCCCGATTGGATCGAAAGTTTACGACTCCAACATCAAGGAAGTGCTGAATTATTATGGGCTTTCGGGTGGGCCGACCAATTACACGGCCATCGACGGCTCATCCTCCCAATCCATGAAGGACACCCCGGACGATCCGGGCCAACGGAATATCGACAACCTGAACGGGCCTTCCCCCAAAGACACGGAGAATTTCGATTCTGACAACTCCTTTGGTGGTATCGGCTGGGGGATGACCTACGATTATTTCTTCGAAGGCGAGTGGACCGCGACAGGCGCGCGCTTCACTTCCGGCTACATCGACTTTTTCTTTGAAGATTGGACAAGCGGCACCAGCGAACAGGTTCTGCGCGTCAACGTGACGGGCTCTCAACTGCAGTTGGCCAATCTCAACGTATTCGGCGAAGTCACCTTCGACTGGACCGGCGGCGGCAATGATATTTATGGCCTGCCTTCCATCGGCGATGGACTCAATGACTGTACTTCAACGCTTTGTCAGAACTTCTTCAACTTTCAGACAAGCACGCCGACGGACTTCTTCTCTCTCGTCGAGGGGATGGGCATTACAATCAATATGAAACTGGACACCAATATCAACCCGCCGATCCCAACCGTCGACCAATTGGTGGAATTCACCGGCGATGACGGCAATAAATACTGGATCCGCCAAACCAGCCTGGATGGCAGCATCCGCTTTGTACCCGAGCCAGGCTCCCTGCTGTTGCTCGGAAGCGGTCTCCTGGGACTGGGATCCTTCCGGCGGCGGAAGGCGGCAGCCGCTTGACCACCCTTTTCATCAAGTCGCACAAGGCCACCCTGCGGGGTGGCCTTTTATCGTTCGTCAAGACCCCCGGCCCAGGGTTTGCGGCATGAAATGGGAGCCGGTGATCCGGCTGTCTCGAAAACGGTAACTCTTCCATATCAAAGCCGTCGACTTGCCGCTTCTGTGATTGACCATAACGCTCTTTCCGGCGCGCCAGTAGCGCCCTAGATAGCGTTTGTATCGCTGGAAGGTCAAAGTCTTGAGATGGTCGCCGCGGCGGTTGTAATAAGCGATTTTCCAGGGGATATAGAACTCCTTGTCGATCCACACCTCCTGGCGGCTGTAGAGGGAGTGTTCGTCCACCGGGCGGCGCTCGATCACGAAGACGGAACGGCCCTTGTAAACATCGTCACGCAAAAACAGATAAGTGAATTTCTCGACTTCCGGCGCGCTCATGTCCTCGTAGGAAAATTCGCTCCCCATGAAGGCGCCGCCCTTGTTGGCCGCCGAAATCCTTTTGACCCGCTTGAGCGCGGGCAGATAGAGCCACTGGTCATCGTCACCCCGCCTGTGGGAGAATGTCAGGAATTTGGTGCCGGCCACATCGGCAGGGCTGAGAAAAACCAGCAAGCTCTTGTCCCCGTCATCCGGAACTTCCAGGGTAAGGGCACGGATCCGGCGGATACTCGCCTCTCCCGCGCGATTTCTGAGCACCATGGTCAAATCGGCGCTGAAAGTCCCCCATCCCTGATCACGGCGATCGGCCTCGCGCGCTATTTCCAATCCTTTTTCCGCCGCGCTCTGGGACCAGACGGGCAACACCATTCCTGCCATCCACACGAAAAATACCCAACGCATCATGATTTCACCTCAAAGAACGTGAGTTTCTGCCTGCTTCCCGGAAACAGGCTCTTTGGCGCACCGACCGGCCCCCAACAACAAAAGAGGCGGCAACAGCAAAAAGTCGGCAATCAACGCAAACAGAATGATCATGGCGGTCATCTTCCCCATCTGCGCGTTGACCTCGAAATCCGATAAGGAAAGAATGGCGAAACCGGCGGCCAATACCACCGATGTCACCCACATGGCGGTTCCCACATGCTCGAAAGCATGACAGACCGCCTCCGCCCCGCTCTTCCCCCTTCTTCTGGCCTGCATCCACTTGGTCAGGAAGTGCACTGTATCATCCACCACGATTCCCATCGTCATCCCCGCAACAACCGATAGCCCCATATTGACCTTGCCGTTAATCAAGGCCCACAGGCCAAAAGCCATCAGAGCGGGAATGGCGTTCGGCAACAGACTCAGCAGACCGATTGCGGGCGACTGCAAAACCACCACCAACACCAGGGCAATGACACAGAAGGCCACGCCGGTACCGAGCACCATACTGTCGATATTGCTGCGACCTATATGCGCCATGATCAAATTGGGCCCTGTCGCCTCCACCCGCATGGAAGAGGGGGCATGCCGCCACAGCCATCGACGGGCACGGCGCTCCAGGGCGATGATTTCGTTGCTCGACAGATCACCCAGGGTGACCGTGAAACGCGAAGCGGATTTATCCACGTTTATCCGGTCGGTGAGTTCCAACCCCTCGGGAAGAGACATCTCATAAAGCAACAGATATTGGGCCGCCAACTCGCGGGTCTCGGGAAGCCGGTACCAAGCGGGATCGTCTCCATGCATGTTGCGATTGAGGCGTTTCAGAATATCGGCAATCTGCTGCACATGGAGCACTTCCGGCTGACCGAGAAACCACTGGGCGAAGTCGTCCAGAACCCGAAGATAGCCGGGCTCCGCGATACCTCCCGCCCTTCCTGCGGGAAAGTCGTACTCCAACATATAGATTCCGGTCAGATGGGAAATCGCATACTCGGTATCCCGCCGAAAGGATGTATCCTCGGAAAAATACTCGAGCAGGTCATCGTTAAGCTCGTTCCTGGGCGCTTGTGAAGCCAATCCCAATGCCAGCAACCCAACCCCCGCCATCAGCCCCCATCTCCACCGTATCACCACCGGCCCCAACCCTAGCATTGCTTTATGGCTCGAGTTGCCCCGGGAGTGGGGCGTGAAGGGCATCGCCATCATTAGAGCCGGAAGCAAGGTCACGGTATAGAAGAAGGCAAAAAAAACCCCGATGGCGGTGATATTACCCAGATCCCGGAAAGGAGGCGAGTCGCTGAAATTAAGGGTGAGGAAACCCAGCGCCGTTGTCAGACTGGTCAGGAATACTGGCGATAAATTGCGCCGCATGGAAACGCCGGTCGCCTTGAAGCGGATCTGTTGCAGATCATCGGCGCTGAGCCACGCCTTGCGAGTCAGTAACAGAAAAGAGGCAAGCACGTGAACGCAATCGGCCACCGCCACCGTCAGTATGATGTTGGGAGCCGCCGCCGAGGGGGGAGAAAGGGTGAACCCAAGCCATCCGGCCAAACCCATGGTGGAAACGATGGCGAACAGGATGGTCAGCAATGACCACAATACAGCAGCCATGGAGCGCAACAACAACCACAATGCCAGGAACACGATTACGAACATCGATGGCACCAGGGTCCGCATATCGTGTTGGGACGCCTCGGGGAAAGCGTTACTCATGACAAGCCCGCCGGTAAGACGGACTTGCAGATTGCCGTCGCGCCGCACAAGTTCCCGCGCCAAACGGCGGGCATGGGCGACCACTCTCGGCACCTCCCGAGATTCGTCAACTCCAGGCAGCACGACGCTGAGATTGACCCCGGTGACATTCGCCCCCGGTGAAATAAGGCGATTCCTCAACAAAGGTTCGTTGACGGCGATGGCCTTGATACGTTCCAACTCCTCCGAGGAAAGCGTTTCCGGTTGCCGGTACAGATCGCGAACAACCAGCTCGTCACCGTCGGCATAGGTGTACTGAAAATTTTGCAGGGAATCGACCCGTTGCACGTAGGGTACTTGCCAGGCTTGTTCCGTCAACCAGGCGATGTCGCCCAATGTATCGCGCGAAAACACTTTGCCATCTTTGGGCGTGATGACAAACAATACGTTGTCATCCTTGGCGTATGTATCGTGCAGCCGGTTGAGCGCCTTGAGAAGAGGATCATCAGGGCTGAAAAACACCCTGTAGTCGGTGGTAACCTTGAGAAAACCGGCCCCCATCGCCAAACCGGCGGTCAGAAAAAAAATGCTGACGATAATCCATGCGCGCCAAGCAGATAAAAATTGCAAATAATTATTCATATGCCATTCACATCAGCCTGGGAACCTCTGATCGAGTCCAATTTCAAGCAAAACATGGACAATAACTCATTGATATTATTGAGCACGGATTTCTCCGAAGACGCTTGATCAGAGGTTCCCCCGGATAAAAGCTACAGCGCTGAAGCCCCCTCCCGATCCACTTCCCAAGCAATGATTTCCAGCATCACCTCCCACAACCATTTGTTCCCGGGCACACAGTGACAAGACCCGCTCCGGGGACCAAAACAAACTTGGTCATGGATCGAATTCGGGGATAAATTTCATCACGATGTTTTGATTGTAGCAGGATCAAACAGTTTCATATCCTCCGCCACCGCCTCGAAAACGAAAAGCGCCGACAGCCCCCTTCAGGAGCGATAGAAACAGATTGATCCACAGGCCATCCGCAAGCGGCTGCCGCTCATCACCGCGTGCTCTACCCGGGAGAGTAAAAAATCGCTGAAATTGAGGGTCCGAAACCCACCGCGGCCGTCCGGCTGATAAGAAAGAACGGAAACGACTACATCACAACAGCTTGATCGCCGCCACCACCAGCCCACCGACAGTGAGGGTGAGGCCGAAGGACCAGACCATGAAGCGGTCGATCCGGCGGGTGAGCTCGTAGAAACGCGCGTCCATGGCAGCTTCCAGGTGCTCGAAACGCTGGTCGACCTGGTCCAGCCGCTTGTCCACCTGGTCCAGGCGTTTTTCCACCAGCTCCAGCCGCTTGTCCACCTGGTCCAAGCGTTTGTCGACCTGCTCGAAACGCTTTTCAATCTGTTCGAAGCGCTTCTCCACCAAGGAGAAACGCTCATCGCCCTGTCTGATCAGGATCTCAAAGCGCTTGTCGATCTGTTCGAAGCGCTTCTCCATGAGTTGGAACCCCTGCTCCATCAATTCACGCTGGTGCTTGAGTTCCTCCTCCACCCGCACCAGGCGTTCGCGCAGCTCCAAGTCGTAACGCACCACCGCTTCGGGTTGGCGGCTGACCAGCTCCTCCCGGATCAAGCGGCGGATTTCTTCGATGTCCTCGTGGGCCAGGGCCATGGGCGTAACGTCTCCCTGAAAAATCGTCAGACAGGCCTTAACTTCATGAATTCGATTCTAGCATGCTGGAGAACAGGTGGCCGCTCTGTTGCCAATTGTGACCACTGTCTCAATATGGCGACAATCTGAACAAACCATGAATCAACTATATACCCAAAATACGACAATACGTGTCGCCAAAAAGAGACACATTCAAGCGATTTCCTCCTGTCATTTCCAGCATCGCCAACCCCAAACAGCCTGATGACAAGGGCTGAAGGCCGCCTCCCCCCCTCTCCATTATCTGGCATTGAAGTTGCTTCAAAAGATATGGCCTGGAACGGGATTTCAATTGGGGAGGACAGGAAAACATGTTCGATAACAACTACAGGGCGGTCATCGCCGATAACGACGAAAGCAAGGCCATCCATTTCAATCTCAGATATCAGGTGTATTGCCTGGAGAAAAAATTCGAGCCGACAGAGCGTTTCCAGAAGCAACAGGAAATCGACCCATACGACGCCCGTTCCATCCACTTTCTGATTCAGCACCGATACACCGGCGAATGGGTGGGAACCGCCCGGCTGGTGCCGGGAACGGCGGAATCTCTCCCCATCGCCCGACACGCCGAGTTTTCCCTGCCTGCGGATCAGGCTTCCGGGAAAACCCTGGCCGAATTGTCGCGGCTCTCCATCCTGAAGTCGTTTCGCCGCCACGGCCGGGAAACCAGGGTGAGCGAACCGGAAATCCTGCTGGGGCTGATTCGGGCAGCCAGGGAATACAGTAACGACCACGGAATCGATTCCTGGCTGTTCCTCTGCCGGCGCTCCATCATGCGGATCGTTGGCAATCTGGGTATGGAAATGCGCATCATCGGCGCCCCTTGCGAGCACCGGGGGATTCGTTATCCCTACTTCGCCGACATGGCCACCGCCTTCGACGGCATCCCCGACCGCTCGCCGGCCGTCGCCGCCATGTTCGCCAGAAAGAACACGCTCATACCTTATTCATCCCTTCATTCGCGCGGCAGCAGGCAACCGCTGGCCGCCTAGTTCCTCTCAACGCGATTTTCCATTCCCTCACCCCCGGCCCCTCTCCCACGGAGAAAGGGGGGCTTCCCGCAAGAAATCCATTCGCTCCTCCGAAATCACCGCTCCCACAGAGAGGTTCCTGATTCACAGGAGCGCAGGACAACCCCATGAACGAAGGCAAGACCTACTTTATTGCGCTTGCCCTGTATCCTCCCTGCCGCCGGACTATGATTTTGCGCCTTTCCGCTCCTCCAGCTCCTCGCGCGCCCGTCTGGCCAGTTCCAGATAGCGGTTTCGCAGAATTTCCAGCTCTTCCTCTTCCATCTCCTCCAGATCCAGCAGCCTGTTCTCGGCCTGGTCCACCGCCCGGATGAGCTCGTCGAGTTTGATCTGGATGGCGTCGGTGTCGCGGTTCTGGGTATGCTGAATGATGAACACCATCAGGAAAGTCACGATGGTGGTGGCGGTATTGATGATCAGCTGCCAGGTATCGCTGAAGCCGAACACGGGGCCACTCAACATCCACAGCAAAATGATGAAGATCGCGATGTTGAAGGCGACGGGCCGGCCCGCGAGCCTTGCCGCGAAACGGGCGAAGCGGTCGAAGCGGGTGTTCCAGCGGCGGGTGTCGATGCCTTTGTTTTGAAACCACTGTTCCACGCTGTCCAGTATTTCCTCTGCTTTTTGTGCCATGACGTCTCTCCTCCTCAAGGATGGGCGGTTCTGATTGTGGGTTCTGCAAACATACGCAAAGGCCCTGCCGTTCTCAAGTTTTTTCCAACCGTCGGAACGCCCGCCCCGTTTTCAGGGACGTCAGGTTGGCGGCCGGTCCGCGGAGGCGGGCCGCCTTTCGCGCAATTTCATCAGCGCATAGACCGCCTCCAGATGGGGCGCGGGCACCTGCTCCCGCCGCGCCGCCCGTACGGCGTTGCCAAGGATGGCCTCGGTCTCCATGGGCCGCCCCGCTTCGAAATCCAGCAGCATGCTGGTCTTGTAGGGGGGCATCTTGCGGGTGTCGGCGATGTTCCTGTCTATGACGTCTTCGGCAAGAGGATGCCCGGTCGCCGCGGCGATCGCGCAGACTTCCCCCATCAACCGGCGGACGAAGGCTTCGCCGGCCTCCAGGATATCGCTGGTGTAGAGACCGCCCGACAGCACCGAAAGCGGGTTGAAAGGGGCGTTCCAGACGCACTTGCGCCATCTCGCAGCCACGATGTCTTCCATCGCCCTGGCCTGGATGCCGGAGCGGCAGAAGGCATCACACAAGTCGGCCACCCTAGAACCGGCCCCTTCCGGCCACTCCCCCAGCATCAGGTTGCCATAGGCCTGATGCCAGACCTTTCCCGGTCCGCTGCGACTGCAACAGACAAAAGCCAGGCCGGATATCAGTACGTTGTCGGGAAACGCGCGGGCGACCGCCTCCTCGATCTCGACACCGTTTTGAATCAGCACGATGGTGGTATGGGGACCGACGGCCTCCTCGATCAACGCCACCCGGTCGATGTCGGGCAACACCTTGGTGCACAGAAGCAGATAGTCCGGCGGCTCCGGCGCCTCGCCGGCATGACGGTAAACCGCCGCCGGCCTGAACCGCCATTCACCCAGGGTGCTGCGGATCTCGATCCCTTGCGCTTCGACCGTCTCGAAATCGGAGCGGCACACCACCGAAACCCGCGCCCCCGCCCTGTCCAGCAGGGCACCATAGAAACCGCCGATGGCGCCGGTACCGACAATCAACACCTTCATCCTCGCTCCTCCAGATATTGCTTCAGGAAAGGAATGGTCAACCTGCGCTTGGCCGCCAGGGTGGCGTGATCGAGCCGGTCCAGCAGCCGCCACAGGGATGGGAGATCGCGGGGATAGCGGCTGAGCAGGAACCGGGCCACCTGGGTCGTCAACTCCAGCCCCAGATGCCGGGCGCGCATTTGCAGGGCGCGTAGCTTGTCTTCGTCATCGAGGGGATGCAGTTGCAGGGTCAACCCCCAGGCGAGACGGGTGCGAAGATCCTTCAGCCGGACCGGCAGCCGCGAAGGCGGCAGGCGCGAGGCCACGATCAGCCGCGTGCCGCTGTCGCGCAGGCGGTTGTAACAGTGAAAGACGCCCAACTCCCACGGCTCGTTTCCGCAGAGGGCCTGGATATCGTCGATACACACCAGCCCCACGCTCTCCAGCCCCTGCAAGATATCGGGGGGATACGCCATCAGTTCCCTCAGGGGCAGACTGGCCACGGTGTCACCGGCCCGGTGGGCGCTGCGGCAGCAGGCCTGGAGCAGATGAGTCTTGCCCGTCCCCGCCTCGCCCCACAGATAGATGAACGGCTCCCCCTCTCCGCGCGCGCATCGCTCCAGCAGCGACACCGCCTCGCGGTTCCCCCCCGGATGGTACTGATCGAAGCCCATCTGATCGTTGAAGGTCAGCTGGAGCGGCAATTGGGGTGTCGATGCCCGGGAACGGTACGGACCCATGATTACCGTGAGAACACGCGCCAAACGCAACTCCTGTCCACCTCCGCTTCCGGGAAGGGGGACAGGCGGGGAAAAGACCCCAACATCAGTCGCGCGCCGACCGCAAGGCGGTGGCCGCCCTGGCCAGGCGCCGCCCCAGACACAGGCACAGGCGCTTCTCCTCCTCGCTCAGAGTGGGATTGTTTTCGCCCGAAAGATGACTGGGGCCGTAAGGCGTGCCGCCGGTCCTGGTTTCCATCAGGGCCGTTTCCTGGGAAGGGATGCCGACGATCATCATGCCATGGTGGAGCAGCGGCATCATCATCGAAATCAGGGTGGTCTCGTGGCCGCCATGCATACTGGAAGTGGTGGTGAACACACCGGCCGGCTTGCCCGCCAGCCCTCCCGAGAACCACACGGAACTGGTCTGGTCGATGAAATATTTGAGCGGCGCGGCCATGTTGCCGAAATGGGTGGGACTCCCCAGGGCGAGTCCGTCACACTGCTGCAAGTCCTCCATGGTGGCATAGGGAGGCCCCTGGGAGGGAATCACGTCCTCGGTGGCCTCGCACACGGTGGAGACCTCCGGCACCGTCCGCACCTTGGCGGTGGCGTCCTCGACGCTCTCCACGCCCCGGGCGATCATGTCGGCCATTCTGGCGGTGGCGCCGTAACGGCTGTAATAGAGGATCAGAATCTCAGCCATGAATCACAGAATCTCCAGTACGTTTTCCGGTGGCCGGCCGATGGCCGCCTTGTCGCCGGCGACGACGACGGGGCGTTCGATCAAGACCGGGTTTTCCAGCATCGCCCCGATCAGCCGGTCGCGATCCAGGGACGGGTCGTCAAGCCCAAGTTCCTTGTACGCTTTTTCCTTTTTTCTCATCAGATCCCGGGGCGCCATGCCCAGTTTATCGAGAATGGATTCCAGTTCCTCACGGGAGGGGGGCGCCTTCAGGTATTCGACGATTTTCGGCTCGACCCCCTTCTCCCTCAGAAGGGCCAGGGTGGCGCGGGATTTGCTGCAACGGGGATTGTGATAAATGATGACTTCCATGAAATATTCCAACGCTGTCACAGGGTAAGGGTATGGTAAACTGTTTTTCCGATTTTGACACCCGCCTTTCTTCCAACCAATTGATTTCACTAATCCATCCTGGTTTGCCCCGACCTTCGACCAAGAAAGTGCCATGAGCCGGCCCGCCGAAGTCCTGCTGCCCCCCAAGACCCCGCCCCACTCGCTGCAGGCGGAACAATCGGTGCTCGGCGGCCTGATGCTGGATCAGGACGCCTGGGACAAGGTGGGCGACCGGATCGACGAATCCGATTTCTACCGCAAGGAACACCGGCTGATCTTCCGCGTCATCCGCGACCTGGCCGAAGACAATTCCCCCTGCGACGTGGTGACGGTCTCCGAACGGCTGGAGCAACAGGGGCGGTTGAAGGAGGCGGGGGGAATGACCTATCTCACCTCGCTGGCCGAAGGCACACCCAGCGCCGCCAACATCCTCGCCTACGCCGACATCGTGCGCGAGCGCGCCATACTGCGCCAGCTCGCCCACGTGGGCACCGAGATCGCCGACTCCGCCTTCCACCCCGAGGGCCGGGCGGTCGACGAACTGCTCGAAATCGCCGAGCAAAAGGTGTTTCACATTTCCGACCAGCGGCAGAAGGGCGACGGCGGTTTCCGCGCCATCAAGGGCATCCTCGCCCAGGCGGTGGACAAGATCCAGGAGCTTTACGAAAAGGGCGGCAGCGTCACCGGCGTCAGCACCGGCTTTCTCGATCTCGACCAGATGACCGCCGGCCTCCAGCCCGCCGACCTGATCATCGTCGCCGGCCGCCCCTCGATGGGGAAAACGACTTTCGCCATGAACATCGCCGAGAACGTCGCCATCAAGGAACAGCTGCCGGTGGCGGTGTTCAGCATGGAAATGCCGGGCGACCATCTGGCGATGCGGATGATGTCCTCCCTGGGACGGATCGATCAGCACCGGCTGCGCATCGGCCAGCTGGAGGACGAGGAATGGCCCCGGATGACTTCGGCCATCAACATCCTGGCGGGAACCAAACTGTTCATCGACGACACGCCGGCCCTCACCCCCACCGACCTGCGGGCCCGGGCCCGGCGGCTGGTGCGCGAGCACGGCCGCTTGGGCCTGATCGTGATCGACTATCTGCAATTGATGCAATGCCCCGGCGCGGGCGAGAACCGCACCACCGAGATCTCCGAGATCTCCCGGGGGCTGAAGGGCCTGGCGAAGGAACTCGACGTGCCGGTAATCGCGCTGTCGCAGCTCAACCGCAACCTGGAGCAACGGCCCAACAAACGTCCGGTGATGTCGGACCTGCGCGAATCCGGCTCGCTGGAACAGGACGCCGACGTGATCATCTTCATCTACCGCGACGAGGTGTACAACGAGGACAGCGCCGACAAGGGCACCGCCGAGATCATCATCGGCAAGCAGCGCAACGGCCCCATCGGCACCGTCCGCCTGACCTTCCTCGGCCAGTACACCCGCTTCGAGAATTTCACCCAGCCCGAGTACGGAGACGAGGACTATTGAGACGGAGCGAAATGCAGATTCAACTCAGCGGCCACGTTGCCCAGACGCTTGTCCAGGCTCCACAAGCGTGAATCTCCGTTCAATGCCGTGGCCGCCAGCAGATGCAGATCCACATACCCGATGCCGCGTCCCATCAGCCGGTGGCGTTCCAGAAAAAACATGGCTTCCTCATGAGTGGGCATGGCAATTTTCGGCAGATCATCCAGCAGGGAAAGAATCGTGGTGCGGTTTTTCAGATTACCACAGGCCAGCTCCCCTATGATCCAGGAATGGATCAGAACCCCGCCCGCTTCCAGCAGATCCGCCAATTCCGGTACCGTGTGGCGAAAATGCTCGATCCACACAGAGGTATCAACCAATATCATCGGCCGTCGAACGTCTGCGGGAAATCGGTTCAAGCCGGGGTTCGCTTCCGCCCAGGCGAGCCAGGCGACGGGCACTCTCACGCTCGATCAATGCCTTGAGGGCCTCGCGGATCAGGGCGGTCTTTTCCTTGACCCCGGTCAGCCGCCGCGCCTCCTCCAACAGACGATCATCGATATTCAAGGTGGTTCTCATCGCTTGGGTTCCGATTCTTCTATAATAATATGGATAAATTATACATCACCGTATGCCTGAACGATTCCCGCCATGGCGTTGACCTCTAAAAGCCCCCCCGTCGCAGCCCTGCTGAACCTCGACGCCCTCCACGCCAATCTGGCGCGGGTGCGGGCGCTGGCCCCGGGCGCCAGAATCCTGGCGGTGATCAAGGCCGATGCCTATGGCCATGGCCTGGTCAGGGCCGCCCATGCGCTGCTGGGCGCCGATGGCTTCGCGGTGGCCCGGGTGGAGGAAGGCATCCGGTTGCGGCGCGCCGGGATCGCTCACCGGGTCGTGGTGTTGCAGGGCTACGCCGACCGGGAAGAATTTCAGGCCCACCTGGATCACCGGCTGGAACCTGTGATCCACTCGGTGGCGCAGGCCGGCATGCTGGCCGCCCATCGCGGCGCCAGAATCCGCCCCTGGATCAAACTCGATACCGGCATGAACCGGCTCGGCTTGACCCCGCAGGCATTCGACCACGCAGTCAAGCGTCTGACTCATCTCCAGCCGGTGCTGATGACCCATCTCGCCTGCGCCGATGCGCCGGACGCCCCCGCCACCGGCCGGCAACTGGCCGCTTTCGAAGACGCCACAGGTTCACTCGAACACCCCGTCAGCATCGCCAATTCCGCCGCCATTCTCGCCTGGCCGCAAACTCACCGCGACTGGGTCCGCCCGGGCCTGATGCTCTACGGCCTCTCCCCCTTCGAGGGAAAAACCGGCGCTGAACTGGGACTGCGGCCGGTAATGACGCTCAAGAGCCGGATCATCGCCGTCAAAGTCCTGCAAAAGGGGGATTCGGTGGGCTATGGCGCCACCTGGACCGCCGGCCGGCCCACCCGCCTGGGAGTCGTCGCCGCAGGTTACGGCGACGGTTACCCCCGTGAAGTACCCCCAGGCACACCGGTCCTCATCGACGATGTCCGCGTTCCCATCATCGGGCGGGTTTCCATGGACATGCTCACGGTGGACCTGACCGATCATCCCCGGGCCGGTCCGGGCAGCGAAGTCGTTCTGTGGGGAGAGGGCCTGCCGCTGGAAACGATCGCCCGGCGGGCGCGGACCATCCCCTATACCCTGGCCTGCGGCGTGACCGCCCGGGTGCCCCGGGTGGAAACGGAAGGAGACTATGGCGCGAGCGAAAGTCGTCTATAGCTGCACCGAATGCGGCCATTCCCAGCCCAAATGGGCGGGGCGCTGCCCCGGCTGCGGTGCCTGGAGCACCTTGGTGGAATCGGTGGCCGAACCGGCCGCCGGTTCCCGTTTCGCCGGCTTCGCCGGGGCGGCCGGCGGGGCGGAAGCGGTTCCCCTGGGCGAGGTGGAGGCCGAAGAGGTGGCCCGCATCTCCACCGGGCTATCCGAACTGGACCGGGTTCTGGGAAGCGGCCTGGTGAAAGGCTCGGCGGTGCTGATCGGCGGCGATCCGGGCATCGGCAAGTCCACCCTGTTGCTGCAGGCCACCGCCCTGCTCAGCGGCCGCGCCGGAACCCTCTACGTCACCGGCGAGGAATCGGTTCAGCAGATCAGCCTGCGGGCGCGGCGGATGCGCGCCGATTGCAGCCAGGTGCCGGTGCTGGCGGAAACCTCCCTGGAACGGATCGGGGCGGCCATTGAACGGCAAAAGCCGGAAGTGGTGGTCATCGATTCGGTTCAGACCGTCTATAGCGAACAACTCAATTCGGCCCCCGGTTCCGTCTCCCAGGTGCGCGAATGCGCCGCCCGGCTGGTGCGGCTGGCCAAATCGAGCCGCACGGCGGTGTTCCTGGTGGGGCACGTCACCAAGGAGGGCGCCCTGGCCGGCCCCCGGGTGCTGGAGCACATGGTGGACACGGTGCTGTATTTCGAGGGCGAGCACGGCAGCCGCTTCCGCGTGATCCGGGCGGTCAAGAACCGTTTCGGCGCCACCGGGGAACTGGGCGTGTTCGCCATGACCGAAGGGGGGCTGAAGGAGGTCAGAAACCCTTCCGCCATCTTCCTCTCGCGCCAGAGCGAGGAAACCTCCGGCAGCGCCGTGAGCGTCATCCGCGAAGGCAGCCGGCCGCTTTTGATCGAGGTCCAGGCCCTGGTGGACGACAGTCCCCTGGGCAACCCGCGCCGGGTCACCGTGGGCATGGAACACAACCGGCTGGCGATGCTGCTGGCCGTCCTCCACCGCCACGGCGGCATTCCCCTGGCCGGCCAGGACGTATTCGTCAACGTGGTCGGGGGGGTGCGGCTGGCCGAGACCGCGGGCGATTTGGCGGTGGCGGCGGCGGTGCTGTCGAGCCTGCGCGACCGCCCCATCCCCAGGGACTGGGTGATCTTCGGCGAGATCGGTCTCACCGGCGAGGTGCGCCCCGTCCCCCACGGCGAGGAACGGTTGCGCGAGGCGGCCAAACACGGCTTCGGCCGCGCCATCATCCCCCACGCCAACGCCCCCAGACAAGCCATCGAGGGCATGGAGATCGTGGCGGTGAAGACCTTGCAGCAGGCGCTCCAGGCGCTTTGAGCGGCGTTCAGCCTCCCATGATCTGGCGGTAAAGCCACTCCGCGTTTTCGACCCGCTCGAACCTGGGGACACGGGGGCCGCGGATATAGCGACCGCCGACCATCCGCAGGGGGGCGTCCCGGCCAAAGACGAGGGTGCCCCGGCCGTCGCCGTGCCGGGTCAAAGTGACCTCGACCATGGCGGCACGCGGCAGGCTGATCACCTTGCGCCGCATCCCCCCGGAAACGATGATCGCCCGTTTGTCGGTGAGGCCGTACCAAGTATGCCTGCGCCGCCAGGCATCGTGGAAGAAACGGCCAACGACCAGATAGAGCCCTGTCAGGACAAACGGTATCCCGAACAACACCATTCCCACAGCTTCCGGCCCGCCGCTCTCGCGGAGAGATTGCACCGCCCGATACTCCCAGAAAAAAGCAAATCCCCCCCACACCAGGCCAAGGGGAATCATCCACAAGTCGCGGAGTTGCAAAAACAGGCCCTGCCGGGGAACACCGCTCCACAGGAGAGACTCGTCGGCGCCGACAAGCCGGCGCATCACGGTTTCCGCCTCGCGGCTTCCGGTTTTCATCCCCCTTTCCCTCCCCCGGGGCGCCATCTCAACCCTCCGAACACACAATAGAGGAGGAAGGCATTGAGCAAAACCAGCACTCCGAAAACCGGATACGCCAGCACTTTCCAAAACCGCGACTGTACCAGGGCATCAGGAATCCAGAATATCCAGGGAGCGGCGAATGGAAGCATCACGACGGCACTCTCCCCGGCGTCCCCCGGCCGGGTCAGCATGGAATAGAGATGGGACAACAAAGCCAGGCCCGCCAGTGCGGTGAACAGCCCCGCCGCCACCCAGCCCGATTTCGAATGTTTCAACCCGAGCATCTTTTCCCCTCCCTCTCTCCAATCCCTCCCACCGCCCACGGCAATTTCCAGCGGTGAGACCATCCACCCCGGGCATTCCACCGGCACGCAGCCCCCTCTCACGGTTCGATCCGGGTACCCAAAAGCGTGAGAAATTTGCCGATCCACGCGGGATGGGCGGGCCAGGCGGGCGCAGTGACGAAATTGCGATCCACATGCGCGTTGGAATAGGTCTCGTTGGGCGCGATGTAGCGCGCTCCCGCCAGTTCCACCTCCGGGGCCACGGCGGGATAACAGCTGATCTCGCACCCTTCGATCACCCTGGCGGCGGACAGGATCTGGGCGCCGTGGCAGATAGCGGCGATGGGCTTGGCGGCCGCGGCGAAGCGGCGGGTGATCTCCAGTACCCGCTCGTTCAGCCGCAGATATTCCGGCGCCCTGCCTCCGGGAATCACCAGTGCGTCATAGCCGTCGGGATCGATTTGGTCGAAATCGGCACTGACGGCAAAGTTGTGGCCGGGTTTCTCGCTATAGGTCTGATCCCCCTCGAAATCGTGAATGGCGGTCTTGACCGTGTCACCGGTTTTTTTTCCCGGACACACCGCATCCACCCGGTGACCGGCCATCACCAGCATCTGAAAAGGCACCATGGCTTCGTAATCCTCGACGAAATCGCCCACCAGCATCAGGATCTTCTTCGACATCGGCACACCTCCGCAATCGTCCGAACTCAAAAAAAGGTGGAAACCATTTCACGGCAAGCGGAGGAAAATTGCAAACCCTCCATGAGATCCGGCGGGGAAGCCGGAGGTGAAACAGCCCTTTCACGCCAACTCCGTACCCGGAAGGCGAGAGGCTGGGTTTTTTCCCCGTCTCGGCCATAATAGAAGACAAAGCGCGTCCCCCGTAGCCGGGACGCTTCCGGAACCACACCGAGGAGCCTGCCATGAAATCCTGCTGGTCGCTGCTGATCCCCCTCGCGCTGGGTGGGTCGATCTATCTGCTGGCGCCCATTCTCACGCCCTTCGTGCTCGGCGCGTTGCTGGCCTATCTGGCCGATCCCCTGGCCGACCGCCTGGAACGATGGAAGATGGGCCGCACCCTGGCGGTGTCGATCGTCTTCCTGGGGTTCACCCTGGCCCTGGTGGCGGTACTGTTGATCCTGATACCCGCGCTCGAACGTCAAGTGTCAAAATTTCTGACGGACCTGCCCCGCTACCTGGGCTGGATCCGGGAAACCCTGGCGCCCTGGATCGAGACCCGGCTGGGGATCGATCCGGCTGAATACGAACTCTCCGACCTCGTCGCCCTGCTCAAGCGGCACTGGCAACGCACCGGCGGGATCGCCGCCGCCCTCGTCGCTTCCATCGGCCGCTCGGGAGCGGCCCTGCTGGGATGGCTGATGAATCTGACGCTGATTCCGGTGGTGATGTTCTATCTACTCCGGGACTGGGACCGGATGATGGCCCGCATCGCCGATCTCCTCCCCCGCAACGTCCTGCCCGCCGCGGTCCGGCTGGCGCGGGAATCGGACGAGGTGTTGAGCGCCTTTCTCCGCGGCCAGCTGTCGGTGATGCTGGCGCTGGGCGCCCTCTACAGCGTCGGCCTGTGGCTGGTAGGGCTCGACACCGCCCTGGTGATCGGCACGATCGCGGGGCTCATCAGCTTCATCCCCTATCTCGGAACCTTCGTCGGCGTGGTGCTGGGCGCCCTGGCCGCGCTGGTGCAGTTTCACGAACTCTGGCACACCGCCCTGGTACTCGGGGTGTTCGGCATCGGGCAGATGCTCGAGGGCATGGTCCTGACCCCCCTTCTGGTGGGCGACCGGGTGGGACTGCATCCGGTGATGGTGATCTTCGCCATCATGGCGGGAGGACAGCTGTTCGGTTTTCTGGGCGTCCTGCTGGCCTTGCCGGTCGCCTCGGTGATCATGGTGATGCTGCGCCACATCCACGACCTCTACAAGGAGAGCGCCTGGTACGATCAACCGGAGTGAGAAGGATTTTCCCCTCACGGCATTCACCGTTATCATCCCCCTGAACGAGTACCCGCAACACAATCCCCGCTTCACCTGGAGAGGCAACCATGACCCAACCCCTGATCTGGAACCCCGCCATGACGGTATCGGCCATCATCCTGATCCTGACCTTCATCGGGATCTTCACCGAAGGCATGCATGGCTTCCACCGCGCCAAGTTCGCCATGATCGGCTCCGGTTCGATGATCATCGCCGGGCAGATCCTGGGTTTCTACGACCCGGACAAGGCCATCGAATCCATCGACTGGAACGTGGTGTTCCTGCTGGGCGCCATGATGACCATCGTCGCCATCATGATCCCCACCGGGGGATTTCAGTATCTGGCTTACCGGATCGCCGATCTCAGCCGGGGGCGGCTGTTTCTGCTGATGGCGTTGATGGGCACGGCGGTCACGGTGATCTCGCTGCTGCTCGACAACGTCACCACGGTGGTGATCTTCGGGCCACTGATCGTCCTCATCTGCCGGGCGCTTCAGGTCAGCCCGGTGCCCTATCTGCTGGCAGCGGCGCTGCTTTCGGACACGGGCGGGGTCGCCACCCTGGTGGGCGACCCGCCCAACCTGATGATCGGTTCGGCCGCCCATATCGACTTCAACACTTTCCTCATGCGCATGGGTGGCATCGTTCTGGTGGCCTGGCTGGCCATCCTGTTCTCGCTCAAGCTGCTTTTTCGCAAGGAGCTGGCGGCGGCACCGCAAACCCCGCCGGATTTCAGCCAAGCGGAACGGCTGCGCGACCCGGACACCTGGCGCAAGTCGCTGTGGGTGATGGGCGCCATGGTGGTGCTGTTCATCGTTCACCACCGCTTCCACTGGGAGGCCTGGATGGTGGCCACCTTCGGCCTGACCCTGCTGGTGTTCCTGGCCCCCAACGTGGACATGGACGCCTCGTTCGAGAAGCTGGAAATGACCCTGCTGGCTTTCTTCATTTCCCTGTTCGTCCTGATCGGCGGCGTGGAGCACAGTGGTTTCCTGGCCTATCTGGGTCAGTTCATCGAACCTTTCGTGGAACGGGATCTTCTGACCGCCTGTATCATTCTGATGTGGGTGGCGGCGATTCTCTCGGCCCTCATCGACAACATTCCTTTCACCGCGGCGATGATTCCCATCATCGCCGGGATGGAAAGCCGCGGCGTCAACGTCACGCCCTTGTGGTGGAGTCTGGCCATCGGTGTCGGAATGGGCGGCAACGGCACCCATCTGGGTTCCACCGCCAACGTGTATATCGTCACTCTGTCGGAAAGACTGGCCAAAGAGACGGGCAATCCGGACTACGCCATCACCCCCGGCGTGTGGTTCAAGAAGGGAACGCCGGCCATGATCCTGACCCTGCTGACCTCGACCCTGATCCTCTGGGCGTTCTTCGACTTCTTCGCCGCGCCGCTCCATCCCCATTGACGGACGGTGCTTTTTTCACCCGCACTCGTGGCACCACTTGACCCGCCCCCGTTCGTCCACGGTTTCCAGGCGCACCGTAAAGCCCCAGAGCCGATACACGTGCCGCAGCACCTCCTCGGCGCTGTCGGCCAGGGGCCGGTCCCGGCGCTGGAAATAGCGCAGGGTCAGGGAGCGGTCACCGCGGGTGTCCACCGACCAGACCTGAATATCCGGCTCCAGGTTGCCCAGGTTGTATTGTTCGGACAGGGCATGGCGGATGGCCTGATAGCCGCTTTCGTCGTGGATGGCGGAAATCTCCAGCTCGTCCTCCCGCTCGTCGTCGAGCACCGAGAAGAACTTGAACTGGCGGATCACCCGGGGGGACAGATATTGAGAGATGAAACTGTCGTCCTTGAAGTTGCGCATGGCGAAATCCAGGGTTTCGAGCCAGTCCCGGCCCGCGATCTCCGGGAACCAGCGGCGATCCTCTTCCGTCGGTTCACGGCAGATCCGCCGCAGGTCGCGAAACATGGCGAATCCCAGAGCGTAGGGATTGATGCCGTTGTAGAAGTCGTGGTCGAAGGACGGCTGGGCGGTCACGGCGGTGTGGGATTCGAGAAATTCCAGCATGAATCCGTCGGTCACCCGCCCCTGGTCGTACAGCGCGTTCAACAGGGTATAGTGCCAGAAGGTGGCCCAGCCCTCGTTCATCACCTTGGTGTGGCGTTGGGGATAGAGATACTGGGCGATCTTGCGCACGATCCGGACGATCTCCCGCTGCCACGGCTCCAGCAGGGGCGCGTTCTTTTCGATGAAATAGAGCAGGTTTTCCTCGGGTTCGGAAGGGAAACGCTCCTCCTTGTCACCAGTCTTCCTGAAGTTCTCCGGAATGGTCCGCCGCCACAGATCGTTGACCTGGGATTGCAGGTATTCGGCCCGCTCGCGCTGGCGCAGCTGCTCCTCGCGCAGCGACAGGGGCGGAGGCTTGCGGTAGCGGTCGACCCCGTAGTTCATCAGCGCGTGACAGGAATCGAGGATTTCCTCCACCGCCTCGAGTCCGTAACGCTCTTCGCATTCGGCGATGAAATGCTTGGCGAACACCAGATAGTCGACGATGGCGTCGGCGACGGTCCAGGCCTTGAACAGGTAGTTGTTCTTGAAGAAGGAATTATGGCCGTAACAGGCGTGGGCGATCACCAGCGCCTGCATCATCATGGTGTTCTCCTCCATGAGATAGGCGATACAGGGGTCGGAATTGATCACCAGCTCGTAGGCCAGCCCCATCTGGCCGCGTTTGTAGTGCTTTTCCACCGAAAGGAACTGCTTGCCGAACGACCAGTGATGGTAATAGACCGGGAGGCCGCAACTGGCGTAGGCATCCATCATCTGTTCCGACGAAATGACCTCGATCTGGTTGGGGTAGGTATCGAGACCGAAACCGGCGGCCACCCGGGCGATTTCCCGGTCATAGGCCTCGAGAAGCTCGAAGCTCCATTCGGAACCGGTGGAAATCGGTTTGAGATCGCCGTTCATCCCTCCACCCCCCGCTTGCGGAACAGTTCGCGAAACACCGGATAGATCTCGGACGGTTCATCGATGGCCCGCATGGCGAAATTGGGCCAGCGCTCGGCCACCTTCTCGTATTCCTGCCACAACCCCAGGGGATATTCGTTGTCGATCTCGATGTAGGCGAAATACTGCAGGCAGGGCAGGATCTCCTCTTCCAGCAGGCGGCCGCAGTTGCCGGAATCCTCGGGCCAGTTGTCGCCATCGGAGGCCTGGGCGGCGTAGAGGTTCCAATCCTGCACCGGGTAGCGCTCGCGGATGATGTCGCGCAGCATCACCAGGGCGCTGGAAACCACGGTGCCACCGGTCTCGCGCGAATAGAAGAACTCCTCCTCGTCCACTTCCTTGGCGATGGTGTGATGGCGGATGAAAACCACGTCGGTGCGTTCGTAATTGCGCGACAGGAACAGATACAGCAGGATGAAAAACCGCTTGGCGAGGCTTTTCTTGAACTGATCCATGGAACCGGAAACGTCCATCAGACAGAACATCACCGCCTGGGTGGTGGGCCTGGGCACCTGGATGCGGTTGCGGTAGCGAAGATCGAGGGTATCGATGAATGGAACCGCTCCGATGTGGCGCTTGAGGCGGGCGATTTCCTTTTCCAGCGCCTCGACGGCGGACGGATCCGGCCCGGCCTCTTGCGCCAGCAACGCCTCCAGCTCGGCTTCCAGCCGGCGCAGCCTGCGCCGTTTGCCGGCGGTCAGGGCGATCCGCCGGGCATGGGCCTCCTTGAGGGAACGCACCACGTGCAGATTGGGAGGAATCCCGTCCTTGCTGAATCCCGCGGGAACGCTCTTGGTCGAGACCACCTGGGCCAGCCTGGTCTTGACCAGATCCGGCAGTTCCAGATCCTCGAAGAAGAATTCCAGAAACTCGTCCCGCGACAGCTCGAAAACGAAATCGTCCTGCCCTTCCCCCTGGTTGCTCGCCTTGTTGCCCCGGCCAGACCCGCCCTGCGGCCGGGGAACCCGGTCGCCGGTGACGAATTCCTTGTTGCCCGGATGAATGATCTCGCGCCGCCCGCCGGGACCGTGCCTGAATTCCGGCTCCGACAGATCCTTGGCGGGGATGTTCACCCGCTCGCCGCTCTCGGTGTCGGTGATCGAGCGGCCATCGACCGCATCGGAAACCGCCTTGCGGATCTGACGGCGAAAACGCTTCAGGAATCGCTGCCGGTTGACGGCGCTCTTGTGTTTGGGGTTGAGGCGGCGGTCGATGATCTGGGACATGGTCAGGCTGCCTCCTCCATGAAGGCGGCTTCCGCCGCGCGGGGCAGTTCGATGGGAACGAAACAGCTTTCGGGATAGAGATAATCCTCGCCGGACTCGTCCACGACCCGCAGGCAGTGATGCCTTTCCGCCTCCGGGTCGGGGAGTATCCGGTAAACCTTGCGTTTTTCCAACGAAGCCGGATACCCGGCATTGTCGATACACACTGCGAAACGAAAATGATGATTGCTCATGGTTCAGTCCAGAAAGCGTTTGATCTTGAATTCCTTCCTGCCGATGCCGCTGGCTTCATACCAGTGGATTTCCGCCAACCGCACCGTACCGTCGGGAAGGCGCACCTCGGCGATCCCTTTGCGCTTGCGCCAGTAACCTCGTCCATAAACCTTCTGCAGTCGCGCCAATTCCCGGATGCCGCGACCGCTGGCGAAGGTCTCGATCTGGCGGATATCACCGGGGATTTCAAAATGCATCCGCCTTTTTCAAGTGGACTTCCGCACCCGCAGGTACCATTCGCTGAGCAGCCGGACCTGCTTGGCGGTATAGCCCTTCTCCACCATCCGGTTGACGAAGTCTTCATGCTTCTTCTTGTCCTCGGCCGACGCCTTGGCGTTGAAGGAGATCACCGGCAGCAGTTCCTCGGTATTGGCGAACATCTTCTTCTCGATCACTCTACGCAGTTTCTCGTAACTGGTCCAGGAAGGATTGGCGCCGCCGTTCCTGGCGCGGGCGCGGAGCACGAAGTTCACCACCTCGTTGCGGAAATCCTTGGGGTTGGAGATGCCGGCCGGCTTTTCGATCTTCTCCAGTTCCTCGTTGAGGGCCCGGCGGTCGAAGATCTCGCCGGTGTCCTGATCGCGGTATTCCTGATCCTGAATCCAGTAGTCGGCGTAGGTGACATAGCGGTCGAAGATGTTCTGCCCGTACTCGGCGTAGGATTCCAGATAGGCGGTCTGGATCTCCTTGCCGATGAACTCGATATAACGCGGCACCAGATATTCCTTGATGTAACGCAGATACCGCTCCTCGGTTTCGGGCGGAAACTGTTCCTGGATGATCTGCTGTTCCAGCACATACAGCAGATGCACCGGATTGGCGGCGACTTCCGAGTGATCGAAGTTGAACACCTTGGAAAGAATCTTGAAGGCGAAGCGGGTCGAAAGTCCGTCCATGCCTTCGTCGACCCCGGCGAAATCACGGTATTCCTGGTAGGACTTGGCCCTGGGATCGGTATCTTTGAGGTTCTCGCCGTCGTACACCTTCATCTTCGAGTAGATGCTGGAGTTTTCCGGCTCCTTGAGCCGCGACAGGACCGCGAACTGGGCCAGCATCTCGAGGGTGTGGGGGGCGCAGGGAGCGTCCTTGAGGGAGCTGTTGCGAAGCAGCTTCTGGTAAATCTTGACCTCTTCCGACACTCTGAGGCAATAGGGCACCTTGACCACGTAGATCCGGTCGAGAAAAGCCTCGTTGTTCTTGTTGTTCTTGAACTGCTGCCATTCGGATTCGTTGGAATGGGCCAGAATGACGCCCTCGAAGGGAATCGCGGGCAAGCCCTCGGTGCCCTTGTAATTGCCTTCCTGGGTGGCGGTCAGCAAGGGATGCAACACCTTGATCGGCGCCTTGAACATCTCCACGAACTCCATCAGGCCACGGTTACCCAGGCACAGGCCGCCGGAATAGCTGTAGGCGTCGGGATCGTCCTGGGCGTACTCCTCCAGCTTGCGGATGTCCACCTTGCCCACCAGGGAGGAGATGTCCTGGTTGTTCTCGTCGCCGGGTTCGGTCTTGGAAATGGCCCGCTGATCGAGAATCGAGGGCCGCAGCTTGACCACCTTGAAGCGGGTGATGTCACCGCCGTATTCGTGCAGGCGCTTGCTGGCCCAGGGAGACATGATGGTGTTCAGATAACGGCGGGGGATGCCGTATTCGTCCTCCAGAATGGGACCATCCTCCTCCGGGGAAAACAGCCCCAGAGGATTTTCATGGATGGGCGAGCCCTTGATGGCATAAAACGGCACCTGCTCCATCAGGCTCTTGAGCTTTTCCGCCAGCGAGGACTTGCCGCCCCCCACCGGGCCCAGCAGGTAGAGGATCTGCTTGGACTCCTCCAGCCCCTGGGCGGCATGACGGAAATAGGCCACGATCTGTTCGATCGTCTCCTCCATGCCGTAAAATTCGGTGAAGGCGGGATAGCGCTTGATGACCTTGTTGGCGAAAATCCGGCTCAACCTCGAATCCAGCCGGGTGTCGATCAGCTCGGGCTCACCGATGGCCAGCAACAGGCGTTCGGCCGGCGAGGCATAGGCGGTTGGATCTTCGCGGCAGATTTCCAGATATTCCTTGAGGGTGTACTCTTCCTCTCGGGCGGTTTCGTAGCGGGTGCGGTAGTGATCGAAGATCCCCATGGGTTCCTCCTCAACTTTTTCGGGCTTACAAAGACAATAGTAGTGCGTCAATACTTGCGCGTTAAGACAAATCACGCAACTATCGCACCAAACAAAAACCTAAGGGAAAGAACTGACGGCCTGTGGCGGTTATGATTCATAAGACGGCGGAAATCCCTCGATGTTCCGGCCGCAACGTCAAAAAAACTGACGCCTTCGATGACAGAGGACAGGGATTCGTCGCCTATCGAGGTTGAGGCACCCCCACGCTGGCGCGCTGGGCGGCGAAGATCCGCGACTGGGCGGCCACCGGCCGGCATGTCCATGTGTACTTCGACAATGATCAAGCCGGCTACGCCGTCGGCGACGCCAAACGGTTGTCGAGGCTCGTCGCCTCCCCCCAGGGGGATGTTTTTTCGCCTAAAATTCAAGCAAGGACTCATTGAAGACAGGGCTCTGTCATCTGTCGAGGTTGAAAACGCCCCCACTCATACTCGGAGGTTCATCGCAGCAATGCGCGCACTCCTTTTGCTCTTCCTCTCTCTCCTCTGTTCCCCCTTTTCTCACGCCCTTTCTCTGGGGCCTGCCGGACGGTTCGATCTGTTCGTGTTTCAGAACATGGAAGGCTACCGCTCGGATGTGGAAGGAAAAATGGCGGTGGGTGGCGATTTGCGGCTAGAGGACTATGCGGTGGGAATGGAGCTGAAAGGCGACGCCGACTTCAACGACAGCCTGATCGTCGGGGGCTCGCTCGATTTCACCCGGGGGCGGGTCTATCACGGCAATGTCGTCACTGGAGGCAGCGCATCCCTCTCCCAGGTCGGCCTCTACAGCGATGATCCCGCTTCCCCCAACGGAAACGTCCGCCGCGGTGCCCCGCTCGATTTCACCGCCATCGCCGAAGACCTCAAAAACCTGTCGGACCAGTGGAGCTCCCTGACCGCCAACGGCTCGGTGAGAACCGACGGCGACGCCTCGAGTTGGCGCCTGTTCCTGGAAGGGGGCGATCCCTGGTTCAACGTTTTCCAGCTCGATTCGGACTTACTGAGCGGCACCGATACTTTCTATCTCGATGTCCCTCTGCAATCCACCGTACTCATCAACGTGGACGGCATTGTGGCCGAAATGTCCGCTTTCGGTTTCTACAGAAAAGTGAACGGGGAATGGGTGCGGGTGCCCGACAACCGGCCCAATGACGACCCGGTGCTCGACTTTCGCCACGACGGCACTCTGACGCGGCGGGTGCTGTTCAATTTCTTTAATGCCCAGGATCTGGACATTCACACCATCGGCGTCAAGGGAAGCGTCTTGGCTCCCCGGGCCGACCTGCAATTCTACAACGGCCATGTCGACGGCAATCTGATCGTGAATTCCCTGCGCACCCCGGCGGGACAGGACACCGGCCAGGTCAACCACTATATTTTCATTCCGGCGCCGGCGGCTGTCTGGCTGCTTGTGGCCGCTTTACCGATCCTGGCCTACTGGAGAATGCCGAACAGATATCGCGGCAGATCGCTGCTGAAAACGGCGGGGCGGGGCTCGAACAACCACCTGAGCGTCAAGCCGCCGCCAAATTCCTCATAACCGCTGGTTCTCTGTCCATAGAAGCCACCCACCAGCTGCCAATGGGGGTGGAGCCGCCAGGCGAAACGCAACCGCACCGACGGGGCGAAACTGGTTTCCCGGTTCTCCGGATAGTCCGGATCGGCCCCGCACAACGCTTGCTCCGCGACGCATCCCGCCGGATACCAGGGCGCCCGGGCCTCGCGGAAATGCTGCAGCCCCAACGCCACCCTTCCCTCGAAGATGAACTTGCGCCCCTCCTCGCTCAGCATCCCCAGTTGCAATCCCCCGCCGTAAAATTCCTGGGGACTGAAATAGCCGCCATGCCCGGGGCGGAAATGGTTCTGGTTGTTTCCATAGTGGAGGAAATTGAAATACGGTCCCAGGGTGAAGTAATCGAAGCCCCGCCAGCCGAAATCATATCCCGGCGCGAGGCTATATCCCGCCATCCAGTTGTCCTTGGTTCCCGTACCGTCCAGAAACGCGACCTCCATGGATTGATAAATGTTCCAGCCGGAATCGCCGTATTGCAGCAAGCCCGTCAACCCGACCCCGCTTTTCAACACCCGGCCCCAGCGTTTCCCAAGCATTTTCCAACCGGCATAGGAAAGCAGGCTTTGCCGCACCGGCTGACTGGAGACCTCGCCGTTCCAGCGAAGCCGCCACGGCGACCGGGGAATTGTCAGCCAGTCGCCGGCTCCCAGGCGGAAGGTCGGCCGTGGTGCCAGGACGCCGCCCAGCGGTGTCATCCCCAGGGAGAAATAAGGGTTGTACGGTCCTTCGCGGCGCCAGGAAAATTCCACCAGGGCGGTCCGCGCCTGGTGATCCGGTGGACCGGAGCGGAGCCGCCGCGCTTCCGTCTCGAGCACCCGCAGCCGGGCGGGAGACAAGGTCTCCTCGCTCGCCTGCAGGGTGCGAATGCCGGAGCCCTGGAGCTTTCCGCTCCGCAGCAGCTGGAATCCGGCCCGCAGTTCGAAACGATGAAGACCGGCACTGTAGTGTCCCGTGAGCATTGGGGTGATCCAGGTCTGAAGCCGGTCCAGGCCGGAGCGGCCCGATTTGTACCGGTACAGCCCCGCCACCCCGACATAGGGGCTGGCGATGTTTTCGAGCCGCGGCTGAAACCCGGGGTCGAGCCGCCAAGCGCGGAGAAACTGCTTGCGGAAATAGCTCTGGCGGCCGCGATGGGGCGCCAGGATTTCCACCAGTAGCGGATCGCCGGCAAAGGCCCGGGCGAGGCGTTCGGGATCCTCCCCCGCCCGCAGATGACTGGCGACCAGGCCCCTGCCATAGTCGCTGTTTTCGGGCCGGCGCCGGTGCAAGGCCGCGAACCGTCTCCGGGCCTCCCGATACTTTCCCGTTTCCAGGTCCAGCCAGGCCAGCAGATATTCTGCGGACGATCCATTCTCCAACCAGGAGCCGGCCAACTGCGCATATCTCCGGCTCAAGGAAAAATCCCCGCGCTCGAACAGATCCCAGGCGCGCCCCAACAGATAGGCCGCCGCATCCTTCCGCAGCGCCCGATGGCGGCCGCCGTACGCCCTGGCCACGGCGACCACCTGCTCATCCCTCTGCAGCCGCATGAAAGCCGTCAACGCGCCTCTGGCCAGATCCGGCTCATGGGGCGCCAGCCGCAACGCCTGGAGAAACCACTCCCCCGCCGCCGCCCAGCGCTTTCTCCGGTGCCAGTGCCAGGCCACCGAAGTCAGCAGATCGAGATCCCGGCGCGCCACCACCTCCTCCGCCAGACCGGCCGCCAGCCGTTCGATTCGCGCCGCATCCCTCCGCCGCAGCGCCGCCCACAGGGCCTTGCGGCGGACACGATAATCGAAATCGGCGAAATCCGCCGCCGGGATCGAGGCCCGGACGGCGTCCAGCAGACGGTGAAATTCGGCCTCGGGCAACGCCCACAAGGCTTCCTCCAGCACTTCCCGCCGCTCGGCCCCGGCGCACGCCAGAAGCCCGCGGTAAACATGCGCGGCCTCCGTCCCCTGGCCCAACCGGGCGCGGGCCAGCGCCAACGCCTTCAGATGACCGAAGCGGCTGCAACCGAAAAAGGACGGATGGGATTCGGCCAGGCGGATCAACGATGGCCAGTCCCGACGCCCGATGGCCGCGCCGATCTTTTCCAGGACGGGGGACCGCCGCCCTCCCGCCGCGGCTTGCACCTTCGGCTTCAGTGCCCGCACGAGCGTTTCGGGCGGCTTCCAACCGGGATATTGCCGCCGATACTCGCCGACGGCCCGATTCAGCAACTCGATCCTGCCGGCATGGAACAACTGCCACAGCACCCGTTCATCCGGCCGTTCCCCGGCCCAGACGGCGGCGCCGCCGACCAGAAGCAGCACCCCCGAAAGGCGGTGACGCGCTTTCACTGCCCCTCCGCCGCCAGCCGGCTGAGCAGCACCAGGGTCGCCGAATAATAGTCGCCCTCGGCCGGGGGCGGACGGAACCATCCGCCGCGGCCGGCAGCATGGCGGCTGAGAAGGCGGATGGCGCGGATGCCCGCCGGGGCGTCCCGGGCGCTCATACAATCGGCCTGGAGATCGATCCAGGACGGCGTGAAGGCGCCCCGCGCTTCCCAGAAGCGCACGAAGGGCCGCAACAATTCCGCCTCGTCCCGCCCCCCCCAGATCAGATAAAGGGGGATGCGCACCGCATCGTAACCGAACCTGGGGGGACGTTCACGCCAGGGCTTCAGCCCCTCCCCCGCCTCCAGCCAGTCGGGCGGCAGGTTCCATGGCCCGAAGCGGGCCTGGCGGGTCAGCGCCAAACCGCTGTCGATCAGTTGCCCCCAAACCGGGTCCGGGTCGAGCTTCGCCATCGCGCCCAGGGCGGGATAGACCCAATAGGAGAGATTGAGCACCAGACGATCGCCGTGCTCGAATCCCTTGTCACCGGGCAGTAACACCGGCCTGCCCCGCCAGGTGCGGACAGCGCTTCGCTTGAGATCCGAGGCGATGGCCAGGGCTTCCCGACGCCAGGCTTCCCGCTCCCAGCGCTCGGCGGCCTCCGCCAACGCCCAGGCGATCAACAGATCGCCATCGGTGGCGTCGTTGAAGTCCTCCTGTGACAGCGGAACCCCGGGACGACGCCGCCAGATGAACAGGTGATCGTCCCGCTTCTGGAGGTTGTGCCGGGTCCATCGCCATATTTTTTCGAATCCCTCCCGGTCTCCGGCCGCCAGCGCCAGCAACAGACCATATCCCTGCCCCTCGGAATGGGAAACGCTACCATTGCCGGTATCGACGATCCGCCCTTCGGGAGCGACGAATCGCGCCCGGTAACGGTTCCAATCGCTTTCCAGGCCGTCACAGCCGGTCAGCAACACCGCCAGACAGAGCAATTCAAGGAGCGATTTCTTCAGCATCCGGATGATGACGACGCTTGAACCGGTTAAGCAGGAAATGCGTCAAAGCGGCGAACAAGCAAAGCACCGCGAACACCGCCAGCAGCCAATACCAGGGATGACGGGAAAAGTGGAACAGCAGCGCGGTCTTGACGCCGGCGTCACCGACCTGAAACGGCTCGCCGATCCGTTGCCAGGAAAGGGTTCTGGAACCCTCGCGCCACACGATCAGATCCCCCTTCATCTGCGACCACAACGCCGGGGACGTCAACGCCCGAATGGCGGGATAGAGATCGCCCTCCGCCACGAAGGCCGTCACCAGGCGGGCGGGGCGTTCAGGATGACGGAAGGAAAACCCCAACGCCTGCCGCCCCAGCCCGCCACTCTGCGCCACGGCCACGTACCGATCCCGCAACCGCGCCTCGTTGCCGGCATCGGCGGCCAGAAACCGGCCGAGCCAGGCGCGCCACCCCGGTGCCTGCGGTGGGTCCAGGCGCCTGCCGGCCGGATAACGCCAAACGTGCCAGGGGTCGGCCTCGAGCGGTGTACCGTGGAAGATCCCATCCTTCAGGGAGGTGACACCGCCACCCACCACCAGGAGATCCCGGTCGTCGTCGAAAGGCGTGAATCGCAACCGCGCCCCCTCCAGGGGCAACCGATTCAACCGCGCCATCTTCGCCAGCAACTGCCAGGCGGCCAAAACCGTATCGGTACGAGGGTTCAACAAGCGGATACCCAGCGACGCCCCATCGCCTCCGGCCAAATAAGGGAAGCCGCTGCCCGCCAGCAGCGAAAGATCGGGCAACTGGGCATAATGTTCCGCTTGCGGCATCTCGACCCTCGAATCGTCGAACAGCGTGACCTGGAGGTTGTCGGTCTGGATGTAGAGGCACTCGCCGGTCACCAGGGGCACCAGCCTGGGTTGCAGGCTGATACGGTTGATGCCCGGCCTGAAACTGCGCAGCGGCACGGCGACGCGGTAATCCCGATATTGCGCGCCGCCCTCTTCCGGCAGTTGGATCGCCCGTTCGAACGTCCCGTTGATGCGCATCTCCAGGAGGGAATCGCGGCGCATGCCGGCATCGTATGCCAGATGAAACCTGAACACCACCTCGGCGTGTTCGGGCGCGAACAGGTCGGGTGGCAAAAACAGCTCGAACGCCATCGGATCGGGACTGATGCCATGGCGCGAAGCCGTGTGGAAACCGAGTTCCTTCAGGCTGTAGGCACCGCCCGGCTCGAGGGCCGGAAACCCCTGGTAGGGTTGGGGGGGGCGCAGCCGGACGGAGCGGATCACGGTTTCCGGCGCATCGGGCAGGGGAAAGTTCATCCAGGCGAAGGCCCTGACCGCCTCCCTCACCTCGGCGGCATCGTTTCCGGAAAGAATCAGGACAAATCGCCCCGGATTTCCCGGTGCCGGAAAAAGCCCCAGATAGGGACCGCCGATCCGTTCCGCCACCGCCGGCGAGACGAACTCCCCCAGCTTGCCGCGTTCGGCGATCACCACCACATCCCTGGCGGCAGGAACGGCAAACCGGAGCGGCCCTTCGGCGGAAGCGGCCGCCAACCGTCCCAGCTCCAGCCCGAAAGGCGCATAATCGTACCGCAAGGCGATTCCCTGAACGGCGAGTCCTCCAAGATTCAGGTCTTCTTCGTCCGGTTCGGCGGCCGGCAGCAACAAGGCGACCGTCTGGGGCGGCAGCTTCTTGTCGAACAGGGAGGACAGCCCGGCCAGGCTCAAGGGCGCATCCCGCAAGTCATAGCGGAATTCGAGCCGGGATCGCAGCGGATCGATCTCGGCCCACAATTCGGGACTCACAGGTGCCTCACAATGGGTTTCGGTATAGTGCAGGGCGCTCAAGAATTGCAATTCGTTGTACCCTTCCAGCAACAACTCGGGCGGAATGTCCAGCGAAACGCGCCGCCGGGCCTGTTCCGGCCGCAGCCGCCACTGACCGACGGTCACCCCGTTGACCCGTACCCTGAGCTGCGAGCGGGAAGGCACCAATACGTTGGAATGGGTGAAATCCAGCACCAGCCGCGCCTGGCTGATCCGGTGCCGCCGGGGCAGCGGAAAGGAAAGGCGGTATTCATCGGCCAGATTCTTCAGCCGGATCGAATCCGGGCGCATCATCAATTTCGCCAAAGGAATGACCCGCGCCTCCTTCGCCAGCCCCAAGCGGCAGGGAAGCAATGCCAGAATCAGGAGGGGAAAAAACAGCTTTAGCCTCATGTCGTTCTCTTTTCATCCGGTTCAAAAACGCACTGAACAGACTGGAAACATGCCTGCCGGCCTGGCGAAAGCCGCAGGCCAGGAGAAAACCTGCGGCGGGCAGGATACCCACGTCCCTTTCCCGGCGCGCCAGAATCTCCTCCCAGCGCCGGCTGTCGCCATGGACCAGCAGGACGATCTGCCGGTACTGCTCCAGAGATTCGGGATGGAAACGGATACCCGTCATCCCGCCTTCCGGAGAAGGATGCCGGGCGACGATTTCCACCGGAAAACGGCAGCATTCGTTCAGCAGAGGATGCCGCAGCCGGAGAATCCCCCGCCGCCCCGGCCGGCCTCCGGCGCCCTTCAATGCCGCGCCACCGGTCGAAATATCATGGATCGACACCGGCACAGGATCGGCGCCGATGATCAGCTCCGCGGGCAGATCGCCGGCGGGAAGACGGGGATGGCCGCGGCGCTGGCGGCGTTCGTACAAGGCCCCGAGACTGGCAATCACGATCAGGAATCCGAACCCGTTCCACAAAGCGGTGATCAAAATCAGCGATCGCTGCTCGGGATACAGCCCCCAGCGCCAGGCGGCGGCGAAGAACCCCAGCCCCAGCAAACACAACAACAGATAAAACGGCCTGACCAAAGGAGAGATGAAATCCTTCTCCAGTCTCTTGCCTTTGGGCGTGACGATGAATTCGGGCCGGTCCGGATGGCGGAGCGTGTTCACCACCGCCTTCAGCGAGAAAAACGACTGCATGCTCTCGTAAATCTCCGAGATCAGGAACCAGCGCACCCGGCCGAACAGATAATTCGCGGTCAGGATCAAGGCCGCGAGATACGGAAACGTGTAGGCGGCGATTTCTTCGATACCGGCATCGTAGATCTTCAAGCCGAACAACAGGAAACACAAGGGCGCCAACAAAAACACCACCCGGGCGAAGGGAAAAAACCAGAACAGCATGCAATTGAGATACGCCAGTTTCTGCCCATCGTCCAGACCTTGCTGCCGCAAGGGATTCTTGCGCAGAAACAGTTGCACCATCCCCTGGGCCCAACGGCTCCTCTGGCTGATGAAGCCACTGAAGGTTTCCGGTTGCAACCCTGAAATCAGGGGTTTGAGCAGATATCGCGATTTCCATCCCCGGGCGTGCAGGCTCAGGGCGGTTTCGGCGTCCTCGGTCACCGAAAGGCCGGAAAACCCCCCGTTTTCCAGCAGTGCCCGGCGGCGCAACACGGCCGCCGAGCCGCAAAAAAAGGAGGCCTGCCAAAAATCCAGCCCCGGCTGGACCGCGCCGTAGAACATGTCGTTTTCCGAAGGCATGCGGTTGAACAGCCCAAGGTTTTTTTCGATGGGGTCGGGGGTGACGAAAAAATGGGGGGTCTGCACCAGGAAAAGACGCGGATTTTCCACCAGGGGAGGCACCGTCTCGCGGAGGAAATCCATCGTGGGCACATGGTCGCAGTCCAGAACCACGATCAACTCCCCGGAAATGCGGGGTAACGCCGCATTGAGATTGCCCGCCTTGGCATGTTCGTTGTCCTTCCGGCTCAGGTAACGCACCCCCAGCCGGCCGCAGAGCCGGCTCATCTGCTGGCGGCGCTTGCGGGCCCTGCCTGCCCGCCATGGATCGGGGTCACTCAATCTGGCCTCGGTGGCCCCATCGTCGAGCAGATAGACGTTGAGCAGATGCGGGGGATAATCCATGGAAACCGCCGCCACCAGCGTGGTTTTGACGACCTCCAGCGGCTCGTCGTAAGTGGGGATCAACACATCCACCGGCGGCCACTCGACCGTTTCCAGGCCCGGCCGCCGGTGAGTGATCGGCCGGACATTCACCAGCGCGCTCAGAAGAAACATGGCGATGCCATACAACTCGGCGCCATACAAAGTCAGGGAGGCCGCAAAGCTGAAAGGATCGTCGAAGCCCAGGGTGAAGAAAGTGCGCCAGAACAGATAGCGCAGCAGCAGAAAACCCGTGGCGCACAGGAACAGAACCCGCCATCCCCCCTTTTCGGGCAACCGTCTCAACAGCAGAAGCAACGCCAGCGCGGTGCCGGCCATCCAGGCCTGTTCCCGCAGTCCGACGGGCAAGGCGGCCAGATAGGTCACTGCACCGCCGATCAATATCCACACCCCTACCGATAACGAATAAGGCCGATCTGTACGATTTCCGATGACGATTCCCCTTTTGCCACTCGCCGCCATGGGATGAAAGCACACGGAGACGGAACCCCGCAGCTTTACAGCCCCATGGCAACTGTCTTAAGCTTGCTCTGCCCCCTCATCAAATATAGTCGACTGTTCACCATGCAGATTGCCGCTTCCAAACTCGGAGACTGGACCGTTCTTCGAATCGACGAACCCCGCCTCGATGCCCACAATTCCGGCGAGCTGAAGGACGCCATCCAAAAACGCCTGGAAAACGGCGATCACCGGCTCGTCATGGACTTGAGCCAGGTCCGCTTCATCGACAGCTCCGGGCTTGGGGCCTTGCTGTCGGGTTACAAAAACGCCAGGTTCCATCAAGGCCATCTGGTACTGGCCGGCCTCCAGCCCCGGGTCAAGTCGATGTTCGAACTGACCCGGCTCAACCGGGTGTTCGACATTTTCCAGCAAACGGAGGATGTCCTGCAGGCCGGAGAAGACCATGACCACCCCTGACGATATTCAGGTGGACATCATCGTCCCCAACCAGACCCGCTACCTCAGTCTGATCGGCAACATCGGCGAAGCCATCGCCAGGGAACTGAAGCGTTACCAGGGGGACCGGGAAACCCTGGCGTACCATTTGAATCTGGTACTGACCGAGGCCATGACCAATGCCATCAAGCACGCCCACCGGCAGAACGATTCGAAAACCGTCCGGGTTCGCATCCACATCGAAAAGGACGAGCTTTGCATAGAAGTCCACGACCGGGGGCAGGGGTTCGACCTGGAGGCGCTGCCGCTCCCCCCTCCGGATTCTCCGGTCGAGCACGGGCGGGGCCTGTTCCTGATTCGCACCCTGATGGACGAGGTGTCCTATCACCGCCGGGGGGACACCAACGTCCTGATCATGAAAAAGAAATTGCGCTGACATGGACTGGGACCAGGCACTCGCCGACCTGGCCGGCGCCGAATCCGCCGCCCGCTACCGGCAGGTCTTCGATCCGGAATACAAACGCAACACCCCGCCGGCCCTGGCCTGTCATGACATCCGGCATCTGGAACGGGTCGCCCGCGAGGGAGGGGATGCGGTGGAATTGTGGCCGGGCGAGGCAGGCCACCCCCCCTGCCTGCGTTTCTACAGCGCCCGGTTCAGATACCTGGACGAATGGTTGCCCACGCTCCGCAACCTGGGGCTGCGGGTCAGCGATCAGACCGCCTTCCGTTTCACCGTGGCGGAACGAAGCGTCCACATCCGTTGTTTCCGGGTGGAGATCCCGGGCGACGAGGCGGCTTTGGCCACCTGCCGCCGGGACATCATCGATCTTCTGACCGCCCTGCTCGAACGCCGGATCGAGGACGATGCCCTCAACGGCCTGGTCATCCGGGGCCGCCTCCCCTGGCGTCTGATCGACGCCCTGCGCGGATACCGGAATTATCTGCTGCAACTCCCAGGTCCGGTCAGCCGGGAAAGCTTCCACCAGGTTCTGCTCGATCACGCCAAGATCACCGCCCTGCTGGGAAAGTATTTCCTCAGCCGCTTCGACCCGGGTCTGCCGTTTCCCTCGATCGAGAGCCGGGAGGAAGAGGGGCTGCTGCCTTTGCGACTGGCGTTGCAGGAGGCATTGGAACCGGTCGGCGATCTCCACGCCGACCGCCTTTTGAGAACCCTGTTCAACCTCATCGATGCCAGTGTCAGGACCAATTTCTTCCGCCCCGGCTGCGGCGACCGCTTCGCCTTCAAGCTCAGCAGCCTGGGCGTCATCGCCATGCCCGCGCCGCGGCCGCTGTTTGAAATATACGTCCACGGCCGGGCGATGGAGGGGGTGCATCTGCGGGGCGGCAAGGTCGCCCGGGGCGGCATTCGCTGGAGCGACCGGCCGGAGGACTTCCGCAATGAAATCTGGGATCTGATGCGCACCCAGATGCTCAAGAACGCCTTGATCGTGCCCCAGGGGGCCAAGGGCGGGTTCATCGTCAAGGATCCCCGGGGATTGAAGCGCGTTCCGGACGATGCCTATGTCCTCTTCATGCGCGGATTGCTGGATCTGACCGACAACTTTGAAGGGGGGAAACCCGTCCATCCGCCTCACGTCCTTTGTTACGATGGATTCGACCCTTACTTGGTCGTGGCCGCGGACAAGGGAACCGCCCACCTTTCCGACACCGCCAACCAAATCGCGAAAGCGTATGGATTCTGGCTGGGGGACGCTTTCGCCAGCGGCGGTTCCAAAGGATACGACCACAAGAAACTGGGCATCACCGCCAAGGGGGCGTGGGAATGCGCGCGGCGTCATTTCTACGAATTGCAGCGGGATCTCGACGGGGAAATCATCACCGTCATCGGCATCGGCAGCATGGCCGGCGACGTATTCGGCAATGGCATGCTGTTGTCGAAGCGGATCAAGCTCAAGGCCGCTTTTTCCGGCCGGTTCATCTTCCTGGACCCGGACCCGGATCCTGCGATTTCCTTTCGCGAACGGCAACGGCTGTTCGATGCCGGGGCGGACTGGGACCAATACGACCGGCGCCTGCTTTCCCAAGGGGGAGGCATCTGGCCGCGCAGCAGCAAGAGCATCCCCCTTTCCTCGCCGGTGCAACGATGGCTGGGTGTCCGCCACCGCCATCTGGATCCCGAGACGCTGATCCGCCTGATTCTGATGGCGGAAGCCGATCTGTTCTGGTTGGGGGGGATCGGCACCTATGTCAAGGCCAGCGACGAAAAACACCGGGAAGTGGGAGATCCCGGCAATGACAGCGTGCGGATAGACGCCGCCCGACTCAAAGTCAAGGTGGTCGCGGAAGGGGCCAACCTGGGTTTCACCCAAAGGGGCAGGGTCGAGTTCGCCTTGAAAGGCGGCAGAATCAACATGGACGCCATCGACAATTCCGGCGGAGTCGACCTTTCCGACCACGAGGTCAACTTCAAGATCCTGCTGCGTCAGGCGGCCGCCAAGGGAAGGCTGGGCCGGGGAACACCCGACACCTGGCTGAACAACCTGGCGGCCGAAGCCGTCAAGCGGGTTTTGGACCACAACCACGACCAGAGCCTCTGCCTCTCGCTCGAAAGAGCGCGTTGCCTGCAGAACCCCACGCCCTTCCTGGCCATGGCGGACAAATTGGAGAACGCGGGACTGCTGAACCGCGAGGCGGAAGGCTTCCCTTCCCGAAGCCGGGTGCTGACCCGGCCGGACAGCGCCCTCACCCGTCCGGAACTGGCGGTGTTGCTGTCCCTGGCGAAGATGCAGTTCAAACAGGCCTTGCTGGAACGGCCGCAATTCCTTGGCAAACGCTTTCTCGCCCGCTCCCTGTATCGCTATTTCCCCGGAGAACTGGCGCAGCGCCTCAGACAGGAGGTGGCGAACCATCCCCTGGCGAAGGAAATCACCGCCACCACCCTGGGCAATTACATCCTCGACCGGACCGGCTCCACCTTCCTCACCTGGATGGAGGTTCTGCCGGGGCCATTGCTGGAGCAGGCCGTCGGCCTCTACCTGGTGTTCAACGAAACCCTGTCAGCGGCCGGTTTGCGCAAGACACTGCTGAATTTGCAGCCCCAACTGCCGGCACCGCGCCTGTACGCGCTGCTGCTACGCATGGAAGACGGCCTGCAGGCATGCTGCCGCTGGTTTCTCGCCCGCGGCCGGAGCCTGTGGCCGGAACCGGAAAATATCCAAAAGTGCCGGGACTTCCTGCAACTTTATCAAAAACACCATGCGAACCTGGACGAAAAGGAGCTGGCCCGGTTACAGGCGGAAGGGGTGCCCGAACCCCAGGCGAGGCAGTTGGCGCTGCTGCAGAAATTCGACGAATTCCCCGTGGTCGCTCAACTGGCGCTCGAGAGCGCCGACCCCGCCTCCACGGTTCAAACCTTCCGCACGGTCACGGAATTCCTGAATCTGCCCAGACTCATGACTCTGCTGGAGCAGGTTCCGGTCCGTTCCGACTGGGAAAGTCATCTCAAATACGCCTTGTCGGAACGCCTGCGGGGCGCCGCCGCCACCCTCACCTCCCGGATGCTGAGCCGGGAATCCAGCATCGGGATGGTCTGCACAGGGCCCTCCTGTCTGCAGAAATTCAGCAAGTATCAACGGCTCATCCGGGAGCTGGAACAAACCACCAACGTCGATTTGCTGCCCTTCGCGACCCTGGCCTGCGAACTGGAAGGCATGGTCGAGGCGATGGGATAGGGGACATGGAATCTTGAAGTATAATCCCGCGAAAAAAGAGGAAAGATGATGAAAGATTTTTTGCTCGGTTTTCTGCTTCGCTTTCTCGGTTCCGCCCTCATCGTCCTGGCCAGTTACAACCCCAGCGGCTATTCGTACTTCCACTGGGTCACCGACTCATTCAGGGACGAGGGCATGGCGGCCCGGCAGGCCTTCGTCGGTGTGGTGCTGTTGATAGGATGGACCATCCTGGTGCGCGCCACCTTCCGTTCTCTGGGTCCCTTCGGGCTGGTTCTCGCAGCCGCGTTCATCGGCACGCTGGTCTGGTTGATGAGCAGTTTTGGCCTGTTCGAGGCCGACACCCCGGTGACGATCGCCTGGACGGCGTTGTTGTCCCTGGCCGCACTGCTGGCGGTGGGCATGTCCTGGTCGCATGTCCGCAGGCGCCTGACGGGCCAGGTGGACGTGGACGAGATCGAAGGCTGAGTCGCGCTTATTTTCCGATACAGAACTCGGAGAAGATCTTTCCCAGCAGATCGTCACTGCTGACCTCTCCGGTGATCTCCCCCAGACAGCGATGGGCCAGGCGGAGGTTTTCGGCCACCAGCTCCAGTGCCCGATCGTGCTCCAGCTCCAGAAGGGCCGCTTGCAGATGATCCCGGGCGCAGGCCAGGGCGTCCAGATGGCGCCGGCGGGCGGAGAGAACATCCTCGGCTTCGGCCTCGAAACCCATCACCCGCTTGAGATGGGCGCGCAAAAGATCGAGGCCTGCGCCGGTTCTGGCGGACAAATGGATCTCGGGGATTTCCCCCGACGCCTCCATCCGGGGCGGTCCTCCCCGCAAATCGATTTTGTTGACGATCCGGGTGACGGGAACCGATTCCAGCAGCCCGGGCAATTCCGCCGGTGTTTGCGGCGGGCGGCAACCATCCTCGACCAGCAGCACCCTGTCAGCCTGCCGTATCGCCTCCCGCGCCCGCCGCATGCCCTCCCGTTCGACGACATCCCCCCCTTCCCGCAACCCCGCCGTATCGATCACGTGCAGCGGCATCCCGTCGATCAGGATGCGCTCGCGGAGCAGATCCCGGGTGGTGCCGGCGATGTCCGTCACGATGGCGGCCTCGCGCCGGGCCAGGGCATTGAGGAGGCTCGACTTGCCGGCATTGGGCGCCCCGGCGATGACCACGGTCATGCCTTCTTCGAGCAATCTTCCCTGCCGCGCCCTGGCCCGCAACCGCTCCAGTTCCTCCACCGTCGCCCGCAAGGTGTCCAGAACCTGGTGCCGGCCGAGGATGTCGATGTCCTCGTCGGAAAAGTCGATGGCGGCTTCCACCTGAATCCTGATCGAAGTCAGGGAGGCCTCCAGGGCATGAACGTCTTGCGAAAAAGCCCCTTCCAGGGAGCGTTGGGCGGCCCGGACGGCCTGTTCGGAAGCGCTCTCGATCAACGACGCCACCGCCTCCGCCTGGGCCAGATCCAGCTTGCCGTTCACGAACGCCCGGCGGCTGAATTCGCCCGCCTGCGCCGGCCGGGCACCCAACCGGTACAGCCGCTTCAGCAGCATCCCGACGATGACCGGGCTGCCGTGACAGGAAAGCTCCAGCACGTCCTCGCCGGTATAGGAGTGGGGCCCCGGAAAAAAGACCACCAGCCCGCGGTCGATGACCCGGCTCTCCTCGTCGAGGAAGGAGACGTAATGCGCCCGCCGGGGATCGAGCCGCCGCCTGCCGGTCAGGGGCGGAATCAGGGATTCGAGACCGGGACCGGAAACCCGGACCATCGCCACCGCCCCCCGGCCGGGGGGGGTGGCGGCGGCCGCGATGAGATCGCCGGCGGCGATCAAGTCTTCGTCGCGCCCTCGATCTGGCGGTTGATCACCCATTGCTGAACGATCGAGAGGGTGTTGTTGACCACCCAGTAGAGCACCAGGCCGGCGGGGAAGAAGGCGAAGAAGACGGTGAAGATCACCGGGAACATCTTCATCACCTGGGCCTGGACGGGGTCGGTGGGCGGAGGACTCAGCTTTTGCTGGATCCACATACTGACCCCCATGAGGAGGGGGAGAACGAAGTAGGGATCCTTGGAAGTGAGGTCGGTGAGCCAGAGAACGAAAGGCGCCTGCCGCAACTCGACACTCTCCACCAGCACCCAGTAGAGGGAAATGAAGACCGGAATCTGCACCACGATGGGCAGGCAGCCTCCCAGCGGATTGACCCGTTCCTCCCGGTAGAGCTGCATCAGCGCCTCGTGGAATTTCTGCTTGTCATCACCGAAGCGTTCCTTGAGGGCCTGCATTTTCGGCTGCAGCTTGCGCATCTTGGCCATGGATTTGTAGCTGGCCGCCGACAGCGGGAAGAAAATCGCCTTGATGACGAGGGTGGTGCAGATGATGGCCCAGCCCCAATTGCCCAGGAAGGAGAAGAACTTCTGCATCAACCAGAAGATGGGCTGGGCGATGAAGGTGAAGATGCCGTAATCGACGGTCAGTTCCAGGCCGGGGGCCACCGTTTCCAGCACGTCCTGCAATTTGGGGCCGATGTAATAGCGGGCCCTGAAGGTTCTGGTCTCACCCGGTGAAACCCGGTATTCCGGCGAATAGGAACCGACAATGTAGACCTGCTCCGGCATGGGCTTGGTGTAGAAATGGTTGATCTGCTCGCGGGGCGGCAACCAGGCGGCGAGAAAATAATGCTGCACCATGGCGCACCAGCCGCCTTCGGTTTCCCAGTTGCGCGGCAGATCCTCGATATCGTCGAAATCGATCTTTTCGTAAGGGTCGTCGGCGGTGCGGCAGGCGATGCCGGTATAGGTGCGGATGAAGGCGTTCTCGTTGCCGGACTTGACCGGCCGCTTGCGCTTCAGCTGCCCGTACTGGCGGGCGGTCCAGGGAACCTGGGAAAGATTGCGCACCTGATATTCGATTCCGACTTCATAGCTGCCGGGCTGGAAGGTATAGGTCTTGACGATCTCGACCCCCTCGCCCCGCCATACCAGGGGAACCTTCAAAGCCTGCCCCGCCTCCATGACATATTCCCGCGCCTGCGCCTGCCAGACCGCCGTATGCTTGGGAGCGATGCGTTCGTCCCCCAGAAACCCGGTCTGGGTGATGAACAGTTTCTCCACTTCGGGTGTCAGCAACCTCACCGGCTCGTCCGGCTTGTCTTTGGAAACGGGATATTTGAGCAGATCGACCGTCCTGATGTCGCCACCCACCAGGCCGATATCGACCCGAACGACGTCGGTCTTGACACTGATCTTGCCAGCCGCCGCCATTTCCGCCTGGGGGAGAAGCTCACTGCCGGACGGGCTTCCTTCCGCCGCGACACCCCCTTGCGGCCGCTGCGCCGGTCCCGCCTGCTGCTGGAGCGGGGCGGGCTTGGGACCGTAGTCCTGCTGCCAGGCGGCCCACAACATGTAACCCGTCATCACCAACATGACGAAAAGAAAAAATCTGAGATTATCCATTTTTGTTATACCAAATTACTCTGGAACAGGGTCGTGCCCCCCGGGATGCCAAGGGTGACAGCGAAGCAGGCGAAGCCCCGCCAGCCACACCCCCCGGAACACACCATGACGCTCGATGGCCGTCAACGCATAGACCGAGCAGGTGGGATGAAAACGGCATTGATTCCCCACCCAGGGGCTGAGGAAGAAACGGTAACCGCGGATCACGACGATCAGAACCGCCGCGACTCCGCGATCAAGCGCTGCCAGTGACTTTCCAATGATTTCCATAACTCCTTCCCCCCGGCGGTCGCCGCCGCCGTTCGCGCCATCACCACGAAATCCGCGGCGGGCAGCTGGCCGCATTGCAAGCGGAAGCTTTCCCGCACCAGCCGTTTGATCCGGTTCCGTCCGCTCGCCTTGTTGACCCGGCGTTTGGAGATCGCCAGCCCCAGGCGCGCACGACCCACCCCGTTGGGACGCATCAAAACAGTGAAACAGCCGTCCGCGGAAACCCGGGGATTCTCGAAGACGTATTCGAACTGCGCCGCCGTCAGCAGCCGTGCGGTTTTGGGAAACCCCTCACCAGCCTGGCTCAAAGACTTCAGGCGGACAATCTGGCCCTGCCTTTCGAGCGCCGGGCGGCAATGACCTTACGCCCTCCACGGGTTCGCATGCGGGCACGGAAACCATGAGTACGGGCACGGCGGAGCTTGCTGGGCTGATAGGTTCTCTTCATCGCTAAAGCCTTTTAATTGTTTGAAAACACTGAAAAAAAGATATGGGAATATACTCCACAGGAGGTGACGATGTCAATGCTGTGACCTCCCTGGCGTCTCCCCATTTTTTCACCTGATTCCCGCCAACAAGCCACCGGATTCGTTGAAAAGGTCGTCAATGGGAGGGTCAGTGATGCCAGGAGCGGGGTGTCGCCGCCACCAGTGGTAAAAGATG
>Ga0256839_1000025_pt1 | contig 193137 bp, 183 predicted proteins | sample 354166metaG_FD_185968 | JGI IMG/M metagenome (GOLD analysis project Ga0256839, IMG submission 185968) | Hydrothermal vent microbial communities from Mid Atlantic Ridge, Atlantic Ocean - 354-166 | ecosystem: Environmental > Aquatic > Marine > Hydrothermal vents | place: Atlantic Ocean: Mid... | reverse complement strand
TGAAACCGCCGTCCGTCGCCCGGAGCCGGTTCGTCGCCTTGACTTCATTGCAATCGCAATGATAAGAGCGGGCCAGCCGAACCTTCGCCACTCGGAGCTTTCCGCCCGCAGGACCCTTGCCGATGCAGCCGACGCCTTCATGGATCGAGAGCGCCAACGACCCGGCCGGGGGGTTTCCGCTCGACAATCTTGCCATGGGCGTTTTCTCCGGGGCCGACGGGCGCCGCCGCCTCGGCGTGGCGATCGGCGATTTCGTGCTCGATCTCTCCCGTCTCGAGGAAGAAGGGTTGCTGACGCTGGCAGGGGCGCCGGTGATGGCCCGCGGTTCCTGGAACGGGGTGATGGCGCTGGGACCGGCGAAATGGGCCGAGATGCGCGCCCGTCTCCGGGAGCTTCTGGAGCGGGGAGCGCGCCACGGGCCGGCGGTGGAGCGGGCTCTGGTGCCGCGGGGAAATATCCGCCTGCACATGCCGTTCGACGTGGCCGAATTCACCGATTTCTATGCCGGGCGGCACCATGCCGAGAATGTCGGAACCATGTTCCGCGGGCCGGAAAACGCCTTGCCGCCCAACTGGTTGCACATGCCGATCGGCTACAATGGCCGGGCGTCTTCCGTGGTCGTTTCGGGCACTCCGGTCCGCCGGCCCTGGGGGCAGATCAAGGGTCGGGATTTCGAAAGACCGGCCCTTTCCCCGTCGCGCCGTTTCGACTTCGAGCTCGAGCTGGGCGCCGTCATCGGCCAGCCGTCGCGGGCAGGAGAGCCGGTTTCCACCGAAGAGGCCGAGGAGATGATCTTCGGCCATGTGCTCCTCAACGACTGGTCGGCCCGGGACATCCAGGCCTGGGAATACCAGCCCCTCGGCCCGTTTCAGGCCAAGGCGACGGCGACGAGCATTTCCCCCTGGATCGTGCCGCGGGCGGCGCTTGCGCCCTTTCGCGTGTCGACCCCGCCGCGCGAGGTGCCGCTGCTGCCCTATCTGGCAGAGCCGCGCCCGATGGGGCTCGACATCGCTCTCGAGGTGGCGCTTGCCCCCGATGGCGGCAGCGAGAGTGTCATCAGCCGCACCAATGCATGCGAACTCTACTATTCCTTCCCGCAGCAGATCGCCCATCACACGCTTTCGGGCTGCCCGATGCGGGTGGGAGATCTCATCGGTTCGGGCACGATCTCGGGGCCGACGAGAGAGAACCGCGGTTCGATGCTCGAACTGAGCTGGGGCGGGAAGGAGCCGCTGGAGCTGCCGGGCGGCGTCACCCGCGGCTTCCTCGAGGACGGGGACGAGGTAATCTTCCGCGGCGTCGCCGGCGGCCCGGATCTCGCCATCAGCTTCGGCGAGTGCCGGGGCCGCGTTCTGCCCGCGATCGAAAAGCCATTCTGGATGGAGTGAACGACATGGCAAGGACCTTCGCCTCTCAGGGCGATCTCGAGGAGAAGCAGACATCCTTCACCGAAATCGGCGACGGGCTCTGGGCCTTCACCGCCGAGGGCGACCCCAATTCGGGCGTCATCATCGGCGACGACAGCGTGATGGTGATCGAGGCGCAGGCGACGCCCCTCCTGGCGCGGAAGGTCATCGACGAGATCCGCAAGGTGACCGACAAGCCCATCACCCATCTCGTGCTGACCCATTATCACGCGGTGCGCGTGCTGGGCGCTTCGGCCTACGGGGCCCGCGAGATCATCATGTCCGACAAGGCCCGGGCGATGGTCGCCGAGCGCGGCAAGGAGGACTGGGAAAGCGAGTTCCAGCGGTTCCCCCGGCTGTTCCGCGGTCATGAATCGATCCCGGGGCTGACCTGGCCGACCACCACCTTTTCCGACCGCATGACGGTCTGGCTCGGCTCGCGCCGGGTGGACATCATGCATCTGGGCCGGGCGCATACGGCCGGCGACGCCGTCGTCTGGGTGCCGGATTCGGGCGTGATGTTCACCGGCGACATCGTCGAGTATCACTCGGCCTGCTATTGCGGAGACGGGCACTTCAAGGACTGGCCGCAAACCCTCGAAGCCATTGCATCCTTCGAGCCGGAAGCCATTGCGCCGGGCCGGGGCGACGCGCTGATGGGCCGCGAGAAGGTGGAGGAGGCCGTCGCCCTGACGCGGGACTTCATCGAGAGCAGCTATGCGCCGGTGGAGAAGGTCGTGGCCCGCGGCGGCACGCTGAAGGAGGCCTTCGAGGCGGTGCGGGCGGCGTGCGATCCGAAATTCTCCACCTATGCCATCTACGAGCATTGCCTGCCCTTCAATGTCGCGCGTGCCTATGACGAGGCCCGCGGCATCGACACGCCCCGCATCTGGACCGCCCAGCGCGATCTCGAGATGTGGAACGCCCTTCAGGGTGAGGAATGAAACGCAGGGAGGAGGAGATGGCCCAGAGCCCCGGACAGAGGATTTTCGAGACGCCGCTCTACCCCTACCGGCGCTGCGCCGACCAGGAGGCCGGCGGTCCGGTTCGTCGCAAGGTGGTGGTGGTCGGTGCCGGGCCGATCGGCCTTGCCGCCGGCATCGACCTCGCCCAGCAGGGGGTGCCGGTCGTCATTCTCGACGAGAACGACAAGGTTTCCCACGGCTCGCGCGCCATCTGTTTCGCGAAGCGCCCGCTCGAGATCCTCGACCGCCTCGGTTGCGGCGAGCGGATGGTCGAGAAGGGGGTGACATGGAACATCGGCAAGGTCTTCTTCGGGGATCGCAAGGTCTACGAGTTCGATCTGCTGCCCGAGAGCGGCCACAAGCGGCCGGCCTTCATCAACCTGCAGCAATACTATCTCGAGCAATACATGGTCGATCGGGTGCGGGAGCTCGAGGCTGCCGGCGCGCCGATCGAGCTCAGGGGGAAAAACTGCATCGAGGCGGTCGGCGTGCATGACGATCATGTGCGCCTCGAGATCAGCACCCCAGAGGGCCCCTACAATCTCGAGGCCGAATGGCTGATCGCCTGCGACGGTGCCCGCTCCCCGATCCGGTCGATGCTGGGGCTCGATTTCGTCGGCAAGGTGTTCGAGGACAATTTCCTCATCGCCGATGTCGTCATGGAGGCGGACTTTCCGACCGAGCGCTGGTTCTGGTTCGATCCCCCCTTCAACCCCGGCCAGTCGGCCCTTCTGCACAAGCAGCCCGACAATGTGTGGCGGATCGACTTCCAGATCGGGTGGGATATCGACCGCGAGGAGGAGCTCAAGGAGGAGAATGTCCGCCGCCGGCTGCATGCCATGCTCGGCGAGGATGCGAAATTCGATCTGGAATGGCTGTCGATCTACACCTTCCAGTGCCGCCGGATGGAGAAATTCCGCCACGGGCGGGTGATCTTTGCCGGGGACGCCGCACATCAGGTCAGCCCGTTCGGCGCGCGCGGTGCCAATTCGGGCTTTCAGGACACGGACAATCTCGCCTGGAAGCTCAGGCTGGTGATCGAGGGCAAGGCGCCCGAGAGCCTGCTGGAGAGCTACGATGCCGAACGGATCTTCGCCGCCGACGAGAACATCCTGAATTCGACGCGATCCACCGAATTCATCACGCCGAAGTCGCCCGCGAGCCGGCTTTTCCGCGATGCGGTGCTCGATCTGTCGGAGCATTTCGCATTCGCCCGGCCGCTGGTCAATGCCGGCCGGCTCTCGGTGCCGAGCGTCTATGACGAGAGCCCGCTCAACGGCCCGGACGATGCCGCCCTTCCGCGGCGCACCCGGCCCGGCGCCCCGGCTGCCGATGCGCCGACGCGCGAAGGCTGGCTGATCGATCGGCTCGGCAACCGCTTCCAGATCCTTGCCATCGGCACTGATGTGCCGCCGCATTTCGAGGAAGCCGGGGTCGAGGTCGAGATTCTGCGGCTTTCGGCGGACGAATCGCCCGAGTTTCGCGAACGGTGGCTCGGTGAGGCGCCCGGGGCGGTCTATCTCATGCGCCCCGACCAGCATGTCGCCGCCCGCTGGCAGGCATTCGACGCCGCCGCCATGCGCGCCGCGCTGCACCGCGCGATCGGACTCGAATGAAGGGAGATCGAAATGGGCAAGCTGATCACCGAGCCGAACATCCCCGACCCGGACGGTTTCTACGAAGAGCTTGTCGGCCTGCATGAAGGGTTGACGGAAGCGCAATCGGCCGCGGTCAATGCCCGGCTCGTTCTCATCCTCGCGAACCAGGTCGGCGACCGCGAGGTTCTCGCCGAGGCCATGGAGGCCGCCCGGAAGGCGGCCCAAAGCGTGATCGACAGACAGGAAGGACAGGAAGGGTAGAGAAATGACGCTCAGGATCGAACAGATTCACCACGTCGCCTATCGCTGCAAGGATGCGAAGGAGACGGTCGAATGGTATGGCAGGATGCTCAACATGAATTTCGTTCTTGCCATCGCCGAGGACCGTGTCCCCTCGACCAAGGAGCCGGATCCCTACATGCACATCTTTCTCGACGCGGGGAACGGCAACATCCTCGCCTTTTTCGAACTGCCGACCAAGCCGGAGATGGGCAAGGATCCGAACACCCCCGAATGGGTCCAGCACATCGCCTTCAAGGTCAAGGATCGTGCCACGCTGCTCGAATACAAGGAGCATCTCGAGAAGAACGGGGTCGAGGTGCTCGGCGTGACCGATCATTCGCTGTTCCACTCGATCTATTTCTTCGATCCGAACGGGCATCGGATCGAGCTTGCCTGCCCCGACCCGGAGGAAGAAGAGAAGCTGCGCAAGCTCGATGCCGTGAAGTGGGAAATGCTCGAGGAATGGTCGAAGACCAAACGGGCTCCGAAACATGCCGACTGGCTCCACGCCAAGGAACTCGGCAAGAAGGTGGATGCTTGAAGCATCATATTAATCAATATGTTCAGACATGAAGTTGAAGCACAGCTTCAAATTCATGTCCGACCGATGAAGAAGAAGGCGAGGAGGAGGGCGAGAAAGAGCCCCCAGGCCCGCCACAGAAGACGGATCGCCCGGCGTATCTCGGTTGCGCCGGGTGATCTGCTGCCGCAGGGGTGGATGAAAGGTTCGTCATGCAGCGTGCCGCCATAGCGGCGCGGACCGGCAAGGGCGACGCCGAGCGCGCGCGCCATGGCCGCTTCCGGCCAGCCGGCATTGGGTGAACGGTGACGGCGCGCCTCGGCGGCGATGGTGGACCAGAGACGGAGAGGAACGGCGCCGGACAGGGCGATCAGAAGCGCGGACAGCCGCGCCGGCACCCAGTTGGCAAGATCGTCGAGCCGCGCCGCCGCCCAGCCGAATTCCTCATATCTTTCATTGCGATAGCCGATCATCGAATCGGCGGTGTTGATGGTCTTGTAGAGCAGCATCCCCGGCAGACCGAAGAGAAGGAACCAGAAGGCCGGGGCGATCACCCCGTCCGAAAAGTTCTCGGCGGCGCTCTCGATGGCGGCCCGGGCGATGGCCGCCTCGTCCATTTCGGCGGTATCGCGGCCGACGATGCGGGCAAGGGCGGCGCGGGCTTCGGGCAGGGAGCCGGTCAGCGCTGCGGCAACGGCCGCCACATGATCGGCAAGGCTGCGCCATGCAAGCAGGACGGCCGCGAGGAGAAGTTGCCAGAGCGGCGACAGCGGCAGTTTCACGAGCAGGGCGCCAGAGGCGAAAGCCAGCACACATATGGCAACAATGGCTACCATCCCCTTGATCTTGCGGAGAGATCCGCGATTCAGCATTTGGTCGAAAAAGGCGATGGCGCGGCCGATGAGCACCACGGGGTGGGGCAGGCGTTGCCAGAGAAGGGCCGGCTCGCCAACAAGCGCGTCGAGGATCAGCGCCAGGGCAAGGAGAATCTCAACCGGCATCGCCCGGCTCCGCCAGCGCCGCTTCGAGCCGCCGCCACTCCGCTTCCGCGCCGGGCAGGCCGAAGCGCAGTCGGCAGGGGTGACGGGAGAAGCGGCGCAGATGGATGCGGTGTCGCCCGAGCCGCGCCTGCCAGCGATCGGCGTCGGGCGTTTCGACGAGCCGGAAGAGCGCGGTGCCGCCGAAGACCCTGGCGCCGGCCTGCTCGAGAAGCCGGTCGAGCCGTTCTGCATCGCGCATGAGCCGTGCCCGGGTCGCCTCGGCCCAGCGCCTGTCGGCCAGTGCCAGCGCGCCGATCGCCAGCGCGGCGCCGCTCACCGCCCAGGGCCCCGTTCGCTCGGCAAGCGGGGCGAGGGTTTCGGGGTGGCCGATGGCGAGACCGAGCCTGAGCCCGGCCAGGCCCCAGAACTTGCCGAAGCTCTTGAGGACGATGATTCCGGGGCGCTGCGTAAGCGCGACCAGCGACCGGTCGGGCATGGTGTCGCAGAAACTTTCATCGATCACGACCAGCGGCCGCTCGGGGATCTCCTCCGGCCGGATCCACCGTCCGGTGGGGTTGTCCGGATGAACGATGACGGCGGCCTCGGCCGGGCTTCCGGGCGGCACGACGTGCCAGCCCCAGTGCCGGAAGGCGACAGCGTGTTCGTTGTAGGTGTCGGGGTCGATGGCCACGCGGCCGGGTGGGGCGAGCGACGGAATGAGGGCGATCAGGGCGGAGGCGCCGTGGGAAGGCAGCACTGCGGCTTCTGCCGGCACGCGCCAGAAGCGCCGCGCCGCGGCCTCGAGCCGTGCGAAGGCGCTCTCGTCGGGCAGGCGGGTGAAGGCGTCGTGCGGCAGCGGAGGCAGGGGCGCCGGATGAGGCCAGGGCAGCGGGTTGATGCCAGTGGAAAGATCGATCCATGCGGACCGGGAGCCGCCATGCCGGGCAATCGCGGCGTCGAGGCTGCCCCCATGCTCCCGCGGCCTCCTCACTCCGCGCCCTCCTCCCCGACCCCGAGCGGGGGGATGCGGGCGATGAAATGCCCCTTCACCCCTTGCGGCCACCGGCGGAACGGCACCTGCCCCGAGGGGCTGGCGGCGTGAAGCGCGGCATAGGCGAGGATCGCGGCCGCGGCCTCCTCCTCCGGGGCGAAGCGGCCCAGCACATAGGAAAGCTTGCCCTCGGCCTGAATGGCGACGTTGCAGCCATGATCGCAACCCATGAGGCACGCCACGTGGCGGATCCGCAGATTGCCGTCTTCGGGGGCGCGGCGCGCGATCATCTCCCCCAGGCGCTCCCCGTCTCGTGGCGCGCCCTCGGGCAGATCCCGGCCCATGTGGCGACAGGTGCTGCAAATGGTGATGGTCGTGGTCATGGCGCCTCCTTCGCGCTTCCCTAGGCCGAATTGTCGCGCGCATGCAAGCGGCGTGGTGGCGCCCTTTGCGCTTGCGGCATTCCCGTTGCGGGAGTAAGCGGAGGGAGACGAAGCCCGAAGGGCCCGAGAGGTGGGCTGCGCCGCGATCGACCCAAACCGGGGATCAGAGGCCAGCGTCGTCACCCGCCGCGAGGCGGTCTCTTCGGGCATGACATGAGGAGACCGCCGATGGACATGCCCCGTCTCGAAGAACTCCCCCGAACCGCCGAGGATGGCGGCAGGATCGGCGTCATGCTTTGCGGCCACGGCTCACGGGACGAACGGGCCGTGGCCGAATTCGCCGCTCTTGCCGAGCGGCTGCCGGCCTTTCTGCCCGAGAGCTGGGAAGTCGCTCACGGCTATCTCGAATTTGCCAATCCGGTGATTCGCGACGGTCTCGACCGGCTGCGCGCGGCCGGGTGCACGCGCATCCATGCGGTGCCGGGCATGCTGTTTGCCGCCATGCATACCAAGAACGACGTGCCGACGGTGCTGGCCCGCTATGCCGCCGAGCATGGCATCGAGATCACCATGGGCCGCGAGCTTGGCATCGACGCCCATCTTCTGGCCGCGGCCGGCGACAGGGTGCGCGAAGCCATGGCCACCGCCGATGCGGCCTCGCAGCCGGTGCCGCCGGAGGAAACCTGCCTCGTGGTCATCGGTCGCGGGGCCTCCGACCCCGATGCGAACGGCAATGTCGCCAAGCTCGCGCGGATGCTGTGGGAGGGCATGGGGTTCGGCTGGTGCGAAGTCGGCTATTCCGGCGTCACCTTCCCGCTGGTGCAGCCGACCCTGGAGCATGCGGCCAGGCTCGGCTATCGTCGCATCGTCGTCTTTCCCTACATGCTCTTCACGGGCATTCTCGTCGATCGGATCTACGGTTTCACCGATCGGGTTGCCGCCGCCCATCCCGAGATCGAATTCGTCAAGGCCGGTTATCTCAACGACCATCCCGGGGTGATGGCCGCCTTCGTCGAGCGCATCGTCGAGCAGATGGGCGAGGCGCCGCCGCCGAGTTGTGCGTTGTGCAAGTATCGCACGCGGATCCTCGGTTTCGAGGAGGAAGTCGGTACCCCCCAGGAAAGCCATCATCACCATGTGGAAGGGCAGGGAGCCGCGGCACCGGGCTCGAATGTGGCGGCCTGCAGCCTGTGTGACGATTTCTGCACCGGCGAATGCCGACTCGAGATGGACGCCCATCATCACCATCACCATCATCATCATCACGACCATGGCGACCATCACCACCATCACCACCACCCTTACCCGCATGCCGATCATCCGCTCGGGCCGGTGAGCGTGCGCCGCAACAGGGGCTGAGGCGATGGCGCGGCCGCCGCTGCGATATCTGAAGGATCCGGCCGAGATCTACCGGCGCAGCTTCGAGACGGTGCGCCGCGAGGCCCGGCTCGGGAGGTTTCCGCCGTCGATGCGGCCGCTGGTCATGCGGCTGATCCATGCTTCGGGCATGGTCGCGATCGCCGACCGGATCGCCTTCAGCCCCGAAGCGGCCGAGGTCGGCGCCGACGCGCTGGCCGCCGGGGCGTCGATCCTCTGCGACTGCTCGATGGTCGCGGCCGGCATCATCCGCACGCGGCTTCCGGCGGAAAACGAGGTCGTCGTCACGCTTCACGATCCGGCCGTGCAGGCACTGGCCCGCGATCTTTGCACCACCCGCTCTGCCGCGGCGGTCGAGCTCTGGCGTTCCCGGCTCGAAGGAGCGGTGGTGGCGATCGGCAATGCACCGACGGCGCTTTTCCATCTCTTGGAGCGGCTCGACGAGGGCTGGCCGCGCCCGGCGGTGATTCTCGGTTTTCCCGTGGGTTTCGTCGGTGCGGCCGAGAGCAAGGCGGCGCTGGCCGCCGATCCGCGGGGCGCCGAATTCGTCACCTTGCGCGGCCGCCGGGGCGGCTCGGCCATGGCCGCCGCCGCGGTCAACGCGCTGGCCGCCGGTCTGCCCGGAGAGGGAAAGGAGGGGACCGATGACTGAGATGCCCCGTCCATGGCTGCACGTCATCGGCTTCGGACCCGACGGCTTCGCCGGGTTGCGGCCGGCGGCAAGGGCGGCGCTCGAGAAGGCGGAGCTGGTGATCGGTGCCGACCGCCATCACCGTTTGAGCCGGGAGATCAGGGCCGAGCGCATCGCCTGGCCTTCTCCCTTCAGCGCCCTGATCGAGACCATCGCCCGCTATCGCGGCCGGCAACTGGCCGTGCTCGCCACCGGCGACCCGCTGTGGTATTCGGTCGGGGCGCGCATCGCGCGGGCCTTTCCGAAAGAAGAAACCGTCTTTCACCCGCAGCTTTCGGCCTTTCAGCTGGCCGCCTGCCGCCTCGGCTGGTCGCTGGCCGATCTCGAGACGCTGACCGTCCACGGCCGCCCAGTCGAACAGGTGATTCCCTTCATCCAGCCGGGGATGCGGTGGCTGGTGCTGACGACGGGCGAAGACACGCCGGGCGAGATCGCCCGGATCCTGACCGACCGCGGCTACGGACCGAGCCGGCTTCACGTCTTTGCCGAAATGGGCACGCCCGATGAAAGCCGCCATTTCTCGACGGCGGAAGAATGGCGGGGCAAGGTGCCGCCCTTCAACACGATGGGTGTCGAGATCGTCCCCGGTCCCGCGGCCGAGATCCGGTCGCGAATGCCGGGCCTGCCGGACGCGGCTTTCCGCTCGGACGGGGTGATGACCAAGCGCGAGGTGCGGGCGCTGGTGCTCTCCCGGCTGATGCCGATGCGCGGGCAGCTCCTGTGGGACATCGGCTGCGGTTCGGGATCGGTGGCGATCGAATGGATGCGTGCGGCGCGTGACGGGCTGGCGATCGGCATCGACCGGCGGGCCGACCGGCTGGCGCTGGCGCGGGAGAATGCCGACCGACTGGGCGCGCCGCGGCTGAAGCTGGTCGAAGGAGAGGTGCCGGAGATGCTGGCCGAGCTGCCACGGCCCGACGCGGTGTTCCTCGGTGGTGGCATCTCGCCTGAAACGATCCGCCTCGCCTGGGAACGGCTGAAGCCCGCGGGCCGCATCGCGGCGACCGCCGTCAGCCTCGGCAGCGAGAGGGTGCTCGCCGAGAGCCTCGCGACGTTCGGCGGCGATCTCGTGCGCGTCGGCATCGAACGGGCCGAGATGCTCGGGGGGATGACGGCATGGCGGCCGCTGCGGCATGTCACCCTCTGGAGTGCGATCAAGCCGGTGGAGGGGGCATGAGCGGGCGGCTCTACGGCATCGGTGTCGGGCCCGGCGACCCGGAGCTTCTCACGCTCAGGGCCGTGCGGCTGTTGCAGAGGCTGCCGGTAATCGCCTGGCCGGAACTGCCGGGGCGCCCCGGCTTCGCCCATGACATCGCGGCTGCGCATATCCCCCCGTCCTGCATCTCGCTTCCCTTCACGATCCCGATGACGACGGCGCGGGAACCGGCCCAACGGGCCTATGACGCCGCGGCCGACGCCATCGGGGCGCATCTCGAGGCGGGACGCGATGTCGGGGTGCTGTGCGAAGGAGACCCGATGTTCTACGGCTCCTTCATGTATCTTCTGCCCCGCCTCGCGCCGCGCTTTCCGGTCGAGGTGGTGCCGGGCGTGTCGTCTCTCGGAGCTTGCGCCGCTGCCGCCCGTCTGCCGCTCGCGGGGCGCAGCGAGGCGCTGACCGTGATTCCGGCCACGCGCGCCAATGGCGAGATCGCGGCCGCCATCGCTGCGGCCGAGGCGGCGGCGATTCCCAAGGTCGGCCGGCATCTCGACCGGGTAAGGCGGCTTGTCGCCGCGCTCGGTCTCGAAGAGGTCGCGTGGCTCGTGATTCATGCCTCCCTGCCCGGCGAAACGGTGATGCCGCTGGCCGAGGCGCCGGAGAGAGCACCCTATTTCTCGATGATCCTGATCCGCAAGGGGACCGATCCGTGGCTGTGACCGACCCGGCAGAAAGAAAAAGAACCGCCATTCTCGCCCTCACCCGCCGTGGCGGCAGGCTGGCGGCGAAGCTGGCCGAGCGGCTCGACGCCGATCTCCTTCTGACGCGAAGGGCTGGCGGAGCGGGCGAGTCGCTCGTGGAAGATGTGATCGCCACCTTGCAGCAGCTCTTTCTCGCCGGCCGGCCGATCATCGCCCTTGCGGCCAGCGGCATCGTCATCCGGGCGCTGGCGCCGGTGCTCCTTGCCAAGCGGCTGGAGCCGCCGGTGGTGGTGATGACGGAGGACGGAGCCGAGGTGATCCCGCTTCTCGGGGGGCATCGGGGGGCCAATGCCCTGGCGCGGGAGGCGGCAGCGATCACGGGAGGACATGCCGCCATCAGCACGGCCGGGGAGCGGGCGCTCGGCATTGCGCTCGATGCGCCACCGGCCGGCTGGGTGCTCGAGAACCCGGAAGATGCCGGGGCGGCGATGGCCGCGCTTCTCGACGGGGCGGGGCTCGAGATCGCGGGGGATCCGGCCGGGGCTGCCGCCTGGCTCGCGCCTCTCGACGGGCGGGCGGGTTCCGGCGATGCCGCGGACGGGCGCCCCGTCGTCCGGCTCCATTTCGGACCGGGCGCGCCATCTCCGGGCGATGCGCCGACGCAGGGCCGCATTCTTCTGAAATACCGGCCGCAGCGTTTCGTGCTCGGTCTCGGCTGCGCCCGCGACTGTCCGCCGGACGAGCTGCGGCGACTGGCCGAAAGCGTGCTGGCCGAAGCGGGTGTGGTGCCGGCGGCGCTGCATTCGATCGCGACCATCGACATCAAGGCCGACGAGGCGGCGATCAACGAGCTTGCCCGCGACTGGCGCTGCCCGGTGCAGTTCTTCACGGCGGACGAGCTCGAGAAGGAAACCCCCCGGAGCACCTCGCCGTCACGGATCGTCAGGGCGGAGGTCGGCACCCATGGCGTGGCCGAGAACGCGGCGCTGGCGGCGGTAGGCGCGGCGGGGCGGCTCGCGGTCGCCAAGCGCAAGTCGGCCATGGCCACGGCGGCGCTTGCGGAGGGGCCCGCGCCGATCGGCGTCTTCCGCGGCCGGCCGCGCGGCCGGCTGGCAGTGGTCGGCATCGGCCCCGGTGCGGCGGCCTGGAGGACGCCCGAGGCAAGCCGGCTCGTCGCCGAGGCGGACGAGCTCGTGGGTTACGGTCTCTATCTCGACCTTCTGGGCCCGCTGGCCCGGGGCAGGAAGCGGGTCGAATTTCCCCTCGGCGACGAGGAAGCACGCTGCCGCCATGCGCTCGAGGCGGCCGGGGCCGGGCGGCGGGTGGCTCTCGTCTCTTCGGGCGATGCCGGGATCTACGCCATGGGCGCCCTCGTCTGCGAGCTTCTCGATCGGCCTGCGGATCAGGGGGGCGTGTCCGATGCGGCGCGGCGGGTGGAGATCGTGTTCGCGCCCGGCATCACGGCCATGCAGGCCGCCTCCGCTCGCGTCGGCACCCTGCTCGGGCATGATTTCTGCGCGATTTCCCTCTCCGATCTGCTGACGCCGCGCGAAACCATCCTCGCGCGGATCGCGGCGGCGGCGCAGGGCGATTTCGTCATCGGTTTCTACAACCCCGTCTCGCGCCGGCGGCAGGATCTGCTCGTGAAGGCTCGCGACATGCTCCTGCAACACCGCCCGGCCGACACGCCGGTGGTGCTGGCGCGCAATCTGGGGCGGGCCGACGAAGGGGTGGAGATCGTCCGCCTCGCGGATCTGGCGCCGGCCCGCGTGGACATGCTGACGGTGGTGCTCGTGGGCGCGTCCACCTCGCGCCGCTTCCGCCAGGGGGGTGTCGATCGCGCCTATACGCCGCGGGGATATGCACGCAAGCTCGATGCGGAGAATGGCCCATGAGTGTCGTCCATTTCATCGGTGCGGGGCCGGGGGCGCCGGATCTCGTGACGCTGCGGGCCCTGCGCATCATCCGCCGGGCGCCGGTCTGCCTTTATGCCGGCTCGCTGGTGCCGCCCGAGGTGATCGCCGAGGCGCCGTCGAACGCCCGGGTGCTCGATACCGCCTCGATGACCCTCGACGAGATCCATGCCGAGATCCGCGCGGCCCATGAGCGGGGGGAGGATGTCGCGCGCGTCCATTCCGGGGATCCGTCGCTTTACGGGGCGATCGCCGAGCAGATCCGCCGCCTCGAAGCCGATGCAATCCCCTACGAGATCGTTCCCGGCGTGCCGGCCTTTGCGGCGATGGCGGCGCGGCTCGGGCGCGAATTGACGGTGCCGGGTGTCAGCCAGTCGGTCGTGCTCACGCGAACGGCGATGAAATCCACCGCCATGCCCGAGGGAGAGGCGCTGGCGAATTTCGCCCGCACGGGCGCGACGCTGGCGATTCACCTCTCGATTCGCAACCTTCGCCATATCGAGCGGGAGCTGATCCCCCATTACGGGGCCGACTGTCCGGTGATCGTCGGCTATCGCATCAGCTGGCCGGACGAGAAGATCATCCGTGGCACCCTCGCCGACATTCGCGACAAGGTGCGCGCCGCCCGCATCACCCGCACGGCACTCATTCTGGTGGGACCGGCCCTGGGCGAGGATACCGCCTTCCCGGACAGCGCCCTCTACGACCCGGCAAAGCCCCACCTCCTGCGCCCACGCCGCGGCCTTGCCGCGGAAGGCGCCGCTCAGGGAGGAAGCGCTTCCTTGCCGCGCAACCAGCGTGATAGACACCGTGCCGCTGGCAGGAGCGCCCGGCCGAGAGACGGGGAGGCGCGGCCGAGCCGCAGGTAAGCCCGCGCCAGCGCATCGTGCAGCCGGTGACAGGAATGGCGCCCCTTGAGCCAGGCGAGCTGGTGAAGGATGTTGCCGTCGGGCATGTGGGCCGCGATCGCCTGAAGCTTGTGTTCCAGGGCCGCATAGTCACGGGCGGCGTTTTCCGGCGTCATGACCATGAGCGTCTCGAAGCCGCGGTGCTGTGCGACGAGGCAGATCATCCGCTCCTGGACATGGGCCAATCCGCCATCCACATGATGCGGTTCGGGGTTGTAATGGCGCCAGCGCCAGCGCCAGCGGAAGAGCGGCTCGAGTGCCGCGGGCCGGAACCAGAACATGGTGCCGTAGGGGGCGATCGGGGTTGATGCGTCGAGAGGGGGCACGAGCCCCATGTCCCTTCGCAGATGGCGCGCGCCCGGCCGATTGCCGAACCAGGCATGGCCGAGCGTGGCGAAACCGCGATGGATCACGGGCGGGATGACGATGCCGAGCGCGGGATCTTCCGCAAACCGTGCGAGAATGGCGCTGACATGACCGCGGGAAGCGGCGAGATTCTGCAGGAGATGCTCCCGGAATGCGCGGCCCACACGCGGCGGCACCTGGGGTGTCCTCTTCGAGTGGAGCCGCAAGGCGATATCGAACCGGCCGCTCAGCATCTCTTCCCGGAAACCGATGAAGAGTGCGGCCATGTCGCGACCGCGGTTTTCCTCGACGAGACGGATCAGGCGGCGCGACGCCGGCCAGGAAAGCTCCTCGAGCTGCGCGCGGATGGCTTCGGCCTTCTCTTCCGTGTCGGTCGTGACGAAAAGGTGCGGCTGTCCGGGGACGGCAGCGATCGCGGGCCAGAGCTCCCGGAGAGCATGCGGATAATAGAGGTGAACCAGGATGGCGACGGAAAGCGCGGGCGGCGGCGCCTCTCGCGGCAGGATCACTTCGTAGCGCCCTGCCAGAATGCTGTAGTCGCGCAGCTTCATGTTGCGCAGATGCGTCTGCCGCAAGGCGCGCTCGAGCGGTGCGTCCCGTTGGCGCAGAAGGGCAAGCGCGCGGCCCGTGTCGGCACCGTTGATGTCGTGAACGAGGGGGTCGATCTCGAACAGCTGCGACGAGATCGCCGGTGCCCCTCTTTCGATCAGCAGATCGGCCTGAAAGACGGTCGCGAGGGGCCCGCTTTCCTCGGGCGAGAGGCAGGAATGCAGCGGCTCCCGGCACATGGCCACGAGCTCGGCCAGGAGCTGCCGCGCGGCCCGTTCGTCGGCAAGGCGCGTGATCGGAGCGGATGGTCGCTCGAGCCGCTCGCGAATGCGCCGATCGGCGAAGAATGTCGGCGGAAGCCACAGATATTCCGGAGCCGGGAAAAGGCGCCCGTTCCATTCTTCCGTAGCGAGGCAGAAAATGGCGCGGCGCCGGCGCGGCATGTGCCCGTGCTGCGTGCCGATCGGGCCGAGCGCGTGGGCGCCGGTGAAGAGAAAGGGCCTCTCCGGCGCCCGGCAAGCATGATGGCGCATGGCTTGGAAGAGAAGAAGGAGCGGGGAGGCGGGCCTTGCGTGGTGCGTCGGGGAGGGCCTCGCCGGAGGGGGGCCTTCGCCCGGCCGCCACGGCGGCCGGCCCGCAAGATGCAGGACGGTTTCTCCCCCATGCGCCCCGTGGCGCTCGAGTGCGAGCCGGACATGAGGCCGCGCAAGCTCGGACCGATGTCCGAGGGCGTAATGCACGACGGGTTTCATCGCACCGCCTCGGGCATGCGAACCCCGCGGCCTTCGCGAAAGGGGCCTTTCGGCTCTTCGATGGCGTCCGCAACCGGACCGCTTCCCTCGTCGAGATAGCCGAGGGCGGCCATTTCGGCCTCATGCACCCAGCAGAAGCGTTCGATCTGTGCGGCCGTGAGGTAGTTGCGGTAATTTCCCACCATCTTCTTCCAGAAGAATCGCCCGTTCCTGCGGGTTCTGGCCTCGGCCTCCGCCCGGATCCTCGCCGGATCGACGTCGCCGATGCCGAGATGTTCGGCGATGGCCCGAACCTGCGTGGCGAAATCACGCTTGAGGTCCTCGTAGCGCAGGATGAGGACCGGAGCGCCGTCCGCGGCCATGCGCCTGAAGGCGGCGATGTTCTCGAAGATGCTGCCGAAGGCGCGATTTTGCGGAAAGAGCGTGCCGTGGGCCAGATAGAGGGAAAAGAGCCGTTCCATCTCCCGCGGCGGAATGTCCTCCACCCGCGCAAAGGACACGCCCAGGGAGCGGCCGGCCTGCGGGGACACGTTGGCGGATACGAAGTTGAGATAGGACACGAACACGTCCAGCGGGTGACGGTGAATGTAGATGAAGGCATCCGTTCGGAAGGACTGGCCCCTGTGACAGGTCAGGGGCCGTTTGTGGTGCGACTTGTAGAAATACCAGTCGATGTCGTTCCAGCGCCACGGATTGTCGAGAACACGGCCGAAATGGGTGTCGGTGACGTATGTCTGCAGGGCGCCGGCACCTCGCGGGATGCCGAACATGGCGGCGATGATGGCGCGCAGCCAGGTATTGCCGCTTTTCGGGAAGGAGTAGATTCCGACAATGCGCTCAATGGACATGGCTGGATTTTCCCCCGGAGCATTCTGTCTCGTCATTGAGAACCTCGTCGCAGGCGGCGGCGAAGAGCCGCGCTCTTCGCCGATCGCCGGGCCGCGCCGTGTGGGGCGGAGTCTCCTGCGTCTGCGGGGGCGGCGCGTCTGTCTCCTGCGCGAAATGACGGAAGAAACTGGCCATGACCCTCTTGATGGCGGTCGGGCTCGCATCGCGCAGCCCCCCGGTGAAATGCCGGCCACGCCCATGCGGGCCGGTCACGATCTCGTAGGCGGGGAAATAGGCGACCCCCGGCTGCTCGCGGCACGAGATTTCGGCGGCAAGCCGCAGCTTGGCTTTCGACAGCGTGGTGGCGGCCAGCACATGGCGATCCGGGCGGGCCGTTGCCGCGAGGGGCACGGGGGAAACCGTCAGGATGACCTTGAGCTCCGGGTTGATCTTCCGGGCAAGGGAGAGGAAGCGCGCGAGGTCCGCCGCGATCTCCTCGACCGAGAAATCGACGAATCCGTGGCGGGTCTTGTCGAGCTCGCCGGCGGCCACGCCGGGAGCGACCGGGAAGACGGCGCCATCCTCGAGGCTGTGCCAGGCTTCGGTGAGACCGAGGGTGAAGATGAAGACCCGAGCCGTCCCGAAGGCCGTCCGCACGCAGGCGAGATGACGGGCCCGGTCGGCCAGCAGCTCGTGGCGGCTTACGAAGCCGCCGGGCTGGACCGTCGGTCGGAAAGGGTCGGCCCAGTTGCCGTTGCGGAGCCGCCAGGGCGGCTCGACCGGCTCGAAGAGGCCCATCGCACGTTCGAGAAGCTGGCGCAGCTGCCGGGCGGTGTAGATGTTGCCGTAGCGGGCGGCATGGCGACCGTAGCCATGTGCGCGGGCGATGTGCCGGGGCAGAAGCGGATGGCCTCTCTCCGTCATCACGAGGTTGTAGCCGCGGGCGTCCAGCTCCTTGGTGATGCGGTCGGCAAAGCAGGAGCCGGCCGTCAGCACCGGCGTGCGGCGGGTGAGGCGAAAGGGTGCTTCGAGCATGGGATCGACTTCGTCGGGCGGCATGTGGGCCACCGACCGCGCCCAGTAGCAGTGGTCGGGCAGGTCCCTGTAGGGGTGAATCATGTCGAAAGCTCCATTCTGGGGGGCGATGCCGGTTCCGGGTGACCGCCGGAGAGGTGCCGCAGGATTTCGGACCAGAGGCAGGCGCCGTAGCGGGCATTGGCATGGGTCGGGTCGCCGCGTGTGCAGGAGGGGTGGAGAAAACCGGCCCTGTCCCGGGTGGCGGCGGGAGGAGGCAGCAACGTCGTCATGGTTTCCCGTGCCAGCTCTGCCAGGACTTCACGATAGAGCTCCCAGATCGCGAGGCGCAGCTTTGGCGGGTTGAGCCGGGCGGTGGCGAGCGCGGCATGCAGCGGGCCCTTGCCTTCGCGGATCGTGCGCTCGGAGGCGATCGGCGGCGGGGGCGGCAGCAGGAAAAGCGGCAGATCGGTGCGCTCGCGCAATGCGGAGAGGAAAAGACCGGCGTTGCGGGCCGCGATTTCCCGCAGCCAGCAGCGCAGGGTCTCGATGCAGACGGGCACGGCACCGGCCGGGGCGGGGATGGACGGATCGTGAAGCGCGAGCGGCGGGTCGTCGGCGACAAGAAACCGCGCCAGGCATTCATTGCCGAGAGGTGCGAGCAGCAGGGCTTTCCAGCGGCGCTCGGCGAGCAGCGCCTCGAGCGCTCCGGTCAGCCGCGACGAAAGGGCCCGCCGAGCGCCCGGGCCGGCGAAATTGGGCTGGAAGCGCGGTTTGTTGAGAAAGACGAACCGCACTTCGGGCAGGGGGCGGCCTTCGGCTTTCAGGAGCTTCCAGCCGCCGCGAAGGGCGGCAAGGTGGCTGTGGCCAAGGGCGAGGATCGCCTGGTCGGACATGGGGCGCCTCCTTCGGCGGAACGGGGTGATTTGCTGGCGGGGCGGGAGGAGATGGAGAGTGTGTCCCTCACCCATCGCAACACATCGGCCAGCCCGGCCTCGAATTCGATTTCGGGGGACCAGCCGAGAAACCGGAGCGCGGGTGCGGGGTCGGCCACGGCATGGCGGACATCGCCGGGCTGAAAGGCGCCGCTCACCCGGCATGGCCGCCTGCTTCCCGACAGGCGCAGGAGCGTGCGGGCGAGAGCCGAGAGGGTGACGGCCCGGCCCGTGCCGATGTCGATCGGCAGGAGCGGTGCCTGCCGGCATGCGGCGGCACGCCCGAACGCCCGCACCACGTCATCGACATGCACGAAATCCCGCACGATGCGGCCGTCCTCGAAGATCTCGATCGGCCGTTCCTGAACGGCAAGACGGGCGAAACGGGCAAGGACGCCGGTATAGGGGTTGGCAAGGGATTGACCCGGCCCATAGACGTTGTGCAGCCGCAGAATGACGGTGTCGATCCCGCTTCCCCAGAGCCCCTGGGTGACGAGATGCTCCTGCATGAGCTTGGTCGAACCGTAGATCGAGACCGGATCGGGCAGGCGGTCACGGGCGGAGGTGGGCCGGCCGTAGAGCTTCCGGCCATCCGGGCCGAACACGTCGAAGCAGCCCCGTTCGAGCATGGCGCGCCTGCGTGGCAGGGCGAGAGCCGGTCGTCCTGCCCGATCCACCATCGCGCCCTGGCCATAGACCGCCCGCGAACTGGCGAGGATGACGCGGTCGGGCTGCGTTTCCGCCCGGCGGACGGCCTCGATCAGGCGCGCCGTGCCGACGACGTTCACATCCACATGCCGACCGAGCGCGGCATGGGACTGGCCGGTGCCGGTCTCGGCGGCCAGGTGAAAGACGATCTGGGGCCGGAAGCGGCCGAAGAGCCGGGCCAGGGCGGCCTCGTCGCGGATGTCGGCCGTGACGAGACGCGCCCCTGCCGCCTCGATGCGCTGTCGCGCCGCGGCCCGGTCGGGGTGAACCTGCGGATGGAGATTGTCGAGAACGACGACTTCGTTAGCGGTGGCGAAGGCCCGGACGAGGCCGGAGCCGATGAAGCCGGCGCCGCCGACGATGAGGACGCGCCTGCCCTCGAGCCTGTCGTCATCCTGCCGCATGATTCCTCCGGTGTGAATTTGCGGGCCGGAAGCTCGGCCCGTCACCGGGAAGAATCGTCACCGGAGGTTTATGGCAGGTTAAGGGGCGTGGCGTGACGGCGCCTTTTCATCCGCGATATGCCTAAAATGCCCGGAATTTCACCATCCCGGCCTATCGGCGGGCATACCAGCTGAGTGATGTGCGCTTGCGGGTGTAGAATTCGGCGACCATGCCGAGCACGAGAAAGGCCACCGTCATCGCCAAGGGGTATTCGCTGTTGGTGAAGCGCGGATTGTAATTGATGAAGGCGTAGCCGCGGGCCTGGTCGATGATGTGAAAGAGCGGGTTCCAGTCGAACATGTAGAGATAGGCGCCCATGGTATTGGCGAGGAACATCTTGCCCGAGGCGATCATCTGCACCCGGCGGTAGATGGTGGCGATCAGGCTGGTGAGCGTCGGCGCCCAGGGGCTCAGCGCCATCAGCACGAGGCCGAGCGCCACGCCCGACAGCCAGGCGAGGAAGAACATCTTGAGGAAGCCAGCCCAGTCGTAGATCTCGACGCGTTCGATGGCCACATGGGTGATGAAGAGAATCACCGCCATCGACAGGATCTGGAAGTAGAGCGACGACAGGGCGGCGGCCGTGATGGAGATCGCCGTGTTCATGTTGGCATGTTTCATCAGCGGCGAAGCGGCGTTGGGCGCGCCCGCCACGGCGCCCACGGCCTTGGTGTGGGTCATGAAGAGGAAGATGCCCGAGAGCAGGAAGACGATGTAGTTTCCCCGCAGGGCGAGGTGCCGCATGCCGAGCACGTCGATCATCAGCCAGAAGACCGCCACCATGATGACGGACTGGAGGATGTTCATGAGAAGACCGACGATGGCATTGCCGTTGGTCTTGCGGATGTTGCGGACCGTGGCCACGAAGATGAGGTCGATCAGCGTGAATGCCGATTCGAGCACGCTCTTCGGGCGAGGGGTCTGGAACATCGCTCTCGTTCTCCTCCGGGTCATGCCCGGCACGCCGGGGGCGCCATCGGGCGCGGGACCGCTTGCCCCCTCGATCCTGCAAGAATAGGAAGTGCAGGTCGGCCTTGCAACGAAGACCGCCGGTCGGGGGCGACCGAGAGGGAGAGAAGCATTGGATCGTGGCGAAATGATGGACACAATGCGCCGGCTTGCGGTCGAGGCGGGCGAGCGCATCATGGAGGTGTTCGAGGCGGAGGAGATGGAGGTGCGCCGCAAGGGCGACCAGAGCCCCGTCACCATCGCCGACGAGGAAGCCGACGCTTTCATCACCCGGGGGCTCGAGGCGGCCTTTCCCGGCACCATGATCGTGACGGAGGAGAACGCCGCGAGCCATGCGCTCGAGGGCGACAGTTTCTTGATCGTCGATCCTCTCGACGGCACGAAGGAATTCGTTCGCCGTTCGGGGGAGTTCACCGTCAACATCGCCTGGGTCGAGAAGGGCGTGCCGCGCCTCGGCGTGGTCCATGCGCCGGCCGTGGGCCGCATGTTCCGCACCCTGCCCGAAGGCGGCGCCGTCGAGGAGACGGGGCCGTTCGATGCTGCCCGGCCGGGGGCGACGCGGCCGATTCATGTCCGCCGGCCCGACAACGACGCCCTGGTCGTCGTCGCTTCGAAATCCCATCGCGACAGGGCCACCGACGACTATATCGCCCGCTACAGGGTCGCCGAGACGCGCTCGGCCGGCTCGTCGCTGAAATTCTGCCTCGTGGCGGCCGGCGAGGCCGATCTCTACCCGCGGCTCGGCCGGACCATGGAGTGGGACACGGCGGCGGGCCATGCGGTTCTGGCGGCGGCGGGGGGCGAGGTCGTCCGCTTCGACGACCTGACGCCGCTGCGCTACGGCAAGCCCGGTTTCGAGAACCCCTTCTTCATCGCCTTTGCGCCCGGCGTCGTGCTCGTGAGGGGGGGCGAATGAAGGGGGGAACGCTCGTCGTCATTCCGGCGCGCTACGCATCGAGCCGCTATCCCGGCAAGCCGCTGGTGCCGCTCAGGGGGGCGGGCGGTGCGGCGCGCACGCTGATCGAACGCAGCTGGCGGGCGGCCCGGGCGGTGCGCGGGGTCGATCGGGTGGTGGTGGCCACCGATGACGATCGCATCGCGGCCGAGGTCGCCCGCTTTGGTGGCGAGACGGTGATGACGTCGCCCGAAGCGGCAAACGGCACCGAGCGTTGTGCCGAGGCGCTCGACGTGATGGGCGCCGCGCCCGATGTCGTCGTCAATCTCCAGGGGGACGCGCCATTGACGCCGCCCTGGTTCGTCGAGGCGCTGATCGCGGCGCTGAGGCAGGGTGTGGCCGACGTGGCGACGCCGGTTCTGCGCTGCAGCGGGGCGGCGCACCGGGCCTTTCTCGAGGACCGGGCGGCGGGCCGTGTCGGCGGCACCACCGCCGTCTTCGACCGGGCGGGGCGTGCGCTCTATTTCTCGAAGGAAGTCATCCCTCATACGGGCCGTCTTTACGGCGACGACGAGCCGACGCCGGTCTTCCATCATGTCGGTGTCTATGCCTACACGCCCGCGGCGCTGGCCCGCTATCGCACTCTGCCGCCGGGGCCGCTGGAGAGGCTGGAGGGGCTCGAGCAGTTGCGCTTCCTCGAGAACGGCATGACCGTGCGGTGTGTCGAGGTGGAGGCCCGCGGACGCGAGTTCTGGGAACTCAACAACCCCGAGGACGTGCCGCGGATCGAAGCGGTGCTGGCACGCCAGAACATGCCATGACGAGCATCGCCGCCAGCGTCGTCATCGTCTCCCAGGGGCGGCCCGACTGGCTGAAACGGGCGCTGGCATCCCTGCGATACCAAGTGAATGTCACCTTTGAAGTCATTGTCGTTGCTGACAATTCGTCGATCAACGCATCGAGGGGAGTCGGGCCGGTCCGTTTCATTCCCTGTGCGGAACGGAACCTCTCGCTCGCCCGCAACCTCGGCATAGCGGCGGCCCGGGGGGCGGTCGTGGCCTTTCTCGACGACGATGCCGTCGCCTTTCCGACCTGGCTTGCGCGGCTTGCGGCACCGGTCACGGAAGGAGCGGCGAGCTGGAGCACCGGCCCCGTGCGGCGGGAAGACGGGTGGAAAATCGAGTGGAATCCCTCTCTTGTCAATGAGTTGGGGGAAGATATTCCCATGATGGCCGAGAATGCCTGTCCGGCGCCGCCGCTCAAGGCCATCGGCACCAACATGGCCTTCGACCGTGCGGCTCTTCTCGCGGCTGGCGGCTTCGATGAAAGCTTCAAGTTCTTTCTGGAAGATGCTGATATATCGCGGGTTCTTTACATGGCTGGCCACAGGGGAAGGGCGTGTGACGCCGAAGTGGTCCACGGATTCGCGCCGGGGTTCCATCGTCGCCGGCATCGTGTGCCGAAGAGCCTCTACCAGATCGGCGCTTCCAAGGCGTATTTCCTGAAGAAGCACGCGCCGCCCGCCGCCTTTTCCGCTGCCTGGGAGCGTTTTGCCGCGGCCCAGCGCCGACGTCTTCTGCGGCAGATGCTGGCCGGGCGGATCGACCCGTTTGCCGTGCCGCGGCTGATGAAAACGCTCGAGGCGGGGCGCGAGGACGGGCTGGAGCGGACGCCGCGACATGCGCTCCATGCGAAGCATGTCCGGCGGCAGGAGGCGGGGCCCGACCTTGCGGCCCTGCGCCCTGCCGCTTCGTGGGAAATCGTCGTGCTCGATCCGAGAGAAATGGGAGGGCGCAGTTCGGCTGTTGCCAAGGCGGTGGTTCTGGCTGCGGAGGGCGTCCCGGTGCTGTTCGGGCCGCTGAAGGCGCGGCGGCCCTTCCTGCGCTTCAGGCTGATGACGGAAGACAGCGGTTTCTGGGAGTGGAGCGCGGGCCGCACCCTGCCGGAGGCACCGCCTCCCTGGCTTCGGCGCCAGTTTCAGGCCGAGGCATGAGCACGAACGAAAAAGGGCTCGTCCGAAGACGAGCCCTTCACGCGTTTCGAGCCGGCTTCAGGCGAGCGCCGCCCGGGCCTTCTCGACGATGGCGGCGAAGGCCTCGGGCTCGCGCACGGCGAGATCGGCCAGAACCTTGCGATCGACCTCGATGCCGGCCTTGTGCAGCCCGTTGATGAAGCGGGAATAGGTCAGCCCCTCGTCATGGGCGCGGACGGCGGCGTTGATCCGCTGGATCCACAGGGCGCGGAAATTGCGCTTGCGCTGCTTGCGGTCGCGGGTGGCATACTGGTTGGCCTTGTCCACGGCCTGCCGGGCGACGCGGAAGGTGTTCTTGCGGCGGCCGTAATAGCCCTTGGCGGCCTTGATGACCTTCTTGTGCCGGGCGTGGGTGACCTTGCCGGATTTCACTCGTGCCATTGTTCAGCCTCCTCAGCGCGCATAGGGCAGGTAATGCTTCTTCACGGTCTTCTCGTCGGGGCTGGAGAGGACCGTCGTTCCCCGCGCCTGGCGGATGAACTTGTTGCTGCGCTTGATCATGCCGTGGCGCTTGCCGGCCTGGGCCGCCTTGACATGACCCTTGGCGGTCACCTTGAAGCGCTTCTTGGCGCTCGACTTGGTCTTGAGCTTGGGCATTTCGCTACTCCTTGCGTTGATGCGCGACTCGGCAGCCCTCACGGCCGGCCGCGCAGGATGGTGACGGGCTTCTAATGAAGGGAAGGGCAGGATGCAAGGGCCGGGCGGCGGCTCAGCGCAGGATGTCTCCGATCACCTTCGCGAAGGCTGCGGTGATCTCCGCCAGGGAAAGGCTGTTGTCGGTGAGGCGGGTGTAGCGAAAGAAGAGCCAGGCCGCGATCAGGATCACGACAAGCGCCCGCCAGGGCGACCGCCGGTCGATCCATGCTGACAGGATCGCCGGGATCGAGAAGGCGGCGAGAACGAGACTGCCGACCAGATAGTATTCGGGGCCCATCTGCACCTCCTCTCCCCATCCTATCGGGGACGGTGGAGAAAGGGAATCGCCAATTGGCGGCCCCGGCGGCGTTTCAGTCCGGATCGGCCCCGAAGATCGCGCGCTCGTCGCAGGGGGTGACGCGGATGATGTTGGTCGTGCCGGGGTGGTTGAAAGGCACGCCCGCCGTGACGATGATGTTGTCTTCCTGCGTGGCGAAACCCTCTTCCTTGGCGATGCGCGCCGCATTCACCACCGCCATCTTGAAGCGTTCGACCTTGCCCTCGGTGATGACGCAATGGGCGCCCCAGCTCAGGGTCAGCCGCCTGGCGGTGGAGGGCAGGGGAGTCAGGGCGATGATCGGCACCCGCGGGCGCTCTCGCGCCACCTTGAGGGCCGTGGTGCCGGTCTGGGTGAAGCAGCAGATGGCCTTGACGTCGGTCGTCTCGGCGATTTCCCGCGCGGCGACGGTGATGGCGTCGGCCACGCTCTTGCGTTCGCCCGAGCGGGTGGCCTCGATGATCTGGCGGTAGTTCTCGTCGTGTTCTACCTCGATCGCCACGTCGTTCATCGTGCGGACCGCCTCGACCGGATAGGCCCCGGCGGCCGATTCGGCCGAGAGCATCACCGCATCCGTGCCTTCGTAGATCGCATTGGCCACGTCCGAGACTTCCGCCCGTGTCGGCACCGGGGAATGGACCATGCTCTCGAGCATCTGGGTGGCGACGATGACGGGCTTGGCGGCATGGCGGCACAGGCGGATGAGGCGCTTCTGGATCGGCGGCACGGCCTCGACCGGCATTTCCACCCCGAGATCGCCGCGGGCGATCATGATGCCGTCGGAAACGGCGAGGATGTCGTCGAAGGCCATCACCGCGGCCGGCTTCTCGATCTTGGCCAGCACGGCGGCCCGGCCGTCGATCCGCTCGCGGGCCTCGAGCACGTCTTCGGGGCGCTGGACGAAGGAGAGTGCCACCCAGTCCACCCCCAGCTCGCAGACGAAGTCGAGATCGCGCCGGTCCTTCGGCGAGAGCGCGGCGAGCGGCAGGATCGCATCGGGCACGTTGACGCCCTTGCGGTTCGAGATCCGCCCCCCCACCATCACCGTCGTGTCGATGTGCCCGTCCTCCACCGCATCGACCTGCAGGCGGATCTTGCCGTCATCGACGAGGATGCTGTTGCCGGGCTTCACGGCCTCGAAGATCTCCGGATGGGGCAGGTTCACGCGGGTTTCGTCACCCGGCGTCTCGTCGAGATCGAAGCGGAAACGGGCCCCTTTCACGAGCTCGGCGCTGCCTTCGCGGAAAACGCCCGCCCGGAGCTTCGGCCCCTGAAGGTCGGCGAGAATGCCGATCGGGCGGCCGCTCTCCTGCTCGATTCGGCGGATGATCTCGTGGCGTCTCGCGACCTCCTCATGGCTGCCGTGGCTCATGTTGAGGCGGAAGAGATCGGCCCCGGCCTCGAACAGCGCCCGAATCATTTCGTAATCGCTCGAGGCCGGGCCGAGCGTGGCCACCACCTTGACATTCCGCAGCCTGCGCATAGTTCACCTTTCAACCATTTCGGCCACGCATGCCGCTTCGGCGGTGCTCTGGCCTTTTCCCCTTGTCATGCCTTATGGGGAAAACGCCGCCGCTTGACAATGGCGGAGCATCTTCGGGTGAGGTGCGCCTGTCGCGGGTTGCGGCCCGCGGGGCGCGAACGAGGAGGCGAGGAGCCGTGAACGCGCCGGTCGGAAACGATCATCCGTCGCACGAAGCGGACTGGCAGCCGGTCCGCGTGGAAGGGGAAGGGCGTGCCGGCCCCTTCGTCGTCACCTGCGACCACGCCAGCAACACCGTGCCCCGTTTCGTGGCCGGTGGCGATCTGGGAATTTCGCCTTCGGACATGGAGCGACACATCGCCTGGGATGTGGGCGCGCTCGGCCTCGCGCGTCATCTGGCGCGGCGGCTCGATGCGCCGCTGGTCCATTCCGACTTCTCCCGCCTCGTCATCGACCCCAATCGCGGCGAGGACGACCCGACGCTGATCATGAAGCTCTATGACGGGACCATCATTCCGGCCAACCGCCATGTGGATGCGGCCGAGCGCGCGCGGCGGCTCGAGAAATGCTACCGCCCCTATCACAAGCGCCTCGCGGCGGTGCTCGATGCGCGGGAGGTTGCGGGCCGGCGGCCGATTCTCGTCTCCGTGCACAGCTTCACGCCGCGGCTCAACGGCCACGCCATGCGCCCCTGGCAGGTCGGCATCCTGCATCACGACCCGAACCCGTTTGCCGAGGCGCTGATCGCGAGCCTGCGGAAGGAAAGGGATCTGTGTGTCGGTGACAACGAGCCCTACCCCGGTTATCTTGTCGGCGACAGCATGTATCGCCATGCCATGCGGCCGGGGCGGCCCTATGCGCTGATCGAGCTCCGCAACGATCTCATCCGGAACGAGGCGGGGCAGGCAGCCTGGGCCGCGCGGATCGCTCCGCACATCCTGGATGCGGCGCGGCGGGCCGGCCTGATCGACCGGGCCGATGACCGCCGTGGCCGGAATGGCGGCAGCGCGACAACGCAAGCCGAGGAGAAGATCGCATGACGAAGATCGACGAACGCACCATGATCGAGATCGAGGCGGCTGCCTTCCGGCGGCTGCGCAAGCACCTGATGGAAGACCGGCTCGACGTGCAGAACATCGACCTGATGAACCTCGCGGGTTTCTGCCGCAACTGCCTTTCGCGCTGGATGCAGGAAGCGGCGGCCGAGCGCGGCATCGAGATGAGCAAGGACGAGGCCCGCGAACTCTATTACGGCATGCCCTATTCCGAGTGGAAGGCGAAGTATCAGACCGAAGCCGACGAGGCCAAGAAGGCGGCCTTCGAGAAGGCCTTTGCCGAGAATGTCGGCAAGGAAGCCGGCTGAGAGACGACCGGGGCGCTCCGGGGCCCTTCGGTGTGCTCACATGGTGGAATGCCGTGGCCCTTTCTGCGCCGCGGCATTTTCTCTTGTCTGCGCAACAGAAACATTCTACCTCCGAACCGGATGAAAGACGCAACGATCTTTCGGAGGAGAGAATGAGTTTCCGCACCCAGCCGGCCCCACCCGCCCGCCTCAATCGCTGCCAGCTGTTCGGCCCGGGTTCGCGGCCGCAGATCTTCGAGAAGATGGCGGCCTCGGCTGCCGATGTCGTCAACCTCGATCTCGAAGATTCAGTGGCTCCCGACGACAAGGAGACGGCCCGGCGCAACGTCATCGAGGCGATCGGCGACATCGACTGGGGTGACAAGATCGTCTCGGTGCGGATCAACGGGCTCGATACGCCCTGGTGGTATCGCGATGTGGTCGAGCTTCTGGAGAAGGCTTCCGAGCGGCTCGATCTCGTCATGATCCCGAAGCTCGGCAACGCGGCGGATGTCTATGCGGTGGACGCGCTGGTGACGGCGGTCGAGAACGCCACCGGCCGCAGGAAGAGGATCGGCTTCGAGGGCATCATCGAGACGGCGGCGGGCTTTGCCAATGTCGGCGAGATCGCCGCCGCCTCGCCCCGGCTCGAGGCGCTGTCCCTCGGCGCGGCCGATTACGCCGCCTCGATGGGCATGCAGACCACCGGCATCGGGGGCACCCAGGAGAATTACTACATGCTCGGTCCGAGCGGGCAGGACCCGCGGCAGAAGGATTATGCCGACCCGTGGCATTCGGTGATGGTCGCCATCGTCGCCGCCTGCCGGGTGAACGGCGTGCTGCCGGTGGACGGACCCTTCGGCGATTTCTCGGACGACGAAGGCTATCTCGCCCAGGCGCGCCGCGCCGCAACGCTCGGCATGGTGGGCAAGTGGGCGATCCACCCCAGGCAGATCGCGCTGGCCAACCAGGTCTTCACGCCTTCGGAGGAACAGATCCGCGAAGCGCGGGAAATTCTCGCGGCCATGGAGAAGGCCAAGGCGGAAGGCGCCGGTGCCGTCACCTACAAGGGGCGACTGATCGATCTCGCCTCGATCCGCCAGGCCGAGGTGATCGTGCGCCAGGCGGAGATGATGGGCATCTGAAAGCCGCCGGCGCACCGAGGCACCCGATTCGGGCATGAAGGGCCCGTCGCGTCCGCACGGGACATCGGAAGGGGGAGGCGCGGGGCCTTCCCCTTTCTTCGGTTCGCATCCGCGCCGTGGCCGTCGGAAAGACCGCTCTTGGCAAGTTGCAATAGCCCGGTCGGCGGGTCATATAGGCGCGGGATACAGCAGGGGCGCCGAGGATGAAGCACTATCTCGACTTCGAGAAGCCGTTGGCCGAGATCGAGGGCAAGGCCGAGGAGCTGCGGGCGCTCGCTCGTGAAAATGCCGACATGGACATCTCCGCCGAAGTCGAGGCTCTCGACCGCAAGGCCGAGCAGCTCCTGTCGGAGCTTTACCGGTCGCTCGATCCGTGGCGCAAGGCGCAGGTCGCCCGTCACCCCGAACGTCCGCACACGCTCGAATACATCGAGGCCCTGTTCACCGAATTCACGCCCCTGGCCGGGGATCGCGGCTTCGGTGAGGACAAGGCGATCGTCGGTGGGCTCGCCCGGTTCAACGACCGGCCCGTGGTTGTGATGGGGCACGAGAAAGGGGCGGATACCCATTCGCGCATCGAGCGCAATTTCGGCATGGCCCGTCCCGAAGGCTACCGCAAGGCGGTGCGGTTGATGGATCTGGCCGATCGCTTCGGGCTGCCGGTGATCACCTTCATCGACACGCCGGGGGCCTATCCGGGCCGCGGTGCCGAGGAGCGCGGGCAGGCGGAGGCCATCGCCCGATCGACCGAGAAATGTCTCCGGATACGGGTTCCGCTGATCTCCGTCGTCATCGGCGAAGGAGGATCGGGGGGGGCCGTCGCCCTGGCGACGGGCAATCGGGTCGCCATGCTCGAGCATGCCATCTATTCCGTCATTTCGCCCGAGGGCTGTGCCTCGATCCTGTGGAAGGATGCCGAAAAGATGCGCGATGCCGCCGAGGCGCTGCGGCTCACGGCCCAGGATCTTCATGCGCTCGGCGTGATCGACCGGATCATCCCCGAACCCGTCGGCGGCGCTCACCGCTCCCGCGAGGAGGTGATCCCGGCGGTGGGCAAGGCGATCGAGGAGATGCTGGCGCCGCTCGAAAAGCTCGCTCCCGAGGAGATACTCGCGCAGCGGCGCCGCAAGTATCTCGAAATGGGCCGGAAGGGCCTAGCAGCCTGATCCCGGCCTTTTTCAATACGTTACGTGGAACTTCAAATCTTGCGTGACCGGAACCCGCTTCCGGTGGGTTTCGTTCGCGACAGATAAAATAGACCTGTTATTAGGATGTTGTAACATCATCTTGATACATCACTTCAGGAATGATGCCGGTCAGTCTCTTTCCTGCCGGTGGTGCCCTGCCGGTGCCGTGGAGGTCTGTCCGGGGCCGGGCAGGGGGCCGTCGAATCCGGCTTCGCGCATGAGTTCGTTCGAGCGCGTCTCGATCACGGTTTCGAGTTCCCGCATGAAGGCGTCCCGCGGCTGGCCGGGAGGGATGCGGGGCAGGAATTCGAGCACGGCCGTGCCGGGGCGGCGCCAGATGCCGGATCTGGGCCAGAACAGGCCGACATTGGTCGCCGCCGGCACGCAGGGCTGGCCGAGCTGCTCGTAAAGCAGCGCGGTGCCGATCTTGTAGGGGCGGTATTCCCCGGGCGGCACCCGCGTGCCCTGTGGATAGATCACGAGCTGGCCCGGATCCTGTCGCCCGGCCCGCACGCCTTCCATCATCTGCTGGATGGCCTGGGCCCGCTTGCCCCGTTCGACCGGCACGCAGCCCATCCTGAGGGCGAACCAGCCGAGGATCGGTGCCCAGATCAGCTCCTTCTTCATGATGAATTTCGGCCGTGGCAGCACGGAAACGAGGATGATGATGTCGAGAAAGGACTGGTGCTTCGAGGCGATCAGGACCTCGTCGGTCGGGACCTCGCCGCGCACCTCGGTCCGCAGGCCGACCATCTTCTCCGCGCTCCAGCGGGCGTAGCGGCACCAGGTGCGCACACCGCGATAGGCCCAGTCGCGCGAGAAGACGGCAAGGGGCACGAAATAGACCGCCATGACCGCCATCATCCCATAGACCTGAAGGACATAGAGCAGGGACTTGAACCATTGCCAGGGGGAGATCGGATGCATCAGACATGCTCCTCGAGATGGCGCCGGACGGCGAGGCGGGTGGCGAGCCAGGCGATCGCGGTCAGGAAAGGCGGAACGAGCAGGAGAAGAAGCCAGTCGGTCGGGTGCAGCGCCAGCCCGGAGATCAGCCTTTCGCCCGGCAGCTCGCTCGGCAGCCGGAAAAGGGCGGCGAGCGCGAGAAGATTGCCGATGAGGGCGCCGGCAAGGGCACGGAGGCTCTGGCGGCCCACGAAGGCCCGGGCGATATAAGCGTCTTCCGCGCCGATGAGACGCAGCACATGGATCACCTCGTCATTGGCGGAGAGGGCGGCCATGGCCGAAAAGGCCACCATCAGTCCGCCGGTAGCGGCCGTCAGCGCCACGGCGAGAGCGGCGATCAGCCGCAGCCGCCGCGCCATTTGCACCAGCGGTCTTCGCCAGCGGGCGTGATCGTCCACCACCGTGCCCGGCAGCTCGGCCTGCAGGCGCTTTTCGAGTCCCACCGGGTCGATCCCGGCCGGGGTCTCGATCACCTCGATCATGGCCGGCAGGTCGATCACGCCTGCGGACAGGGGCGCATCGCCGAGCCAGGGTTCGAGCCAGGCCTTCTGTTCCTCCGCGGGGATCTCGCGTGCGCTGGCCACTCCGGCGGTGGTTCGCAGAACCTTCAGGATTCGCGCGACCTCCGTTTCCGCGCCTTCGGCCGGGACCGGCAGGCGGATCGTGACCGAACGCGAAAGCTCCTCCGACCAGCGGTCGGCGACATGGCCGGCCGCAAGGGCGATCGCGAGAATGAAGGTGGCAAGAAAGGCGATCGCGGCCGCCGCACTCACCGTCAACCAGGCCGACATGCCGTTGGGCGGCACGACTCGCGCGCCCGGCCGCCGGCCGAAGCCTTCGCCGGCATTTGCGAACCACGCCTTCACAGCTCGGCCCCCGCGATCTGGATCTGCCCGCCCTTCAGCCGCAGTGTCCGGGCCTGCACCTCGTGCTTGGCCGCGCGGATGAGGGCGAGATCGTGGGTCGCGAAAAGCACGGTGACGCCGCCCCGGTTGAGCTGGGCGAGAAGCCGCAGGATCTTCAGGGACATCTCCCAGTCGATATTGCCTGTCGGCTCGTCGGCGAGCACGATCTCGGGCGCGAGGATGACGGCTCGTGCCAGCGCCGCCCGCTGCCGTTCGCCACCCGAAAGCTCGGGGGGGCGCGCATCCTGTCGATGGGCAAGCCCGACCCAGGCGACGAGCTCGTCCACATGCGCGGCCCGTTCGTCGAGATCCTCGCCGGCGATGTCGAGCGGCAGGGCAATGTTCTCGCGAATGGTCAGGTGATCGAGGAAGCGGCAATCCTGATGGATGATGCCGATTCGCCGCCGCATGCGGGCGATGGCATCGCGGTCGAGCGTGGCGAGGTCGCGACCATGCACATGCACCGCGCCGCGCGTCGGCCGCAGCTCGCCGCTCGCGAGGCGCAAAAGCGTCGTCTTGCCCGCGCCCGAAGGCCCGGTCAGGAAGTGGAAGGAACCGGGCGCAAGCTCGAGGTTCAGATCTTCGAGAATGTTGCCACCGCCATAGGAATGGGTGACGTTGTCGAAACGTATCACCGCGAACCTCCTTTGCCCCGTTACTGCCTGAAGCCTCGCGAGGTTGCAATCGGGCCGTTGCTGCCGGCTCGTGCGGGCGGCGGCGGCCCGGGGACGGGATGGAACGGCGGGCGAATCGTCCGGCTTGGAACGATCGGCCATGCGGGTTACAACTTGACGCGTCAGGCCAGAGAGGATGCCGCCATGCGCTTGAAATGCCCCGGTTGCGGGGCTCTCTACGAAGTGGATGACGACGCGATCCCCCCCGAAGGGCGGGAGGTGATGTGCGCGGGCTGCGGCACCACCTGGTTTCAGACCCGGCCCGAGCCCGCCGTTTCGTCGCCGCCCGGCTCCGAAGCGCTCCCCCCGGCTCCGGAAGGGGCGGAAGAAGCGCCGGAGGAGCAGGCCCCGCCCGCCCCCTCGGCCAGCCACAGGATTTCGCCCGAAACGCTGCGGATCCTGCGCGAGGAGGTCGAGATCGCTGCAAGCCTTCGCAAGGGCGTGTCGGAGGAGAAAGAGGCTGAGGGGGTGGTCCGACGGTCGGCCGAGGATGCGGCACCCCCGTCCCGAAGCGCGGACACGGACAGCACCTCCGGGCACATGGCGCCGCCCCCCCCCGACCGCCCGGTGGAAAAAGCGCCTCCCGACGAGGAAGTCGTGATCGAGGAGGGCGCGTCGCCCGGCCTCGCGCGGCGGCGCCGGGGCAGGCGGCTGATCGACGAGATGGCGTCCGGGCATGGCGGGACCCCGCCCGGCGCCATGCCGGCCGTTGCCGAGGGCGCCGCATCCGGGGGCGGCCCGCCGGCAGGAACGGGCACGGCCGGGGCGGGCCCGGCGCAGGCACGGCGGGCCTTCGCCGCCATCGACGAGGAGGGCGGTCCGGAGACGCGCGAAGGGCATCTCGGTCGTGCCGGTTTCTGGTTCGGTGTGATGCTGGTGGGGCTTGCGGCCGCCATCTATCTCCTGGCACCGCGGATTTCGGCCGCAGTGCCGGATCTTGGGGCGCCGCTCGAGCGATATGTCGCCACCATCGACGCCGCCCGGCTATGGCTCGATGCCCATGTGCGCAGCCTGTCGGATCATCTGTGGCGGTTCATCGGCCGGATGTCCTGACATGGACCGGGGGTGCGGGATCAGTTGCGGAAGGGTTCGAGCAGCTTGCGCAGGTAACGCCGTTCGCGCACGGGCCGGTCGAATTCGCTCGAGCGACGGCGGATCTCTTCCATGATCCGGCGGGATTTGTGCCGGGCGTCGCCGCTCTCGGGAAGGCCGTCCCCTTCACCTGCGGTTCTTCCGCCGAGGCGCCGTCCGAGCGGGTCGCGCCCGGCCGCGTCTTCCTTTCCGCCGCCCGTACGCCCTGCCATGCTGTCGCCAAGGGACCTGAGACCTTCGCGCAGGCCGGAAAGCGCCTCGGCCTCGGCATCGAGCGCGCCTTCGAGATCGCCCCTTTCGAGCGCCTTTTCGGCCTGACGCATCGCTTCCCTCGCCTTGCCGATGGCCTTCCGGCCGTCATCGGCGCGGTTGCCGAGGGTGCCGATCTCTTTGTCGAGCGCGTCGAGCGAGCGGCGCAGGGCCTGCTGTCGGCGGGCGAGTGCATCCGGGGTCGTCTGCCGCTCGTTCTTGCCGGCAGGGTCGTTTGGAGTGAAGCCCTGCTGAAGCGAACGGAACGTGTCTTCGGCAAGGCCTTCCTGCTCGTCGAGTCGTTTGCGCAATCCCTCGAGCGCCTGTCGGCCGGGGAAACCACCCTTGCCGTTGCCGGCGATCTGCAGGTTGCGCATGAGTTCGGCAAGCTGGCGCAGAAGGGCTCCGGCCTCGGCGGTGCGTCCGTCGCGCGAGAGCCGCTCGATTCGTCGAAGAAGCGCGGCCAGATCCTCGAGGGTGAGCGAGAGGGTGTTCTCGCCGCCGGCCTGTCGGTCGTTTCCGCCCTTCCGGCGGGCGGCGAGGGCCCGCATGTAGTCGTCCATCGCCTTTTGCAGCTGGCGGGTGAGATCGGCGATTTCCGCCGGATCCGCCCCGCGTTTCAGTGCCGCGGCGAGGCGCCGCTCGGCCCGTTCGAGCCGGGCCAGGGCGTCGGCCGCCTCGCCATGCTCTATCAGCTCGGCGGCCCGCCACAGCGCGTCGGCAATGGCGTCCCGCGCCCCGTTGCCCTCGAGCGCGCGGATGGCGGCGCGCAGGAGAAGGAATGCCCGCGGGCGGATTTCCCCTTCGGCCGGCTGCCAGGTGATGGCGCGGAGAAGACGGGCGACGCGGCGGCGATTGGCCTGCGACCAGAGGAGATCGCGTCTTTGCTCGAGCAGGGCGACCGCCAGGGGATCGTAGAAGGGCGCACGTGGCAGCACGGCCTTCTGTCGCACGCTTGCGCTTCGGCCCGCCGCGTCCGTGGCCTCTAGGGTGATCACCACCGGCAGGCCGGCCCAGGGATGGCGCACGAGGTTGGCCCGGGCGATGCCGCCATGCCGCTTCCGCCCGTCCGTTCCGCGGCGGCCGGGGCCCGGATCGAGGGGGATCACGACCGGGGCGCGGTCGTCTGGAGGGGCGGCAAGGCCGTGGCGTCTTGCGAGCCGGGTTTCGTCGAGACGGATGCGGATCCGGGCCCGGGTCACGCCGTAATCGTCCACCGCCTCCCAGGGAATCTCGAATACCCCTCCCGAGCCCCGCCTGGCCGGTTCGGGAAAGCGCGGAGCGGGGGGCGTGTCGGGGATTGTGCGAATGTCGAGAACGACGTCTTCCCCCGGCCCCGGATCGAAACGGACCACGCCGTCCCGCACCAATGTCAGCCGCACCTCCCTTGGCTCCTTTCCGGGCCGGGAGGGCGGGACGGCGGCGGCGGTGGCGCGGATGCGGGGCGGATCGTCGTAGAAGCCGAGAACGAGCGTGCTGCCCTCGGGCAGGGGGGGCAGCGCCGGGTGGCGGTCGTCGGGTGAGAGATAGAGCGTCGGTCGGCCGGTGTGGGGCGGAGGGATGATCCAGCCCTCGAAGGCGGCGCTTGCGGTGGCCGGCCCTCCGGGCGGTGCAGGAAGCGGCAGCGGTTGGTCGAACCGGCCGAAGAGAAGTGCGGCGAGGGCGAGAGCAAGGGCGACGAGGCGCAGTCCGTAGCGGTCGAGCCGGGCCATGCGGGGAGGAGGAGGAACGGGCGCCGCCCTTTCGGCCGCGGCCAGGGCCTGCTCCCGGTGGCGCTGCCACAGCGCCCGGGCCACGGGGTCGGCATGGCCGAGGGCGAGATCGTCGGTGAGGCTCTGAAGCGGTGCACCGGGCAGGCGTCGGTCGATGCGGGCGAGGATCTCGATTTCGGCCGGCCAGTCGAAGACGCGCATGCCGCGCCAGAGGAAGACGCCGACGACGCCCAGCCCACCGGGCAGAAGCCAGGGGCGCGGCGCTGCGGGCAGGAGGTCGAACAGGCCCAGCCCCCAGGCGGCGATGAAGAGAAGCAGGAAGGAAAGCGCCGGCCAGAAGGCCGCCAGGGCACGAAGTGCCACCTCGCCGAGCCATGTCAGGAGAATGGCACGGGCGATGCGCCGCTCGATCGCGGGTGGTAGCGGCGGACGCGGCTCAGTCATGGGCCGGCTGCGCGACGGGCGCCTCCTCGTCACGCGGGAGCCTTTCGGGCCGCGGGTTCAGCTCTCCTCGGCACAGATCCATTCCGGCACCTTATCGCGGGCGATGATCTCCTCCAAGCGCGGCCGCTCCCGAATGACGGCGAATTGATCCCCCCGCACCATGACCTCGGGCACGAGCGGTCGGGTGTTGTATTCGGAGGCCATCACCGCGCCATATGCGCCGGCGGAGCGGAAGGCGACGAGATCGCCCGACGCAAGGGGCGGTAGCGGCACGTCCTTCGCGAAGATGTCGCCGGTTTCGCAGACGGGGCCGACCACGTCCGCCGGCCGCCGTTCGCTGCCGGGTGCGGGTTCGACGACCGGAACGATATCGTGATGGGCGTCATACATGGCGGGGCGCACGAGGTCGTTCATGGCCGCGTCGAGGATGAGGAAACGCCGCCCTTCCTCCTTGGTATAGATCACCGAGGCGACGAGGATGCCGGCATTGCCGGCGATGAGCCGCCCGGGCTCGATCTCGATCTCGACATCGAGATCCGCGAAGATGCGTCGGACGAGCGCGCCATATTCGGTCGGCAGCGGCGGCCGGTCGTCATTTGCATGCCGGCTGTAGGGGATGCCGAGCCCGCCGCCGAGATCGACCCGGCGGATGGCGTGGCCGTCGGCCCGCAGGGCGACCACGAGCTCGTGCAATCGGCGGAAGGCGGCCTCGAACGGGGCGAGATCGGTGATCTGGGATCCGATATGGGCATCGACGCCGACGATCTCGATTCCGGGCATCCGCGCCGCGCGGGCGTAGAGTTCGCGGGCGCGGGAGAGGGCAACGCCGAACTTGGTCTCGGCCTTGCCGGTGGCGATCTTCTCGTGGGTTCGGGGATCGACATCGGGGTTGATGCGAAAGGCGATCGGCGCCCGCAGCCCCATGCCGGCGGCGATCTCGGAAAGCGCCTCGAGCTCGGGCTCGCTCTCGACATTGAACTGGCGGATGCCGCCCTCGAGAGCAAGGCGCATTTCCCCGCGGGTCTTGCCGACGCCGGAGAAGACGATCCGCTCGCCCGGCACGCCGGCATGACGGGCACGCATGTATTCCCCCCCGGAGACCACATCCATGCCGGCGCCGAGGCAGGCGAGATGCCGCAGCACCGCCTGGTTGGAATTGGCCTTGACGGCAAAGCAGACGAGATGATCGAGCCCTTCGAGCGCGGCGTCGAAGAGCCGGAAATGCCGGGCGAGCGTGGCGGTGGAATAGACGTAGAAGGGCGTGCCGACGGCCGCGGCGATCCGGGGGATCGGCACGTCTTCGGCATGGAGCACGCCGTCGCGGTAGAGGAAATGGTCCATCGCGCGAAATCCTTCTGATGGCGCTCCGACGGCCCGGCGGCCGGCACAAGGTCAGTCGATCGGGCGGGAGCGGATGAAGAGATACCAGGGCAGACCGGCGCCGAGGCCGAACAGCACTGTCAGCGGCAGGCCGAGGAGCGCCCACCAGTTGCGGCGAATCCAGGTTTCGGCCCCCGACCAGATGGCGAAAGCCAGCACGGCGACGGTGTGGTCGAGGGCAAGAAGCCGCCCCTTGTCCTCAAGGAGCCAGAAGGGCAGCAACCCTTCCGCCGTGAAGCCGTGCGCGGCGAGGCGGGAGAGATGAGCGGCCGCCGGCACGAGCGCGCCGACGAGGGTGAGAACGAGATAGGCGAGGCGCAGCGGCGTCATGGCAGATTCCTTCCGTGAAGGAAGAGGGGGCGGAACCCCGATACTGGCGCATACATGGTTCGACATCGAACCGTTTTCCTGCCGCCATGCTCCGGCATCACCGTCACTCCGTCGGCAGGTCGATGGCCACCGCCCCCTCGGGCGGCTCGGGCGGCCCGTCGATGCCGCAGCCCGCGAGGACCAGGAGGCAGAGGAGGGCCGGAAGCAGGGTGCGGGCCGTCATGCCTCTTTCTCCCCGGCCAGCCTCTTCCGCCAGCGGGCGATCTCGGCGCGCACGCGCTCGGGGGCGGTGCCGCCGAGGCTGGTGCGCGAGGCGACCGATTTCTCGACCGAGAGCACGTCGAACACCTCCTCGGTGATGGCCGGGTGGACGGCCTGCATGTCTTCGAGGGTGAGGTCGGCGAGATCGACCCCCTTCTCCTCGGCGCGCCGCACGAGGCTGCCGGTGACGTGATGGGCTTCGCGGAAGGGCATGCCGAGCCGGCGCACGAGCCAGTCGGCAAGGTCCGTCGCGGTGGAGAACCCGGTGGCGGCGGCGGCGCGCAGGGCCTCGCGGTTCGGCTTCATGTCCCGCACGATCCCTTCCATGACCGCGAGCGAGAGCAGGAGCGTGTCGGCGGCGTCGAACAGCTGTTCCTTGTCCTCCTGCATGTCCTTGGAATAGGCGAGCGGCAGGCCCTTCATCACCGTCAGCAGGCCGACGAGAGCGCCGACGATCCGCCCTCCCTTGGCCCGCAGGAGCTCGGCGGCGTCGGGGTTCTTCTTCTGTGGCATGATGGAGGAGCCGGTCGAGAAGCGGTCGGACAGCGTGACGAAGCCAAACTGGGCGGTGGACCAGATCACGATCTCCTCGGCGAAGCGGCTCATGTGGGTGGCGCAGATGGCGGCGTCGGCGAGGAATTCGAGGGCGAAGTCGCGGTCGGACACGGCGTCGAGGGAGTTGGCCGCCGGCCGAGCGAAGCCGAGTTCGCGGGCGGTGAATTCCCGGTCGATCGGGAAGGAGGTGCCGGCAAGGGCAGCGGCGCCAAGGGGCGATTCGTTCATGCGGGCGCGGGCATCGGCGAAGCGGCTTTCGTCGCGGGCAAACATCTCGACATAGGCCAGCATGTGGTGCCCCCAGGTCACGGGCTGGGCGATTTGCAGATGGGTGAAGCCGGGCATCACCCAGTCGGCTCCGGCCTCGGCCTGATCGAGAAGGGCGCCGATCAGCCGGCGCAGCGCGGCACGGACCTCGTCGATCGTCTCGCGGACCCAGAGCCTGAAATCGGTGGCGACCTGGTCGTTGCGCGAGCGAGCGGTGTGCAGCCGGCCGGCCGGGGCGCCGATCAGCTCCTTGAGACGCGCCTCGATGTTCATGTGGATGTCCTCGAGGTCGGTGCGGAAGGGAAAGCGCCCTTCCTCGATTTCTCGCAGGATCGTGACGAGACCTTTCCTGATCGCCGTGGCATCCTCCTGCGAGATGATTCCCTGACGGGCGAGCATGGCGGCATGGGCCATGGACCCGGTGATGTCCTGCCGGTATAGCCTCTTGTCGAAGCCGATGGAGGCGTTGATCGCTTCCATCAGAGCATCGGGGCTCTCGGTGAACCGTCCGCCCCACATGGCGTTGGCGTCGTGCTTTTCGTCCGTCATGTCCGACCCTTGCATGAGGAGTTGAAGAGATGTCGATCCATCCGCTTTCCCGCCGCAGCGTTCTCGCGGGCCTTGGCGTTTCGCTATACGTCGCGACAGCCTTCGGTGCAAATCCGCTCGGGGCCGCGGGCGACGACATGGCCGCACGGATCAAGGCGCTGCGCGAGGGTTCGATGCGGGCGCTCGTCGTGCATGACGAGCCGAAACCGGCGCCGCTCGACATCCCCTTCCGCAACGAGAACAACGAGGACATGACCCTGGCCGATCTCGCGGGCAATGTTGTGCTGGTGAATTTCTGGGCGACGTGGTGCCCCCCCTGCCGCAAGGAGATGCCGGCGATTGCCGATCTCGCGCGGCAGATGGAGGGTGCTCCCTTCAAGGTGGCGACGATTTCGGTCGGCCGGGACGACCACAAGGCCCTGCGGCGCTTTCTCGACACGCTCGGCGCGACCAACCTGCCCGCCTGGCGCGACCCGACCATGAGGCTGGCCCTCGCCATGGGCGCCCGCGGGCTGCCGGTTTCCGTCATCCTCGACAGGGAAGGGCGCGAGGTCGCCCGCATGATCGGCGAAGCCCAGTGGAACAGCCCCTCGGGTGTCGCCATCATGCGGGCCCTGGCGGGGGAGTGAGCCTCAGGGCTCGTAGGAGAAGAGGGTGAAGTCCCGCTCGTAGATGTCGCGGATTCGCCGGCGCAGATGCGCGGGGATCTCGGGCTTGTCGGTGCCGGAGCGGTTGAACACGCGCTCGAGGCTCTTCAGCCGCTCGAGATGGGCGCTCCTGCCGGCCGTCTCGAACAGCTCCTCGAGGAAGGGGCGGAAATTCTCGAGCCGGCCGAGCACGTCGAGCTCGACCAGGCCGTGGCCGACATTGCGATGCTGCTCGCGGAAATGCGGATCGCAGATCGCCGGTGCCTCGGCGATCGCCTCGGCGACGTAGTCGGCGAAGATCTCCATGTTGCGGGCCCTGTCGCCTTCGGGGTCGAACCCGCGGGCCTTCATCGGCGCGATGTGCTTCCGGCCGGGCCTGGCGCCCTTTTCGAAAAAGTAGCGGTAGCAGGAGACGAAACGGTCCACCGGATGGCGCACGCAGGAAAAGCGCACCGGCGCCCCGCCTTCGGGCAGGCGGTGCCAGGCGGCGTGGAGTTCGCGCCAGTGCAGCCCGTCGAAACCGTAATAGAGCCCCTCCTGCGGGCGGTGGGCGGCGTGTTCGTCGCCGAGAACACGTCCGGTGGCATACTCCACCAGCATCTGGGCCAGGGTGGTGCAGGCGGCCTTGGAATTCTTGGCGAAGAGAAAGACCCGGTCGCCGGTCATGATCGAGTGACGCAGAAAGGCCTGCTCGGCTTGTGACAGGTGCCGCTGGGCGAACTGGCGCCGGTAGCGCGCCGAAAACGGCGCCAGCAGCATCGCCTTGAGAGGGCGGATCTGCTTCTCGTGAACGACGGGTGGGAGCGTGCGGGCCATGGCGGAGCTTTCGGCAGGTCGGATCTTCAGGCGGCGGGCCGGGTCATGCCCACCCGTGGCTTGTGGAAAAAGGCGAATCTGCCCGGAGCGTTGTCCCATCCCTTGCGGAATGCGTCGATTCGAGCACCCAGACCCTTTTCCCGCAGCTTTTTCTCGAGCGTTTCGTATTCACGCCGATTGTGGTTTCCCAGGGCCATGAAGGCCTTGTTCTTGCGCCACTGACGATCGTCACCGAAATGATAGATCATGTGGGCATTGGTGACGAGCAGCGTCAATTCCGAGAAGGCGGCCATGTTGTAGGTCAGGGCCGGACTAACGCCCCCTGCTCCGATGCAGGTGTCGGTCGGGACAAAGCGGTCGAAAAGCCGCCTCCTGATGATGAAGCAGTCGTGGCCGGGGTGAATGGACCCGCTTTCCGCCTCGAGGAGGGCGGGTTCTTCCACCTCGAGGAGATCGGCCGCGACGTTCTTGCGATCGATGATGATGGCGTCGAAGCCGTATCTGGCGATGAGTTCGCGCACCGTGACGTAGAAGTTCGCGCGCAGGGACACGTCGGAATTCGTGTAGATGATGTAATCGTCGGGACCGGCCAGAGCGGCGGCGCGGGCAAGGATCTCGAAGATCAGCGTCAACCGGCGCTCTGCGGGCAGGAACTGGCCGATCTCCTTCTCGAGCGGAGGGCAGCGCAGGAATCCTTCGGGCGTCTGGTCCGCCTCGTCGGCGAGCTGGGTGTTGCCGATCTTCACCCTCTCCGGTGCGCGGGCCCAGGCCGCCCGCATCGAGGCGGTGACATGGGCTTGGACCTTGCGGACGGTCTCGTCGGGGGGCGGGAAGAAGTTGATCACATGGACGAGATCGAAATCGTCCCCGACAGGGGGCGCGCCCCGATCTTCCGGGCCGATGAGGGCGAGGGTTTCCGCCAGCTGCCATTCGATCGGCTGAACGATCAGGTTCCGGGAAATCCAGCCGCCAAGTCCCTTCTTCTTCCGGGCATAGCGCTCATACAGGCTCGAGAGAGGGTTCATGACACGCACTCCGACATCCGGTCCCGCCCCGAAACGTGCAGATCATCCGGGCGGGACGACCACGGATCAACCAACTAGGGAAACAGGAGCGGGAAGGAAACCCCTTCACGCCCCTTCCGCCTGGCGGGCGGCGCGCTTGCGCTCGTGGGAGTCGAGGTGGCGCTTGCGCAGCCGGATCACCTTCGGGGTGACCTCGACCAGCTCGTCGTCGTCGATCCACGAGATCGCCTGTTCCAGCGAAAGCCGCACCGGCGGCGTGAGCTGCACCGCGTCGTCCTTGCCGGCGGCGCGGATGTTGGTGAGCTTCTTGCCCTTGAGCGGATTGACCTCGAGATCGCCCGCGCGGCTGTGCTCGCCGATGATCATGCCTTCATAGACGTCCTCGCCCGGGCCGATGAAGAGCCGGCCGCGCTCCTCCAGGTTCCACAGCGCATAGGCCACCGCCTTGCCGCTGGCCATCGAGATCAGCACGCCCGACCGGCGCCCGAGGATCGGTCCCTTCCAGGGCGCCCAGCCATGGAAGATGCGGTTGAGCACGCCGGTGCCGCGCGTGTCGGTGAGGAATTCGCCGTGATAGCCGATCAGGCCCCGCGAAGGCACATGGGCGACGATCCTCGCCTTCCCCGAGCCCGAGGGGCGCATCTCGACGATCTCGCCGCGACGCGGCCCGGTCAGCTTCTCGATCACGGCGCCGGTGTGCTCGTCGTCGACGTCGATCGTCACTTCCTCGATCGGTTCGAGCTTCACGCCGTTCTCCTCGCGCATCAACACCCGTGGGCGCGAGATCGAAAGCTCGAACCCTTCGCGGCGCATGTTCTCGATGAGGACGCCGAGCTGGAGCTCGCCGCGGCCGGCGACCTCGAAGGCTTCGCCGCCGGGCGTTTCCGTCACCCGGATGGCGACATTGGTCTCGGCCTCCCTCATGAGCCGCTCGCGGATGACCCGGCTTTGCACCTTGTCGCCGTCGCGGCCCGCAAGGGGGCTGTCGTTGATGCCGAAGGTGACGGAGAGCGTCGGCGGGTCGATCGGCTGGGCCGGGAGCGGGGTCGCCACTTCGGGCGCGGCCAGCGTGTCGGCCACGGTCGCTTTCGCCATGCCGGCAAGGGTGACGATGTCGCCGGCCTCGGCTTCGTCGATCGGCAGGGTCTCGAGCCCGCGAAAGGCGAAGATGCGGGTGACGCGGAAACGTTCGATCTCCGCGCCTTCGCGCGAGAGCGCCTTGAGCTGGTCGCCGACCTTCACCCGCCCGCTCTCGATCCGCCCGGTCAGGATCCGGCCGACATAAGGGTCGGCGGCCAGCGTGGTGGCCAGCATGGCGAAGGGTTCGTCGCGCCGTGCGATCTGGGCCGGGGCGGGCACATGGGTCAGAATGGTCTCGAAAAGCGGCGTCAGGTTTTCGCGGGGACCCTCCGGTTCGTGGGCCGCCCAGCCGGCACGGCCCGAGGCGTATAGGATCGGGAAGTCGAGCTGCTCGTCCGAGGCGCCGAGGCCGACGAACATGTCGAACACCTCGTCGAGCGCGCGGTCGGGTTCGGCGTCGGGCTTGTCCACCTTGTTGAGCACGACGATCGGCCTGAGCCCCAGCGCCAGCGCCTTCTGGGTGACGAACTTGGTCTGCGGCATCGGTCCTTCGGCGGCATCGACGAGGAGCACCACCCCGTCCACCATGCCGAGGATCCGCTCGACCTCGCCGCCGAAATCGGCATGGCCGGGCGTATCGACGATGTTGATCCGTGCTCCTTCCCACTCGACGGAAGTGCACTTGGCCAGAATGGTGATGCCGCGTTCGCGCTCGAGATCGTTCGAATCGAGCGCCCTTTCGGCAACGACCTGGTTCTCGCGAAAGAGGCCGGATTGCCTGAGGAGATTGTCAACGAGGGTGGTCTTGCCATGATCGACATGGGCGATGATGGCGATATTGCGGAGGGTCATGTGAAAGGGCCGATGCTGGATAGGGCTTCAGGGCGGAACAGGGAGGCCTGTTCCGGGAGTCGAGGCCCGTTACCCTCCTTTGGCGGAAAAGGCCAGTGGCCGCGGCCGGAGGTGACGCGGAGGTGAAGGCATGCCGGCCGGATAGGCGAAAGGGCGGGGTTGATGACGCTGTGGGTGTTGTCGCGGGTCGGGGCGAAAGCCCCGCCGGCGGCGGCATGAAGCCGGCGCCCGAAAACGGCCGCCGCCACGGGCGACCTTCCGTCCCCTTCTGTGGGGCACGGGAAGCTACGGGGCACGGGGAAAAAAGGCCGCGCTGGGCGCGGCCTTTTCCGGGGGGATGATGGTCGAGGCCCGGAGGGATCAGTCGTGATCGCCACCACCTTCGCCGCCTTCGCCACCGCCGGCGCCCTCGCCACCTTCGCCGTGGTCGTCTTCCATGCCGTTCTCGTTCTCACCGAACGGCGCGTTGTTGGCGGTGCCGGTGGGGCCGGCCTGCTTCTTCTTCAGCGGGTTCTGCGTGTTGGTCGTCGGCGCGGTGGCGGGCGCCGCGGGGGTGGTGGTCGCGGCCGGCTGGGTAGGCGCCGCAGGCTGGGTGGGCGCGGTCTGCGCCAAGGCGACGGAACCGAGGGCGAGGGTCATGGCCGTGCTGGCTGCGAGAATGTTGCGGATCATCGTGGTATCCTCCATTTGCTGTCCGATCTGAACGAGTGTGACTGCATCGACTGCGGAAGGTTCTGCCTTCGCGGCTTGCAGGGCGAACATGGGCGCCCCGCCGCGGATTCACCATTGGCCGAAGGGGGGATCGGTGCCGTCATAACCTTATCTCCTAGCCGCGTATAACCCGGGTTTATGTCCGATCGGTCCTTTGACGAAGTATCCGGTCCCGCATCCCCCGCGTTGCGGAAGTCGAGCCCGGCCGCGGATGCGGGCGCATTCCGCGGTTCCGTTCCGGCGCAGGGGCGGTGTAAACCGAAGTTCGACGCGCCACCGGCCGAACGGTGCTCCGGCTCGGCGGCAGATCCGTGCGAGACAGAATCACGGGGCCATGATTCGCACGAAATGCTGAAGAAAGGATTGATGCCGCAAGATGCGTGGCCCTCCGCCGCTCCGGCGTCATCGGGCTCGTTCGGGCGCGACCCTGGCGGTTCGGTGCGGCAGGGCGGAAAAAATCGTTGCGCATGATATGAGGTCGGAGTATTTCTGACCGTGCGGTCGGGGATACATGGCGCGGGAGGGCGCATCGTCCCGATACGGGCCGCAGGGCTTGCACGCTGCCCCAAAGGGTGCATGAATTCCGCAACCGGACAGTCAGAGGGAGGAAAGGGAGATGAGACTGACAAGACGGAGCGTGACCGGCCTCATTGCCGGCGCGGCCATCGCCGCCGGCTTCGGTGTCGGGGCGAAGGCCCAGGAAGTGACGCTGAGCCTGCACGGCTTCCTGCCGCCGCAGGCCAACATTCCGAAACTGATCATCGATCCGTGGATCAGGCAGATCGAGAAGGCTTCGGGCGGGCGCATCAAGATCGTTCACTACCCCTCGATGCAGCTCGGCGGCCGGCCGCCCGAGCTCTACGATCAGGTCGTGGACGGCATTGCCGACATCACCTACACCGTTGTCGGCTACACGCCGGGCCGCTTCCCCTCGACCGAGGTCTTCGAGCTGCCGTTCTTCGTGCCCGACAGCCGCGCCGCTTCGGCCGCGCTGTGGCAGCTGATCGACGAAAGGCTCCAGGATACCGAGTTCGCCGACACCCAGATCCTCGGTGCCTGGATGCACGGCCCGGGCGTCATCCACGCCAACCAGCCCGTCAGGCTGCCGTCCGATCTGAACGGCATGAAGGTTCGCGGGCCTTCGCGCATGATCAACAAGCTGCTCGAGACGCTCGGCGCCACCCCGGTCGGCATGCCGGTGCCGGCGGTGCCGGAGGCGCTCTCCAAGGGCGTGATCGACGCCACCGTCATTCCGTGGGAAGTGACGGGCGCGCTCAAGGTGCCGGAGCTCGTGCACAATCACACCGAGTTCGACGGCGACTACTTCTACACCGTTTCCTTCGTGCTGGCGATGAACAAGGAGAAGTGGGAGAGCCTGCCTGACGACCTCAAGAAGGTGATCATGGACAATTCGGGCATCAAGTTCTCCGTCTTCGCCGCCGATCAGCAGACCAATGCCGACGTTCCCGCCCGCGAGGCGGCGATCAAGCGCGGCAACAACATCATCACCGTCAAGGGGGATGATCTGAAGGTCTGGCACGATGCGGCGCAGCCCGTCTATGAAAGCTGGCTTCAGGAAATGAAGGCCAAGGGCATCGACGGGCAGGCCCTGATCGACTACGCCAGAAGGAAGATGGCCGCCTACAAGGGCTGATCTTCGAACGCACGGACCGGGCCGCGGGATGCCGCGGCCCGAACCCTGCCGCCGCCGGGGACTTTCCCGAAGCGGGGAGGCGGCGGCCTTTCCGAACCAGCATCCCGGGACGACGAGAGATGGACCTGGTCTTGTGGATTCATCGCCGGATGACGGCTTTTGCCCGCGCTCTTGCCGTGCTTGGCGGCGTGGTGCTGTTCCTGCTCATTCTCCTCACCTGCATCTCCATCGCCGGTCGGGGGCTCAACACCCTTCTTCATGCCGGTTTCGTCCAGGAGCTGATGCCCCGCGTGGCCAGGGCCCTGCTCGATGCCGGCGTCGGCCCGGTGGATGGCGATTTCGAGATCGTCCAGGCCGGCATCGCGGCCACCATCTTCGCCTTTCTTCCCTGGGCGCAGATCACCGGCGGGCATGCGACGGTCGATCTTCTGACCATGCGCCTGCCCGAGCGGGTGCAGCGGGTGCTGATGGCGCTGTGGGAGGTGGTTTTCGCCCTCATCCTCGTCATCATCGCCCGGCAGCTCGAGATCGGCATGCAGAGCAAGATCCGCACCGGCCAGACGACCTTCATTCTCCAGTTTCCGCTCTGGTGGGGCTATGCCGCTTCGCTCGTCGGGGCCGTCGCCGCGGCGCTCGTCGCCATCTGGTCGGCCTTCATCCGCGTGCTCGAAGCGATCGGCGGGCGGCCCGTCGCCACCGAACACATCGGTGAAATCTGAGGGAGTTCCGCGCCATGACGCCCTTCGAGATCGGCCTGTGGTCCTTTCCGGTCCTGCTCATCCTGATCTTCCTGCGCATGCCGATCGGGCTTGCCATGTTCCTGACGGGCTTCGTCGGCCTCTATCTCGTGCATGGCAGCTTCGCGATCGCCCTCGCCAAGCTCAAGTCGGAGAGCTATTCGACCTTTTCGAGCTATTCGCTCGCCATCGTGCCGATGTTCCTGCTGATGGGACATTTCGCGACGCTGGGCGGCATGTCGCAGGCGCTGTTCAAGGCCGCCGAAAGCTGGCTCGGTCACAGGCGGGGCGGGGTGGCGATGGCGGTGATCGGGGCCTGCGCCGGTTTCGGGGCGATCTGCGGCTCGTCGCTGGCGACGGCGGCGACCATGGGCCGGGTGGCGCTGCCCGAGCTCAGGCGCAACGGCTATGCCGGCGGCTTCTCGACCGCGACGCTGGCCGCGGGCGGCACGCTCGGCATCCTGATCCCGCCCTCGATCGTGCTCGTCATCTACGCCATTCTCACCGAGCAGAACATCGCCAAGCTGTTCCTTGCCGCCATCGTGCCCGGCGTGCTGGCCGCGCTCGGCTACATGATCGCCGTCTCGCTCTATGTGCGGGTTCATCCCGAAGCGGCGGGGCTGCGCGAGCCGGTGCCCTTCAGGGAACGGATCCGCGCGCTGCTCGACGTGTGGCCGGTGGTGCTGATCTTCGCGCTGGTCATCTTCGGCATTGCCGGGGACTGGAACTGGGCGCTCGAAGGCACCCAGGCCCTGTTCACCCCGAACGAAGGGGCCGCGGTCGGTGCACTCGGCACGGCGATCGTCGCTTGGGCCAATGGCGGGCTGCGGCTCAAGGGGCTGATCGACAGCTTCACGGCCACCGCCAGCTCCACCGCCATGATCTTCTTCATCGTGCTCGGCGCCGCCTTCTACAACGGCTTTCTGGCCCGCACCCAGGTGCCGCAGGAGCTGGCGAACATCGTCGTCGAGCAGGGTTTCGCGCCGCTCACGGTGCTGGTGCTGATCCTCGCCTTCTACATGGTGATGGGCTGCCTGATGGACAGCCTGTCGATGATCCTGCTGACGATCCCGATCTTCTTCCCGATCATCAGCCGACTCGATTTCGGCCTTTCTCCCGAGGAGACGGCGATCTGGTTCGGCATTCTCGTGCTGATCGTGGTCGAACTCGGGCTCATCACTCCGCCCGTGGGTCTGATCCTGTTCATCATCAACGCCATGGACCGCAAGACGCCGCTGATCGAGACCTACAAGGCCGTAAGCTGGTTCATCGCCTCCGACATCATTCGCGTCGCAATCCTCGTCGCCTTCCCGGCCATCACCCTGTTCCTGATCCGCTGACGTCACGGTGCCCGGCGGGTATCGGCGCAAGGGGGCGATGGGGGCGCATGGACTGGTCGGAGAACCCGAGGGGCAAGCGGCAAGGCGGCCGCGGATCACGGCACGGATGGCGACGGGAATCGGGCCGCGGGCCTTCTCCGGCGCCCGGCGGTGCGGCTCTGCCGGAAGGAGAAGCCCGTCCCTCCCGCCGCCGAGCCGAGGGATCAGTCGAGGAGCGGCAGGAGGCGGGCCGAAGGGAAGCCGTCCGGCACGAGCCCGGCATCCTTCTGCCAGGCCTGGAGGGCGCGAATGGTCCGTGGGCCGATGATCCCGTCCACCCCGCCCGTGTCGTAACCGCGGCGTGTGAGGCGCTGTTGCAGCTCCCGTTTCTCCTCGGCCGAGAGCGCCCGTTCCCCGCGTGGCCAGCCGGTGCGGAAGGGCGGCCGGCCGGCGATCCGGTCGGCCAGATGTCCGACGGCGATCACATAGGCATCGGCCGGGTTGTAGCGTTCGAGGACACGGAAATTGTCAAAGGTGAGAAGGGCGGGACCACGGGCCCCGGCCGGCAGGCGCAGCGAGGCCATGTCGTTGCCGGCAAGCGGGCGTCCATCGGCACGCAGAAGCCCTTGCGCCCGCCAGAAGCTGACGGGTTTGCGGATGTGTTCGCCGGCAAGGCGATAATCGAACCCTGCGGGCAGCCGCACCTCGACCCCCCAGGGCTGTCCTTTCTTCCAGCCGTGCCGGGCGAGGTAGTTGGCGGTCGAGGCAAGGGCGTCGGCCGGGTCGTCGGACCAGATGTCGCGTAGGCCGTCGCCTGTGAAATCCTCCGCAAAGGCCAGGTAGCTCGAAGGCATGAACTGGGTATGGCCCATTGCGCCGGCCCAGGAGCCCGTCATCCGCCGGGGGGTGATGTCGCCGGCCTGAAGGATGCGCAGCGCCGCGAGCAGCTCCCCTTCGAAAAACCGCCGCCTGCGCCCGTCATGGGCCAGGGTCGCCAGGGCGGTGATGACGGGGGTGCGGCCCCGATGGGCGCCATAGGCGCTCTCCAGCCCCCAGATCGCGAGAACGATCTCCTTCTCGACTCCGTAGCGCCGCTCGATGCGGGCGAGGAGCCGACGATGCTTCTCCAGCATCCGGCGACCGTTGGCGATGCGGGCCGGCGAGACGGCGCTGCCGAGATAGTCCCAGATCTGGCGGGTGAACTCGCCCTGGTGGCGGTCACGGGCGATGATGTCCGGGTCGGGCCGGACGTTGCGGAAGGCGGCGTCGAACACGGCGGGCGCAACGCCTGCCTCGAGTGCACGCGCGCGGAAGGCGGCCCGCCAGCGGCGGAAGGTCGGCGGGAGGGGGGTGCGCGCGGCTCCTTCCTGCGGAAGGGCAACATCGCGGGCCACGGGCCGCGGCAGCGTTTCGCTGTCGAGATTGCGACTTGCGGCGATCACGCCCACGGGGCGCGGGACGGGTCGCAGACCGGCTTGCGGCCACGCGGCCGTCGGCATGAGGAGGAGTGCCGGGAAAATCCAGGACATGCCCTTTCGAATCGCCGGCCGCACGATCTTCCGCAAACGCTCCCCTTCGAGGTGCATGCGCTCTGTCCCCGCCCTTCTGCCTCGATGACGCCGCCCCATGACGGTCTTGGGGGAAGGATACACGCATCGGGCGAGATTTGAAGATCCCGGCGGCCGGTGAGCGGAGGTGAGCAAAGCTCCGCCGTCAGGACTTCGTCTTGCGGCGGCTCTTCGTGCCGCCCTTTCGGGAGCGGGTTGTCTTGCGCCGGGCCCGGTTGCGGCCCTCTCCGGCGCGGCTTCGGGCGCGGCCCGGGTGGCCCCGTCGCTGCCTGCCGCCGCCGGATGCATCGAGCGGCGCGCCGTCCACTTCGAGGAGCTCGAAAAGCAGCCCGCCGGTGACGGGAACCGCCTCGACCAGCTTCACCCGCACCGGCAGGCCGATCGAGAGCGTCAGCCCGGATCTCTCGCCGGTCAGGGCCTGGGCCGTTTCGTCGAAGACGAAATATTCGTTGCCGATCGAGGCGATCGGGATGAGCCCGTCGGCCCCGGTCTCGTCGAGCTTCACGAAGATGCCGAAGCGGGCGATTCCCGAGACGTGACTGGAAAACTCGGCGCCGACGCGTTCGGCCAGATAGGCGGCAAGATAGCGGTCGATCGTCTCGCGCTCGGCGTTCATCGAACGACGTTCGGTTTCCGAGATGTGTTCGGCCGTGCTTTCCAGCCCTTCGATCTCGGTCGGTTTCAACCCGTCCCTTCCCCATTTGTGCGCGCTGATGAGGGCGCGATGCACCACGAGATCGGCGTAGCGGCGGATCGGCGAGGTGAAATGGGCGTAGCGGTGCAGATTGAGGCCGAAATGCCCCTTGTTGTCGGTGCCGTAATAGGCTTGCGTCATCGAACGCAACACCGAGATGCTGATCACCTCGGCATGTTCGGTGCCGGCGGCCCGGTGCAGCAGGCGGTTGAGATCGGCGGTGGTGACGGAGGTCTTCCTCGCCATCGGGAAGCCCGCGGCGGCGGCGATCTCGCGCAGCGCCTCGATCTTCTCTTCCGCCGGTGGCTCGTGCACGCGGTAGATGAAGGGAAGCCGCCTTTCCTCGAGGGTTTCCGCCGCGCAGACATTGGCGCGGATCATGAACTCCTCGATCAGACGGTGGGCGTCGAGACGTTCGCGGAAATCGACCGAGACCACGCGGCCGGTCTCGTCGAGCACGATCTTGCGCTCGGGCAGGTCGAGATCGAGCGGCTGGCGCCGTGCCCGCTCCTTCTTCGCGGCGTCATAAGCGGCATAAAGCGGCCGGATCACGCTCTCGAGCAGCGGTTCGGTGCGTTCGTTCGGCCTGCCGTCGATCGCGGCCTGGGTTTCCTCGTAGGTGAGGGAGGCGCGCGAGCGCATGATCCCGCGGTGGAAGTCGTGGCGCAGCTTGCGGCCTTCCCGGTCGAGCACCATGCGCACGGCGATGCAGGCACGCTCCGCGTTCTCGTGGAGCGAGCAGAGGTCGCCCGAAAGCCGGTCGGGCAGCATCGGCACGACACGGTCGGGGAAATAGGTCGAGTTGCCGCGCTTGAGGGCTTCCCTGTCGAGCGCGGAACCCGAACGCACGAAATGGGCCACGTCGGCGATCGCCACCCAGACGACATGTCCGCCCGGATTCTTCGGATCGTCGTCGGGCATGGCGCAGACGGCGTCGTCATGGTCCCGGGCATCGGCCGGGTCGATGGTCACGAAGGGGATGTGGCGCAGATCCTCGCGACCTTCGGCGGCGGGGGCACGGGCGGCCTCGGCCGCATCGAGGACCTTTTGCGGAAACCGGTTGGGTATGCCGTTGGCGTGGATGGCGATGAGGGAGATCGCCTTCGGCGCCGACGGATCGCCCAGCCTGTTGAGGATCCGCGCGCGCGGCAGGCCGTAGCGGGGCCTGCCCGCATGCTGCACCGCCTCGACGAGTTCGCCGTCCTTCGCGTTGCAGGCATCGGCGGGCAGCACGATCCATTCGCGCCGCTCCCCCTTTTCGATCGGCACGATGCGTCCGCCCTCGCCGGTTTCCCGGAAGATGCCGACCACCTGCCTTGGCGCGGTATGCAGACGACGAATGAGCCTGGCGACGAATTCGGCATCGCCCGCACCGGGTTCGATCCGGGCGAGGACACGCTCGCCGGGGGCCAGCGCCGGTGCGCCCGGTTTCGGGATGTAGAGGAAATCGGCCGGCGGTTCGCCATTGCGCCAGTCCACGGGGCGGAAATAGATGTCGCCCGAGGCATCGGGTGGAAGCACCTCGAAGACCGCCACCTTCGGCATCGCGCCCTTTTCGCCGTGGCGCTTGCCGCGCCGCTCGAGGACACCCTCGTCCTCGAGTTCGCGCAAGAGCCGCTTGAGTTCGATCCGGTCCGCGCCGGTGATCCCGAAGGCCCTGGCGATGTCGCGCTTCGAGGCCTTGTCCGGGTTGTTGCGGATCCATTCGAGGATCTCCTCCCGGCCTGGAAACTTCTTCATGTCTGCTCGCAGTTCATGTTGTTCTTGTCGTTCCGTCTGTTCTTGCTGTTCCCGGCGCTTCGTCGCGGCTGCGCGCAACGGCGCCTCTTGCGCGGCTTGCCTTCATGTGGACCCGGCCGGAAGGCGTTTCAAGGGACATATGAAATGCCGCCTATCGTGCCGGCAGGCGTCAAGGCTCGTGGAGCGTGGGGATGTCGCCTTCCTTCTCGATCCAGGCGAAAAGGGCCTCGGCCGCTTCCCTGCCGGTCTCGACGAAACGGAAGAGGGCGAGATCCTCGGGCGAGATGGTGCCGGCTTCGGCGAGTTTCCCGAAATCGACGACCTGATCCCAGAATTCGCGGCCGAAGAGGAAGATCGGGATGCGGTTCATGCGGCCGGTCTGGATGAGGGTCAGTGTCTCGAACAGTTCGTCGAGCGTGCCGAAACCGCCGGGGAAGACGGCGATGCATTTCGCCCGCATGAGGAAATGCATCTTGCGGATGGCGAAATAGTGGAAGTTGAAGGAAAGCTCGGGCGTCACGTAGAGATTCGGCGCCTGCTCATGGGGCAGGACGATGCCGAGGCCGACCGAACGCCCCCCGGCTTCGGCCGCGCCGCGATTGCCCGCTTCCATGGCGCCGGGGCCGCCGCCGGTGGTGACGACGAGTTCGCGCCCCCCCGTCTCGAGCGAGCGCAGGGTGACGCGATAGGCGAAGTCCCGTGCCTCCTCGTAATAACGCGAGAGGCGGGCATGAAGCGGGGTGCGGGCCGCGTGTCGGTCCTCGGGCGGCAGGATCCGTGCTCCGCCGAAGATGACCACCGTGCTTTCCACTCCCTCCTCGGCCAGGATCAGCTCGGGTTTCATCAGTTCGAGCTGCAGGCGGACGGGGCGCAGCTCGTCGCGGAGCATGAAGTCGGGATCGGCGAAGGCCAGCCGATAGGTGGGAGAACGGGTCTGGGGCGTCTCGGGAATGTGGCGCAGATGATCGAGATCGGCTCCGGCGTCGGGAAAAAGGCGTTTGCGGCGGCGATCTGTCTCGCTCATTCGGTCTCTCCTGCTCCTGCCCGGCGTTGCCCGGCCGGCCCGTTGCCTCTATAGCCTTCGCAAGCGACCGGGACCATGGTCTATCAGAGCACAGGCAGACGGAGGGTTGAAGATGGACGAGGGCACTCTGGCCGAACTGGAGCGGGTGATCGAGGCGGCGTGGGAGGAGAGGGAAACCGTTTCCCCCGCCACGGGTGGCGCGATCCGCGAGGCGGTCGAGGAGACGCTGAACCTTCTCGACCGGGGCGCGCTGCGCGTCGCCGAGCCGCGCGAGGGCGGCCGCTGGCACGTCAACCAGTGGGCCAAGAAGGCCGTGCTGCTCGGTTTCCGTCTCAAGGACATGGAATACCAGCCCGGCGGGCCGCAGGGGGGCGGCTGGTGGGACAAGGTGGACAGCAAGTTCCGCGGCTGGGGCGCGCGCGACTTCCGCGAGGCGGGTTTTCGCGCCGTGCCGAGCGCCGTGGTGCGCCATTCGGCCTATATCGCGCCCGGCGTGGTGCTGATGCCCTCCTTCGTCAATCTCGGGGCCTATGTGGACGAGGGCACGATGGTCGATACCTGGGCCACGGTCGGTTCCTGCGCCCAGATCGGCAAGAACGTGCATCTGTCGGGTGGGGTCGGCATCGGCGGCGTGCTCGAGCCGATGCAGGCGAGCCCGACGATCATCGAGGACAACTGCTTCATCGGCGCCCGCTCCGAGATCGTCGAAGGGGTGATCGTGCGCGAGGGTTCGGTAATCGGCATGGGTGTCTTCATCGGCCAGTCCACGAAGATCGTCGATCGCGAGACCGGCGAGGTGTTCTACGGCGAGGTGCCGCCCTTCTCGGTGGTGGTGGCTGGCTCGATGCCCTCGAAGAACGGGGTCAACCTCTATTGTGCGGTAATCGTCAAGCGCGTCGATGCCCGCACCCGTTCGAAGACCGGCATCAACGAGCTTCTGCGGGATCGGGATGAGGGATGACCTCGATCGCCGGCCGGATTTCCCGGAGCGGCAGGCATTCCTGCTTTCGGGCCCGGGCCGGGTCCGGCATCGTTTTCCGGTAGTGAAACGGCAGATGTGGCGGCCCTCCGGCCGGGCGGTGTGATCGTCCGGTCCGGTTCGTGTGCCGCGACCGAGGGGAGAGGCAGGATGGCTCGAGGTGCCGAGGACGGGGAAGGGGCGAAGAAGGCACCGGAAGTGTTCACCCTTCTCGTCGAGGTGGGACGGAAGGAGGGGGACGGGCTGCCCGAGAGCGCGACCGGCGGGGCGCTGATGTGCCTCGCGCCGGGGCGCGACGAGGCCGAGGCCGTTCGCGAGACGGTGAAGCTGCTCGAGACGGCGGGGCTCGCGCCGCTGCATGTCTCGAGCTACGGCAGCCGGGCCGAGCGCGAGGCCGAGGGCCACGACATCTCCCCCGAAGAAGCTGCCCTGATGGAAAGGGCCCTGCGGGAGAATGCCGTCATCGTTCTTCAGACCACCCTTTTCCATGACGAGAACGGTGAGAGCTGAGACTGTCGCCCCTGCCGTCTTGCGGCCATTGCCTGCTGCGGGCAGGATGCGACACGAGCCTGCGAGGAGGAAGCGTTGCCATGCCCGCTGAAGAATCACACCCGCTCGACCCGGTGACCCTCACACGGGAGCTCGTGCGCATTCCGTCGGTGACACCGGACGAGGGGGCCGCCATCGGCCATGTGGCCGCCGTGCTCGCCGAGGCGGGTTTCGCCTGTCACAGGGCCGACCGGGGCGGCGTGGCCAATCTGGTGGCGATCGCCGGCGATCCGGCGGCGGGGCCGGTCTTCGGCTTCAACGGCCATGTCGATGTCGTGCCGCCGGGCGATGCGGCGCTGTGGCGCTTTCCGCCCTTTTCGGGCGAGATTGCCGAAGGGAAGCTCTGGGGGCGGGGCGCGGCCGACATGAAGAGCGGCGTTGCCGCCTTCGCCGCGGCCGCCGCCCGTTTCCTTGCCGAAGGCCGGCTGGAGAAGGGGGCGATCGTCGTCACCGTGACCGGCGACGAGGAGGGAGACGCCGATCACGGCACGCGGGCGATTCTCGACTGGATGCGGGCGAAGGACCTCGAGATGGACCATTGTCTCGTGGGCGAACCGACCTGTCCGCAGGTGATGGGGGAGATGATGAAGGTCGGCCGTCGCGGTTCGGTGACGGTGGATTTCACCGCCCGCGGCGTGCAGGGCCACAGCGCCTATCCCCAGCGGGCGAGGAACCCGGTCCATGCTCTCGTCGCACTCCTGGCCCGGCTCGCGAACACGCCTCTCGATGACGGCACGGCGCATTTCGAGCCCTCGACGCTGGTGATCACCACCTTCGATGTCGGCAATCCGGCGGCCAACGTGATTCCGGCCGAGGCCCGGGCGCGGGTCAACATCCGATTCAACGATCTGCATACCGGCGCCGGGCTGATCGAACGGTTGCGGGCGGTGGCGGCCGAGGTGGAGGCCGGGACGGGGGTGGAGATCGAGGTGACGGGGCGGGTTTCGGGCGAAGCCTTCCTGACCGAACCCGGCCCCTTCCCCGAGCTCGTGGCTTCGGCCGTCGAGGCCGAGACCGGGCGGCGTCCCGAAGCCTCGACCTCGGGTGGCACCTCCGACGCCCGGTTCATCAGGGAGATGTGCCCGGTGGTCGAGTTCGGCATTGTCGGCAGCACCATGCACAAGACCGACGAGCATGTGGCCGTTGCCGACATCCGTTCGCTGGAGCGGATCTATCACCGCATTCTCGAGAGCTACTTCGCCGCGCCGCCCCCGGGTTGAAGCGCCGCCTCCGCCTCGAGTGCGGCCCGGGCGGTTGCGGCTGGGTGCGGCGGCAACGGGGCGACGTCATATTCGACGATTTCGCTGCGCTGCACCCAGTTGGCGTTGTCGTCGGAGATCAGCGTCATCCGCAGCTGCCCGTTCGCGCGTGGCCAGACGGCGATGCCTTCGAGATTGTCGTGTCGTCCGAAAGGCGTGACGAGCAGCGTTTCCTCCTGCGTGATCCCCGTTTCGGCAAGGCGGAAGCGGCGGATGCGGCTGCGAAAGCCGCGATACCAGACGAAATCCCGCTCGAGAAGGTAAAGCGCGCCATCGGGGCCGACATCGGCACCTGTCGGCCGGAAGGGGCCGCGGCGGGGAATGGCGGCGATCTTGCGCCACTCGCCGTTCTCGAGCCGCAGGAGCGGCAGCGCGTCCGGGGTCGGGAACGCTTCGGGAACGGCCAGAAGGCGGCCCTGCCGGTCGATCGCAAGCGCCTCGAGCCCGAGATTGCCGTCGAGCTTCCGGAAGAGCGGACTTCCCGGCAGCGGCCGGGCGGCCATGGCGGGGCCGGGATAGGCGCGCACGCGGTGAAAACCCTCGAAGCTGACATGGATCAGACCCGAAGGAGCGATGGCGAGGCCCTCGGCATCGCGCTCCCAAAGATGCAGCTTGCGGCCGGAAATGGCTCTGAGCGGCCAGCTTTGCACCGCTGCGAGATCGGTGATCCGGCCCGCCCCGTCCCGTCGGATGCGGCCCGTGGCGATGAAGCCGCGATCGGACAGCACCGTGAAGCGGGTGCCGCTCTCGTCGAGCTCGATGGCCGAAAGGCCGCCGAAGGAAAGGGCCGGCGTGCGGATCGTGTGACTGGCGACGAAACGGGCCTTGCCCTGCTCCTGCCGGTCGATCTCGGCTCCTGCCGCCAGGGCGAGGGCCATTGCGAGGAGGGCCAGGAGCGGCAACGGCTTCAGCATGGCGTTCCTCTCAGCGCGCCGCCAGCACGGCGCGGCAGGCCCGTGGCAGATCGGCCAGGACGAGCTCGGCCGCCCGCTTGCGGCGCCTGCGTTTCATGGCCCTTTCGGGCTTCGGAGGATGCTTCAGGCGTTCGAGATACTCCGTCACCCACCATCGCAAGGTCGTGTCGCAGCCGTCGGGCGAGCGTGAAAGCTGTGCCACTGTCGGCCGTTGCGGCCTGCACCGCCAGGAGCCGGGCGGGCATTTCAGCCGCACATGAAAATGGGCGGCATGGCCGTAGAGCGGGCGGATCTTCCGCAACCATCGACGATTCCCCTTTGCGCGGCGGCACATCTCGAGCTTGATCGCGGCGGCGACGAAGATTCGGTCCACCGCCGGGTCTTCGGCCGCTGCCTTCAGTATGGCCATGTGGACGGGAGAGAAGGCACCGGTCACGCGCTTCTGATCGGCGCTGCGCAGTGCCACGGGGGAAATCCGCTCCCGGACGGCGGCCGGCAGGTCGAGCTGCGTCGCGGGGCGGAACCAGATATCGACATCGAGCCCGATCTGGTGGGACTGATGGGACGAGATGATCGGCCCGCCCCGCGGCTGGCCGATATCGCCAATATAGAGCCCCTTCCAGCCGAGCGACGCGGCCTTCCGCGACAGCCGCTCGATGAAGGCAATGGTGGCGGGGTGACCCCAGTTGCGCCTGCGCGAGGGGCGCATCACCTGCCATGTCGGGCCGGTCTCGGGCAGGGCGACCGCACCCTTCAGGCAGCCGCGGGCATAGCTGCCGATGGCCTCGGCCCGGCCGGGCGCCGGGGTGCGGATCATGCCGAAGAGCCGGGCCGCCGGCATCGCGCTGTCGCGCTCCCCGGCCATGACCGACAGGGGAAGGGTGGCGGTGAGGGCGATCAGGGCGATGTGGGCCTTGAAGGGTGTGGTCATCACGCGCATGTCCGGGCAGGGGGCGATCGCCCGGCCATGCTCTCACCCCTTGAGCCGGATCGCAAGGTCGCGGTCGCCCTCGGCCCGCACCCAGTCGAGGATCAGCAGCGACAGCGCGAAGAGTCCGATCAGCGGCGAGACGCCGAGACGGGGGCTCGCCAGAAACGTGGTGAAAATGCCGATGAGCCCGGGAGCGAGGAAGGCCGTGGCCTTGCCCGAGAGGGCGTAGAGGCCGAAAGCCTCGGTGGGCCAGTCGGGGTGTGTGTGGCGCACCATCATCGTCCGCGAGGCCGCCTGCAAGGCACCGCCGGCGCCGCCGATGACGCCGCCGCAGAGGAAGAACACGATGTCGGGCAGGCTCGACCCTTCGGCAAGAGGAATGCCGAAGAAGCTCTCGCGGCTCATGCCGACGATGACGGCGCACACCAGCGTCAGGATGACGATGCAGGTGATGATGACGGGTTTCGGGCCCCAGCGCCGGTCGGCAAGCCCGCCGATCCAGGAGAAGACCGCGGCGGTGATGGCGCCGATGATGCCGAAGATGCCGATCGAGGTGATGGCCCAGCCGAGAACGAGCTTGGCATAGACGCCACCGAAGCCGTAGAGTCCGTTGAGAGCGTCGCGGTAGAGCATCGAGGAGCCGAGATAGGCGGCAAGGCTGCGCCGCACGGCCAGCGAGCGGATGGTCTTGCCGAGCTCGGTGAGCGCCTCGCGGAACGTGGCACGGGGCCGGGCCGGTTCGGGCTCTTCCTTCACCCACATGAAGAAGGGAATCATGAAGAGCACATACCACAGCGCCGCGAAGGGGCCGACGAAGCGGGTCCCTTCGCGTGTGGCGGTATCGCACAGGCCGAAACAGGGCGCCAGCCCGACGAGGGTCTTGCCGGTGCCGTCATCCTGGAAGAAGACCAGGAAGATGACGAGCGAGAGCACGCCTCCCCAGTAGCCGAAGGCGAAACCCGAGCCCGAAATGCCGCCGATCTCGTTGTCGGAACCGAGCGAGGGCAGAAGGGCGTTGGTGAAGATGGCCGTGAATTCGCCGGCCATGAAGCCGATGACGAAGGCAAGGAGCGCCAGCCACAGCGTGCTGCCGTCGGGGTAGGTGAACCACAGAAGCGAGGTGGCGACGGCATAGATCGCGGAGAAGAGAACGATCCAGCGGATACGGTTGCCGATGGCATCGGCATAGGCGCCGAGGAAGGGAGCGCTCAGCGCGATGACGATGCCCGCGAACGTCAGCCCCCAGGACCAGAGCGTCTGGGCCTCGGCGCCGGCGGCTTGCGCGCCGAGCCCCTGGCTCATGAAGTGGCTGCGGGCGACTTCGGCAAAGTAGGGGCCGAAGATGAAGGTCACGAGCAGGGTGTGCAGCGGCTGGTTCGCCCAGTCGAAGAACATCCATCCCCATATGCGTTTGCGCAGGGAAACGCCCCCGGCGGGGGCCGGTCGTGTCATGGCGGTCATCGGTTCCTCCGGCGTGTGGTGGCTCGCCTGAGGACATAATTACGGCAATTTGCCGCAAGTAAAGAAGTTTTCACCCATCCGCGGCACAAAAGGGCGGCCAGGGGCGCTGCGCCTCGGCTTCGGTCCAGCTGCGGACCCAGGCCGGCAGCGGGGGCGATGGCCGGTCGTGGCCGAGGAAGTCGAGCACCCTTCTTGGGGCGACGATGCCGTTCCGGTCGGTGCAGGCGGAGCGATAGATGACGGAAGATGCCGCCGCCTTCCTGCCCGGCAGCCACATGCACTGCTCGATGTAGAAGAAGCGGTGGTCCCACCCGATGAGACGGGAGTGAATGTCGATCCGGTCGAAGATCCGCACGCGCCGGCGCCACATCGCGGCGGCACCGGCCATGGTCAGCCCCCAGCGGTTCCTGAGGGCGGCGCGCCCGATGCCGGTGCGGATGAAGAGGGGAAAGCGGCCGAGATCGTAGAGGGTGAGGGAACGGCCGTTGTTGAGTTCCCCCCATCCGTCGAGATCCCACGGCCAGCAGAGCGTATGGGTGACATGGGTGTCGAAGAGGTCCATCGGCCCCATGAGCTGGGCCCGCACCATTTCCTTCAGCTGACGGACGAAAGGATACATCGGCCTCGTTCCCCTGTTGCGGAAAGTGCGGAAGGCTGTGGCTCCGTCGAATCATCTTCCGCCCGCTGCGGCAAGCGGGACGCAGCGTCAGCGCGAGCGCGGCCTTTCGGGCCGGCGGACGCTCCGCTCATTGCAGATCGGCGAAAGCGTCCTGCAGGCGGCGCACCGCTTCCTCGATCCGCACGCGCGGCATGGCGAGGTTGAAGCGCATGAACCCTTCGCCGCCGGCGCCGAATTGCGGGCCGTGATTGGTGGCGATCCGCGCCCGTTTCTCGACCCGCTCGACGATCTCGGCCTGGTCCATGCCCGTTCCCGAGAAATCGACCCAAGCAAGATAGGTCGCCTCGAGCGGCATCGAGCGCACCCCCGGTATCGCGTTGACGCCGGCATCGAACAGGCGCCGGTTCTCCGCGAGATAGACCAGGAGCGCATCGAGCCAGGCGGCCCCCTCGGGGGACCAGGCGGCGGTGGCGGCGGTCATGCCGAAGGCGTTGGGAGAGATGCCGAGCGCGGTCATCCTGCGGGCGAATCGCTGCCGCAGATCGGGGTCGGTGATGATGACATGGCCGACATGCCCGCCGGCGATGTTGAAGCTCTTGGTGGCGGAGATCATCGTCACGAGCCGCGTTTCCGCCTCGGGCGCGGCCAGGGCGGTGGGGATGTGGCGATGGGGCGGGAAGACGAGATCGTCGTGGATCTCGTCGGACAGGAGCAGGAGCCGGTGCCGGATGGCGAAATCGGCCACGGCTCGCAACTCGCTTCCGCTCCAGACCCGCCCGCCGGGATTGTGGGGTGAGCAGAGGATGACCATGGCGAGCTTCTCGCGCCCGGCGGCTGCGTCGGCGGCGGCCATGTCCATGACGTAACGCCCGTCCTCCACCTTCATCGGCACCTCGACGACCTTGCGCCCGGCGGCACGGATCACGCGGGCGAAGGCATGATAGACCGGGGTGAAGAGCAGCACCCCGTCGCCGGGTTCGGTGAAGGTCTCGATGGCGACGGCGGTGCCGTTGACGAGACCGCCGACATGGAACACGGCTTCGCCGGGAATGTTCCGCCAGCCGTGACGTGTGTCCTGCCACCAGGAAAGCGCCGCGAGAAGGTCGCTGTCGTCGCCGTGATAGCCGAAGACGCCGGTTTCGACATGGTCCGCAAGGGCGCGGCGGATCGGCGGCGCGGCGCGGAAGTCCATGTCGGCCACCCACATCGGCAGTGCATCGGCAGGGGAGAGCCCGTAGAGCCGCTCCATCATGTCCCATTTGAGGGAATGGGTGCCGCGGCGGTCGATGATCTCGTCGAAATCGAAGGCGGGAGAGGAAGACGTGTCGGGCATGGAAGGCTCCGGGAAAGGGGTTCCGTGGTGGGGAGTCGAAACGGCACCGGACGTTGCTAACGGCGTCTTGCGGAATTGCCAAGGTGGTGGCCGCCATTGTCAAGCCGGGGCGGATCGCCTACATCGCGGGCATGGCCGTTCGTGACATCATCATCCACCCCGATCCGCGCCTGAAGAAGGTTTGCGCGCCCGTCGAGGAAGTGGACGAGCGCATCCGCAGGCTGGCGGATGACATGCTCGAAACCATGTATGCCGCGCCGGGGATCGGGCTGGCCGCGCCGCAGATCGGCGTCACCCGTCGGCTGATCGTGATGGATTGTGCCGGCAAGGACGAGCCGCCGCGGCCCCACGTGCTGGTCAATCCCGAGATCGTGTGGCGTTCGGAGGAGACCAATGTGCATGAGGAGGGCTGCCTGTCGATCCCGGGGGAATATGCCGAGGTCGAGCGGCCGGCCGAAGTGCGGGTGCGCTATCTCGACCGGGACGGGCAGGCGCAGGAGCGCCATTTCACCGGGCTCGAGGCCACCTGCGTGCAGCACGAGATCGATCATGTCAACGGCCGGCTCTTCATAGATTATCTGAGTCCGGTGCGCCGGCGGCTCATCACCGAGAAGATGAAGAAGCTCAAGCGCGAGCGTGCCCGCGGCAAGGCGAAGGCGGCGGGCTGATGCGGCTCGTCTTCATGGGCACGCCCGACTTTGCCGTGCCGGCGCTCTCCGCCCTCCACGAGGCGGGGCACGACATCGCCGCCGTCTTCACCCGACCGCCGCGGCCGGCGGGCAGGGGGCGCAGGCCGCGCCCCTCGCCGGTGGCCCGCAAGGTCGGAGAGCTCGGCCTGCCGGTCTTCACGCCGACCGGCCTGCGCGACGAGGAGGCGATCGGCCTCTTTCGCGATCTGCGCCCCGAAGCGGCGGTGGTCGCGGCCTACGGGCTGATCCTGCCGCGGGCCGTTCTCGAGATCCCTCCGGGGGGCTGTCTCAACATTCACGCCTCGCTCCTGCCCCGCTGGCGGGGCGCGGCGCCGATCCACCGGGCGATCATGGCCGGGGACGAGGTCAGCGGCATCTCGATCATGCAGATGGACGAGGGGCTCGACACCGGGCCGGTGCTGCTTGCCGAGGCCGTGCCCATCGGCCCGGAGGAGACGACGGGCGAACTGCATGACAGGCTGGCCGCCCTCGGCGGTCGGCTGATCGTCGAGGCGCTGGCGCGGCGTGACGATCTGGAGCCGGTGCCCCAGGACGAGGACCGCGCCACCTATGCGCCCAAGATCGGCAAGGAGGAAGCGCGGGTGGACTGGGCGCGGCCGGCAGCCGGGATCGACCGGCAGATACGCGGTCTTTCCCCCTTCCCCGGTGCCTGGAGCGAGATCGGCGGCGAGCGCGTGAAGTTCCTGGGAAGCCGCCTTGCCGAGGGCAGCGGTGCCCCGGGCGAGGTGCTCGAGGCCGGCCCCACCTTCAAGGTGGCGGCGGGAGAAGGCGCCGTCGAGATCACCCGGCTGCAACGGGCCGGTCGTGCGGCGATGAATGCCGAGGAGTTTCTGAGGGGGTTCCCCGTGCGACCGGGAGCCCGCCTCGGGTGAGAAGGTGGCCGTCCGGCGGCGCCTCGATCGGTCGGTATTTCGGAAGCGAAGGGCCAATACTCGCCCGCTTCATTCGCCGGGAAGCCTGCCTGGCCCGGTCTTCGGGGCATGGCGCTCAGCGTTCGCGATCGGCCCCTTCCGCGCCCTTGCGCCGCTTGAAGGGAGCCATGCCTTCGCGGGCGAGCCTGTCGGCCCGTTCGTTCTCGGCATGGCCGGCATGGCCCTTGACCCATTTCCAGCGCACCTCGTGCCGACGGGCCGCCTCCTGCAGCCGGCGCCACAGTTCCTCGTTGCGCACCGGCTTCTTTCCCGAGGTGCGCCAGCCGTTTCTCTCCCACTTCTGCATCCACTCGGTGATGCCGCCCTTGAGATAGGCGCTGTCGGTGACGATGGTGATGCGGCTCGGCCGCTCGAGCGCCTCGAGCGCGGCGATCGCGGCCATCAGTTCCATGCGGTTGTTGGTGGTTTGCGGCGCGCCCCCCTTGAGCTCGCGCTCCTTGACGATGCGGTTGCCGCGCCGGGCCTGGAGCAAAACGCCCCATCCGCCGGGGCCCGGATTGCCGGAGCAGGCGCCGTCGGTGAAGGCGACGATCTCGAGCGGCGGGGAATCCGCGGCGGGCGGGCGGTGCGTGTCAGCCATCGACCTGTTCCCCTTCGCGCCGGGCCAGGATCGACATGGTGGTGATGGGGCGCCCGTCGAAACCGTGTTCGTCCTTGCGCCGGAAGGCATGGATGGCGAGCCCGGCAGTTTCGAGAAGGCGGCGGATCTCCTCTTCGGCGTAATGGTTGTAGAGGCGCCCGAGCGTGTCGCGCAGGGTCAGCGGCTCGTCGGGGCGGGCTTCGTGCATGTCGAGATGGAACCAGCCGCCCGGCCGCAGGGCCTCGGAAAGACGGGCGAGAAACGCCGGCAGCAGCTCGCGGGGGGCGTGCTGAAGCGCATGGCAGGCCCAGATCCCGTCGAGGACCTCCCGGCCGTGCACCTCGTCGAAGCCGGCGCGGATGGCCAGCACGCCGCGCCGCTCCCCGGCCAGCCGGGTCATGGCCGCGGCGGCGTCGAGCGCGATCACGCGATGGCCGAGCGTCGCGAGAAAACCCGCCGCCCAGCCGGTACCGGCCCCCAGATCGAGCACGAATGCGCCCTCCGGAAGACGGGCGGCGAAATCGACCAGCCGGCGCGGCGGGTGCGGCGGTTCGGTCTCGCGGCCGTAGCGGGCGGCGTTTTCCTCGTAGAAGGCCAGTGTGCCGGCATCGTGGCCGGGTTCCGCCGGTCGATCGGGATGATCGTTTCTGGTCACGGGTTCCGCCCTCAGTTGCGCAGCACTGCCGGCACCTTGAAGGAAATGTCCTCCCGTGCCGTCTCGACGGTGCGGGTGACGAGGTCGAAGCGCTCCGCGAAGGCCGAGATCACCTCGTCGACCAGCGCTTCGGGAGCCGAGGCTCCGGCCGAGAGCCCGACGCGGGCGGTGCCCTCGAGGGCATCCCAGTCGATTTCGCCGGCATTGCCGATGAGGGCGGCGCGCGGGCAGCCGGCCGATTCGGCCACCTCGACCAGCCGCCGGGAGTTGGACGAGTTGGGCGAGCCGATGACGAGGAAGAGATCGACTTCGGGCGCGATGGCCTTCACCGCCTTCTGGCGATTGGTGGTGGCGTAGCAGATGTCTTCCTTGTGCGGGCCGCGGATGGTCGGGAAACGGGCCTTGAGCGCCGCGACGATCGCCGCCGTGTCATCGACCGAAAGCGTGGTCTGGGTGATGTAGGCGAGGCGGTCCGCGTCGCGCGGCGCGAGGCGGGCGACATCTTCGGCCGTCTCGACGAGCAGCACCTCGCCCTCGGGAAGTTGCCCCATGGTGCCGATCACCTCCGGGTGGCCCGCATGGCCGATCATCACGATCTGCAGGCCTTCGCGGTGGTGGCGTTCGGCCTCGATATGCACCTTCGAGACCAGGGGGCAGGTGGCATCGACATACACCATGCCGCGCCGCTCGGCCTCGGCCGGCACATGTTTCGGCACCCCATGGGCGGAGAAGATCACCGGCCGATCGACCGGGCATTCGTCGAGTTCCTCGACGAAGACGGCCCCCTTCCTCTCCAGCTCCTCCACGACATGGCGGTTGTGCACGATCTCGTGGCGGACATAGACCGGCGCCCCCCATTTCCCGAGTGCCATCTCCACGATCTTGATCGCCCGATCGACCCCGGCGCAGAAGCCCCGGGGCGCGGCGAGCACCAGCTCGAGGGGCGGCTTGGGACCGGATGACGGGGAAATGGCGGTCATGGGCGAAGCCTTCCTGCACTCGGGCTGCGGGATCTCGTGCCCGATCTAGCCCGTGAGCCGGCCGGAGGAAAGGGCGGGACGGGCGAACCTGCCGCCTGCACGGCCGGCTTGCCTCCGGCCGGCGTTTCCGTTCGGGGGGAGCGCGCGGCCCCTCAGCGCTCGTCGTCTTCGCTGACGGCCGCGTGTGCCGTATCGGTGACGCTTTCAACCTGCCGCGGCTCGCGCGGGGGGCGGCCGATGATCTCGCGCAGATCGTCGAGTTCTATGAAGTTGTCGGCCTGGCGGCGCAGATCGTCGGAAATCATTGGTGGCTGGGAGCGGATGGTGGAGACCACCGACACCCGCACTCCCTTCTTCTGCAACGCCTCGACGAGGGGGCGGAAGTCGCCGTCGCCGGAGAAGAGCACGATGTGATCGACATGCCGGGCGATGTCGAGCGCGTCGATGGCAAGCTCGATGTCGATGTTGCCCTTGACCTTACGCCGGCCGGTCGAATCGGTGTATTCCTTCGCCGGCTTGGTGATGACGGTGAAGCCGTTGTAATGCAGCCAGTCCACCAGCGGGCGCAGCGGCGAATATTCGTCGCTCTCGAGAAGGCAGGTGTAGTAGAAGGCCCTGAGCAGCTTGCCGCGGCGCATGAATTCGTTGCGCAGGAGCTTGTAGTCGATGTCGAAGCCGAGCGCGCGGGCTGCGGAGTAGAGATTGGCGCCGTCGATGAAGAGGGCCAGCTTTTCGTCGCGGTAAAACATTCTTGCCTCTGAAAACGTGTTCCGGTTGGAGGGGGATCTGCAAACCGACCTGCTATCGGCAAGCGACATACAATGAACGCATTGCGGTCGGTATGGATGTTCCAAATCATTATGGGAAATGGCGGAATTTGCAAGGGAAGGTGACAGAAAGGTGAATGGCTATTACCTTTCCGTCGGCAGCAATCTGCCGATCGCAGGGCGTTCTCCGGCGGCCGTGCTGCAAGCGGCACTGGAAGAATTTTCCCGAACGGGCGCGAAGGAGCAAGGATCTGTCGAGATCGTCGCCGTAAGTGAAATTTACCGAACGCCTGCCTGGCCCGCCGGTCACGGGCCGGATTACGCCAATCAGGCCTGGCATGTGCGCAGCGACCATTCCCCGCAGCGCCTTCTCGATCGGCTTCACGCGCTCGAGGCCCGTTTCGAACGTCGCCGCGCGCAGCGCTGGAGGGCGCGGACCCTCGATCTCGACATCGTGCTCGCAACCGATTCGCAGGGTGATTCGCTGATCCTGCCCGACCGGGAAACGGTGTCGCGCTGGATGGCGCTGCCGCGCGCGGTGCAGATGCGCCGGAGCCCCGACCGGCTGATCCTGCCCCATCCGCGGCTCCATGAGCGCGGCTTCGTGCTCGTTCCGCTCCTCGAGATCGCGCCCGGCATCGTCCACCCGATCCTCGGTCGGACCGTGATCGAACTCGCGGCCGCCCTGCCGCCGGAGGAGACGCGGGCGATCCGCCCCTGGCAGGCATGATCGGCGCTTCCGGGCGGCATGGCCGCTCGGCCCTTGCCATCTCCCGCCGATGGGACTATGTGGCGGGTTCATTCCCCGGGAAATCTGCACTTGAGGTGTGCCATGGCACGTGTGACCGTCGAAGATTGCGTTGACAAGGTTCCGAACCGGTTCGAGCTTGTCCTGCTCGCCGCCTATCGCGCGCGGGAGCTGGCCGCCGGCGAGGAGCCGACCGTGCCGCGCGACAACGACAAGAATCCGGTCATCGCCCTGCGCGAGATCGCCGAGGAAACGGTGTCGGTGGATGAGCTGCGCGAGCGTCTGATCGAAAGCTATCAGCACCATATCGAGGTGGACGAGCCCGAGGAGGACCGGATGCCGCTTCTCATGGGGGTGGACGAGGAGCGCCCCGCCATCGAGGAAGACAAGCCGGCCGAGGACGAGCTCGACGAGGAAAAGCTGATGCGCGCCCTCATGGAGATGCAGGCCAAGGGCCAGTAGGGCGGTCGCGCGCGACGGAGGACAGGACGGAGGCGAATGGGAGGCCAGCGGCCGGAACACGTCGAGACCATCGATGCGCTGATCGCGAGCGTCAGGGCCTACAACCCGAAATCCGACGAGGATCTTCTGCGGGCGGCCTATGCCCATGCCGAGCGGATGCATGCGGGGCAGAAGCGGCGTTCGGGGGAGCCCTACATCACCCATCCACTGGCCGTGGCCGGGATCCTCGCCGAGCAGCGCATGGATGACGCCACCATCGCCACCGCCCTTCTGCACGATACCGTCGAGGATACCGCCACCACCGCCGCGGAAATCGAACGGAGCTTCGGGCAGACCATCGCCCGGCTCGTCGAAGGGGTCACCAAGCTCACCCGCATGGAGCTGCTCTCGGGGCTGGGGCAGGCCGAGGGACCCGCGCGTGGCGATCTCAAGGCGCGCGAGCAGGCCGAGAATTTCCGCAAGCTCATCCAGGCGGTGGCCGAGGATCCGCGGGTGCTTCTCGTCAAGCTCGCCGACCGCCTGCACAACATGCGGACCATCGGTCACATGCCGCCCGAGAAGCAGCGGCAGAAGGCGCTCGAAACGCTGGAAATCTATGCGCCGCTGGCCGGCCGCATGGGCATGCAGTGGATGCGCGAGGAGCTGGAGGACCTGGCCTTCAAGGTGCTCAATCCGGTGGCGCGCAACTCGATCCTCAAGCGGGTCGCGCGGTTGCGGCGCGCTTCGGGCGATCTGCTCGATACCATCACCCGCGACATCGGGGAGGTGCTCGACAGGCTGGGGATCGAGGCCGAGGTGACGGGCCGGGAGAAGCGGCCCTATTCGATCTGGCGCAAGATGGAGGAACGCGGCGAGCCCTTCGACCACCTGTCCGACATCTTCGGCTTCCGCGTCATCACCGAAACGGTGGATGACTGCTATCGGGTGCTCGGCGGGGTGCATCAGCGCTGGAAGGCGGTGCCGGGGCGGTTCAAGGACTATATCTCCCAGCCCAAGTCGAACGGCTACCGTTCGCTCCATACGACGGTTTCGGGCCGGGACGGCAAGCGCATCGAGATCCAGATCCGCACCCGCAAGATGCACGAGGTGGCCGAGGCCGGGGTGGCGGCCCACTGGTCCTACCGCGACGGCGTGCCGATCGAGAACGAATACGCCACGGACCCGGTGCGCTGGGTCAAGGAGCTCATCGAAAGGCTGCGCGACACCGAGGACGTGAACGAATTTCTCGAGAACGCCAAGCTCGAGATGGACACCGACAAGGTGTTCTGCTTCACGCCCAAGGGCGACGTCATCAAGCTGCCGCGCGGCGCGATGCCGCTCGATTTCGCCTATGCCATCCATACCGGCATCGGCGACCGTTGCGCGGGGGTGAAGGTGGACGGCAAGCGCGTGCCGCTGTGGACGCGGCTGCGCAATGGCCAGCAGGTCGAGATCATCACCGCCCACGGCCAGCGCCCCGACATCCGCTGGCTCGATCTGGTGGTGACGGGGCGGGCGAAGGCCGCGATCCGCCGCGCCATCCGCGAGCAGCAGACCCGCCACAACATCAGTTTCGGCCAGCAGCTGGCGCGCGTCGCCTTCGAGGAGGCCGGGCGCAAGCTGAGCGAGCAGGCACTGCGCACGGCGGCGGAGAAGATGGGGATCGACGGCGAGAGCCGGGCCGAGCGCCTTCTGGAGCGCATCGGACGGGGCGAGATCACCGCTCAGGAAGTCGTCCGTGTCCTCTATCCCGAACTGGCCGAGGCGCACCCCTCGCGCGAGGGGGTGCGGGCCGAGGAGGCGATCGTCGGCATCGAACCGGGCTATGAATCGCTGCGTGCGCCCTGCTGCCAGCCGCTGCCCGGCGAGCGTATCATCGGCATTCGCCGCAAGGACGGTACGATCTCGATCCATGCCGCCGATTGCGACGCGCTGGCCGAATACGAGGAGGGCTGGATCGATCTGCGCTGGGCGCCGGTCGAGTTCGCGCCGGTCAACGAGGTGACGATCGTCGTCACCATGGCCAACAGCGCCGGCGTTCTCGGGCGGATTTGCACCTTGCTCGGCGAGCAGAACGCGAATATTTCCGATCTCGAATTCGTTGACAAGAAACCCGACTTCTATCGCATCAACATCACCGTCGAGGTGCGGGACATCGGCCATCTGCACAACATCCTGACCTCGATCGAGGCCGACGAGGGCGTTGTGGATGTGGAGCGGTTCCGCGATCCGTCCCTCGACCGCAGGCCGGGCGATGCGGCGGCGGAAGCCGTGGCCGTTGCCGGGCTCGGCAGCGAGACCCGGAGCACGACCGACTGATTCCGGTGCGACAGGGCGGGGGAGACAGGAGGCAACGTGCTCTTCAAGCGTCGCGAACGGCCCGGGCTTCTGACCCGCATCCGGCATTTCCTCTGGCCCCGCTCCGGCTGGGGGCGGGCCACGCGCTATGTCATCCTCCGCCTCAAGCGGTTGCCGGGATCGCCCGAGGAAATCGCTCGCGGTGTCGCTGCCGGCGTCTTCGTGAGCTTCACGCCCTTCTTCGGCATGCATTTCGTCTCGGCCGCCCTCATTGCCTGGGTGATCCGCGGCAACATCCTGGCCGCGATCCTCGGCACCTTCTTCGGAAATCCCCTGACCTTTCCCTTCATCGCTGCCCTCAATCTCGAACTCGGCAGCTGGATGCTCGATGTGAGTGCCGACATCGGGCATCACTCGCTGCCGGAGCTCTTCAAGGGCGCATTCCGTGATCTGTGGCACAACTCAATCGCCATGTTCACCGGTGAAACGGTGGACTGGAGCGGCTTCCAGGATTTCTTCAGGGGAATCTTCCTGCCCTATCTCGTGGGCGGTATCGGCCCGGGTGTGGTCTTTGCCATCGGCTCCTATTATCTTTCGGTGCCGTTGATCGCCGCCTATCAGAACCGGCGGCGGGGTCGGCTCAAGGCGAAATGGGAGGAAATTCGCCGGCGCCGCGCGGCCGCGAAACGGGAAAAGGCCGAGAGGAAGGCCAGGGCCGCGCTCCCGACCAGGGCGCAGGGCGAGGCCAGGAAGGGAGAAGGGGGATGAAGGAAAGGCCGAAGCCGGCAGCTCGGGCGCCGGGGCATCTGCGGCTCGGGGTCAACATCGATCATGTGGCCACCGTCCGCAACGCCCGCGGCACGCCGTTTCCCGATCCGGTGCGTGCCGCCCTTCTGGCCGAGAAGGCCGGCGCCGACGGCATCACCGCCCATCTGCGCGAGGATCGGCGCCACATTTCCGACGAGGACATCGCCCGGCTCAGCAAGACCCTGACCTTGCCGCTCAATCTGGAAATGGCGGCGACGGCCGAGATGCAGGAGATCGCCCTGCGGCACCGGCCCCATGCCGTCTGCCTCGTGCCGGAGAAGCGCGAGGAACGCACCACGGAGGGCGGGCTCGACGTTCTGGCCGAAGAGACGCGGCTGGCCGAATTCATCGCTCCCCTGGTCGAAGCCGGCTGCCGGGTCTCGCTCTTCGTCAATCCCGAGGCGGAGCAGATCGAGGCGGCGAGGCGTGTCGGCGCGGCGGTGGTCGAGCTGCACACGGGAAGCTATTGCGACGCGCACCACGAGGGTCGCGCGGCCGACCGCGACCGTGAACTTGCCCGCATTCGCGCCGCGGCCCGCCATGCGGCCGCCATCGGCCTCGAGGTTCATGCCGGCCACGGGCTGACATACGACACCGTCGGCCCGATCGCCGCCCTGCCCGAGATCGCCGAACTCAACATCGGTCATTTTCTCATCGGCGAGGCGATCTTCGTCGGTCTGGCCGAGGCCATAGGCGAGATGCGCCGGCGGATGGATGCGGCGCGGGACGGTGCGGCTTGAGAGCGGCCGGCGGAGTTCGAGAGGCGAGAGCCGGCGGCAAGCGCGGCTGGTGGCAGGGAGGCATTGACGTGTTTCTCCTGACGGATGCGCCTCGCCCACTCCTTTCCGGAGCGGGCGCATGATCGTCGGTATCGGCACCGATCTGGCCAATATCGACCGGATCCGCGGCGTTCTCGAGCGTTTCGGCGATCGTTTTCGCCAGCGGGTCTTCACGCCCGAGGAGCTTGCGCGGGCGGCGCGACTGCCCGACGAGGCCGCCTCGCTCGCCAAGCGCTGGGCGGCCAAGGAGGCCTGCTCGAAGGCTCTCGGCACGGGGCTCCGCATGGGCATCGCCTGGCGCGACATGGCGGTCTTCAATCTGGCCAGCGGTCAACCCCGCATGCGGCTGACGGGCTGGGCGGCTGCCCGGCTCGAGGCGCTCGTGCCCGAAGGATGGCAGGGCGAGATCCACGTCTCCCTCACCGACGATCACCCCTGGGCCCAGGCCTTCGTGGTGATTTCGGCCGAGCCCCCCTCCCTTGACAGCCCCCGGGGGCTCGGCCAAGAGAGGCCGATCCCACCCGGAGACAGGAACGGCCATGCGTGACGACAGCGACGACGCCCCCGCGGCGCAGAAGGGACTCGGAAGCACGATCGGGGAATGGGGCCGGACCATCTTCTGGGCGCTCATACTCGCCGGGCTCATCCGCACATTGCTGTTCCAGCCCTTCTGGATCCCGTCGGGGTCGATGAAGGACACCCTCCTCATCGGGGACTTCCTGTTCGTCAACAAGATGGCCTACGGCTATTCGCGCCATTCCTGCCCCTGGTCGCTCTGCCCGATCAGCGGCCGGATCTTCGGGCGCGATCCCGAACGGGGGGACGTGGTGGTCTTCAAGCATCCGGTCTCGGGCGCCGACTTCATCAAGCGGGTCATCGGTCTGCCGGGCGACAGGATCCAGGTCATCGGCGGTGTGCTCTACATCAACGGCCGCCCCGTGCGGCTCGATCCGGCGGGGGAGTTCGTCGAGGTCAAGGAACCCCAGGGGCCGGCCGGCAACGTGCCGCGCTGCGCCAACGATCCGGTGCCGATCGGCGGCACCTGCATCAAGCTGCGCTATCGCGAGACGCTGCCGAACGGCGTCATCCACGACGTGCTCGACATAGAACCGCGCGGCTCTGCGGATGACACGGGCGTGTTCACCGTGCCCGAGGGCCATTATTTCGTGATGGGAGACAACCGCGACAATTCCCTCGACAGCCGCTTTCCGCAGAAATACGGCGGGGTCGGCTTCGTGCCGGCGGAAAATCTGGTCGGGCGAGCCGACCGGGTGATCTTCTCCGCGGCAGGAAAGCACATGTGGGCCTTCTGGACGTGGCGCAAGGACCGTTTCTTCAAGGCGATCGAATGAGGGAGGCGGGGTGAGGCTTTCGCGCGAACTCCAGGAATTCTCCCGAAAGCTCGGCCATGACTTCCGCCGGCCCGACCTTCTGCGCCAGGCGCTCACCCACCCCTCGGCGGCCCAGGGCGCGCTTGCGAGCAACCAGAGGCTGGAATTTCTCGGCGACCGGGTGCTCGGTCTCGTCATTGCCGAGGCGCTCTACCGGCGCGATGCCGGGGCGAGCGAAGGGCAGCTTGCGCCCCGTTTCAACGCGCTCGTGCGCAAGGAAACCTGTGCCGATGTCGCTCGAGAGCTTGGGGTGGGGGAGGTGCTCCGGCTCGGCCGCTCGGAGCGGATGACGGGAGGGCGGCGCAAGACGGCTCTTCTGGGGGACGCGATGGAGGCGCTCATTGCAGCCGTCTATCTCGATGCCGGCTTCGAGAAGGCGCGGGAGCTTGTGCTGCGGCTTTGGGAACCCCATCTGGAAAACGCGCCGACCGATCTGCGCGACGCGAAGACCCGCTTGCAGGAATGGTCGCAGGCACGGGGGAAGGGGCTGCCGATCTACCGCGATCTTGGCCGCACCGGCCCCGATCATGCGCCGACCTTTCGCGTCGAGGCGGCGCTCGCGAGCGGAGAGCAGGCGGTGGCAGAAGCCGCGTCGAAAAGGGCGGCGCAACAGGCCGCAGCCGCGGCGCTGCTCGAACGGCTGAAGGACGAAGATGAAAGGGAACGGTCAGGTGCAGGACAGCCGGAAAGGGCGAGAAACCCACGCAGCCGGAAGCGGGATGGCGCGTAGGGACGAGAAGCCGCGGCCGATGCCGGCAGCGGCCGGGGAGGGAGCGCCGCATCCTTCCGTCTCGGCGGATCCCGCGGATGTGGCGGGCCTGTCGGACGAAGCGGCGCAGGGGAGCGTGCAGGGAGTGACCCCGGCGCAGGCGCGACCGGAAGGCGCGATCACCTCGGTGAAAGACGCGCCTGCCGGGAAGACCCGTGCGGGCTTTGCCGCCTTCATCGGCGAGCCCAATGCCGGCAAGTCGACGCTCACGAACCGGCTCGTCGGCGCCAAGGTGTCGATCGTCACCCACAAGGTGCAGACCACGCGCACGCCGATCCGGGGCATCACGATTCACGGGAACGCCCAGATCGTCTTCGTCGATACGCCGGGGCTCTTTCGCCCGAAGCGGCGACTCGACCGGGCGATGGTTTCGGCCGCCTGGGGCGGTGCCGGCGATGCCGATGCGGTGGTGCTTCTCGTCGAGGCGCAGAAGGGCGTGACCGAAGGCGTGCGCCAGATCGTCGCCGCGCTCGAGGAGCGGTTGCCGAAACGCAGTCGCGTGGCCGTGGCCATCAACAAGATCGACCGGACGCGGCCGGCCCGGCTCCTGCCGCTCGCGGCCGAGCTTGGGGCGCTCTATCCGTTCGAGAGGGTCTTCATGATCTCGGCCGAGAAGGGCGACGGCACCGACGACCTTCTCGACTGGCTCGCCGAGGTCATGCCCGAGGGGCCGTGGCTCTATCCAGAGGACCAGATCGCCGATGCGCCGCTGCGGCTGCTTGCCGCCGAGATCACCCGCGAAAAGCTGATGCTGCGGCTCCATGAGGAGATCCCCTATCAGCTGACGGTCGAGACGGAGAACTGGGAGGAACGGCGCGACGGTTCCGTCTGGGTCGATCAGATCGTCTATGTGATGCGGGACGGGCACAAGGGCATCGTGCTCGGCAAGGGCGGCGCGACCATCAAAGCCGTTTCGCGGGCCGCGCGGCTCGAGCTGGCCGACTTCCTCGGCCGCAAGGTGCACCTCTTCCTGACCGTCAAGGTGCGTCCCGGCTGGCAGGAAGAGGCCGAGCGCTACGCCAGCATCGGCCTCGACATCTCGGACGGCTGAGCCATGGAGCCCCGCCTCGCTTCCGGGATCTGGGTGCAGGCCCACATGCGGCGGCTGGCGATGATGGGCATTCCGTCCTTCGTGGTCGCGCGTGGCGATCCGGTGGCCGGGGCGGTGCTCGTCAAGGTCAACCGGCTCGATGGCCACGCCGCGCTCTACCAGCGCATGAACACGCTCGACGGATCCCCCGGCTGGGTGAAGATGCTCGAAGGGGAAGACCGGCGCATCGAGGCGGCCATCGCCCGCCAGTGCGAGCGTGATCGTGATCTCTGGGTGATCGAGATCGAGGACCGCGAAGGGCGGCATTTCCTCGACGAAGGGGCCGGCTTCGGCGGAGGCGGATGATGGAGTGGCGGGGCGAAGGCATCGTGCTCGAGATGCGCCCTCACGGCGAAAGCGGGGCGGTGCTCGAAGTGTTCACCGAAAGCCGTGGCCGCCATGCCGGCCTCGTGCACGGCGGCCAGTCGCGGCGGATGCGGCCCGTGCTGCAACCGGGCAACCGGGTCGCGCTCGAATGGCACGGGCGGCTCGAAAACCAGCTCGGCCGCTTTGCGGTCGAGCCGCTCGAGAATGTCGCCGCGCGTCTCATGGACGATGCGCTGGCGCTGGCGGCGCTTCAGTCGCTGACGGGGCTTCTCCTCTTCACCCTGCCCGAGCGGCAGCCCCATGCCGGGCTCTATCGCCGCTCCCTCGGGGTGATCGGAGCGATGGGCCGCGTTGCGGAATGGCCCCAGCTCTACCTTCTGTGGGAGCTCGCCCTTCTCGAGGAGATGGGGTTCGGGCTCGATCTGTCGCGCTGTGCGGTGACAGGGCGGCGCGAAGGCCTCACCCATGTCTCGCCCAGGACCGGCCGCGCCGTGACCCGGGAAGGCGCCGGCAACTGGACCGACAGGCTTCTGCCGCTCCCGCCGGTGCTGCTCGGAGAGCCGGCGGCACATCTGGGCGAAATTGCCGCTGGGCTCGAGATCACGGGCCATTTCCTCCTCCATCATCTGGCACCGGCCCTCGGCAATCGCCCGCTGCCCCCGGCCCGCGAACGGTTCGTGACGCGGCTGGTGCGCGCAAGGGATGGCGGCATGTGAAGCTTCAGGGGGGCTTGCGGCAGGCATTCCCCCGTCCTTTCGCGGATACTCCGCCCCCCGCTGGGGCAGGCGCCGATTTTCGGGTGTGTTGAGGATTTGTTCACGAATGGGCGGCAGAATCAGCCCGATTCGAACGGAAACGGAGGCACGAACACCAGAAACACGCAGGAAAAGCTCGGCACGACAAACGACATGGGAAAGGCCGGATGAGCGCACGGGAAGGCCCCCGAGGGGCGGGAAATGTCTCTCGTGGCTGACCGTCCGGGCCAGGAGTGTGTTCGAGGCCGTTTGCCCCCGGAGCGTGGCTCATGGCGCGATGCGCATGGGCTGTCGGCTCATGGAGAGGGGGATTCGAGCAGCCGACGGGCAATCACCTGGGCCTGGATTTCGGCGGCGCCTTCGAAGATGTTGAGGATCCGCGCGTCGCAGAGAATGCGGGAGACGGGGTATTCCGTCGCGAAACCGTTGCCGCCGTGGATCTGCACGGCATTGTCGGCAGCGGCCCAGGCCACGCGTGCGCCGAGAAGCTTGGCCATGCCCGCCTCGAGATCGCAGCGCCGCCCCTGGTCCTTCTCGCGGGCGGAAAAATAGGTCAGCTGCCGTGCGACCATGATCTCGACCGCCATCATTGCCAGCTTCGAGAACACGCGCGGGAATGCGATCAGCGGCTGGCCGAACTGTTTGCGCTCCTGGGCATAGCGCAGGGCGACGTCGAGTGCGGACTGGGCGACACCGATCGCCCGGCCGGCGGTCTGGATGCGTGCGCTCTCGAAGGTGCGCATCAGCTGCTTGAACCCCTGCCCTTCGACCTCTCCGAGGAGATTCTCCGCGGGCACCGGGAAGCCGTCGAAGGCGAGCTCGTATTCCTTCATGCCGCGATAGCCGAGGACGGGGATCTCGCCGCCGGTGATGCCCGGATCGGGGAAGGGATCGGCGTCGGTGCCGGGAGTCTTCTCGGCAAGGAACATCGAGAGGCCGCGCCAGTTGCGGCTTTCGGGATCGGTCCGAGCCAGCACCGTCATCAGCGAGGCGCGGGCGGCATGGGTGATCCAGGTCTTGTTGCCGGTGATGCGCCAGGTATCGCCCTCGCGCATGGCGCGGGTGGCGAGGCTGCCGAGATCGGAGCCGGTATTGGGTTCGGTGAAAACGGCGGTCGGTAGGATTTCCCCCGAGGCGATCCGCGGCAACCACTTCTCCTTCTGTGCCTCGGTGCCCCCGCCGAGGATCAGCTCGGCGGCGATCTCGGAACGCGTGCCGAGCGAGCCGACTCCGATCCAGCCGCGGGACAGCTCCTCGGACACGACGCACATCGCCGCTTTCGAGAGACCGAAACCGCCATGCTCTTCGGGGATGGTCAGCCCGAAGACGCCCATCTCGGCCATTTCGTGGACGAGCTCCATCGGGATCAGCGCGTCGGCGAGGTGCCAGTCATGGGCATGGGGTGCGACCTTCTCCTCGGTGAAGCGGCGGAACTGGTCGCGAATCATCTCGAGCTCCTCGTCGAGCCCGGTTCGCCCGAAGGTGGGAGCGCCCTCCTGCGCCTGCATCAGCGCGACGAGGCGCCGTCGCGCGGCGGGGGTGTTGCCCTGCCGGGCGAGCGTGGCGATGGCCGGCGTGTCGAGCCCGTCCGCCGTTGTGCCGAGATCGGCGGGGCGGGCCATCTCCCCCTGGCTCATGGGAATGCCACCCCCGAGCTGGGCGAGGTATTCGCCAAGGGCGATCTGATAGAGCAGCCGCTCGGTCTCGCCAAGCTCGCCCGCTTCGTCCAGCCGCTCGGCCCAGCCCTGCATCTGCCGCAGGCTCTCGACAACGGTCGCGGCCCAGGCCAGCGCATGGGCCGCGGTCTGTTCTCGCGCGAGGCGCGCCGGATCGACCTTCCCTTCCGGTGCGAGCGCGGCTCTCAACCCTGCCGTGGCCGCGTCGAGCCAGTTCGCGGCATCCGCCACGGCCGCGCGGCCGGTCTCGATGAGGTTCGGGACGAGCGCTTCGGTCATTGTCTCTCCTCGCCGGTTCGGGTTGAAGGGAAGGCGCACGGCAGTGCGGCCGGATCGGATGCTGCATAGCGGCTTTGCGCATGCAGCGCAACAATGGTGCGCATAAATCGGTAGCGGGAAAAAGATTGTTGCTTGGCGATTTCTCTCCCCTGCTGTCCCCCGAAAGCCTGGCGCTTGCCCTGGCGATCGGTCTTCTTGCGGGCTTCGTCAAGGGGATGGTGGGGTTCGCCCTGCCGATGATCCTCGTCTCGGGTCTCGGTTCCTTCCTGCCGCCCGAGATCGCCCTGGCCGGGCTGATCGTTCCCTCGGTGGCAACCAACATCCTCCAGAGTCTGCGGCAGGGGCCGGCCGCGGCGCTGCGGTCGCTCCGGGCCTTCCTGCCCTTCAATACCGTGCTCTTTGCCGGGATCTATGTCAGTGCATTGCTGATGCGGTCGATCCCCGAGCCGGCCTTCTTCCTCGGTCTTGGCGCTTTCATCGTCTTCTTCTGCGCCATCCAGCTGCTGGGGTGGCGGCCGCATCTTGCCCGCGGGCGCAACATTGCCCTGGAAGTCGTCCTCGGCGTGATCGGGGGAATGATCGGCGGCATCTCCGGCGTCTGGGGGCCGCCGCTGATCCTCTATCTCCTCGCGCTCGATCTGCCGAAGGTCGAACAGGTGCGCGTGCAGGGGGTGACCTTCCTTCTGGGCTCGATCGTGCTCTTCTCTGCCCATCTGCATTCGGGCGTTCTCGACAGGACCACGCTGCCCTTCTCCTTTCTGATGCTGCTGCCGGTTCTCCTCGGCCAGAGGATCGGCCTGCACTTCCACGACCGGATCGACCAGGGCCGCTTCCGCAAGCTGACGCTTCTGGTGCTGCTCGTCGTCGGGGTCAACATCATGCGCCGCGGCATCGGCCTTCTCTTCTGAGCCCTTCAAGGCGGCCGCTTTCGGGGCAGGCCCGGGGCGGCATCCGGCGGGGCGAGGATGCCCGAAAGGAAAACGCCCCGCCGGAGGGCGGGGCGCGGCAGTTTGAGGCGCGGCAGTTTGAGGCGCGGCACCGCTCAGCCGATGGCGACGGCCTTCACCTCCTCGTCCACGTAAGCCATGAACTGGGTGAAATTGTCGGCAAACATCTTCACCAGCTTGCGGGCCTGCGCGTCGTAGGCGGCAGGGTCGCTCCAGGTGGAGCGGGGATCGAGCAGGCTGTCATCGACGCCGGGCACCGACACCGGCACCTCGAAGCCGAAATTCGGGTCGGTCCGGTAATCCACCCCGTCGAGCCTGCCTTCGAGAGCGGCGGAAAGCAGCGCCCGCGTGGCCTTGATCGGCATGCGGTGGCCGATGCCGTAGGGCCCGCCGGTCCAGCCGGTATTGACCAGCCAGCAGCGCGCGCCGCTCTCGTTGATCTTCTCGCGCAGGAGGTTGCCATAGACTTCGGGGCGGCGCGGCATGAAGGGAGCGCCGAAGCAGGTCGAGAAGGTGGGTTCGGGTTCGGTCACGCCCTGCTCGGTGCCGGCGACTTTGGCGGTGAAGCCCGAGAGGAAGTGATACATCGCCTGCGCAGGGCTCAGCCGCGCGATCGGCGGCAGCACGCCGAAGGCGTCGGCCGTGAGCATCACCACGTTGCGCGGAATGCCGGCCATGCCGGTGGACGAGGCGTTCGAGATGTAGTGCAGCGGGTAGGCCGCGCGCGTGTTGGCGGTGATGCTGTCGTCGGAGAAGTCGATCTCTCGGGTCTCGGGGTCGAACACCATGTTCTCGACGATGGTGGCGAACTTCTTCGTGGTGGCGTAGATCTCGGGTTCGGCCTCGGGCGAGAGGTTGATGGTCTTGGCGTAGCAGCCGCCCTCGAAATTGAAGGTGCCCTGATCGGACCAGCCGTGCTCGTCATCGCCGATCAGCACCCGCGAGGTGTCGGCCGACAGGGTGGTCTTGCCGGTGCCGGAAAGGCCGAAGAAGATGGCGACGTCGTTCTCGTCTCCCGGAGCGTGGTTGGCCGAGCAGTGCATCGGCATCACGTTCTTCTCGGGCAGGAGATAGTTCATCAGGGTGAAGATCGACTTCTTGTTCTCGCCGGCATAGGCGGTGCCGCCGATCAGGATCAGCTTCCTGTCGAAATTGAGGGCGATCACCGTTTCCGAGCGGCAGCCATGCCTTGCCGGATCGGCCTTGAAGGACGGCAGGTTGATGACGGTGTATTCGGCAGTGAAGTCGTCGAGCTCCTCGCGGGCCGGCCGCCGCAGAAGATGGCGGTTGAAGAGCGCGTGCCAGGCAAGCTCGCTCAGCATCCGCACATTGACCCGATAGCGCGGATCGGCGCCGGCATGGAGATCCTCGACGAAGATCTCGCCCCCTTCCATGTGCGCCAGCATGTCGGCATGGAGCCGGTCGAAGGCTTCGGGCTCCATCGGCTGGTTGTTCTCCCACCAGATCTTGTCCTCGACCGACGGCGTTCGGACGACGAACTTGTCCTTCGGCGAACGTCCGGTATGGCTGCCGGTGCGCACGAGGAGCGGGCCGCCGATGCCGAGAAAACCCTCGGACTGGCGCAGCGCGGCCTCGACGAGATGGGGTTCGAGCAGGTTGTAATGGACGACGGCGGGGCCGGAAATGCCCTGGCTTTCGAGTGTGAAGGCGGGGTTGACACGCCCTTTCGGCATGTTTTCGGTCATCTGCAAGCTCTCCTCAAGCCCTTGAAAGGCTGTTGACATCTGCGGCCCGGGCCTGAGCCGCTGGCTCCCTATAGCATGGCCGGCCGGGTGCGAAAACCGCCGCCGCGGGGGAAATTTTCCATCGAAATCAGTATCGTTCTATTTTGCGGGGCGCCGGTAACGGGTTGTCAACTTTCCTGTGGCATGAAGCGGGCAGCGAGGTGCGGCCGGCGGCAACGGAAGGATCCGCGCGGAAAAGCTTGCCTTGGGGCGCAAAAGAGGAGATTATCATGTTCAAAAAGAGGCAGGCAGATCAATGAAGCGGCAGGAGCCGCTCGAGCAGAAGGAGCATCGCCATGGCGAGAATTGCTCTCGTTGACGATGATCGCAACATTCTCACTTCCGTGTCGATGACGCTGGAGGCCGAGGGCTTCGAAGTCGAGACCTACAATGACGGGGTCACCGCGCTCGAAGCCTTCAACCGCCGCATGCCGGACATGGCCGTGCTCGACATCAAGATGCCGCGCATGGACGGGATGGACCTCCTGGCCCGCATCCGCCAGAAAAGCCAGCTGCCGGTGATCTTCCTCACCTCGAAGGATGACGAGATCGACGAGGTGCTGGGGCTGCGCATGGGGGCGGACGACTATGTGAAGAAGCCCTTTTCCCAGCGGCTCCTGGTCGAGCGCATCCGGGCGATCCTGCGCCGCAAGGAAGCGGCCGAGAAGGCCGAGGCGCCCGAGGAGAAGGCCGAGATCCTCGTGCGCGGTTCCCTGACCATGGATCCGCTGCGCCATGTCGTCACCTGGAAGGACAACCCGGTCAATCTCACCGTGACCGAATTCCTGCTCCTGCAGGCGCTGGCCCAGCGGCCCGGCTTCGTCAAGACCCGCGATCAGCTGATGGATGTGGCCTATGGCGAACAGGTCTATGTCGATGACCGCACGATTGACAGCCACATCAAGCGCATCCGCAAGAAGATGCGACAGGTCGATCCCGACTTCTCGGCGATCGAGACGCTCTACGGCATCGGCTATCGCTACAACGAGGAATGAATGCCATCGGCGGCATAGAGCCCAGAGAAGCCGTGTCCCCGGGAGATGAAGCCTCCGGGAAAGGATCTGCCGCCTCGCTGCCGGCCGAGGGGCGCAGCTGGCCCTTGCCGTTTCGCTCGCCGCTCGCGCGCAAGATCATCATCTACAATCTTCTCGGGCTGGCGGTGCTGCTTGTCGGCATCCTCATCGTCAGCCCCTACAACAGCTCGATCCTCGAACATCGCCGTGCCAGCCTCGCCCGCGAGGCGCAGCTCCTCGCCACTGCCATCGAGGCGATGCTGCCGGAAGGGCCGGTCTCTCTCGCGGCCGGCGACGGGGTGGATGTCGAGCGCCTTCTCGCCCGGCTCGATCTTCCGGCGGGCCGGACGCTGATCATCGTCGATCCGGCGCTTGCCGTCGCGGCGCGCAAGGAGGGACCGCCCGCCGAGGCAGACCCGGGCATGACCCCCATCACCGAGGTTCTCGACGGCATCTGGCGGCTTCTCTCGGCGCCCTTCTCGGCTTCGGAGCCGCGCATCGATGCCGATGCGCCCCCCCTCTGGCCGGTCGTGGCGCGCACGGCCCTTGCCGGCCGGGTTGTCGCCCGGGTGGACGAGATGCCGGGGGGCTACCGGCCCATGGCCGCCGCGCCCATCCGCCACGGCAAGGGCGTGGCCGGGGCGGTGGTCTTCGTCGAGGACGGCGTGAGCCTGATGGCGGCGCTCGCCCGCGAGCGCGAACGGCTGTTCCAGCTTTTCGCCATTGCCGCGATCGTCTCGATCGCGCTTTCGCTCGTTCTCGCCGCTACCATCGCCAATCCGCTGAACGATCTCGCGGCCGCTGCCGAAAGCGGCGATATCATCGACGAGCAGAAGGGGCGTGGTGGCAGACGGCGCAAGGTCCGCATTCCCGATCTTTCCGATCGGCCCGACGAGATCGGCCGTCTTTCGGCCGCTTTCCGCCGGATGATCGCCGCCCTATACGATCGCATAGAGGCCAACGAGCAGTTCGCCGCCGATGTGGCCCACGAGATCAAGAACCCGCTGGGTTCGCTTCGTTCGGCGGTTGCGACCCTGCGCCATGTGAAGAACGACAGCCAGCGCGAGAAGCTGCTCGACGTGATCGACCACGATGTGCGGCGGCTCGATCGCCTGGTTTCCGACATCTCCAACGCCTCGCGCCTCGATGCCGAGCTGGTGAAGGAGGAAATGGCGCCCTTCGATCTCGTCAGGATGCTCGAGGTACTGGCCGAGTTCCACCGCATCGAAGCCGAGGACAAGGGGATCGACTTCATCACCGACCTGCCGGGAGAACCCATCGTCATCAAGGGGCTCGAGGCTCGTCTCGCCCAGGTGGTGGTCAACCTGCTCTCGAACGCCATTTCCTTCTGCGAGGCGGGCGACGCCATCCGCCTGTGGGCACGGCGCAAGGGCGACCGGGTGCTGATCGTGGTCGAGGATACGGGCCCCGGCATTCCCGAAGAGGCGCTGGAAAAGATCTTCAGCCGTTTCTATTCGCAGCGGCCGGCGGACGATTTCGGCAATCACAGCGGCCTCGGGCTGGCGATCTCGAAGCAGATCGTCGAGGCGCATGGCGGCGTGATCTGGGCCGAGAACATCCGCCCCGGCGAGGAGGACCCGACCTCCGAACCGCTCGGCGCGCGTTTCGTCGTCGGCCTGCCGCTCTGAAGGTGCCGATCGCGCGATGACGAAGGAGAACCCGGCCAGCGCCATCGTTCATGCCTCGGCCGTCGTCCTCGACGGGCAAGGGGTTCTGATCCGGGGGCGTTCGGGGGCGGGCAAGTCGCGCCTCGCGCTCGAGCTGATCGCCCTCGGGGCCACGCTCGTTGCCGATGACCGCACCTGCCTGATCGGGCGCGGCGGACGGCTGCTGCTCGCGCCTCCCCCTTCCCTCGCGGGGCTCGTGGAAGCGCGCGGCGTCGGCATATTGCGACTGCCCCATGCGGAGAATGTGCCGCTCGCGCTCCTCGTCGATCTCGACCGGCCGGCAGCGGCTCGTTTCCCCGAACACGAGACGACACTCCTGCTCGGGCGCGAGATCGTGACCATTCGTGGGGCGGATCACCCCTTCCTGGCCGCGGCGCTGTGCTGTTATCTGACGGGGGAGAGGATCGCACCCCCGTTCGGCGGCTGACCGGGGGCAAGGGGAGGGAGGCGGTGCATGACCGAGACGGTCGGCAGCGATGCAGGCGCGGCACGCCCCGGCGTCGTGCTCGTCACCGGACCGGCGGGGGCAGGGCGGACGACGGCGCTCAAGGCCCTCGAGGATCTCGGTTTCGAGACCATCGACAACCTGCCGCTCGTGCTGCTGCCCCGGCTTTTCGACCAGCCTGCCCCGGACCGCCCCCTCGCGGTGGCCGTCGATCCGCGCACGCGCGATTTCGACATCACCGCCCTTCTCGACCAGCGCGCGCTCCTGGAGCGCCGGGGCATGCGGCCCTGCCTGCTCTTTCTCGATTGCGCGACGCCGACGCTCGAGGCGCGTTTCATGGAAACGCGCCGCCACCACCCGCTGGCGCCGGGGGGAGCGGCGAAAGAAGGGATCATGCGCGAGCTCGCGCTGCTTGCGCCGCTGCGCGAGGCGGCCGATCTCGTCATCGACACCACCGCGCTTTCGCCCCACGATCTGCGTGCAGCGGTGAGCGCGCTGCTTGCCGACGGGATGCAGCCGACACCGCGGATCGACATCGTTTCCTTCGCCTATCCGGCGGGTCTGCCGCCGGGGCTCGATTTCGTCTTCGATTGCCGACTGCTGGACAATCCCCACTGGAAGCCGGCGCTGCGCCCGCTGACCGGGCAGGACGTGGCGGTGCAGCGCCATGTGGCCGCAGACCCGCTCCACGCCCCCTTCCGCGACCATGTGCTCGCACTCGTCGAATTGGCCCATGCACGGGCGGCCCGCGAGGGCCGCGCCGGGCTCTCGCTCGGATTCGGCTGCACCGGAGGGCGCCACCGTTCGGTGGCCATGGCGGAAATGATCGGCACGGCCCTTGCAGAAAAGGGGCGGCGCGTGTCTATACGGCACAGGGAATTGCAAGCGGATCGGGACAATTGATCGGGATCGTCATCGTCGCCCACGGAGGGCTGGCCCGGGAATATCTTGCGGCGGTCGAACATGTCATCGGCCCCCAGCCCGGTGTGCGGGCCATCGCCATCCATGACGATGACGACCGCGCCGCCAAGGCCCGCGAGATTCGCGAAGCGGCCGAGGCGGTGGACGAAGGCGAGGGCGTGGCCATCGTCACCGACATCTTCGGCGGCTCCCCGACCAATCTCGCCCTGCCCGCCTGCGAGAGCCCGGGTCGGTGTATCCTCTATGGCGCGAATCTGCCGATGCTGATCAAACTGGCCAAGTGCCGCCATCGCCCACTCGAGGAGGCGGTGCATCGGGCTGCTGAAGCGGGGCGGAAATATCTCGATGTCTTCGAGAGGAGGAACGGGGCATGACCGTCCGGCGGACGCTCGAGATCGTCAACGAGAAAGGGCTTCATGCCCGTGCTTCGGCCAGGTTCGCCGAGCTGGTCGAGGGGCATGCGTGCCGGGTCGAGGTTTCGAAGGACGGGATGACGGTGTCGGGCGATTCGATCATGGGGCTGCTGATGCTCGGCGCCGGTCGGGGCAGCCGCATCGAGATCGCGGTCGAAGGGGCGGGTGCCGAAGCGCTGGCCGAGAAGATCGAGGCGCTGGTGAAGGATCGTTTCGGAGAGGAATTCTGATGGGTGAACGGCAGGAGGCGGCCTCCGACGCGCCGGACGGGCGGAAGCGGGGTGCGGCAGGGGCGGTCGTACCCGAGGAGGTGGCGAGCGTCTATGCGCCACGCGCCGCCTATGTCGAGGACCCCGACTACAAGCCCTATGACGGCAGCAATCTCTCGTACGCCTCGTCTTTCGGGGATCCCTGGAGCGCGGCCGTCATCCGGATGATCGAGTGGATGACGGGGAAATACACCCTTCTGAAACTGGTGCGCGAATATGAGCGCACGGGCCGGCCGCCCGGCGTCAGCTTCTGGCGCAAGGCGCTGGATCTGCTCGAGATCGAGCTGCTCACACCCGAGGAGGAGATAGCCCGCATTCCGAAGGAGGGGCCTGTGGTGGTGGTCGCCAACCATCCCCACGGGCTCGTGGACGGGCTGGTGCTGGCCGAGCTCGTCGGTCAGGTGCGGCAGGATTTCAAGATCCTTACCCGCTCCCTCCTGACGAACGTGCCCGAAATCAAGTGGCACATGCTGCCCGTGTCCTTCCCCCACGAGCCCGACGCGGTGCGGCAGAATCTGCGCATGCGGCAGGAGGCGATGACCCATCTCGAGCAGGGCGGGGTGGTGATCCTGTTCCCGGCGGGGCAGGTGGCGGCTTCTCCGGGCTGGTTCGACGATGCCCTGGAAGCCGAATGGCATCCCTTCACCGCCAAGATGCTGCTCAAGAGCCGGGCGCGGGTGGTGCCGATCCGCTTTCCCGGTCAGAACAGCCGCTGGTATCAGATCGCCAACAAGATTTCTCCGGTGCTGCGGCAGGGGCTGCTGCTGCACGAGATCGCCCATGCCATCGGCAAGCCCCAGCGCCCCCATATCGGCCACCCGCTCGAGCGTGAGGAGATCGACCGCTGGAAAAGCGATCCGCGGGGGTTCATGGCGTGGCTGAGGGAGCACACCCTCGCCCTCGGCACCGGCCGCGAAGTGCCGATGCCGGCCCCGGGGGCCGGACGCCGGAAGGGCTGAGAGGGCCGAGGGGCGAGACGGCAGGCGGTCATCCCGGTCGTTCATGGCGGGCGTTTCGCCGCAGGAGGCACCACGCGCCGCCCTGTCCGGGTTTGCCCGGGGGGGCGGCATTCCCCGGAGGTGGGAAGGTGCCGCCCGCGCTTCACGGACGAGCGCCGTTCCTGCCGTTCCTGTCGATGACGGAGCCAGCCGCCGGGCCGCCCGCAAGGGTCATTCCAGTGCGGCGATCTCGGCACGCAGCGTGTCGATGCCGGTGCCCTTCTCGGAGGAGGTGACGACGATGCCCGGATAGGCGGCCGGGTGCCCTGCGAGCGCCGCGCGGGTCTTGTCGAGGTTTCTTTCGAGTTCGCCCCGTTTCACCTTGTCGGCCTTGGTGAAGACCACCTCGAAGGGGACCGCCGCCCTGTCGAGCAGCTCCATGATCTCCTCATCCACCTTCTTGATGCCGTGGCGCGAATCGATGAGCACGAAGACCCGCCGCAGATTGGGCCGGCCGGCGAGATAGTCCTTGAGGAGCCTCTGCCAGCGGGCGACGAGATCCTTCGGCGCCTTGGCGTAGCCGTAGCCCGGCAGATCGACGAGGTAGTGGCTGTCGCCAAGGGTGAAGAAGTTGAGTTCCTGCGTGCGCCCCGGCGTGTTGGAAGTGCGTGCCAGCCCCTTGCGGCGGGTCAGGGCGTTGATGAGCGACGACTTGCCGACATTGGAGCGCCCGGCGAAGCATATCTCGATCCGGTCGGCCGGGGGCAGGCCGTCGAGCGCGACCACGCCCTTGAGAAAGGCGACCTCGTTCGTGAGGAGTCTGCGGCCGCGGGTGAGGGCGTCGGGGTCGTCGATCTCGACGACGGGGAATCTTTCGGCGCCATCCGTCATCCGAGCACCTCCATTTCGTCCCCCCTGCGGATCGGACCGGGAGAGACGACCCGCGCATAGACGCCGAAATTGCGCTCTCCTCCCTGCAAGCGCTCGAGAAGGGCGAGAGTGTCGAAGTCGATTCGGCCGGTCTCGGGGTCGGCCGTGGTGGCGCGGCAGCGGCCGATCGGTTCCTCGACGAGGAGTTCCGCGGCGCCGATGCGGATGCGCCTGCCGACGAGATCGAATTCCTCCCACGGGGCGAGCCCCTCGATCCAGAGATTGCCGCGAAAGCGCAGTGGCGAAAGCGGTCGGCCGGCATGTTCGGACAGGGCCCGGAGCGAGGCCGTGGCGTGAAGCGCGATCGAGGGGAAGGGGCTGTCGGTATTGCCGCGGCCGGGCAGGGAGATGATGCGGGCCGGGCCGGGCCGGTCGGAAGGGTAGAGCGGACGCACCCAATCGACAAAACGGGCCGTATCGGCCGGATCGTCCGGGTTGAAGCGGATGGGTGGTCGTTCCGGGTGGGTCAGCAGGAGGGAGGGGGTGTTCGCCTCGAAGGAAAGCCGGGCCTCCATCGCCTGAAGGGTGGGAGCCTTGGCGCCGCGCATGAAGTTGTTGCAGCGGATCCATTCCCGACCGGCCTTCCCGGCTTCCGGCACCCCCTCCTGGAGCACCGCCCAGTGCCGGTCCCAGGGCAGGGCGGCGTCGGCCGCGAGCGTCACCGCCTCGAGCGCTTCGCGGCCATGCCCCTTGAGGGGGTGGCGCCATATGGCGACGAGCCGCGCCGCCGTCATCCGCTCTTCTCCCCGCTCCGGCGGCGGAAGCTCGCGAGGATGTTGCCCAGAACGTCGGGCTTCACCCCCTGCATCCGCATGATGATGTATTGCTGCGTGAAGGAGAGGGTGTTGTTGGTGATCCAGTAGAGCACGAGACCCGAAGGAAAGTTCCCCAGCATGAACATGAAGACCCAGGGCATCCAGCCGAAGATCTTCTGCTGGACCGGGTCGGTCGGGGTGGGGTTGAGCTTCTGCTGCAGCCACATGGAGATGCCGAGGAGGATCGGCAGCACCCCGATCGAGAAGATGCCGAAGATGCCGGTCGGGTCGGGCGCATCCCAGGGCAGGAGGCCGAAGAGGTTCATCCAGCTGGTCGGGTCGGGCGCCGAGAGGTCGCGGATCCACAGGATCCAGGGCGCATGGCGCAGCTCGATGGTGACGAAGATCACCTTGTAGAGCGAGAAGAAGATCGGGATCTGCAGGAGGATCGGCAGGCAGCCGGCGGCCGGGTTCACCTTCTTCTCGCGATAGAGCTTCATCATCTCCTGCTGGAGCATCTGCCGGTCCTCGCCGGCGCGTTCCTTGAGCTTCTCGATCTCGGGTTGAAGCTCCTTCATCCGCGCCATCGAGACGTAGGATTTCCACGCGAGAGGGAAGAGCAGCGCCTTGATGAGGAGCGTCAGGCCGATGATGGCCCAGCCCATGTTGCCGATCAGCCCGTTGATGAAATGGAGCACGCGGAAGATCGGCTTGGTGAGGAAGAAGAAGAAGCCCCAGTCGATGGCATCGATGAAGCGTTCGAAGCCACGCTGCTCTTCGTAATGGCGGATGGTTTCCCACTCCTTGGCCCCGGCGAAAAGGTTGGTTCCGGCCGTTGCGGTGCTTCCGTCGGCGATGGTCATCACCGGCTGGCGGGCCTCGACCTGGTAGATGTCGGCGCCGGCAAGATACTTCACCACCGCCTTGAAGGCCGTGCCCGGGTCGGGAACGAGGGTCGCCATCCAGTACTTGTCTGTGAAGCCGACCCAGCCATTGGCGCTCACGTCGATCTTCTCGACATTGCCGCGCTCCCTGGGGTCGAAATCGAGATCCGGGATCTTCTTGTAACCGATTTCCTCGAGCTTGCCGTCATGCTCGAGAATGGCGCCTTCGTGCAGGATGTAGTAGCTGCGCCCCCTGGGCTTGCCGTGGCGGGCGACGATGCCGTAGGGCGCGAGGCGCACCGGCCTGCCCGAACGGTTCTCCACGCTCTGCTTCACCGTGAAGAGGTAGTTCTCGTCCACCGAGATCGTGCGGCGGAAGACGAGCCCCTTGCCGTTGTCCCAGCGCAGGATGACGGGGCTGTCGAGGGTGAGCCGGTCGCCCTTCTCGATCTCCCAGAGCGTGTCGGGGCCGGGCACGTCCGCGAAGGAAAGCTCGCCGGCCGGGATCCAGCCGCTGATAGCGTAATAGGCCCGATCGGTGCCGACCGGAGAGAACAGGATCACGTTGCCCGAATCGGGATCGAGGGTCTGCCGGTAGTCCTTGAGCAGAAGGTCGTCGATCCGTGCCCCCTTGAGCGCGATCGAGCCGGTGAGCCGCGGCGTGTCCACGGCGATGCGGGGGGAACGGGCGAGCGCCTTGCTGCGCAATTCTTCGGGGGTGGTGCTCTCCAGTTTTACCTCGCCGGGCAGGGGCAGGGCCTGATCGGGGATCGTGGCGCCGTCCGCGGGCGCCTCGCCCGGCGCCGCTTCGGAGGTTGCCGTCCGGGGCGGCGGGGTGGTGCTTTCGGGCGGGAAGAGGATGAACCAGGCGAAGATCACCGCCGTGCTGAGCACGGTTGCAAGGATGAGGTTGCGGTTCTGTTCGTCCATCGCTCGGATCCCTTGAGAATTGGCCACGGCCCTTCAACAGGCAGGCGGGCAAAAGGTCAAGGGCCGCCCCGGCCACTCGGCGGTGCGGTTGCCTTGGGCGTGCAGCCTGTTCACGGGGTCGTGGGTCCGTCCTCCATGAGGTGGATGCCTTCGGTGAGCAGCGAAACCCGGGCCGCGCGGCCCACGGCGAGGGCGTTGCGCCGGGCGACATGGGTCGGCACGGAGAAATGGAGCGGCAGATCGGGCGCGTGATCGGGCCGCAGGCTCACCTCGACATTCTGGCCGATCGGCACGAGCTCCGAGATCGTGCCCTCGACCGGGTTCTCCTTCTCGCCGCGGGAGGGCCGGTCGAGCCTGTGGAGCAGGACGAAGCCGTCCGGCACCACCCATTGGCGGTCCATGCCGGGGGCGCTGCCGGCCGGTGCATGGGTGAATTCGAGGGGAAGGCCCTGCCAGTCGAGAAGGCCGGGTGTCTTCCCTTCGGGCAGGGCGCGGATCCTCCCGCGGAAGACGTTGCGCAGGTTGACGAGGCGGGCGACGGCCGCGCAGCAGGGCCGCGTCAGGATGTTTTCGGGCGTGCCGGTCTGGAGGATGCGGCCATGGGCGAGCACCGCCAGCCTGTCGGCCAGCATCACCGCTTCCTCGAGGTCATGGGTGACGAGCAGGCTCGGCATGGTCAGCCTGGCGCGCAGGGCGGCGATCTCGCGGTAGAGCCTCAGCCGGGTGGCCTTGTCCACGGCCGAGAAGGGTTCGTCGAGAAGGAGGAGCGCCGGATCGCGCGCCAGCGCCCGGGCGAGCGCCACCCGCTGGCGCTGCCCGCCCGACAGGGCGGCGGGCCGCCGGTCCTCGAGCCCCTCGAGATGGACCATACCGAGAAGGGCCCGCGCCCGCTTGCCCCGTTCGGCGGTCGGCAGGTCGGAGAGGGCGACGGCGATGTTCTCGAGTGCGGTCATGTGCGGGAAGAGGGCATAGCTCTGGAAGACATAGCCCGTGCGTCGCTGGCGCGCCGGCAGATCGATGCCCGCGGCACTGTCGAGCCATGTCTCGCCGCCGACGGTGATGCGGCCTTCCCGTGGCGCGGCGAGCCCGGCGAGCATGCGCAGGATGGTGCTCTTGCCGCTGCCCGAAGGGCCGACGAGAGCAAGCAGCTCCCCCGGCGCGCAGGCAAGTTCGGCCCGGATCGGGATCGGGCTGTCCTGCACGAGACGCGCATCGAGCCCCCGGAAAGGGCGGGTGGCATCGTCCCCGCTCATCGCCGCCTCCTCCCCTCTTCCGCGCCCGGGGCGAGAATGCGTCGGCCGAGCCAGGTGGCCAGAGCGATGGTGAGGAGCGAGATCGCGAGCAGCAGCGCCGACATGCGTGCCGCCGCCGCCTCGTCGAAGGCCTGCACCCGGTCATAGATGGCGATGGCCACCGTCCGCGTCTCTCCGGGCACGGCGCCCCCGACCATCAGCACGATCCCGAATTCGCCGAGCGTATGGGCGAAGACCAGCACCATCGCTCCGAGAATGCCGGGCCAGGCGAGGGGGAGTTCGATCCGGCGAAAGCACTGCCAGCGACCGAGGCCGCAGGTGGCGGCGGCCTCGCGCAGATCGGCGGGAATGGCCTCGAAGGCCCGCTGGATCGGCTGGATGGCGAAGGGAATGTTGAACAGGAGCGAGGCAAGAAGGATGCCCTCGAAGGTGAAGACGAGGGTGCGGCCGGTGAGCGCCTGCCAGAGCTGGCCGATCGGCGAGGCGGTGCCGAAGGCCACGAGCAGATAGTAGCCGAAGACGGTGGGCGGCAGCACGAGTGGCAGGGCGATGAGCGCCTCGAGCGCCGGTTTGCCGTGAAAGCGGGTCTCGGCCAGCCAGCGTCCGAGGAAGAGGGCCAGCGGGATCAGGAGAAGGACCGTCAGCCCTGCGAGCCTGAGCGAGAGGAGAAGGGCGGTCCAGTCCATCTCACCTGTCCGATGCATCGGCGGGAAGCGCGAAGCCGTGGCGGGCGAGCACGGCCCGGGCCTCGGGCGACGCCAGGTGGGCGTAGAAGCGCCGGGTCGCGTCGCCGGCGCCTTTCGCGAGGGCCATGCGCTGGCGCAGCGGGGTGTGCAGCCTCTGTGGCACGAGTGCCGTTCGCGCCCGGCTGACGACGGGGGGGGCGAGCGCCAGCGAATGGGCGACGAGGCCACCCTGAACACCGCCCGAAAGGGCGAAGGTCAGCGCCTGGGCGACGTTCTCGCCATAGACGAGATGCGGCCGGATCCGCTCCCACAACCCGGTTGCCACGAGAGCTTCGCGGGCCCGCTCCCCATAGGGCGCGTGTTCGGGGTTGGCGATGGCAAACCGGCTCAGCCTGCCATCCTCGAGCGCGGCGGCCAGATCGGCGAGAGTGCCGTCGGGTTCGAGAGGCGAGGCAGGCGGCAGGACGAGCGCCAGCCGGCCGAGTGCGTAGATGCGCCCCGAATCCGCCAGGAGACCGTCCTTCGCCAGTTCGAGCACATAGCGTTCGTCGGCGCTCATGAAGATCCCGAACGGGGCGCCCTGGCGGATCTGCCGGGCGAGGTTGCCCGAGGAACCATAGACGATCTCGACCGGAGCATGGCCGCCGGTCCGCCAGGCCCGGGTGATCTCGTCGAGCGCGAAGCGCAGATCGGAGGCTGCGGCCACGAGCACGCGCTCCTCCTCCGCGCGCAGCGAAGGGGCGAACAGCACCGCAGCCATGCCGGCAAGGCCGAGCGACAGGCTGCACCGCCGCGTGAGGCGAAGGGGGTGTGTCATGGCTTCAGGCTTAGACCGAGGCGCGGCTTCATGCAAACCGCGGGCCGCGGCGCCTCGCCGCATTCTCAGCCTGCGGGCAGCATCCGGCCGAGTCGCCGGCCGCCGAGAATGTGGAGGTGGAAGTGGGGCACTTCCTGCACGCCGTGAACGCCGGCATTCGAGATGGTGCGGTATCCGCCGCCACCTTCGTCCGGCGCCACCCCCATCTTGCGGGCGACTTCACCGACGACGCGCATGAAGTCGGCCAGCTCCTCCGCCGAGGCTTCGGCCGCGAAATGATCGAAATTGACGTATTTTCCCTTGGGGATGACGAGCACATGCACCGGCGCCTGGGGGCGGATGTCGCGGAAGGCCAGGGTGTGCTCCGTCTCCATCACCGTATCGTTGGGAATCTCGCCGCGGAGGATCTTCGCGAAGACGTTTTCCTCGTCATATTCGTAGGCCATGGCAGCGTTGCTCCTTGCTGTGAAATGCAGATGACGGTGGATCAGTCGTCGAAAAGGTAAGGGGTGTTGGCAATGTCAAGAGCGGTGTTCCTGTCGATGTCGAGAAAATCGGCGATCGCCTCGGCGTTCTCGTCGGCGGGGCGGGTTTCGGAAACGACGAGATGGCCGGGAAAGGCCGCGTCGCGCAGACGCTCCGCCTCGAGGGCGAATTCGCTGCGAATGGTCGGCAGCAGCCGTTCGATGACAGGGCGCGGGGTGGCGTCGGCGGCGATGCCGATGCGCTTGGCGTGCTCGACGAGGTAGTCGTCCGAGAAGGTGCACTGGATCTCGAGCAGCCGCGTGGTGCAGCGGTCGGCGAAGAAGTCGCGCAGGATGTCGATGTCCCACGGGTCGAGGCAGAAGATCAGCCGGTCGGTGCCGTAATATTCGAACAGCATCCGCATCAGCGCCCGCCGGTGGCGCTGGCGCTTGGCAAGGTCGCGTTCGATGCCTCCCATCGGGGGCAGATGGGCGCTTTGCTCGTTGAAGACGTATTCGAGCGCCTGGATGCCGGTATGCCGGGAGGCCGCCGCCGCGAAGCGCTTGGCGACGTGCCATTTCTTGCACACGACGATCAGGAGTTCGCGGTCGCGCCCAACCGAGCTTTCACGTTCCCAGAAACGTGGTCCGAACCGGCGGCCGATGCGCCCGCGGCCGGCAAGGAAATGGTAGAGGTTGCGCCCCTCGTTGGAGATGGCGAAATCCATCCGGTCGCTGACATAGAGTGCACCGAGCCGTTCCTTGAGCTCCTTCGCGTCGGGCGAGATCTTGCGGGCGAAGAGGTAGTCCTGCCCGAGGAGCAGATCGTGGTGATCGTTGTAGAAGTTCACCGGCATGCCGTAATCGGAGAAGATCAGGAAGGTCGGCGTGCGGGAGACGATCTCGCGCTCGGGCACGAGACGGCGCACCAATGTCTGGAAGAAGGTCTCGTCCGGGATCCAGGTGGTGGCGAAGAAGCGCAACACGTCCTTGCGCCGCTCGAGGAAGTCGAGGATCTTCTCGATCGTGTCGCGCCGCAGGCACCACCACTGGGAACCGATATGGACCTTCAGCCCCCTGGGGATGGCGCGCCTGAGCCCGAGCTTCTGTTGCAGGGCGAGCGAAAGGTAGAAAAGCCGCTTGTGCCTGCGCTCGTTGAAGAAGTGGCGATAGACCAGCCGTTCTTCCACGAGCCCGGTCTTGATCCAGCCCGAGGTGAAGAAATCGACGCTCTCGATGAAATCGGCATCCTGGCGGCCGAGATAGTCGTGAATGTAGCGAGCCGACTTGATGGGCATGCAGTCGCCCGAGACCATGTAGAAATGGCTCGCGCGGGGGAAGGCTTCGACCGCCGCCTTCACCGCCTCGAGCGTGGCGGCCACGAGGGACCACTCCCCCCATCCGCAGCGGACGCGCTTGCGGGCGAAGGTGACGCGCGGGTTCTCGCCCAGCCCTTCGCGGATGCGCGCGAAGTCGCGGCGGGCGGCGTTGGCGTCGAAATGGATCGAGATATAGTCGCCCGCCGCCGTCAGCTGCTCGGCTTGCCGGATGATCCCCTCGGGATCCTTGTGACACAACAGGATGTAGGCGATCCGCGCCATGGGGCGACCTCATGCGGTTTCCGTTTCCTTACTGGAGACGATCCTGCATTGAAAAGGCAAAAGGTTTCTGTTTTCTTCGCGCCTGAACGGTCGCCGCATTCCTGCCTCCATCGCGTGGCGTGGCGGGCAGGCCGGCAGTGCAGCAGGCAGGGTGTGCGATGGGATTTCCCGGAACATGGATGACCGAAAGCGGTTCGATGGCGTATCGCGTCATCCCCAAATGCGCCTGTTCGACCATCGGCCAGATCATGTATTACACCGACCACGGCGAATATTTCGACGGCGACATCCATGACGCCACCGCCGGCATCCACAAATGGTCGATGGAGGAAAGTCGTCCGCTGATCGAGAAGGCGGTGAAGGAGCATGGGACCTTCATCTTCACGTCGGTGCGCAATCCCTACGCCCGCATTCTATCGGCCTTCTTCGACAAGATCTGCGGCATCCAGCGCAACGGGCGGCGCTACCGGGGCAATCTCGTGCCTCTCCTGATCCAGAAATACGGCATCGAGGTCGGCAGCCCCGAGGACGGGTTCGATTTCGACCAGATCCGCTCCTTCCGCCGCTTCCTGCTCTTCGTGCGCGACACGATCCGCTTTCGCAAGCCGATGGACCCGGACATCCACTGGTCGGCCATGTCGAGCCACGCGGCGACGCTGGTCTGCAATGGCGGACGGTTCGACATGATCGTGCGCGTCGAGAGCATCCAGAAGGACATGAACGAGGTGTTGAAGCGGGTGAAGCCGAAGCATCGGCTCGACGTGCGCAAGATGCCCCGCTTCAACGAATCGTCGGGGCATGGTCCGAAACGGTTGCACCCGGTGGAGGACTATTTCGACGATCTGTCGATGCACCTCGTCTACGAGATCTACCGAAAGGATTTCGATCTTTTCAGATACGATTTCGAAAACCCCGCCAACCGGCAGCCGACGGGTGAAATCGATCTCGAGGAAGTGCACTACAAGCTTTGCGAATAGGCGGGTGCTGCGCGCGCTGCTATTTCACCGGTTCGGTGGCCTTCAGCAGGCGGGAGACGAGAGCGCGGAACGTCTCGCCGTCCTCGGCAGGCAGGCGTGCCAGAAGCTCGGCCTGGAAATCGAGGGCGATCGGCGTGATGGCGGCGTAGAGCTCGCGGCCGGCTCCGGTGAGCTCGAGGGCGACGAGGCGCCGATCGGTCGGATTCACCTGTTTGGAGACATAACCGTTCCTCTCGAGTCGGGTGGCCGCGCGCGAGATCTTCGACTTGTCCATGTCCACCCGCTCGTGGATCTCGCGCACGCTGAGCGGTTCGCCGGCCTGCGCCAGATGGGCGAGCACCCGCCATTCGGGAATGGAAAGGCCGAACTCCTCACGGTAGCGCCGCGAGAAGTCGCGGCTGATGCGATTGGCCAGCGCCACCAGCTGGTAGGGCAGGAATTCGGAAAGCTTCAGTTCTTCAGCCATCGGGGCCCCCTGCTGCCGAGCCTGTCCTGAAATGACATGAAGACCCCCTTCCATCAAGCTTGCGGTCCGGGTGCCATTGCCGCAGGCGGGCCTGCCCTGCACGAAAATTGTGCAGACCGGGCCCGTTTATGCTATGGTTTCGTCACTTTCGGGACAGGAACGGGGAGAACGTCATGGACTATGTCAATGTGCTGGCGGCTGCGGTGGCCGCCTGGATCTGGGGTGTGGTCTGGTATGCCCTGGCAGCGAAGCCTTGGGCCGAGGCGGCAGGCATTGCCGACAGGGAGCCGGGCGTCGAACGGAAGATCGGCATGATCGTTTCCCTTGTCGCGCTGCTGCTCGTTGCCGGCATGATGCGGCACATGTTCAACGAGGCCGGCATTGGGGCGGTCGGGAAGGGGGCGCTCGCCGGGGCCGGCATCGGCCTTTTCATCGTCACCTCCTTCCTGGCGATGAACCACTACTGGGCTGCGCGGCCCGTGAAGCTCACCCTGATCGACGGGATCCACGCCACCGTCGGCTGCGGCATCATCGGCGTGCTGCTGACGGCTTTCTGAATGCGGGTTCGGACATGAAGAGGGGGCGGCAGGCACCGGCCGCCCCCTTCTTTTCCTGTGGCGGGAATCAGCCGTAGATGCTTTCCCTGCCGTATTTCCGCACCAGCATGTAGTAGATCACGGCGCGATACTTGTTGCGGTTCGAGCGGCCGTATTTCGCGATCACCTCGTCGATGGCGGCCATGAGATCGTCGCTGTCCTCGAGGCTGAGCTTCTTGACGAGGAAGTTCTTGCGCACCCGCTCGAGCTCTGCCGGGTCGGAGCCGGCGACGGTTTCGGCATCGGCATTGTAGATCGAGGGGCCGAGCCCGATCACGACCTTCTTCAGAAGCGCCATGTCCGGTTCTTCTCCGAACTTGTCGCGAATGTCCTGGGCATATTTCTCGATCAATTCGTCCCTGCGGCCCATGATGTGTCTCCCGTGATTCATGTTCGAATGAGTGGTGGAGCCTGTCGTGCATCCGCAGGGAGTATCGCCAGAGACGTGCGGCAAGGCAAAACATTTCTTGTCGCGGACGAATGGGGGTGCTGGCGCCCGTGAAAAGGGCCGCGCCATGCCGGGCGCAGCCCTTCCCGTCTCCGGAGCGTCGCCCGGTCAGTAACGGTAATGCTCGGGCTTGAAGGGGCCTTCGGGGCTGACGCCGATGTATTCGGCCTGCTCGGGGGTCAGCTTCGTCAGCTTCGCCCCGACCTTGTCGAGATGCAGCCGGGCCACCTTCTCGTCGAGATGCTTCGGCAGGACATAGACCTTGTTCCCGTACTGGTCGCCACGGGTGAAGAGTTCGATCTGCGCCAGCACCTGGTTGGTGAAGGAGGCCGACATGACGAAGGAGGGGTGGCCGGTGGCATTGCCGAGGTTCAGGAGCCGCCCTTCGCTCAGGAGGATGATGCGGTTGCCCGAAGGCATCTCGATCATGTCCACCTGGTCCTTGATGCGGGTCCATTTGTGGTTGCGCAGCGCGGCCACCTGGATCTCGTTGTCGAAATGGCCGATATTGCCGACGATGGCCATGTCCTTCATCCGCCGCATGTGCTCGATGCGGATCACGTCCCTGTTGCCGGTGGCGGTGATGAAGATGTCGGCCTTGTCCACCACGTCCTCGAGGGTGACCACCTCGTAGCCGTCCATCGCCGCCTGCAGGGCGCAGATCGGATCGACCTCGGTCACCGCGACGCGGGCGCCGGCGCCGCGCAGCGAGGCGGCCGAGCCCTTGCCCACGTCGCCATAGCCGCAGACCACGGCGAACTTGCCGGCCATCATCGTGTCGGTCGCGCGGCGGATGCCGTCCACGAGGCTTTCCTTGCAGCCGTAGCGGTTGTCGAATTTCGACTTGGTGACCGAGTCGTTGACGTTGATCGCCGGGAAGGGCAGTTGCCCCTTCTCCATCATCTGGTAGAGCCGGTGCACGCCGGTGGTGGTTTCCTCGGTCACGCCGCGGATCATGTGCCGCTGCCTGACGAACCAGCCCGGGCTTTCCTTGATGCGCTTGCGAATCTGGGCGAAGAGGGCTTCCTCCTCCTCCGAGGTCGGCACGGCGATCAGCCCTTCCTCGCCTTCCTCGACGCGGGCTCCGAGGAGAATGTAGAGCGTGGCATCGCCGCCATCGTCGAGGATCATGTTGGCGCCGCCTTCGGGGAAGTGGAAGATCCGGTCGGCGTAATCCCAGTATTCCTCGAGTGTCTCGCCCTTCTTGGCGAAGACCGGGATGCCGCGCGCGGCGATCGCGGCGGCGGCGTGATCCTGGGTCGAGAAGATGTTGCACGAGGCCCAGCGGACATCGGCCCCCAGATGCACCAGCGTCTCGATCAGAACCGCTGTCTGGATCGTCATGTGCAGCGAGCCGGCGATGCGGGCGCCCTTGAGGGGCTTCGTGTCGCCGTATTCCTCGCGCAGCGCCATGAGGCCGGGCATCTCGGTTTCGGCGATCTCGATTTCCTTGCGGCCCCATTCGGCCAGCGACGGATCCTTGATGACGGATTCGGACATGTGTCTCTCTTTCGTTTCCTGCGGCGAGCGCTTGACTTGGCGGTTCGGCCCTTCCCATAGCGAAGCGGTGTGGGATCGGCAATGGGCAGGGCGATGACGGCAGGCAGGCGCAGACCGGTGCGGGCATGGCAGCGGATGCTGTCGGGGCGGCGGCTCGACCTTCTCGACCCGTCGCCGCTCGACATCGAGATCGAGGACATCGCCCACGGTCTGGCCTTCGTCGCCCGCTGGAACGGGCAGACGGCCGGGGACTGGCCCTATTCGGTGGCGGAGCATTCGCTTCTCGTGGAGGCGCTCTTCGGGCGGATCGCGCCGCGGGCGCCGGCCCGCTGGCGCATGGCGGCGCTGCTGCACGACGCGCCGGAATATGTCATCGGTGACATGATCTCGCCGGTGAAGGGGGCGATCGGCGCGTCCTATGCCGATCTCGAACGGCGGCTCGCGGCGGCCATTCACCTGCGCTTCGGTCTGCCGCCGGAGCTGCCGGCGGCGCGCAAGCGGCAGATCAAGCGGGCCGACCGTCTCAGCGCCTGGCTCGAGGCGGTGGGGATTGCCGGCTTTTCGGAAGCGGAAGCGAACCGGCTCTTCGGCGCACCCGATCCGGGGCTGATCGAGGGGCTGGGCATCACCCTGCGCCCGCCGCGGGAGGTGCGCGACGCCTACCTCGCCCGCCACCGGGCATTGCTGGCGGCCATGGAACGGGAGGAGCGGGGATGAGGCGGGCGCCCGGCCGGCGGATCAGCGCGGCGACCGCTTGGCGAGGATCCGCTGGAGGGTGCGGCGATGCATGTTGAGCCGACGCGCCGTCTCGGACACGTTGCGGTTGCAGAGCTCGTAGACCCGCTGGATGTGCTCCCACCGCACCCGGTCGGCCGACATCGGGTTCTCGGGGGGCGGCGGCTTCGAGGCTGCCGGCGCAAGCAGCGCGGCCGTCACGTCATTGGCGTCGGCGGGCTTGGCGAGATAGTCGGTCGCGCCGAGCTTGACGGCGGCCACGGCCGTGGCGATGGCTCCGTAGCCGGTGAGAACGACGATCCGCGCATCCTTGCGCCGCTCGCGCAGCGCCTCGACCACGTCGAGCCCGTTGCCGTCCTCGAGCCGGAGGTCGATCACGGCATAGGCCGGGGGGCGCCCCGTCACGATGGCCTTGCCCGCGGCCACCGAATTGGCCGTCTCGACGGCGAAGCCCCGCTTTTCCATCGCCCGGGCGAGGCGCCGCAGGAAAGGTTCGTCGTCGTCAACGATCAGAAGCGAGTTGTCCTCGCCGATCTCTTCAAGCTGGCGTTCGGTCATGGTGCCCAGTCCGGTTCGCTGCAACTGGAGCGGACATAACGTCCTTGCGACAACATGTCAAGCAGGAATTCCAACATGCGAATATGAGCATGTTGTAAATCCGCGAGCCGGGTCCGGGTGCCTCCAGCGCGCTCAGCCGCTGCCTTCCCGACCGAGGGCCGACAGATAGCAGCGTACCCGGGCGGCGATGTCCTCGGGCGAATCCTCCCGGCCGAAGATCTCCACCACCCCGTGACCGGGAATGTAGAAATAGGTGAAGGCCGAGTGATCGACGAGATAGTAGTCGGGATCGTAATCCGGGTCCGTCGGTTCCGGCACGCGATAATAGACCTTCCAGTTCCGCGCCGCCTGGCGGATCTGGTCGGGGGAGCCGGAAAGGCCGACGATCTCGGGGTCGAAACTGTCGGTGAAGTCCTTCATGCGCTCGGGGGTGTCGCGCTTGCTGTCCACCCCGACCATCACGAGTTTCAGATCATGTCCCTGATCCCTGAGGAGCCGATAGGCCACGGCATTGCGCTGCATGTCCGTCGGACAGACATCGGGGCAGGAGGTGTAGCCGAAATAGACGAGGGCGGGCCTGTCGAACACCTCTTTGTCGGTGACGGTGCTGCCGTCTTCGTCGACGAGGGTGAAGGCCCCGCCGATCGCGGAAGAGCCGCCGGCGATGCGTGTCTTGCGGCACCGGGCAAAGAGGTCGGCGGGGCGGCGGCGCGTCGTCCACCACCAGAACCCCGCCCCGGCCGCTCCCGAAGCCAGAGCGGCGGCCGAAAGGGTCAGAAGGAAGCTGCGGCGTTTCATGGAAAGCTCCGTTCGGCAGAGGAAGAAGCGAGTCGGCGCATTGATCCTCCCACGGTGCCGGAATATCAAGTCACATATGGATGATGAAAAGCCGCATCTCGCGAAGACAGACCCTGCCGGGCCGGCCACCGCCGTTTCCGGCGGGCTGGCCTGCGGCATCGCCATCGAGAGCGGCGACATCAAGCGCATTCCGCCGCGCCTGCTCGACCCGGAGGCCCATTGCGAATGGGTGCGGTTGCGGACGCTGATGCTCCTGCGCTGGCTCTCGATCGCCGGGCAGCTGGTCGTCATCCTGGCGGCGCATTTCCTTCTCGGCCTCGGCATCTCCCTCGAGCTTTCCCTGCTGGTGGTGGCGGTTTCCGCCCTCGTCAATCTGGGGGCGGGCCTGATCTTCTCCCCCAATGCCCGCCTGCCCGAATACGGCACGCTCGCTTTCCTCGTCTTCGATCTTCTCCAGCTTGCCGCGCTGCTCGGGCTCAACGGCGGGCTGACCAACCCCTTCGCCCTCCTCATGCTCGCGCCCGTGGTGGTGGCGGCCACGGCGCTGCATCTGGCGCCGACGCTGTTCCTCGGTGCCCTCGCCATCCTTGCCACGATCTTCCTGCGCTATGTCCATCTGCCGGTGATGCTGCCCGACGGCAGCCCGCTCCTCCTGCCCGATCTCTTCCTTGACGGCTTTCTGGCCGCCATCGTCATCGGTATCGTCTTCACCGGTGCCTATGCGCGGCGGGTGACGGTGGAGGCCCATGCCATGGGGCAGGCGCTCCTCGCCGCGCAGCTTGCGCTCGCGCGCGAGCAGATGCTGTCGGATCTTGCCGGCGTGGTGGCCGCCACCGCCCACGAGCTCGGCACGCCGCTCGCCACCATCAAGCTGGTGAGCTCGGAGCTTGCCGAGGAGCTGGCCGACCGGAAGGAGCTGCGCGAGGATGCCGAGCTCATCGCCCAGCAGGCCGAGCGCTGCCGTGACATCCTCCACTCGATGGGCAAGGCCGGCAAAGCCGACCTGATGATCCGCCACGTGCCGCTCGAGGAGCTTCTGCGACAGGCGGCCGAACCCCATGCGGAACGCGGCAAGGAAGTGATCTTCGACGTCGCGCCCCTGCCCGGGGGGGAGAAGCGCCAGCCCCTCGTGCGGCGCGATCCGCAGATCATCCACGGGCTGCGGAACTTCATCCAGAATGCGGTCGATTTCGCCCGCAGCACGGTCTGGGTCGAGGGGTATTGGGACGACAAGGTGCTCCGTGTCCGGATCTCCGACGACGGTCCCGGCTACCCTGCCGACGTGCTCGGCCGCATCGGCGATCCGTTCATGTCCTACGCGCCGGCCTACAAGGCCGACGACACGCGGCCGGGCTATGAGGGCATGGGGCTCGGTATCTTCATCGCCAAGAACCTGCTCGAACGTTCGGGCGCGACGCTGGTTTTCGCCAACGGCCGCGATTTCGACGACGGGCATCACCGGAAACGGGGCGGCGCCGTGATCGAGATCACATGGCCGCTCGAGGCGATCGTCGATGTCGAGAACGCGAGCCGTGCCCCTCTCGGGGAGAACATCAACCTCAGGACCGAGACATAGGGCGTGGATGACGGAAACCGGCGCCATGAATGAAGAGGGAGGCCGTCGCGGGCGGCGGTCCGGGGAGGGCACGGAAGCCGGGCAGGGCGGCATCCGTCTTGTCGGACGGCTCGCGGACGAGGCGGCCACCCGCGATCTGGCGGCGCTTCTGGCCGGGGCGGCCGAGCCGGGGACGACCTTCCTGCTCGAAGGGCCGGTGGGGGCCGGCAAGTCGGCCTTCGCCCGGGCCTTCATCACCCATCTGCGCCGCCACCACGGCCAGCCGCCCGAGGAGGTGCCGTCGCCGACCTACACCATCGTCCAGACCTACCGGGCCGGGCCGCTCGAGATCTGGCATGCCGATCTCTACCGGCTGTGCAGCCCGGACGAGCTGGTCGAACTCGGGCTCGAGGAGGCCTTCGAGACGGCGGTGGTGCTGATCGAATGGCCCGAGCGGCTCGGCGAGCTCCGCCCGTCCGGAGCCGTCACCCTGCGGCTCGAGCCGATGGGCGAGAATGCGCGCGCTCTCGCCCTGACGCTGCCCGCGGCCCTGGCCGGGAGACTGGCGCCCCGCCTCGCCGCATTCGGGCTCGAACGCAATGGTGAGGGAACGGGGCATGCATGAGGGAACGCCGCTTGGGGCCATCTTCGCCGGCAGCGACCGCGACCGGGCCGCGCAAGCCTTTCTCGCCGGTGCAGGCTGGGCCGGTGCCACGGCAAGCCCGGTGGCGGGGGACGCTTCGAACCGGCGCTATTTCCGCCTTGTGAAGGAAGGCGAGAGTGCCATCTTCATGGACGCCCCGGCCGGGAAGGGCGAGGATGCCGGTGCCTTTCGGCGCCTCGCCGATCATCTCGTCTCCCACGGTTTTTCCGCGCCGCGGATCCTCGCCGCCGACGAGGCGCAGGGTTTCCTTCTGGTCGAGGACCTCGGGAACGATCTCTATGCCCGGGTCTGCGAACGGGAGCCGGGGCGCGAAGCCGAGCTCTATGCCGCCGCCACCGATGCCCTGGTGGCGCTCGGCCGCCGGCCGGTACCCGCCTTCGCCGCTCCCTATGACGAGGGGCCGCTGTGGCAGGAGGCGGTGCTCGTGGCCGACTGGTATCTGCCGCCGCTGATCGGAGTGCGTGCCGCCGCCGCCTTTCGCGACTCGTTGCGCACGACGCTTCTGCCGCTTCTCGTTCCTGCCCTGCAAGCGCCGCCCGTTCTCGTCCTCAGGGACTATCATGCCGAAAACCTGCTGTGGCTGCCTGACCGGGAGGGCATTCGCCGGGTCGGGATGATCGACTTCCAGGACGCGCTCGCCGGTCACCCCGCCTATGACCTCCTGTCGCTGCTCGAGGATGCCCGTCGTGACACGTCGGCAGCGCTCAGGGGTGCGATGATCGACCGCTTCCTGGAGGCGACGGGCTATGCGCGTGGCCCCTTCCTGCGCGATCATGCCGCCCTGGCCGCCCAGCGCAATCTCAAGATCCTCGGCATCTTCGCCCGGTTGCGCCGGCGAGACGGGCGACGCGGCTATCTCGAGATGCTGCCGCGTGTCTGGGACCATCTGATGCGCGATCTCGACCACCCCGACCTTGCCCCTCTGGCCCGCCTTGTCCGGGAGCATGTGCCGCCACCCTCTGCCGAGGTGCTGGCCCGGCTCGACGACACGGGCGACGCCGCCGAGGACGCCGCACCCGGAACGCCGGCATGACCGAGATCGCTTCGATCATGATCTTCGCCGCCGGTTTCGGCACGCGCATGCGCCCTCTCACGGCGACCCGCCCGAAGCCGCTCGTCCCCCTTGCCGGCCGGCCGATGATCGACCGCGCCCTCGAGCTGGCCGATGCGGCCGGCATCCCCCGCAAGATGGTCAACGCCCATTATCTTGCCGGGCAGATCGTGGCCCATCTGGCAGGGCGGCCCGATGTCGAGGTGATCGTCGAGGATCCGATCCTCGAGACGGGGGGCGGACTGGTGAATGCCCTGCCTGCGCTCGAGGGGGACCCGATCGCCACGCTCAACCCCGACGCCCTCTTTTGCGGGCCGAACCCGCTGCGGACGCTGGCGGCACATTGGGACGGGGCGCGGATGGACGCCCTTCTTCTCCTCGTGCCGCCGGTGCGGGCCGTCGGACATGGCGGGCGCGGCGATTTCATCCTCCGCGAAGACGTGCCCGGGCCGCTGCGCCGCCTGTCCGCCGGAGAGGACGGGCTGATCCATACCGGAGTCCAGCTGATATCCCGGCGGGCGCTGGCGCCGTTTCCCGGCGGCGCCTTCTCGCTCAACCGCATCTGGGACCGGCTGGCCGCCGACGGCCGGCTCTTCGGTCTGGTCCATGAGGGGCTCTGGGCCGATATCGGCACGCCCTGGGGGTTGCGTCTTGCCGAGGCGATGCTCGAAAAGGGGGAGGAATGCGGCTGAAGGCGTGGGGAGAGCCAGATGCGGATGACGGGCATGGCAGGAGATGACGGGGAGCTTCCGCGGGGGCTTTTCGGTATCGCGCCCGGAGCAGGGTTCGTGCGCCGCTTCGTCGAGGGGTTCCACGCCCGTTACGGGCATCTGCCGCCCGAGAGGATCGCCCGGATCGAGATCCGCGTCACCTCGCGGCGCATGGCACGGGAGACGGAGCGGCTCTTCCTCGAGCGTCCGCTGGGCCTCATGCCGCGCATCCGGCTGATCGAGGATCTGGCACGCGAGCCCCACCTGCCCGATCTCTCTCCCCCTCCCCCGCGACTTCTCGGAACGCTGCAACTCGCGCGGCTGGTCGAGAAATGGCTCGAGAAGATGGAGGGAAGCCTTGCACGCGAATCGGCTCTCGATCTGGCGGATCGACTGCTCGAGCTCGCCCGCGAAATGGAGGAAGACGGGATTTCCCCCGAGCTCCTCTGCAAGCTCGATACGGGCGATCTTGCCCGTTACTGGCAAAGGACGCGCGAGTTCCTCAAGATCGTTCTCTGCCGGATCGCGACGCCGGAGACGGATCCGCTGACGGCGGGGGGGGTGATGCGGCGCATCGTCGAGGCGCTCGGCGAGAGGTGGCGCGCGGCGCCGCCTTCCGACCCCGTGATCATCCTCGGATCCACCGGCTCGCGCGGCCCGACCCGGCGGCTGATGGAGATCGTCGCCAGCCTGCCCCTGGGCGTGGTGGTGCTGCCGGGGGCCGATCGCTTCCTGCCCGAGCGCGTTGCGACACGGCTTGCCGAAAACCGGGAGGGGAGCCTTGCCGACCATCCCCAGCAGCGCCATGCGGCCCTGCTCGCGGCCTTCGGGATGGCGCCGGCCGATCTTCCTTCCTGGCAGCCGGGGGTCGCGGACGGGGCGGTCCGTTCCTCCCGCCTGCGACTCGTTTCGCTGGCGCTGCGGCCCGCCCCCGTCACCGACGAGTGGCTGGCCGAAGTGCCTGCCCTTGGTCCGACCCTCGAGGAGGCGACGAAGGGGCTTGTCCTTCTCGAGGCGCCGACGCCGGTGCAGGAGGCCGCGGCGATCGCCGTCGCCATCCGCCGGGCGCTCGAGGCCGGGCACAGCGTCGCATTCGTGGTCGAGAACCGGACCCTCGCGCGGCGGGTGACGGGCATTCTCGACAACTGGAAGATCCGCCCGGACGACAGCGCCGGCATCCCGTTCGACATGACGCCGCCGGGCCGGCTCCTCAGGCAGATCGCGGACATGATGGGCCGGCCGGTGGAGGCCGAGCCGCTCCTCTCCCTCCTCAAGCATCCGCTGGTGGCGGTCGGGAAGAAGGGGCGGCCGCGCGGTGAGCCCCCCCCGCGCAGGGATCATCTCGATCTTGTCCGCAATCTCGAACTCTACCTGCGCGACCCGCAGAGCGCGGAGGAGATCGGCAGCCATGTCACCGCCGAGGGGCTCGCGCATTGGCGGGAGTGGCGGGAGAAGCACCCTCACGGGGCGCTCGAGGAGGCCGCGATCGCGCGATGGGACGACTGGTTGGATGCCTTTCTCGACCGGATCGGGAGCGGGATCGGCGATCTGCCCCTGCACGAGATCGTCGCCCGGCACGAGGAACTGGCCGAAATGCTGGTCGCCGGCCCCGGAGAGGGGGGCGAGGCGGCGGCGTTCTGGGAGGGGGCGGCAGGGAAGGAGGCCCGCAGGCTTTTCGACGAGCTCCTGCGCGATGCCGGGGCCTTCGGCGCTCAGCTGGCCACGCCCTATCCGCTCTTTCTGGCCCATGCGATGACCGGGCGGCAGGCCCGCCCCGAAGGGACCGATCCGCGGGTGCGGATCGTCGGTCCGCGGGAGATGCGGGAAATCGAGGCCGACATCCTCGTTCTCGGCGATCTCAACGAGGGCAGCTGGCCGGCCGCGCCGGGGTTCGACCCCTGGCTCTCGCGACCGATGCGGCGGCAGCTCGGCATGCGCCTGCCCGAGCGGCAGATCGGCCTTGCCGGGCTCGATTTCCAGATGGCGCTGGGCCACGAGAACGTCATTCTCAGCCGGGCGATCCGCGACGAGGAGGCGCCCTGCATTCCGTCGCGCTGGCTGTTGCGGCTCGTGACGCTCATCGGCGGTTGCGGCGAACAGGGCACGGCGGCGCTCGAGGCGATGAAGGACCGCGGGAAGGAGCTTCTTGGGCTGGCGGAAGCCTGGCTTGCCCCGCGGAAGGACGAGAAGGCCGACCCGGCGCCGCGGCCGGCGCCGGTGGTGCCGGTGGCGATGCGGCCGCGCAGGCTTTCCATCACCCGGATCAGCTCGCTCATCGTCAACCCCTACGAGATCCATGCCCGCGAAGTGCTCGGCCTAGAGCGGCTCGGCTCCTTGCGTCGCGAGCCCGACGCGCTTCTCGAGGGCAATGTCCTGCACAGGGTGCTGCAACGCTTCGGTGAGGCAATGAGGGACGGTCAGCCGTCCGATCCGGCGGAGGCCGCGCAACGCCTCGGGCAGATCCTCGACGAGGAATGCCGCGCCATCGGCTGGCCGCTCGCGCGCGAGGTCTTCCGCGGCAGGTTCGAAGAGGTGATCCCTTGGCTCCTCGCATGGGAGGCGGCGTGGCGCGAGCAGCATGCGCCCGTGGCCTTCGAGCGGAAGGGCGAATGGCAGCTGAAACTTTCCGACGGCAGCACATTCACCCTCTCCGGCCGGGCCGATCGGATCGACCGCCGCAAAGATGGGCGTTTCGCCATTCTCGACTACAAGCGCTCGAGCCCGCCCGGAGACAGGACCCTTGCCCATGACTGGCAGCTCCAGATCGAGGCGCTGTTCCTCGAGGAAGGCGTTTTCGAAGATGTGCCGAAGGGAAAGGCGGAGGAGCTGATCTATCTCGGCCTCCTGAAGATGAAGGAGGTGCGGCTGCACGAGAAGGCCGCGCAGAGGGCCGAGATTCCCACCGTCGAAGAGGCGCGAGAACGGCTCGCCACCCTGCTGAACAACTGGCGCGATCCGGAGAGGGGGTATGTCGCCCGCGGGCGGGTGAGCCAGGATCCGGGCCGGCAGCACTGGCATCAGGATTACGATCATCTCGCCCGGTTCGGCGAATGGGTGGACAGCGACGAGCCGACGCTGATCCGCCTGAACGGTTTTGCGAAAAAGGGAGGAGCCGATGACGGCTGAGGACATCGCCCCGCGGCCCGACGCGGCGACCCGCGCCCAGAACGAGGCGGCCGACCCGGCCTGCTCGAGCTGGGTGGCGGCGAATGCCGGCTCGGGCAAGACCAGGGTGCTGACCGACCGCGTGTCCCGGCTGCTCCTGCACGGGGTGCAGCCCCATCGCATTCTCTGTCTGACCTATACCCGCGCGGCGGCGGCGCAGATGCAGGAGCGGCTGTTCGAGCGGCTGGGAGAATGGGTGCTGCTCGAGGATGCGAAGCTGCGCAAGGCGCTCGTCGCCCTGGGCGAGTCGGAGGAGGCCATCACCGACGAGGTGCTCCGGGCCGCCCGACGGCTCTTCGCGCGCGCGCTCGACGCGCCGGGCGGCCTCAAGATCCAGACGATCCATGCCTTCTGCGGTTCGGTGCTGCGCCGCTTTCCGCTCGAGGCGGGCGTGCCTCCCGATTTTGTCGAGCTGGACGAGAACATGGTGCAGATCCTTCTGGCCGAGGTGCTCGACGAGATGGCCGAAAGCCCGGAAGGGGCCGCACGCATCCAGGCGCTCATGCGCCATGTGGGGGGATCGGTAGAGAAGGTGGCCGGCAATCTCGTCGGCCTGCGCGGTCATTTCGGGCCGATCCTGAAGGACGAGGCCTTCCGGCAGGATCCGGCGGCCTGCGCCCGATCCGCGCTCGGGCTTGCGTCCGACGATTCTCCGCAGAAGCTGGTCGCCGATCTCCTCGGTGACGAGGTGCTTGCCATGCTGCATCATCTGGCATGGCTGATGGATGCTTTCGGAGGGCCCCAGGACAAGACGACGGCCCGGAAACTCGAAGGAGTCCTTTGCAGGGAAAGCGGGCTCTCTCTTTTGCTCGCGCTTCTGGGAATATTCGTCTATGGCGAGAACACGCAAAACTCCGGCTCCCCGAAGCACGACAGGTTGCCGGCCAAGAAGACGCGGAAGGCGGCCGGCGAAGAATACACGCGGATAGCGGACGATCTTCGCCACTGGATGGATAAGCTGGCGGCGGCGCAGGATCGGATCCGCCAATACCATGCCGCCCGGCGCCTCGAGGCGATCTTGCGTTTTGCGATAGATTTCCTGCCCCGCTTCGAGAAGGCCAAGCGGCGAAGGGGGGCTCTCGATTTCAACGATCTCGTGCTGAAGACCCGCGATCTGCTCGCCTCGAGCCGGGGTGCGGTGTCCTGGGTGATGTTCCGGCTCGATGGCGGGATCGACCACATTCTCGTGGACGAGGCCCAGGACACGAGCCCTGAGCAGTGGCAGATCATCGCCGCGCTGGCGAACGAGTTCTTCGCCGGCGAAGGCCGCGAGGTGCCGCCTTCGGAAACGCCCTTCGCGCCGCCTGCCCGGTCGATCTTCGTGGTCGGGGACCGCAAGCAGTCGATCTATTCCTTCCAGGGTGCCGATCCGGCGGTGTTCGACACGATGCACGAAGAGTTTGCGCGGCGCCTTGCGGAAATCGGGCGGCCGCTCAGGGAAACCGCGCTGGAATACTCCTTCCGTTCGGCGCCGCCGATCCTCGAGGTGGTGGATGCCGTCTCGAAGCTCGACGGGGCTGCTCCTGCGCTCGAAGCCGAAGTGCATCACGAGGCCTTCCATGCCGATCTGCCGGGGTGTGTCGATCTCTGGCCGCGGATCGAACCCGAGAAGGCCGGAGAGGCGCAGTCGGCCGTCGAGAGCGGTGATCCGGCCATCCCCGCCGAAACGCCCGCACGTCGCCTCGCGCGGCGGATCGTCGCCTTCGTCAAGGAGAATGTCGGGCGGCGCCTGATCCGCGAGAAGAAGGACGGCGCCTTCCGGTGCCGGCCGATGCGCCATGGCGACATCCTCATTCTCGTGCGTAGGCGAAAGACGGTGTTCAACGAGGTCATCGCCGCCCTCAAGCGGGCCGGGATGCCGGTGGCGGGGGTCGATCGGCTGCAGATCGCCGAAGAGCTGGCGGTCAGGGACGTGCTCTCGCTTTTCCGGTTCCTCGATCTGCCGCAGGACGACCTGTCTCTGGCCGAGGCGCTGCGCTCGCCGCTCTTCGGCTTTTCCGAGAGTGATCTCTTCGCGCTTGCACCCGGTCGCCGCGGCACGCTGTGGCAGGCGCTCGAGGAGCAGGTGCGCCGCGGCGATGCGCCCGCCCACTGGCAGCGGGCGGTGGAGGTGATCGCGGATCTTCGGGCGCGGGCCGACTTCCTCCGCCCGCACGATCTGCTTCAGCGGCTTCTCGCCGTTCACGGCGGGCGGCGGCGCATTCTCGGTCGGCTCGGTGCCCAGGGGGCCGAGGCGATCGACGCCCTTCTCGGGATGGCCGCGGCCTTCGAAGGGGTGGAGACACCGACACTCGGCCGTTTTCTTCTGTGGATGGAGGGCGAGACGGTCGAGATCAAGCGAGAGTTCGAGGGAGAGACGGACGAGATCCGGGTGATGACGGTCCACGGCGCCAAGGGCCTCGAGGCGCCGGTGGTGATTCTGCCCGATACGGTTTTCGAGGAAGCCGACATCTCCAGGAACGAAAAGTTCCTCCACCCGTCGGAAGGGGAGCGTCCGTCCCTCCTGCCCGATGTGCCCAGGGGTGAGGCGCCGGCCAGGGTGCTCGCGGCCAAGGACGACGCCAGGCGGAAGCAGCTCGAGGAAAACTGGCGGCTGCTCTATGTCGCCATGACGCGGGCCGAGCAGTGGCTGGTGGTCTGCGGGGCATCATCGCGCAACCCGACGTTTCTCGACTGGCACGGCCGGGTGGAAGCGGCGCTCGCCACCCTTGCCGAGGAGGGCAGGGCGAAAGCCGTCACCTTCCGCTGGGAAAACGAGAAGGGAAAAGGGTTCCGCCTTGCCGGCCCCGGCTGGGTCGAGGGCAAGGCGGAGGTCGCGGCGGCCGAAGCGCCTGCCTCGAGAGCGCCTTCCGTCTCCCTGCCGGCCTGGCTCGAGGTGCCGCCGTCACCGGCGCCCGGGCGGCCGGCGCCCCTCAACCCCTCGGCGCTCGGGGGCGAAAAGGTGCTCGCCACGACGGCAGGCGCGGGGCAAGGCGCGATGGAGGAGGACGGCGGCGCGGTTTACGGCACCTGGCTGCACCGTCTCCTCGAGCATCTGGCCGATGCCCCTTCCTGCGAGCGGGCGGCGATTGCGCACTGGCTCTTCAAGGCCGATCCCGCCTCGCCGGACGAGGAGATGCGGCAGGGGCTGATCGCGGATGCGCTGCGCCTTCTGGACGACCCGGTGCTTGCGCGGGAGGTCTTCCGCCCCGATGCGCTCGCCGAGGTCGATCTGGCCGGGCGTTTCGGCGGCGGCGATCGGGGCATGGCCCACCCCTTCCGTGGCACGATCGACCGGTTGATCGTGACCGGGGAGGAGATCGTCGCGATCGACTTCAAGACCAATGCCGAAGTGCCGGCACGGCCCGAGGAGATTCCCGAAGGCATCCTGCGGCAGATGGGCGCCTATGGCCGGGCGCTCGAGGAGATCTGGCCCGACCGGCCGGTGCGCCTGCGAATCCTCTGGACGCGGGCAGGCACGCTGATGGAGGTGCCGCGCGATCTGGCCGGGGAGGCCTTCGAACGGGCCTGCCTTGACCTGTCTGCACCGGCCGCCTAGGTATCGGCCAATTCATGGCATTGGAGGGCATTCCCATGGCTACAGTCGCTGTTACCGATCAGACCTTCGAAGAAGAAGTCGTCAAGTCCGACATTCCCGTGGTCGTCGATTTCTGGGCCGAATGGTGCGGCCCCTGCCGGATGATCGGGCCGGCTCTCGAGGAAATCGCCCAGGAGCTCGAAGGCAAGGTGAAGATCGCCAAGGTCAACGTGGACGAAAACCCGCAGGCGCCGGCTGCGCTCGGCGTGCGCGGCATTCCGGCGCTGTTCCTGTTCAAGGACGGCAAGGTCGTCTCTTCCAAGATCGGCGCGGCGCCGAAGGCCGCTCTCAAGGACTGGATCGAGAAGTCGATCTGACCGAATCCTTGAGCGAACGGATGTGGAAAAGGCCCCGCCGGGGGCCTTTTTCATCGGTGGAGCCGCGTGCCGGATACGGAGGTCCGGTTCTGCGCCAGCACGCTGCCGGCCAGATAGAGCGAGCCGCAGATGAGAATGCGGGCGGCAGGTGCGCGGACATGGATACGGGCCAGCGCCGCGGCCACATCCGCCACCGGTTCCGCGGCCAGCCCCTGCACTTCGGCCAAGGCGGCGAGGCGTCCGGGGGCCAGCCCGGCCGGCTGGTCCGGCACCGGCACGGCGAAAAGCCCTTCGGCGAGGGTTGCGAGCGGGGCGAGAAAGGCGTCGGCGTCCTTGGTCCCGAGCATGCCGGCGACGAGCCATGTCGGCCGCGGTGGCAGACGCTTCAGCGTGGCCGCGAGCGCCGCGCCCGCCGCTGCATTGTGCCCGCCGTCGAGCCAGATCTCGGCCTGCGGGGCAAGAGCGGCCAGCGGCCCCGGACCGAGCCGCTCCATCCGCGCGGGCCAGCGGGCATTCGCGAGTGCGGCCGCCGCGATCTCCTCGCGAAAGCCGAGAGCCGCGAGCGCGGCGACGGCCGTGCCGGCATTCTCGATCTGGTGCGGGCCGGGCAGGGCGGGCAGAGGCAGATCCCACAGCCGGTCGGGGCCCTGCCAGACGAGCCGGCCGTGCTCTTCGGATGCCGTCCAGTCCTGCCCGTGGAGCGAGAGCGGTGCGGCAAGCCGGGCGGCCTGCGCCACGATCACCTCCCTGGCCGCTTCCTCCTGCGGTCCGACGATCGCCGGCACGCCGGGCTTGAGGATGCCGGCCTTCTCGGCGGCGATTTCCGCGACGCTTTCCCCGAGAAAGGCCTGATGGTCGAGAGAGACGGGCGTGAGGACGACGAGAGCCGGCTTCTCGACGACATTGGTCGCGTCGAGCCGCCCGCCGAGTCCCACCTCGAGGAGCAGCCAGTCGGCCTTCTCGCGGGCGAAGGCGAGGAAGGCGGCGCAGGTGGTGATCTCGAAATAGGTGATCGGTTCGCCGCCGTTGGCCTTTTCGCACTCGTCGAGAATGGCGGCGAGGCGACTCTCGTCGATCGGCCGGCCGGCGAGGGAGATCCGCTCGTGGAATCGCACCAGATGGGGCGAGGTATAGGCATGGACCTGTGCCCCGGCGGCTTCGAGGCCGGCGCGGATCATCGCCAGGGTGGAGCCCTTGCCGTTGGTGCCGGCGATGTGGATGACGGGCGGCAGGTCGCGTTCGGGGTGGCCGAGCCGCGCCAGAAGCCGGTGCACCCGCTCGAGGGTGAGATCGATCGTCTTCGGGTGGAGCCGCATCATCCGCTCGAGGATGATGTCGCTCTCCGCTGCGGAGCGTCTCACCCGTTCCTTCCGGCGGGGTTCCCGGCCGCCGCGCCCTTCTTCGTCGCGCTCTTGTCCTGTGTCGCCTTGCCGGCGGACGCGGTGTCCTCGGCCGCCGCCGGTTCGGGCAGGTCGCCGCGGACGGCCGGTGGCTGCCGCATCAGCATGCGGATGATGGTGACGAGCTCCTCGCGCAGTTTCCGCCGGTCGGTCACCCGATCGACCATGCCGTGCTCATGGAGGTATTCGGAGCGTTGGAAGCCCTCGGGCAGCTTCTCGCGGATGGTCTGTTCGATCACCCGCGGCCCGGCGAAGCAGATCAGCGCGCCGGGCTCGGCGATGTGGACATCCCCGAGCATGGCGTAGGAAGCGGTGACGCCCCCCGTCGTCGGGTGGGTGAGCACCACGACATAGGGCAGCCGGGCTTCCTTCAGCATCTCGACGGCGATGGTGGTGCGGGGCATCTGCATCAGCGAGAGGATGCCCTCCTGCATCCGTGCTCCGCCGGCGGCGGCGAAGAGGATGAGCGGCAGGCGGCGTTCGACGGCGCGCTCGGCCGCCGCGATGATGGCATTGCCGACATACATGCCCATCGAGCCGCCCATGAAGGAAAAGTCCTGCCCGGCCGCGACCACGGGCGTGCGCATGATCTCTCCCTCGACGACGAGCACCGCTTCGCGCTCGCCGGTCTTCTTCTGGGCTGCCTTGAGCCGGTCGGGATAGCGCTTCTGGTCGCGGAACTTCAGCGGATCGACAACCGGTTGGGGCACCTCGATCTCGGTGAAGATGCCGCCGTCGAACAGCGCCTTGAAGCGTTCACGCGGCGTGATGTGCATGTGATGTCCGCAATTGACGCAGACATTGAGGCTTTCCTTCAGTTCGCGATGGAAGAGCATGGTGCCGCATTCGGGGCATTTCTTCCACAAATTCTCCGGCACCTCGCGGCGCGAGAAGAGCGAGTTGATCTTGGGGCGAACGTAGTTGGTGATCCAGTTCATGGCGGCTCCTCGGACTTGCCACTCATTTAGTCGTTGAGGGTCCGAAGCGCAATCAGCGGCCCCCGTGTCTCGCTGCGCGCCGGTTCATCCAGCGCCACCAGAAGGCGAAGGCGAGGGTTTCGACCAGGATCTGGATGATGGCCGAGGCGATGAAGGGGCCGGGGGCAAGGCCGTGCTCCGTCAGGGGGATTTCCTCGACGAAGAGGGCGAAGGCGTCCTGGAACCCTTCGATGCCGACGAAAACGAGGCCGATGGCGTTATGCGCGAAATGCAGGCCGATGGCGGCCAGCGGCGAGCCGAGCCGCGCCGTGACGAGCGCCAGGATCAGCCCGCCGACGAAGGCGACGAGCACATGGAGCCAGGTGAGCGGCCCGAGGGCGGCAGGGTTGTAGTGCAGAAAGCCGAAAAGGAGCGACGGAATGACCGCCCAGGCGATCGGGGACCGGAAGCGGGCGGCCATCTGCTGGAGGAGATAGCCGCGGAATATCAGCTCCTCGGCCGCGCTCTGCGCGAGGATGAGGGGCAGGGCCGGAAGCGCCCAGGGAAGCCATTGGGCAAGGGTGCGGATCTGCTTCAGGCCGCCGCCCGCCTCCTCCGGGCCGACCTGAAACAGGGCGATGATTCCGTCGATAAGGGTGCCGAGGAGCCCCGGCACCAGCGCCAGGGCGAGAGCGAACGCGGCCCCGATCCAGAACTGGCGCCATCTGCGCCAGGGCGGGGCGCCGAGAAGGCTTGCCCAGCTGCGGCCATGCACCAGTCTGAGGGCAAGGAGAAGCGAAAGGTGAAGGAGAAGGAAGCTCGCGAGAAAGATCAGTGCCGGTCCCGGCGCGCCCGAGAGCGGGTTGACCGAGAGCTGCGCCTCCCACTCTCCGCTGTCGTCGAGCCGCACGACGAAGAGCGCGTAGGCCACAGACAGCACGAGGAAACTCAGCGCCATCACCGCGAGGCCGAGCGCCGTGTGCCACAGCGCCACCCGCGGCAGGGCAAGCTCGGCATACTCCCTCAGCGGCCGGAACGGCCCGTCATGGGGCGGCACGGGCGGCGGCGTGGCGCCGGCGGACCAGGGTGAGGAATGCGTGTCCGTCATGCCTGCCTCGAAACTGGCTGTGAAGGGAGGGAATCATTCATGGGGGGCGCTCCTGTCGGGGAGGACAGCACCTTCCGTCGTGTGCCCGGCCCGTTTGCCGAGGGGATGAGGGGAGCGTTTCCGGGGCCCTGCCCCCGGGCTTCCGCAGCCCGGAGGCGGGGTTTTAGAGCATGACGGGCATCATCTCCCGGCGGGCACGGCGCCGCACCGGGTTGTGGGACCATCATGCATGTGAGGTGTTGCCACGCTTTCAAGACGACCGCCTTTCCCGTTCCTGCCCTGCCACCGGTCCGCAAGGGCGCTTGCCCCCCTACCGCCGCCCCATTATGCACTAGGCGAGAGGAACGCCGGAGGAAAGAGATGAAGAACATCCGTTTCGACAAGTCGCGCCTGCCGAGCCGTCACGTGACCGAGGGGCCCGAGCGGGCACCTCATCGTTCCTATTTCTACGCGATGGGGCTGACCGGCGACGACATTCACCAGCCCTTCGTCGGCATCGCCACCTGCTGGAACGAGGCCGCGCCCTGCAACATCGCGCTTGGCCGGCAGGCGCAGGCGGTCAAGCTCGGCGTGAAGGCCGAGGGCGGCACCCCGCGGGAGTTCACCACCATCACCGTGACCGACGGGATCGCCATGGGGCACGAGGGCATGCGTTCCTCCCTCGTCTCGCGTGAGGTGATCGCCGATTCGGTCGAGCTGACGATGCGGGGCCATTGCTATGACGCGCTTGTCGGCCTTGCCGGCTGCGACAAGTCGCTGCCGGGTATGATGATGGCGATGGTGCGGCTCAACGTGCCGAGCGTCTTCATCTACGGCGGCTCGATCCTGCCGGGGCGGCTCAACGGCAAGGACGTGACGGTGCAGGACGTGTTCGAGGCCGTCGGCGAGCATCAGGCGGGCAAGATGTCCGATGCCGAGCTTGCCATTCTCGAGCGCATCGCCTGTCCCTCGGCCGGGGCATGCGGCGGCCAGTTCACCGCCAACACCATGGCCTGCGTCTCGGAGGCGATCGGCCTTGCCCTGCCGAATTCCTCCGCCGTGCCTGCCCCCTACGAGAGCCGGGACCAGTATTGCGAGGCCGCCGGCCGCGCGGTGATGAGGCTGATCGAGAAGAACATCCGCGCCCGCGACATCGTCACCCGCAAGTCGCTCGAGAACGCGGCCCGTGTCGTGGCCTGCACCGGCGGCAGCACCAATGCCGGACTGCACCTGCCGGCGATCGCCAACGAGGCCGGCATCGACTTCGATCTCGACGATGTGTGCGAGATCTTCCGCGACACCCCCTATTTCGTCGATCTCAAGCCCGGCGGCCGCTACGTCGCCAAGGATCTCTACGAGGCCGGCGGTGTGCCGGTCATCATGAAGGAACTGCGCAAGGCCGGCCTCATTCACGAGGATTGCCTGACCGTCACCGGCCGCACCATCGGCGAGGAGCTCGATATCGTCGAACGCGAGGCCGACGGTCGGGTCATCCATCCGGTCGAGATGCCGATCTCGCCCACGGGCGGGGTGGTCGGTCTCAAGGGAAACCTCGCCCCGGACGGCGCGATCGTGAAAGTGGCGGGGATGGACCCGGACCAGCTCGTCTTCACCGGCCCGGCCCGGGTGTTCGAATGCGAGGAGGACGCTTTCGAGGCGGTGAAGAACCGCGCCTACGAGGAGGGCGACGTGATCGTGATCCGCAACGAGGGGCCTGCCGGCGGCCCGGGAATGCGCGAGATGCTCGCCACCACTGCGGCGCTCTCGGGGCAGGGGATGGGCAAGAAGGTCGCCCTCATCACCGATGGCCGCTTCTCCGGGGCGACGCGGGGGTTCTGCGTCGGCCATGTCGGGCCCGAGGCGGCCCATGGCGGGCCTATCGCCCTGTTGCGGGATGGCGACATGATCACCATCAACGCCGTTACCGGCGAGCTCTCGGTCGATCTGTCGGACGAGGAACTGGCCCGCCGCAAGGCCGAATGGAAGGGGCCGCGGCCGACCATCTACACCACCGGTGCGCTGGCGAAATACGCCCGGCTCGTCGGGCCGACCAGGTACGGGGCCGTCACCCATGAAGGGGCGAAGGCCGAGCGGCACGTCTACATGGATCTCTGACGGTGACGCGCTTGCGCAGCCCCTTCCGCTGGCTTGGTGTGCTGATCGTGCTCGCTGCCTGCTCCGGGGCGGGCCGCGGGCCGAGCCCGGTTCCGATCCGGAAGGAAGAGCGGCTGCCCCTTCACGGGGTGACGCTCGCCGGGCCGCGCGGCTTCTGCGTCGATTCCCGCTCCTCGGACGTGAATGCCGATCCGGCGGTGGTCGTGTTCGGAAATTGTGCGGCCATTTCCGGCAATCCCTTCTCGGAACAGCCGAAGAAGCCGGCGCTGCTGACGGCCTCGGTGGCGCGGTTGTCGGCTCCCGAGGCGGCGATCGGGGCGACCATGAGCGCGGTGGACGGCTTTCTGCGCTCCGGGAAGGGGCGCGCCGTCCTCTCGCGCGACGGCCGGGCCGAGAGCGTGGATGTGCTCGAGAGCCTTGCCGAGGACGGCGCCTATTACGTCCGCATCAAGGATCGTTCGCCGCCGGCCGTGCCCGGCGCGGATGCCACCTACTGGCGGAGCTATTTCGATCTCGGCGCCAATGTCGTCTCGGCCTCGATCACAGGCTTCGAACGCAAGCCGCTCGACCGCGACGAGGGGCTGGCGCTCCTGCGGGACTTTCGTGCCGCCTCGGTGGCGGCGACCGGCCCGGCGGCCACCTCCTCGCCGGCCCGTGCCGGAAACGGAGTCCTGCCCCTGCGGCCCCGGCCCCGCCCCTGGACCACCGGCGCCGCAGCGACGCCCGTTTCCGGTTCCGTAGAGATGCCGGGCATGCGGCCCCGCGAACGTCAGCCCCTGAAGAAAATCGGTATCTTCCGCCGGCTCTTCATGTAATCTGCGAGAGGCGGGGCGAAACGGTCGGAAAGGCGTGGCAGAGGACCGGATGGGCAGGTTGAGGACGACGGCTCTGGTGATCGATCGGCTGGCGCGAAGGATGTGGCGCCGTCTTGCATCGGAAGCCGATACCATGCCGATCGGGCGGCTCGAGGCATGGCGGCGGCGGGCCGACCGTCTCCATGCGCCGCTCACCGAGTTCCGCCATGCGGCCGAGGCCCGGCTTGCCCGGCCACGCCTCGGCTGCAATGTCTTCCACAAGCCGCCACGCACCGACTGGGCCTGGCGGCCCGAACTCTGGCTCCGGCCCGTCACCCCCCGGGGGCGGACGGCGGTCAGGGCCGGAACCCATGTGGCCCGAGGGGTCGCCCTGCATCACGACTGCCTGCGACCGGAGATCGCCTTTCGGCAGGAGCGTAGCCGCAGGGTCGGGGATCTGGCGCCCTATGCCGCGGTGATCGACGTGTTCGGCTTCGATGGCAGCTATCTTTCCGTGACGGTGGAGGGGCCGGAGAAGGGGCTCGAGGGGCTCACCCGCAACCACATCCTCCGTCTCGAGATCCTGCTCGAACTCGAGGCGCCGGTGGAGATCTTCACCCGTCTCAACCTGCGCCACGGGGTGAATGTCACCCAGATCGTGCAGGATTTCGATGGCACGAAGGGCAAGATCGCTTCCGAATTCGATCTCGGCAGCGCGAAATTCGACGAAACGCTGCTCGATCATTTCTGGGTCGACATCATCTTCGAGAGTCCGGCCTGGAACCACATCCGCCTCGGAGACGTGACCCTGATGCGCTACCCGCGGGCGAAATTCTAGGGAGAGCCATGAGCGAGATCGTTCTGGAAACCGGCCGGGTGCAGGGAGGGCGCTGGAGCGGGCATGTCCGCACTGACGACCCTTCCTTCGGAGAGGCCGAGATCGCCCTTGTCCTCGCCGGGGAGAAGGTGGCGCCGGTCCATGTCGCGCCGGGCGGGGAATCGGGCCTGTGGCGGCTCGAGGTCGAGATCCCGGCCGCGCTGATCGAGGAAGGGCTTCGGACCTTCACCATCGAGCGCGATGGAAGGACGGCGCCGCTTGCCAGCTTCTCGATCCTTGCCGGAGCGCCGCTGGCGCCCGACATCCGCGCCGAGCTCGAACTGCTGCGCGCCGAGCTCGAGCTGGTGAAGCGGGCGCTCCGGCGCCATCTGCGCGAGAGCGGCGAGGGCTGAGGCGGGCCGCGCTGACGCCGCGTCGGCATGGACAAGGGGAGCGCCGGGCGTCATCTTCCGGGGCGAGTCAACCCGGCAACCGGAGAAGACAGCATGCCCTCCTCTCCCTATCCGCATCTTCTCGCACCGCTCGATCTCGGCTTCGTCACCCTGCCCAACAGGGTGCTGATGGGCTCGATGCACACCAATCTGGAGGAAACCGGCGACTGGGGCCGCGTGGCCCGCTTCTATGCCGAGCGTGCCCGGGGAGGGGCGGGGCTGATCGTTACCGGAGGCATGGCGCCCAATGCGGAAGGGGCCGTCTTCCCCGGCGCGGCCGGGCTCTTCGGGGCGGAGGACATCGCCAATCATCGCAAGGTCACGCAGGCGGTGCACGAGGCCGGGGGGCGGATCGCCATGCAGATCCTGCATGCGGGGCGCTACGCCTACAATCCGCAATGCGTCGCCCCCTCGCCGATCAAGTCGCCGATCTCGCCCTTCGCGCCGAAGGAGCTCGACGAGGCCGGGATCGAGAAGCAGATCGCCGATTTCGCCACCGCGGCGGCCCGTGCCCGCGAGGCCGGCTATGACGGGGTCGAGATCATGGGCTCCGAGGGCTATCTGATCAACGAATTCCTCGTCACCCATACCAACAGGCGCACCGACCGCTGGGGCGGCAGCTACGAAAACCGCATGCGCTTCCCGCTCGAGGTGGTGCGGCGGGTGCGGCAGGCGGTGGGCCGGGATTTCATCGTCATCTTCCGCCTGTCGATGATCGATCTCGTGCCAGAAGGTTCCACCTTCGACGAGGTGGTGCAGCTTGCAAGGGCACTCGAGGTCGAAGGGGTGGACATCATCAATACCGGCATCGGCTGGCACGAGGCCCGGATCCCGACCATCGCGACTTCGGTTCCCCGGGCGGCCTTCACCTGGGTGACCGCCAAGCTCCGGGGCAAGGTGGGTGTGCCGCTGGTCACCTCGAACCGGATCAACACGCCCGAAGTGGCCGAGAAGGTGCTGGCGGAAGGCCATGCCGACATGGTGTCGATGGCCCGTCCCTTTCTCGCCGACCCGGCCTTCGTCGCGAAGGCGGCGACGGGGCGGGCCCGGGAAATTGCTCCCTGCATCGCCTGCAATCAGGCCTGCCTCGACCATACCTTCTCGGGCCGCCTGACGAGCTGTCTCGTCAACCCGCGGGCCGGCAATGAAACCCTGCTGGAGATCCGGCCGGCCGCTTCGCCGAAACGCATTGCCGTCGTCGGTGCGGGGCCGGCGGGGCTCTCTGCCGCGATCACCGCGGCCGAGCGTGGCCACGCCGTGACGCTGTTCGAGAAGGCAGATGCCATCGGCGGGCAGTTGCAGATGGCCCGGCGCATCCCCGGCAAGGAGGAGTTCGACGGCCTGATCGACTGGTTCGCCACCATGCTGAGGGTCACCGATGTCGATCTCAGGCTCGGGACCGGGGCCACGCCCGATATGCTCGCCGATTTCGACGAGGTGGTGGTCGCCACCGGCGTCGTGCCCCGTCGGCCCGGAATCGAGGGGGAGGACATGCCCCATGTGCTTTCCTATGTCGATGTGCTGGCCGGCGGTGCCGAGGTCGGCGAAAGGGTGGCGATCATCGGCGCAGGGGGCATCGGCTTCGATGTCGCGGAGTTCCTCACCCATGCCGGCGAGAGCCCGAGCTGCGATCTCGACTTGTGGCTGAAGGAATGGGGCGTGGCCGACCCGGAGATCGCCCGCGGAGGGCTCGACCCGTCGGGACCCCATCCGCTTCCATCGCCGCGCCGGGTGGTGATGATGCAGCGCAGTCCCGGCAAGGTCGGCCGGCGCCTCGGCAAGACCACCGGCTGGATCCACCGCCTCACCTTGCGGATGAAGGGCGTGAAGATGCTGGCCGGTGTCCACTACGAGCGGATCGACGAGAAGGGCGTCCATGTCAGCTTCGGAGAAGCGCGGGAGAACCCGATGCTGATCGAGGCGGACAATGTCGTGCTGTGCACCGGCCAGCTTTCCGAGCGCCGTCTGGCGGAACGGCTCGAGACGGCCGGTGTGCCGGTGCATGTGATCGGTGGCGCCGATGTCGCCGCCGAGCTCGATGCCAAGCGCGCGATCGATCAGGGCGTGCGGCTTGCCGCCTCTCTCTGACGCGTAGCTCCGCCGCTGCCTTCCCCGTTCTCCCCTTCTGCCTTCGGGAAGATCTCTCCATGACCGGCGGGAGCCCCGCCCATGATGCACGGGTTGCTAGATGGTCGGGGGGAAGAAGGGCCGGACCACCCCTCTCACCGGCCGGGGGAAGCGCCTACCGGAGGGGAGATCAAGCCACGACTTGCTGTTGCCTCCCGCTTGGTCGTGTCAAGGGTGCTCCCCCTCTCGGGCAAGGGCCGGGCAAGTCAGAGGAAGCGGAACAGAAGCGCGAGCGTCGCGGGCAGGGCGACGATGGCGACCAGGGTCGAGATCACGACGAAACCGGCGACATCCGCCGGCCCGGCATCGTATTTCACGGCAAGAAAGTAGTTCGAGACGGCAACGGGCGTGGTCAGCTGCAGCACGAGAATCGCGAAGGCGGCTCCCCCGAGACCGAAGACCCATCCGGCGAGCCCTGCCGCACCGGCCGCGAGCAGGTATTTCGCCACCGAGAGCAGGAAGGCCCGGCCCATGCCCCGAGCCTCGAGTCGCGAGATGGCGACGCCGAGGGTGATGAGCATCAGCGGAATCGCCATCTGCCCGAGAAGATCGAGCGCATTCATCAGCCAGGGAGGCAGCGACCATCCCCGCCAGAGAAAGAGCCCGCCGAGAACCGTGCCGGCCACGATCGGCTCGCGCACGAGGGCGACGGGCGATCCCGCCCCGGAAACCAGCCAGACCCCGAAAGTGTAGGACAGGATCGCCATGATCGCGAACACGACGACCGCGTTCTGCAGGCCGATCTCGCCATAGGCGAAAAGCGCCAGCGGCAGACCGAGATTGCCGGTATTGCCGAAAACGAAGGGGGCGAGCCAGGTTCGCAGAGGCAGCCGCGCCAGCGCCAGGAGGAGGAAGGCGAGGAGCCCGAGAAGGCCATAGGCAAGGAGCGCGGCGCCGGCCAGCTCCCTGAGCGCGGCCGGATCGATCTTCGTGCGCATCAGTGCGGTGAAGATCAGGGCCGGGATCGAGATGTTCATCGTCAGCCGGGTGACGAAGTCGATCGGGTAGGGAGCGCGGGTGCGTGTCCAGCCCCAGCCGATGGCAGCGAGCAGGAAGACCGGGGCGACGACCGTCAGAACCTCGAGAACAATGTTCATTCGCTGTTTCCGTCGCGAGTCGCCGTCCCACGCGCTCCCTGCATGGACATGTTGTTGCGGGAGAGGTATCCTTCGCAGGAGATGGGGGCGGAAATGCTGAAGGCAAGAGCGAAATATTCGATAGGGCAGATCGTGCGGCACCGCAAGTTCGGTTTCCGCGGCGTGGTTTTCGACATCGACCCGGTATTCAGCAATACCGAGGAATGGTGGCTGTCGATCCCCGAAGAGATCCGGCCGCGGAAGGACCAGCCCTTCTACCATCTGCTGGCCGAGAACGGCGAGACCTACTACACTGCCTATGTCTCGGAGCAGAATCTCGAACTCGATGCTTCGGGAGAACCGGTCGATCATCCGGACATTCCCAGCCTTTTCAGCTATCTGCGAGACGGTCGCTACCGGATGGAAGTGCAGATGAACTGAGCATGGCCGTCACCGGCCAGTGTGCCCTGCGCCGCATGGTCTTTCCGTGATCCGTTCTCCCCGGGCAGCCCGGCGGCTGGTGGCCTGAGAGGTTTGTCTTCCTGCGGGTGGCGATCGGCCGGGTGCGCCGCTCCCGGCCCGTGGGACATCGCCGGTGTGGCGGGCGGCGATCAGAAGCCGAGCGCGCAGCCGTCCTTGCGCGGATCGGAAGCGCCCTCGAGCACGCCGCGGTCATGATGGATGAACACGGCCTGCGCCCCGCCGAGCGGTGCCTCGGGGATCGTCACCCGGTGCCCCATGGCGGCGAGGGCGTCATGCACTTCGGGTCTGTAGCCCCGTTCGAGCTGGAGAGCGCCCTCGTCGGGAAAGCTGCGCGGGCCGTCGATCGCTTCCTGCGGCTCCATGCCGTAATCGGCAATATTGGTCAGGAAACGCACATGGCCGGCCGGCTGATACGGGCCGCCCATCACTCCGAAGGCCGCGATCACCTTCCCGTCGCGCCGCAGCATGGCCGGAATGATGGTATGCATCGGCCGCTTGCCGCCCATCGCCTCGTTCGGATGACCGGGAGCGAGGGTGAAGCCGGCGCCGCGGTTCTGGAACAGGATGCCGTATCGCTCGGAGGCGATGCCCGAACCGAAGGGGTGATAGATCGAGTAGATCAGCGACACGGCCATGCCCTCGCCATCGACCACCGACAGGCAGACCGTGTCCTTGTGCGGGGCGCTCGTGAAACGGGCATGGACCGGATCGGCCGCGGAGGCCGGGTCGGCCATGGCCCGGTCCGGGTCGATGAGGGCGGCGAGGCGGGCGGCCGTCTCGTCCGAAAGCATGTGCGCGAGCGCCTCTTGTGCCCCGGGCACGGCCGGATCGGCGAGGAAGCGGTTGCGCGCATCGTAGGCCAGCCGGGCCGCCTCGGCCTCGAGATGGGCCCTCTCGGCGCCGAAGGGGGGCAGCGCGGCGAGGTCGAAATGCGACAGGATCCCGGCCATCAGGATGGCCGTCGCCCCCTGGCCGTTGGGAGGATGCTCGACGAGCTCGAAATCCCCGTAGCGCCCCGAGATCGGCACGCCGTAATCGGCCCGCGTCTCGGCGAAGTCCTCGAGGGTGTGCAATCCGCCCAGAGCCCGGAGCGAGGCGACCATGTCTTCGGCCACTTCGCCGGCATAGAAGCCTTCGCGGCCTTCACGGGCGATCTTCTCGAGCACTTCGCCCTGCCGCGGATGACGGAATACGTCGCGGGTCTCGAGCGGGGCGTCGTCCGCGAGATAGAAACGGCGGGCGGCGCCCTGGAGCCGGTTTGCGGCCCGGCGCCAGTCGAAGGCGGTGCGGGGCGCGACGGGAACGCCCTCGCGGGCGGCGCGGATGGCGGGAGCCAGCGAGGCGGCGATGCCGAGGCGGCCCCAGTCGGCCGAAAGGCGGCAGAAGGCATCGACGGCGCCCGGCACGGTGACACTGTGCACCGAGTTGTCGGGAATGGCATGCCAGCCCCTGGCGCGCAGCGCCGCCCCTTCGAGCGCCTTCGGGGCGCGACCCGAGCCGTTGAGAGCGACGATCTCTTCGCCGCCGGGTGGTTTGAGGAGCACGAAGCAGTCGCCGCCGAGCCCCGTCATCTGCGGCTCGCAGATCCCGAGCAGAACCGCTGCGGCGATGGCCGCATCGACCGCATTGCCTCCCGCTTCGAGCAGCCGGATGGCCGCGAGCGAGGCCAGCGGGTGCGAGGTGGCACACATCGCGGTGGTGGACAGCACGGGGGAACGTCCCGGCAGGTGAAAGTCGCGCATCTCGCCCTCCTTGCTCGTGCCCGGCAAGGTTAGAACCCGTGACAGCCTCTGCCAAGGGCGGAAGAGAGGGCAGGCGAAGCGAGAAGCCGGTGCCTGTGGACGACCTGCAGGGCCTCGGCAGGAGACGCGAGCTGCGGCATGGCCTTTCCGGGAACGGCCCGAAGGCTCGAGCCCGGCCTTCGGAAGCTCGACTTTTCGGGGAACGCGTTTTTTCGGAAACGTAGCCCCGGCACCGCAGCCGGGTGGGGGCTGAACATGCTGCGGTGCCGGGTGAGCTTGCGCTCGCTACAGGCCCTGTTTCCCCCGAGAAGATGGCGGAAAGAGGGCTGCATCATCATGATCTCGTGGCAATTGGATGGAGTTTTTCTGATCCATCCCTGTATGCCGGCGGCGTCTGCATGGGACCGTTGCCCTGGTGGCGCGGCCGTGTCAGGATCGCGCCATGGTGCAGGACAAGGCCGAAGAGGCGACGCGCGTGCGGGGAAGGATGGCGGGGGATCCCGTGTTCTTCGATCGCTGCGAACTTTTCCTCATCCTCGATCTCTACGGGCGCATGGTGGCGGCCGGCGAATGGCGCGATTACGGCATCGAACGCGGGGCCGACCATGTCGCCTTTGCCGTTTTCCGCCGGGCGGCGGAGCACCCGCTCTACCGCATCGTCAAGCGGCCCTCCCTGCGGCGACGGCAGGGGCAATACGCCGTGGTCGGCATGGATGGCCGCATTCTCAGGCGCGGCCACGATCTGGCGTCGGTGCTCGAGGTGCTGCGCCGCAAGCTTCTCAGGACGCTCGACTGAAGCGGCACTCCCGTCAGGGGGCGGGGAAGAGCCGCTTGATGAGCGTCGGATCGCCTCCGCCGCCGGCGCGGATGCGGGCACGGGCCGCGGCAAGCGGCTCGACCGCCACGGCCATGTGATGGGCATTGGCGTGAAGCAGCGTCCTCGTGTCGAGCAGGATGCCGACATGCCCCCGCCAGAAGACGAGATCGCCGGGGCCGGGAACGGCGCCTTCCCCGAGTGGCGTACCGGTCTCGCGCTCCTGCATGTCGCTGTCGCGCGGCGCATGGATGCCGACAAGGCGCAGCGCCAGCTGCACGAGGCCCGAACAGTCGATGCCGAAGGCGCTGTTGCCGCCCCACAGATAGGGCGTGCCGATGAGGGTGCGGGCATGGTCGAGAAAGCCCTGTCGCGCCGCGGCGGAAGGGAGCGCCTCGGCCGTCGGCATCGGCCCGAGATGGACAAGGGGCACGAAGCCGCCCGCGTCGAGGGCGAGGAAATCGGCGTTTTTTCCCCGAACCACCCTGCCGCCGAGCCGGCTGCCGATCGAGATCGCCGCGCGCGGCCGGGTCTTGATGTCCGGTGCCGGGTAGATGTGGCTTTGCCGGGCCCGCACCATGTGGGAAGGCGCCGCGCCGGCCGGCCCGAGCGCGCCTTGCGCCACCCAGCCGACATGGCCGTCTTCCGCGATGACGAAACCGTGGCCGGACTGCCGGTCGATCAGGGTGACGGGTTCTCCGAGAAGGAGCTGTTTCTCGAGCCCGCCCTCCGGGCTCGACAGCAGATCGGCGACGGGCACGACGATGCGGCACCTTTCGCCTTCGCTGAAGACTTCGGCGGCGATCTTCCCTTTCAGGCTCGCATGGGCCACGCGGCCGCTGAAGGCGAGGCGCCGCCGATCGGCTGGCGGCGATGCGCCCGCCTCAGCCACGGGCCAGCTCCTCGATGGTGCCGAAGAGGGCGCGGCTGCCCTGGCCGAGGCCGCCTCTGGCAAGGCCCGGTCGCGGTTCGGGCGACCAGGCATAGATGTCGAGATGGGCGTAGCGCCGTGTGCCCTCGGCGAAACGGCGCAGGAAGAGGGCAGCGGTGATCGAGCCGGCCATGCCGCCCCTGGGGGCGTTGTCGAGATCGGCGCTTTCGGGTTCGATCATCTTCTCGTATGGCGGCCAGAGCGGCATGCGCCAGAGCGGGTCCGCGAGGCGCCGGCCCTGAGCGAGTATCTGCCCGGCGAGATCGTCCTCGTCGCAATAGAGCGGCGGCAGATCGGGGCCGAGGGCAATGCGGGCCGCCCCCGTCAGCGTGGCGAGAGAGACCATGAAATCGGGCTTGTCCTCCGCGCCGAGGGCAAGGGCGTCGGCCAGGACGAGGCGGCCTTCGGCATCGGTATTGTTGACCTCGATCGTCCGGCCGTTGCGGGCCTTCAGGATGTCGCCGGGGCGGAAGGCATTGCCCGCAACGGCGTTCTCCACCGCCGGGATCAGCACCCGCAGGCGCACCGGAAGGCCGCTTTCCATGACGAGCTGCGCCGTGGCGAGCGCTGCGGCGGCGCCCCCCATGTCCTTCTTCATCAGGTTCATGGCCGAGGAGGGCTTGAGGTCGAGGCCGCCGGTGTCGAAACACACCCCCTTGCCGGCGATGGTGATGCGCGGCCCTCTCTCGCCCCAGGACATGTCGATCAGCCGCGGCGTGCCGGCGGCGCGGCCGACGGCATGGATCAACGGCAGGTTCTCCTCGAGAAGATCGTTTGCGCGCACCGCCCGGAAACGGGCGCCGTGAGCCGCTGCAAGATCGGCTGCCGCGGCCTCGAGCGCGGCGGGGCCGAGGTCGCTGGCCGGAGTGTTGACGAGATCGCGGGCGAGAAATTCCGCTCTGGAGAGCCGCTCGACGAAAGCGCGGTCCGCGCCGGCGGGGGTGACGAGCGCGGCGGTGGGCCGATGTCTGTCGCGATAGCGGTCGAAACGGTAGCCCTCGAGCAGCCAGCCGAGACTCTCGATCAGCGGATCGAGCCCTTCGGGCCGGGAGACGATCCGCCACGGCCCCTCGGGCAGTCGGCGGGCCACCGCGGCAAGGTTGAAGATCCGGCGCGCGCGCATCTCGCTCGTTCCCCAGCCGAAGGCGGCACCGGCGACGCGCCCTTCTGCGTCGGGCATGAGCAGCCATTGCCCGAGCTTGCCGACAAAACCGCAATTCTCGACCCAGCCGCGCATCGTTTCGGGCAGGTCGGCCTTCCAGCTTTCATGCCCGGCCTCGGGCACGAGGTGGAGCGGCAGGGCGGAGGGGGTGTCGTCAACGAGTCGGGTCATGCACGGGGCCTTCCTTCTCTTCACTCCCCCTTCCGATGGCCGAGGGGCAAGAAGCTGTCAATGGCGCTCGTGCAGAAGGCCTCGTGCGCCCCCTGGTGAGGAGGATGGCCCGGGCGCACAGCCGCTGCGCCTGTCCGCGCACATCGCTTGCCAAATCCGGCCGCTTCGCCTATCTCGCGGCCTGCGCAGGCATGTTCAGCCTGAGAGCGTGGAGGATCAGATGGACCGTTTCCCGACCCGGCAGGGCCTCGAGGGCCTTGTCTTTTTCGTGGCGTTCATTGCCACCATTCCCCTTGCCAACTGGATGCTCGGCCATGTCGGCATGGTCTGCCCGCCCGATGCACCCTGCCTCATCCCCGTGGCACCCGGCCTCATGGCTCCGAGTGGCGTGCTCATGATCGGGCTCGCGCTGGTGCTGCGCGACCTCGTGCAGCGGCGCCTCGGGGTGGGATGGGCCATTGCCGCCATTCTCGTCGGCGGGCTGATTTCGTGGCTCGTCGCGCCGCCGGCGCTGGCGCTGGCCTCGGTGGCGGCGTTTCTTCTTTCCGAACTCGCGGACCTCGCCGTCTATACGCCGCTCCAGAAGCGACGCCTCGTGGCGGCGGTGGTGCTTTCGGGGCTGGTCGGCCTCGTGATCGACAGCGCCATCTTCCTGCAGCTGGCCTTCGGTTCACTCGACTATCTGGCCGGTCAGGTGGTGGGCAAGGCATGGATGGTGGTTCTCTCGATCCCGTTCATCCTCTGGCTGCGCCGCCGCGACGAGCGCCTCGGCTTTACCCCTGCCTGACCGGCCGGAGCCGCGCCCGGCCGCCGCCGGGGCGGCTCTTCGAGGAGAAGAGACATGAGCGAACAGGAATACCGCCTCACCCAGCTGGGCCGGGACAGCCGCCTGCCGGCTTCGCCCGACGAGGCCGAGCTCGAACGCGTCCCCAACCCCCATGCCGACACCGATTATCTGGTGCGCTTCACCCAGCCCGAATTCACCTCGATCTGCCCGGTGACGGGGCAGCCCGATTTCGCCCATCTCGTCATCGACTTCATTCCCGACAAGTGGCTGGTCGAGTCGAAATCGCTCAAGCTCTACCTCGGCTCCTTCCGCAATCACGGCGCCTTCCACGAGGACTGCACGGTGCGCATCGGCAAGGATCTCGTGGCTCTCCTCGCGCCGCGCTGGCTGCGGATCGGGGGCTACTGGTACCCGCGCGGCGGCATGCCGATCGACGTCTTCTGGCAGACCGGCCCTGCGCCCGAAGGCGTCTGGATCCCCGCGCAGGACGTTCCCCCCTATCGCGGTCGGGGGTAGGGGTTCACCAAAGGCGAGCGGCAGCGCCAACGGCGTGGCGACGAACGGCAGGAAACCCGGATGCAACGCCGAATGCAGCGGAGGGCGAAGGAATGGGGAAACAGGCTCTGCTCCTGATCGCCTTCGAGGGGGCGGGTCACGCTGCGCTGCCCCCTTCCAACCAGTCCTCAGCGTTCAACGCAGTCACGTTGCTACCTGTCCACTGACGAACAGACGACTGCATGCAGAAATCATGGCAGGCATGACTGACAGAAGAAATGGTCCGGCATCGGACAAGGATGTGAGCAAGGAAGTGCCGGGCCTCCTGGATGATGTTACCGAGGCTCTGATGCTTGGTGGGCTGTTGTCCATTGCCTGGCCATATACGCTGCTTTATCTGACCAACACTGAGCAATGGGCATTCGGCCTGCGCAAGCTGCTCCTGCCACTGTCGATGGTCGCTTTCCTGACTGGATGGTACGCTTGGCGATGGGTGCAATTCCAACGTGCAGGGCGCTGGCAGCAATGGCTCTACTGGCACAAGCTGGAGCTTGGCATACTGCTGATTCTGGGCATCCTCAGCGACATCCTCATCACCATTGCCACCCTGGCCATAGCCTATTTCGGCATGCAGTTCGGCCCTTCCGGCTTCGGTAGCCTTTTACTGATGATCGTGATGGTATTCGGCAGCATGACCTATCTGCCGGGTCTCATCCTGCTGCTGCATGTGCCCATCATGCGTTTCCTGCTGCGACGCAACCATCCATCCATGCCCTTGTGGAGAGCCTTGCGCCTGAGCATGCTGGCAGCGACAGGCTGGTCCTTGCTTGTCATCCTGCCGATGATCATCTGGAGTGCGATAAGAGCAATTCCCGAAAGTTGGTGATGGGTTGATCGGGTGGCATATGATGGCGGTGTTCACACGCCGCGCTTCTCGCAGAGAACAAGGATATGCCACATGAAAGACGAGACGATTTTGCCGCTCACCGATCCAGCCAACGGTGTTGATCTTCGCGGCTGCACCTGAAGGGGCCAATTCCTTCCCCTCCTTCCGAAAAAGCCGATCCCGGGTCCGCCCCAAGAGGCGGCAGGGGAAGGGAGGCACCGGCCACGGAACGCCTACACCGCCCGGAGCTGCTCGGGTGCGGCCAGCAGCCGCGAATGGCCGCCCATCATCTCCAGGAGCAGCCAGACCCGCCTGTCCGGAGCGATCTTCTCCACCTCGGCGACGAAGCCGGCAAAGGGCCCCCCGACGAGCCTGACCCGCTCCCCCGGCTGCGGCACGCCTTCGGGGTGCAGCAGCTCCTCTCCATCACACCGTGCCCTGAGCGCGGAGACGAGATCGTCCGGGACGGGCTGCGGTGCGCCGTCGAAGGAGACCAGCCGCGTGACCCCGTGGGTCGAATTCACCTTGCGCCAGAAACCAGCGTTCGCCCCCCATCCGACCCGTCATCACGCCTCCGTCCACATGCACCCCCTTGCGTCACCCTTGCGGCATTGCCTGCGTTCATATCTGAACGGACCTCGCTCGCCTTGCAACCTTTTTCTGTTATCGGCAGCGGAAATCCCCCCGGGATTGTATCTCCACAGACCCGGGAAGAGTGCGTGCGGCATATCCGGGGCTTCCGATCCTCGCCCGGCGTGCCACCGCAGGGCGGGTGCGCTCGATCCTGCCCCGCCCGGGCACCAGACGAGGTTCCCTGTTTCAGCCGGTGCACGTCGATGCGGCCGGCTGCCGGACAATGGCGGCTGCCGGGCGGAGCGCGGGATCATGGACCGGCCCCTGCGTGATCCATATCGTGATCGGTCCGGCTCAACCGCCTTCGCTTTTCGCGAAAATCACCGTGTCGCCGGTGCGCGGATCACGGAACCAGCACAGCTCGCCAGTGCGCGCGATTTTCGTCTTCATGATGGCATCCGTCCTGACGGCCTTCAGGGCCGCCGAGATGGTTTTCCCGTCACACATGGGCAGCTCGTGGCGGGAATATCCTCTGGACCTCATGCACTGCTCGAAGAACTTCCGCTTGATGCCGGCATTCGTGTCGACCGAATAGATGCCGACATAGGGAGCCCACCCGAATTGGGTGTTGCTCGGGATCGATTGCGTCGCCCTCGCGGCACACTCTGTCCTGTCGCGCTCGTAAGCCGCGTATTCGATGCCGGGCCTGACCATCATCGGCTGCGACACGCAGCCGGCAAGAACGAACGATGCAAGGGCCACGAGCGCAATGTCGGTTTTCATGTCCTTCTCCTCGAGGTGACGTTGTCCGGTCGCGATTCGGCTCTCCTGTAACGAGAGTCTAGCAGATCGTTTCCCGTTTCGATATGCAATCCGACACGAACAGCGGATCGGACCATGCGAGCCTTCATCCATCCGGGAATCGATGCCTGCGCTGTTCGGCACGGGACGATCCGGCATCGTGGCATGCCCGTTCGGGGCAGGCCTTCGTGTCGTCGGCCCGGCGTTCGCGAACCGTCGGCATCCCCCTCGTCCTTTCACGCCTTCGCCGGTGCGGTTGCGGGGTGCCATTGCGGGACGGCCGGGGGTGGCGGTGCGCATACCGCGAGCGATGCGGATGCGGGCGCAAGGCGGCCCGGCACAGCAGAAACGGCCGAGGAGGGAGGCGGGGCCGAAGGTCGTGCCGGATCGGCAGATCGTCGCCCGGGAGGGGCACCGGGCGGGTCGTTGCCTGCCGCGGGGAAATGCCCGGCCAGGCGGAATTGTTGTTCCGTTCGGGTATCGGCTTCGCGATTTTCGCCCGCCCCGGACCCGAATGCCGGCGCCGTGGCCGTTCGATGCCGCAGCACAAGCCGGTCCGTTTGCGGGCCCGCCCCGCCGTGCATGACGGCGGCGTCCGGCGCAAGAGGCGCGCCCTCCGCATGGGCATCGATCGCGGCAGTCAGTGGCGGCCCGGGCAGCGCTGGTCGCCGGCCACCGCACTGCGGGTTCAGGCGCTTCGACAAGCGCCTGGAAACGCGGGAAGGGTCGGCTTTCCGCCATCGCCGGAGAGCGCTCTGCCGGCGCAGGCGCCAGCTGCGGATTGCGACGGGAGCGGCGCTTCACGCCACCCGGGAATGCGGCGCCTAGAGAATGCTCTGCCCGGTCTCGCGCCAGTCGGCAAGAAAGGCGGCCAGCCCCTTCTCGGTCAGCGGGTGGTCGGCCAGCTTGCGCAGCACCTGGGGCGGGATGGTGGCGATATCCGCCCCGATGCGCGCCGCCGCGACCACATGGTTCACCGATCGGATCGATGCGGCGAGAATCTCGGTCGGGAAATCGTAGTTGTCATAGATCTCGCGGATCTCGGCGATGAGCGCCATGCCGTCGAGATTGATGTCGTCGAGCCGGCCGATGAAGGGCGAGACGAAGGTCGCGCCGGCCTTGGCCGCGAGGAGCGCCTGCGCCGCGGAAAAGCAGAGGGTGACATTCACCATCTTGCCTTCCTCCGTCAGCACGCGACAGGCCCTGAGGCCGGCCCAGGTGAGCGGCACCTTGATGGCGATGTTCGGGGCGATCTCGGCCAGATGCCGCCCTTCGGCGATCATTCCTTCGGCGTCGGTCGCCACCACCTCTGCCGAAACCGGCCCGTCGATCATGGCGCAGATCTCGCGGGTGACGGCCCTGATGTCCCGCCCCGACTTGCGAATGAGGGAAGGGTTGGTCGTCACCCCGTCCACCATGCCGAGCTCGGCCAGTTCCCGGATCATGTCGACATCGGCGGTATCGACGAAGAATTTCATCGCGGTGTTCTCCCTGCTGCCTGTTCGCCGCTGCGGCGCATTGTCTCATGCCTTCTCTCACCACCCCGCCCCGGTGGCAAGAGGGCATCCCGGCCCGCGACGGAGCCCTCCGCGGCCGGAGAACCGAGTGGCCCTGCCCCTTGCGGAGAGATGCGGGCATCCTCCGGCAGCGCCCCTTCGGTGGCGGAGGCGGATCTTGCCCGTTCCGCAGTGCAACGGAAGAAACGCCCCGCTCATTGCCCTGTCCCTGCCAGGAGAAGCGGGCCGAAGGCGCGATAGTGCAGTGCCTCGAGGATCACGCCGTTGGTGTTCGCCGTCAATGCCCGGTTGGGCTCTCCCGTCCGCTCGTAGATGCCGGCATACCAGCCCTGATCGGTCGCGAGCGGCGCAAGAGCGGCGCGCAGCCTGCGGGCATGCTCGGGGTCGGCATCCTCGTAGAGCAGGCTCCAGCCGAGAGCCGCCTTGGCCGAGAAGGTGCGCAGCGCGGGGTAGTCATTGCCGTCCTCGTCGAGCACCGCCCAGGGAATGCCATTGCCGATCACGGTGCCGTAGAGAAAGAACGGCGCCCGGTCGAGGTGATCCTCGCTCAAGCTCGTGAGAATGCCGGTGCGCTCGAAACGGGCCTTCTGCACCCGGTAGAGCCGGTCGGCCGCGGCCCTGGCGACGGTGTCGAGCCCGAGTTCGAAAGCCGTCAGCAGATAGGGTTCCGAGAGCGTGGTGCTTTGCGCATCGCCCGCCTTCCCGCGGCGGTCATCCGTCAGGACGGGGATGCCGTAAAGCCGCTGCAGCACACCGTGATCCTCGACCCTGAGCGCCGCCATCACATCGAGCCCCGCCAGTGCCGCGCCGCGGGCGGCATATTCCTCGTAGCCCGTCCGCCCTTCCTGCAGATGATAGGTCGCGCCGCTTGCGGGATCATGGATCGCGCCGACGAGATAACCCTCCTCCGTCAGTGCCCGCAGATCGAAACGCCGGCGAATCCGGGCCGTGAGGGGCGCCAGCTCCGGCGCCGTGCGCTCGAGCGTTGCGAGAGCGATGAGAAGACGGGCGATGTCGAGCGCGGACCAGCCGATGCCTTCCGCCGTGGGATTGCCGTCGTAATCCGTCATCCCGAGGGTGATCGTGTCGTAGGACTTGTTCGGCAATCGCCCCTCGAAGAGAGGAATGTCGGCCAGCGACCGCAACGCCTTCCCGGCCCGCGCGAGAAAGCTGCCCCGATCGATCAGGCCGAGCCGGTGCGCCGCCGGAAGGGCCAGAAGATAGGAGGACAGATCCCACATGGTGGTCGAGGGAAAGCCGCCGACCGAATCGGGCCAGCCCGTTTCGGGCCGGGTGTGGGTCGCGAAATAGGCCCAGGCGGTGCGGGCCATGGCCAGCTCCTCGGCCGTGAGCGGCCGGGGGCTCGACGACCTGTTGACCACGGCGCCGGCATCGAGAAGGGCGGCCCGGCCGTCGCGCAGCATCTGACGGTCGAGCTGCATGGCGACGACGCCGGCCATGAGCAGCCCCACCGCGAAGGCGATCGCCCCGCGGGCGCGCCAGAGCCCCTCGCGCAAGGGAACGCGGCGCATGGGCAACGGACCAGGACGCTGCGATGGGGTTTCGGTGATGTGCATCTTCTCTCCATCGGGCAGGGCAGCGACGCTGCGAATAGGGGGGCGGTTCCTCAGGCAGTGCGAACGGGTTGGCGCTTCTGCGGGGCGCGCGTGTCATGCGGGCGCGGTGGCGGCATGCGCCGGTCATCCGTCGGCACCTCGGGCGGGCGGATTCGTCCCATCCGCAGGGCGAATCCGAGAGCGACAAGGTTCGAGAGGGCCCAGAAGCCGTTGAGGACGAGGGCCGATTTCGCCTCGGGCAGCGGCGTCTGCCACAGGCGGAGGAGGGCGGGGAGAAAGGCCAGGGCAAGGGCGGCCGCCATTGCCGCATGGGGCCGCAGCACCCTCGTGGATCTCCCCCCGACCGGCAGTTTCGGCGTCGGCACGAAGCGCGTCCGCCGCTTTCTCAGCGCCTTGACGATGGCACCGAGATTGATCGGCGCGCAGGCGATGTTGAGAAGCCGCCCGGCCCAGGCATTGTGCCCCCAGCTGCCGACGAGAAGCGCCGCTTCGTTCACGAGCAGGAAGGGCAGAAGATGGAGGAGAAACACCCGCGCGTCGACACCGACGGGCGAGATGCCGGTTGTCAGGGTGAAGACCGGTGCCATCAGCAACACGAGCGTGGCCGGCGCCAGGAAGTAGGACCAGAAGGTGCTCGCATAGTGCAGCTTGTGCCAGAGCGGTAGCCCGTACCTTCCGAGCGGACGATCGTTGATGGCGATATCCATCGAACCGCCGGCATATTTTCGCCGCTGCGCCGCCCAGCTCGCCAACTCCTGTGGCGAGAGCATCCGGCTTTCGATCCAGGGATGGAGCAACGACCGCCACCCGGTTTCGTGGAGATCGATCGAACTGAAGATGTCTTCCGACACGTGGAAGCGGAAGGGCTCGAGGGGGCGCAGGCACAGGAGCCGGCCCCGGTGTCGCAGCGCGCGGCCGGGGCGCGTGAGCGGCAAGCCGGCCAGCACCCGCCCGGCCTCGTTGCGGCAGGCGGCGAAGGCGCCCTCGAGCAGGGCGCGGCGGCGGTGGATCGAGGCCGCGCCGCAGCAGAAGGCCGCGCCGTGGCGGTTGCGCTGCCGCAGGATCACGTCGGAGAACATGCCGCCATCGACCCCGAAAGGATCGCCGCCGCCGCGCCAGCGGCGCAGCCGGGCCGGCAGGTGCCGCACGGCCCTTCCGAGCCGAGGGAACGATTCGGCAAGTCGCTCCTCCAGCGGCCGATCGGGCGGAATGTCGTAGAACCAGTGCGGCGTCTGCACGAAGGCCAGTCGCGGATCGCGGAAATGGCCGAGCGTATGTTCGAGGAAGGAAGGGAAAAGGCGGGTGTCGGCGTCGCAGATGACGACGAAATCGCCGGTGGTGCGCAACAGGGCGTTCTTGATGTTGCCGGCCTTGAAACCGGCATTGTCGGTCCGGGTGATGTAACCGGCACCTTCCTCACGGGCCACACGGGCCATGGCGGGGCGGTTGCCGTCGTCGAGGCAATGCACCCGAACGCGCACCCCGGCAGGCCGGCGCAGGCGCCGCGCATCGCGCAACGACAGGCGCACTAGCTCGGGTTCCTCGTCGCAGGTGGTGACGAAGACATCCACCGAGATCGGCCCTTCCCCCTCGAGATGCAGCTCGCGCCTCGCGCGCGGCAGGGGTTGCACCTTCACCGGTCGATCGGCCCAGAGATTGAAGGTGAAGAGCACGAGGCCGATCCAGGCCGCCGTCTCGGCCGCGGCGACGATCGCCGAATAAAGCGGGGCCTCGAGGTTGATGCCCGCTCCCCAGCGCCAGATCAGGTACCAGAGCCCGAGGCCGATGGCGCAGCTGGCAAGGAGCTGGAACAGGAACTCCCGGCCGGCGACCATGCGACGGGGGCGGGCGGCTGACGGGTCTCGTAAGGGGTGAAGTAGAATCGGCGCACCGGTCCTCTCCTGCGGTTTCGTGCAGGATGGTGCGGCAAGGGTTAAGAGCAGGTGAATCGCGCCGCGAAAATCGCCGAAGGTCGGAAGCGGCCGAGCCTCGCGAACCGGGAGGCGGATCCGGGAGATTCAGGGCGCGTCTTCTTCGGCGGTCTCGAGCCGGGCGAGAACGGCGCGGAAATGTCGGTCGTCCCCTTCGGCCAGAAAGCGCCGCGCGAGCCGGCGGGCCAGCCTCACATGCCCCCGGTCGATTGCCAGATCGAGGATTTCCCGCCGGTAGCGGCGGAAGTTGCGCCGGGCCCGCAGCGTGCGGCGGAAGGTCGGCAGATCGAGCCGCCCTTCGATCGCCGCCTTCACCAGCGGCTGGAGGATTCCCATCTGCTGCAGGGCGGAGCCGAGGCGGTGGCCGAGGAAGGGGCAGCGATAACGAACGATGTTGTCTCCTTCGAGCCGGGCGACATGCGCCGCATCGAGCGGCGAATAGGGATCGTAGAAGAGATTGACGCGCCGGGCGGCGCGCACCGTCTCGGCCGCATCGGCATATCGGCCCGACCAGTCCGCCTCCCAGGCGACGCGATAGCGCGTCTCCCACGGCACCTTTTCCTTGTCGAGCACGGTTTGCGGGCTCATCGCCACCACGTCGGCCCGCCCCCCCGCCGCCGGGGCGAAGGCCAGCGCCCCGTAGCCGCCCATCGAGGCGCCATAGAACACGACGCGCGCGAAGCGGTCGAAGAAACCTTCGGCGGCAAGGCGGTCGAATTCGTCGCTCACCCAGGGGTCGCGATACCAGGTCCAGCCCGCCGCCATCACGCCGAGCATCGACCAGCCCTGCCGCTCGATGAAGGCGTAGCCCCAGGGGCGGCGGTCGGCCCGTTTCTCCATGGCGATGTCGAGATTGTCGAAGGTCACGACGAGGGTGTCGGCCGAGCGGGGGATGAAGGTGAAGGCGTGGCGCTCGTTCTGACGGTGGAAACCGCTCTCCCCGATCAGCCTTTCGGCCAGCGCAGCCCAGGCTCCGGCCGAGCCGGCGGGCGCTTTCGGCTCGAAGATGACGAGGGTGCGATGGACCGGCCGTTCCCCGTCCTTCCAGGTTTCGAAGGGCACGGGGTTGCCGAAGCGCTTGAGGAAGGGAAAGCCGCCCGACCCCTTGCGAATGTCGATCAGAAGCCGGCTCGTCTCGTGGCCGTGGCGCCTGAGGAAGCGGCCGATCGGCCTGACGCGATGGCGGCAGGAAAAGCTCTCGAGCGCGGCGATGAGGTCGTAGCGCTCCAGATCCTGCTCGCGGGTGACGATCCGCACCGCCGTCTTCGGCACGCCGGCTCCGGTGATGATGGCCCGTGCGGCCTCGAGCGGCGGCGCATGTTCGGGGCCGATGTCGCCGGAGCGGCCGATGGCGACGAGATCGATCGGGCAACCGAACTTCTCGTGCGCGGCGACGGCCAGCGCCGGATCGGCCCCCGAAAGATCGGCCAACCGCGCGACGCTCTCGCGGTCGATCTCCCTGAGGCGGGAGCGCCATTCGTCGATCGAGAGCCGCGGTGCGCCGCTCATGGAAGCCTTCCCCCTCCCCGGTGCATCACACTGCGGCCTTGTCCACCAGCACCAGCGCGCGCTTCCTGTCCTTCTCGAGAATCCGCGTGCGTCCGAACGTCTTGAGATAGGGAATGCCCCCCGACCCCTTGCGGATGTCGAGAGCGATCAGCCCGTCGGGTTTGACCTGCTCGCGAAAGAACCCGTCATAGGTTCGGGCCGGATAGTGAAACCCGCAGGAAATGAGGCTCACCGCCAGATCGACCGCACCGGCCTTCTCGAGCGGTTCCTTGCGCGGGTTGAGGGTGACGATGCGGTCGGCCGGCACGCCGTTGGCCTCGAGAAAGGCCCGGGCCTTGGCCAGCGAGGCATAGCCCGCGCCTTCCTCGGCAAAGCCGAAATGGCGGTTCTCGCTTTCCTCGATGTCGATCAGCACGAGGTCGCAGCCGAAGGCCCGGTAGAGAAAGAGATCGAGAAAGGCGTAGCCCGAGCCGATGTCGGCCACGCGGCGCGGTTTCATCGGCAGAAGGGCATCGCGGATGCGCACGAAGCTCCGCCACAACTCCTCGAAGGCGGTGCGGACGATGGCGGCCCGGTGGGTGCGGGCCTCCTCGAGAAGCGGTGCCGGGTCGCCCTGCGTCCAGGCGCGCACCACCTTCTGGTCCGGCAGCCCGGACGATCGTTGCAGTGCCAGATTGGCGATGTCGTGATCGTCGAGCATCGAGGTGTCGATCTCCTCGACGGCCGGCATCGCGGCTGCGGGAGGGCGGACCGGCTGCATCAGACGGGCGGTCGGCCTCGGGTCGATGCCGTGCTTCTTCAACAGGTCGGCGACATAGGACCCCTCGGGCGGCACCCCGCCCCAGCGCGCGGCGGCGGCGCGGAAGCGGCGCCCCCAGAAATGGATCGACATCGTGTCCTCCTTGACCCAGCCTTCCACCTTGTGGCGTCGTGCCGGCCGCAGGAGCGCCTGCTTGTGGGAGAACGGCACCGGATAGAGCACATGGGGTGGCCGGGCATGGCGCGCCTCGCCCGTTTCCTGGAGAAACCAGGTGAGCGCGTCCGGCCCCCATACCCCCCAGGGCAGAAGCGAGACATGAACGCCGCGCCCTTCCGCCTTGCGCCGGGCGAGCTCCTCGCGCTTCTCGGCCGTCAGCCAGGGCGGGATCGGATATTCGTCGGAGGTGAAGTCGAGCATCGCCCGGAGCGTCTTCGAGTTCTTCGGCAGCCGCAGCACGCCGTTGTTGATCTGCTCGGCGCCCGCATCGGAAATCCAGCCATGCAGATGGCCCGAACGCGGCACCCGGAAGGGGCGCAGGCAATAGGCGTCGGTGTCGGCCCAGACGAGTTTCGTGTCGCGGATCATCCGCAGGCGGAACACATCGGCATGGTAGGCCGGAGAGCCGGTGCGGGCATGGCGGATGAATTCGCCGGCCGGCAGGTGGTCGTTGGCATCGGCGATCCGCACCCCGTCGGGCACGCCCTCGACATCGTCATAGACGAAGAGCGTGACCTTGTGCCCGGCGTCGAGAAAGGATTGCAGGCACAGCTGCTCGAGCCATGAAAGCTCCTTGCCGATCCACAGTGTGCCGATTCCCGGTAGCGTTGCCATGCCTGCCTCATCCATTCCCTTGGCCCGGCTCTGCGGCCGGCTGATCGGAAGGCATTCTAGCGGCAGATACGGTTTCGGGAAATGCCATAGTGCCGCCACACGACGACAAATGATGCCTCATGGGCGACAATTGCCGTGCGGTTGCCATTTTCTGGTCAAGATTGGCCGTCAGAAACGGCACGATCTCCCTGCCTGGCGCCTTCGGCGGGCGAAGGCAGGACAACAGGACAGGACGAGGGGCAGGCAGACATGGGCAACGGGCGTTACACGGTCGTCTCGACCATGAAGAACGAGGGGCCCTACATTCTCGAATGGGTCGCCCATTACAAGGCGCTCGGCTTCGACGATATCGTCGTGTGCACCAATGATTGCGAAGACACGACGGTGCAGATCCTCAAGCGCCTCGAGGAACTCGCTCTCGTGCACCATCACGCCACCCGCATCGGCCGTGGCGGCATCCACCGCTCGGCGCTGCGGCAGGCCTGGCGCAAGCCGGTGGTGCGGGAAGCCGAGTGGGTGTTCGTCTGCGATGTGGACGAGTTTCTCAACATCCACGTCGGCGACGGCTCGGTGCGGGCCCTCGTCGAGGCCGCGGTGCATCACGACGACACCTGGGCTGTCTGCGTGCCGTGGCGCATCTTCGGGCCGAACGGCATCACCCTCTTTCGCGACCGGCTCGTCACCCGCCAGTTCACCATGGCCGAAAAGCCCTGGCCCGCAAATCCGGCGGCGGGCAAGTTCGTCAAGTCGCTGTTCCGCCGTCCCGACCGGGTGAAACGCATGGGGCTGCACCTGCCCGTGCTCCATGACGAGGACGTGCCGCGGGCGAAATTCGTCCTGCCCGGAGGGGAGGACTACATCGTCGGCGGCGTGCATGTGGCCGAAGGGCCGAGCTGGGCCCACGCCCAAGTCAACCATTACGCCCTGCGCTCGCTCGAGAGCTTCCTCATCAAGCGCGACCGCGGCCGTGCAAACCACATGAACCACACGATCGGTCTCGACTACTGGAACCGCTTCAACCACAACGATGTCGAGGATGTTTCGATCCGCCGCTATGACGCGCGGGTGGCCGAGTGGCTCGCGCGCCTTCATGCCGACGAGAAGCTGCACTTCCTGCACCGCAAGTCGGTGCGCTGGCATCGCTGGAAGGCACGGCGGCTGCGGGGCGTGCCGGAATTCAAGGCGCTGAAATTCGCCGCCATGGCCACCATGGGGCTCGGTCGATCGGCAGATCAAGGGGCGGCGGAACGCGCAGCCTGAGCGGGAAATGCGCCAGGAAGGCCGCCGGCACCCGCTGCGAAGCTTTCCGTCTCGCCCCGCCGCCCGCCGCATCGACAAGGGCAACCGTGGGTGCGACGAGCGGCCGGGCGGAGAGGGAGCAAAGGAAACGGCACCATGCGGATCCTTGCCATCAGCACCATGCGCAACGAGGGGATGCACCTCCTCGAATGGCTGGCGCATCACCGCGCCATCGGCGTCACCGACTTCCTGATCGCCACCAACGACTGTGCGGACGGCACCGACACCATGCTCGAGCGGCTTGCCGCCGCGGGCCTCGTCACCCATCTGCACAACGAGGTGCCGCCGGGCCGCTCTCCGCAATGGGCCATGCTGAAGGCCGCCTGGGATCACCCTCTGGTCGATGCCTGCGACTGGGCCCTCGCCATCGACGCCGACGAATTCGTCAATCCCCGCATCGCGCGCGATCTGCCCGGCCTCATAGCGGCGGCGGCCGGGGCCGACGCCATCGCTTTGCCCTGGCGGATCTTCGGCTCTTCGGGCCATGTGCATCTTTCGCGCGAAGCGACGCTGAGCCGCTTCCTGCATGCCGCGCCGCTGCCGATCGGCTATCCGCTCTCGGCGGCGAGCTTCAAGACGCTGTTCCGCCTCGACGCCCCCTTCGCCTCGCTCGGCGTGCATCGCCCGAGGCGCGCGGCCGGCGGCCTGCCGCGCTGGGTCGATGGCGACCTGCGCCCCCTGCCCGAGAGTTTCGCGCGCACCGATGGCCGCATTCTCCTGCCCGGCCACGGGGCTTCGGCCGTCGCACTCAACCATTATTGCCTGCGCTCGGTCGCCGAATTCATGATAAAACGGGATCGCGGCCTGCCGAACCGGCAGGGCAAGGCCGTCGATCTCGCCTATTGGGTGGAGCGCAACTTCAACGCTGTCGAGGAGGTGTCGATCCTGGAGCATCTGCCCGAAATGCGCGCCGAGCTCGCCCGCCTGAGGGCCTTGCCCGGTCTGGCCGAACTCGAGGAGAAAGCCCATCTCTGGGCACGGCGGCGGCTCGAGGAGCTGCTGCGCGATCCCGACGAGGTGCGGCTTTACGGGCGGCTGCTCCTTTCCGGCGACAGCCGGGTGCTTTCCTTCGAGGAGGGGCAACGCCTCGCCAGGCTCTATCTGGCCGCTGTGGAAGCCGGGGGGAGGGAAGACGCATGAAGCGCCGCGGCGGGCAGAGACATACGCCTCGGCTGGTCGCGGAGACAGGCACGGACGTCGTCGTTCTCCATCGCCGCATGAACGCCGTCGAGACGGCCACCCCCGAGGGCACGTTGCGCCTTCTCGAGGCGGTGCGATGGCCGATGGGGGAGGGCGCGCCCGACCGCATCCTCCTTTTCGGCAGCGCCCGGGGAGCACCGGAGGCCCTGCGCCCGGCCGCGCCTGCGCTTCTCGAAAGACGGTTGAGCCTGCAGGGAAGCCCCGTCATCGCGCTACGCCTGCCGCCCGATGCGCCGTTGCGTCTGGCCGGTGGCTTCGCCCCGCCCGTGACAACGCCCGAATGGCCCCTTTTCGCCGGCCGCGACGTGCTTGTGGCGCTGCGCGAGGGAGAGCGGGCCGAAGAGGCGGCCGACTGGCTGCGCTATCATGCCCGTTTTCACGGCATGACGGGGGCCGTCATCGTCAACCGTCTCGGCCCCGACGGTGCGGGCGCGGATTTCGCCGCCATGCTGGCCGACAGGCTGCGGGCGCCCCTCCTCGGAGAAGGGGATGTGGCCGACGCGACCGCAGGCGGCGAAGGCGGTCGGCGGGGCGAGGCCGATCGCGAGGAGGCCGTCGGGGCCGGTCCGGCGGCATCCCGCACGGACGGGAACGGCGACGAGGCCGCACGGCGCATCGGGCATGCCGTGGCTGCCGGCGGTGCCATGCCGGTCGTGGTGCTCGATTGCCCGATCGCCGTCGGCCGGGACGATCTGCCTCCCGCCTCCCATCCGTTCAATGCCCCCGACGCGCCGGGCAAGGACCGGATGGCGCTGCCTCCTCCCGACCCGTGGACCGCGCCTCTCGGAGAGGGCAATCTGTGGGAGCTGGTGCGCTGGCGCTTCCTCGAGAAGGCCCGCGCCGTCGCCAATATCGACCTTTCCGATCTTCTCGTTCTGCCCGCCACGACGTTCGATGCACTCGAAAAGGGGGAGGGCGCCGGCTCTTCGTGCACCCGGCCGACCGATCGGCAGATGCGCTCCGCCGCGGCGGATCACCCGGAGGAGAAGGTTCGTCCCTCGTCCTCCGGCTGGACCGGCAGCGGCGGAGGGCTTGTTCGGGGGCTCGACGCGGCAACGGTCGCCAGGGCCGAACACGGCGACGGAATGCCGGCCGGAGCGAGCCGGGCGGAGAGGGGCACCGCCCCGCCGGCGCATGGCGGAAAGACGCAGGACGATGCGCCACCGACCGTCTTCGATCTCGCGCTCGCGTCCACGACCGGGGTGATCCAGCTCTCCGGAAGACGGGTCTATCCGTGGCGGGTCCGCAAGGGCGCCTTTCCCCATTACGCCGATCACGTCTGCCGCCAGTTCGACAGCGCATCCCGCAATCGCCGCTGGTGTATCGATGTCGCCCGCACCCGGGACAGGGCCGTCTGGCGTCTGGCGCGGATCGGCAACATCCATCCCGATCCGGCGCGGATCGGCCGTTTCTGGCGCTTCATGGCCCTGCGCCATCCCGAGGCCACCGCCTCCGAGCTCGTGCCCAAGACATCCCTGATCGAGGACGCGGACCTTCTCCGCCTTGCGCGGAGCGTCTTCGCCTACAAACCCGTGCGCCAGCCGCGCAATGCCGTGCGCGAGCCGCGACGGGAGGATGTGACGATCGTCACCACCATGAAGAACGAGGGGCCGTTCATCCTCGAATGGATCGCCTATCACCGGATGATCGGTGTCAGGAATTTCCTCGTCTATACCAATGACTGCACGGACGGCACCGACGAACTGCTCGATCTTCTGGAGAAGAAGGGGATCGTCCGGCACCGCGACAACCCCTTCCGCAGGACCGGTCTCAAGCCCCAGCATGCCGCGCTTCAGGCGGCCGAGAAGGAACCGGTGATCCGTGACGCGGGCTGGATCATCTGCATGGATGTGGACGAATTCATCAACATCCATGTCGGCGAAGGGCGACTGCACGACCTGTTCGCGGCCATCGGCGATGCCAACATGATCTCCCTCACCTGGCGCCTGTTCGGCAACAGCGACATTCACGAATACCGGGATGATTTCATCATCCGCCAGTTCACCCGATGCGCCCCGGAAATGGTCCGCAAACCGCATCAGGCTTGGGGGTTCAAGACGCTGTTCCGCAACATCGGCATCTTCAAGAAGCTCGGTGTGCACCGCCCCAAGGGCCTGCGTCCCGACCTGCATGACGAGGTGCGCTGGGTCAATGGGTCGGGGCGGCCGATGCCGCCGCAGATGATCCGCAACGCCTGGCGATCGACCCTCTCCAGCGTGGGCTACGACCTCGTCACGCTCAACCACTACGCGGTCCGTTCGGCCGAGAGCTTTCTCGTCAAGCGCGACCGGGGGCGGGTGAACCATGTCGATCGCGACCAGGGCCTCAACTACTGGTTCCGCATGAACCACAACGCCGAGGAGGACCGGTCGATCCAGCGCATGCTGCCGGCGCTCGAGCGCGAATTCGCCACCCTCCTGGCCGATCCGGAAATCCGGGCCGCGCACGAATATTGCGTCCGGAAGCATCGCGAGAAGATCGCCGAGCTCAAGACCCGGCCCGATTATGCCGCCTTCTACCGGGAGCTGACCTCGCCGCGCATGGAGAAGCTGTCGCGCCATCTCGGCATCTTCGGCTCGGCGGTGTTCCTCTCCGGCCCCGAAGTCGTCCCCGACGAGCTCGTCGAGCGGCTCGACAGCCTGCCGCCCGGCTTCTTCTTCACCGTCCGCAAACCCACGCAAGCGGCCTGACCGGCCCCGGCGGCACTTCCTCACGCGCTCGTGAAGGGGCGAGGCTTGAGGCTGTATCTGCTACAGCCCGAAGATGGAGGTCGCCCGCCGCCCCGTTCCGGCAGATGCGGAGCATCGGTCGGTCGTGCCGGTCGGGCCGTGCCTGATCGTATGCCGGCCGCCGCACGGGAAGGCATTGCATGAAGAAGACGCAAAAGACGGGATCCGCCATGCCCCAGGAAGTCGAATTTACCCTGCCGGATGCCGCGCCCGGCGCTGCCGGCACAGGCGCCATGCCCGACGAGGACAAGGGGGCGCGGCTCGCCGGCTGGTCCAGCCTTCTGGCCGCGCTCGGGATGACGAGCTGCTGCATCCTGCCGCTCGGTCTTGCGATGATGGGGGTGACGGGCACCTTCATTGGCACGCTGAGCCAGCTCAAGGTCTATCAGCCCTGGTTGCTCGGCTTTGCCGCGCTCTCGCTCGCATGGGGGTTCTGGCGCGCCTACTGCCCCCTCCCCGCCGACGGCTGCCCGGGCGGCTGTGCCGTGCCCGGAAGACGGCGCCTGACGCGCATCGTGCTCTGGGTGGCGCTGGCCATCGTCGTCTTCACCCAGCTTTTCACCTACTGGATCGCACCGACATTCCTCGATCCTTTCGGCTGAGAATTTTCTGCGGCGCCCCTTCCGTGAAAGCGATGGAGATCACCATGACGAAACCCGCCCGTGCCCTGCTCGCCGCCCTTCTCTTCCTGCTGACGAGCCTGCCTGCCCTTGCGGAGATCCGCCAGCTCCGGATCGAGGTGTCGGGGCTCTACTGCTCCTCCTGCCCCTTTACCGTGGCCCAGTCCCTCAAGGCCGTGCCAAGCGTGAAGATCGTCGGCGGCAGGTATGACGCGGACAAGCAGATCGCGGTCTATGAACTCGAATTCGACGACGACAGGACGACCGTGAGCGACATTCTCGCCGCGCCCGAGGATTACGGTTACCAATCCCGGCTGCTCGAAGACGGCAGGAGCTGAAGGCAGTCCGAAGAAGCCGCGGGGCGGAAGGCCCCTGCCGCGCCGCGAAGACAGACCGGTTCGTTCTGTCTTCCCCGTTCCTGTCCGGTGCATGCCGCATGCCTCCCGGTATCCGCACCGCATCCCGGGGCAAGGCATGCCATCCTTCTCAGCTTCCGAGCAACGCCAGCGCACGAGCGCGTATCCGTTCGCGCGAAGGCAGCGTGGCGGCATGGGCCGGGCCGGTGGCGATGAAGCTGTCGGCCGCCGAGAGCCGGTGGATGCAACGTCCGGCCTTCTCGGCGAACCCCGTCACCAGCCCCTCGGCGACATTGCCCGCGGGGCGGCATTCGTCCACCACCAGCACCTCGCGGCAGGGCGCGGCGGCATCCACCACCGCCTGCACGGGAAGCGGCGCCAGCCAGCGCAGATCGATCACCCGAGCCCGCACCCCGCTCTCGGCAAGGTCGTGCTGCACCTGCCGGCAGAGCCGGTGCCCGTTGCCGTAGCCGACAAGGGCGATGTCGAAGGCCCCGGCCGCCTTCTCCGTCGCCCCCACCGGCCCGGGATCATGCACGCCGATCGCGCCGAGCGCGATGCGCGCGCCGGCCGGGGGCAGCGGAAAGCTCCAGCCGCCGTCACCCGGCACGAGCAGATCACGCTCGTTGTAAAGGGCGATCGGCTCGAGAAGGATCACCACCCGCCGCTCCTCCCGCGCCAGTCGCAGCGCCTCGCGCAGCATCGCCGCCGCTTCGTCCGCCCGGGACGGGCAGGCAAGGACGATGCCGGGAATGTCCCGCAGCACGGCGATGGAGTTGTCGTTGTGGAAATGGCCGCCGAACCCCTTCTGGTAGCCGAGACCGGCGATCCGCACGACCATCGGATTGGCGAAAGCCCGGTTCGAGAAGAAGGAGAGCGTCGCCGCCTCACCCCGGATCTGGTCCTCCGCGTTATGGAAGTAGGCAAGGAACTGGATCTCGGGCACGGGCAGGAAACCGTTATGGGCGAGGCCGATGGCGGTTCCGAGGATGGTCTGTTCGTCGAGAAGTGTGTCCATCACCCGGCTCTGGCCGAAACGCGCCTGAAGCCCGCGGGTGATGCCATAGACGCCGCCCTTGCGACCGACATCCTCGCCCAGAAGCACGATCTCGGGCCGCTCGGAGAGCGCCTCGGCAAGGGTGAGATTGAGCGCACGGGCCAGTGTCAGCCGCTCTCCCTCTCCGGCGGGCAGGGTCGCCGGCCGGCCGCCGGTCTTCTCCCCGCGGGCAGCGGGCGGGAAGGGCGGAATCGACGCCATCACCTCCTCCGCCGTCTCAAGGGGCGGCCGCCGCGTCGCCGCCAGCATCTTCGCCGTCACTTCCTCCTCGGCCGCCCGGGCCATCGCGACGATCTCGCTCCGGGCGAGTCCCCCTTCCTCAATCAGGAGCCGCGCCGAGTGCAGAAGCGGGTCGCGCTCATCCTGGGCGGCGATTTCGGCGCGCGGCAGATAGGCACTCTCGACATCGGAGCCGGCATGGCCGCCGAGCCGCACGGTCGCGAGGTGCAGGAAGACCGGCCGACCACGGCGCACCCGGGCCACGGCATCGCGGGCCGCGGCAAGGCTGTCGGCCAGATCGGCCCCGTCGGCCCGTATGTAGAAGAGATGGGGCCGCGCCGCGAAGGCGGCTTCGATCCAGCCCCGCGGTGTCGGCACCGAAATGCCGAGCTCGTTGTCCTCGCAGACGAAAAGGAGCGGCAAGGGCAGGCCGCGATGGCGGATCCACTGGGCGGCGTTGAAGGCTCCCTGGGCCGTCGAATGATTGGCGGAGGCGTCCCCGAAGGAAGCGAGCGCGATCCCGTCATCGGCCAGCACGCGGCCCTCGGGTGCGAGCCGCCGCGCCAACGGGATCGAGAAAGCGGCCCCGAGCGCCTTCGGCAGGTGGGACGCGATGGTCGATGTCTGGGGCGGGACGAGAAGCGCGGCCGTGCCCAGCACCTTGTGGCGGCCGCCCGAAACCGGGTCGTCCTTCGCGGCGGTGAAGGAGAGGGCCATGTCGCGCACGATATCGTCCGGTGCGGGCTCTCCGCGGGCCTCGGCAAGGAGCGCCCGAGCGACGAGAAAGGCTCCGTCGCGATAATGGAGAAACGCCATGTCGCCCGTCTTCAGCGGCGCGGCAAGGGCGGCGGTGCCTTCATGGCCGGCCGAGGCGATGGTGTAGAAGACCCGTCCCTCCGGCTGAAGCCGGCGGGCCAGGATGTCGAGAAGCCGCGAAAGGAGCTGCGCGCGAAAGAGTACCGGGCCGAGTGTGGCGAAATCCTCCGGTACCGGCCGCAGCCCCGGAGGGCGCGGCGGCAGGTCCCCGCTTTCGACCCGCTCGAGGAACCGCCGCCACAAGGCGTCGAGTCGTTCTTCGGGCATGGCGTCCTCCCCCTTTGCAATCACCCGGCCGACGACAGCAGAACCGGGCGTCGCCGACAAGCCGTTCGAACGCGACGCGAAAGACGGCCGCTCCCGGTCCGTCCGCCTCAGCAGGTGAAGGCCTGCAGGCCGGTCTGGGCACGACCGAGAATGAGGGCGTGAATGTCGTGCGTGCCCTCGTAGGTGTTGACGGTCTCGAGATTGAGCAGATGGCGGATGACATGGAAGTCCAGCGAGATGCCGTTGCCCCCGTGCATGTCGCGGGCCATGCGGGCGATTTCGAGCGCCTTGCCGACATTGTTGCGCTTGAGGAGCGAGATCATTTCGGGAGCGGCCCGGGCCTCGTCCATCAGCTGCCCGACCCGAAGCGCCGCCTCGAGGCCGAGGGCGATCTCGGTCTGCATGTCGGCGAGCTTCTTCTGGAAAAGCTGCGTTGCCGCGAGCGGGCGCCCGAACTGGCTGCGGTCGAGCCCGTATTGCCGGGCCGCATGCCAGCAGAACTCGGCAGCGCCCATGGCCCCCCAACCGATGCCGTAACGGGCCCGGTTGAGACAGCCGAAGGGCGCCTTGAGCCCTTCCCCATGGGGCAGCAACGCCTCTTCCCCCACCTCGACCCCTTCCATCACGATCTCGCCGGTGATGGAGGTGCGCAGGCTCATCTTGCCCTCGATCTTCGGTGCGGACAGCCCCTTCATCCCCTTTTCGAGAAGGAAGCCGCGGATCCGTCCGCCATGCGCCTCGGACCTTGCCCAGACCACGAACACATCGGCGATCGGCGCATTCGAGATCCACATCTTGGTGCCGGTCAGCCGGTAGCCGTCGGCGGTCTTTTCGGCCCGGGTCTTCATCGACCCCGGATCGGACCCCGAATCCGGTTCCGTCAGCCCGAAACAGCCGATCAGCCTTCCCGAAGCGAGACCGGGGAGAAAACGCGCGCGCTGCTCTTCGGAACCATAGGCATGGATGGGGTAGATCACCAGCGAGGACTGCACGCTCATCATGGACCGGTAGCCCGAATCGACCCGCTCGATCTCGCGCGCGACGAGGCCGTAGGCGACATAGCCGGCATCGCTGCCGCCCCATTTCTCGGGCAGGGTGATGCCGAGAAGGCCCATTTCGCCCATTTCGCGAAAGATGGCGGGGTCGGTCTTCTCGTCGCGGAAGGCCTCGAGCACCCGCGGCATCAGCCGGTCGGTCGCATAGGCCCGGGCGGCATCCCGGATCATGCGTTGCTCTTCCGTGAGCCGTTCGTCGAGCCGCAGCGGGTCGGCCCAGTCGAAAGCGCCCAGATCGGGAGCGTCCTTCGGGCGAAGCGGTGTGCGTGCATCGGTCATGGCGTCCTCCTTGTCCGGATCAGGAGAGGCTTACCCACAGCCCGATGCAGATGCAATGAGTGGGCGCCCCCGCGCGAGGCGGGACCGGGCCGGAGGACAGCCGGGACGGGGTGAGGTCAGGGCGTGGCGCGTGGCAGGTTCGAACCGGGGCGAGACCGGACCGGGGACCGGTGACGAGCCGGGGGCACAAGGCCGAGCCGGAGCGCGTGGCAGCTTCGGCCGGGGCAAGGTTGGGCGGGGGGCAGCCGGGACAGAGCGAAGCCGAGCCGGAACGCGGTCGGACCGGGAACGCGGCAGGGCTGGGCCGGAAGCGCGACGGCGAGCGCGGTGTCCCCGATCCTTCCCGAGGGGGGCGGCAGGCCGGGGATGCGACCACCCCTTGGGGCCGAAGGGGGCCGAATCCACACCAGGCAGAATGCGCACCGGGTCGAACGCCCGCCGGATTGAATGCCCACCAGGCCGAAAGTCCACGGCCGCACGCCTTCCTCTGCCAACCTCTGCCAATTCGGACCAGCTTGTGGTGCCCCTTTCGCCCTCTACCGACCCGTGTCACCTGCCGCGCCCCTGGGCTCTGGTCTGGCCCTGCAGGAACCCTTGTGCCCGTCTGCTGTGCTCTGCCTGCCGTGCCCCGGCCTGCGCCCGCGGGGCCTTCGTGGCCGCAGACCCGCGCGGGGCACTCGAGGAGCCGAACCGATGCCGGACGGCGTGCTGCTACGGCCGGCCCGCCCATGCGGCCATGCCAGCACGCTCAACGGGCGGCACCTCGGGACTTTCCGGGCGCGACGACCCCGGTTTCGGCAAGCATGTCCAGGAGCACCGATGCCGCCCTGTCCTGATCGGCCTGGTCCGGCCAGCGTTTGCGCCCGGTCGCTCGGGAAGGGAAGGGGAAGGCCGTGTCGGCCGGAGAGGAGCGCCCCCATGCAAGCTCGACAAGCTTGAGCCCCTCGCTCGCAAGGAGGGCAAGCCGGGCGCGATCGACGAAAAGCGGGCTCGTCCCGTCATCCGGCGCCATCAGCCGCGCCGGTTTCCCGGGCGGAGCAAGGGGCGCGAACCAGAAGCCGAAGACCGGCCCCGTGGCTTCGGCCATCAGCTGGCGCATGCGCGCGAGCCAGGCGGCGGAAAGCTCGTCCGCAACCACGCGAAAACGCTGCGGATCGACGGCATGGAGCCGCTGCAGCATGTGGCGAACGAAGGCGAACTCGGTGAAATCGACCTCGGCATAGAGCTTGCGGAGCGCCGCGGATGCGTCGAGGAAGCGGTCGTTGCGCCATGGATGCACGCGGTAGAAACGGTTCGAGAGAAGATGCGCGCCGGTGATCTGGATGATCAGCGCCCGCGCCGGCCGGCACAAGGCGAGGCGCTCGGGATCGCGCAGCACCAGATCGAGACCGGCATTGGGATAGGCCAGATTGACGACCTGCAACCCGCTCTCCCGGGCCAGAAGAAGCGGCCAGGGCACCACCCCGCCGCGGCCCCGGCTCTCGCTTCCGCCGAGACAGAGGATCCAGGGCCGCGCCGGGTCGGGCGCTTCGCCGCGGAATGTCAGCCGCCCGCTGCCGAGCCGGAAGGTCCGCTCTTCATCGACCGGGACCGACTCCCGCCAGATCCCCACCGCCTTTTCGAGCCATGCGCGCAAGCTCTCGCCCTTTCGCCGATTGCAGATTTCGCCAGTTGCCGCACGTGCCGCGCGGCAGGCGCCTTTCGCCGCGCAGGCACGGGATCCGGCATAGCGCACGGGTCTTACCAAAGAGCTAACGGATAAAATCCTCGGCATTTTTCACGGCCCGAAGAGGCTTGAACAGGGAGCGCCGCCGCGCCTATTGTGCCGCCGCAGCAACGGAGGCAGCCATGAGCGAGCGGGACATTACCACCGTCGGCGTGATCGGTGCCGGCCAGATGGGCCACGGCATTGCCCAGATCTTCGCCCAGAGCGGCTTCGAGGTCACCCTGCAGGACATCTCGCGCGAGGCGCTCGACCGGGCTCTGGCCAACATCGAGCGCCACCTTGCGCGTCAGGTGAGCAAGGAGCGCATCACCGAGGACGACAGGCAGGCGGCTCTCTCCCGCATCCACCCGACGCTCGAGCTGCCCGCCATCGGCAAGGCCGATCTCGTGATCGAGGCTGCGACCGAGCGCGAATCGATCAAGACCGCCATCTTCGAGGATCTGACGCCCCATCTGCGGAAGCACACCATCCTCACCACCAACACCTCCTCGATCTCGATCACCCGCCTTGCCTCGCGCACCGACAGGCCGGAGATGTTCATGGGGCTGCACTTCATGAACCCGGTGCCGGTGATGAAGCTGGTCGAGCTCATCCGCGGCATCGCCACCTCCGACGAGACCTTCGAGACGGTCAGGACCGCCGTTCTCCGCCTCGGCAAGACGCCGGTCACCGCCGAGGACTACCCCGCCTTCATCGTCAACCGGATCCTGATCCCGATGATCAACGAGGCGGTCTATGCCCTTTATGAAGGCGTCGGCTCGGTGCGGTCGATCGACACGGCGATGAAGCTCGGCGCCAACCACCCGATGGGCCCGCTGGAGCTTGCCGACTTCATCGGTCTCGACACCTGCCTCGCCATCATGAACGTGCTCCATGACGGGCTGGCCGACACCAAGTATCGCCCCTGCCCGTTGCTGGTGAAATATGTCGAGGCCGGGTGGTATGGGCGCAAGACCGGGCGCGGCTTCTACGACTATCGCGGCGAGGAGCCGGTGCCGACGCGCTGAGAAGGGCGGCCGTTTTCCCCGCCCGGCCACCGCTCACACATGCTGGGCACCGTTGATCTCGATCTCGGTTCCGGAAACGTAGGACGCGCCTTCGGTGCAGAGGAACCAGATCACGTTCGCCACTTCCTCGGGCTGGCCGAGGCGGCGCAGGGGGATCTTCTCGGCGAGCTTCTCCGTCCCCGGCGACAGGATCGCCGTTTCGATCTCGCCCGGCGCAATCGCATTCACCCGCACGCCCATCGGGCCGAAATCATGGGCCATCTCCCGCGTGAGCGCGGCAAGCGCGGCCTTGGAGGTGGCGTAGGCCGCACCGGCATAGGGATGAACACGCGAGCCGGCGATGGAGGTGACGTTGACCACCGCCCCCCTGGCGGCGGCAAGTTCCTCCCTCAGGCCGCGGGCCAGCACGATCGGCGCGAAGAAGTTGACGTGGAAGACCTGCCCCCAGGTCCTGAGGTCGGTGTCGAGGGTGTTGAGCCGCTCTCCGTTCGGGCCCTTGGGGGAGATGCCGGCATTGTTGACGAGGGCGTCGAGCCGCCCGCCAGGCAGCTTTTCCCGGATCGCCGGCAGCGCCGCCATCACCTGTTCGGGGTCGGAGAGATCGAGCCGAATGTGATTCTCCTCGCCGCCCGGCCACGGGCAACGCGGATCGAAGGGCTGGCGCGATACCGTCAGCACCCGCCAGCCCTCGGCCGAGAACTTCTTGACGGTGGCATGGCCGATCCCGCGGCTCGCCCCCGTCAGGAGCAGCGTCTTCCTGTCGGGCATCTTCCTCTCCCTGTCATTCCCGTTCGCTCTTTCCGGCGACCGGCGAAAAGGGTATCACCTCCCCGACGCCGCACAAGAGCGGAAGCGGAGAGCCGCCATGAGGAAACGTCCGATGAAACGCGACTGGATCGCCACTGCCCGCACCCTGTCCGAAGCCCTGCCCTATCTCCAGCGTTACGAGGGCGCGGTGATCGTCATCAAGTTCGGCGGAAACGCCATGGGCGATGACGCGGCCATGGACCAGTTCGCCCGCGATATCGTGCTGATGAAGCAGGTCGGGGTCAATCCGGTGATCGTGCATGGCGGCGGGCCGATGATCTCCGACATGCTCGGCCGTCTCGGCATTCGCACCGATTTCGTCAACGGCCGGCGGATCACCGACGCGGCCACCGTCGAGGTGGTCGAAATGGTGCTGGCAGGGCGGATCAACAAGCGCATCGTCCAGGCGATCAACGGCCAGGGCGGCAAGGCGGTCGGCCTTTCGGGCAAGGATGCCAACCTGATGATCTGCCGGCAGGTCGATCCCGATCTCGGATTCGTCGGCGAACCGGAGGAGATCGACCCCGAGGTGCTGCGCTGCCTTGCCGGGGCGGATTTCATCCCCGTGGTGGCACCGATCGGTAGCGGCAGGAACGGGGAGACGTTCAACGTCAACGGCGACACCGCCGCCGGGGCGATCGCCGCCGCCCTCGCGGCCGACCGGCTGCTGCTCCTCACCGACGTGCCCGGCGTGAAGGATGCCGGCGGCGAGATCGTCACCCAGCTTTCTCCCGAACAGGTTCGGGCCATGATCGCCGACGGCACCATCAGCGGCGGCATGATTCCGAAGGTGGAAACGGCCCTGGCCGCGCTCGAGGGCGGGGTGCGGGCGGTGGTGATCCTCGACGGGCGAATGCCGAATGCGGTGCTGCTCGAGCTTTTCACCGAACATGGCGCGGGCTCGCTCATCCGCAGCGCTCCGAAGGAATGACCGCTGCGCTTGCGCCACTGGTGCAGGATCTCGCCGCCGCCGGCCTGCGGCTTGCCGGGGGGCTGCACGCCGGACCGGGCGACACGGCCCATGTCGGTACTGCCGCCACGATCCTGCTCGTCGCACCCGACGAAGCGCGGTTCTGGCCGGTTTTCTCTGCTGCTCCCGAAGCGGGCGACGGCCTTCCCGACCCGCTCGATCGCTGGTCGCACCGGGTCATCGGCACCATCGCCGCCGCCCATGGCGCCGGCGCGTGCTTTCCCTTCGACGATCCGGCGCCGCCCTTCATCCGCTGGGCGCTGGCCACGGGGCGGGTGCATTCCTCGCCCGTGGGCCTTCTCGTCGATCGTGCGGCGGGGTTGTGGTTTTCCCTCAGAGGCGCCCTTCTCCTGAAGAAGCGCGTCCCCCTGCCGTCACCGACACCTTCCCCCTGCGCCGATTGCACGGCTCGCCCCTGTCTCCCGGCCTGTCCTGCCGGGGCGTTGTCTGGTGCGGGCCATGATGTCGCCCGTTGCCATGAATGGCTCGACCGCGACGAAGGCCGGCCCTGTCTGAGCGGAGGCTGCCGCGTGCGCGCCGCCTGTCCGTTCTCGCGCGCTTCCGGCCGGCCGGAGGCACAGGCCGCCTTCCACATGCGCGCCTTCCATCCGCCGTGATGACGGCATCCGCCCCGCCCGGGGCCGGTCCTTCCCCGAAGGTGCGGCTCAGAGCACGAGCCGGGCGTCGAAAAACGCGTTGGCGATGACCATCGCGTGAACAACGGCAGAGAGGGTCAGAAGCTGGATACGGGCCAGCGCGAGGACTCCAAAAGGCCGGAACGGGCCGATGCGGCCGAGGACCACCCCGAAGGCCAGGGAAAGAAGGGCGGTCATCACCACGACCCCGGCGGCGAGGAAAAGACCGAGCAGCACCAGACCGATCACGAAACCGCCTTGCGATTCGCTCACCCCCGTCATGCCGACGAGGAAGAAACCTGCCATCGCCACCATGAACATCATGCCGAACACCGCCGGCGTGAACACCACGCCCCCGACGAGAAAGGCACCGATGATCGGACCGGCCCTTCCTCTCTGCAGAAGGGAGCGCACCGTCACCCCCGCGAGGAGCAGGGTCAGCAGCGCCCCGGCAAGCGCCCCCCAGCGCAGGGAGGCCGTCGCGGAAGGGTCGTGGTCGAAGGCGAAGAGCCATATCCCCCATGACGATACGGCCAGGGTGGCTGTCGACTCCATCCATTCCCTCGGCGTGATCGAGTCACTCATGCGCACAAGGTCCATCCTCCGTGCGCCCCTGTCAATGGCGGACGACAAGCCGTCTGTCGCAGCTTCCCTCGCCGGAGGGTCAGATCCGCCGGCCGGTTCCGCGGTCGAACAGGCTCACCTCCCCGGGCGGGATCGTCACGCGGAAGCGGTCGCCGGGGCGGGCTTCGCGGGCATCCTGGGTGATGGTGAAGGGCTGGTTGCCGAGACGGGCATGGACGAGGCGGGTCGCCCCCAGCTCCTCGACGGCTTCGACCTCCATCTCGTGGGCCCCCTCGGGGTCGATCTGCACGCGCTCGGGGCGAATACCGAGGATCGCCGGGCCGGCATGGCGGGAGGCGACCGCGACCCGTTCCCCGCCGACCAGCGCCACTCCCCCTTCGACGACCACTTCCAGCAGGTTCATCGGCGGGGCGCCGATGAAACCGGCGACGAAGGTCGAGGCCGGGCTTTCATAGACCTCCTCGGGCGTTCCGATCTGCTCGACCTCTCCGGCATTGAGCACGACGATGCGATCTGCCAGCGTCATCGCCTCGACCTGGTCGTGGGTGACGTAGATCGCCGCCGTGCGGAGCCGCCTCTGCAGCTGCTTGAGCTCGAGACGCATCTGGTTGCGCAGCTTGGCGTCGAGGTTGGAAAGCGGCTCGTCGAACAGGAAAATCGCCGGATCGCGCACGATGGCACGGCCCATGGCGACGCGCTGGCGCTGGCCGCCCGAAAGCTGGCGCGGCTTGCGGTCGAGATATTCCTCGATCTGGAGGATGCGCGCGGCCTCGGCCACCTTGCGGGCGATCTCGTCCTTCGGCAGACCGCGATTCCGCAGCCCGTAGGAAAGATTGCCGCGCACCGTCATGTGCGGATAGAGCGCGTAGTTCTGGAACACCATGGCGATGTTGCGCTCGGCCGGTTCGATATCGTTGACCACGCGCCCGGCAAGCTCGATCTCGCCTTCCGTCACGTCCTCGAGCCCGGCGATCATCCGCAGGAGCGTGGACTTGCCGCACCCCGACGGGCCGACGAAGACAACCAGCTCCCCTTCCTCGACGGCGACATTGACCCCTTTCACCGCGAGGGTGCCGTTGGGGTAGCGCTTGACCACGTTGCGGATGTCGAGTGTCTTCATTTTTCGGTTTCCACCAGTCCCTTGATGAACATGCGCTGGAAGACGACGATGACGAGCCCCGGCGGCAGCATGGCCAGAATCGCCATGGCCAGCGCCTCGTTGTATTCGGGAATGTCGGCGCCGATATAGACCTGCAGCACCTGCTTGATGCCGCGCACGAGGGTGAAGTAGTGCTCGTCGGTCGTGATCAGGATCGGCCAGAGATACTGGTTCCAGCCGACGACGAACATGATGATGAAGATCGCCGCCATCATCGTTTTCGATAGCGGCACGAGAATGTCGATGAAGAAGCGGAAGGGTCCGGCCCCGTCTATGCGGGCCGCCTCCACCAGCTCGTCCGGCACCGAGCGGAAGAACTGCCGGAAATAGAAGGTGCCGGTCGCCGAGGCGATGAGCGGCAGGATCAGGCCGGTATAGGAGTTGAGCAGCCCCATCTGCTGGACCACCTCGTAGGAGGGCAGGATCCGAACCTCTAGGGGCAGAAGCAGTGTCGAGAAGATCACCCAGAAGAAGAAGGTGCCGAGCGGGAAACGGAAATAGACGATGGCATAGGCCGCCAGCATCGACACCACGATCTTGCCGACGGCGAAACCGATGCCGAGGATGGCCGAGTTCATCGCCATCAGCGCCCCCGTCACCTCGCCCGAGAACCCGCCCTTGTAGAACAGGACGTTGCGATAGGTCTCGAGGAAATTGCCGCCCCAGCCGATCTGCATGCCGTGATTGTGGATATAGACCCGGTCATAGCTCGAGGTGGTGATGGCCACGAGGATCGGCCCCATCATGACGATGACGCCGACGATCAGCACCAGATGATCCCTCAGGCGGTCGCGATACATGCCTCACATCCTCGTTTCGCAAGGTTCACTTGTAATGGATCCGCCGCTCGAGCAGGCGGAACTGGGCGATGGTCAGCACCAGAACGAGGATCATCAGGATCACCGACTGGGCCGAGGAGCCGCCGAGATCGTTGCCGCGGAAACCGTCGAGGAAGACCTTGTAGACCAGCGTCTTCGGGTTGTTGCCGGGTTCGCCCTTCACCATCAGGTCGATGATGCCGAAGGTCTCGAACAGGGCGTAGGTGATGTTGATGACGAGCAGGAAGAAGGTCGTCGGCGCGAGAAGCGGGAAGATCACCGTCCAGAAGCGGCGCACCGAGGAACGGCAGTCGATCGCCGCGGCCTCGCGCACCGAATTGGGAATCGACTGGAGCCCCGAAAGCACGAAGATGAAATTGTAGGGTATCTGCTTCCAGGTGGCGACGATCATCATGGCGATCGCCGTGTCCCACCAGTTGACACCGACCTTCATCTCGTGCCCGAAGAGACCGACGAAATCCACCAGCGGCCCGATGTGCTGGTCGAACAGCATCACGCCGATGAGCCCTGCCACCGGCGGCGCGATGGCATAGACCCACATCAGGATGGTCTTGTAGGCCGACCGGCCGCGCAGCACGTTGTCCGCCGCCACCGCGAGCCACATCCCGAGCGCCAGCGAGCCGAGCGCCACGATCAGCGTGAAGATCGCGGTGAACCAGGCGGCCCGGCGATAATCGGCCGAGCTCAGCGCCTCGACATAGTTCTCGAACCCGACGAAGGTGCGGGTGCCGAAGAAGGGATCCTCGAGAAAGAAGGAGGACCAGATCGCCTCCGCCGCCGGCCACAGGAAGAAGACGGCGATGATCGCCATCTGCGGCAGAAGCAGGAAATAGGGGGTGAGCGGCGAGTCGAAGCGCGACGACTGCATGGTGGCTGTGCTCCGCTGAAGACCGAGCCGGGTTGGCCCCGCGAAAAACCCGTCGGGCAAGAAGAACCGGGGGACAGCATCCCCCGGTTCCTCCTCTTTGGCAAGGGTTCAGCCGCCGACGGTGCGGGCGAACTTGTCGAGAAGGGCGTTGGCTTCCTTCTCGATGGTGGCGAAGGCGGTATCGACATCGGTCTCGCCCGAGATGATCCGCCCGTATTCGCGGTTCATCACGTCGCGGATCTGGACATAGTAGCCGAGGCGATAGCCGCGGGTCCACTTGCCGGGCCGGTCGTTGAGCTGCTTGATGCCGATCTCGGCCGCCGGGAAGCGCTCGTAATGGCCGTCCTTCTTCGCCAGCTCGTAGGCCGCGTTGGTGATCGGCACATAGCCGGTTTCCTTGTGCCAGTAGTACTGGATTTCCGGCGAGGAGAGGAACTTGAAGAAATCGGCCGTCGCCTTGTTCTCCTCGGCCGGCTTGCGCGAAAGGGCGAAGAGCGCCGCGCCGCCGATGAAGGTGCGGTAGGGCTTTTCGGTCACCTTCTTCCAGTAGGGCAGGAAGGTCGCCGAGAACGGGAAGTTGGTGGACTTCAGGAGGCCGCCGAAGGAGCCCGACGAGCCGAGCCACATTGCCGCCTCGCCCTTCTCGAAGGCCGACTGGTTGTCGCCCCAGCCGGTGCCGTAATAGCCGAAGAGACCGTTGTTGATCCAGTTCTTGAAGCGGCTGAAGTGCATCCGCATGTGCGGGTTGTTGACGAGGATCTTCGTGCCCTTCACCCCGTCGAACCCGTTGTTGTTGGTGGCGAACTGGAGGTTGTGGCGCGAATGGAAGTTCTCGGTGAAGATCCACGGCAGGTGCGACTGGCACATCGGGACATAGCCGGCCTTCTTGAGCGCCGGCGCCGTGACCTCCTCGAACTCCTCCCAGGTCTTCGGCGGCGTGACGCCGGCCTTCTTCAGCGCCTCCTCGTTGTAATACATGATCGGGGTCGAGGAATTGAACGGCATGCCGATCATCTTGCCGTTCGAGTCGGCGTAGAAGTAGCGCACGCCCTCGATGTAGTCGTTCGGGTCGAAGGCGACGCCGGCATCGGCGAGCAGATCCTCGGCCGCGACCACGGCCCCCCTGGCGGCGATGATGGTGGCGGCGCCGGCGTCGAACACCTGCGAAATGTTCGGATGCTCTCCGGCGCGGAAGGCGGCGATGGTGGCGGTCAGCGTGTCCTCGTAGCCGCCCTTGTAGACCGGCGTGATCCTTTCGGCGTCCTGAGAGGCATTGAAGCGGGTCGAGATCTCGTTGACGACCTCGCCGAGCTTGCCGCCCATGGCATGCCACCACTGGATATCGACCGGGCTTGCGGCCTTCACCATCGAGATGCCGGGAAGCGTGCCGGCAGCGGTTGCGGCCGAAACGGCCAGGAATGTTCTGCGGTCCATGGGAAGTCTCCTTGCGTTCCCCGATGCGGGCAGGTTTTCGTTCCTCTGCCTGTCGGACAGGGCCCGGGTTCATGCACAGGCACGCATGAAGCCGCGCCGCCGCATCTTCCGGCAGAATGCTGCCCGCGTCACACGCTGCCGGAGCGATGCAGATCCTTCTTAAAGGCAAGTCATTTTGTCGCAAGAATTTTTTTCATCATTGCCGAAAATTGTCGAAAGAGCGGAAAAGATCATAGATTATCAGACCGTTGCCATTTCCACTGTTGCCCTGCAAACTGTCTCGAAAAATTTTTCCAGATATTCCAGCATCTTGACACCCCGCAAGGTTGCGAACGCATGCATCCCGCGAATCGCTCTCGGTGAACCGTTCGGTCCGCGTCGGGTTGTGGTTGACAGGTCATCCTGAAACACGCGCAGAAGCTGCGCGTGCTCATCAAGCTGGCCCGGCTCCGCCGGGAGACAGCACATGGCGGCCCCGCCTCCCGACCGTTCGAATGGCGGATGCGGAGCGAATCGCCTCGCCTTGCCGCGGCGTGAGCGGGCTGGCCGAAGGCGCGCTCAACCGCCCTCGGAAACCGGAGGCGGCACCGAAGAAGGCCCCCGACGGGCCGGCGCCCCGCCCCCCGCACCTTCAGGCGCCGGAGCCGTCACCTCGAGCACGGGCGGCTCCTCGAACTCGAACCGCTCGAGCGCATGGGCCCGTTTCCCGGCCTTCTGGGCCGAAATGCGGATATCGTCGATATCCTTCGCCGCCAGGGAGAAATGCCGGTCGAGGCTCTCCACCCGCTTTCCCAGTCGCTCGAGATCCTTGCCGAGCAGTCCCAGCTCGCGCCGGATCAGATGCGCCTGCTCCCGCATGCGGGCATCCTTCAGGATGGCACGCATGGTGTTGAGGGTGGCCATGCAGGTCGTCGGGGAGACGATCCACACCCGGGCCTCGAAACCCTCGCGCACCACGTCGCCGAAATTCGCATGCAGCTCGGCATAGACGGCTTCGGAAGGCAGGAACATGATGGCGCCGTCGGCCGTTTCTCCCTCGATGATGTAGCTCTCGCGGATCTTCGCGATATGCCTGCGGACCGCCTCGCGGAAGGCTCGCGCCGCAAGGCGCATCTCCGCCTCGTTCGCCGCCGCCCGCAACTGTTCATAGGCTTCGAGCGGAAACTTGGCGTCGATCACGATCGGGCCCGGCGGATTGGGCAGATGGACGAGGCAATCGGGGCGCCGGCCATTCGAAAGCGCCGCCTGGAACTTGTAGCTGTCCGGAGGCAGCGCTTTGGTCACGATGTCCTGCAGCTGGATCTCGCCGAAAGCACCGCGGGCCTGCTTGTTCGACAGGATGTCCTGCAGGGAAAGCACATCCCCCGAAAGCTTCTCGATCTTGGCCTGGGCGCGGTCGATGGTCTCGAGCCGCTGCTGCAATTCGCCGAGCGAGCGGGCCGTGCGCTGGGCCGTCCCCTGGAGCGTTTCCCCGACCGCCTTCTGCACGGCCTCGAGCCGCCGCTCCATGGCTTCGACCATCCGTGCCTGACTGCGGGCCTGCGCTTCGGAGACGTGCTGCAGACCGCCTTCGAGGCGCTGCTGCGCTTCCGACAGTCGCCGCGTCTCCTCGGCCAGCATGGCGAGGGTATCGGCAATGACCTCGACGGTTTTCTCCGCACGGCCGCGGCGCCGAAGCAAGAGCACCACCGCAACGAGAAGCGCCCCCCCGGCCAGGAGCGCGGCCGGCGCCGGATTGGCCATGGCCCAGTTTCGCAGCTGCTCCAGCATCGCCTGCAGACTCATCGTCATTCCGCCATTCCTTGCCCCGGCTTCGCTTCCAGGCGGCTATCTGCGGCCGAAGAGCCGCTCGATGTCCTCGAGCGGGATCGAAACGAAGGTGGGGCGACCGTGATTGCATTGCCCCGCGGCGGGCGTCGCCTCCATCTCCCGCAGGAGAGCGTTCATCTCGGTCACCGTCATGCGCCGGCCCGAGCGCACCGAACCGTGGCAGGCCATGCGCGAGAGCACCGCATGAAGCCGCGCTTCGAGCAGCTCGGCACCGGAGCCTTCCTCGAAGGCGTCGAGAATGTCGGCCAGAAGCGCCGCCACATCCACCTCGCCGAGAAGCGCCGGCGTCTCGCGTACGGCAACGGCACCGGGGCCGAAAGGTTCGATCACGAGGCCGAGCCGCGCCAGATCCTCGGCCGCATCGAGGAGCCGCGCCTTCTCGTCGGCCTCGAGATGCACGATTTCGGGCACGAGCAGCGCCTGCCGGGCAATTCCCTTCGCGGCCATTTCGGCCTTCAGCTTCTCGTAGACCAGCCGCTCATGGGCCGCATGCTGATCGACGATCACCATGCCGTCGCGGGTCTGGGCGATGATGTAGTTTTCGTGGATCTGCGCCCGCGCCGCGCCGAGAGGGTGATCGAGCAGGGCGCCGTCCTCTTCCGCGGCGGGTGTCTCGGCCCGCGCCGAAGGGGCTTCCAGCGCCTCGCCGAGCGGCGCCTGCATCTGCCATGCCGCCTGTCGCGCCCCGGCCGGAGGTTGCTCGGAAAAGCCCTGCGGCGCATGCGGCCGTGCCGAGCTCCTGGGGCGGAAGGCGCCGAGGGCGGCATCGGTCATGGTGGTGACGTTCCGCACCCCTTCGGCGGCCAGGGCGTGGCGGATGGCCGAAACGATCAGCCCGCGGACGATGCCGGGGTCGCGAAAGCGCACCTCGGCCTTGGCCGGGTGCACGTTCACATCGACCAGCTCCGGCGGGCAGACGACATCGAGCACCGCCGCAGGCTGCCTGTCGCGTGGCAGCAGGTCGGCATAGGCCGCCCGCAGCGCGCCATGAAGCAGCCGGTCGCGAACCGGCCGGCCGTTGACGGAGAAATACTGCTGGCTTGCCGCCGCCCGGGAATAGACCGGCAGGGCGGCATGGCCCCTGAGGCCGATTCCCGCGCGCTCGGCCTCGATCGGCACGGCATTGTCGACGAATTCCTTTCCCAGAACCCGCCGCACCCGTGCCGCCAATGCCGCGAACAGATCGCCGCTCTCCGGGTCTGCCCGGAAGAGCTCGCGCACCCGGCCCCCGTCCTCGCCCAGATCGCGCAGCACGAAGCCGACATGGGGTTCGGCCAGCGCCAGCCGCCGCACCACGTCGATCACCGCCTGCATCTCCGCGCGGTCGGAGCGCATGAACTTGAGACGGGCGGGCGTGGCGAAGAAGATGTCCCGCAGCTCCACCAGCGTTCCGGGCCGGGCCGCCGCAGGCCGCACCGCCCCCACGCGCCCACCTTCGACGGTGATCGCCGCTCCTTCCGGCGCTTCCGGCGGCCGCGACACGATCCTCAGCCGCCCCACCGCCCCCAGCGACGGCAACGCCTCGCCGCGAAAGCCGAAGCTCGCGATATGGACGAGATCGGACCCGTCGATCTTCGATGTGGCGTGGCGGGAGACGGCCAGAGGCAGCTCTTCGGCGGGAATGCCGCAGCCGTCGTCGCGCACGCGGACGAGGCTCTTGCCGCCCCGCGAAATGTCGATCTCGATCCGGCGCGCCCCGGCGTCGAGCGCATTTTCGACCAGCTCCTTCACGGCCGAGGCGGGCCGCTCCACCACCTCGCCGGCGGCGATGCGGTTGATCGCGGCCTCGTCGAGCGGGCGGATCGGTCGGCGCGACGCCGGTTCCCGTATCTTGTCTGCCATCCGGTTCATTCCACAATCTCTAGCATGGTCCGTCGGATTCGGCCATGCCAATCGGGGCCGCGCCGGGGCTGTGACGGCGCCGCAGGACCGGGGAGCTCAGAGCCCCTCGGGCCGACCGACGACAACGAATTCGAGCCTGTCGGGGGTCATCAGCCGCCGCGCCACCCGCTTGAGATCGGCGAGCGTGACGGCCTCGATGCGCGCGTTGCGGAAGTTGGGGTAGTCGCGCGGAAAGCCGGCGATCTGCATCCCGGCGAGAATGGCGGCGATGCGGCCGTTGCTGTCGAAGCGCAGGGGGTAGGAACCCGTCATGTAGCGCTTCGCGGCCTGCAGCTCATCCTCGGTGATGTTGCCGGCGGCCACATCAGCCCAGACCTTGCGGATGAGGGCGACGGCCTGCCCCGCCGTGGCGTTGACGGTGCGGGTCTGCCCGCCCCAGTATTCCGCCGGGCCGAGATCCGCGAGCCAGGTGCCGATTCCATAGGTCAGCCCGCGCTTCTCGCGCAGCTCCTGCATGAGCCGGGCGTTGAAGCCGCCACCGATGATCTGGTTGAGCACATGGGCGGCGAAGAAGTCCGGGTCGGTGCGGTCGATACCTCTCTGGGCGAAGAGAATGACCGATTGCGGCGAAGGGAAGGGCTGCGTCTCGACAGCACCGGCGACCTTCGGCACCGTGCGCGGCGGCAGCGGCGCCCCTCGGGCGGGCAGATCGGCGAAGATGCGGTCGAGCAGCGGCGCCAGCGCCTCGGGGGTGATGTCCCCGGCCACGCCGATCACCAGATGATCGCGACTGAGCGCCCGCCGGTGGGCCTGCAGCAGATCGTCCCGGCCGATCCTCTCGACGCTCGCGCGCGTACCCTCGGGCGGCCGGCCGAAGGGGTGCCCGGCGAAGAGACGCGCCATCAGCATCCGTGACGCAATGGCTTCCGGGTCCTTCTCGCGGCTGTCGATATAGGCGAGAACCTGACCGCGCACACGGTCGATGGCCGACGGGTCGAAGCGCGGCCTGGTGAGGGCCAGACGGAGAAGATCCGCGGCATCGGCGAGATCCTCGGTGAGCATCTTCGCCGAGACATTGACGCCGACAAGGTCGGCATCGAAGGCGAAATCGGCGCCGAGCCGCTCCACCTCCCTGGCAAAGGCGCGCGAATCCATCTCCCCGGCCCCCTCCTCGAGAAGGCCGGCCATGAACATCGTCTCGCCTTCCTTGCCGGGCCGGTCGAGTGCGGCGCCGCCCCGAAAGCGGATCTCGAAGCTGACAAAGGGCAGGGTGTGATCCTCGACGAGCCAGGCGGTGATGCCGCCGGGGCTCGTCACCTCGGCGATCTCGACCCCGGCCCGGGCCGGCACAAGCGCCGCAAGAGCGAGCAGAACGCCGAAGACGACGTTGCGCAGCGAGCGGAGGAGACGCCTTGCCGGCATCGGCATACGGGAAAGGGGCCGGTTCATCGCATGCCTCCTTCACGCTTCGGATCCGCGGGCTTCGCGGCAGCCGCCTTCGCGACCGTTCCGCCGACTGCCGAGGGCATCAGCCAGCCGGTGACGGCGCGGCGCATCTCGAGCGCCGCCGCTCCGGCCGCGCGGATCTCCTCGGGGGTGACCGCCACCAGAAGATCGGGCCAGCGGCGCACGTCCTCGAGGCTGCGACCGCGCACGAGCGCCGCGCCGTATTCGCGCGCTTCGGCCATCATGCTGTCGCGTGCGTAGATCACCCCGGCACGCACGCTCTTGCGGATGCGGGCAAGGTCGTCCGCCCGGACGCCCTCTTTCAGAAAGGCCGTCACCTCCTCGTCCAGCGCCGCTTCCACATCGGCGAGGGAGACGCCGGGAGCCGGCACCACGTAAAGGGTGAAGAGCCCGCCGTCGAGCCCGTCCACCGAGGCAAAGGCGGCGGCCGAGAGCGCCAGCTTGCGTTCGACGGTCAACGCGCGCACGAGACGCGAGGTCTGTCCGCCTCCCAGAAGTTCGGCGAACATCACGAGCGCCGCCGCCTTGCGCCGGTCCCGCACCATCTCGGGCGGCAGGTAATAGGTGCGGATGACGTAGGGCCGGGCAACGCGGGGATCTTCCATCACGAGCCGTCGTTCCGCCAGCTGGGGCGGCTCCTGGGGGCGCAGCCGCGGCGGCAGGTCGGCGCTCCGCGGCAGGGGGCCGTAATATCTCTCGGCCAGCGCCTTCACCTGCGCCGGATCGACATCCCCGACCACGACAACCACCGCGTTGTCGGGGGCGTAGTAGGTGCGGTAGAAACGCAACGCATCCTCGCGCGTGAGCGCCGCCACCTCGTGGCGCCAGCCGATGACCGGGCGGCCATAGGGGTGGTTGAGATATTGCGCCGCCATGCGCTGCTCGCGAAAGAGCGCGCCCGGGTCGCTGTCGGTGCGCTGGCTGCGCTCCTCGAGCACCACCTTCTTCTCGGTGGCCACATCCTCGGCGGTCAGCCGCAAATTGCGCATCCGGTCGGCTTCGAGCTCCATGACGAGGGGGAGCCGGTCGGCGGCGATCCGCTGGAAATAGGCGGTATAGTCATGGGTGGTGAAGGCGTTGTCGTTGCCCCCTTCGGCCTCCACAAGCCGCGAGAAGGCCCCTTCGGGGAAGCGCTCGGTGCCCTTGAACATCAGGTGCTCGAAGAGATGGGCGATGCCCGACTTGCCCGGTGGCTCGTCGGCCGCGCCCACGCGATACCACACCATGTGCACGACCACCGGGGCACGGTGATTTTCGACCACCACCACCTCGAGTCCGTTCTTCAGGGTGAAGCGGGTGACGTCGCCGGTCGCGGCCCGGCCCGCGAGTGTGCCGCCGAGGAGAAAGAGAAGAGTTGCCAGCAGAAGCGCCCACAGCCCGGGCGGAAGGTTTGCGCGGTCGAAGCGCCATCTCTTCCCGCATCGGATCCTCGTGCCATGCGTCATGTCGCTCTCCACCGCCCTTCCCTGACCGCTTGATGGCAGGATGCGGAACGGGCCGCCACCCCCCCCGGCGGCCGCCTCACCCGATCTTGATGGGCGTCGGCGGGCAGGTTCAGTTCGCGGGCTTCGGGGGAGCGGTCGGCGTCCAGATGCCGGCACGGCGCAGACGCTCGATCTCCTGCCAGGGATCGAGGGCCATCGGCTCGTAGGCCTTGAAATAGACATTGACGCCGAAGAGCCGCTCCAGCGGCCGGCCGCGATGGGCCTTGCGCCATTCGAGATCCTCGGCGGCAAGCCTGTCGCGAATGCCGGGGTCGATGCCGTAACGCGCCACGGCCTTCACGAGCGCTCCATCCGCGGCCGGAATGCGGCCCGGGCTGCGGTCGGCCGGGCGACCGCCAAGGGCGATCCGGGCATCCTCCTCGGGAACGACATCCACCCGGTTGCGTCCCCCCGGCTCGGGTGGTGGCAGCTCGGCGGCAAGCCTGTCGATGTTCCGCGGGATCTCGGGTTTCCTGTAGGGCAGGACGGCAAACTCGTCGGGGGTGGCAGAGCGCAGGTTCATCAGCCGCGGCTCTCCCTGCGAGCATGCCGCGAGCACGGCCATGCCGGCAGCCATGAACGCAAACCTCGTCATTCGCATCTCTCGCCCCTCCGGCCCCTACGCGGCCCCTTTCTTCTTGTCACCCGTCACGGCCAAAAGCGCAAGCCCCGCCGCCCCCAGGAAGATGAACACATCGGCCGGGTTGAAGGCGTAGGGATTGTGAAAACCGCAGCAGGAGACGTTGAGGAAATCGAGCACGGCACCGTATTGCAGCCGGTCGAGAGCATTGGCGAAGGCCCCGCCGGCCAGGAAGCCGGCGAACACCCGGTCGAATGCCCGGGGCAGCGACCGGGCGGCCCAGACCAGCACCCCGACGCCGACGGCCAGGGCCAGCAGGACGAGAAACCAGCGCTGCGCCGCGCCGCCAGTGCCGAAGAGGCCGAAATTGATCCCCCGGTTCCAGCCGATGTGGAAGGCGACCCAGGGCGGCCACACTTCCACCCGGCCGACATGGGCAAGGTCATAGCGCGTCAGCACCCACCACTTGGCCATCTGATCGGCGAGAAGCGCAAGAAGGGCGGCGGAAAGCGCGAGGCGCATCGGAGAGGCTCCGCATTCAGTGGCGGAAATGGCGCATGCCGGTGAAGACCATCGCCAGCCCCGCCTCGTTCGCGGCCCGGATGACGTCCTCGTCGCGGATCGAGCCGCCGGGCTGGATGACGGCGGTCGCCCCGGCCTCGGCCGCGGCCAGAAGGCCGTCTGGGAAGGGGAAGAAGGCGTCGGAGGCGACCACCGAACCCACGGTCGGCGGCTCCGCAAGCCCCAGGGCCTCGGCCATGTCCCGGGCCTTGCGGGCGGCGATGCGGGTCGAATCCACCCGGCTCATCTGCCCCGCCCCGATGCCGACGGTGGCCAGCTCCTTCGCATAGACGATGGCGTTCGACTTGACATGCTTGGCCACCTTCCAGGCAAAGAGCATGTCCCGCAGCTCGTTCTCGGTGGGCGCACGCTCGGTCACGACCTTCAGATCCTTCGCACGCACCGTGCCGTTGTCGCGGTCCTGCACGAGCCAGCCGCCCGTCACCTGCCGCCAGGCAAGGCCCGGAGCCAGCGGATCGGGCAGCCCGCCGGTCTCCAGCAGGCGGACATTCTTCTTGCGGGCGAAGACCCTTCGCGCCTCTTCCGGGATCTCGGGAGCGATCACGACCTCGGTGAAGATCGCGGCGATCTCCTCGGCGGTTTCCCCGTCGAGCGGCCGGTTGAAGGCGACAATGCCCCCGAAGGCCGATACGCGGTCGCAATCATAGGCCTTCTGCCAGGCCGCCCGCAGGCTCTCGCCGCGGGCGACGCCACAGGGGTTGGCATGCTTGACGATGACGCAGGCCGGCCCTTCCTCGGGAGCGAACTCAGCCACGAGGGAGAAGGCGGCGTCGGTGTCGTTGATGTTGTTGTAGCTCAGCTCCTTGCCCTGAAGCTGGCGGGCCGTGGCCACCCCCGGCGCCTCGTTGCCATCGACATAGAAGGCCGCCCGTTGATGCGGGTTCTCGCCATAGCGCAGCTTCTGCCGCAGCGTGCCGGCCGCCGCCCGGCGCCGGGGCGCCTCGACGCCGATCATCCCGGCCATCCATCCGCTCACCGCCGCATCGTAGGCCGCGGTGCGGGCGAAGGCCTCCATCGCCATGCGCCGGCGGAAGGCGCCGCACGTCGCCCCGTCGTGATGCGCAAGCTCCCCGAGAAGGGCTTCGTAGTCTTCGGGATCGACGATCACCGTCACATGCGCATGGTTCTTGGCTCCGGCCCGGATCATCGCCGGCCCGCCGATGTCGATGTTCTCGATGCAGTCGGCCGGGTCGGCGCCGCGGGCCACGGTCGCCTCGAACGGATAGAGGTTGACGACAAGGAGATCGATCGGCCGGATGCCGTGCGCCTCCATCGCCGCGACATGCGCCGGGTCGTCGCGCAGGGCGAGAAGGCCGCCATGCACCGCCGGATGCAGCGTCTTGACGCGCCCGTCCATCATTTCGGGGAACCCCGTGAGTTCCGCCACGTCCGTCACCGTGAGGCCGGCCTCGCGCAAGCTGCGGGCCGTGCCGCCGGTCGATACGAGTTCGACACCGCGTTCGGCCAGTGCCCGCCCGAGCTCCACCAGCCCCGTCTTGTCCGAAACCGACAGGAGCGCCCGCCGGAGCTTCACCAGATCCGTGCTCATCTCTTTCCGTCCATTCGATCGATACCCTTGCCACCCTGCGCGGCCATGCGCCGGGCCGGCCGCGTTCAGGACCCTCTTTGCGGCTTTTGCGGGGCGGCGGCAAGGGCGTCGATGCCGCGGCGGGCATGGCGGCCTTCCTCGATCCGCTCGAAACGCCAAGCGATCTGCGATGCATGGTCGATCACGTCCCAGCGCAGCTCGATCGCGAGCCGTTCGCGCGGATGCAGCCGCTCGGGGACGTAATGAACCCCCTTGAGAAGCCGCACGCGCACCGCCGGATCGGGCCGCAGAAGCCACAGCCCGCCATCGGGCAGGAGCAGCGATACGGCGGCGCCGGCCATGTCCACCTCGGCGCGGATGCCGGGGGCGAGATGGAACAGCGCCCGGCAGGGAACGGCCGCCCCCGGCGCTTCGGCCAGCGCCTCCTCGAGCCGGATGCGGTCTTCCTCGGAAACGGCCGCCACCGTGTCCTCGCCGGCAAGGGCGCTGCCGTCGGCTGCGATATCGAGCCGGCGCATGTGCGTGAGCCCGGTGGTGGCGCGGTAGCCGTCATGCACCGCGAGAAGGCGGACGCCCCCGGCCGTGACCATCTGGCTGAGCCGGGCGGTCATGGGGCCGGGGTCGAACACGCTCGTGCGACCACCGCCGCGCCCCGGCCGCGTGACGAACCGCCCCCAGGAGCGCCCGCCGATCTCGACCGTGGAATGGGCGGCGGTCGATCGGGACCGGGCATCCGCCTCGGGGCCGAAGAGATGCCCCGGACCCGCATTGAGAATGATCGGGTCGAACCCGTGCACCAGCTCGAAGGCAAGGGCGCTGGCGGCGCCCCGGGGACCGTGTGGGGGCGGGCCCGCATCCATCACGAGCGAGAGCTTTCCGGCATGAACATGGGCATACCCCATGAGCACAGCCTGCCCCGGCATGGCGCGACTGCCCGAGGCCACGAGGGCCTGATCGAGCCTTCCCTTCGCCGGTCCGCCGCCGTGAAATGCCGGCAGGGAGCCGTCACGATGGCGCAGGCCCCGCAGGATCCGGGCGATCTCGTCCACCGCCTCGCTCAGCTCGGGAGGCACCGGTCGGTCGGCGGCCGCGAGTGCCCGGCCACCCCAGATGAAACGGAAGAACACCTCGAGCAGCTCCTCCGGGTTGCGGCTCGGCACGCCGTGCCGGCGGGTGATGCTCCGTGCCTCGCGCACGAGCCCGGCAAGGGCCGGCCGGGCGAAGCGTTCCATCCCCTCGAGGGCCAGGGCCGCCTGGAGAAGGCCGCTCAAGGCCTCGATGCGGGGCAGCCCTGCCGGCGCCGTCTTCCATCTTCGGGCCAGAAAGCGCGCATGATGACCCAGCGCGGCGAAGAAGGCGGCGGAGCGGGCACGCTCGACCCCGTGCAGCAGCACGATCGCATGGCTGATCCAGCGCGTGATCCGCCGCCCGGCCAGAGCCGGCTGCCAGCCCGGCCCGGAGCCGCGGCCGAAGCGGGCGATCCACTCGAAGCTCCATGCCCGCATCGTGCGCCGCGCCTCGGCGGTGCCGAGGGCCGCGAGATCGTCCAGCCAGGCTAGGCCGTGCAGCTCGGCAAGGAAGGACGGGGGCGCCTCGGTGATCTCCCAGGGCGACATGTCGGGGGCGGCGACCAGTGTGCCTCCCCGGCGGAAATTGCCCGCGAGGAGTTGACGCCCGCGCGCGAGCGAACCCGGCGTGAAAGGTTCGGGCATGGTAACGAAGGCCCGCGCCGGCGGCCCGAAGGCGGTCAGCCGCGCGGCCAGCCTGTCGCCCGCATCCGCCTTCATCCGGCCGAGCCGGCGGAAGAAGGAAGCGGGCGTCGCCCCGCCCATGTCGCTCATGCCTGCCTCGCCACCGTCGTTCTCGTTGCCGCCACCCTAGCCGATCGGCGCAGCCCTGTCACCGCCTCGGCCGCCGCCACGGAAGGCGCGGCTCAGGAAGCAGGCTTCTCGAAGACGGCGACGAAGAAACCGTCCATGCCGCCGCGCTCGGGCCAGTAGTCGGGCCGCAGGCGGATCTGCCCCTCGGCGGGCGACCAGGCGGGGTCGAGACCGAGGGCCGGCATGTCGAGGGGAACGGGTCGCCAGTCGGGGAATTCGGCGCCGAAGGCTTCGGCCCATGCTTCGCCCTCCTCCGGCAGAAGCGAGCAGGTGGCGAGCACGAGCCGCCCCCCCGGGGCCACCAGCGAAGCGGCATGGCGGCCAAGGCGGCGTTGCAGATCGACGAGCGGTGCCACATCCGCCTCCCGGCGCACGAAGGGCAGTTCCGGGTGGCGGCGGATGGTGCCGGTCGCGGTGCAGGGCGCGTCGAGCAGGACCATGTCGAAGGGGGTTTCGGTCGTGAAGTCGAGCGCATCGGTCGCGACGATCTCGGCCCTTGAGCCGATGCGGGCGAGATTTTCGGCCAGTCGCTCGAGCCGCCGCGCGGAGATGTCCACCGCCGTGACATCGGCCCCGGCCGCGGCCAGCTGCATGGTCTTGCCCCCGGGAGCGGCGCACAGATCGAGCACCCGCCGGCCGGCGACCTCCCCGCCGAGCCGCGCCGGAAGGGCGGCGGCCGCGTCCTGCACCCACCAACGCCCCGCATCGTGGCCCGGCAGAGCGGTGATGCGGCCCTTTCGCCGAAGCCGGATCGATCCGGTCGGCAGCAACTCGCCCCCGAGGGTTTCCGCGAGCGCCGATGCGTCCTCGTGCGGATGGGGGGTGATGTCGATCGGCGCCCCCCGCTCATGGGCGGCCTCGATGCGGCGGACGGCGGCGCGCCCGAAGGCCTTGCGTACCTTCCCCGACAGCCAGGGGGGCAACCGCGTCGGCCCCGCCTTCTCCCATGTCGGCCGCGCTGCGGGCACCTTCCGCATGACGGCGTTGACCAGCTCCGCATAGGGTGCCGTCCGTCGGCCGCCGCTCCGGGCGATCCCGACCATGGCATTGCAGACGCCGTGGGGCGCGCCGCCTTCGGCCAGGATCTCGGTCGTGCCGAGGCGAAGCAGGTTCCTGACGGGGGCGGGCGGCTTCTTGCGCAGCATCTCGTCGAGCACCGCATCGGCCCGACCCAGATGCCGCAGGGTGCTGCGGGCAAGGCGCAGCGCCTCGGCCCGCTCGGAGGGCGCAAGACCGGCAAGCGCCGCGGCCCCTTCCTCGAGAGGCAATCCCTCGATCACCGCCCGGTCGATCAGCCGCGCCGCGCGCTGCCGTGTCCGCATTCCGTCTGCCGCATTCATTCGCCGCCTCCGATCGCGCCTGCCGTTGCGCTTTCCGCGGTTTCGGCGCTAACATGGGCACCGCGCCGGGGAAATGCCAGAAGGAGCCCGCCATGGCCGAGACATCGCGGCCCGAATCTTCCGCCACCGATCCGCCTGCAACCGCCGGGCCAAGGCACGGTGTCCGCCCCCTGCCGCCAGCGGCACGCCGGGCGCTGGCCGAAGCCGAGGAGCGGCGACGGCATGCAAAAGCCCGGCAGATGCCGAAGGAGCTCGGCGGCCGCGACGGCCCCGAGCCCACCCGTTACGGCGACTGGGAGAAGAACGGCATCATTTCCGATTTCTGATCTCGCCGATTTCCGATGTGGTTCGCCGAAGGGCGGCGGGCCTCACGTGCCGCCCAGCCCGAGCACGTCGCGCATGGTGAATTCCCCCGGCCCCTTGTCGCGCCCCCAGAGCGCTGCCTTGAGCGCGCCACGGGCGAAGATGCGCCGGTCGGTGGCGATGTGCCTGAGCGAGATCCGTTCGCCCTCGCCGGCAAAGAGCACCTCGTGCTCGCCGACGATGTCGCCGCCACGGATGACCGCAAAGCCGATATGCCCGCGCTCGCGCGGCCCGGTGATGCCGTCGCGGGCCCGGTCGGCCACCTGCTCGAGATCGACCCCGCGCCCCGAGGCGGCCGCCTCCCCCAGCATCAGCGCCGTGCCCGAGGGTGCATCGACCTTGTGCCGGTGATGGGCCTCGACGATCTCGATGTCGAAATCGGCGTCGAGCGCCCGCGCCACCTGCTCGACCAGCACCGTCAGGAGGTTGACCCCGAGGCTCATGTTGCCGGCGCGGATGATGGTGGCATGGCGCGCCGCGGCGGCGATCTTCTCCAGGTCCTCGGTGGCAAACCCCGTCGTGCCGATGACATGAACCGCCCGTGCCTGCGCCGCAATCTCCGCATGGGCCAGCGTCGCGGCCGGGGCGGTGAAGTCGAGCACGCCGCGGGCCGGCGCGATGGCCTCGAGCGGATCGTCGGTGACGACGAGCCCGCGCGGCGCGCCGCCGAGGCATTCTCCGAGATCCTTCCCCACCCAGGGATGGCCCGGTCGCTCGGTCGCGCCGACGAGTTCGGCCCTGTCGCTTTCGTCCACCACCTCGATCAGCATCCGCCCCATGCGGCCCGAAGCCCCCATGACGGCGATCGGCATCTTCTCCTGGTTCATGGCGTCCTCCCTTCGCGCCCTGTCCGTGGTCGCGCGATCTGCGCTCTCATAGCGCCTCGCCAGCCTGCGCGAAAGGTCGCGCTTGCACGGGCCCGCCCCCGCCCCTATGTGGAGCGCAGGCGAAAGGACAGGACGGATGAAGAAACGTTCCCGTGACAAGGGGCCCTCGACCCGACAGCTGAGAATGGGCGAACTGGTGCGCCGCCGCCTCGCCGAAATCCTGATGCGCGGCGAGGTGCACGACCCGGAACTCAACGCCATGTCGATCACGGTAGGCGGGGTGAAGATGTCGCCCGATCTGCGCATCGCCACCGCCTATGTGCAGCCTCTGGGCGGAGAAGGGGTCGAAAGCGCCATCGAGGCCCTTGCCCGCAACCGGCCCGCGATCCGCCGGCTCGTCGCAAAGGATCTGCGGGTGAAATATCCGCCCGATTTCCGCTTCCGGCCCGACCCGGTGTTCGACCATCTTGACCATGCCCGCACCCTCTTTGCCGACGAGAAGCTCCGACGCGATGTCGGGACGGACACCCCGGAAGAGGGAGCGGAAGGAGGGCATGGCGGTGCCGAGGGCAGAGAATGCGGGGAGGGCTGAGCGGCGGCCGCGTGTGCAGCGCGGCTGCGGCCGCCGGCACGAGGCCGCGGGCCGGAAGGACATCCGCGCTTGATCTGGCGCTTCATCCGGTCTATCGCCCCCCGATCACGGCCCCGGCCGATGGATGTTTCCGACAATGGCAGGCGGAGAACGATGGGTAGAAGGCGCAAGACGGGTCGCAATGTCAGCGGCTGGCTGATCATCGACAAGCCCGAGGGCATGACCTCGACCGCCGTGGTCAATGCCGTCAAGCGGGCCTTCGACGTCCGCAAGGCCGGCCATGCCGGCACGCTCGACCCGCTGGCCACCGGGCTTCTCGCCATCGCCTTCGGCGAAGCCACGAAGACCGTGCCCTATGTCACCGATGCCCTCAAGGCCTACCGTTTCACGGTGCGGCTCGGTGCGGCGACCAATACCGACGACGCCGAGGGCGAGGTGATCGCCACTTCGGACCTGCGGCCGTCCGACGAGGAGATCCGCGCTGCGCTGCCCGAATTCGTCGGCGAGATCATGCAGGTGCCCCCGGCATTCTCGGCCGTGAAGATCGACGGCGAAAGGGCCTACAAGCGGGCCCGGGCCGGCGAGGATGTCGCCCTCGAGGCGCGGCCGCTCTACGTCGAATCGCTCGAGATGATCGGCCGGCCCGACGCGGACCATGTCGAACTCGAGATGATCTGTGGCAAGGGGGGCTATGTGCGCGCCGTCGCCCGCGACCTTGGCGAGAAGCTCGGCTGTCTCGGCCATGTCTCGGCGTTGCGGCGCATCTGGGCCGGGCCCTTCGACGAAGCCGACATGGTACCGCTCGCCGAGGTGGAGGCCCGGGCCGGCACACCGGAGATCGACGATCTTCTGCTGCCGCTCGAGGCGGGGCTCGGCGAGCTTCCCGAGGCGCGGGTGACGCCCGAAGCGGCGGCGAAGCTGCGGCACGGCAACCCCGCCCCCGTCATCGCCACGGAGGCCGAATACGGCGAGGAGGCCTGGGCCTCTCTCGGCGGCGAGGCGGTGGCCATCGGCACCTACAGGAGCGGCGAGATTCACCCGACGCGGGTCTTTCCCCAGCGCATCATCCGCAACTGAGGTCCGGCGGGCATGTCGCTCGTGTTGCGGACCCATGAAGCGGACGGAATCCGCAGCCGCGCGCTCTATTCCCCCTGCATGAACTACCGTTACCGCCTCGAGCGGCACCGGCGGGGCGGGCGCGGCACGCTTCTCTACATCATGCTCAACCCCTCGACCGCCACCGAGGCCGGCGACGACCCGACCGTCGCCCGCTGCGCGCGGCGGGCGGAGCGGCTGGGCTTCGGCGGCTTCGTCGTCTGCAACATCTTCGCCTGGCGCGAAACCGCACCCGCCCGGCTGAAGCGGGTTGCCGATCCGGTCGGCCCGATGAACGATGCCGTGCTCGTCGAGGCCGCGCGCGCGGCCGATCTCGTGCTGTGCGCCTGGGGCGTGCATGGCGCCCATCGCGGACGCGGCCCGGCGGTGGCCCGGATGCTGCGCGAAGCGGGCATTCGCCTGCACCATCTGGGGCTGACGCGAAACGGCCACCCCCGCCATCCGCTCTATCTGCCCTACGATCTGCCGCCCCGTCCCTGGCGAACGGATGACGGCAAGGGCGCTTGAGACCTGCCCTTCCATCGGGCAGAAGAGGACGGCGGACGGAGCGGCGATCGGAGGGCGGGGCATGGAACGGATCGGCATCATCGGCGGCGGACAGGCGGCGGCGGCCCTTGCGGCCAGGTTGCGCGAAGACGGCTTCGCCGGCGCCATCACCCTCATCGGCGCCGAGGGCGTGCCGCCCTATCAACGCCCGCCGCTCTCCAAGAAATACCTTCTCGGAGAATGGCCACAGGAGCGGCTCTTCCTGCGCCCCGGAAGCTTCTACGAGGAACAGGACATCTCCCTGTGTCTCGGCACGAAGGCGGTGCGGCTCGATGCCGAGAGGTGCGAGGTGACGCTCGAGAGCGGCGAGACTCTGGCCTTCGACAAGCTCGCTCTCGTCACCGGCGCCCGTCCCCGCATGCTGCCCGGCGCCCTCTTCGAGGCAGGGCGCCCCCCCGCCGGGGTGCATGTCCTGCGGACGCTGGCCGATGCCGACGCCCTCGGCCCCGAAATGACGGCCGGGCGGCGCCTCGTCATCGTCGGCGGCGGCTATATCGGGCTCGAGGCGGCTGCCGTCGCCCGTGATCGGGGGCTCGAGGTGACGCTGATCGAAGCGGCGCCGCGCATCCTCGCCCGTGTCGCCTGTGCCGAAACCGCCGAATGGTTCACTGCCTTTCATCGCGGTCGCGGCGTCACCATCATTACCGACGCCGGGATCACCGGGATCTCCGGGCGGGAGCGGGTCGGTCGCGTGACGCTGGCGGACGGCAGGACCGTCGATGCGGATCTCGTGCTCGTCGGCATCGGGGTCGATCCCGAAACCGGCCTTGCGGAAACGGCGGGGCTTGCGGTCGACCGGGGCATCCTCGTCGATGAATGCGGCCGCACATCCGCACCGCGCATCTGGGCCGCGGGCGACTGCACCGTCTTTCCCTGGCGCGGGCGACGGATCCGCCTCGAGAGCGTGCAGAACGCCATCGACCAGGCCGAGGCGGTGGCGCGCGACATGCTCGGCAACGGCGCACCCTACGATCCCGTGCCGTGGTTCTGGTCCGACCAGGCCGAGGTGAAGCTCCAGATCGCCGGACTCGGCCACGGCCATGACCGCATCGTCGTGCGCGAGAGCGAGGCGGGGCGTTCGCACTGGTATTTCCGGGGCGGCGAGCTGCTTGCCGTCGATGCCATCAACGACCCGAGGGCCTACATGGTCGGCAAGCGGCTGCTCGAGGCGGGCCGCAACCCCGACCCGGCGGCGATCGCCGACCCCGCCGTCAACCTGATGGCGCTGCTGCGGGGGTGACATGCGGATCATAGCCGGCAGGTTCCGCGGCCACGCTCTCGCCCCGGTCGGCAAGGGGGACGAGAGGGCCCATCTGCGCCCCACCACCGATCGGGTGCGCGAGGCGCTCTTCTCGGCGATCGAGAGCGGCCGCTTCGGCCTTTCCCTCGCCGGCAGCACCGTGCTCGACCTCTTTGCCGGCACCGGCGCCCTCGGTCTCGAGGCGCTCTCGCGCGGCGCCGGCAAGGTGCGCCTGGTCGAGAAGGGGCGACGGGGCCGCGCCCTCATCCGGCGCAATCTCGAACGGCTCGGCCTTGCGGACGATCCCTCGGTCGAGCTGCTGCGCTTCGACGCCACCCGCCTGCCGGCACCGGCGCCCGCGGCGCATGATCTCGTCCTTCTCGACCCGCCCTACGGCCTCGGCCTCGGAGCGGTGGCGCTGCGGGCCGCCGCGCAGGGCGGCTGGATCGCCCCCGGTGCCCTGGTGATGTGGGAAGAGGCCGGGCCGATGTCGCCGCCCCCGGGGTTCGCCCCCCTCGACCAGAGACGATATGGCGACACATGGATCACCTGGCTGCGCCATGAAGGGATGGGTGATGAGTGACCCGCTCGATCTCGAAACCGCTCTCGCGCGGCATTTCGGCCTGTCGGAATTCCGCCCCGGGCAGGAGGAGATCGTCCGCGCCGTGAGCGGCGGCGAGGACGTGCTCGCCATCATGCCGACGGGCAGCGGCAAGTCGCTGTGCTATCAGCTGCCGGCGGTGGCGGCGCCGGGCACGGCCCTCGTCATCTCGCCCCTGATCGCGCTGATGAACGACCAGGTGCGGGCGCTCCGGGAGAACGGCATCGCCGCCGCCGCGCTCAACTCGGCCAACGGGCCCGGGGAGAATGCCGCCATCGAGGCCGATCTCGTCGCCGGCCGGCTCGATCTCCTCTACATGGCCCCGGAGCGGCTCGGCATGCTTTCCACGACCCGCCTTTTGCGCAAGGCGCCGCTTCGCTTCATTGCCGTGGACGAGGCGCATTGCGTCAGCCAGTGGGGGCACGACTTCCGCCCCGACTATCTCGAGATCGGCCGGCTGCGCGCCGCGCTCGGCCTGCCGCTCGCCGCCTTCACCGCCACCGCCGACCCGGCGACGCGCGAGGAGATCGTGGCCCGGCTCTTCGGGGGGCGGACGCCGCGGCTCTTCGTGCACGGTTTCGACCGCCCCAACCTTCATCTCGCCTTCGCCGTCAAGGACAGGCCCCGCCGGCAGGTGCTCGATTTCGTGCACCGCCACCGGGGCGAGAGCGGCATCGTCTATTGCGCCTCGCGGGCCCGCACCGAGACGCTGGCCGCCGCCCTCGCCGCCGAAGGCCACCCGGCCGTCGCCTATCATGCCGGGCTGGAGACGGAGGCGCGCCGGGAGGTCGAGCGGCGCTTCGCCGGGGAGGAGGCGCTGATCGTGGTCGCCACCGTCGCCTTCGGAATGGGCATCGACCGGCCCGACATCCGCTGGGTGCTCCATGCCGATCTGCCGAAGAGCGTCGAGGCATGGTATCAGGAGATCGGCCGCGCCGGGCGCGACGGGCTGCCGGCCGAGACCCTCACCCTCTACGGCCCCGACGACATCCGCCTGCGCCGGATGCAGATCGACGAGAGCACCGCGCCCGATGCCCGCAAGGCGCTCGATCATGCCCGTCTCAACGCCCTTCTCGCCATTGCCGAGGCCACCGGCTGCCGCCGGGTGCCGCTCCTGCGCTATTTCGGCGAGGAAAGCGCCCCTTGCGGCAACTGCGATCTGTGCGCCGCACCGCCCGAAACCTTCGACGGCACCGAAGCGGCGCAAAAGGCGCTCTCCGCGGCGGTGCGCAGCGGAGAGCGTTTCGGCGCCGGGCATCTGATCGACATTCTCACCGGAACCGCCACCGAACGCATCCGCCGCCTCGGCCATGACCGCCTCCCGACCTTCGGCGTCGGCCGCGAGTTCGACCGCGCCCGCTGGCAGGGAATCTTCCGCCAGCTGATGGCGCACGATCTTCTGCGGCCCGAGCCGAGCCGCCATGGCGCGCTCGTCCTCTCCGGGAAGGGGCGGGCCGTGCTCAGGGGCGAACGGAGGCTCCGGCTGCGGGAAGACACGATCCGTCGCACCGAGCGCACCCCGCGGGCAGCCGCGCTCGTTGCGGAAGAGGATGCGCCGCTCTTTGCCGCGCTCCGCGCGCTGCGCAGGAAGCTGGCGCAGGAAGCGGGCATTCCGGCCTACATGATCTTCAACGATCGCACGCTGATCGCCATGGCCGAGACGCGGCCGGCCGATCTCGACGCGCTTGCCCGGATCCCCGGGGTGGGCGCGGTGAAGCTCGGGAAATACGGCCCCGCCTTTCTCGAGGTCATCACCGGCACCCCGGCCATGCGGCCCCCGGCGCGGCGGATGAAACTCGCCGGCACGCAGGCCGCCACGCTGCACGACCGGCTGCTCGAGACTGCCCGCGCCCTCGAGCGCGGGCCGCACGGCACCGACCGGCCGGTCTTCTGCCCGCCGGCCCTCGTCGCCCGTATCGCCGCCCGGCCGCCGGCAAGCCGCGCCCGTCTCGAGGAAATGCTGGGGCCGCGTCGCGCCGAGCGACTGGCCGATGCCTTCTGGGAAATCCTGCGCGGCGAAACCGGCGACTGACGCGGCGCCCTTCCGAGCCCTCCGCAGCCCGGGAAGACGCGGCGGCAGGCGACAAGACCGTTGCCTGACACCCATTTCCATGCGTTAATCCCCCGAGAGCCCCGCGAGAGGGCCGACAGGGAGGATTTCATGGACGCACTCCAGCTCCTCGTGAGCGGGTTGGCGAATGGCTGCATCTACGGGCTGATCGCTCTCGGCTTCGTGCTGATCTACAAGGCGACCGAGGCGGTCAACTTCGCCCAGGGCGACATGATGATGCTCGGCGCCTTCCTTACCCTCGGGCTCAACAACGAGGCCTGGATGGGGCTGCCGTTCTGGGTGTCGGTGCCCGTCGCCATCGCCGGCATGGCCGCTCTCGGCTATCTGCTCGATGCCCTCCTCCTGCGGCGGATGTTCGGCCAGTCGCAGATCGCTGTCGTCATCCTGACGATCGCGCTCGGCTTCATCCTCCGCTTCGTCGCCGGGGTGATCTGGGGGCACGAGCCGCAATCGCTCGAGAGCCCGATCGCCGGCATGGACCTGCGGATCGGCGGCATCGTGCTCGGGCTCGACGAGATCGCCGTGATCATCGTCACCCTTCTGCTGACGGGGGTGCTGTGGCTCTTCTTCGCACGCACGCGGCTCGGCCTTGCCATGCAGGCCACCTCGCAGAACCAGCTTGCCGCCTATTACATGGGCATTCCCGTCAAGCGGATCCATTCGCTGACCTGGGCGCTCGCCGGTGCCATGGCGGCCATCGCCGGCATTCTCTTCGCCACCAAGGGCGCGATCGACCCGAACAGCGGCCTTCTCGGCATCAAGGCTTTCGCCGCGGCGGTGATCGGCGGCTTCGGGTCGCTTCCCGGTGCGCTGCTCGGCGGCTTGATCGTCGGCCTCGTCGAGCCTTTCGCGGCCCGCTACATCGCCGCCGGCTTCTCGCAGATCATGCCCTATCTGATCCTGCTCCTGATCCTCGTCTTCCGGCCCGACGGCATCCTCGCCCAGGTGCGGCAGAAGAAGGTCTGAACCATGCGCATCGTCTTCAAGACCTCCCATGACGCCGACATCCGCCTGTGGAAGCATGGCATGCAGCTCTCGTGGTATCTTCTCCTGCTCGCCCTGGCGGCGGCGCTGCCGCTCCTTCTCGACGATTTCATGCTCGGCGAGGCGACGAACGTGCTCGTCTGGGCGATTGCCGGCATGGGGCTGATGCTGCTCGTCGGTCATGCGGGCCAGGCTTCGCTCGGCCATGCGGCGTGGCTCGCCCTCGGAGCCTATGCCAATACCCTTCTGCAGACGAAGGCGGGGATGCCCTTTCTGCTCTCTCTGCCGCTCGCGGCGGTGATCTCCGGGCTCGTCGCCGCCCTCGTCACCTTGCCGATCATGCGGCTGCACGGCATCTATCTCGCCATCGCCACGCTCGCCCTCTCGGTGCTGACCGAGGACATCATCATCCTGGCCGAACCCTGGACGGGAGGCGTTTCGGGCCTCTTCGCCCCCGACATCGAGATCTTCGGCGTCAATTTCAATCGCTATGCCAATCCCCACGGGCTCTACTGGCTGGTGCTGGCGATCACCGTGCTCGTCACCCTCGGCTATGCCAACCTCCTGCGCGCCCCGACGGGGCGGGCCTTCGTCGCGGTGCGCGATTCGGAGGTCTCGGCCCGGGCGATGGGGGTGCATGTGGCCCGGACGAAGACCCTCGCCTTCGCGCTTTCGGCGGCCGTCACCGCCATCGCCGGCGCGCTGATGGGGCACATGGCCGGCGTCTTCAACAACGAGACCTTCAACATCGTCATCTCGATCTATCTCCTGATGATGATCGTGATCGGCGGGCTCGGCGCGATCCATGGCGCCTTCCTCGGGGCGCTCGTGATCGGCTTCCTGCCCCAGGCCATCGCCCTTCTGCGCAGCGCGCTCGCCGGTGCGCTCGGGGTCGGCTCGATCACCATTCCGGGGCTCGAGACGGCGGTCTTCGGCGCGATTCTTGCCGCCTTCCTGCTGTTCGAACCCCGCGGCATCTACGGCCGCTGGATCGTGATCCGCACCTGGTTCGAACTCTTTCCCTTCTACCGACGCGACATGTTCCGCCGCCAGCGCAGCTACCTGAAGACGGAGCGGATGCGATGAGCCTACTCGAACTCGACGACGTCACCCTTTCCTTCGGCGGGGTGAAGGCGGTGGACCGGGTGTCCTTCGCCGTCGAGGAAGGCGAGGTGTTCGCCCTCGTCGGGCCGAATGGGGCGGGCAAGTCCACCATCTTCAACCTGATCTCCCGCTTCTATACGCCGCAGGAAGGGGACATCAGCTTCGATGGGCGTTCGATCCTCGATCTCGCTCCCGAGGACATCGCCGATCTCGGTATCGCCCGCACCTTCCAGAATGTCGAGCTGTTCGAACAGGCGACGGTGCTGCAGAACCTGCTCGTCGGCCGGCACCGCCACCGGCGCTCGCGCCTGTGGCAGGATATCCTCTTCACCCCCTTCGTGCGTCGCGAGGAGCTGCGCCATCGCATCGCCGTCGAGAAGGTGATCGAATTCCTGGAGCTCGAACCCTATCGCGAGAAATACATCCAGGGGCTGCCCTACGGGGTGCGCAAGATGGTCGAGATGGGCCGAGCGCTGGCGATGGAACCGCGGCTGATCCTCCTCGACGAACCGGCATCGGGACTCTCGGTCGAGGAGACGCGGGACATCGCCTTCTGGATCGAGGACATGCGCAAGCTGATGGGCATCACCGTGGTGATGGTCGAGCACGACATGAATCTCGTGCGCGACGTCTCCGACCGGGTGCTGGCCCTCGCCGACGGGCGCGTGCTGGCCGTCGGCACACCCCGCGAGGTGCAGACCGATCCGCGCGTCATCGAGGCCTATCTCGGCCCCGGGGAGGAGGTGGCATGAACGCATCCCCGCTTCTCGAAGTGCGCAATCTCGAAACCTATTACGGGCCGATCGTGGCCCTGCGCGGGGTGAGCCTCGCGGTGCGCCGGGGGCAGATCGTCGTCGTTCTCGGAGCCAACGGCGCCGGCAAGACCACGCTCATGCGCACCATTTCCGGCGTGCTCGAACCCGAAAAGGGCCGGGTGCTTCTCGAAGGCGCGGACATCACCGCCCGCGAACCCGACGAGATCGTCCGCCGCAAGGTGGTGCATGTGCCCGAGGGCCGCGAGATCTTTCCGCTGATGAGCGTGCGCGAGAACCTTCTGATGGGCGCCTTCACCCGCACCGACAAGGCCGGCATCGCCACCGACATGGAGATGGTCTGCGGCTATTTCCCCGCCCTGGCCGAGCGGCTCGATCAGGAGGCCGGCACGCTCTCGGGCGGCCAGCAGCAGATGCTGGCCATCGGCCGGGGGCTGATGGCGCGGCCGCGGCTGATGCTGCTCGACGAACCCTCGCTCGGCCTCAGCCCGATTCTGGTCAAGGAGATCTTCGCTATTCTCCGCCGCCTCAACAACGAGCAGGAGGTCACGATGCTTATCGTCGAACAGAACGCCCGCACCGCCCTCGCCACGGCCGATTACGGCTATGTGCTCGAGCTCGGCCGCATCGTCATGGACGGGCCGGCCGGGCGGCTCGCCGCCTCGAAGGACATCCAGGAATTCTACCTCGGCATGAAGGAGGAAAGCCCGCGCGGCCGGCGGCGCTGGAAGGCGCGGAAGACATGGCGATGAAGGCAGGGCGATGACAATGGAAAGGGTCGCTCCGCACATCCCGGAAAAAACGGCGATCCCGCCGCAGCGGATCGTCAACGGGGTGTCGATCAACCGTGACCTTTCGCAGGGTCCGTGGTTCGTCGATGGCTGCGACACGCTCGTCGCCCTCTTCCGCCGCCGGTGCCGCGAGCTTGCGGACAGGGTGGCCCATCGGGAAAAGGAGCTCGGCATCTGGCAGCCCCATTCCTGGGCTGAATTCTACGAGAGGGCCCGGCAGATCGGCCTCGGCCTCAGGCGGCTCGGTCTGAAGCGCGGCGAAGTGGTCTCGATCCTCTCGGAAGACCGCAAGGAATGGATCTGGGCCGATCTCGGCATCCAGTCGGTGGGCGGCATCGCCTCGGGCATCTACACGACCGACGCTCCGGCCCAGGTGGCCTATCTCGTCAACGATTCGCGAAGCCGCTTTCTCGTCGTCGAGAACGAGGAGCAGCTCGACAAGTTCCTCGTGAAGCGCGACGAGATGCCCGGGCTCGAGAAGGTTGTCGTCATCGACCCGGAGGGGCTGCACGACTTTCGCGATGAACAGGTGATGTTCCTCGAAGATCTCTACGTTCTCGGCGATCTGGAGCATCGGGAGCACCCCGACGCCTTCGAGGCCGCGATCGACGCGGTGCGCCCCGGGGACGTGGCGATCCTGGTCTATACATCCGGCACCACCGGCCCGCCCAAGGGCGCCATGATCACCCACGAGAACATCATGTTCTCGATCTCGGCCGGCATCGAGGCACTTCCGGTCTTCCCCGACGACGAGCAGATCTGCTTCCTGCCGCTCTGCCACATTCTCGAGCGGCTGATCTCGGTCTTCACGCCGATCGCCGCGAAATCCACCGTCAATTTCGCCGAAAGCCCCGAGACGGTGTTCGACAACATGCGCGAGGTCAGCCCCACGGTCTTCACCGCTGTGCCGCGGGTATGGGAGAAGATCCATTCGCGGGTGTCGCTGATGGCCGATGACGCCACCCGCCTCGGGCGATGGGTGTGGAACCGCGCCCTCGAGGTCGGCCTCAGGCGGGCCGAGGCGCTCTATGCCGGGCGGCCCGTGCCGCCCCTCGTCGAGCTGGAATGGCGTTTGTGGGACATCGTCGCCCTGAGGAACGTGCGGCGGATGCTCGGCATGGACCGCCTCAGGCGCGGCACGTCGGGCGCGGCCCCGATCGCCCCGGAGCTTCTCAAGTGGTATCGCGCCATCGGCGTGCTCATTCTCGAGGGATACGGCATGACCGAATCGGCCGGGCTGATCTCGGTCAACACCCTCGCGCGCAACCGCCTCGGCACGGTCGGCCCCGTCATCCCCGGCGCGCAGGCCCGCATCGGGGAAGGGGGCGAGGTGCAATACCGCGGCGGCAACTGTTTCCTCGGCTACTGGCGCAAGCCCGAAAAGACCGCCGAGGCCTACACCGAGGACGGCTGGCTCAGGACCGGCGATGTCGGCCGCATCGACGAGGACGGTTTCCTCGCCATTACCGGCCGCCTCAAGGACATCATCATCACCGCCGGCGGCAAGAACATCACCCCGGCCGAGATCGAGAACCGGATCAAGTTCTCGCCCTATGTCTCCGATGCGGTGGTGATCGGCGATCGGCGGAAATACCTCACATGCCTGGTGATGATCGACCGGGAGAATGTCGAGAAGTTCGCCCAGGACAACCGCATTCCCTTCTCGGATTTCGCATCGCTCACCCGCGCTCCCGAAGTGCGCCAGCTGATCGCCGGGGTGATCGAGGCGGTCAATCGCGACTTCGCCCGCGTCGAGCAGATCAAGGATTTCCGCCTGATCGACGTGCTGCTCGATGCGGAGGACGAGGAGCTGACCGCCACCATGAAGCTCAAGCGGGCGGTGATCGAACGGAAATACAAGGCGCTGATCGACGAGATGTATCGCTGAGCGCGGCAGGGCGATCCTGTGCTATGGTGAGATCTCGCAGCGCCGTTCCCAGCGGAACGGGTCAACGACAACATGTGCAACCAGGGAGGACAGACATGCCGAAACTGAAGGGATTGCTGGCGATGGCGGGGCTCGGCCTCGGCCTTGCCGCCGTCGCCCATGCCGGGCAGGGGGTGACGGATACCGAGGTCCGGATCGGTTCGAACAGCGACCTTTCCGGCATCTTCGCCGCCTTCGGCGCGCCGGCGGTGAAGGCGGCCCGGCAATATTTCGACAAGGTGAACGCCGCCGGCGGGGTTCACGGGCGCAAGATCGTCTTCGTCGTCGAGGATCACGGCTACCAGATGCCCAAGGCGATGCAGGGCCTCAACAAGCTGGTCAATTCCGACAGGATCTTCGCCATGCTCCTGCAGCTGGGCACGCCGATGAACGTGGCCTCCTTCCCGCTGCTCGAGGCCAGGGGCATTCCCAACATTTCGCCCCTTTCGGCCGCCCGGCAGATGATCGAGCCGCCGTCGCGCCTCAAGTTCACCGGCTTCTCGAGCTATTATGACCAGATCCGTGCCGGCATCCGCCACCTTGCCCGGAAGAAGGGGGCGAAGAAGATCTGCGCCATGTATCTGCCGTCCGACTTCGGCAAGGAGATCAAGGAAGGCGCGGTGGACGAGGCGAAGGCGCTCGGACTCGACTATGTCGCCGAAACCACCCACAAGCCCGACGAGCAGGATTTCGTCGGCTCGCTCACCAAGCTCAAGGGGGCCGGCTGTGACACCATCGCCCTTGCCCTCGGCGTGCGGCAGGTGATCGTCACCGTCGCCACCGCCAAGAAGATGGGCTGGAAGGACGTCAACTTCATCGGCTCTTCCGCCGCCTTCCATACCGCCGTGGCCAGGGTGCCGGGCGGCATCACCGAGGGCTTCTATGCCGCCGCCGGCTGGTCCGACCTCGTGGCGCGCATGGACGACCCGGAGGTGAAGGCCTGGGTGGAGGAATACCAGCAGGCATTCGGCGAATTTCCCGGCACCGGCGCCCTTCTCGGCCGCTCGGCCGCCGAACTGATGGTGCGCGCTCTCGAGAAGGCCGGTCGCGATCTCGACACCGACAGCTTCATCGGCGCGATGGAAAGCCTGAGCTATTTCGACAAGATCGCCGGTGTGCCGATCGACTACGGGCCGAACGACCATCAGGGCGGCGACGTGATCGTCGTCTCGGTGATCGAGAACGGCAACTGGAAGGAGGTCGAACGGATCGGCGAATAGGATCCGGCCCGCTTTCGAGGCGCGACGAGAGGGGCGGCCCGGCCGCCCCTCCTGCTCTCGCGCTCCGGCCGCCTGCCCGGCTGTCTCCCGAACCGTTGCACGAGCCGTTTCCTCGCCGTCACGAACGCCGGCGCCGGCGGCGACGCCCCCCTCCTTCGGCATCACGGGCGGCCCTGCGGGCGGCGTTGAAGTCGATCTCGGGCAGATCGACCACCTTGCGCAGCTCCGTATAGGGTTCGTGCGCGTGGGGAATGGCGTTGGCCGCCACGAAATGTTCCTGAAAGCGGGGTGCGATGGCGGTTTCGACCTTGCGGATATGGCGGACCACCTCCTCGATCTCGGCCCGGGCCTCGCAGGAAGCGAGAGCGAGTCGCGCCCCCGTGCCGGCGGCATTGCCGGCCGAGACGACCTTCTCGAGCGGTGCGTCGGGGATCATGCCGAGCACCATCGCATGAAGCGGCGAGATATGGGCGCCGAAGGCTCCGGCCAGCACGATCCGGTCCACCCGCTCGACCCCCCGTTCGTCCATCAGCAGCCGCGCCCCGGCATGAAGCGCCGACTTGGCCAGCTGGATGGCGCGCACGTCGTTCTGGGTGATGGCGATGCGCGGTCCGCCTTCGCGGCGGGCATCGTGCAACACATAGGCATGGGTCCGCCCTTCGGTGACGATCCGCGCGCTGCCAACCGCCTCGGGCGCGCCGATGAGCCCGGCCGCATCGAGGATGCCGGCCATGCGCATCTCGGCCACCGCCTCGATGATCCCCGAACCGCAGATGCCGGTGATGCCGACCTCGGCGACCGCCTCGGTGAACCCTTCCTCATCCGACCAGGGCGCGACCCCGATCACCTTGAAGCGCGGCTCCTTCGTCACCGGGTCGATGCGCACGCGCTCGATCGCCCCGGGCGCCGCGCGCTGGCCGGCGGAGATCTGCGCGCCCTCGAAGGCCGGACCGGTCGGCGAGGAACAGGCGAGAAGACCGTTCCTGTCGCCGAGGATGATCTCGGCATTGGTGCCGACATCGACGATCAGCGTCAGCTCCTCGGCCTGGTGCGGGGCTTCGGCGAGGATCACCGCCGCCGCATCGGCGCCCACATGGCCGGCAATGAGCGGTGGCAGATAGATCCGTGCCTCGCCCGGCAGGGCCCCAAGGCCGAGATCGCGGGCCGTGAGTCGCAGGGCGCCATTGGTCGTCAGCGCGAAGGGCGCCTGGCCGAGGGGGGAGGGGTCGATGCCGAGAAGAAGGTGGTGCATCACCGGATTGCCGACGAACACCGCTTCGAGAATGTCGCCGGCCCGGATGCCCGCCTCCGTACCGGCTTCGCCGATGAGCGCATCGATCGCCTCGCGAACGGCCGCGGTCATTTCGGCGGTGCCCCCGGGATGCATCATCGCGTGCGAAACCCGGCTCATCAGGTCTTCGCCGAAGCGGATCTGCGGGTTCATCCGCCCGCTCGAGGCGACCACCTCGCCGGTGGCAAGATCCGCCAGATGCAGGGCGATGGTGGTCGAACCGACATCGACCGCGATGCCGAAGACGGGTTCTTTGCGAAAACCGGGCCAGAGAGCGACGAGCACGGGCGGCGCCGATGGCGGGTCGGCATGGATGGCGAGGCTGACCGTTCCCTTGCCGGCTGCAAGGGCCGGTTGGAGCGCCGGCAGCAGCGCCGGGGGAATGACGAGCTTGGCGGCGGCGGGATATTCCTCCCCCCAGCTTGCGGCGAAGGCGGTGCGGATCCGCTCGGCGGCACCGGCGGGCGCCTCGAGCGTGGCCGGCGGCACCTCGACGAGGCGGATGCGCGTTGCCGGCGCCATCGGCACGGGGCGGGCATCGGCGTCCTTGCGCACCACCTGGCGGTGCACCTGGCTTTCGGGTGGCACGTCGATCACGGCCGGGGCGAGGATCCGCGCCTGACAGCCGAGGCGAAAACCTTTCCCGAGGCCGCGCACCCGGTCGTAACGCGCCTCCACCTCGTTCGGGGGGCTCAGTGCCTCGGCGGCGACGTGAAACCCTTCCTTCGGATGGGTCCCTTCGGCAAGCCGCACCCGGCACCGGCCGCAGATCCCCCGTCCGCCGCAGACCGAATCGAGATCGACCCCCAGCATGCGCGCTGCCGCGAGGACGCTCGTGCCCCGTTCGATCTCGCCGCGCCGCCCCGAGGGGGTGAAGACCACCTTGACGGTCCCCGTGCCCTCCGCTTGTGCCGCGGTCGGCCTTTCCTGCGGATCCTCGTTCATCCTGCCTGCACTCCCGGCCATGAGCGATGCTGCCCGCTCTTCGGCGATCTCTAGTCAGTCGAAGGGGCGGAGGGAAGGTCTTTCGATCGGCTGCGGCTCTCCGCCCGTGGCGGGAAGACGACGGGCCGTGATGCGGCCGGGTGATGCCCGCGAATCTCCGGGCAGGGAAAGACGGCTTCCCCCCGCGCCGTTCAGTGCCGCGGGGTGGGCATGGGGGGCGCCCAGCGGCAGCGGTCGAAATCCTCATGGGCAAGGAGGGTGACGCTCTCTCCCGGTGCGAGCTTCACGCTGCACCCCTCGAGCGCGTCGGCCGAGCCGAAGGACATGGCAATGACCGGCTCGACGCTCGTCATGCACAGAGCCGCGCCCGGCGCCGTCTCCTGCACGAGCCTGCCGCCCGCAGGCGTGACCAGAAGCAGGATCAGCCGGTTGTCGGTGCCGTTGACGACGCAGGCGGGAAGCGGCGGGCTTTCCGGCGGCGGCATGCCGCCCGCGAGCGCGCCGGCCCCCCGGGCGAGGAGGAAGATGCCGAGAAGGAGCAGGCCGCTCCCCGCCCTCAGGCCGTGTCGCCGGAGGGGGGCAGCACGAACGAAGTGTGGAGAATGAAACGGCATGGGACGCATCCTTTCGTTCGGGTTCGTGTGGTCGTTCATGGGCCGCAGGAGGGTCCTCGCGGCCGCTTCCATCGGGGCCATGATGAAGGAGATCACACGAAAGGACACGGCCGCTCACGAAAGTTTCAGCCAAGGTGAACCCCGCAAGGGCGCTCCTTGCCGTATCCTTCGGATGTTGCCGCCCCATGTGGCGCGCAGCTTCATGTGCACCTTCCGGTGGAGGGCAGGCGTCCCCCGTCGGGAGATCGGATTACCGGAACCGAATTGACAGGGAGTGATGACGATGCAGGGGACAATGAAATTCACCGCAACCCTGATGACCGTGCTCGGCCTGGCGGGGGCGGCCATGGCGGCGCCTTTCGGCAGCAGGGAAGATGTCGATTATGCCGCGAAGCTCTGGAAGCAGATGGAGGCGGCCGGGCTGGTCGGGCCGGGGGCGATCCATACCATCCCCTATGAGGGCACCGAGCCCCACGGCATGATGCTCGAAACCTTCTACAGCAAGGCGAGCGTCGACGGGCATGAGGGGGTTCTCGTCGTCAAGCGCAATTACGGGCCGGCCGGAGTCGAGGCCTCGGAGGTGATGATGGCGCCCGACAAGCATCTTGGCGCGATCACCGTCATGTTCCGTCGCGAGAAGGGGTTCGACCCGGACAACCAGGACTGGTTCTGGGTGAAATATGCCCCGGACGGTTCGGTCATGACCAATCCGAAGGGCATGATGCTTGCCGGCCGGGTCGCCAAGGGGGCCGACAAGGGGTGCATTGCCTGCCATTCGGGGGCACCGGGGGGTGACTACCTCTTCACGACCGATGCCATCCACATGAAGTGATCTGCCGCCGGCCCGCTCCCGGGGCGGGACGGTGCATCACTGCATGCAGACCGGGGCTTCGGCGCCGCGAGCGGTGCTGAAGCCCTTTCCCCATGCGATTCTCCATGAAGCTGTCCATGAGCGAGTTGTCCCATGAAAGGAGCGCAGGCATGGAGCGGGCCGGGGATGGTGCGGCGTGGGTGCTCGAGGGCCGGGCCGCACTCGACGGGCCACTCGCTCGGATGACGACCGAGGCTGCGCTTGCAGGTGCGCTGCCGGATCCGCACCGCACGCATGCATGCCGAAGCGGCCGGCGGATCGGGCCGGCCTGTGCGGCTCGACCGCAAGAGAGCGCGGGAGGCCGGCAGGTTCGTGCGCTTTCAGCCTGCGGTCACGGGCAGGTTCGGCCGTTCCCTCGCGGCATCTTCGGGGGGCGAGAGGCGGCTTCCATGCCGGGCGGCGAAGAGACGCTCTCCCGCGGCGCGGGCACTGTCGATACGGTCGAAGGTGGAGGGGTGGCGTTCCCCCTCGATCTCGAGAGCATAGACCGCCCGGCGGGCCGCTCCATGATTGGCGAGCTTGAGAATCACGGCGACCTTGCGCGTGCCGGCCCAGCCGTGGAAACGGCGCCGCCCTGGTGCGTGAGGCTCCCAGGCGATGAGGCCGGTGACGATGCGCCGCTCGCTCTCGGGGCGGCGCGCCTTTTCGGCCCTGATGGCTTCGAGCAGCCGGATCGCCTCGCCGTCGTCGGGGCGGCGGGCCAGGATCCGTTCGACCTTCCGCTGCCATTCGCGCAGCTTGTGCCGGCTCATCCGCGGCAGGCGGGCGATCACGGCATTGACCTGGGCCCGGGCGGACTGGGCCGAATGGGCTCTCGAAATCATCTCCTCGCCTCCTTTGCAGCATGGTCGGCACCTTCGGCCTGACCCATCGCCTGTGCGGTCTGCCTGGTGCCGCTGTGCCGTGCCGTTCACGAGCCCCCGCCCGGCCAGACCGTTTCAAGCAGCCGCTGATGACGATTTCTGGGCAGGGTCGGTTCAGGAAGATGACGATTCCCTCATGATTTGTTGCATGGGACATCCATTGCGCGTGTCCGGCTCCCGCTCCGAAATGATCCGGGGAATGTCGGGATATTGTCGGGCATGCGGATACGGACGGTGCCCCTGCCGGGGAGGGGGCCGAGGCTCCCGGTTCAGGTGTTATCCGTTTTGGGGAGCGGCAGGATGATCCGGGCCTCGAGGCCGCCGAGGCGTCGGCTCTCCCCGAGTTCGAGCCGTCCGCCATGCAGCCGGGCGATGTCGGCCGAGATCGCCAGGCCGAGCCCCGCCCCCGAGGCGGCGTTGCGCGAGCGGGCGTCGTCGAGCCGGGTGAAGGGGCGCAGCGCCCGGCGGCGATCGGCGGCGGGGATGCCGGGGCCGTCATCCTCGACGACGACATGGAGCGTGCGCCCGCCCTGCCCGCTGTCCGGGGCGCGTTCGAGGGAGAGGCGGATGCGCCGGCCGTGGCGCATGGCGTTGGCAACGAGATTGTCGATCGCCCGGCGCATCGCCTGCCGGCGCAACGGCAGGATCGGGCGAGCGGCCGGCAGATCGAGCGTGATGTCGGCCCCGCTGCGCGCGGCATCGGCATGGACTTCCTCGAGCAGGGCCGCGAGGTCGGCCGGCTGGCTGCTTTCGCCGGCGCCGCCGCGCACATAGTCGAGAAACTCGTCGAGCATCTGCTGCATCTCGTCGAGGTCGCGCCGCATGGCTGCGCTTTCCTCGGGGTCGGCCCCGAGCATCTCCAGCGACAGTCGCAGCCGCGCGATCGGCGTGCGCAGGTCGTGGCTGATGCCCGAGAGCATGAGGGTCCGTTGCTCGATCTGCCGCTCGATCCGTTCGCGCATGTCGAGAAAGGCGCGCCCCGCGGCCCGCACCTCGGTCGCCCCGGAAGGGGAATAGGGGATCTTCTCGCCGCGGCCATAGGCTTCGGCGGCCCGGGCGAGCCGGCGGATCGGCCGCAGCTGGTTTCGCAGGAAGATGAAGGCGACGGTCGTCACGAGAAGCGCGATCGTCACCATGAGGACGAGGAGCTGATGCGGATTCGAGGCCGAGACCCGGGCGCGGTTGAAGGTGATCTCGAGAAGGCCGTGGCGGCTCGGCAGGCGCAGCCGCACCCAGTCGGCCCGCGTGAGGTCCACCTCGCTGACCTCGGGAGCGATCTCGCGCAGCCATTCGATGAAGGCGCTGCCGGTGAAATCGAACAGGGTGCGGCCCTCGGGCAGCGCCGGTGCGTCGGGAGGGACGATCTCCACCTCGAAGCCGAGCGTCTCGGCAACCGGGGCAAGACGCGCCAGGGCCGTCTGCCGGTCGGGGGCCTCGTCGGCGATCTGCTCGACAAGGCGCAGCTCGCTGACGAGGCCATTGGTCATCTGCCGGGTCACGCCCTCGAAATGACGCTGGACGAAGACCACCGCCACCGTGATCTGCACCACCACCACCGGCAGCATGAGAATGGCCGCCGCCCGGCCATAGAGACTGCGGGGCATGTATTTCTTCAGCCAGCGAAACATGCCGCCGAGGGTAGGGGGGCGGCAGAGGCGGCACAAGAGCGGCGGTCGGGCCTGCACGCACCTTGCGCCGGGGCTTGCCAAGCCGGCGGCGGCCCTGCATGGCTGGAGGGTGGCATGACGGAGCGCAGGACAATGGCGAAGCCCCCTTTCAGCCTCGATTTCACGCCCGAACATGGCGTGGTGGTGGAAGTCCTGCCCGGCATTCGCCGGCTGACGGCTCCCAACCCTTCGCCGATGACCTTCACCGGCACCAACAGCTGGCTCGTGGGCGGGGGCGCCGGTGAGCGGGTGACGGTGATCGATCCGGGCCCCGACGACCCGGCGCATCTCGCGGCTCTCGTCGATGCGGCCGGCGGGCCGCGGCGGATCGAGCGGATCCTCGTCACCCATCCCCATGTCGATCATTCGGCCGGGGCGGCGCGTCTTTCCCGGCTGACCGGGGCGCCGATCCTTGGCTGCGGGCCGGCCGGCAGCGGCCGCTCGGCGCTGATGCGGCAATTGGCGGAAAGCGGCGCGATCGGCGGTGGGGAAGGGGTCGATACGGGCTTTGCTCCCGACGAGGTGCTCGGCGAGGGCGATGTCGTGAGAGGAGAGGGGTGGCGGATCGAGGTGGTCGAGACGCCGGGCCACATGGCCGAGCACCTCTCCTTCGCCCTCGGCGAGGCGCTCTTCTCCGGTGACCATGTGATGGGCTGGGCGACAACACTCGTCTCCCCCCCCGACGGGGATCTCGCGGCATTTCTCGCATCGCTCGACAAGCTCCGCACCCGCTCCGAATCGCTCTACCTGCCGGGGCATGGCGATGTGGTCCGCAATCCCCGTGAGGTGATCGACTGGATCCGCGCTCACCGCGCCGAGCGCAGCGAACAGATCCGCGCCGCCCTTGCCACAGGGCCGAGAACGGCCGCCGAGATCACCCGTGCCGTCTATGTCGATCTCGATCCGCGGCTCCTGCCGATGGCGGAGCGCAACGTGCTGGCCCATCTGCTGGCGATGATCGAGGAAGGAGAGGTGGCGCCGGTCGGGCAGCTGTCGGCGCAGGGGAGTTTCGCGCTCGGAAAGTGAGTCGCCGGGGCACGGGCGGGGGGCGCTCCGCGAGGCGGGGCCGCAGCCCTCGGGCAATCCGCCTCTCGGTCATTCCCGGTGCCGCCTTGCCGGGCAGGGCAGGCACGAAAAAATCTGTGCCGCAGCACCCCCTGCCTCTGGACGAAGCGGGAATCGATTGCTATATCCCCGCCCGGATCCGGCGTAGCTCAGTGGTAGAGCAGGAGACTGTTAATCTCTTGGTCGTAGGTTCGAATCCTACCGCCGGAGCCAGATTTCAATCCGCCAACTTAAGGCGGTTCTTGGTTAACGCGAGACCCCGTCGGGTGAGCCCTTCGGAGTCTTTGCTTTTCTCCTTGATTCACGCGGACTTACGGCCCCGCGTACATCCCCCTTGATTCTCCGGTTCGAGATGAAGCGCGTGGGGTCCAAGCGCAACCTCCACGGTTGCAGGCGCAACCCATGCATATCCTCTTCGAACTCTCCGATTCTCCGTTTCACAGCCCATCTTGTTTAACAGCCAGGTTGCAGGCGGGGTACCCACCCGACGTTTCGAACTCCCCTCCGGTAGGTAACCCAGCGAAGGCCGGCGCCGCGACCGGCGGCCCGGCGTGACGCTAACCACCAGACGGCGGGACGGCCGCGAAGCGGAGACCGTTGTGGGTGTCGCCAGGCCTGCCTGTGGGCAGGTCCGCAAGCGACCTGCATCGGTCCTTACCGCGGTGTGAGCCCCGCTTCCGCCGGCGACGCCCACGCAGTTCCTCCCCCGCGGCTCCCGCGGAGGAGGAACCACATGCAGCAATGCGACCCTCGCCTGATGACGCCCCGGGAGATCGTCTCGGAGCTCGCCTCCATCCTGGCCAGTGGCTACCTGCGCCACGTCAAGGCGCGGCGGTTCATG